>Ga0164241_10000010_pt1 | contig 535761 bp, 475 predicted proteins | sample OricomyardsoilBY_FD_108780 | JGI IMG/M metagenome (GOLD analysis project Ga0164241, IMG submission 108780) | Backyard soil microbial communities from Emeryville, California, USA - Original compost - Back yard soil (BY) | ecosystem: Environmental > Terrestrial > Soil > Unclassified | place...
AGCAAACAATGAAAGCTCCACCCACACCGTCGAGAGGTCCACGACCACGAACAGCGGCTTGTCGCCGGTCTGCTCGCCGGTGTTGGCGTTGCGGACCGAGATCACGCCGGAGATGGGCGAGCGGACCGCATACACCTGCAGGCTCTCGTTGCTCTCCACGTTGGCCAGTACATCGCCTTGCTTAACGCTGTCACCGAGCTTGCGCTCGACGCTGCGGATAACGCCCGGGAAGCGGCCTGAGACTTCGCGTACGCGCTCTGCATTGGGCGCCACAACACCATATAGCGGCAGCACTTCACGGATCTGTGCCGGTCCGGCCTTCTCCAGGCCGATGCCGGCAGCGCTAAGCTGCTCCGGGCTGAGCTTAAGGTGGGCAGCCGACGCTTCTTCTTCAGCGGCGGGTGCGGCCTTCTCGGACTCGGGTGCGGAGCCACCGCAGGCGCTGAACAGGACTGGAGCCACAAGCAGGATCAGAAATGACTTGAATTGCATGGTTGTTCTCGGAAATTGCTTAAGGGGCGAGAGGCGCGTTGGTGAGGCGCTCGATCTCGATGGCCAGCAGCTGTGCCAATGTGCTCGCGTCGATGCGCTCGCTCTGCACGGCGAGGTATTCGCGCTGAGCATCGACCAGCTCCAGATAGCTGTACCGGCCGCGCTCAAACGCGTACTGCGTCTCTTGAAGGGCTTCTTCCATCGTCGGGATCGTTGTGCTCTCCAGTTGCTGCACGATGGCCACGGCATCCTGCAGCTGGCGGTACAACGCATAGAGATCAGCCTTGGCCTTGATCATGGCGGCCTCACGCTCGACGCCCAGGGCGTCGCGGCGTGCTGCCGCCTCGGCGATCACGCCTTCAGAGCGACGGCCGGCAAACAGCGGGATTGAGACCGAGGCGACCAGCGCAAAGTCGTGACCCAGCTGCAGGCGCCTGACACCGCCGCCTACGGTGAGATCGGCGCGCTTTTGAGTCGCCGCCAAGCGCAGCTCCGCGTCTCGCAGTCGCTCCTCACTGGCGAAACGCAGGAAATCCGGACTGGCTGTCAATCTCGTAACCAGAGGCCCGAACTCGCCCGGTGCGGGCAGATTCCCCAACCGCCCCTGTACTTCGCCTATCGGCTGACCGTTGAGCGAGCTGTCATCACTTGCCCACATCGCCGCCAGTGAGCGGCGGGCGGCATCCAGTCCCGTGCGCGCGCTCTGCAATTCTACCCGTGAACGCTGCTCCGCAACTCGCGCGCGATCCAGCTCGACGTGCGGCGCCTTCGCTGCTTCAACACGCTCGTTCGCGCCTCTGGCGGTGCTGACTGCCAGCTCCACGGCGCGCTGGGCGAGTCGAACCTTCTCCTGACCCTCGGCTACCGCTATGAACCGACGGGTGACTTCCGCCACCACATCAAGTTGCGCGGCCTGACGCGCGATGGTGAGTTCGTTTCGCCCCGCATCGTTGACGGCAAGACGCGCATTGCGCTTTCCACCCAGTTCAATGACTTGCGAAAGCGACAACGTGGCCTCTGCGGCATCGAACCCTTTCACCTCGCCCATGCCGGCGAAGTTCTCCAGCGAGAATCCGATTTCTGGCGCTGGCTTGAGGTTCGCTTGTCGTCGCTGCGCGTCATTGACGCGGATATCGAATTCAAACGTCGCCAGTTCCGGGTTGCGAGCCAGCGCCGCCTGAATGGCATCACGCAACGTCAATTGAGATTCGGCGGCGACAGATAGCGTTGGCAGGCACGAGCCTACACTTAGCAGGACAGGTCCCAGCCAATGCGACACACGTAACTTGCGCGCACGCAATGAGCGAAAAAACGCAGACATTCAACAGGCTCCTGATAGGTGCCGGCGGCGGCACACTCTGGTAGCGCATCGCGACCTTTAAGGTTGCGATGCAAAGACGGGCGTCAGGCGCGCGCCGTCAGTGGAGGGCCGCGCAGAGGCGGCAGCAGTGCTTCACGGGTTGCTAGATAAGGAGACTGCTCTGCGCGCACACTGAGTGTCGCGAGAACTACGGTGGATACCGCGGAAAGACTGTTCCAGTTCGGAAGAAGAGGAGGAGGAGCAGCTAAATCTGAAGGCTGGTTCGCCGTTGCCGCCTGAGCGGACAGAGGCAGCACTTCATCCTGGTGCGGCGCTGCACTATGGAATCCAGCGTTGCCGCCTGGACCGTCAGTGACGTGCACCTGCAGGGGCGCATCCTGACCATCCAGACACAGGTGCAGATGCGCGCCCGCCACCTGCATTACCAGCAGCAGTGACGACAACAGCATCATAATCGAACGTCGATTGATGGGCACAGCGCGCATCAGACTAGTGTAGCCGGTGCCTTGGCATTTGACCCGGCCACGCACCTCGAGTGTGAAGAGCGCCCTTCCCGCAGGGCGTCCGGAGGGCCTGCAGCGGCCAAGCGCGCTCATTTGGTGCTAGCTGTGCCATCAGAATTCCAGCCCTTTCCCATGAGGCACGCCGCTACGGGCGCAAAGGTGGCGGGCAGGTTGTTTCGTTGCACAGCGCGGTGTCCGCCATAGGCAAATTGGCACTCTTTCAGCGCTTTTGCATAAGTCATCTTGGAATCGGTGGCGAGCTCGCGGGAGGGATCACTGGCGCAGCCCACCAGCGCACCAAGCGAAACCAATGCAAGTATTCGAACTCCAGCCATTCCGCTAGTTGACACCCTGTAGGCGCTACAGGGTCAAGCACTAGTTTGAGCGCTGCTCGGCACATCCATTGCCGCTCTCGCCAAGCGCGATAATTGGCGGCAGTCTGCGCTACCCACTATGGCCTACCTAAGCCTCTTGGGCTGCTTAGGCGACCCGTACTTAGCTTCCGGGGTCGCCCAGTATGCTGGTGCCACGCCGAAGTGCTGGCGTGGATGGCCCGGGACTCGACTGTCGAGACCTGCGTATCCCTAACCGATCGGAACAAGGCCCGGACCTGCCGACACTCGCACGCCAGACTAGACCAAGCGGCCGCAAATCTGCGTCGTTGCCGCCCCCCGCCGTCCTAAAATATGAATCAACCGACTTCAGAGAATGCTGACTACCGGCCGATACATGCCCCGTGCCTGCCTACTACCGAATCCAGGACGTACTGCGCATCAGCGGACTGAGCCGACCGACGATCTACCGGCGCATTGCTGCGAACCGATTTCCGCCGCCTGTACACCTGGGAGGACGTGCTTGGGGCTGGCCTGCCGCCGCCGTTCACACCTGGATCTGCGAGCCTGAGCGATACGGCTCCCAGGACTCCACAGGTCATAGTCGAATTGCCGCAAGCGCGGGCCCTGATGACCACAGGCCACAATGCCCGGCAGAGATCACGTAAAGGACTGATCAGAGGAGTGAAGTCAAAAGGTGCGAAACACCACTCAGGCTCCCACAAACGCAGTTGCACCAGAACCCGCCATCATAGTGTGGCACTGAACTTGTACTTGACGCTGAACTGAAAGCGCATATCTTCACCGGAAGCGCCATCATTGTTAGTGCGCTGGCCCCAAAGGAGTTCGCCACCAACCAACAGATTTGCGGCCGGAGTGTAGAGAACGTTGACCGAAGCGTAGTCACCCTCGTGGTAGGTCGTCGCGCTCTGGAAGTTCGTGTTGTCGACATTCGTGAAACTGTAGCCGATCGAACTCGACCACGTACTGTTCCAGTGGTGTTCGTAGTAAGCCAGCGCTCCAGTCAGCGGCACCGCCTTCGAAGACAATGAAGCGGCCGTCGGGCCTACGTTCGGCGCAATGTCCATGCCGCCGTCAGTTATGTAGCTGGCGATACCGTCGCCACGAACCACTTGCAGCAGTATCTGGTCTTTGCCGACGGTCTTGATTACAGCGCTAAGGTTGATACCCCAGCCGGTCTGGCTGCCCTTGCGCCACTGCTCAACCGAAGTGGCGCGATACTCGTAGGCCACTTGACGCAGGATGCCACCTATCTGCGCGTGGCCCCAGTCGCCGTTGTGGCGGTAATGAAGAGTCAGATCCGGAACTTGCTCGTGGCTTCTGACTTCGGCGTACTGGTACTCCTCGATCAGGCGTAAATTGCCCGGATCGACATCGCTGCCTGGCCTCTCAAGGGCGAAGGCAAAATGGCTGATCGCCGTCCGATACGCAGTCCAGCGGATCTGCACGTTGCGTCGGTCCAGATAGCCCATCGGGCCCCAATAGTCTATCACGTTCGGAAACGCATCCGGGTCCTTGAAAACACTGTTGGTCTGGCCCGCAAGCAGCGCGCCCCACTCGCCATAGGCATGTAGCAGGTGGAAAGTGGTCTGACCTGCGTCGATGCCCGTCCCAAATAGATCGAATTCGAACTTGAAATTGATGGGCATTTCGCCAATATCATTTGGCATGGTGCCCTTGACGCCAAAACGGGACTGCTTGACGCTGATACTCAATTGGCCATTGGGTCCGAACTGCCCGTCGACACCGATCTTGGACGGTCGAAACGCATCCCGCCACGCCGGATCGGATTGCTTCGAGTCCACAATAGTATCTGTATCAACGAAGCCATAGATTTCGAACGCATTGCTCAAGACTTCCGCGCGCGCGCTACTAATTGCACCGAAGGCGCCAATCGCAGTCCACATCGACAGTACTAGGGCACGCACCCAGTCTCGATTGAGCCGCTTCATCCTCGCATGTCCAGGATCCCCAAAATGGCGTGAAATAGACCCACCTTCCACCCGACTGGCGTGGCTGTTGGTTGCAAAAGCCAAGACTGTGAGTAGGCATGGGATCACCACCCAGCTATCGATTCCACGCTACCTCTGTCTACCAAATATGGTTCTGGTGCATCGGCGGGCACGGGTCAGGATTATAGGCCCCTGCCCCTCAGGTGTCCCATGACCAAGCCTATCCCCGCGACCTGATCTATCGCCGGCGGGTATTCAACGTCGATGTCATTCAGCTCTGCGTGCGCTGGTATGTCACATACCGCCTTTCACACCGGGACCTGGTAGAGCTCATGGCAGAGCGTGGCATTCATATGGCGCATTCCACCATCCTCCGATGGGTCGCCCGCTACGTGCTGCAGACAAGCACGGCAAGACAGTGGACTTACTGCTCAAACCTGACCGCGGAGTCGCGGTAGCTGAGGCGTTCTTTCGCATGGCCCTGGCATCCACGCTTGTCCCAACGTATCGCTGAAACAGCTCTGGGATCGCGCCCTCGCATAGGCAGTGAAGGCAAGGCTTCTCGGCCACTCTTGTGCCAAGAACCCCAGATGCACCAGAACCCTATTTCGCGATCACAGTAAATTTCCGGCTGCCCAGCAACTCGCCTGCACGAGATACGTTGACCATGACGGTCCACGTGCCACCCATGATCAGATTGCCGTTGCCGCGGTAGACTCCACCGCCCACAGGCTGTAGCTGGAAGGAGTTTCTCATCTCGGGCATGCCCATGGATGGCATGGCGGGCATGTAAAACACGGCGGTTACCGTGGCGTCCGCGACCGGGCCACCCGATTGCGCCAGAGAAACCAGCAGATCGTTGTCTCCAGTTTGTGGTGGGTCAGGCTCGACCTTGAACGAAATGCTCAATCCATTGCTGTCGGGAGATGCCTCAACGGTGCGAGCAGGCGCAGCCGGCTGGCCGCAGGCAACCAGCTGTCCACATATTAACGTCAGCACAGCCATTCTCGACACTACTGCGGTCGCCATAGTCACCTACGATCTCCTCATCGGGACAACGCTGCCATTCTGTAGGCCGCGTCAATGAAAAACCCACCCACGGTCACAATCTGCTCCCCCGCAACGAGGCCTTTGACGATCTCAGTCAGCTTCTCACCTTCAGCGCCAGTGGATATCACGCGCCGCTCGTATCCGCCGTCAGATGCCACCACGTACACGATCCGACTGTCGCCGTCGTAGATTATCCCTTCATTTGGAATCGCCAGCAGCACCCCCAGATCGAGGCCGATTTCGGCCACATAGCGCTGGGCAGGATCGTCCACCGCCGTTGAAACCTTTGCGATTACCCTGGAGCGGCTGCCCTGCTCCGCCACCTGCGTCACCCTGGCCGTGATCATCACGGCTCGGGCATGGGGTGAAAAGGCGCGCACATGCTGGCCTGCAGTCACCCTGCGCGCATCGCCTGGATCCAGCCACATCTGCAACGTCCTGTCGCCAGCATCGAAACTTGCCGCCACGCGCAGCGTGACGTGGACACTCTGCGGCACGACCGTGCTGACGGCCGTGTTTGCAAAGAATGCAGGTGACGGTGGAGGTGCCAGTCGGACTGGCAGCGCACTGGCCAGATAAGCGGCCACCGGCCCGATCTCGTCCACCGGAATTTTCGCACCCCAGCGCACCATGCGATTGATGCGGTCTGCCCAGATCGGCTTGCTCCCGCCCGAATGCAGGACCCGGTCAAGCGCATGGCAAGCCGTGCAGTACTGGAGCACCGTTGCCCGCTCAGCCGCAAGCGGCAACCCTGCAAGGGCCGGCTGCGACAGCAGGAGCAGGACTGCTGCTCGACGCGGCCAGTTCACGCGGCTGCCGGCCTGTTCCGGTAACGCCTGATGTCTTCACCGATGGCGAACAGGCATGGAATCAGGAACAGCACATAGATGGCGGAACTGGCCATGCCGCCGATCGTGGGCGTCGCAATGGGCTTCATCAGTTCCATGCCTTGCCCGGTCGACAACATGACGGGAAGCAGGGACAGGACCGTCACGGCAACCGTCATCAGCTTCGGGCGAAGGCGCGCCGCCGAGCCTTCGACGACGGCGTCCATGTAGGACTGCCCTTCGGTCCTGCGCGCCAGCGCCTGGCGAATGAAAACGATCATGATGATGCCTGTCTGTATGGCAACGGCAAACAGGGCCACGTATCCAATGATGACCGCCGTAGTCATCGGGTAACCCAGCCAGCCCTGGAGAAATATGCCGCCGATCAAGGCCAGGGGAACTGACAGCATGATGAGGGCGCTGTCGGCAATCGAACGGAACGCCAGCAACAGCAGCCCGAATATGACCAGCAGTGTGACCGGCACCACCACAGCGAGCCGGGCACGGGCTTCCTGCGCGTACTCATAGATCCCGGTCCATTCGACGCTGTAGCCCGCCGGCAATACGAGATTGCTCTTCAGGAAGCTCTGCGCACCCTTTACGTAGTCAGGTGCCGTCATCTGACCCAGGTAGACGTACACGTAACCAGCCAGTTGACCGTTGTCGCTGCGAATCATTTCGGGAAGCTTGCGAATTGCCACGTCGGCCACATCACTCAACGGTACAGTCCGTCCATCGGCAGTGACGACAGGTGCCATCCGGATCTTCTGGATGGAATCGGCATACTCCGATGCGTACTGCACGCTCAGCGGGATGGTTGTACCGTCGGCCTGTCTCAGTCCCAGTACGTTGTCGCCACCGATTCCATAGCGTACGGTGGCCTGCGTTTCTTCAACTGATACATCGCGATCTGCCATCTTTTCAAGATCGGAGCGGACATCCAGAAAGTAGCCTTCTGAAATGCGCTCGGCAATTACCGAAGTGGTGCCCGGATACCCACGCAGCAGCGCCTCGACCTCCTTCGATACTTTCTCGATAGTCGAGATATCGGGTCCCTTCACCTTGATGCCGACTGCCGTCTGAATGCCCGTGTCCTGCATCAGTACACGGGTGCTGATGGGCTGGGTCCAGCTGTTCACAAAGCCGGTAACCTGCAGCGCCTCGTCCATCTCCGCGATCAGGCGCGCCTTGGTCAGCCCCTTGCGCCACCTGGCCTTCGGCTGCAGCAGCACTGTCGTTTCGATCATGGTAACGGGCGCTGAATCGGTGGCGGTATCGGCCCGGCCAAGTTTTCCGAAGACGCGCGCCACTTCCGGAAACGTCTTCAGCTTCCTGTCCATCTGCTGCAGGATCCAGCCCGCCTCCCGCGCCGGAATGCCGGGCAGCGTGGTCGGCATGTACAGCACCGACCCCTCTTCCAGCTCCGGCATGTAGTCGCTGCGAAATCCCGACAGCAGGATTCCGGCAGGAATCACCAGCAGAATGCTGGTGGCGACGAAAACATAGCGATAGCGAATCACGCCACGCAGGAGTCGACGATATACGCGACTCGACAGGGATTCACGATAGTTGCGGGACAGGTGCGCGCGCTTGTTGAAGACCCACACCACGAGGATGGGCAGCAGGAACAAGGTCAACAGGGTGGAGAAGCCGATGGCGAAAGTCTTCGTAAAGGCCAGCGGATCGAACAATCGCCCCTCCCTCGCACCCAGGAAGAAGATGGGCAGGAAGGATGCCAGGATGATCAGCAAGGAAAACAGCAGCGGCCGCACTACCGTAGTCATTGCACGCACAATCAATGCGCGTCGTTCAGCTGCATCCAGGGGACCGCGCTGGGCCAGCTCCGCCGTGCAGTTCTCCACAATCACTATGGTGGCGTCGATCATCTCGCCAATGGCGATCGCCAGGCCAGCCAGCGACAGCAGGTTGATCGTCTGGTTGAACATGGCCAGGGGCAGCGCAGTAAAGAGCGTGGCCAGCAACAGCACGCAGATGGGCGCAATGGCAGAGCGCAGATTTCGCAGGAAGAGCGCGATGATGACGATCACCACCAGCAGCTCGTAGGCGAGAGTCTCCACAAAACTCTTGAGCGTTCCCCAGATCAATGACGAACGGTCGTAGGTAGTCACGACCTCTATGCCAGCGGGCAGTCCGGCCTTGAGTTCCACCAGTTTGTGTTCGATGGAGCGGGTGACGGCAAGGACATTCTGGCCCTGCTCCATGACGACGATGCCACCGACAACTTCGCCCGTACCGTCCAGGTCGGCAATACTTCGCCGCAGGTCGTAACCGACCTGCAGATAGCCGACATCCTTCATGCGAACGACCTTGCCATCGTTGCCCCGACCCAGGACCAGGTGTTCAAGTTTGTCGAGGTTGTCCTTTTCAACCACGCCCCGCAGCTGGTAGTCGCGGTTGGTCACCTCGATCGTGCGTCCGCCGACTTCGTCGAACACTGTGCGCAGGGTCTTGATCACTTCGGGCAGCGACAGCCCCACACTGGCCAGCAGCGGCGGGAAGATCCTGAACTGATACTGCTTTTCCAGCCCTCCCACCGAGGCGACTTCAGCGATGCCCGGCACCGATTGCAGGAGAGGTTTCACCTGACTCTCGTTCAGCAGACGCAGCTCGCGCAGATCACGCGTCTGCTGCCTGTCGACCAGCGCGTACTGGTAGATCCACCCCATGCTGCCCGCATCCGGGCCCAGCGAAATGGTGGCATCCGGCGGCAACTGCGGGCGAATGGTGTTGATCCGGTCCAGCACATGCTGTCTTGTGGCATCACGCTGCGTACCGTTCTCGAGGACGACGAAGATGAAGGCGTAGCCCATGTGCGCCGTACCGCGGATGGCCTTGACGCCGGTGGTGCCGAGCAGCGCCTTGACGATGGGCGCCGACACCTCCTCTTCGAGCAGCTGCGGGCTGCGCTGCCACTTTGCATACACGATGATCTGCGGATCGGATATGTCCGGGATGGCATCCAGTGGTGCAGTCCGTATGGCATACGCGCTCGCACCAATGCCGGCAGCCACCAGCAGCCACACCAGCAGTCGCCAGCGGAGGACCTGTTCGATGATGGCCGCGATGCCGAAGCTGCCGCGCATCAGTTGCCGCCCTTCATCCTGTATTCGGCGTCCACGAAGAAGCTGCCAGTGGTGACCACCTGCTCACCGGCTTTCACACCCTCTACAACCTGCGTGTAGCGCTCGCCCTGCAGGCGGGTGGCGATTTGCCGTGGCTGGTAGCTGCCCTCGCCCGTGCTGATGTAGACGAGCTGTCTGTCACCCTCTTCGACGATGGCTTCATTGGGAACGGAGAGGAACTCGCCGTAGTCGATCACGATCTCCAGTACGTACCTGGAATCGAGCTCATGAACTCCGGCAGACAGCCGCGCCTCGATCAGCGCCAGATCCGCCCGCCGCGTCACCCGGGTGATCTTCGCCTGCAGCATCGAGGATTTCGAATCGGGGGTGAACACCCTGGCACGCTGCCCGACCTTCACCGAAGCGGCATCGACGCCGCTCACGGTCGCCAGCAGAACTCTGCCCGTGGAATCGATTGTGCCAGCGGCGCGAACCCAGTTCTGGATCGAGCGCACCTGCACCTGCGTCAGCGTGAGCGTGAGCACATCGGCCTGCGCCTGGGAGACCTCCGTGCCCGTGGAACGGGGCAGCCGTATCCGCTCGCGGATGTCGGCCGCCATGCCGGGAGCAAGCGCCACTGCCGCCATCAACAGCAGACAGCGCACACCGCCACTCACGGTGACTCAGTGACAGTAGTTGTCCTTACTGTCCATGATGTGCGTGCCCCAGGGATATGAGCCGACATTCCTCACCTTCTCGAACGCCAGCGTCTTCGCGTCGATGATCACCACCGCGTTCTCGGTGGAATCCGCCAAGTATATCTTTTCGTCCGCGGTGTCGGTCGTGGCAGTCTCAAGCTGGATATTGGTGCCGATCTTGAGGCGCCCAGCTGCCTTCAGGGACTTCATGTCATACACATAGACGAAACCACTGGTGGAGCTGATCACGAAGGCCTTGCCACCGGCGTAGTTGACGCCCGTCATGTTCGGGCCAGCCTCCAGCGTCGCAGCCACTTCGTTCTTCTTCAGGTCGATTATGGAGATGGTCTCATCGCCATTGTTCACCGTGATGGCGTACTTGCCGTCGTGGCCCATGTAGATCCGCCACGGATCCTTGCCGACGCGAATGGTCTTGATCAGCTTGTCTTCACGCGTGTCGATGACACCCACCACCGCGAGGTCGCTGTCGGCAGCGTACAGATAGCGACCATCGATTGACGGCGCGGCGATGTTGATGCCCTTGATTTCACCAAGGAAGCGCTCCGGATCCAGACCCGAGCGGCTGGGCGCCGCGATCTGGATCTTCTTCAGCAGCTCATGACGCTTGACGTCCACCACACCGACCCAGTGTGCACCATAGTTTCCGATGTAAGCCTTCGAGCCATCGGCGGTAAAGGTTACGTTGAGCGGCTCGGCAAACCCCGGAATGGTCTTGACCTTTGTGAGCGACTGCATGTCGATGACGGAGATGGAGTCGCCATCCGGATTGCCCTGGTAGTACCAGCGACTGTCGGGTGAGAAGGACAGGTGCTCCGGCGCGATGTCCACCGGAATTTCCTTCACCAGCTTCAAGGTCGACGTCTCGATGATATAGGCCTTGTTCGCACGCGTTCCGCCGGTCACGACGTAGCGCCCGTCCGGCGACATCATCACCATGTGCGGATTGACGTTGTTGCCCAGAAAGACGCTGCCCACCATCTTCTTCGTCTTGATATCCATGAAGCCGATGTCGTTGGAATCACGATTGACGATCATGACCACGGAAGTGGGATCCGTGATTTTCACGCCAGGTCCTGCCGGCGTGTTCATGCGCATGCCGGGCATCGAAGGAGAATCGGCCGCATTGGCAACAATGCCGGAGATCAAGGCCAGCCCACAGGCAGCCATCACAGTCTTTGCGTTAAACATTTGAATATTCCTCATGAACCAGCAATTGCTACAGACCCGCCTGGAAACGCAGGCCAGGCACGAGGAAGCCGCGCTTGGCTCCTTCCGAATCGGTCTCCGTCACATGTTGCAGATGGAAAGACAGGCGCAATTTCTCCGACAGATGCATGTTGTAGTACAACTCGATCAGGTCCTCTTTCTCGTCTGATGCCAGCTCGAGATTGGAGTAGCCAAGACCCCACACGTCCAGCGGGTTGAACACCCACCCGTTCTGGAACTGGAAGCCGACACTGTAGAAGTGATCGTCACTGGTGTCCGTTTCCCCGGCGCCATAGCGTCCGAATGCGGTTACGACGGGGGTGAGCTTCTGGTCCAGGCTGACACCATAGGCGGTTCTTCGCGGACCGCTGCTGTTGTCAGTGCGGTACCAGACCCTGTAGTTGCCTTCCCCCAGGAATGAAGGCCGGGCGCGGTAGCCGACCTCCGCAAGCGTGTACAGCGCCTCGGAGAGATTCGTGGCATCCGGGTTGCTTTGCTGCACGCCGAGCTTGAGATTGAAGCTGCCCCTGGGATCGTAGACGGCCGCCAGGCCTGCGCCATTGCTGCTGAGTCCCAGCATCGGGTTGTTGACGAGCGCGTCACTCACGAACTGGGAGGTCTCGTCGTTGGCAACCGCATTGCGATCGAAGAACGCGGTGAGGTCCACACGACCTACAACCAGCGCCAGCTTCTGGTCGAACAGCTCGGTTCTGATCCAGGCTTCACGCAGATTCACCTCGTTCTGAGCGACCAGACGGGCCGCATAGCCGTTCAGCAGGGTCAGACCGCCGATTTCGCTATCTGGCGGCGAGCCACTCAACCCCACGATGTCCGCAAACAGACTGGTGTTCTGGGCGATATTCGCGGAAAAGAACAGGTCGGCGGAGGCCAGCGCATAAGCATGTCCATCGGCCTCGGAGTCCTCCCCCTTGGTCTGGGAAACCCCCTGAGTGACCATGGCGGCATCGATACCCAGCTTGACAGACCTGCTCTCCTGGTCTGAGAGGGCCTCTTCGATCTTTTCACTGATGGTCTGGCGGCGGAACACACGTTCCCGCTGGTAGGTCACCGTCTTCTTGGCCCCCTCGACGGGTTCGTCGTGTTCCACGCCGTTCTTGTCGACATAGACGTCGACCTTCTTCACCCTGGTCTCGGGTTCGGATAGCACCGCGGATGATTCAAGTTCGGCAAGGCGCTTCTCCAGCGCGTCGATGCGATCCAGGAGTGCCTGCTGGCTGGTGTCGCCGCCTGCCTGCTGGGCGGCCGCCGTGGTCGGGAGGCCCATTGCAATGGCCACCCCGGCCGCCACAAGGCCAAAGCTCGCGCACAGTCCGCGCGTACGTGAAGTCCGAATCGACATAGACGATTGCCCCCGATGGTCAGCTGTTTGCAGCCGGGTATTTACCCTGAAGTGGACAGCTGATGTCACATAAACGAGGGTTGGAACATGTTCCGAACGGTTATCGGAACCTGAATGCACCCCATCTAAGAGGGGCTCCGGCCATGAGAACCCAGAAGGACACCCGCCAAACGCTAAGTCGTCGCAAGCTCAGCGGTCGCGTGAGTACATTTCTGGGTATCTGGACGTCCCAAAAGCCGGTCTCCTTTTTGTGGGTACCGACTGTGGAGGAGAAACTCACGGTTCGCGATCGACCGGTGTCAGGAGCCGCGCTCAGCCAGATGAAGCGCTGAGTGAACAGACAGTGAAATGGAGCACTCGCGGTGTTCGACTCTTCGAGTTGTCGCTCGCGTCTGCAAGTTGGACTGATTGCCGCGAGGCCACTGAGAGCGCCTGTTCTCGACACGGGCGGCGTATGACACTCTGAACAGGTACGTCCTCGCTCATACGCAGGTCCGTTTGACCTATGCCCTAGATGCGCGAGAACCCTCAAGCGTCTCTTAGTGCGTGAGTTCCATCGACCGACGGATCAGCGGTCTAAGAACTGGCCCATAAACTGGCCCACAAAGAGTTACAGGCGAAACTGTAAGTATTGGTCGGGGCGAGAGGATTTGAACCTCCGACCCCTTGCACCCCATACATTCTTAAGATCTTAGACTTGGTATGCAATTGCCCAAGTCGAGCCATTATTCCCGCCATCACCACCCAGTTGGTTGCTCTCTTGCCCTCGGCTTTGGACCGCGGCAGGCCCTGACCGGATTACTCAACGTGCTGAGTATTCTTGCTCAATGGCCGTGGAGGGCAGCTTGTCACCGGGTATCGACGGAATGTCCCGCGAAACCCGGCCTTCCCCCTTCCGGCTGTTGCCGGCAACCTATGCCCTGAGTGACAACTCGTCCCTAAACAGCCGGAACCACACTCACGAGCGAAACCAGATGCCCACGCCCTGCACCGCACCGCGATTCCTGCGCTTTCGCGACGCGCCCGCCTATCTCGGCATGGACAAGAACCGTTTCAACCGTGACGTTCGGCCCTGTGTTGCCGCGATCCGCATCGGCGTGCAAGGCATCGCGTTTGATCGCCTTGACCTTGACCAATGGGCGGATGAGTATAAGTCCCGCAACGGGCGTCCCGCGGCTGTAAGGAGCAGACCATGGGACAAAGAAGAACGCCCGGTCTCGCCAAGCGTGGCGAGGTCTGGCATGTCGACAAGTGGATCAAGGGATACGGACGCCTTTGCGAAAGCTGTGGCACGGGCAACCTCGACGAAGCAATTCGGTTCCTCAACCGACGGCTTGAAAAGCTTCGCGAGCAGCTCGTCTACGGCCAACGTCAGGACCGTACGTTTAGAGAGGCGGCAACCAAGTACCTGAACGAACACCTGCACAAGCGCAGCCTGGAGCGCGACGCGCGGGCGCTGCAGAGTCTCGATCCTTCGATCGGGAACCTGCCTCTGCCCCGCGTGCATCAGGACTCGCTTCGCGGGCATGTTCAGGCAAGACTCGACGCGGGTATCAGCCCCGGCACCATCAACCGCGATCTGGCGGTGGTGAGGCGGATTCTGATCCTCGCGGCCAGGGCCTGGCGGGACGGCGAGGGGCTCACGTGGCTCGAAACCGCTCCGTTGCTGCGGATGCTGCCGCACGAGAACGCACGACGACCGTATCCATTGTCATGGGACGAACAGCGGCTCTTGTTCAGCGAACTGGATGGTCATCTGGCGCATATGGCACTTTTCAAGGTGAACACCGGGACGCGCGAGCAGGAAGTCGTGCAATTGAGGTGGGACTGGGAAGTGAAGCTACCCGAGGTGGACAAAAGCGTGTTTGTGATTCCGGCCAGCATCGTGAAAAACAAGGCTGATCGCGTGGTCATTCTGAATGACGTCGCGCAATCGGTGATCGAATCGATGCGGGGCCAGCACGATACGCATGTGTTCACGTATGACGGTCATGCCGTGACCGGCATCAACAGCTCGGGCTGGAAGGCGGCGCGACGGCGCGCCTCGGTGCGGTACCTGGAAGTGATGGGAACGCCCTGCCCGCAGGGATTCCGGCGCATCCGGGTGCACGATCTCAAGCACACGTTCGGCCGGCGACTGCGCGCGGTCGGGGTGAGCTTTGAAGATCGGCAGGACCTGCTAGGGCACAAGTCCGCGCGCATCACCACGCACTATTCGGCGGCCGAGATCACCAACCTGATTGAGGCCTCGAACCAGGTGTGCCAGACAGCGTCCCGCAAGAGTCCCGCAATCGTGCTGCTGCGCCCCAGTAGCAAAATGCTAAGTGCTTGAATTAATGGTGGAAAGAGAGGGACTCGAACCCTCGACCCCGGCATTATGAGTGCCGTGCTCTAACCAGCTGAGCTACCTTTCCGCCGGGCCCCGGAATGAACGGGGGCGCGGATTGTCCCGGCAGCGGGCGAAGGGTGTCAAGCCGGGAAAACCCCGGCGGGCGGCCTAGCCGCCCAGGGCCGTACGCAGGCTGGAGAGCTCGCTGGCCGTCTCCTGCAGCACGTTCTGGATGGCCTCGGCGTCCACGCCCAGGCGCACCGCAGCAGTGGTTTCCCGAAGGCGCATTTCCATGGCCGGCAGGTCGGTGTGGAAGGACACCAGCACGTTGGCAATGGTCAGCACGTCGGTGAGGTCGGTCTCGCCATCACTGGCGCGATCCAGATTCTCGTAGTTCTCCACCGCATCGATGATCTCGGGACTGATCTCCCAGCTTTCCAGCACGGCCTTGGCCACCGAGGCATTCCAGTCGCGGACGATCTGGTGGTAGGACGTGCCGTCTGCGAACAGGTCGGGATGCTTCACGGCACGGGTCAGGATGTAGACGCGGCCCATGCCATGCATCAGGCCGGCGAGCATGGCTTGGTCGGCGTTGACCTTGGTCCAGCTGCGCGCCACGACATAGCTCATTGCCGCAACCTTCACGCTGCGTTCCCACAGGTCGTGCAGCGGCTTGCGCAGGGGCGCCAGTTCCGGCGCCTTCTTGATCTGTTCCATGGCGTACACCAGCGAGGCGGTGCGCACATTGGCCAGGCCGATGCGCGCGATGGCGCTCTTCAGTTCGGTAACCTTTGCGCCGCCGGGATTCAGCGCCACGGAATTGGCCATCTGCAACAGTTTGGCGGCCATGGCCGGTTCGGCGCTGACCACGCGCGCAATCTGCGCGGCACTGCAATTCTCGTCGGCCAGCACTTTTCGCACGCGCACGGCAACGTCCGGGAACGAGGGGATGTCGATCTTTCCCGCTGACATTTCCAGAGCCAGCGCCTGCACGAAGGCGAAGGCGGCGGAGTTGCTGGGTCCTGCGATGTTGCCCTGGTGCTGTGCTGACATATTCTCGGGTCCTGTCGTCGAAACTTCTTAACTGCGGGCGGGATTGTGCAACCGGGCCAGCAACTGCGCCTCGTGACGCGTCACACCGGTGGCAGAAACTATTTCCTGCTGGGCCGCGCCGTGGCGCGCCATCTGCAAGGCGAGATCGTAGCCGCGCTGTCCGCCGCTGCTGGCCAGCTGCAGCTGCTGCCGGTCTTCGATACGCGACTCCAGTGCAGCCACCTGCCCCGCCAGCTGCTGCGCCAGTTCGGCCAGACTGTGCGTTGCGCCACGGGATTCCTGCAGTTCTGCGAAAAGCTGCTGCATGTCCCGCTTGCCGGCACGGCGCCAGCGGCCCATGGCCCAGGCAAACAGCAGCAGCGCAATGGCCAGCATGGCCGCGCGTGCAGCGAAGAACTGCCATTCGTTGAGCTGGAATATCGTCGTTAGGTCCATGACTGCCCCGAGCTTGGGATGCCGGTATTCCGGCGCCTTCAACAGCCGAGCAGGATCCATGCCACCGGGACGTCAGGCGCCGAACAAGGCGCGCAGCTGCTGCACTTCTGCCAGCGCAATGTGAATTGCGTCACTGCAGCCTTCACGTGAAAGGCCCAGCCGGGCAAACAGCGGCTCGTGCTGCTGGCAGACCTGGGCCAGCTGCATCTGGTCGAGGTAGTCGGCACGTGAGGGCGGCAACAGGTCCGCCAGCAGGTGCGCGGCGGAGAGAATCTCCCCCAGACCTGCCGGCCCGGCTACGGGGAGATCGCCGTGTTCGTGGAAATGCTCGATGGCATCGCAGAACTCGCGCGGCACTTCCCATTTCAGCAGCAGCACGCCGGTAAGCGTGCCACTCCAGCGTTCCATCAGTTTTTCGGGCACGCCATCCTGGTCCAGCAGGTGCGGCATGCTGCGCATGCGCGCCAGCACGTACAACCGTCCGACCACATGCAGCAAGCCCGTGAGCAGGCCCGCATCCGCGGCTGCGGCGCCCGTGCGCTCGGCGATGGCCTTGCCCAGTGACCCCACTGATATGCCACGGCGCCACACGCTGCCCAGCCGGTCGCGCACGTAGCGCATCTCCTCGGCGCTGCGCAGCGCCTGCACTACCAATCCCAGTGCCGCAGCGCGGATCATCCTGGTGCCGGTGCGCTGGATGGCGGCGCGCAGATCCTTCACCTGCACGCCCGCCGTATTGAAGGCCGAAGAATTTGCCATGCGCAGCACCAGCATGGTCAGCACCGGATCCACCGACACGGCCTGCACGATGTCATGCACATCGGCACGGTCGTCCGTCAGCAACTGCTGGATGCGCAGCACCACGGGCGGGAATCCCGGCAGCTGGATGTCGCCGAAGGCCACATCACGCGCCAGCAACTCCCCCATCGCCGAGGCATCGAGGTTGCCGGTGTATTCGGTGACGGGAATGCCCTTCATATCGCTCAAGGTTCGGCTCCTGCGCCTTCCTGGCGAACAATATCGGGCTCCATGCTCAGTATGGTCAGCACGACGCGGCGGTTGGCATTGCGGCCATCGGGCGTCGTATTCGGCAGCACAGGACGGAATTCGCCATAAGCCACGACGGCCAGCCGCCGCGGATCGATGCCACCTTCCACCAGCATATGCACAACGCTGGCGGAACGTGCAGCGGACAGTTCCCAGTTTGAAGGATAAGTACCCTTCGCGACCGGCACATTGTCAGTATGACCCTTTACCTGGATGCTGTTGGGAAACATTCTCAATACCTCGGCCAGTTGCCGAATCACCGGCTGCGATTCGGTGGCGAGCTGCGCGGAGCCGGAAGCGAACAGGATGTCCGAGCGTATGGCGATCTCCACGAAGCCATCGCCCACCTGCACGTCCACCAGCCCCTGCGCGATCAGCGGGCTCATCGCGTTTGCGGTCAGCTGCGCCAGCTGTTGCAGTGCCTGGCGGCGCGCGTCTTCTGCGGCATCCGGCGTGGGCACGGCAGCCGGTCCTGTGGCAGGCGCCTGCCCTACCTGGGGCAAGGGCGCCTGGGGCTGTCCGCGGAAGGCTGCGTTGAGGGAGCTGGAAACCACCCGGTACTTGCCTTCGTTCACGGTGGAGATCGAATACATCACCACGAAGAAGGCCAGCAGCAGCGTCACCAGGTCGCCGTAGGGAATGGCCCAGGCTTCGTGGTTGGCGTGCTCTTCATGAGGCTTGCGTCGTGCCATCGTCGCTCAGTGCAGGAAGCCCTGCAGACGCGATTCAATGCTGCGGGGATTATCGCCCTGCGCGATGGCGACCATTCCCTCGATCACCATCTCGCGCAGATGGCTCTGCGCCTGCACGGTGGTCTTGAGTTTGTTGGCAATGGGCAGCAGGAAGAGATTCGCAAGGCCAATGCCGTAGACCGTAGCGGTGAATGCCGCGGCTATGCCGGAGCCCAGCTTGGCTGGATCGGCCAGATTCTGCATGACCGCCATGAGGCCCAGCACTGCGCCGATGATGCCCAGCGTCGGCGCATAGACGCCCATGCCTTCGTACACACGTGCAGCGCGCAGGTCGGCAGCCTCACGGCCGCCCAGGTCCACTTCCAGCGTGGCGCGGATGGCATCGGGCTCGCCGCCGTCGATCACCAGCTGCAGGCCCTTGCGGATGAAGTCATCGCGCTCGTCATCCACCAGCGATTCCAGGCCCAGCAGCCCCTGCTTGCGAGCGATCTGGCTCCACTCGACGATGCGCCGCACGATGGCGCCGGCATCCGCCAGCGGCGAGCGGAAAACCCACGGCAGGATGCCGAAGGCGCGCTTCATCACGCGCCCGGGCGTCTGCACCAGGATGGCGGCGAAAGTGCCAACCACCACGATCATCAGCGCCGCCACGGATAGCAGCGAGTGCAGCCCGGCGCCTTTCAGGATGGCGCCGGCCAGCAGCGCAACGAAGGCCAGGACGATGCCGGTAATGCTGAGCAGGTCCACGGACTACTCCCTCCGCTCCGCATTCCAGTTGCGCAGCCGCGCCCGCAGGCGCACCAGCGCCTGTCCGTGCAGCTGGCAGACGCGAGATTCGCTGATGCCCAGCACCGCGCCCACTTCCTTCAGGTTCAGCTCATCGTCGTAGTACATGGACATCACCAGGCGCTCGCGCTCCGGCAGGCCGGCGATGGCTTCAGCCACGGCCAGTCGCAGCGCACCGCTCTCGGCTTCGAGCAGCGGATTGGAATCGCGGTCGGCGATCTCCACTGCGTCGTCGGAGTCATCCATGCTGGTGAGCTGGCAGCCCAGCGAATCCTGCAGCACGCGATGGTATTCATCGATCGAGATGCCCATGGCCGCGGCAATTTCGGAATCGCGGGCCTCGCGGCCGGCGCGCCCTTCGATCTCGCGGATGGCAGTGGCCGCCTCGCGCGCCTTGCGATGCACGGAGCGTGGCGCCCAGTCCTGCTTGCGCAGGGCATCGATCATCGCGCCGCGGATGCGGATGCCGGCGTAGGTCTCGAAACTTGCGCCGCGATCGGAGGCGTAATGTGCCGCTGCCTCGAGCAGGCCCACCATGCCGGCCTGGATCAGGTCGTTCACCTCCACGCTGGGCGGCAGACGTCCGGCAAGATGATAGGCGATGCGCTTGACCAGTTCGGCATGGCGCGCCACCAGCGCGTCGGCAGAACCGACCGCACCCATGGATTGATATGCGCCTACTGCCTTCACTGCACGGCCTCCAGTCGAGGCAGCGCCTGCGGCAGCAATCTTTCAACGAAGAACTCCACGTTGCCGCGCGGGCCGGACACGACCGGCCACTTCTCCGTGTGCTTCGCCAGGCGTACGTAGGCGCGCGCGGCGGCACTGGACGGATAGGCATTCACCACACTGCGCTGCTCACGGATGGCGCTGCGCACGAAATTGTCATCGGGGATTTCGCCGGCATATTCCAGCACGGCTTCCAGGAAGCGGTTCACTACGCGTTCGAGCTTGCGGTACAGGGCTTCGCCGGCGCCCGGTGCCGCGGACATGTTGGCCAGGATGCGAAAGCGCCGCACGCCATGGTCGCGATGCAGCACCTTGATCAGCGCATAGGCATCGGTGAGCGAAGCGGGTTCATCCCGCAGCACCACCAGCACATGCTGGGCTGCCTGGCAGAACTGGCGTACGCCATCGGCAATGCCGGCGGCCGTATCGACGATCAGCACATCCAGGCCCGTGGTCAGGTGGCTGAAGGCCTGCACCAGTCCCAGATGTTCGGTGGTGGAGAGACTGGCCAGCCGCGACACACCCGAGGCTCCAGGCAGCACCTTGAATCCCAGCGGCGTATCCAGCACTGCCTCTTCCAATGTGCAGCGCCCGTCGAGCACATGCTCCAGCGTGTGCCGGGCCGACAGGCCCAGCAGCACATCGACATTGGCCAGGCCCAGGTCGCCGTCGAACAGCATCACGCGGCGACCCTGGGCGGCCAGCGCGGTTGCGAGGTTGACGGATACGCTGGTCTTGCCCACGCCGCCCTTGCCCCCGGTTACGGCAATGACCTGCACCGGATCGGGCCGCACGGCAGCGCGGATCCCCGCCGCCTGCGAAGAATCGAACCTACCGGAATGCATGCGCCACCTTGCCGAATTTGCGGGCCAGTAATTCATCCCCTGCCGTGGCGTCGCTCGACTGTGCGAGATATACCGCGCGCGCAACCAGTTGATGCGCGCGCGCCGGCGCGAGATCCTCGGGAATGCGCGGCCCTTCGGCCACATAGCTGACGGGCAGCTTCGCCGTGGCCAGCGCCGACAACGCTCCGCCCAGGCTGGCCGCCTCGTCGAGTTTGGTCAGCAGCACTGCGGCAGGCCGGAAAGCTGCGAAACGCTGCACGGCCTCCTCCAGCACGCCCGCCTGGGCGCCGGCCGAGAGCGTCATCCAGATCTGCGCCTCGATGCCTTCGGTTGCAGCGCACAGTTCCCTGGCACGGGCATCCAGCGCCGGATCACGCGGACTGATCCCGGCCGTATCGATGAGCACCAGGCGGCAGTTCGACAGTCTTGCCAGCAGCTGCTGCAGGCCAGAAGCATCCTCGAGCGCATAGCATTCCACGCCCAGCAGGCGCCCCAGCACGCGCAGCTGTTCATGGGCACCGAAGCGCTGATCGTCGAGTGAAACAAGTGCGATGTCGCGCGCGCCATGGCGCATCACCCAGCGTGCCGCCAGTTTGGCGATGCCGGTGGTCTTGCCTACGCCGGTGGGGCCCACGAAGGCCACGCGACCGCCGTGATCCAGCAGTGCATCACCGGTGACTTCCAGCCGTCTGGCAAGGTGGGCCAGCACGCGGCGCTGCGCATCCTCCAGCGCGATGCCATCCGGCAGCTCACCGAGCAACTCGGCTGCCAGCGGCGCGGCCAGACCCATGTTGGTCAATTCCTTCAGCAGCTCCGCCACAGCAGGCGCGCGGCGGGTCAGGTCGTTCCATGCCAGCTGTGACAGCTGCCACTCGAGGAGGTGGCGCATCGAGCGCAGTTCGTCGCCGACGCGTGAATCCTGGGCAGGCGCTGGCGCTGGTGCCACCGCAGCGGCCGCAGTAGCCAGCAGGCTGGCGAATTCGCTGGGCACAGATACCGGTGCCGCAGCAGCTGGCGTCGCGGTGACCTGCAGAGGCATTGCGAAGTCCGCATCGAGAGCCACAGTCACCTCCACACCATCACCCAGGTGATTGGTCGACAGGATCACCGCTTCGGATCCCTGCTCCTCGCGCACCCTGCGCAGCGCGGTGCGCATGTCTTTGGCGTGGTAGGTCTTGATGTTCATGATTGTCTGTCCTGCATCATCGTCTTTGTTATCTACCCACCGCGCTCACCAGGCGCACGCGGCGGTTGTCGGGTATCTCGTTCCAGGCCAGTACCTGCAGCCCGGGCACGCCGGCGCGCACGAAACGGGCCAGTGTCTGGCGCAGTGTGGGTGGCACCAGCAGCACGGCCGGTTCGCCCAGCATTTCCTGTCGGCGTGTGGTTTCCGCCAGCCGCTGCTGCAGCCGCTCGGCGAGCCCAGGTTCGAGGCCAGGACCGCCAGCGCCGTTGCCCAGCGATCCCTGCAGCAACTGCTCCAGATCGCTTTCCAGCGTGATCACCGGTAGCTCGTCCTTCAGGCCTGCGATGTCCTGCACGATCTGCCGGCCCAGCGCCACGCGCACCTGCGCCTGCAACAGGGCCGGATCAGGTGTTCGCGGCGCATGCTCGGCCAGTGATTCAAGGATGGTGCGCATGTTGCGCACCGGTATGCGCTCGGCCAGCAGGCCCTGCAGCACGCGCACCAGCGTGCTCATCTGGATGACCTTGGGTACCAGGTCCTCGACCATCTTCGGCGAAGTCTTGGCCAGTGCATTCAGCAGCTGCTGCACTTCCTCGTGGCCGAGCAGCTCGTGGGCATGGGTCTGGATCAGGTGGCTGAGGTGCGTCGCGATGACGGTGCTGGGATCCACGACGGTGTAGCCCAGCGTCTGCGCGTGATCGCGCGCCGAGGGCTCGATCCAGACCGACTCCATGCCGAAGGCCGGATCCGTGGTTTCGATGCCGCTGACCTTGCCGAATACGCGGCCTGGATTGATCGCCAGTTCGCGGTCCGGATGAATCACGCCTTCGCCGATGGGCACGCCCGCGAGATTGATTCGGTACACCGTCGGCGCAAATTCCAGGTTGTCGCGGATATGCACCGGTGGCACCAGGAATCCCAGTTCGCTGGTCAGCTTGCGGCGCACGCCACGCACGCGGGCCAGAAGATCCCCGCCCTGGCTGGCATCCACCAGCGGCACCAGCCGGTAGCCCACTTCCAGGCCGAGCAGGTCCACGGGGCGCACATCTTCCCAGCTGAGTTCACGCGATTCAGGTGGAATCACCGGAACGACTTCGGGTACTGCAGCGGCAGCGGCCTGTGCGGCGCGCGCTGCGGCCTTCTTCTGCATCATGCGGGCTCCGCCACCGCACAGTGCCGCGATGCCGAGGAATGCCAGGTTGGGCATGCCGGGAATCAGGCCCATGGCGCCGATGACGGCGGCTGCAACGTACAGGGCCTTGGGCTGGGCGAACAGCTGGCGGCCGATTTCCCCGCCCATGTCCTGGGAGCGCGACATGCGGGTGACGATGATGGCGACGGCGGTGGACAGCAGCAGCGCGGGCAGCTGCGCCACCAGGCCATCGCCGATGGTCAGCAGTGTGTAGGTGCGCGCGGCATCGGCGGCCGGCATGTCGTGCATCATCACACCGATGGCGAGGCCACCCAGCATGTTCAGCACCAGGATCAGCAGGCCCGCCGTGGCGTCGCCGCGCACGAACTTGCTGGCGCCGTCCATGGAACCGTAGAAATCTGCTTCGGCGCGGACTTCGTGGCGTCGTGTGCGGGCCTCGTCCTGCGTGATGAGGCCGGCATTGAGGTCCGCATCGATGGCCATCTGTTTGCCAGGCATGGCGTCGAGGGTGAAGCGCGCGGTGACCTCGGAGATGCGGCCAGCGCCCTTGGTGACCACCACGAAGTTGATGATGGTCAGGATGATGAAGACGATCACGCCGACGGCGTAGTTGCCGCCGACCACGAACTCACCGAAAGACTCGATCACCTTGCCGGCGCTGCCGGCGCCGTTGTGGCCATGCATGAGCACCACGCGGGTCGAGGCCACGTTCAGCGCCAGGCGCAGCAACGTGGCCAGCAGCAGCACGCTGGGGAACACACCGAATTCAAGTGGCCGCGGCACGTAGAACACCGCCATCAGCACCACCAGCGACAGGGCGATGTTGAAGGTGAACAGCACGTCCAGCGCCAGCGGCGGCAGCGGCAGCACGATCATGGCCAGCACGGCGAGCACGCCCAGCGGCACGCCTATGCCGCTGCGAAGGAGGTCCCGGATTGTGAAGGGCTGGGCTGTTGCCATGAATTCTTACGCTTTGGGCATGTCGATGGTCGGAGGCGCCGGCAGGCTGTGGTGGTCGCGCTGCGCCGCCCGGAGCTGGAAGATGTAGGTCAGCACCTGGGCGACGGCGGCATACAGCTCCGCCGGAATCTCGTCACCAATCTCTACGCTGCGATGCAAGGCGCGGGCCAGCGGCGGCGCCTCGAAGATCGGAACCCTGTGTTCGGAAGCCACTTCACGGATTCGGGCCGCCATGAGGTCCACGCCCTTGGCAACCACCCGCGGAGCCCGCATGGCCTTGTCGTCGTAGCGCAGGGCGACGGCGAAGTGCGTCGGGTTTACGACGATCACGTCGGCCTTGGGCACGTCCTCCATCATCCTGCGCTCGGCCATCTGCCGCTGCAGGGCGCGGACCTTGCCCTTGACCTCGGGCGAGCCCTCGGATTCGCGGTGTTCCTGGCGGATCTCGTCGCGGGACATCTTCATGTCCCGGTGGTACTGCCAGAGCTGGAATGGCACGTCGATGCCGGCAATGACCACCAGCGCGCAGGTCAGGGCGATCAGCGCCTGGCCGGTGATCGACATGGCATGGGCGATGGCCGTGTCAATGGGCTCGCGGCCCAGGCCCATCAGATCGTGCATGTTCAGCCACAGCACCAGCGCGCCAGCGCCCCCGACGATGGCGAACTTGCCCAGCGACTTGGCCAGCTCCACCCAGCTGCGTACTGAAAACATGCGCCCGATGCCCGTCACGGGATTCAGGCGGGAGAAGTCCGGCGTCAGCGCCTCGGTGCTGAAGGACCACCCTCCCAGCGCCAGCGGCGCGCCCATCGCGGCCACCAGCGTCAGCGCCAGGATCGGCGCCACGGCATATAGCGCCATCACTGCCAGATCACCGAAGGCCGAAGGCAGCAGGTTGGCGTCGAAGGCGCGCTCGCGCGACACCGTCAGGCCGGTGCGCAGCATCTCGCCCAGCTTGGTGCCCACCGAATCACCGATGGTCTTCAGGGCGATGCCGGTGGTGATCATCACGGCGGCGGCGGTCAGGTCCCGCGAACGCGGGATGCGGCCTTCCTTGCGCGCATCGTCCAGCCGTTTCTGGGTCGGTTGTTCTGTACGATCGTGTTGTTCGGTTTCTGACATGGTCAATGCACCCCTGTCAGGCCGCTGGCGAAATCAAGGCTCTCGCGCATCAGCGCGACGAATCCATCCTGCACCGCAGGCAGGCCGGCCAGCACGATCAGCAGGCCGCAGACCAGCGTGACCGGGAAGCCGATGGCGAACAGGTTGAGTGATGGAGCCGCGCGGCTGACCACGCCAAAGGCCAGGTTGACCACCAGCAGCGCCGTAAGGCCTGGCAGTGCCACCATCAATGCGCCGCGGAACAGCTGCGATCCCCAGCCGACGATCTGCCAGTAGCCTTCGCTGCCAAGGCCCGCGGTGCCGATGGGCAGCCCGCGGAAGCCATCGACCAGCACCTCCAGCATGGCGATGTGGCCGTTCAGCGCAAGGAAGGTGAGCGTTGCGATCAGCGTGTAGAACTGACCCAGCACCGGCGCGCTGGTGCCGCGCAGCGGATCGATATTGAAGGCGAAGGACAGGCCCATGGTATTGGCCAGCAGCTGCCCGCCCATGGCCAGCGCGTCGAACACGATCTGCAGCACGAAGCCGATGGCCGCGCCGATCAGCAGCTGCTGTGCAGTGATCTGCAGGCCGGCGGCGGAAAGCGGTGAAACCTGCGGCAGCGGCGGCAGCAGCGGCGCCACCAGCAGCGTCAGCGCACCGGCCAGCACCACGCGGAAACGCGGCGGCACGTAGCGCGCGCCGAACACCGGGGCGACCATCAGGCAGGCGCCGATGCGCAGCAGCGGCCACAGGTAGGCCGCCATCCATGCTTCGATCTGGCCGGCGGTCAGGTTGACCATGTCAGCCGATCAGGCCCGGAATGCTCTCGAAGAGCTCGCGGGTGTAGCTGACGATGAGTTTCAGCATCCACGGACCGGCGATGGCCAGGGTGGCGGCCATGGCGATCAGCTTGGGTATGAAGGACAGCGTCATCTCGCTGATCTGCGTGGCGGCCTGGAAGATGCCCACCAGCAGGCCGACCACCAGCGCCACCAGCAGCATGGGCGCGGCCAGCAGCAGCGTGATCTCCAGCGCGCGCGTTCCGATGGTCATGACTGATTCAGGTGTCATGGGCGCTACTGGAAATAGCTGGCGGCGAGCGTGCGCATCACTAGCGACCAGCCGTCCACCAGCACGAACAGCATGATCTTGAAAGGCAGGGAGATGAGCACTGGCGAGAGCATCATCATGCCCATCGACATCAGCACGCTGGCCACCACCAGATCGATGATCACGAAGGGGATGAAGATGAGGAATCCGATCTGGAAAGCTGTCTTGAGTTCGCTGGTGGCAAAGGCCGGCACCAGGATGGACAGCGGGACGTCATCAGGCTTGTCGAAACCCTTGCCGCCCGAGATGCGCACGAAGGTGGCGATGTCGCTCTCGCGGGTCTGCTGCAGCATGAACTGCTTCAGCGGCACGCTGGCTTTCTGCAGTGCCTCGGTGGTTTCCATCGTGCCCGCCATGTAGGGCTGCAGCGCCTCTACATTGATCCGGTCGACTACTGGCGCCATCACGAAGAAGGTCAGGAACAGCGACAGCCCCACCAGCACCTGGTTGGGTGGCGCCTGCCCGGCGCCGATCGCCTGGCGCAGGATGGCCAGCACGATGACGATGCGGGTGAAGGCCGTCATCATCAGGAAGATCGACGGCAGCAACGTCACCGCCGTCATCAGGAACAGCAGCTGCAGCGTCAGCGAGTAACTCTGGTTGCCCGGCCCGCCCTGCACCACCAGCGCGGGGATACCGGGCGCGGCGGCCTGCGTCAATGCAGGCAACGCCAGCAGCAGCAATGCCGCGCCGATACCCGCCATTCTGCGTGTATTGAATCCGCGGATCATCGACCCAGGCTCTTGCGCAGCAGCTGGCCGAAGCTCGGCCGCGTCACATCGCCCTGTGTTGCCGGCGGTTGTGGATCCACCGTTGAAGCCGGCAGCACCTGCAACAGGGTCACCTGCCCCGATGCAACGCCCAGCAGCAGTCGCGATCCTTCGACACGAACCAGCACCGCGCGCTCTTTGGCGCCCAGCGAAGTCTGCGCCAGCACTTCGATGCCATTGACGCCACCACCAGTGACCGCCCGCATCTTCTTCAGCGCGAAGGCCAGTGCGAACACCACCGCCAGTACCAGCAGCAGCGCCACGGTGACCTGGCCAATGCCACCCGCACTGCTGCCCGAAAGCGTGGCCGCGGCGTCGGGCGCTGCAAAACGACGCGCCGGCTCGGCTTCCGCTGCAGCCAGCCACATGGGCATCAGCGCGGCGCCGGAACCTGCCAGCCTGAGGAGCCGTGAATGCATGTTGACCTACTTGAGTTTGCGGATGCGCTCGGCGGGGCTGATCACATCGATCAGGCGGATGCCGAACTTGTCGTTCACGACGACCACTTCGCCGTGCGCCACCAGCGTGCCGTTGACATACACATCCAGCGGCTCGCCTGTTGAACGCTCCAGCTCCACCACCGAACCCTGGTTCAGCTGCAGCAGGCTGCGGATCGGCAGGCGCGTGCGCCCTACTTCCAGCGACAGCGTCACTGGAACATCGAGGATCACGTCCAGGTTCACATCGCGGCCACTGCTTTCGGCTGCTGGCGCAGCCTGCGCGGCCAGCATCACTTCGGCCGCGGCCAGATCCGCTGCGGTGGGTGCGGGGCCTTCGCCCTGGATTTCCTGTGTGCTCATGTCTGGACCTACTGCATCACGAAACTGGTGAAATACACGGCCTCGAGCTCATCGCCCTTGCCACCTTCGCTGTCCACGATCTTGCGTACGGCCTGCAACGCAGCTGTTCTGAGCGCTTCCTTGCCCTCGTTGGTCGCCACTTCCTCGACATGACGATTGCCGAACAGCAGCAGCAGATCGTTGCGGATGATCGGCGTGTTGGCCTTGAGGAACTCGACCATGTGCGGATCACGCGTCATCAACTGCACGGCGATCTGCAGGAAGCGCGCGGTGGCGCCCGGTTCGAAGTTCACGACGAAAGGAGGATCCAGCTCGACGAACTGCGCGGGCAGCTTCGGCTTCGCCTCTTCCTTGACGGCCTTGCCCTTCTTGTCCTTCTTCGCGTCCTTGGTGTCCTTGCCCGCTTCGGCGGCCTGTTCGGGCTTCTTGCCCAGGAAGAACCAGGCACCTGCACCGGCGCCTGACAGGAGCACCAGCGCGGCGGCGATCACCAGAAACAGCTTCTTGCGGGACTTTGAAGACGGGGCCGCATCAGCGGCGGGAGGAGCAGGCTCGGCCATGTTCTATTGCACCCTTGCACGGATCTGTTTCTGACCCTCGGAGCAAGGAGCAATGGCTGTGCCACGGGTTGCCGCTCGGCGGCAACTTTATGACTTACAAGGTAATTTTTGAATTATTGGAGTGTGAAGCGCCGCACATACCGCGCCGGGAGACGGAATTCCGTCAGGCATAGGTATCGATCAACCCCGCGCGCAGGGATCGCCAGCCTGGCGTCGTCACTTCGGTGACGCCCGTATCGAGCATCGTCCCGGCGCTGGACAGTCGCGACGGCTCGCCATCAGGCGAGCGTCGGGGCGTCTGCTCGGATACCCCTGACTGCCCCAGTGACAGGCCCGATCCGGCCAGCAGTTCGCGCAGTCGCGGCAGCGCCTCGGTCAGAGCCGCGCGCGTATCGGCGTGCTGCGCGCCGAACCACACATTAGCCGTGTCCTTGCTGACGCTGATCTGCACTTCGAGAGGGCCGAGATGCTCGGGCATCAGTGTGAGGGAGCCTTCCTGCTGTCCGCGCACCGACATCATCACCAGGCGTGATCCAAGCTCATCCGCCCAGCGCGCCGAGCCAACCGCTTCATGCAGTGAGGCGCGAACCGTCGGTGCCGCAGCAGGCACACTGGTTGCACCATCGCGCACCAGTGCAGTGGCCAGCGAGACCGGGGGCAACGGCGCAGGCGCGGTCGGTGAAGAAATCAGCGTGGACGATGAAGACGTGGCGGCGGAGGCGGCAGCCGGCGTCTGGTCGATGGCGGCGAGCAACGGCAACAATGCATCCGTTTCCGCATCAGTCTTCGGCGTGGAAGTACTGGAATCAACATCTGTTGCGGCGCGCGGCCCTGCCGCGCGCGCGGCAGAAGCTGCCAGCATCTGCTGCGGCATCAGCGCATCGGTGTCAGCCGGCAGGGCATCGCCCGATGCAGCCTGCGATTCCGTTCCAGCGGGCACGGGCGCTGCCGCAGCCTGAACTGGCAATCCCAGCCATTGCGCCAGATCCGCCAGCGACGGTGCGTCATCTGTCGGCACCCCGGGTGCCGTACTCTCGTCCGCAGTGCCTGCGGCCCCGCTTTCCAGGCCCGCAATGCTGCTCGCCAGCGCGGAAGAAAACCCATCCTCGGCGGATGGCTCATCGGTGGCAACTTGTGCTGCAGGGGCGGAGGTACCGCTGCCGCCGATCAGCAAGGCAGAACTGTTCATCTGTTCTCCGGCAGGCGCGCGTTGCCGCTGCGCTGCGCACGTTCGTCGGTATCTTTCTGCTCGCGGCGGTCACCGGCCCGGCGTTCTTCGCCCTGCCAGCGATCCACCACTGAATCCACTGCTTTCACCTGCCGCGCTGCGCTCTGCCAGCGCGTGGTACGACCCGCGACATCGCCTCGGGCGGCCTCGGTGATCTGCCCCTGCTGCTGGATCGCCTGGTCCAGGCGCGCAAGGAATACCTGGAAATCGCGCAGCGCCATCACCGATTGCCCGGCCCTGGCCCGCTGCTGGAAGGAGCGCTCATAGTCCTGGCGGTACTGCAGCAGGTCCTGCAGTTTCGATTCGGCCGCGCCCAGGCGCTGCCTTGCCTCGCCAAGATCACGCGCGCGCTGCTGCTCGGTCTGGCCCAGCACACGTTGCACCGGCGCAAGGCGGTCCGAGCGCGTCACGCGTGCTCACCCATCAATGCCTCCAGTTGCCGGACGCTTTCCTTCAATGCCACGCGCTCATGCAGGTCCTGGCGCAGGAATTCACGGATGCCGGACTGCGCGCCGATAGCGGCATCGATGCGTGGATCGGTACCGTGCTGGTAGGCACCGATGGCAATCAGGTCGCGGCTCTGTTCATAGGTCGACAGCAGCTGCTTCAGGCGCCTGGCCTGCTGCAACTGCGCCGGCGGCACGATGTCGTGCATCACGCGGCTTATGGATGCCTCCACGTCGATGGCCGGATAGTGGCCGGCTTCCGCAATGCGCCGCGACAGCACGATGTGGCCATCGAGGATGGCCCGCGCGCTGTCGGCAATCGGATCCTGCTGGTCGTCGCCTTCGGTCAGTACGGTGTAGAAAGCCGTAATCGAGCCGGAGTCCGCGGTCGCATTGCCGGCGCGCTCCACCAGTTGCGGCAGCCGCGCAAACACCGAGGGTGGATAGCCCTTGGTAGCCGGCGCCTCGCCAATGGCCAGCCCGATCTCGCGCTGCGCCTGCGCAAAGCGGGTCAGCGAGTCCATGATCAGCAGTACGTTCTGTCCCTGGTCGCGGAAATACTCGGCGATGGCCGTGGCAGTCCACGCGCCGTGCAGGCGCATCAGCGGCGTGCTGTCGGCAGGCGCTGCAACGACGACCGAACGGCTGCGCCCCTCATCGCCCAGGATTTTCTCGATGAATTCCTTCACTTCACGGCCGCGCTCGCCGATCAGGCCCACGACGATCACATCGGCTTCGGTGTAGCGCGCCATCATTCCCAGCAGCACGCTCTTGCCCACGCCGCTGCCTGCGAACAGGCCGATGCGCTGGCCGCGGCCCACCGTCAGCAGTGAGTTGATGGCGCGCACGCCCACATCCAGTGTGCGCTCGATGGGCGCCCGCGACAGCGGATTCATCGGCACACCCGAAAGCCGCGCGCGGTCATCCACATGCAGGGGTCCGCGTCCATCCAGTGGCTCGCCGGCGCCATCGATGACCCGGCCGAGCAACTCCGGGCCCACGCGCACGAAACCTGCACCGCTGCGCGGGATCACGCGGGCGCTGGGCTTCACGCCATGCACATCACCAGTGGGCATCAGGAACAGGCGCTCGCCCGAGAAGCCCACTACTTCGGCTTCGACGGAAGTTCCATCGCCAGTCATCACTTCGCAGCGGTCGCCAACTGCCGCCTGGCAGCCCAGCGCTTCCAGCGTCAGGCCGATCATTCTTGCAAGCTGGCCTTCCACCGGCGGGTCGGGAAGATTGCCGGCCAGCCGCACGGAACGTGTCAGCTGGTCACGCCAGGAAGGCCCGCGATGCCGCGCCGCGTTCAAGCCTGTTCTCCGCGGGACTGGCTGCGCTCATCACCCAGCAGCGCCTGCAGGGTCTCGTTCAGGCGCGCCTCGATGCGTGCGTCAATCAGTGCATATTCGGTTTGCACGCGGCAGTCGCCACGCGCCAGGACTGGATCCTCGGCAATGCTCCAGGCCTGCTCCGGACCACCTGCGGGCAGACGCTCGCGCACCAGCGCGGCATCCTCCGGATGCAGCAGCACGCGCACGCCGCGCACACTGGCGGGCAGCAACGCCACGGTTTCTCGCACGATGCCGACGATCTGCGTCGGATCGGCACGCAGTTCCCGGCGCAGCAATCCGCGCGCGATGGACACGGCCAGTTCGGCAATCTGCGCATGCACTTCTTCGTCCACATGCGCCAGCGGCCGGGACAATGCGTCCAGCGCCGCGCCCAGGCTGCCAGTCAGCTCATCGAGCTTGCGCACCCGGGCATCAATCTGTTTCTGGGCTGCAGCCAGTCCTGCGGCACGGCCCGCGGCCTCGGCTTCCTGCCAGACCTGCTTCTCCGGCCCCTGCATGTCTTCCGGCAGCCCGGTGCCCCGGGTTGGCGAAAGGGCCCTGCCGCCGATCTGCGGCGCATTCCAGGCGCGAACTGCTGACGTCACTCGTCCTTCTCCACCCAGTTACGGACTACCTGCGCTACCCGGGCAGGGTCCTTGGCCACGAGGCTGCGTGCCTGCGCGATCTGTTGTTCATAGGCGATGACACTGCCAGGACGGTTGGCGACGGCGCCAGAGTCCATGGCGGGATGCGGCATCGGCGCGATCACCGGCGTGACGATGGCCTTGGCTACGCTGGAGAGCGAGCGCATCAGCGGCCGCAGCACGAACAGCACCAGTACCAGCAGGATCACCAGGCCGCTGGCCAGCTTGGCGATGTCGCGCACCATCGGACGCTCCCACAGCGGCGTGGATTCGATCTCCTGCTCTTCCGCAGCCGTCGGCGGCAGGAAGCTCTGGTTCATCACGGAAACGCGATCGCCACGCGTCTCGTCGAATCCCACCGCGTCGCGCACCAGCGTGTTGATGCGGCCCATCTGCTCTTCGGTCAGCGCGGTCTCCGTGACCTTGCCTTCGGCATCCGTGTTGCGCAGGTTGTCGATCAGCACTGCAACGGACAGGCGCGTGAGCCGCCCCGCAGGCTGGCGTGTATAGGCAACGGTGCGGTCAATCTCGTAGTTGCGCGTGGACTGCTTCGAGGCATTGTCCGGCGCCGTGCTGGCAGCAGCCGGTGCAGCACCCGCTGCTGCAGGAGCAGCCGGCGCGCCTGGAGGCAGTGCCTTGCCACCTTCCGGCGGCTGGTTGGTCAGCGCTCCGGGAACGCCCTGCGCGCCCGAACCGCCGCGGTTGGTCTGCTCGCTGGTCTGTTCACTGCGCACGATCTGGCTTTCCGGCCGGTATTGCTCGCGCGCCTCCTCGGTGGAAGCCATTTCGATCTGCGCCACCACCTGGGCACGCACGCGGCCCGCGCCCAGCAACGGCGTCAGCAGCGACTCGATGCGCTGCGAGTAGTCCTCTTCCATGCGGCGCGCGATCTCCAGCTGTTCCTCGCGCACGGCAAATTCGCTGTTCTTCTCCGGCGAAGACAGCAATCGTCCCTGGCTGTCCACCAGCGTCACCTGGTCGGCGGTCAGCTCGGGAATGCTTGATGCCACCAGATTGACGATGGATTCGATCTGCTCGCGATCCAGCCGGTGGCCACCGCGCAATTGCAGGAACACCGAGGCGCTGACCGGCCGGCGGTCACGGATAAAGGCCGACTGCTGGGGCACGGCCAGATGCACGCGTGCGCCCTCTACCGGCTTCAGACCCTCTATGGTGCGCGCCAGCTCTGATTCCAGCGCGTGCTGGTAGCGAGCGTTCTCCATGAACTGACTGACACCGAATCCTGGATCCTTGTCCATCAGCGAGAATCCGCTGCTTCCAGGCAGACCTTTCGCCGCCAGCTTCATGCGTGCATCGGTGACATGGTCTGCCGGCACCAGTACGGCGCCATTCTGGACCTTGTAGGGAATGCCCGACTGGTCCAGTGACTGCGTCACCCGCGCTGCATCCGCATCCGCAAGATTGCCGAACAGCAGGCTGTAGTTGGGACCATGGGACCACAGCGCAATGCCAACGCCGCCGGCGATGGCAGCAGCCAGCCCAATCAGCAGCAGCAGCGGCCGCAGGCCAGCCATCACTCCCCCCGTATGCACCGGTAGACCGGGCGAATCAGCACTCATGGTCTATGTTCATCCTTAGATCGGCATGTTCATGATTTCCTGGTACGCACTGACCAGGCGATTGCGGACTTCCACCGTGGCGCGGAACGACACCGAGGCCTTCTGCGCCTCGAGCATCACCTGCGAGAGCTCCACTCCGGGTGTGCCCTGTTCGAATTGCGTGGCGACGGAGGTGGCGCGGTTCTGCGCCTCGTTGACACGGTCCAGGCCCTGCTTCAGCACATTCGAGAAGCTCATGGCATTGCTGCCCTGGGCTCCACTGGTGGCGGCAGCTTCGTTGCCGGGCTTGGTAATCGTCGGCCCGCCGAATTTCACCTGCTGCTGGAGCTGGCGAATCTGGGACAGGACACTGTCGATCTGCATGCTGCTCATGTGGATTCCTTGCCTCAGGCCGCCGGGACGTCGATGCCCGCGGATCGCAGCTGTGCCAGCTTGTAGCGCAGCGTGCGGGGGCTGATGCCGAGGCGTTCTGCCACGTCACGGCGACTCTCCCCGGCCCGCAGCGCCGACAGGAGGATGTTCTTTTCGGTGGCACGCAGCGAACCACGCAATGCGCTGGCCTGGCCTTCCGCCACTGCACCCACTGGCACGATCGCGCGCGTCACGCTTACCTCGCGCAGCGCCTCGAAGCGGATATGGGCCGCCTCGATCACCGGGCCGTTGGAGATGATCATGGCCCGCTGCAGCAGGTTGTCCAGCTCGCGGATATTTCCAGGCCAGCCATAGGTCAGCAGCAGCTGCGCGGCATCTGCCGACAGCGCGGCAATGCGCCGGCCGGGTTGAGTGCGCATTTCCAGCAGGCGCATCGCCAGCGGCAGCACATCGTCACGGCGCTCACGCAGTGCGGAAATCGTCATCGGGAATACGCACAGCCGGTAGTACAGGTCTTCGCGGAAGTTCCCCGCCTTCACCTCGGCGCGCAGGTCACGGTTGGTGGTGGCAATCAGCCGCACATCCAGGCTGATCATCGTGCGCGCGCCCAGGCGCTCTACTTCGCGCTCCTGCAGCACGCGCAGCAGCTTGGACTGCAGCGACAGCGGCATCTCGGTGATTTCATCCAGCAGCAGCGTGCCGCCCTGCGCCTGCTCGAACTTGCCGGCATGGGCCGCATGCGCGCCCGTGAAGGCGCCGCGCTCGTAGCCGAACAGCATGGCCTCGAGCATGTTCTCGGGAATGGCCGCGCAGTTGATCGCCACGAAAGGCTTGCTGGCGCGCGGTGAGCGCTCATGAATATGCCTCGCCAGCACTTCCTTGCCGGTGCCTGACTCGCCGTTGATCAGCACGGTGCAATCGGTGGCGGCCACTCGTGCCGCCAGGGCATACAGGGCGCGCGAGGATTGATCGACGACGACTGGCTCGCGGGCCTGGGTCAGAAGTTCAGTTTGCGTCTGCATGGCCGGAATAGAGCAATATCCGTGCCGGCCAAGTGGTGCCTCTCCCGTGACGAACGTCACGAAAAACGCAGTGTTTTCGTCAATCCTCCGACGACTCGTCCACGCCGCCGATCTCGAACTTGCGCAGCTTCTCCACCAGCGTGGTGCGGCGCAGTCCCAGCAGCCGCGCGGCCTGCGCCACGATGCCGCTGGAACGCTCCAGGGCCTGGCGGATCAGCGATTCTTCGATGGCGGCAATGTGTGCGCGCAGGTCCAGCCCTTCCGACGGCAATTTCATGCCGGGGGCCCGCGGAGCCTCCTCGAGCAGCAGCAGTGCCTCGCGTTCGGTCATCGCATCTTCCGGTTCGGCCAGCACAACCGGCATGGGAGCCGCCAGCAGCGGTTCCGGCAGCAGGGCCGGCTGGCTGTCCGCTTCCGGGGTCGGCGTCCAGTCACGCGGACGATAACGCGGCGGCAGATCAGCGGCGGTAACCAGCCGTCCGGCGCAGAGAATGGACAGGCGTTCGATCAGGTTTCCCAGCTCGCGCACATTGCCCGGCCAGGCGTAGCGCGTGAGGCATTCCAGCGCCGTGGCCGAGAGCTGCACATGCTGGCGGCCGGCGGCCGCATTCAGGTCCGAGAAATCGCGGATCAGTGTAGGAAGGTCCTCGATGCGCTCACGCAGCGAGGGCAGATCGATGGGAAATACATTCAGGCGGTAGTACAGGTCCTCACGGAACTGGCCAACGGTGATGGCCTGCTCGAGATTCCGGTGCGTAGCGGCGATGATGCGCACATTGCAGCGGTACTGCAGCGCGCTGCCCACACGCTCGAATACCCGCTCCTGCAGCACGCGCAGCAGCTTCACCTGCATGGGCAGGCTCATGTCGCCGATCTCGTCGAGGAACAACGTGCCACCTTCGGCCAGCTCGAAGCGTCCCTTGCGCGTGGCGACGGCGCCGGTAAACGCGCCCTTCTCATGGCCAAACAGCTCGCTCTCGAGCAGGTCGGCGGGAATGGCGCCGCAGTTCACGGCGATGAAGGGACGGTTGCGGCGCGGGCTGGAGTGATGGATCGCCCTTGCAACCACTTCCTTGCCGGTGCCCGACTCGCCCAGGATCAGGACGCTGGATTCATGCCCCGCCACCTGCGCAATCAGGGCCTGGATCTGCTGTATCGACTGCGACTGTCCGGTGGGTCCGCTGTGGGCTGCAATGCCGGCGAGGACTTCTTGTTCTGCTGTTGCCATGAGACCGATCCACACACGCCGATCTGGCGTGGATGGATTCTCACAGTTGGGAAGCGTCAGAAAAGTGACGCGCTGCGTCAATCAACCGAGGATGCGTGTGATGCCCGTCTCACCTGGTGAACGACGCGGCTGGCGGACGCCGGCAACATGCCGCCGGTGGCGCCGGAAAGCCAGCTTTTCGATCAGATCGGCCGTGGCCTCGCCCGGCGGCGCGAAGCCGACGCGAACCTTTCCTTCCGGTGAGACCTGCGTCACGTTTGCAATCAGCGTCAGCGGCTGGGCCAGACATTCACGCAGATAGATGTCCAGCAACCCCTGCTCGCCCACGCGGGGCGGAGTAGCGCTGTGCCACACGGCGCCCAGGGCATTGAATCGCACCGGGACCGGCGCCGGGCGTGGCTGCTGCGCGGCCAGCAGCTGGCCCATCAGCTCCAGCACCAGGTTCATCTTTACCTCCAGGCGCAGCAGATCGGTGGAATGCATGGATTTCTCCTCTGCTTTCTCCACCGGACCCTGCTCCTCGATAGTGGCGCATACATGCAGGGTGCGCACATTGCGCTCGGTCAGGGCGGTGACGGTAGCAATATCCGGCGCCCTGGCCAGCGGGCGCCAGCCCACGGGCAACACGTCCTCGTAGGCAAGCTCATTGTGCAGAACGACCGTATCAACGCCTTCGTACATGGCAATCCTCTGTGGAGGAGGCCTACGCCAGCAGCGCCTCCACCGTTCGATCCGACTCGGCAACCGCCGCGCCCAGCGCCAGGATGCTGGAATCGAACTCCGGGCACCCTGCGGTGGCCGCCAGTTCGCCGAGCAAACGGCGACGCTCTGACATCAACCCCATCAGTTCGCCCGGAGATGCGCCATCGCGCAATTCGCGGACCAGATGGGCGGTTGACGCCAGCACGCCCTGTACTAGCAAGCGCTGTGCCGGCCGGTGGCTGTACATCACAGTTCTCACGGCTGCCTGGGCGCGATCTGGATCCAGGCACCGCGCACTTCTCGCAGCAGGTTGCTGACTTCGTCCAGCATGTCCGTGCGGTTCTCGGCATTGGCCCGCGTGAGCTGGCGTGCTACGTAGTCGTACAGGTCGGCGAGGTTGGCGGCGATCTCGCCCCCGGCTGCCAGGTTCAGGCTGGCGCGCAACTCATCGACGATGGCCACGGCCCGGTGCAACAGCCGGGCCTTCGTTTCAGCCGAGCCGTGCTCTATGGCGCCGCGGGCTGCTGCTACACGCTCCAGCACCCCATCCATCAGCATCACGATGAGCTGGTGTGGATCGGCTGCCGCCACACCACCGTGGGCGGCGACGGAACGATAGGCTGCGAGACTGTTTCTGCTGGAATATGCCGACATGCTGATGCTCCGTGCTCAACATGTAACTTAACGGCCGCAGCGGCCCGGACTTGAGTGTGCGTTTGCGGTATCCGTACCGCTTCTGCACTGAAGCTGCCGATCCTTACTTGTTCAGGTTCTGCAGCGAGGTCGTCTGCTGCGACAGGTAGCTGGAGGTGGACTGCAGCTGCGACAGCATGGAATCCAGCGCAGTGAACTGCTTCATGTAGCGCGCCTGGATCATCTCCATGCGGACATCCAGCGCATCGGTCTGCTTGGCCAGGTCGCGGCGCTTGTCGGCGATCCGCTGATCGCGCGCGGCGAACTCGCCAGTGGAGGAGAGCTTGGTCTGCAGGAAGTCCGCAAGGCGCGGGGCTACACCTGAATCGGTGGCAGTGAATATCCGGCTTACGGCGTCCGGATCGGCCGCCAGTGCATCGCTGAAGCGCGAGGCATCCAGCTGCAGGGTACCGTTGACATTGGTCGTGATGCCCAGGCTTGCCAGCGTCGTGTAACCGCCGGTGGCTCCGGCCACGGGCTGGGAAAGAATGCGCCGGACCTGGGAATCCAGGCTCCGCAGCATGGAATCGCCCAGCAGTGGGCCACCCGTCTTGGTCGTGGCATCGTAACGCGAAAGCGACGCGATCTGCTGTGCCAGCACATTGTAGGCACTGACAAAAGTCTCGGCGCGCTTCTGGATGGTCGCGTCATCGCGCTCCACGTTCAGGGACACCAGCGCGCCGTCCTCCGCCTTCTTCAGGCTGAGGGTTACACCGTCGATGGCGCCGCTGACCTTGTTGGTGTCGCTGTGGATCTCATAGCCGGAGACGAACACGATGGCATCCTGCGCCGTCACGTCGCGGTCCGGATCCACGGTCTGGAAATCCGTCACCAGCTGCGCCAGTCCTGCATCGGCGCCGGTCGAACTCACGGTGATGGCATTGTCGGCGCCGGTCTTCGATCCACTCAGCACCAGGTAACTGCCGCTGCCGGAGGTATCCCGGATCAGCGTGGCGCGTACACCAGGATTGTCCTTGGAGGAATTGATGGCATCGCGGATAGCCGCGAGCGAATTGTCCGATGTGATGTCGACGCTGAACGACTTGTCGCCCATCGCCACGGTCAGCGTGCCGGTTCCCACGACGCTGTCTGGGCCAGCCGGAAACAGCGCAGAACCCACGCGTGCGGCGGTAGCCAGCTGCACCACCTCGACATCGTAGTTGCCGGCCGCGGCCTTTGAGGTAACGCTGGCAGTGAAGGCTTCTTCATCGCTGACAGTGGCCTTGCGCGGCGCAAAGGCGTCTGCGCCCTTCAACGCGTTCACGGCCGCCTGGAAGCTCGACATGGCCCCTTTCAGGGTGGCCATCGCCGTGAACTCGGTGGTGACCTTGGAAGTATCACGATTGATGCGTTGTTCGGGCGCCGCGCGCTCGGCTGCCACCAGCTGTGTGACCAGCGAGTTGATATCCAGGCCGGAACCGATACCCGTAGATGAAATCGTTGCCATGCGGGAAATTATGTCAGGCCGTCACGTCCAGGAATGTGCCGGACTCCGCATTCAGCTTGCGCATGAGGCGCAGCGCGTCCTCGTTGGGAATCTGCCGCACCACCTCGCCGGTACTGGGATTGCGGACCGTGACCACCGTGGTATTGGCGCCGCTGTCCACATGGAATTCGAGATCGCGGCTCGAGGACCGCAGGTATTCGTTGAGCTGCTCGGCTACGACCGCAAGCGTGTGCTGCATGTCACGAACCGGGGGCGCCTTGACCACCGGACGCGCCGGAGAATCGCCCTGTACTGGATTCTGGACAGCACGCTTCCCTGCGGCCGCGGAGACCGAGACATTGGATACGGGCTTTGCCGCTTTGATATCCATGGTCCCTCCGTATGTGGAAACGACGGGGATCCTTCGATCCCCGTCGCCACCCGCTCAGGGCGGGTACTCCCTGCTGTTGCCCGCGCTTTAGCGCAGCAGCGACAGCACGTTCTGCGGCACCGAGTTGGCCTGCGCCACCATCGCGGTACCAGCCTGCTGCAGGATCTGGGCCCGGGTCAGCGCAGCCGTTTCGGATGCGAAGTCCGTGTCCAGGATGCGGCTGCGGGAGGCCGTGAGGTTCTCCGACACCGACTGCAGGCTGTTGATGGTCGATTCGAAGCGATTCTGGATGGCGCCCAGGGTGCCACGCAGGTCGCTGACCGAAGCCAGTGCCGAGTCAATGCGCATGAGCGCGTCGTTGGCGCTGGCGGCCGTCTCCACATTGACCGTTGTCAGGTCCCCTCCGACCGCGCCACTGGCGGCCAAGCCCAACAGCCCCGTCTTCGTACCGGCCGTGGTGATTGCAAGATCTTCCGACGAAGCTATTACAAGGGCACCGTCGTCATCGAGATAGGCAGAGGCGCCACTGACCTGGGAATTGATCGCGTCGACAAGTTCCTGCGCAGACGTGAACGTGCCCGTCACGGCCTGGGCGCTGCCAGTACCGACGGCAATCTCCAGCTTTTCGGTAGTGCCGTCGACTACGTAGTCAGCTGCAGCGTAGGTGTTCGGAGTTCCCGACGTGAAGTCGACGAATGCCGTGTCGGCCGCTGGCGTGGCACTCGCCTGATCACCGACGGTACCCGTCACCTTCGCGACCCCACCGATCGCATCCGTCTTCATGCTGGTGTTCAGACCAACCGAGATGGTCTCGCCGACGTTCGCACCGACCTGGAAGCTGGCGCTGCCGAATGAGCCGTCCAGCACCTTGCGGCCATTGAACGAGGTCTGCGAGGCGATGCGCTGGATTTCGGCCAGACGCTGCTGCACTTCCTGGTCCAGCGCATTGCGGTCGCCGTCCGAGTTCGTCGCGTTGGCCGACTGCACGGCCAGTTCGCGGATGCGCTGCAGGTTGTTGGTCACTTCCTGCAGTGCGCCTTCCGTGGTCTGCGCCAGCGAGATGCCGTCATTGGCATTGCGTGCGGCCTGGTTCAGGCCGTTGATCTGCGTGGTCATGCGGTTCGAGATCGCGAGACCCGCAGCGTCGTCCTTCGCGCTGTTGATGCGCATGCCCGAGGACAGGCGCTGCAGCGAAGAGGCCAGCTGGCTGGCGGAAGTAGTGAGATTGCGCTGAGCATTCAGCGACATCACGTTCGTGTTGATGACAAGTGCCATTACGTTGCTCCTGTAGAAACTGTCTTCAGACTAAATCCGGCTAGCCAACCGGCGGGGTTGCCCTGGTCGGAAACCTGCCGCCAGCGCCATATCGGGCTTAACGGCGCGGCGGGCTGATCCTTGAACCCTTGCGGGCTGTCACATCGAGAAATGCGGTGGAATTCACAGATGAGCGCGGTTAGCGTGCGCGCCGTCACAAAAAGTCGAACAGCGACATCTGGCCGATGCGCGTGTAGGCGGCCTGCGCGGCCTGCAGTCCGGTCATCTGCTGGTTCATGCGGCTGATGGCCTCGGCATAGTCCAGATCGCGCAGGTCGCTTAGCGAACCGGCAAGCTGGAACTTCGTGTCCTCGCGCACCTGCTCCGCATTGTCTATGGCCGAAAGCCTCGCGCCGACTTCGGCGCGAAGGTCCACTACATGCGTGAGCCCCTGGTCGAGTTGCTGCAGGGCCTTGTTGAGATTGCTTCCCAGCCTCGCGCGCGCCTCCGGGGTTCCGGTGCCGGCGGTGAGCGCCGACACCAGATCATCCATGGTCTGAAACAGGCTTTCCGTGCCCGCGGGAGCCACGGCAAAGGTGTCACCCGCTGCCGGCGCGCCGCTGACCCCTACCTGAATACCATTGAAGGCGATTACGCCGCCTTCCACGTAGCTGCCCGCCACCGGATTGCCGCTGCCGTCCAGCAAGGGGCTGCCGGATCCGTCCAGTACGCGCCAGGCATTCGGCGCCGTGAATTCGATGGTGTAGTCGTCCGCGACCCAGGCGGACTGATCCACAACCTGGCCGGTGTCGACCGTGCCAGTACCGGTATGCACGCCCGTGGCCACCGTGAACGTGCCATTGCCTTCCGTCACGGCCATGAAGGTACGATCACCCGCCAGGCTGTCGGCCAGCTTCTGCGTGGCGCTGATCTGCAGCGTCCGCGCACCCTGGTCGCCGGAATAGCCAACTCCCGCCGCGTTGCGCGAGAAGGGCTGGACCTGTGTCGAGAATCCGGAGAACAGGTACTCGCCATTGGTATCACGGCGATTGGCCAGATCCACCAACTCTCCCGCACGCGACTTCAATTCCGTGGCAATGGACTTCAGCGACACATCGTCCAGCGCGCCATTGCCCGCCTGCACGGTGAGATCGCGCGCCCGCTGCAGCAGGTTGCCCAGGTCCGACAGGGCCTGCTCGCCCACACCGAGGCGGCTGGCGAGGATGTCGGCATTGCTGCCGTACTGCTCCAGCTGGGACTGCTGCTGTTCCAGGGCCAGTGCGCGCGTCGAACCGATGGGATCGTCCGCCGGCGTCAGGATGCGCTTGCCGGAAGCCACCTGCTGCTGGGTCTTCGCCAGCGCGGTCTGCTGCCTGAGGATCTGGCTGATGGCGGAAGAGTGCTGCCCCGCCGTGGAGACGCGGTTGATCATCGACGTGTCGCCTCCAGCAGGGTGTCGAAAATGGTCTGCGTGACGCGGATCATCTGCGCCGCGGCCTGGTAGGCCTGCTGGTAGCGCATCATGTTGGCCGCCTCTTCATCCAGGTTCACGCCGGACAGGCTGTCCATGGAGGCGACGCTGTCGTCGTAGATGATCTGCTGCGCGGAAAGGCTGCTGTTGGCCTGGCTGCTCGCCACGCCTATGCCGCCGATGAAGCGCGTTGCGGCGCCATCCAGCGACTCGGTTCCACCGCTGAGCACGCCGCGCGACAGGACCGTGGCCATCTCCAGCACATTGCGGTTGTCGCCCACACCCGCGGCGTTGTTCGACACGGTGAACTGGTCCCCGGCAGCCGGCGTGCCGCTGACCTGCACGCGCCAGCCATTGATGTCGATGTTGCCACCGGCCACATAAGAGCCCGTTACGGGATTGCCGCCGCTGTCGAGCAGCGGATTTCCGGAGCCGTCCAGCGCCTCCCAGGCGCTGCCGGAAGCGAAGCGCAGCGTGACGGTACTGCGCAGCTGCGGGTCGCCGACATTCACGACCTCCCCCGCCGAGATGCTGCCGGCGCCCGAATTCGCCGCGGCCCCCGAAGTGCGGATGGGTGCCGCCGCGGCAATCTTTGACGGATCGCTGATCACCACGTCCATGCCAGAAATCGCGCTGGCCGTGGGCCGGACCATGATGCGATCGCCCGAGGACGGCGTGCCGCTCACCACGATCGAAAGCCCCTCGGCAACGATGGGACTGGTGGAAGTGCCGGTGCCGGTAAAAGCGACGGGTGCGCCCGTGTCGGCGCGCAGCATGTTCCACGCGCTGCCGTCGTAGCGCAGTATGTAGTCGTTGGCAGTCAGCGCGCCCGTACTGGTGCGGGTGACGGCTGCAGTGAGGGCGCCAGTATTGTTCGTCGCGGCCAGTGCCGCAGGTGCGCCCACCTGGAACAGGTCCCCGCCCAGGTTGCCCGACAGGTCCACGCCTTCGCGGTGCTGGGCGTTGGTGACATCGGCCAGCGCAACGGCCATCTGACCCAGCTGGTTGCGCGCCGGATCGAGCATTTCGCGGCGGAAATCCAGCAATCCACCGACCGTACCGCCGGTAAGGGAATTGCCGATATCCACCACACTGTTATCGGACTTGAACGCCAGCGACACGCGCGAGGGCTGGAATGGATCCTGCTGCGCCACAATGGTGGCGGAGTTGCTGCCCAGCACCAGCGCCTGGCCATTGCCGATGAAGACATTCAGCTGGCCGTCGTCCTGGCGGACCACGGAGGTTTCCACCTTGCTGGCCAGGTCCGCCAGCTGCGCATCGCGCGCATCCAGCAGGTCGCCCGGCGCGGCGCCAGTCTGCGACTGCGCGCGCATGATTTCCTGGTTCAGCCGCGCAATGTTGCCGGCGATGCTGTTGATGCTGGTGGCTTCGCCGCGCAGCTGTGCATTCACTTCCTGTTCGATGTCGTCGAGGCGGCTGTCATAGGTCTGCAGCCGCGTCACCAGGCCATCGGCCTCGGAGAGCAGTACCTGCCTCGCGGCAGTGGAAGTGGGCGTATTGGCCACGCCCTGCATGGCATTCGTGAAGCGCTGCAGCGCCGCAGACAGCCCCGTGGAGCTGTCGGCAAACAGGTTGTTCAGTGCTCCGGCCTTCTCCGCATAGGCGTCCAGGCGCGAGAAACTGCTGGAAGCACGGCGCATCTGGCCCGAAAGAAGCTCGTCGTTGACACGGCTGACGCCCTGCACCGTCACGCCAGTGCCCAGCGCCGAACTGCCGAACAGCTGCGGTTCGCTGGTGGCCAGGTCCACACGCTGCCGGCTGTAGCCGGGCGTGGATACATTGGCGATATTATGGCTGGTCGTCTCCAGCGCGCGCTGGAAGGCTCGCAAGCCCGACACAGCGACGTTCAACATATCAGCCATTCAATAGCCCTCTGGCTCGCTGGTGACTCATGGCATCAGCCCACGCCCGACCGGGATATCGGCATTCCGGCTTGTGACTTGAGCTGCGCGGCAATCGTTGTCAGTTTGGTTACATAGTCCGGATCGGTGGCGTAGCCGCCACGCTGCAGCCCGCGCGCAAATGCGGCCGCATCACCACCAGTGTTCAGTGCCCCGGCATAGCGCGGGCTGGATTTCAGCAGGCCGGCATAGTCCTGCATCGAATCTTCCGGTGATGCATACGAACGGAAACTTGCCGTCACGTCCTGCATGCGCCCAGCGGAGAACTCCTGTGTGGGGGACTCGGCGGCCGCACCAGTCCAGCTGGCGCCTGCCTTGATGCCGAACAGATTGAAGCTTGGCTTGCCGGCTGCGTCGACGGGCATGGAGCGGCCCCAGCCGGTCTCGAGCGCGGCATGCGCCACGACCACCTCGGGATCCACGCCAAGCTGGGCTGCCGCGGCGCGTGCCGACGGCAGCACAGCCTGCACGAAGTCCTCGCGGCTGCGTGGTGGCCACACTGCGGTGGTGGCCGGTTGCCCTGCACTGCCGGCCGCCGACAGTGGCGCCGATGTCGGGTCTTTCGTGACTTGATCCAAGTCGCCGCCCTGCATGAGCTGCCGCACCAGCATGTCCGCCAGGCCCAGTCCCTTGCCCTTCGACAGCTGCATGGACATCTGCTGGTCGAACATGTCCTGGTAGAAATCCTGCTGGTCGCTGCCGAACAGCTCATCCTTGGGCGACGCGTCGCGCATGCTCTTGAGCATCATCGTCGTGAACAGGCTCTCGAACTGCCTGGCCGCCTCGCGGATGGCCGCAGGAGACTTGTCCGCTGCGCCACGCTTCAGGTCGGTCAGACCGGCCGGATCGGCGTAGAACGACGCGTTGGTGGATTCGATCGACATGGCTTTTCTAGATGACGATCAGCTCGGCGCGCAGGGCGCCGGCTTCCTTCAATGCCTCGAGTATGGCCACCAGATCGCTGGGCGCGGCGCCCACCTGGTTCACGGCACGTACGATCTCATCCAGGTTCACGCCTGCCTGGAACAGGAACATGCGCGCCTGATCCTGGTTCATGGAAATCTCGCTGCGCGGCGACACCACGGTTTCACCACGGCCCCAGGGGTTGGGTTGGCTCACATCCTCGCGCTCGGTGATGGTGACCGACAGCGAACCATGCGCCACTGCGGCCGGCGAAACCCTCACCAGTGAACCGATGACCACGGTGCCTGTACGGCTGTTGACGATGACCCGTGCCGGCGCCTCGCCAGGCTGGATCTCGATGGCCTCGAGCGTGGAAAGATAGGCGATACGCTGATTGGAATCCTGCGGCGCGGCAACCTTCACGGACACTGAATCAATAGCCTGCGCCGTACCCTCGCCCAGCAGCAGATCGATTCCCGCCGCCATGCGCGCGGCCGTGGTGAAGTCCGGCGTGTGCAGGTTCAGCACCAGGTATGGCTGCGCTGCGAAGTTGTTGGGCACCTCGCGCTCCACCGTGGCGCCATTGGGCACGCGGCCACTGGAGGGCACGTTCACCGAGAGTTTCGAACCGTCGCTGCCCTTCACGCCGAAGCCGCTGACGATGAGGCTGCCCTGCGCGATGCCGTACACCTCGCCGTCGATACCGCGCAGCGGCGACATCAGCAGGGTGCCGCCCCGCAGGCTGGCGGCGTTGCCGATGGAGGACACGGTCACGTCGATGGTCTGGCCGGCCTTGGAGAACGGCGGCAGATCAGCCGTTACCGTCACCGCGGCAACGTTCTTCAACTGCGGATTCGTGCCCGGCGGAATGGTCACGCCGAACTTCACCAGCATGTTCTTGATGCTCTGGATGGTGAATGGCGTCTGGCTGGTCTGGTCGCCCGTGCCATCGAGGCCGACGACCAGTCCGTAGCCCACGAGCTGGTTGCCGCGCACACCGGCCACGGTGGCGAGATCCTTTACCCGTTCTGCCTGGGCGCCGGTCGCCATGAGCAGGGCCGCGGCAATAGTCACTATCCGGTGCAGGCGGCTCATAGCGGGTTCCATATCGAATTGAAGAAGCGGGACAACAAGCCGGGCCGGTTGGCGTCATTCAGGGCGCCCTGGGCGCCATAGGAAATCGACGCGTCTGCAACCTTGTAGGAAGGAATGGAGTTGTCGGGCTGGATGTCGATGGGGCGGATCACGCCCTGGATGCGGACGAATTCCTTGCCCTGGTTGATGCCGATCCACTTCTGGCCGCGCACCAGCAGGTTGCCATTGGCAAGCCGCTGCGCAACCGTGACGGTGATGTTCCCCTGCAGCTTGTTGCTCAGCTGGCTGTCGCCCTTGCCATCGAAGTCGCGGTTGGTCTCCAGCTCGTTCGAGAGAATGTCGCGGCCGTTCAGCGTCACAGGGCCGCCGAACAGGGTCGGCGGCGGGATATCAATCTTGCTCGACTTCGAAGTGGTAGTGCTGGAACTCTTCTGCGCCGCCGTGTTCTCCACCAGGTTTATGGTGACGGTGTCCCCAACTCGCCGTGCCACGGCGGTCTCGAACAGCGCCACATCCGTGCCGCTCTTGAAGATGGCGCCATTGGCCACCTGGGCCACGGGCACCTCCTCCGGCGGCGTCGCATCGAAATTCTCGATGTGCGGTGGGCCGGCGCAGGCAGTCAGCAGGCAGATCAATGCCACGCCGGCTGCAATGGCGAGGAAGCGCTGGTTGTTCATAGATTGTTGCTCACGTACTGCAGCATCTGGTCTGCAGTGGAAATCGCCTTGGAGTTCATTTCATAGGCGCGCTGGGTTTCTATCATCGTCACCAGCTCTTCGACCACGTTGACGTTGGAGCTTTCCAGAAAGCCCTGCTGCAATGTGCCCACGCCATTCAGTCCCGGCGTGCTGGTCTGGGCCGCGCCGCTGGAGCCGGACTCGGACATGAGGTTTTCGCCGCGCGGCTGCAGGCCCGCGGGATTGATGAAGTCGGTCAACTGCAGTGTGCCAATCTGCGTGGGTGCGGAGTCCCCAGCCATCTGGGCGCTGATCACACCATCGATTCCGATGCTGACGCTCTGCGCGCCCTGCGGAATGGTGATGCCAGGCTGCACGCGGTAGCCGCTGGCCGTGACCAGCTCGCCGTCCGCACTCATCTTGAAGGAGCCGTCACGGGTGTAAGCCAGGCTTCCATCGGGCAGCAGCACCTGGAAGAAGCCGCGGCCATTGATGGCCACGTCCAGGGAGTTGCCGGTATTGTTCAACCCGCCCTGCGTGTAGTTCTTTTCGGTGGCGACGATACGCACGCCGGTACCCACGTTCAGGCCGGTAGGCGCCTCGGTGTCCTGCGATGTCGCAGCGCCGACCTGCGACCCGTTCTGGTAGAGCAGATCCTCGAACACCGCGCGGTCCTTCTTGAACCCGTTGGTGCTGACGTTGGCCAGGTTGTGCGACACCACCGAGAGGCGTGTCTGCTGCGCATCCAGTCCCGTCTTTGCGGCCCATAGTGCTGAGTTCATTTCAGTTCATCTCCATTGCGGTTGCGCCTGGGGTCAGCGCATCGACAGCAGCCGCGCGGATGCGGCGCCGTTGTCTTCAGCCGCGCGCATGGCGCGTACCTGCATGTCGAAGCGGCGCGACAGTTCAATCATGTTGACCATCGATTCCGCCGTATTCACATTGCTGCCTTCGAGCACGCCGGAGGCCAGGCGCACGGATGCGTCGGCATCCGCATTGCTGCCATCGCCGAGCCGGAACAATCCGTCCCGGCCCTTGACCACGTTTTCCTCGGGCGGATTCACCAGCTTGATGCGGCCGATCTCGGCGCGGGTTTCCGGACCGGAGCCGACGGGCACGATGGAAACCGTGCCGTCGACGCCGATCAGGATCGAAGAATGCGGGGGAACTGCAATCGGCCCACCCTCGCCCATCACGGCAAGGCCCGTTCCGGTGCGCAACTGCCCGTTCGCGTCCACGCGCAGGTCACCGGCGCGCGTATAGGCCTCGCTGCCGTCCGGACCTTCAACCGCGATGTAGCCTTTGCCCTGGATCGCCACGTCCAGCTCGCTGGAGGTGGACATCTGCACCCCCACCGTAGTGTCGAAGCCGGTGTTGGATGCCGTGGCAAATACGCGCGACTCGTAGCCGTCGCCCGTCACTTTGCGCGCCTGGAAGGCCTGCAGGTCGGCCTTGAAGCCGACCGTGCTGGCGTTGGCCAGGTTGTGGTTGTTGGCGGCCTGGGCGCGCATGGTTTCGCGCGCTCCGGTCATTGCCACGTACAGCATCCGATCCATGGGATTACCTGATGTTGATGATGGTCTGGGTGATCTGGTCGGACGTGGAGATCATCTGCGCGTTCGCCTGGAAGTTGCGCTGCGCGGTGATCATGTTCACCAGCTGGGTGGTGATATCCACGTTCGAGGCCTCGAGCGCGCCGGACTGCACCAGGCCGAAACCCGAGTTGCCCGCCTGGCCGCGCAATGCCTGGCCCGAAGTAAAGGTCTCGGCCCAGGTGGTGTCCGCCAGCGGCTGCAGTCCGTTGGGATTGGCAAAGGCCGACAGCGCAACCTGGCCCAGCGTGATGGAGCGTCCATTGGTGAAACGCGCCTGCACGGTCCCGGTCTTGTCGATGTCCATGCCGATCAGGCGGCCGGTGGTGTAGCCGTCCTGCGTGATGTTGTTGACGCTGAAGGTGTTGCCGTACTGCGTCGCACCGGAGAAATCAAAGGTCAGCGACAACGGCAGTGCGCCCGTCGCCGGCGTATAGGGCGGCAGGTAGGCGATCTCGCCATTGGCTGGCACGGTCATCGCCCCGGTGGCGTCGAAGTGCATGTTGGGCGCGGCGGGAGGCGTACCCACCTCCGTACCGTCGATGAACAGACGCGAAGTCCAGTCGCCCGCTCCCGCATCCTTCAGGAAGTACACCGTACCGGTGTGCGCGGCACCCAGCGAGTCATAGACCGTCAGCGAAGTGGCGCGGTTGAAGGTGGTGGGATCCGAAGGATCAAAAGTGGGATTCGCCGGCGGCGTGGCATCCGACGGCAGGTTCATCAGCATTTCGACATTGGACGTGGGATTCGGCGCGCTCTCCGCGGAGATCAGGCGCAGGTCCGTCAGCGATCCGGTGTTGAAACCACCGCCGTCGATGGGCGGATACACCTGCAGACGCTGTCCCTGCGCGTTCACCACGTAACCGTCCGAATCAGTCTTGAAGGCGCCGGCGCGGGTATAGGCCAGTGCGCCGCCATCACTGAGGGTGAAGAAGCCGGGACCGCTCAGCGCCAGATCCAGGTTGCTGTCGGTGAAGTCGATGCTGCCTTGGGCGAACTGCTGCGAGACGTCCGACACCTTGACGCCGTTGCCCGTGGCCAGCGAGGCCACACCCTGCGGCGAGACGGCAAACAGCTCGGCGAATTCGGCACGCGATCGCTTGAAGCCCGTTGTGGAGCTGTTGGCGATGTTGTTGGCGGTCACGTTCAGGTCGGCCTGTGCGGCGTTGAGGCCGCTCAATGCGGTACGGAATGTCATGGGTGGTTCTCCTTACATCACTCGCCGCACGCGGCTGAGGGCAATTGGTCCAAGATCGGTGTTCAGGGTCATGCTGTAGTCCTTGGGATCGATCGACACGCTGCCGACATGCCCCACCAGCTGCGTGGTGAGCTGCTCGGCAGCGCCGCCGACATTGGCGATCGCGGAAATCTTGTAGCTGCCGGCCGGGGCGCGGGTGCCGAGGTCCGTAGTGCCATCCCACAGGAACTCCGCCGCGCCCTCCTGGGGAGAAATCGGCATGCGTCGCACCAGCTGTCCGCTGGAATCGGTGATCACGATGCTGGCGGAGGTGGCGCCTTCCGGTATCTCGGTGGTGCCCGCCACGGCGCCGGCATCGGCAAGCGTCGCCTCGCTGGCATCGGCCAGCACATAGTGGCCCACCAGCGAAGTGCCGCCGAGCACCTGCGAGGAGCGCAGCGAATCTGAAAGCGTGCTCAGCGATCCCTGCATGTTCTGGATTCCAGACACGGTGCCGAACTGCGCCAGCTGGCCCAGGAACTCGGAAGGATCCATGGGCTTGGTCGGATCCTGGTTGCGCAGCTGCGCGATCATCAGCTGCATGAACTGGGCCTGCCCCAGCTCATCCTTCTTGGCAACGCTGCCGAAGTTGGCTGCCGCCGAGGTTCCGCTGTTCACTGAATCAATGGCCATGATCAGCTCCCCAGCCGCAGCGTGGCGAGCAGCAGCTCTTTCGAGGTGTTCATCACCTCGACATTGTTCTGGTATGCACGGGATGCACTGATCATGTCGACCATCTCCTCGACCACGTTGACGTTGGGCGCAAATACATAACCTTCGGAATTCGCCAGCGGATTGCCCGGCTGGTAGCGCATCTCCGGCGCCTTGGTGTCTTCCATGATGCCCAGCACCTGCACCGCAGACCCCGGGTCGCCGCTCGCGGTGGCAAGCTGGTTGCGCACGGCTTCGAATACGGGATGACGGGCCTTGTAGGCACCCGCTGCAGTGCCGCTGACGCTTTCCGCGTTGGCGAGGTTGCTGGCGACGGTGTTCAGGCGTACGGACTGGGCCGACATGCCCGATCCGGCGATATCAAAGATGTTGAATGAAGGCATGTGTGCTCCCTGCTCGTGTTACTGGCCGGTAATCGCCGTCATCAGCGAGCGGAACCTGGAGGAAAGGAACGACAGCGTCGCCTGGTAGCGCACCGCGTTGTCGGCAAAGGCGGCCTGTTCCAGCTGCGCGTCCACCGTGTTGCCATCCAGCGAAGGAGCCAGTGGCGTGCGGTAGCGCAGGAAGGATTCAGTGCTGCCCGACAGCACGGCCTCGGCGTCCTGCGCGCCGATGTGGCCCGCCTGCGTCGCCTGCATCACGCCAGGCGTAGCCGTCGGCGAGGTAGCAGCCGCGAGCGCCGCGCGAAAGTCCATGTCCTGGGACTTGTAGCCCGGGGTGTCCGCGTTGGCGAGATTGCGCGCCAGCAGCTCGGTGCGCTGCTCGCGCAGCCTGAGCGCCGCGGGATGCATGCCAAGGTAGGCATCGAGACTGGTTGACACATCAGCTCCGTCAAAAGCTTGTCCTGGTCGCAGCAGGAGCAACCGGCGTGCCATATGGAGAAATGCGGGGTCTCTACCCGTATTGCAGGGTCCCGGCGTGCCAAGGGCGTGAACCGCATCACGCGGCTGCGGCAAGGGCTTGCCGCGTTCCGGCCAGCGCCGCCCGCTCCTGGCGTACGTGGATACTTCTCTTAACGGCAGCGCCGGCTGCGGCTTGAGCGCGGTGGCATGAGGCTTGCTCTCATCCCGCCATGAATCGCGTGCAACGGAATTTTGACTGTGCTGTGGCTGTGTTCACTGCCGCTCTGGCATTTCCTGCCTGGTCCCAGTCCATTCAACCGGTGGACGATGTGCGCCAGGCGGCCGCCAGTTTCGTGCGCCAACGCATGCAGACGGAGGCAGGATCCGGCGGCACGGTGCACGTGGAAGCCGGCGCGCTCGATGCCAGGCTGCGGCTGGCACCGTGCACAAAGCCACTGCAGGCCTTTATTCCGGGCGCGCTGCGCGCGACTCCACGCCTCACCGTGGGCGTGCGCTGCGCGCAGCCCGCGTGGACTGTCTATGTGCCGGTGCAGCTGGAAACCGAACTGCAGGTACTGGTGCTGCAGCGGGCATTGCCGCGCAACAGCCCGGTACAGCCGCTGGATGTGAAATCCGAGCGGCGCCGCGTGCCGGGCATCGCGGCGAGCTACATCACTGAGGCTGGGCAACTGGCTGGCCGCCACCTGCGCAATACCGCTGCGCCAGGCACCGCCCTCACCGTCGAACTGATGGCTGCCGATGTACTGGTGAAGCGCGGGCAGCGTGTCACGCTGATTGCCTCGGCAGGTTCACTGGAAGTACGGGCCGAAGGCGAAGCTGTCAGCGATGCCATGCCGGACGGTCGGGTCAGGGTGCTGAACCTCAATTCCCACCGGGTGGTCGAAGGCCGCGTTGAGTCGCGCGACAACGTCCGGGTGAGCATGTGAGTAATAAAGTGTGGACCGACTCAACATATTGCACCCGGACCGGGAGCTATAGTGAATTCCTCCTCAAGTTTCGGGATCGCGGGCCGTTAAACCGGCTGAAGGGACAGTCATGAAGTTGTCTGGAGATCATCAGGTGGCCAACAAGGTCGGCGGCGTAGATTCCAAACCGGTGCGGGTCGCATCGGCTGGCGCCGTGCATAAACGATTCGAGCAGTCTGCCGGCAAGGCCGGGAGCAGCACCGCCGAATCGGATGTGCATCTGACCGGAGCCAGCCGGCAGCTCGCAGCGGTTGAACAGTCACTGCGGGAATTGCCCGCGGTGGATGAACTGCGGGTGTCGGCCGTGCGGCAGCGTATGGCGGGAGGCGACTACAAAGTCGATCCCCAGCGCATCGCCGACCGGCTGCTCGGTCTCGAGCGCGATCTCGGTCGTGCTGCCCCCTTCAACGATCTCTCCTGAAGTAGCGCATGGCCATGGATGCCGTTGCCTGCCGCTCGCAGCTCGAACGGCTGCTGCGCGATGAAACCTCGCTTCTCCAGGTACTCGAGCAACAGCTCGACGCCGAACACGCATTGCTGAAGGCCGATGACATCGAAGGCCTGGAACAGGCCGGTGGCGCGCGCCAGGACACCGTGTCCCGGCTGCTGCGCCTTGAAGATGAACGCCGGCAGCTGTGCCGGATGCTGGGCAGGGAAGCAGACCCGGCGGCCCTTTCCGCGTTGCTGAAATGGTGTGACCCGCAGGCCACGCTGGCAGAACCCTATTCGCGCTGCGCCACACAGGCGCTGCGCTGCCGCGAACAGAACGACCGCAATGGCGCCCTGGTGGCGGCAAGACTGCAGCGTGTATCCAGCATGCTGAGTGCATTGTCACCGGCGGGTCCGGCAGCAGGGCTGTATGGACCACGCGGCGGCGGCAGCAATCCAGGGGCCCGCACCACTGGACGGGTTTTGACTGTCAGTGCGTAAGCGGTGCCGCCCTAGACATTGAACCGGAAGTGCATGACATCGCCCTCGCGCACGATGTACTCCTTGCCTTCCAGCCGCAGCTTTCCCGCCTCTTTCGCACCCGCCTCGCCCTTGCAGGCGATGTAATCGGCGAAGCCGATCACTTCGGCGCGGATGAAGCCGCGCTCGAAATCCGTGTGGATCACCCCTGCCGCCTGCGGCGCCGTCGAACCGGCCCGCACTGTCCAGGCGCGCACTTCCTTCTCGCCGGCGGTGAAATAGGTCTGCAAACCCAGCAGCTGGTAGGCGCCGCGGATCACGCGATCCAGGCCCGGTTCCGCCAGCCCGAGATCCTTCAGGAACTCTGCGCGGTCGTCATCCGCCAGCTGCGCGATCTCGGCTTCGATGGCCGCGCATACGGCAACGACCACGGCGCCTTCCTGCGCAGCGCGCTCGCGCACGGCATCGAGCAGCGCATTGCCGGTGAAGCCGCTCTCGTTCACATTGGCCACGTACATGAGGGGCTTCAGCGTCAGCAGGTGCAGCTCGCGCAGCTCCGCACGCTCCTCCGGCGACATGGACAGCGAGCGCGCCGACTTCCCCTGGTTCAGGTGCGCACTGAGCTTCTGCAGCAGGTCCTTCCTGCGGTTGGCATCCTTGTCGCCCGCCTTGGCTGCCTTGCCGGCGCGATCCACGGCCTTGTCCACGGCGACCAGATCCGCCAGGCACAGCTCGGTGTCGATCACGTCGATGTCGGCGATCGGATTGACCTTGCCCGACACGTGCACGATGTCATCGTTCACGAAACAGCGCACCACATGCGCGATGGCGTCGGTCTCGCGGATATGCGCCAGGAACTGGTTGCCCAGCCCCTCGCCCTTCGAGGCGCCGGCCACCAGGCCTGCGATGTCGACGAATTCCACCGCGGCCGGCAGGATCTTCTCCGGCTTCGCGATCGACGCCAGTTCATTCAGTCGCAGGTCCGGCACGCCGACCACGCCCACATTCGGGTCGATGGTGCAGAACGGATAGTTCTCGGCCGCGATCTGCGCCTTGGTCAGCGCATTGAAGAGAGTGGACTTGCCCACATTGGGCAGCCCGACGATCCCACACTTGATTCCCATGATTGTTCCTGCGGTCTGTTAAGGGCTGGCCACACGTGTGTGCAGCTTCTGCATGGCGCTTTCCGCGCCCTGTTCGATCATCATCGGCAGGATATCCGCGGCAGTACGCACTGCCTGCTCCACCGCTGCGCGCTCATTGGCACTGGTACGGCCCAGCAGCCAGGGGTTGACCCGTTCGCGCGCGCCGGGATGGCCGATGCCCAGCCGCATGCGCCAGAAATCGCCACCCAGATGCGCGATCAGGTCCCGTATTCCATTGTGTCCGCCTGCGCCACCACCGAAGCGCAGCCGCGGCTCGCCGGCCAGCAGGTCCAGTTCGTCGTAGGCCACCAGCAGGTCTGCAGCAGACAGCTTGTAGAAACCGGCCACGGCAGCCGTCACCCGGCCGCTATGGTTCATGTAGTCCTGTGGTTTGACCAGCCAGCAATCCTGGCCGGCAATGCGCACACGCGCCAGCTCCGCGGCGAAGTGCGGCTCCGCGCGGAAGGTTCCGCCATGGCGCCGCGCCAACTCTTCCACGAACCAGAAGCCCGCGTTGTGACGCGTGGTTTCGTATTCGCGGCCGGGATTGCCCAGACCCACGACCAGCTTGAGCGCAAGTCCGGGCATACCCGTTGAAGGCTTTGGTAAAGCGGCCGGGGCCGCTTACTTCTTGCCGCCGTCCTTCTTTCCAGCATCCTTCTTGGCGTCCGCAGCAGGGGCGGCCTTGCCATCCGCAGCCGGTGCCGCCTTGCCATCGGCCGCCGGCGCGGCAGCAGCCGCATCGGCAACGGGCTCAGCCTCTTGCGCACGCGGCGCGTGGATCGAAACCACCGGAATCTCGCGGCCCGTGGCCAGCTCCGGAATCGTCACGCCCGGCGGGACCTTGATGTCCTTCAGGAAGATCGTATCGTTCAGGTTCATGGCGATCATGTCCACTTCCAGCGCCTCGGGCAGATCCTTCGGCAGGCAGGAAATTTCGATGTCGGTGCGCAGGTGCGAGACCTGTCCGCCCTGGGTCTTCACGCCCGGGCAGGCGTTCTGGTTCAGGAAGTGGATGGGCAGGTGCAGGCGGATGGGCTGGTCGGCCAGCACACGCTGCAGGTCCACATGCAGCACCTGCGTCTTCGCCGGATGCATCTGCACGTCCTTCACGATGGCCTGCTGGTCGTTGCCGTCCAGCTTGATCGTGATGATGCTCGAATAGAACTTCTCGTTGTCGATCATCGTCAGCAGGCTCAGCTGATTCAGCGTGATGTTCGACGGCTCGCCCTTGCCACCATAAAGAATGGCTGGCACCTGACCCGCACGACGCAGGCGGCGGCTCGCACCTTTGCCCTGATCGTTGCGCGTCTCGGCGCCGACAGTGAATGACTTGCTCATGACTTTCTCCACACAGTTACAACAAGGCGTCTGCCGCGACCTGCACACGCCACCACAAAAACTTTCAGTCGATGTACATCGAGCTGACGGACTCTTCATCGCGGATGCGGCGGATGGTCTCCGCCAGCAGCGCCGCCACCGACAGCACGCGGATCCGGCCGCAGCCCTTGGCCGCCGCCGACAGCGGAATCGTGTCGGTCACCACCAGTTCATCCAGCGCGGAAACGCCGATGCGCTCCACGGCTTTGCCGGACAGCACCGGATGCGTGATGTAGGCCACCACGCGGCGTGCGCCCTGCTCTTTCAGCGCCTCGGCCGCCTGGCACAGCGTGCCGGCGGTATCCACGAGGTCATCGATCAGCACGCAGCTGCGATCCTTCACGTCGCCGATGATGTTCATCACCTTCACTTCATTGGCACGCGGACGGCGCTTGTCGATGATGGCCAGGTCCACATCATCCAGCTGCTTGGCCAGCGCGCGCGCGCGCACCACACCGCCCACGTCCGGCGACACCACCACCATGTTCTCGTAGCGCTGCCGCCAGGCATCGCCCAGCAGCACCGGCGAGCCGTAGACATTGTCCACCGGGATATCGAAGAAGCCGGTGATCTGGTCGGCGTGCAGGTCCACGGTGAGCACACGGTCGGCACCGGCGCCCGAAATCATGTTGGCGATCAGCTTTGCGGTGATGGGCGCACGCGTGGCGCGCGGCCGCCGATCCTGACGGGCATACCCGAAGTAGGGAATCACCGCGGTGATGCGCGAGGCCGAAGCACGCCGTGCCGCGTCGATCATCACCAGCAGTTCCATCAGGTGATCGTTGGTCGGCGGACTGGTCGACTGCAGGATGAAGACGTCGCGGCCGCGCACGTTCTCCATGATCTCGACGTTGACCTCTCCATCGCTGAAGCGGCCCACGGAGGCTCGACCGAGCGGCACCATCAGGTGCCGGGCGATATCATGGGCGAGCGCCGGATTGGCGTTGCCCGTGAAAAGCGCCATTGATTGGCCGTCCACGATGCTAACCTTTTGAATTCACTAGGGAACTTCCAATTATAGCCGATGGGCCGGATTTCGCTGCTGTTTTTGGTGTATCCGCCGCGGCCCGAGAGGGGAAATGAACAAGTCAGCCGTAACCATTGCCGTGATCGCCACCCTGGCACCCGCCTGGCAGCTCCAGGCCGCCGCCCCGCCCGGGCTGCAGGCCTGCGGCGCAATCACCGATTCCCAGGCGCGCCTGGAATGCTTCGATCAGGAGCTCGCCAAGTCCCGGCCTGCAGCGGCAGCCCCGTCCGCAACTTCGACAGCACCTGCCCCTGCCCCTGCCAAGACACCCGCTGCCGCTGTTGCCGTTGCACCGGCCGCCGCGGCTCCAGCCGCGGACGCCTCTTTTGGAGCCGAGAGCCTCGCCCCGAAGGAGCAGGAGTCGCAGCCCGAGGAGCAGCCCCAGCTGCACGCGAAGATCACCTCTCTTCACCAGCAGGGCGCCAATAACTTCTATGTCTATCTCGACAACGGCCAGGTGTGGCGCCACGAAGACATCCACCTCGGTTCGTATCTGCGGGCGGGGGATGCCATCACCATCACCAAGGCGAAACTGAGCTCCTACCGCCTCACGCGTGACGCGGGCGCATCGAAGGACTGGATCCGTACCACACGCGTGCGCTGAGGGTTCCGCTCTGCGCTTCTGACCCACAAAAGAAAACGGCGGCGGACTTTGCAGCCCGCCGCCGTTGGTCTGACCGGTGTTACCCGGAGATCAGAACCGTGCCTTCAGGCCGATGAAGTACCGGCGACCCAGCACGTCATAGAAGCCACCGTTGGTCGAACCAGCGCCCGAGTTCGCGAGGCTGTACGACGTCGGGTTCTGGCAGCCCACTGCTCCACCGCAAACCGACGCCAGCCCCTGGGCGTTGGCCAATGCACTCTGGCCCGCGTCATACGGCCGACCCGTATTCCTCGTCACCGACGACGGCTGGGTATCAAACACATTGTCGATGCCGAAGCGCATGGACAGCGTGTCGTTGATGTTCCAGTAGCCGGACAGGTCGAACTGGTCGAACTGCTTGATGGCCATGTTGGTGATCGGCGTATAGCTCAGCTTCGCGCCCGAAGCACCTGCCGCCACCGCCTCGTTGTTGGCGATGATGGCATCCTGCACTCCGAGTGCCGCCACTCCCACCTCAGGCAGATGGCGCCACCGCAGGTTCACACCAAGCGAGGGCAGGCTGTAGCTGAGGTTCGTGAACAGACGGTAGTCATACGCGCCCGGGTTGAAGCTCTGCAGCGTGGGGCCCAGCGTACCCTTCCATTCGACCACCGGATCGAAGGTGGCAGGGGACTGCTTGGTCTTGTAGCTGTCGAGGTAGGTGCCGGTCACGCTCAGGTTGATGATGCCGGGCACATTGCCCATGCCCATGTCACCCAGCGCGGCGCCCCAACCCAACGTGAAGTCCACGCCCGTGGTCTTGACCCATGCCTGGTTCGCGTAGGACACCAGCGTGGTCAGCGTACCGCCGGTCGCCGTGCTGCGCGGCAATGCCTGGCACTCCGCCGAGGCCGCCTGTGCCGCAGCTCCCGCCGCATCGGCCACCTGCACCGCCCCGTAGCACTGGTAGCGGGCGAAGTCGATGGAGTACGGCAGGATCGCGTCGTCGATGTTGATCTTGTACCAGTCGATGGTCGCGTTCAGACGGTTCAGCAGCGGCGAGCCCCAGGGCGAGCGCAGCACCACACCAGCCGTGTAGGTATCAGCCTTCTCGGACTTCAGGTTCGCATTGCCGATCTGGTTGATCCATGCGAAGCCGCCGCCGCCGGCAGCCGGCTGGGCCTGGGTCGGTCCATAGAAGACTCCCGCGGCAGTGGTACCCATCTGCGCCTGGCAGATCAGGTAGGCGCTGGTTGCACCTGCCTGGGTCTGGCCGCTGGCCAGCTGCGGTGTCGCGCCACCCGGGAACGGATTGGTTGCCACGGCGCCGCCGGCACCAAACGGCGAGTTCGACAGCAGGCCGCAAGGGTCGCCGTACACGCCGGCACCCGTGAAGATCTGCTGGTAAGGCAGGTACAGCTCGCCCAGGTTGGGCGCGCGCGTGGCGCGGTTGTAGCCGCCACGGAAGCGCACATAGTCATTGACCATGACGTTGGCGTTGATCTTGTAGGTATCGGTGCTCTCGGTCGAGCTGTAGTCGGAATGACGACCACCGAGCTCCAGTTCCACCTTCTGCAGGAACGGCACGTCACCGATGATGGGCACCAGGAACTCAGCCCAGATGTCCTTCGCGACGGTCTGCTGGTTCAGGTAGCCGGTGGGGTACACGCCGATCACCTGGTCGGTGAACGAGGCCGTGGACTGCAGGATATCCGGATTGAACTGCGAGGCATTGCGGCGCTGCTGGTAACCGGCCGCACCGCGCACTTCGCCGGCGGGCAGGTTGAACAGGCCACCCTGCAGGTTCAGCTCGAAGATGTCCTGCTGGTTCTGCGTGCGGGTCTGCAGCGGCGCCTGCACGGCGTACTGGCAGTCCGCGCTGGGCACGGCATCACTCTGGAAGATCGTCTCGTAGAAGCCGCTGCTGCACTTGACCGGTACCGAGCCGAAGCCCGGGCTGGCACCCGGACCATTGGGCGGAGTCAGGTTGCTCTGCAGCGCCGAGTTGCGACCGTAGTCGGCGGCCGTGATCTCACCGCGCCAGCGCGCCAGCGAGTTGTTGCCGAAGGCCACGTTGTAGGTCGAAGACTCGCCACGCGAGTAGTAGGCCTCAGCCGTCCAGTCCTTGACCGGCAGGTCGAACGTCAGGCCGGCCTCGATCTGCCAGGCCGAGTTGGTGTCTTCGGTCGCGCGGCGCCCGAAGCTGTTCAGCGGATAGGTTTCCAGGACCCAGCCCGAGGTCGTCGGTGCGTTTGCCCGGCTGTTCAGCAGGGCGGCCATTTCCACCGGCACAGGATGCTGTGCACCGGCAGCGCCGTGCGGGATGAAGCCCGGATTCATGTATGCCGGGTTGGTCGGATCCTTGATCGCCAGAGCAAGCGTGGCCGGGTCCGTGATCGACGACAGGATCGGGCTGTCCGTCGTTGCGTTGTACGGCACCGTCGCTTCCCAGCCATAGCTGGCGTTGGTTCCCGCCAGCAAGGTCTCCGTCACGCTCTGCGCAAAACGCCCGCTGGACATGAAATGGATCTTGTCCGTGATGTCGTAGTCCGCCGACCCCATGAAGGCAAAGCGGGTCTGCGGCGAGGAGGTATAACCCTCGGTCTCGTTGTACTTGAGCTGCTGGATCAGCTGCGGACCTGTCGGGCAGGTGGGCTGGCCAGCACTGTTGAGGGCACCCGAGGTGCACACCGAGTTGTCGTAGACATTTACCTTCGAGTAGCGGAAATCATCGAGCGGCTGGGTCCAGGTGTTGAGGTTGTTGGTGCCCGCCGGATTGAATATCGCGGTGTGCAGCGGGCTCGAGCCCGTATTGAATCGCACGCCATTGAAGACGCCGCCGCTCTGGAAGGTGTATTGGGGAGTCGTCGACGGCTGGCCGGTAGCGGCAGCCATCGCGCCCGCGCTCGGGGGATTGAACAGCAGATTGTAGCCGTTCGCACCAAAGACGAAGCCGATGAAGTTGCCACCGACAGTCGGATCCTTGTAGGAGTCCGTGTAGAAGTCGCGGTTCTTGTCGTACGCGGCCTTGCGATCGTAGTACTCGGCTGCGAACACGACATTGCCGCGGTTGTCGGCAAACTTCGTGCCCATGATCACCGAGGCCTTGAACTCCTCGTTGTCACCCACCTCGGTGATGCCGTACTGGGTGTCGACCTCGAGGCCTTCGAAATTGCGGCGCGTGAGGAAGTTCGACACGCCGCCCATGGCGTCGGCACCGTAGGTGGCCGAGGCGCCGCCGGAGATGATCTCGACGCTGCGGATCATCGACGAGGGAATGCTGTTGACGTCCACCACCATCAGCGCGTTGGTCGGCACGGCGCGACGGCCGTCGACCAGCACCAGGCTGCGGTTCGCTCCGAAGCCGCGCAGCGAGATCGAGGCAATACCGACGGAATTGATCGAGGAGATCTGCACGTCGGAGTTCGTGCCTTCGCTGGTCGGCGTGGCGGCGGGGTTGTACGCCGGCAGCTGGTTCAGGTAGGACTCGATGTTGATGCCCGACCGCTTCTCCAGGTCGGCGCTGTCAACCGTAACCAGCGGGCTGTTGGCTTCGGCATCGCGACGTTGGATGCGCGAGCCGGTCACCGTGATTTCAGCCAGCTCATCGCCCGCGGCCGCGGCCGCCTCTGCAGAGCGTGCGGCTGGCGAATAGCCCACAGTGGCAAAGCTTCCCAGGATGGCAGCTACGGCAGCGCCAACCGTAACGCGCTGGAACGGTGTGTATTTCATATATCTCCCCTGAATTGAACGTAGACCAACTAGTTGATTCCGGCAGCGGACACACGGACTCTCTGCTTCCGCTGCTCATAGGCAGCCCGCGTCCTTGCGCGTGCCATCTAAGTAATAAATCCCCCAATAGCGCCTTCTCTACTTCGGTCTAGGCGATTGGCTGCCGGATATAACCATGTTGCAACGACGGCATCAAGTGACTCGATAGCAACAAATTTGACTGCTGCGGCAGCTAGATTTGTGGCTTTCGACGTTTCCGGCAAACAAAAAGGGCGACTGATTTCTCAGCCGCCCTTGCCTTACGGGCCGTTCGTTTCGCTTGTCCGAAGTGCGACCCAGGTGTCCTAGTTGAGGACGCGGCGCGGTTGAGCAACAGCTGGGCATTTCTGGGGAATACCGCACAAAAAAAGGGCGGGTGTTGCCACCCGCCCCTGATCAGATCGCCCTCTTCCTTGAGAGCTGGTTCTACTCGTCTAGAACGACAGCCTGAGGCCCAGATAGTAGCTGCGGCCCAGCGAGTCATAGACGCCCGAGGCGATGCTGCCCTCGCTGTAGTTGGTCGAACCCGGACCCGTCTCGCCAGTAGTGGCGTTGTAACCCGGATGCTTGTTGCTGATAGGCGGGTTCACGTCCAGCAGGTTATCCACGCCGGCACGCAGCGACAGCTGGCGCGTAATGGAATAGCCGAAGGACATGCCGAGGATGTCGTAAGGGTCAACGCCTTCCTGGCGCGGATCAGTGCCCAGATACCGGCCCGAGCTGGTGAGGCTCGGATAGTGGCGCCAGTTCACCGAGACATTCATCGGGCCGTTGAAGTAGCCAAACGTGTTGGTGAAGCTCCACCGCACGCCACCCCAGCCTGAAACGCCGGTGTAGTCATCGAACGGCGCACCCTGGATGCTCTGCCGCTTGTCCTCGAGCATGTAGCTGGCGTTGGCGCCATACGAAATGCGCCCTGGCAGATCCAGGCCGAAGTCAGCCAGTGCCGCACTCCAGTTGAAGGAGAAGTCCACACCTTCACTGACAATCGCGCCGACGTTCTGGTACGGCGTGTCCTGGTTGGTGATCGGAGCTCCGGTCGTCGGATTACGAATGATCAGCCCGCACGCACCAGGCGCCGCGGCCGCCGCGAGTGCCTCCGCGCTGTCCTGCTGGGCGCCAGTCGCATCAACACCCTTCAGAGACGCCAGAGCCGGGTTGAAGGCGGTATCGAAGCAACCCTGCAGTGGTGAGCCCGAGCCCGTGCTCAGCTGCGGGATGAAGATCGCGTTGGCCACATCGATCTTGAACCAGTCCACGGTGGCAGTGAAGCGAGCCAGCGGATGCTGGAACGGCGAGCGCAACACCGCACCAATTGTCCAGGTATCCGACTTCTCGTTCTTCAGGTCCGGGTTGCCGACTGCATTGACGCCCACGAACCAGAAGTTGAACGCGGTGAACTGGTTGTCACCGGCGTAATACGGGGCAGCGCCCGCTCCCATCTGGTAGCGGCACAGAGCCTCGACCTTGGTGGCGTCCTGGGGATTGGAAGCCGGATTGGCGCTATACCGGGCGCCAGTAAAGAAGGTCCCGGTCAGCTTGGAGCAGACGTCGCCCGGGGCAATCTGCACCGCGGAACTGCCCGGATCGAACAGCTCCACCAGGTTCGGTGCACGGTTGGCGCGCTGGAAACCGCCGCGCAGGCGCAGGTCCGGCGTGATGGCCCAGTCGGCCAGCGCCTTCCAGGTCGAAACCGGCCCGGCGTACTTGTAGTCGGAATAGCGGTAACCCAACTCGAGGTTCAGGTGCTTCATGAAGGGCAGATCTTTGAACACCGGCACCAGCAATTCCGCGAAAGCCTCTTTCACTTCGTCCGAGGCGTCGCTCGGCTGGCTGGTATGCGTATTGGCCTGCACGTCGATGATGTAGTCCGTGCTGATCAGGTCGGGCGGGTTGTAGGCGAACCTGTTGGTGCGCCAGCCGGCGCCGAGGGCGAAACGCAGGTCGCCAGCCGGCAGTTCAAACAGGCCACCCTGGATCGAACCTTCCACCGCATCCTGCATCATGGTCGTGATGCCAACCGGATTGATCTCCAGGCCGTTGAGGCAGTCCTGCGACACGGTCTGTCCCGGATACAGCGTGGGATAGAGCGCTGGCCCCAGGCCGCTGGTGCATTTCAGGGTCGGGTGCGGGAAAGCCGAGCTGCTGGGCGGGTCGGAATTGCCATTGACGTTCGCACCCGCACCGTAGTTGGGCATGCCCATCAGCAGGTTCAGCGTTTCGATGGAAACGCCGTTGATGGCAGTGGTGGTCGTACGGGACTGGCCGTAGGAGTTATACACATCGAAGGTCCAGTCCTTCACGCCCAGGTTGCCGCTGAACCCGGTGATGATCTGGAAGTTCAGCGCATTGCTTTCCGAACCGGCCTGCGGGAACAGGGCCGCAATGGGGAAGCTCACTGCGTAGGGTTGATTCGCGTAATAGCCTGCTGCATCCGTACCCGGGGCGCAGAACACAAAAGCGGCAGGGTTGGAAACACACGCGCGGCTGTTCAGCAGGGAGTCCAGCTCTGCGGGTACCGGGTGAGCCGCATCATGCGGGACCGCGACGGCGCTCGTGAACTGGCCCAGTCCGGGCGTCGAGAGGTATTCACCGTGGTTTTCCGCGAAGGTGGCCTGCGTGTAGAAGCGCAAATCGTCCGTGAAGTCAAAGTGCGCGGAGGAGAACAGCGAGTAGCGCGTCAGCGGGTTCGACATCCGGGAAGTGAGATCATTCTTGCCCCAGGTACCGCTCTGCTGGTTGATCTTGTACTCGTAGTTGTCGTTCAACTCGGCACCGAGTGCGCCTTCCCGATCGCCCGGCACGAAAATGGTGCCGTTGGGGTTGACCACGAACGCCGTGTTGTTCGGCACAGTGCCGTTCACGTAGTTAGGGTTGTGCGCGTGATAGATGGCATCCACGGCCGCCTGGCTCGGATTGAAATTGCTGGCAGGTGAGGTAGCGGAAGCCCGACCGGTGGGCTCGAACTGCATGAAGCCCGTGTTGCCGCCGGCGCCGATATAGGGGTTGCTGTAGCGCGACTGGTAGATGTCGCGCTTGGACTGGTACGCAATGCCGCGCTCTTGATACTCGATGCCGATCAGCGCATTGCCGCGACCATCGGCAAAGTTGCCGCCCAGGATGCCGGACAGGCGCAGGTTCTTGTTGTCGCCCACTTCGGCGATGCCGTACTGCATGTCCAGTTCGGCGCCTTCGTAGTTGTCCTTGAGGATGAAGTTCACCACGCCGGACACGGCATCCGCGCCGTAGGCCGACGAAGCGCCGCCCGTCACCACTTCCACGCGCTGCAGCGCCGAGGAGGGAATCGAGGAGGTATCAACCGAGTAGCTGGCATTCACCGGCACCAGGCGCCGGCCGTTCAACAGCAGCAGCGTGCGGTTGGAGCCGAGGCCGCGCAAGCTCACCGAGGTGGCACCGACCGTCTGGCTGGCGCCGTAAACGTTCAGCGGGTCGAGTCCGGCGCTGGCAAAACCGCCCTGCGTGAACTGCGTGGAGGACTGGCCCTGCTGGGCCTGGCGCGCCCGGTCGCCACCGGCGCCGCTGAAACCCAGGCTCGAGGCGAACTGCGGCAGCTGGTTCAGCACATCTTCCACCGCCATGTTGGCGCGGTTGTCGAAGGCTTCCTTGCCGACCGTTACCGTCGGTGAGTTGGATTCCAGATCCTTGCGCAGGATGCGGGAGCCAGTGACCTGGATCTCTTCAAGTTGCGCCGCGTCCTTGGCGTCCTCTTTGGATGTGGTGCTCTCGGCAGCCAGTACGGCCGCGGGAAGCACTATCGCCGAACCCAGAACTGCGGCAACGGCCGCGCGCACCTGCCAAGGTGCTGCAAAAGCTTTGATAGTCACTGATTTACCCCCACGAAAATGAACGACCCGGGGGAGTTTGTTTTTCGAAATGGCGCACGTGCGACTCCGCACAGGCAATGACGCCACTGCTCCCCCACCAACTAGATTCTTCTTAGCAGCGCGCTACAGGCAATACCCTGTCCGGCGCGAGGCTGGCATTGAGTATCACTGCGAATTTGTTCGCGTGCAACAGAATTTGTTAACGCATCACATTTGTGCGCCGGAAGGGACTTGTGCGGGCAAACCGGCCGTCGGAAAGCTGGCTGGGGTGGAAGGATTCGAACCTCCGAATGGCGGGATCAAAACCCGCTGCCTTACCACTTGGCGACACCCCAACTCATCAGGAAAAACGTTTCAGGCAACCGGTGAGCGGGCCAGACCCTTTGCAATGAAATACCGCCAGGCCGGCGGCACTGCAGCCGCAGCGGCTTCCAGCGCCTCGCGGGTAGCCGCCCCCGCGAACACGCAGGCGCCGGTACCGGTCAGGCGGCCACCCCAGGGCCGCAGCAGATCCAGTGCCCGCGCCACCTCCGGATAGCGGCGCCGGACAACGGGTTCGCAGTCATTGTGTCCGCCATCTGCGGGCAGCGCGGCGATTTTGAGCGCCGGGGTATCGCGGGTCAATTCCGCTGCGGCAAATACCTCCCGTGTCGCCACCGCAACACCCGGATCGACGATGAGATACCAGCGCGGCGGGAGATCCAGCGGCGTGAGTTGCTCGCCCCGCCCCCTGCCGAAGGCGTTCCTGCCGTGGATGAACAGCGGAATATCGGAGCCCAGCTCCAGCGCCAGCTCGGCCAGTCGTGAAGGCGGCCAGCGCAGATCCCACAACTTGTTGAGGACAAGCAGCACCGTGGCAGCATCCGAGCTCCCACCCCCCAGACCGCCGCCCGCGGGTATGCGCTTGTGCACATGCAGGTTGGCGCCCTGCCCGGTGCCGCTCAGCTGCTGCAGCCGCTGCGCCGCGCGCACGGTCAGGTCCTGCCCATCGGCCAGCGATGCCAACAGCGGATCGGACGGCGCCGGTTCGCGCCGGATTTGCCCGTCATCGCGCACGCTGATCTGCAGTTCATCACACAGATCCACCAGCTGGAATACCGTCTCCAGCTCATGGAACCCGTCCGCCCGGCGACCGGTGACATGCAGGAACAGGTTGAGCTTGGCCGGCGCCAGGCAGCGCATTGCTATGGGCGCTCCGGATGCAGCTGCCAGCGATCCACCACCAGCCGCAGGCGCACCGTATCGCGGGTGGCTGTGAGCCGCGCCGGCAGGCGCACCGTGCCACCCGTTGCAGCCTCGGGACGATAGCCTTCGTAACTTAGCTGCCAACCCTGCTGTTCGAGCTGCGTCAGCGTGCCATCGGCCGCGTACGAGGGAACTGCCGCTCCGCCCGCAGGTGCCGGCAAAGCCAGCAGCCAGTAGCGCAATGCCGCCAGCGGCGGCGCAAATCCCAGCCTGCGGGTCAGCACTTCCGTCGCCTGCTCGCCGCGCAGTATCGCGCCCTGCGAATCGACCACCTGCAGTTCATCACCGGAAAGGCGCAGCAGCATCGAGCCAGCGCCGAATGGCCCGCTGAGCTCCACTTCGGAAACATCGGCGCGCTGCCGCCATTGTGTATTGGCCTGCCAGCCTTCCTCGCCTGCCCGCACTGCCACGCGCCCACTTAATCCATAGGCCGGCAGACTGCCCAGCAGCGCCTGTTGTTCGGGCCAGGTCAGCTGGGCGCGGTCCGACTTCGTGCTTGCGCAGCCAGCCAGCAGTACCAGGCAGAAGATGATTCCAGGCGTGAAGCCGGACAGAGCCCTGCGCACAGCTTCACTGCGGCGTGCCGACTTCTTCGCCGGTCAGCCGCGACATGGTGGCACGCAACCCGGCATGCGAAGGATCGGTGTTCAGCGCCTGCTGCCAGATGTAGCGCGCCTGGCCCTGATCGCCGGATTTCCACAGCGCCTCGCCGTAGTGCGCCGCGATCTCGGTGTCGCCACTGTTGTGCCAGGCACGTTTCAGTATGGGCAGCGCGTCGTTCAGCTTGCCGCGGCGGAGCAGCACCCAGCCCAGGCTGTCCTGGATGGCAGGACTGTCGGGGGAAACCTCGAGCGCGTGGCGCACCAGTTCCTCTGCCTTGCCCAGTTTCTGGTTGTGGTCGGCCAGCGTGAATCCCAGCGCATTGGAGAGCTGCGGATCATCGGGACGCGCCTTTTGCGCACGCTCGAAGACCGCGATGGCGTCGCGGGTACGACCGCCTGATTCCAGCACGGTGGCCCGCTGGTACTGGAGATCAGGATGATCCGGATAGGCCTCGTCCAGTTCGTCCAGGCCTTGCAGTGCACCCGGCAGATCGCCGGCCTGCACCAGCAGTTGCGCGCGCGATGCGCCCGTTTCCACGCGTTCCGCGGGATTCTGCGCCGCGTATTCATCCAGCAGCAGCAGCGCGTTCTTTTTGTCGCCATGCTTCAGCAGCAGCCGTGCGGCGGCGCGGCGCGCAGTCAGCGCCAGGGAGCTGTCGGCCAGCAGCTGGTAGCTCTGCATGGCGCGGGCGTCATCGCCTTTCTGCTCGGCCAGCTGCGCCATCACCAGGATGGCCAACGCGGTAGTGCCGCGCTCGCCCATCAGGGGCTTGAGTCTCTCTTCGGCTCCTGCAAAGTCCCCTTCCTGCATGGACATGGCGATGAGCCGACGTTCGGCGCCCAGCCTGGTCTCCTCTTCCGCGGCCAGCGGTTCCAGTTCCTTGCGCGCTTCCTCATTCCGATCGGCGGCGGTCAGCAGGTCGGCAACCAGGAACAGATCTTCGCCTTCGAGCACGCCATGCAACGCACGGGCTCCTTCGATGGCGGCGTCGTGTTCACCCTGCACGGACAAAGCCCGCAGGATGATGATGCGCGCCTCGACCAGTTCGCTGTCCAGCGTAAGCGCCCGCTCGGCGGCGGTGCGCGCAACCTGCATGTTGTTTGCGGCCATTGCCAGGCGCGCTTCGGCCAGCAGCACTTCGGAGGTGGAATCATCGTTCACCAGCACATCACCGAATACGCGATACACGGCGGTGGCATCTGTCTCCTGCTGCAGGAGTTCGGCAAAACGCAGCGGATCCTGGCTGCCTGCAGAACCGGAATCGCGCCAGGTCGTGAGTGCCTTGCGCGCTTCTTTCAGGTCGTATTGCTTCAGCGCCACCAGCGCCGAGGTCAATGCGGCGTCGCCCGACCAGGGATCCAGTTCCAGCCAGCGCTGCGTTGCCAGCCGCGCGGTGGCGAACTGTTCACAACCTACTGCCAGCTGCGAGGCGCGCATGGCCGCTGCGGGGTCGGTGCTGGCGCGTGCGGCAGCGAGATAATTCTCGGCGGCGCCGCGGCAGTCACCATCGCGCAGTGCATTCTCTGCAGCCATCAGCGCTTCTGATTCGCCCTTCGGCGCGGCTGCAGTGGAAGCGGCGCTCGAAGCTGCGCTGCCAGCCGGCGCAGTTGCGCAGCCAGCCAGCTGCAGGACGAGAACAACGCAGGCAGTCCAGCGCAAGGCTGCCGGAAGACGGGGTGGATGAGGCATCATCACCGAACTATAGCCGGTTCTCCCATGAAAGCCTCGATCCGCCAGAAACTCGAAAAGACCTCCGACCGCTTTGAGGAAGTGGGACGCCTGCTTGCCGACCCCGGCATTGCAGGAAGTTCCTCCCAGTTCCGCGACCTCTCCATGGAATACGCACGCCTGGAGCCCGTGGCGCAGGGGTTTCACGCGTACACGGACCTGGAGCGGCAGAGCGCCGCGGCCCGCGCACTGTCGGCGGATGCCGACCCGGAAATGCGGCAGATGGGAGAGGAGGAACTGCGGACCCTGGAGGGCGCGCTGACGGAACGCGAGCGCACGCTTTCACTGCTGCTGCTGCCGAAAGATGCACGCGACGAGCGCAATATCTATCTCGAAGTGCGCGCCGGCACCGGCGGAGATGAAGCGGCCATCTTCGCCGGCGATCTGCACCGCATGTACACCCGATATGCCGAGGGTCGTGGCTGGCAGGTGGAGATATTGAACGAGAGTTACGGCGAACACGGAGGTTACAAAGAAGTAATCAGCCGCGTGATCGGGCGCGGTGCGTTCTCGGCCTTCAAGTTCGAATCCGGCACGCACCGTGTGCAGCGTGTTCCCGAAACCGAGGCCCAGGGCCGCATCCATACTTCGGCCTGCACGGTGGCCGTGCTGCCGGAACAGGATGAGATCGACACCATCGACATCAATCCGGCCGACCTGCGCGTCGATACCTTCCGCGCCTCCGGCGCCGGCGGTCAGCATGTGAACAAGACCGATTCGGCGATTCGCATAACGCACATACCCACCGGCACGGTGGTGGAATGCCAGGACGAGCGCTCGCAGCACAAGAACCGCTCCCGCGCCATGTCGCTGCTGAAGGCACGCCTGCTGGCCGCCGAGCAGGAGAAGCAGGCCAGCGCGCAGGCGCAGTCACGCAAACTGCAGGTGGGCAGCGGCGACCGCTCCGAGCGCATCCGCACCTACAACTTCCCGCAGGGCCGGGTCACGGATCACCGCATCAACCTGACGCTGTACAAGCTGGCCGATGTCATGAACGGCTCGCTCGACGAACTCATGGGCGCGCTGCAGCAGGAATTCCAGGCCGAGGAACTGGCAGCCCAGGTCGGCGACTGAGCCGATGCGCTAGCGCCTTGGCAGGCTGTCCTTCAGCAGCGCGCCGAGGCGCCGGATCGCCGTGGACGTTTCCGTGGTGACCGGAAAGCCTGCGCTCAGCCGCAGGAAATTCCTGTAGCTGCCGGAGGGGGAGAACATGGCGCCGGGAACGAACTCCGCACCCTGGCCGCTGGCCGCGTCGTAAAGATCCATGGTGTCCACCGCGCCCGGCAATTCGATCCACAGCACGAAGCCGCCCTGCGGCTGCGTCAGGCGCGTGCCTGGCGGAAAACTGTCCTGCACGCACTGCGACAGCTGCCGCACCTGCTGGGCCAGCACGCGGCGCATGCGTGCCAGATGCCGCTCATAGCGGCCGCTGCGCAGGAAGTCGGCGACCATCTCCTGCTGCAGCAGCGCCGTGGCGCCGGAAACCATGTGCTTGGCGGCACGCAGCGTGTCGCGGTAGCGGCCGGGCGCGATGAATCCCAACCGTGAACCCGGCGCCAGGGTTTTCGAAAAGGACGAACACAGCAGTACACGGCCATCGCGGTCGTAAGCCTTGCACGGCAGCGGCCGCGCGCCTTCGAACTGCAGGTCGCCGTAGATATCGTCTTCGACCAGCACCAGATCGGCGGTTTCGCACAGCCGTACCAGTTCGCGCCGCCGCTCGGGTGGAATGGAAGAGCCGTTGGGATTGCTGAAACTGGGTGTGACCACACAGGCACGCACGAGCCGGCCCGACCGGCCGCCGAGCACCGCGGCCAGCGCTTCGATGGACAGTCCCGTGCCGGGGTGCGAGGGAATTTCCAGCAGCTTGATGCCCAGGCTTTCGGCGATCTGCAGCAGCCCGAAATAGGTGGGCGACTCCACCGCCACCGTATCGCCGGGACGTGTGACGGTGCGCAGCGCCAGCGTGATCGCCTCCATGCAGCCATTGGTGATGATGAGATCCTCGGCCGCCAACGCCACGCCCACATGCGCATAGTGGCGCGCGATCTGCACGCGCAGCGCCATGCTGCCGCCCATGCGCAGCGGATACTCGGCCAGCAGCCGCGGATCGCGCCGCGCTGCGCGCAGCAGGCTGGCGTGCAAGGCGCGCTGCGGGAAAAGCGCCGGATCCGGCAGGGCCTGGCCCAGCCGGGCAATGCCTGGATTCAGGCTGGCATCGGCCAGCCGCTTGAGCATGGACTGCGTTCCGGCCAGCCGCGCCCGGCGTGGCAATTCGACCTCGGCCGGTTGCTCGGGTGCGGCGCGTTGCCGCGCCACGAAATATCCGGACTTGGGCCGTGCCTCGATCAGCCCGCGCTGCTCCAGTTCCCGCAGCGACGCCACGGCCGTGGTGATGCTGACGCTGCGTTGCCGGGCCAGCCGGCGCACGGAAGGCACCCGTTCCTGCGCTTTCAGCACGCCGGAATGGATGAGCTGCGCTACGTCAGCCGCGACTGCCAGATACAAAGGGGTCTGCTCGGCCATGTGCAAACTGTACCGTATCGATTCGCAGATTTGTGTATCTGTACTCAGTCGCCGGTTCCGGGCAGATTCCTCCCATGTCCACCCTCAGCCTCACCATCGGACCACTGGCGCTCTTCGCCTTCGTGGCCTCCATTACCCCGGGGCCCAACAACCTGCTGTTGATGCGCTCAGGGGCCATGTTCGGCGTGCGCCGTTCACTGTGGCACCTGTTCGGCGTGCAGACCGGCTTCGTGGGTCTGGTAGTGCTGGCGCACCTGGGCGCCGCGGCATTGCTGCTGGCGCTGCCTGGAGTATTTGGCCTGCTGCGCTGGGCCTGCTTCGCCTACCTGCTGTGGCTGGCCTGGCTGATCCTGCGCGACGCGCGCAACAGCCGCGCGGCGTCCTCGAACCCGTCTTCGGGCGGACGGCCGATGCGCTTCGTCGATGCGCTGCTGTTCCAGCTCGTCAATCCCAAGGCCTGGATGATGGCCATTACCGTGGCCAGCGCCTTCTATGGCGGGCTTGCACCCACGCACCTGGACCTGGCCACGGCCATCCTCGTGAGCCTCTGCATCGGCGGACCGAGCATGCTGGTATGGACGCTCTGGGGCGCATCCATCGACCGCGTGCTGCGGCGCCCTTCGGCGCGGCGCATGTTCGGCTATGCCATGGCCGCGCTGGTGGCGGCTACCGCTGCATGGATGCTGCGTTGAACCCCCTTGGCTGGGCGCCGCGCTGGCGCGCCATGGCTGGCCGGATCGCCGCTAGCGGACTTGCCGGTACGCGGTAACCGAAACCGCACCGACATACACAATCGGCACGGCCAGCACGCCGGCCATCAACCAGCGTGACACCGACAACCAGGCATGGCTGGTCTGTGCTTCCGGCCCGGCAACGCTCATCAGGATGCCAATGAAGATGCCGGTGAGCTGCGAGAACACCAGCACCGCCGCCAGCAGCACGCCGGCCAGCGTGGCCACCTGCGCGAAGTGCGCGCGCACCAGCAGGATGGAGCGCCTGAGCGCGGCCCAGGGCGACAACTTTTCCATGATCTGGATCGGCCAGGCGAAGAACACGAACAGCAGTCCGCACAGGCCAGCCAGCAGCCACAGGCCCGGCACCCAGCCGAAGCCGCGCGCGGCAATCCACAGCAGCGGCGGCAGCAGCGGCGCCAGGGACAGCAGCAGCAGCGCCAGCGTAGCGGCCAGGGTGGCAACACTGCGGCGCATGGTCTCGGCCACGCCGGGACGCGCGCCGGCGCTCGCCGCCAGCTGCAGCCGCAGCAGCGTGTCGTAGCAGACCAGCGTCAACAGAGTGCTGGCCACCACCACACCCCACCATTGCCCGCCGTGAATCTGTGTACCGGCTGCGCGGCTGGCCGTGGCTTCGGCGTTGGGCACGGCGCTGGCGGCTGCAGCAAGAATGCCCAGTGGAAGGCAACGCAGCAGCGTTTCCTGAAATAATGGCCAGGCCAGGCGCAGGATTTCGCGGGCGTGGAATCCGGACCCACCGGATGGCTTCAGCGAAGGCGAATCAGCAGTGTCCAACGATCTCTCCAGCACGGGCCAGCCCGGCGCGGGCGGAAATGTAGCAGACCCTTCCCCGGTCGCGATGCTGCTGGCGCAGGCGACCGCGGGAGGCGTCGCGCGCTTGGATGCCGAAGTCCTGCTGGCAGCGCTGATGGGCGTCGGTCGCTCGCGCCTGCTGGCCTTTCCGGAACAGGCCGTCGCGCCGCTGATCACCGCCCTGTTCGAAGCCGGATTGCAGCGCCGGAGCGCTGGCGAGCCGCTGGCGTATATCACCGGCGTGCGGGAGTTCTGGTCGCTGCCAATGGTGGCGACGCCCGCCGTGCTGGTGCCGCGGCCCGAAACCGAGCTGCTGGTGGAGCGCTGCCTGGCCTGCCTGGGCCAGGGGCCAAGGCAGGTGGCCGACCTGGGCACCGGCTCGGGCGCCATCGCCTTTGCGCTGGCACGCGAGCGGCCGCACTGGCAGATCATCGCCACCGACGCCTCGGCGGCTGCGCTGGAAGTCGCCGCCATCAATCGCCAGCGACTCGGCGCCGCCAATGTGCAGCTGCGGATGGGCAACTGGTGCAAACCGCTCGAAGCACAGTACTTCGACGCCATCGTCAGCAATCCACCCTATGTAGCGGCGGATGATCCGGCGCTGGCGCAATTGCAGTTCGAGCCCCGCTCGGCGCTGGTGGCCGAAGATGCGGGATACGCCGATCTGCTGGCCATTGCGGAGCAGGCTCGCCGCCACCTGCTGCCTGGTGGATTGTTGCTGCTGGAACACGGCAATGCGCAGGCGCTGCGGCTGCGTTCCGCGCTTGTCGCCGAGGGTTACGATCGCGTAGCCTGCCACCGCGACCTGGCTGGCCACGACCGTGTCACCGAGGCGCACTGGCCCTAGCCTTTGCGTCCGGCCAGGACTTCCCCTGCCACCGAAATACAAAGGTCTACCATGGTCCGCTTCGAAACTTCCCTTGGTTCTTTCACGCTCGAACTGGACGCCGCCAAGGCGCCGGGCACCGTCGAGAATTTCCTGGCGTACGTGGACGAGGGATTCTTCGACGGCCTGATTTTCCATCGCGTGATCCCCGGATTCATGATCCAGGGCGGCGGCATGCTGCCGGACATGGCGCAGAAGAAGAACAAGTCGCCGATCAGGAACGAGGCGAAAAACGGGCTGAAGAACAAGCGCGGCACCGTCGCGATGGCACGCACCAACGACCCGCACAGCGCCACCTCGCAGTTCTTCATCAACCTGTCGGACAACGATTTCCTGGATGCCTCGGCCGGCAATGATGGCTATGCCGTATTCGGCCACGTGGTCGAGGGCCTCGACACCATCGACCGCATCGCCAAGGAGCGTACCGGTCGCCGCAAGGGACACGACGACGTGCCGGTCACCGATGTGCTCATCCAGTCGGCAAAACAGGTAGAAGAAAAAGCCTGACGGCCCGGGGAGTGAATCGCAGGCGTATCGGTCCGCTCGGAAGGGCGCTGCGCCTGCTGCTGCTGCTCGGCGCGGCATTCCTGCTGCTTTCGGTCGCCGCCGTACTCGCGCTGCGCTTCGTCGATCCGTGGACCTCGGCCTTCATGGTGGATGCGCGCGTGGGTTCCTGGTTCGACGACGATCCGCGGCCGTGGCGGCTGCAGTATCAATGGCGCGACTACGATGCGATTTCCCGCCAGCTGGCGCTGGCGGTGGTGGCCTCGGAAGATCAGCGCTTTCCCGACCACGGCGGTTTCGATTTCAAGCAGATCCGCAAGGCCATGGATGATGCCGAACGGGGGCGCCGTTCGCGCGGCGCCAGCACCATTTCCCAGCAGGTGGCGAAGAATCTGTTCCTGTGGGGTGGCCGCAGCTGGTTTCGAAAGGGCCTGGAAGCCTGGTTCACCGTGCTCATCGAGAAGACCTGGCCGAAACGCCGCATCCTCGAGGTGTACCTGAACATCGCGCAGTTCGGCCAGGGCATCTATGGCGCCGAGGCCGCGTCGCAGGCCTTTTTTCATCAGCCCGCTGCGCGACTGACCCGCGACCAGGCGGCGCGGCTGGCGGCGGTGCTGCCCAATCCTCTGCGGCTGCGCGCCGACCGGCCCAGCAATTACGTTCTGCGGCGGCAGGCGGAAATCGCGCGGCAGATGGGCGCGCTGGGCGGAACGGCATACCTGTCAGGAATGCAGCGCCAGTGAATCAGTTCAGCCGTTCCGATCCTTCGCTGCCGGGACTGTCCAGGAACAACTGCTGCACATCCACGGCATCGAAACGGTAGGGGCGCTGGCAGAATTCGCAGGTGACCGTCACTGCGCCCTCCTCGGCAACGATGGCTTCGACTTCGCTGCGACCCAGGCCCTTCAGCATTGCGCCCACGCGCTCGCGGCCGCAGCGGCAGGCAAACTTCACGGCCTCGCCATCGAACAGCCGCAGCGACTCATTCGAAAACAGCCGCTGCAGCAGCACTTCCGGATCCAGTTCCAGCAGCTCCTCGCGGCTCAGGGTGCGCAGCCGCAGCACGGCCTCTTCCCAGATTGCATAGATGCGCGCCTCCTCTGCTTCGCCTGCCAGAGCGGGCGTGGGCAATTTCTGCAGCAGCAGGCCCGCTGCGCCATGTTCATCGGCTGCCAGCACCATTGCGGTGGGCACCTGCTCGGAAGTCTCGAAGTAACGCTCCATGCAGGCCGCCAGCGAACTGCCGTCGAGCGGCACGATGCCCTGCCAGGGGTCCGTGCCCGGACCGCGTTCCACGGAAACCACCAGCTGCCCATTGCGGGTCAACTCCGTGAAGCCCGCGTCCGGCGTCAGGGCATCCGTGGTGTGCACCACACCGCGGACTGTCAGCGTATCGGTGGCCTGCACGATCAGCATGGACACGCCACCCTGGCTGCCACGCAGCTGCAGGCCCAGCGTGCCCTGGAATTTCAGTGACCCGGCCAGCAGGCTGCAGGCCGCCAGCGCCTCGCCCAGCAATGCCAATGGCGCAGGCTGCAGCGGCTGATGCTCCCGCGCCTCGCGCCAGGAATCCGACAGCCGCACCCAGTGACCGCGCAGGGGCGCGTCCTCGAAATGGAAGCGCCGCAGGCGGTCGGCGCTGGTCACGGTGCCCACCGCGGTACGCGGTGCGCGCTCACGGCGCCAGCTTCTTCTTCAGCAGGTCGTTCAGCAGCGCGGGGTTGGCCTTGCCACCGGTGGCCTTCATGGCCTGCCCGACGAAGAAGCCGAACAGCTTGTCCTTGCCCGAACGGAAATCCGCCAGCTGCTTGGGATTCGCGGCCATGATCTCCTCGATCACCTTCTCGATGGCGCTGCCATCGGTGATCTGCTTCAGGCCCCGCGCCTCGATGACGACATCGGCATCGCTGCCATCCGCCCACATCACCTCGAACACCTCCTTGGCCAGTTTGCCGGAGAGGGTGTTGTCGACGATGCGGCTCAGCAGGCCGCCCATCTGTGCGGCGCTCAGCTTGCTCGCGGTGACTTCCAGGCCATCATTGTTCAGCGCCGCGGAGAAGTCGCCCATGACCCAGTTGGCTGCCAGCTTGGCGTCGGTGGGCACCGCAGCCGCCACCGCTTCGTAGAAGGCTGCCATCTCACGGCTGGCTGTCAGCAGCTGCGCATCGTAGGGCGTCAGGCCGTGCTGCTGCTGGAAGCGCGCCGCCTTCTGGTCGGGCAACTCCGGCAGCTGCGCGCGCAGGTCGTCGAGGAAGGCTTCGTCCAGCACCACGGGCAGGAGATCCGGATCGGGGAAGTAGCGGTAGTCGTTCGCCTCTTCCTTCGAGCGCATGGCGCGGGTCTCGTCCTTGTCGGCGTCGTACAGGCGGGTTTCCTGCACCACCTTGCCGCCTGATTCGAGGATGTCGATCTGGCGCTGCACTTCGTGGTTGATGGCCTTCTCGACGAAGCGGAAGGAATTCAGGTTCTTCAGCTCCGCCCGCGTGCCCAATTTCTCCGCACCCACGCGGCGGATGGAAACGTTCGCGTCGCAGCGGAACGAGCCTTCCTGCATGTTGCCGTCGCAGATGCCCAGGTAGCGCACCAGCGTGTGCACCTTCTTCATGTACGCGACAGCTTCCTTTGCCGAGCGCATGTCCGGTTCGGACACGATTTCGATCAGCGGCGTGCCGGCACGGTTCAGGTCGATGGCCGAGACGCCGACATGCCCTTCGTGCAGCGACTTGCCGGCATCTTCTTCCAGATGCGCGCGCGTGATGCCGACCCGCTTCACGCTGCCATCCTCCTGCATCACATCCAGGTGGCCCTTGCCGACGATGGGCAGCTCGTACTGGCTGATCTGGTAGCCCTTGGGCAGATCGGGATAGAAGTAGTTCTTGCGCGCGAACACCGACTTGCGCGTGATCTGCGCATCGATGGCCAGGCCAAACTGCACGGCCATGCGCACGGCAGCGCCGTTGAGCACCGGCAGCACGCCCGGATAACCCAGGTCCACAAGATCAGCCTGCGTGTTGGGTTCCGCACCATAGGCCGTGGGCGATCCGGAAAAGATCTTGGTTTTCGTCGCCAGCTGGGCGTGGATCTCCAGCCCGATCACCGTCTCCCAGCTCATGGCGCGAACTCCTGCGCAAAGCCCGCCGGGGCGCGCAGATGCCAGTCGGTCTCCTGCTGGTAGCGATGCGCGGCGGCCAGCAGGCGCGCCTCACCGAAATGCGGTCCGATCAGCTGCACGCCCACCGGCAACTGGCCACTGAAGCCACAGGGCATGGACAGCGCCGGCAATCCGGCGAGATTGGCGCCGATGGTGTAGATGTCGTTCAGGTACATGGTGATGGGATCGCTGGTCTTTTCGCCCAGCGGGAAAGCCACGTTCGGAGTGGTCGGGCCCAGCAGCAGGTCCACCTCGCGGAAGGCGCGCGCGAAGTCCTGGTTGATCAGCGCCCGCACCTTCTGCGCCTTGATGTAGTAGGCGTCGTAGTAGCCGGCCGACAGCACATAGGTGCCGGTCATGATGCGCCGCTTCACCTCGGCGCCGAAGCCTTCGGCGCGCGAGCGGGTGTACAGATCGCGCAGGTCCCGCGGCTCGGCGCAGCGATGGCCGTAACGCACGCCATCGAACCGGGCGAGATTGGATGAGCATTCGGCCGGCGCAACCACATAGTACGTAGGCACAGACAGCGGCAGGCTGGGCAGGCTCACTTCCTTGATGACCGCTCCCAGGCGCGTGAAAACACGCAATGCCTCGCGCACCGGACCCTCGATGTCGGCCGAAAGGCCCTTCTCGAAGAACTCCTTGAGGATGCCGATCTTCAGCCCGGCAAGCGGCGCGTCGAGCTCCGCCCGGTAGTCCGGAACCGGGATATCCACGCTGGTGGAATCCCTGGGGTCGAAGCCGGCGATGGCCTGCAGCGTCATCGCGGCATCTTCCGCCGAGATGGTGATCACGCCCGCCTGGTCCAGGCTGGAAGCAAAGGCAATCATGCCGTAGCGGGACACCCGGCCATACGTGGGTTTGATCCCCGTCACACCACACAGCGCTGCGGGCTGGCGGATCGAGCCGCCGGTGTCGGTGGCGGTGGCAAGGGATGCGAGACGCGCGGCCACAGCGGCGGCCGACCCGCCGGAAGACCCCCCAGGCACCTTCGTGGTGTCCCAGGGATTGCACACGGGGCCGTACCAGCTGGTTTCGTTGGAAGAGCCCATGGCGAACTCGTCCATGTTGGCCTTGCCGAGCATCACCATCCCGGCCTGTTTCAGGCGGGCGACGACAGTGGCGTCGTAGGGCGAGACGAAATTCGACAGCATCCGCGACGCGCAGGTGGTCAGTACCCCCTCGGTGCAGAAGATGTCCTTGTGGATCATCGGTATTCCGGTGAGCGGCCCGGCTTCACCAGCGGCCAGTCGCTGGTCGGCGACGGTGGCGGCGGCCAGGGCGGCCTCTGCGGTCACGCTGATCAGGGCGTTCAGCGCGGGCTGGGCACGCTCCACACGCGCCAGCGCCTCGCGGGTGAGCTCTGCGGCGGAATATTTGCGGGCGGCAAGGCCCGCCGCCAGCTGGGCAAGCGTCCTGGCAGCCATCACTCGATGACTTTCGGGACCAGGTACAGCCCGCCTTCGACCTGCGGCGCATTGCGCTGGTTGCGCTCGCGCTCGTTGTCCGATGTGACGTGGTCCACACGCAGCCGCTGCACCTGGCCGGCGAGCGGATGGGCCATGGGCTCGACACTCGCGGTGTCGACCTGCTCCAGCTCTCCGACCAGACCGAGAATGCGGCTCAGCGATTCGGCGTAGACGGGGATCTCTTCGGGCTTGAGCGCCAGGCGCGCCAACCCTGCGATGGTTTCGATCTGGTTCGACGTGAGGCTCATTGTGAAGAGGCCCGCAAACTTCGGAAAAAACAGCTTCAAATGATACACGTCGCCTTGCGGAATGTCCCTGCCGTTGCTAGATTGGCGCCCGCTTCAAGCCACCCAAGCCCGCCAAGGTTTACCACTCAATGTTCAAACGCCTGCGCGGCTATTTTTCCAGCGATCTCTCCATCGACCTCGGCACGGCGAACACGCTGATCTACGTGCGCGGCAAGGGCATCGTGCTCAACGAGCCGTCGGTGGTGGCAGTGCAGGATGAAATCGGCCGCGGCGGCAAGATCATCGTCGCGGTGGGTGTCGATGCCAAGGGCATGCTGGGTCGCACGCCGGGCCATATCACCGCGGTGCGCCCGATGAAAGACGGCGTGATCGCCGACTTCACCTACACCGAGAAGATGCTGCAGTACTTCATCAAGAAGGTGCATGGCAACCGCTTCCTGCAACCCTCGCCCCGCGTGCTGGTCTGCGTGCCCTTCGGATCCACCCAGGTGGAACGCCGCGCCATCCGCGAATCGGCAGAGGGCGCCGGCGCCCGCACCGTCGCCATCGTCAGCGAGCCCATGGCCGCCGCCGTGGGCGCCGGGCTGCCCACCCAGGAAGCCCGCGGCTCCATGGTGCTGGACATCGGCGGCGGCACCTCCGAGGTCGCCGTGCTGTCACTGAACGGCATCGTGTACGCCAACTCGGCACGCATCGGTGGCGATCGCTTCGACGAAGCCATCATGAACTACGTGCGCCGCAACTACGGCATCCTCATTGGCGAGGCTACGGCCGAGCGCATCAAGATCGAGATCGGCTCGGCCTATCCCGGCCAGCAGGTCAAGGAACTCTCGGTAAAGGGCCGCAACCTTTCCGAAGGCGTGCCGCGCAGCTTCACGCTGAACAGCAATGAAATTCTCGAAGCACTGCAGGAGCCACTGCAGGGCATCGTCGGCGCGGTCAAGCAGGCGCTGGAACAGACGCCACCGGAACTGGGTGCGGATGTGGCCGAACGCGGCATCGTGCTCACCGGCGGCGGCGCCCTGCTGCGCGACATCGACAAACTGCTGATGGAAGAGACCGGCCTCCCCGTCGTCATCGCCGAGGATCCGCTGACCTGCGTTGCGCGGGGCGGCGGCCGCATCCTCGAGCTGATGGACGAGCTCGGGCCCGGGCACTTCGGCCTGGAATAAGGCTCGCGATGGCCTACGCCGGCGGCCTGAACAGTCCTGCGGGGCGCGATTCGGCTCCGGGACCGCGCTTCTTCTTTTTCGCCGTGCTCTCCGTCGTGCTGATGTACTTCGATCAGCGCGACGGCTGGAGCGAGCGTATCCGCTACGTACTGCAGGCCGCCGCCTATCCCATCCAGGTGGCCGTCGGCGCACCGCGCCAGCTGTGGGTGGCCACGCACGACCTGTTCGAAAGTCGCGGCAGCCTGCGCGCAGAAAACGCCGAACTGCAGCAGCGCGACCGGCAGCTGGCCATAGCCGCCATGCGCTTCGAGGCGCTGGAGCAGGAAAACGCACGCCTGCGCGCACTCACCGGCTCCCTGCCGCCGCTGGTCACCCGCTCACAGCTGGCCGATGTGGTGAATGTCGATCTGGGTCGCCAGCGTCTGGTGATCGACAAGGGCGACAGCGCCGGACTGTACCGTTCGCAGCCCGTGATCGACGCCACCGGGCTGGTGGGACAGGTAGTACGCCTGGGGCCATGGAGTGCCGAGATACTTCTGATCACCGACCCGGAGCACGCAGTGCCGGTGGAAGTGCTGCGCAATGGCACGCAGACCATCGCCGTGGGCAGCGGCGATGAGTCGGAACTGCGCCTGCCATTGCTGCCGGCAACGGCGGACGTCAAGGCAGGCGATGTAGTAGTCACTTCCGGTCTCGGCGGCGTGTTTCCCGCCGGCCTCCCCGTCGGTACCGTGCTCGAAGTAGTGCGCGATCCGGACGAAATCCTGGCGCGCGTGCGCGTGAAGCCGCGCGCCACCTTGGCGCAGGACCGGCAAGTCATTGCGCTGTGGTTCGATCCCGAACATCCGGCGGCACCCGTCAATCCTGCACTGATCCGTGACCTGCCCGAGGCGCCGCTGGCGCAGCCCGTGCTGAAGCCCCCCCCAGCCACCACTTCACAGGCCGCAAAACCTGCGACGCCCGCGCCCGCAGCAAAACCTGCGGCGACGCCTCCCCCGCCGGCACCGCCCGTGCAGCAGGCGCAGTGATGCTGGGCACACGCCGCGAGTCCGTGTTGATGGTGTGGATCACCGCGCTGATCGCATTGATGTTCACGGTCATGCCACTGCCGCAGCTGCTGTCGCTGCTCTGGCCGAACCTGCTGGTGCTGGTGGTGCTGTACTGGTCAACAATGACGCCGAGCGCCGGTGGCATCCTGATCGGCTTCCTCGGCGGCCTGTGCCTCGACGTGCTCACCGGTTCACAGCTTGGCCAGCATGCGCTGGCCCTCTCGCTGCTGTGCTACCTGGCGATCCGCCTGCACCTGCTGGTGCGCGCCAAGCCACTCTTCGAGCAGGCGCTGTTCGTGCTGCTGGCATTGCTCATCTACGAAGGAGTGCTGTGGGCCGTCGACGGCTTCAGCGCCCAGGGCACGGGCACCTGGACGCGCTGGGTGCCGGTTGTAACCGGCGCGGCCATCTGGCCGCTCGTCGCCGGGGTGCTCGGTCGCCTGCACTCGCCGCGATAGGAAGCGCCACCCATGCCCGGACAGGTGCGGATCAAGGACCATCAAAGAGAGCAGCGCTCCTTCCTGCAGCGCAGCGCCGCCGCGGCCGCGGTGATTGCAGGCCTGGCAGTGCTGCTGCTTGGCAGGCTGGTACTGCTGCAGATCGTGCGCTACGACTACTACCTCGACCAGGCGCAGGGCAATCGCACACGCGTCGAGCCCATTCCGGCAAACCGCGGGCTGATCCTGGATCGCAACGGCGAGATCCTGGCCGAGAACCAGCCCTCCTACCAGCTTGAACTGGTGCGTGAACAGCTGCCACTGCGCAAGGAAAAGCCGGATGACAAAGGCAGGCCGGATGTAGAGGGCACGCTCCGCGGACTGCAGCAACTGGGCATCATCGCCGCGGATGACATCGACAACGTGAAGCGGATGATCAGCGCCCATCGCGGCTTCGAGTCGGTGCCGATCAAGCTGCGCCTTTCTGAAGAGCAGATCTCGCTGTTCGCCGTGCACCGGCACGAATTCCCGGGTATCGACATCCAGGCGCGTTCAACGCGCTACTACCCGCATGGCGCACTGGCGGTGCATGCACTCGGGTACGTGGGCGCCATCACCGAGCAGGACCTGGCCAGGATCGACCATGCCACCTATGCCGGCACCGCGCTCATCGGCCGGCAGGGAGTCGAATCGGCGCGCGAAACCGAGCTGCACGGAGTCAACGGCTACCAGGAAATCCTGGTCAATGCGCAGGGCCGCTCAGTGTCCCGGAAGGGCATGGAGCTCAAGAAGCAACCGCCCCGCGCGGGTTCCGACCTGATTCTCTCCCTGGATCTGCCGTCACAGCAGGCCGCGGAAGATGCGTTTGCTGGCCGCCGCGGCGCGGCCATTGCAATCGATCCCCACAGTGGCGACGTACTGGTGCTGGCCAGCATGCCCGGTTTCGATGCAGGCATTTTCGGTCGTGGCATCACCAATGCCGAGTACCGCGCGCTGGAACGCAGCATCGATCTGCCGCTGTACAACCGGGCGCTCAAGGGCATCTATCCGCCGGGTTCCACGGTCAAGCCGGTACTGGGCATGGCAGCCCTCGCCTATGGCGTGGTCCGTGCCGAGGAGACCCATTTCTGTCCCGGCTACTACATCGTGCCCGGCAGCAGCCGCCGCGCGCGCGAGGGCAGAGGTGGCGTGCATGGGTCCGTCGACCTGCGCAACGCGATCGCCGAATCCTGCGACGTCTACTTCTACGGCGTCGCCGTGCAGCTCGGTCCCGACCGTATCCACGAATTCCTGTCGCCGTTCGGCTTCGGGAAACCCACCGGCATCGACATTGCGGGTGAGCGCTCCGGACTGCTGCCCTCCCGCGAGTGGAAACGCGACCGTTACAAGAAGAAAGATCCGTCCGAAGGCGTCTGGTACCCGGGCGACTCCGTGAACTTCGGCATCGGCCAGGGCTTCATGTCGGTGACGCCCATGCAGCTGGCACAGGTAACCTCCGTACTGGCGGCAAAGGGCTCGGTGTTCAAGCCCCGACTGGTCACCGCCATCCGCGATCCGCTCACCGGAGAGACCCGGAAACTCGACCCGGTGCCGATGCCCAATGTGAAGGGTGGCACTCCTGAACAATGGGACGTGATCATGGAAGGCATGCGCGGCACGATGACGCACGGCACCGCGAAAGCCATCTCCACCTCGGCCGAATATGCGATGGCCGGCAAGACCGGCACCGCGCAGGCGTTCTCCGTAGGACAGAACGAACGCTACGTCGCCTCACAGGTAAACGAGCGCCTGCGCGACCATTCCTGGTTCATCGCCTTCGCGCCAGCGGAGGCGCCACAGATTGCAGTGGCGGTATTGGTGGAGAACGGCGGCTTCGGTGCCAGCGCCGCGGCGCCCATCGCCCGCAAGATCATGGACGCCTACCTGCTGCCGCGGCTGCACAAGACGCCACTCGCACCTGCCGCAGCGCCGCCCGTGCCAGAGGCCCAAGGGCCGGCACAGGGCGCAGTGACACCGCCCCGTGCAGACAAAGCCACGGCCAGTTCACCGCCAGCCACCTCGCCCGCACCACCCGCATGATCCGTGTTTCTCCAGGCACCGATTCCACCACTCGCCGCACGCTGACCGGCGCCGCGCGCATCCTCGCGGCACTGCAGCTGGACGGGCCGTTGCTGATCGGCCTGGCGCTGGTGGCCGGCTACGGGCTCATCGTGCTGTACAGCGCGTCCGGGCAGAACTGGAACATGGTCCTTCGCGCGATAGTGCGGCTGCTGATGGGCGCAGCGGCCATGATGGCCCTGGCGCAACTGCGCCCGCAGCAGCTGCGTGCGGCCGCGCTGCCGTTGTGGATCGCCGGTGTGGTGCTGCTCATCGTGGTCGATGTCATGGGCGTGATCGGCAAGGGCGCGCAGCGCTGGCTCGACCTGGGGTTCATCCGCTTCCAGCCCTCGGAGGTCATGAAGCTGGCAGTGCCGTTGCTCTGTGCCTGGTACCTGCACGAGCGGCCACTGCCTCCCACGGTGCCCATGCTGGGCGTGCTAGCCGCAATCATCATCTTCCCCGCCGCACTTACCGCCGCGCAGCCGGACCTGGGCACCGCCATCCTCATCACCATTGCCGGCACGCTGGTGGTGGTCATGGCCGGCCTTTCGGCGTGGTTCATGCTCGGTGCGCTGGCACTGGCCGGAGTAGGTGCCTGGGTGGGGTGGCACTTCTTCCTGCACGACTACCAGCGCATGCGCGTGCTGACCTTCATCGATCCGCAGACCGATCCGCAAGGCGCCGGCTACCACATCATCCAGTCGCAGATTGCCATCGGCTCCGGCGGCGTGTTCGGCAAGGGCTGGATGAACGGCAGCCAGTCGCAGCTGGAATATCTTCCCGAACGGCACACGGACTTCATCTTCGCCGTGATCGGCGAGGAGTTCGGCCTGCTGGGCCTGGTCATCCTGATCGCGCTGTACCTGTTCGTAGTGGCCCGCGCGCTGTATCTGGCCTCGCAGATGCAGGACACCTTCTCGCGGCTGCTGGGCTCCAGCATCGCTCTCACCTTCTTCGTTTATGTGTTCATCAATACCGGCATGGTGAGCGGCCTGCTGCCCGTGGTGGGCGTGCCGCTGCCGCTGGTCAGCTACGGCGGCACTTCAATGGTGACCCTGCTGGCCGGCTTCGGTATCCTCATGGCGCTGTATTCACATCGCAAACTGGTTGGTTCCTAGGCGAGCTCCGCGGGGCTGCGGCCAGGGAAGCCCACGGATCGCAATGACACGAGGCTGGACACGCGCGCCGGGCGTCGCACTTTCGACCATGGCGCTTTCGCTTTTCTGCTCCACGCTGCCGGCCATGCAACCGGCGCCAGCGGGCACGAGGCTTGATGTCACCCGTGCGGAAGTGCGGCAGTTTGCCGGCGACATCTCGCAGCGCCATGGCTTCAAGCCCGAGGAAATCACGGCACTGCTGGCCGGGGTGCAGCTGCAGCCACGCATCCTGGAAACCATCCAGAAACCCGCCGAACGCGCCCTGCTGTGGTGGGAATACCGGCAGCGATTCCTCACCGAGGAGCGCATTGCTGCCGGCGCGCAGGTGTGGCGAAAGAACGCCGCCGTGCTGTCGCTTGTCGCAGCGCAGAGCGGTGTCCCGGCCGAGTACCTCATTGCCATCACCGGTGTGGAAACCCTGTACGGCCGCGTCACCGGCCGCTACCGGGTACTCGATGTACTCACGACGCTGGGCTTCGACTATCCGCCGCGCGGGGAATTCTTCCGCTCGGAACTGGAACAGTTCCTGGTCATGGCGCGCGAGGAAAAGCTCGATCCGCGCGCGCCACTGGGCTCCTACGCGGGCGCCATGGGGATTCCGCAGTTCATGCCCTCGAGCTTCCGGCGCTATGCAGTGGACGGCGATGGCGACGGCCGGCGCGATCTGTGGCAGGAAGGCGCCGATGTGTTTGCCAGCGTGGGCAACTATCTGCGCGAGCATGGCTGGGTTGCCGGCCAGCCCGTACTGGCAGAGGCGTGGAACGAGGCGCCGCTGGATGATCCCGCCACGGTGAACCTGTCGCTGAACGAAACCGTGGCAGGGCTGCAGGGGCGGGGTTACCTGTTCGAGACCGCGCTGCCCGGCAACACCAAGGTCATGCTCATTCCCGCGCAACTCAGCGACTCGACGATCTGGCGAGTGGGCTTCGCGAATTTCTACGCCATCACCCGTTACAACCGCAGTGCGCTGTATGCCATGGCGGTGAACGATCTGGCGCAGGCCATTGCCACCCGCTATCGCCAGACCCAGCCCATGCCCGCGCCATGATGCGCACCGGCACTGCGCTGACACTGGCCGCCATGCTTGGCCTCCTGCTGACGGCCTGCGGCAGCTCGCCCTCGCGACGCGCCGCAACCGCGGCCACACCCGTGCCGCCCTCCACGCCGGAACGCAGCACTCCGCCACCCCCGCCCGCCGACCTGCAGGCCATTCCCGACGCCGTGCCTCGCGCCGAACCGCGCAGCACGCGCGGCAATCCCGTGTATTACGAGGTATTCGGCAAGCGCTACTACATCCTGGCAACCGCCGAAGGCTACAAGGAACGCGGCGTAGCCTCCTGGTACGGCCCCGACTTCCACACGCGCCCCACTTCCAGCGGCGAGCCTTACGACATGTATGGCATGACCGCGGCGCACAAGACCCTGCCCATTCCGGCCTATGCGCGGGTCACCAACCTGTCCAATGGCCGCAGTGTCATCGTACGCATCAACGATCGCGGGCCATTCGTGGCCAACCGCATCATCGACCTCTCCTACACGGCAGCGCACAAGCTCGAGATGACCCGCGCAGGCACGGCCTTCGTGGAAGTGGAGGTACTCACGCCGGGATCAGCGCAGGACGCCACGCGCCAACTGTCGCCACCCGTGGCGCCTCCCGCGCTGGCGCCGGTGCTGTATCTTCAGGCCGGCGCCTTCGGCGTCGCCGCCAACGCGGCGAAACTGGCCGACCAGCTTCGCGCTGCGGGCATCTCCCAGGTCGCTGTCAGCGGCCCGCTGGGCACGCCGCCGCTGTATCGTGTGCGCGTCGGACCATTCACCGATGTCGCCAGTTACGACCAGCTCGCCGCCCGCATCGCCGCCCTTGGCGTGGAAGGCCGGCTGGTCACCGAATGAGTTTCGCCCGAGGAGTCCATGTCACGATGAAAAGCCTGTCCGCGCTGCTGTTTTCCGCCATTGCCGCCACCTTCACGGCTGGAGCCTTCGCCGCGCCTGCGGTCATCCCTGCTCCGCCGACTGTGCCCACCAACGGCTATATCCTGGTGGACTACGACAGCGGCCGTGTGCTGGCGTCGCAGAAACCCGACGCGCGCATGGAACCGGCCAGCATCACCAAGCTGATGTCGGCCTACGTGGTCTTCGACGCGCTGCGCGAGAAGCGGCTGGCACTGACGGATGAAGTACCGGTCAGCGTCTATGCATGGCGCACCGGCGGATCCGCTTCCGGCGGCTCCACTACTTTCCTGGAAGTGAACTCGCGTGTCCCGGCCGAGGTGCTCATCAAGGGCATGATCATCCAGTCGGGCAACGATGCGACCATCGCGCTGGCCGAAAAGCTGGGCGGCACCGAAGACGGCTTCGTGCAGATAATGAACGCGTACAACAAGCGGCTGGGGCTGAAAGCCACGCATTTCGCCAACAGCTGGGGCGGACCGAGTCCTGAGCACTATTCCACCGCCCGCGACCTGGCAACTCTGTCGGCAGCGCTGATCCGCGACTTCCCGGACTACTACCGCTACTACTCGATGCGCGAGTTCACCTGGAACAAGCACACTCAGTCCAACCGCAATGGCCTGCTGACACGCGATCCCAGCGTCGATGGCATCAAGACCGGCCACACCGACAGCGCCAAGTACTGCCTGGTCAGCTCGGCCAAGCGCAACGGCATGCGGCTGATTTCCGTGGTGCTGGGATCACCTTCGACCCAGGCACGCGAGGACGCCAGCTCGGCCCTGCTGAACTACGGGTTCACCTTCTACGAGACCATCAAGCTGCAGGAAGCGGACAACGCCGTACTCACTCCGAAGGTATTCAAGGGCACCGCGGAATCCGTGGCAGTAGGCAGCCCGCGCAGCATCAGCATCACCATCGCGCGCGGCCAGTCGGAAAACCTGCAGAAGGAAGCCAAGGTCAACGGGCCGTTGATCGCGCCGCTGGCACTGCATGCACCGGTGGGTGAATACGTCGTGCGCAACGGCAATGAGGTCGTGGCGAAGGTGCCGCTGGTCACGCTGGCGAAGGTGGACGAGGGCGGCCTGTGGCGCACCACTGTCGACACCGTCAAGCTCTGGTTCGAATAGGAAGCAATGCCCGAGCCGCTGCACTGGTGCCTGCTCAATGGTCAGCGCATGCCGCTGGCCGAGGCGCGCATCTCGCCGCTGGACCGCAGCTTCCTGTTCGGTGATGGCATCTACGAGGTGATGCCGGTGTATGGCGGCCGCCTGTTCCGGCCGCAGCGGCATCTCGAGCGCCTGGCGCGCAGCGCCGATGCCATCCGCCTTCCGAATCCCCATGACTTCGCGCAATGGACCGCCCTGCTCGACGATCTCGTCGCTGCCAACGGCGGCGGTGACCAGTACGTATACCTGCAGCTGTCGCGCGGCGCCGATACGCAGCGCAACCACGCACCACTGCCGCAGATCGCACCCACCGTGTTCGCGTTCAGCGCGCCCTGGCCGCAACCGGCAGAAAGCACGCTGCGCGAAGGGCTGGCCTGCATCACTGCAGCCGATACCCGCTGGGCGCGCTGCGACATCAAGTCCGTGGCGCTGCTGGCCAACGTGCTGCTGCGCCAGCTGGCAGCGGATGCCGGCGCCGGGGAGACCATCCTGCTGCGCGATGGCCAGTTGATGGAAGCCAGCGCATCCACCGTGCACGTGGTGCACGGTGGGGTGCTGCGGACCCCGCCCAACTCGCAGCGCATCCTGCCGGGAACTTCACGCAGTGTGGTGGAAGAACTGGCGGACGAACTGGGCATCCCGCGGCGCGATGCGCCGGTGAGCGAGGCCGAGCTGCGCAACGCCGATGAGATCTGGCTGGCGGCTGCGACACGCGAAGTGCAGCCGGTCACAAGGCTCGATGGGAAGACGGTAGGCACCGGCAGGCCCGGTGCGCTGTGGCGCCGGATCTACGACGCCTGGCAGCAACTCAAGCGCGATCCGTCCCGGTTCTGACCGGAATGCCGAGCAGGCGCCCCAGCTGCGCGCGCTGCCCCAGCACTTCGGCAAGCGTGTGGTTGTCCAGCTCGCGGAGGAATTTGCCGGTAGCCCCGTGCAGGATGGTCTTCAGGTGGCAGGCTGGTGCGATCACGCAGTGGCCGCCCCCTGCCTTCAGGCATTCGACCACGCCCAGTTCGGCTTCCATGTCGCGCACCACCGCGCCGATCCCGATCTGCTGCGGGCGCCGCGCCAGGCGCATTCCGCCGCCCTTGCCACGCACCGTCTGCACATAGCCCAGCTCGGCCAGTCGCCCCACCACCTTCACCAGGTGATGCCGCGAAATGCCATAGGCACGGCTCACGTCACTTACCGTAGCGCGCTCGTCGGGCGAAACGGCCAGCGCAATCAGCACGCGCAACGCGAAGTCCGTGTATTGCGTGAGCTGCATGGGGTCAGTCCCGGACGCGGCTGGCAGCGAAGAACCCGGAAAGCAGCTGCCCGCATTCAGCCTCGAGCACGCCGCCGAATACATCGACCCGGTGATTGAGGCCCTTCAGCGCAAAGGCGTCGATCAGGCCGCCTGCCGCGCCGGCCTTCGGATCAAAGGCGCCGAACACCACGCGCCGCACGCGCGCATGCACGATGGCCGAGGCACACATCAGGCAGGGTTCCAGTGTCACGTAGAGGACGGTGTCGTCGAGACGGTAGTTGCCCAGCGCCTGGCCTGCGGCGCGCAAAGTCAGGATCTCGGCATGCGCCGCGGGATCATGGGTTGCGATCGGGCAGTTTCCACCGCTGGCAATCACGCGGCCATCGCGCACCAGCACTGCGCCAACGGGAACCTCGCCCCGCACCGCCGCCAGCCGCGCCTGTTCCAGCGCCAGCTGCATGTAGTCGGCATCACCGGCCCCGGGCGGCGCGCTCACCGTGGCTCGTGGACGGCGTAGTACTTGCGCGCCGGCTGGCGCACATCCCGGATGCCGCACTGGAAACCTCCATCGGCATTGCCGTACAGGTTCCAGACACGCTGCACCGGATCACCGCCGAGAATGCGGTCTGCTGCAGGCCGGTACTCCAGGGGCTCAGGCAGGGGACCGTCGAAGTCGATCATGGCCTTCAGTCTAGAGAACCTGCCGCCGCGGCACCATCACGCGTGCCTTCAGGATCTGCACGACTTCATCGCGCTGGTTGCGGGTTTCGCATCGAAGCAATGCGAAACCGCGTTCAGGCTTCGAGCTGGAGGCCTTGGCCTCGAGCACTTCGACACGAAGCGTGAGGCTGTCACCGGCGTATACCGCCCGCGGCCAGCTCAGCTCGCCACCGGCGCCAATGTAGCCCGCCGCCAGCGGCATGCCGCCGGTCACCATCATCCGCATGGTCAGAGCCGCCGTATGCCAGCCGCTGGCCGCCAGGCCCTTGAAGAAACTGTCGCTGCCCGCCTGCTCATCCAGATGGAAGGGCTGCGGGTCGAACTCGGCGGCAAAGCGCTTGATGTCTTCGGTCGTGACCGTCACCGGGCCGTTCGTGAAGTGCATGCCCGGCTGCAGGTCTTCGAGATACAGCGGCTCGCTCATACGGAACGGCTCATTGCGCCTCGCCCCAGCAGCAGCAGTGCCGCCAGTGTCAGCAGCGAGGCAGCGCTCAGGTACAGCCCCACTGCATGCAGGCCATGATGGGTGGCCAGCCAGGTTGCGGCGTAGGGCGTCAGCGAGGCCCCGACGATGCCTGCCAGGTTGAAGGTCAGCGAAGCGCCCGTGTAGCGCACGGCGGTCGGAAACAAGGCTGCCAGCGCCGAACCCAGCGGACCATAGCCCAGGCCCATCGATATCATGCCCAGTGTCAGGCACAGCAGCACCGAACCCTGGTTGCCGGCTTGCAGCAGTGGCGCAAAGGCCAGGCCATACACCGCCATGCCGACCGTAGCTGCGATCAGGATGCGGCGCGGGCTGCTGCGGTCTGCCAGCCACGCAGACAGCGGGATGGCGAGGCCGAAGAACACCACGCTGATCATCTGCAATACCAGGAAGTCCTGCCGGGTATAGCCCAGTTTGCTCGTGCCCCAGGACAGCGAGAACACTGTCATCAGGTAGAACACCACGAACACTGCCACCGCGGCGAAAGTACCCAGGAGCAGCGTCAGGGCATGCTCACGGAATACCGTGGCCATGGGCACCTCCACGCGCTCGTTCTGCTCCAGCGTGCGCCGGAACGCCGGCGTTTCCTGGATCCGCAAACGCACGTACAGGCCGACGAATACCAGCACCGAGCTGGCAATGAAGGGCACGCGCCAGCCCCACTGCAGGAACTGTTCATCACTCAGGATATTTCCCAGCAGCAGGAACACACCCGAGGAGCAGATGAAACCGATGGGGGCGCCCAGCTGCGGAAACATGCCGAACCAGCTCTGCTTTCCGGGCGGCGCGTTCTCGGTGGCCAGCAGCACTGCGCCGCCCCACTCACCGCCCAGCCCGAATCCCTGTCCGAAGCGGCACAGCGCCAGCAGGGCCGGCGCCAGCAGGCCCACGCTCTGGTAGGTGGGCAGCAACCCGATGCACACAGTCGACAGGCCCATGGTCAGCAGTGCTGCCACCAGCGTGGCCTTGCGGCCGATGCGATCGCCATAGTGGCCGAACACGGCCGAGCCTACGGGGCGCGCGAAGAAGGCCAGTGCAAAAGTGGCCAGCGACTGCAGCGTTGCCGTCGCTGGGTCCGATGCCGGAAAAAACAGCTTGGGAAACACCAGCACCGCAGCGGTGGCGTAGATGTAGAAATCGAAGAACTCGATCGTGGTGCCGATCAGGCTGGCAAACAGCACCCGGCGCGTGGAATTGACCTGCACTCCCCGTCCTTTTTTGCTTGGGCCTTCGGGCCTATTTTTCCACGAATGCGCGTTCGATCACGTAGTCACCGGGCTCGCCGATATGCGGCGACACGGTGAAGCCGCGCGCGTCGAGCAGCGCCCGCGTATCGTGCAACATCCCCGGGCTGCCGCAGAGCATGAAGCGATCCTGTGCGGGATCCAGCGGTGGCAGGCCCACCAGGCTGGCCAGCGAACCATCGGCAATCTGGTCGGTGATCCGGCCGCGGATGCGGAATTCCTCACGCGTCACAGTCGGGTGGTAGATGAGCTTCTCGCGCACCTGCTCGCCCAGCCATTCATGCTGCCGCAGCTCCTCGGTGATGAACTGCGTGTACGCCAGGTCACTGACCTTGCGCACGCCATGCGCCACCACGATCTTCTCGAAGCGCTCGTAGGTTTCCGGGTCCTGGATGATGCTCATGAACGGTGCCAGTCCGGTGCCGGTGCCCAGGAGGTACAGATGCCGGCCCGGCTTCAGGTCATGCAGCACCAGCGTGCCCGTGGGTTTGCGGCTTACCAGCACCTCATCGCCCACGGCAAGGTTCTGCAGGCGGGAGGTCAACGGCCCATTGGGGACCTTGATGCTGAGGAACTCGAGGTGCTCCTCCCAGTTTGGACTGGCAATGGAGTACGCACGCAGCAGCGGCCGGCCATCGATGGGCAGGCCCAGCATCACGAAGTGGCCATTCTCGAAACGGAAGCCCGGGTCGCGCGTGGTCCGGAACGAAAACAGCGATTCATTCCAGTGGTGGACGTGGGTAACGCGTTCGGTGGCGATGGCGGCCATCGGACCCTCAGGCGACGTGTAGGGATGGCAAGGCTAAGGGCTTTTTTTATGCCGGAAAAGGTCTAAGGGCGCGTATTCGTATAACAGAATTGGATATGCGCGCCACAGCCCCGCCGGGCATTCTTCCGGACATGTTGCAGTGCGGAAAAGTTACTCGACCCGCTTGACCCGAACCCAACCGCTGCGGCCGCCACTTATGCGTGCCATGCGGTAGCTGCCCATGCTGCCCTTTTCTATGTGCACGGTATCGCCTGTGCCTACGTGGAACAGGCTGGAGACTTCCTGCTGCTGCCAGGTCTGGCCGTTGTCCAGCGTCACGCGAAACAGCTCGGGCCGCGTCTCCTTGGTCACGGTCACCTTGGCCTCGAGATTCTTCGGTTCGCTGTCTATTTCTTCCCTGGATGGCTTCTTTACCGCCTCGTCACCCAAGGCGCGTGCCGGCGCTGCGGTTGCGACGGCTGGTGCGACGGCCGGTGCCACAGCAGGTGCTGCGGCAGGTGCTGCCGCGACCACGGCAGTAGCGGCCACCACGGGAGCAACAGCCGCCGGAGCAGCGGCAGGAGCCACGGCTGCGGTAGTTGCCACCGGTGCAGCGGCGACGGCAGCTGCAGGGGCAGCCGCAGCAGCCGGCGCGCGCGCTGCCGGCGCAGGTTCAGCTGCCTGGAAGATGCCGTCGTAGCAGACCAGCCGCTGCAGGCTGTCCTTCTGCTGGGCGCAATGACGTGCGGCTTCCACCTGCGCATCCGCTGCAAACAACACCACAGGCGCAAGCGCCAGCACACAGCCCGTAATGATCCTGCCACGCATGGTTATTTCCCTATCCCTCGCCGCGCCTCAGGCGCGTGCGACCGGCTTGTCCCAGTTCTTCTTGCCTTCGTCCTGTCCGGCCACCGAGTACAGCACCTGCGCATTGCGCGTCTTCTGGAAGTCCTCCAGCGACTGGCCGCGCATTGCGGCATAGATGTGCAGGTTGGTGGTGCCGACCACGGCGCCCAGCTTCTCCAGCAGGAAGAAGATCACGCCGTAGCGGATCAGTCCACGCCAGTCACGCCGGGTGATGAGATCGCGCTCCTCGGCAGTAAGCTCGTACTGCTGGTACAGCGGTTCGGGATCGGCCAGGAACTGCTTGCGGAATTCCGGCTTGATCAGCTCGTGCAGGAAATTGTTGATGCGGAACGCCGCCACGCTGCGTTCGATGGTGAACGGATACGTGCCTTCGAGCTTCTCGGCGCCGGCGGTCTGATGGTTCATCCGCGCGCGGAACTGCTCGGCCGTCTCGTCCTGCGGATCATCCGAATCATTCTCGAAGATCACCGACACGATGGGCGTCATCGACGGCAGGTAGTAGGTCTGGTGCAGCTTCTTCACCTTCTTCGACAGCGCACCGCGCATCATCAGCCACATCACGACCTCGGCGCCTTCCCAGCCGCCAAGCGTTGCGTACTCGGCCAGCGTCACCTTGGTCAGGCCTTCAGGATCCTTCTCCAGGCGCTCGATGAATTCCATGTCCCAGGGCGTGTTGTTGAAGCCGCAGCGCTCGCCATGCACCTGGTGCGACAGGCCACCGGTGCCCAGCACCACGACTTTCAGGTCTTCCGGATAGCTCTCGATGGCTTTGCGCAGCGACTGGCCGAAATTGTAGAAGCGCTTCGGCGAAGGGATGGGCAGGTCGAGCACACCGCACTGGATGGGCACCACGGGAACCGGCCAGCCGGTCTCGCTGGGTGGTGTCAGCAGCGACATCGGCGAGAAGAAGCCGTGGTCCAGGCCCTTGTTCTGGAAGTAGGAAAGGTCGAATTCCTGGGCCACCATGGCCTTGGCGATATGCGCGGCCAGCTTCGGGTGCCCCTCTATCGTCGGCAGCTTGCGCGGTCCGCCGCCCTCGTCCGCCGGCCAGTACTTCTCGCCCACGCCCAGCGTGAAATGCGAGTAGTGGTCGAAGAAGAACGAGGTGATGTGGTCATTGAAGATGTAGACCAGCACGTCCGGCTTCTTGTCGACCAGCCATTTCTGTACGGGTTCGAAGCCCGCGAAAATCGGCGCCCAGACCGGATCCTGCTGCTTCTTCGCGTCGATGGCGAAACCGATGGTGGGAGTGTGGGATGTCGCTATCCCCCCAATGATCTTCGCCATTACTTGCCTTCCGCCTGCTTGCGCACTTCTTCGCCAACCTGCTGCGTGCTCTGCGCACGGCCCTTCATGCCGAAGAACTGGCCGTCGGCCGTGGTAACGGCGATGACATAGCCACCCTCGGTGCCGTCGCGGTACGGCGCGGCGTTGACGGTGACCTTGTCACCGGCTTTCACCATGCCCTTGCGGTAACCCGCGCGGTACATGTTGTTGGTGCTGTGGCCCTCGAACTTCACCTCGTGGTCCTTGCCCTGGGCGTCCTTCCAGTCCAGCGTCATGCGCATGTGCGGATTGATGGCAGAGAAGTCCTTCACCGTGCCGGTGTACTGCACCTGCTTGGCGAAATCGAACTGCACGGCGGAGTGATGCGCAGCGGCGGAAAACGCCAGTGCCAGCCCCAGCAGGGAGGCGGCACCTTGACGGATGAACTTGTTCATTGCGATTCCTCTTGATTCTCTGATTCAGCTGAAAGTCTTGCGATCAGGGCACCGGCACGCCGGCTTCCTTCGCACGTTCCGCGATACGGTCCAGCCACATTTCCTCGGGGCACTCGTAGGGCAGCAAACGGCCATTCGGCACCTGCGCCCAGCTCTTTTTCATGACCAGTGGCTTCGCATAGAACGTCGGGTCCGTCATGGTCATTTCCACCGTGAGCACGCGCCGGCCCTGCGCGTCTTTTTCCGCGAGCTTGTAGCGTTCAACGATCTTCGCTTCTGCGGAATGCGAGGTGTTGCGCTGATCCACCTGGTCGACGAGGTTGTCCGTCTCCACCACCAGCGTGTCGCCTTCCCAGTGACCGCTGGAATAGCCATCGCGGCCAGGGATGCGGTCTTCCTGCGGCGCATTGCGGTCGCCGAAATAGATGCGGCGGATCTCGTTGTGGGCCTCGTAGACGACGGTGATCTGTTCGGGCCGCTGGATGATCTCCATCGGGTAGCCACCCGAGCCCAGCATGGCGCCTGGCATGCCCGTACCCGTGCACCAGCGGCCTGGGGAATCATCGGTGCCGCCCATCAGTTTGTTGTAGGCCGCCAGACGCTTCTGGGCCAGCGGGGTCAGCGCCGGTGGCGCGGGCGGTGCGGTGTTGGTTGCGCCGCCAATGCCAGGGCCACCCGCATTGGTCCACACGCCGGTAAAGTCAGGTGGCCCCGCAGCCACGCAAACCGCCGCGCTTACGGCCAATGCAACGCCGGTAACGTACTTCACAACTGTTTCCAACTGGCCCATTCTGGAACCTCCCCCCGATATCTGAAGATCTATTTGATCCGGCAAGCGTAGGGGCCGGGCACCGGACTGTCAAAAGCCACGAGGTAACTTATGACCAGGGATAAAACGCAGGCGAAATTACCGATATGGCTGGCATTCTGTCTTGCCTCTGCCGGCCTTTCGGCCGCCGAAACGGCCACATTCCAGGCCACCAGCCCCGATATCGTTTCAGGCCAGCCCATTGCCACGAAATTCATCTACCAGGGCTTTGGCTGCTCCGGCCAGAACGTGTCCCCGGCAATCATGTGGAAGAACGCGCCTGCCGGCACCCGCAGTTTCGCCGTCATGGTGCATGACCCGGATGCGCCCACCGGAGGCGCGGGTTTCTGGCACTGGGTGGTGGTGGATATTCCGGCCGGCAACGCCCTTCTTGCACAGGGCGCAGGCACGGCCGACGGCAAGCGCCTGCCCGCCGGCTCGCGACAAATCGCCAGTGATTTCGGCGCACCAGGATGGGGTGGTCCCTGCCCGCCCGCCGGCGACAAGCCGCATCACTACCACTTCACCGTTTACGCCCTGAAGGTCGACAAGCTGGACCTGCCAGCCAACGCGACAGCGTCGCTCACAGGCTTCATGGTGAATGCCAACATGCTCGGAAAGGCCAGCTTCACCGGCCTCTTCGGTCGGTAGCCGACAACGCATGCTGCCTTCGTTCTACATCCCGCACGGCGGCGGCCCCTGCTTTTTCATGGAGGATCCGCAGGGAACCTGGACGGCAATGGCTGCCTTCCTGCGTGGACTGCCTGCCACGCTGCCCCAGCGTCCCGCGGCAATCCTGATTGTCTCGGGCCATTGGGAAACGCGGGGCTTCTCGCTTACCAGCGCGGAGCATCCGCCTCTGGTATTCGACTACTACGGCTTTCCACCGCACACGTATCAGCTTCGCTATGACGCACCTGGCGCACCAGCGCTGGCGGCTGCCGTGGCGCGGCGTCTTGGCGAGGCAGGCTTCGAAGCCGGACTGGACGCCCGACGGGGCCTGGATCATGGCGTCTTCATTCCACTGAAGGTCACCTATCCCGACGCCGATATTCCGGTGGTGGAGTTGTCTCTGGACCGGGGCCTCGATGCCAGCCTGCACCTGCGGCTAGGGGAGGCACTGGCGCCACTGCGCGCGGAAGGCGTGCTGATCATCGGCGCGGGCATGAGCGTGCACAACCTGCGCGCCATGGGCGATCCGCGGCTGACCGCGCCGGCCACGGAATTCGACGCGTGGCTGAACGAGGCGGCAACGGCGCCAGCGCCCGAACGCGCGGCGCGGCTCGCTGCCTGGCACAGCGCACCGCATGCACGGCTTTGCCATCCGCGGCATGAACACCTGCTGCCGCTGATGGTGGCGGCAGGCAGCTCACAGCTGCCCGGCCAGCGTGTATTTCACGAGATGGTGCTGGGCGCACCCATAGCCGGATTCCGTTTCGACTGAAACGGAATCTCTGGCGGGGTGTTGCGTCGGGCGGCTGCTTGCTGCTACATCTTTAGAATAACGGGGAGGGCTTCATGAATATCCGTCGTTCCATCCGACTGTCCGGCACGCTGTCTGCCGTGGCCGCGAGAGCGGCAATAGCCGCCGCTGCAATGATGATCACCGGCGCTTCCGTCGCGCAGGAACCCAAAGGCTACGAACTGGCGCTGGTGGACATGCGCGGTGGAAAGGATGTGCTCGGCACTTTGCCGCCGTCCGTTTTCTCGCCCCGGGTTTCCCCTGATGGCACGCAGGTGGTGTTCGAACTGGCAGATGCTGCCCCCGTTGCAGACGGCACCGCCGCGCCGACGCGCCTGTGGATCGCGCCGCTCGATGACATCAGCAAGCGTCGCATGCTGCCGCCGGTGGGCACGGGACGCAATCTCGCCGGCGTCTGGATGCCCGACGGCAAGCGCATCGTATTCCTGGCATCGGGCATGGTGGGCGCCGATGGCACGCCGGCGCCCGACGCGCTGTACATCCGCAATGCCGACGGCAGCGGCGAGGCGGAAAAACTGGTCGACGGTCGCGCAGCGGAAGGCATCTATGCCGACGGCAGCCGCATGAATTACATCGTGCTGACAGGTGAAAGCGACTACGGCATCTGGTCGCTGGACATGGCGTCGCACCAGGGCACCAAGCTGGTCGACGGCAACGGCACCGAGCAGCACAGCAGCCGTGTCTCCCCGGATGGCAAGTGGTTTGCCTACACCTCGAATGACACTGGCCGGCACGAGGTATGGCTCGAACCGCTGCCGCAGACCGGCAAGCGCTACAAGATCAGCCCCAATGGGGGTGGTCATGTCCTGTGGGCCGATGACGGCCTGAAGGTGTATTTCGACAACGGCGGCCAGATATACCGGGTCGATCTGTTCCTCGACGGAAAAACTCCACAGGCAGCAGACCCCGAAGCGCTGCCCATCAAGGGTTTCCAGCAGGGCGAACGCCGCCGGCAATTCGACCTCGTCCCGGGGGCGCCGCAGTTCCTGATGTTGTTCCCCGTAAAATGACTTCCGCCGTGCGTGCGCTGGCCATCAGCGCCATGGCCATCCCCGCCATGGCGCTGCTGGCCATGCCCGCGCCGGCACAGCAGCTGTTCATCGACGACGCCGCCGTGCCTTACAACACCGAGCAGGCCAGTCGTGGCCAGGCCGCCTATGCACGGGTATGCGTGGCCTGCCATGGCGCTGCGCTTGAGGGCAGCCAGTTCGGACCCACCCTGAAAGGCGAACCCTTTGCGGGCCACTGGCGCTCACGCACGCGCGCCTCGTTCTCCGAGCAGGTCCGCAGCACCATGCCGCCGCGCGGGCTGGGCTCGCTGAGCGGCCAGGCTTACAGCGACATCGAAGCCTACATCCTGCAGACCAATGGCATCGGGGCCGCCGGGTCAGTCGCGCAGTCCGCGGAGTCTGCAGCGCCGCCCGCAGCTGCGGCGCGCACCGTTGCAGAAGCGCCCGACGGGACGCCCAGAGTACCGCTGCGCAATCTCGATGATCCGCGCTACAAGGCCGCCGTGGCCGCCCGCTCGGCCAGGCTTGCGGCATTGAAGCCGGTCACCGATGCCATGCTGAAGGAACCGCCGCCATCCGACTGGCTGATCTGGCGGCGCAGGTATGACGCACTCGGATACAGCCCGCTGAAGCTCATCGATCGGCGCAACGTGGCGCAGCTGCGCATGGCCTGGACCTGGTCGCTGCCCGAGAGCATGAACGAGATCACGCCGCTGGTGCATGACGGGGTGATGTTCGTGTACAGCGGCCCGGTGGTGCAGGCGCTGGAAGCCAGCACCGGCACCGTGCTGTGGCAGTACATGCGGGTCCTGCCGGATCAGTACGACAATGCGCGCGGGGCGCGGGTAAAGACGCTTGCGCTGTACGACAACAAGCTGATCGCGCCCATGGTCGACGGACATGTCCTCGCCCTCGATGTGCATACCGGCAAGGTGCTGTGGGATCAGGTTGTGCTCACTCCCGCGCAGCGCGATTCGCGCGGCAAGGCCGAGGGCGTTGCATTGCATCTGAATGGTGGCCCCATCGTCGTCAAGGGCATGGTGGTCATTGGCGCCAGCCTGGGACTGGATAACTCCCCTGGGGGCTGCTTCATCGTCGGCCTGGATGCCAATACCGGAGCGGAGCGCTGGCGCTTCCACACGATTGCGCGTCCCGGACAACCCGGCGGCGACAGCTGGAACGATGCGCCGGTGAACGAACGTTACGGCGGCGGCGTGTGGACGGCCGGCAGCTACGATCCGGATCTGGACCTGGTCTACTTCGGCATCGGCAATACCTACAACGCGGCCACACTGCTGGAACCGCGGCCCGGCGCCGGCAAGGTTACCGGCAATGACGGCCTCTACACCGACGCCACCGTGGCGCTGCGGCCCGCCACCGGCGACCTGGTGTGGCATTACCAGCACCACCGCCGCGATGTCTGGGACCTGGACTGGGTGTTCGAGCAGTCCGTGGTCACGCTGCCCGTGGACGGCAAGCCGCGCAAGCTGGTGATCACCGGCGGCAAGACCGCGATCTTCGATGCGGTCGACGCCGCAACGGGTGCGTTCGTGTTCGCCAGGGACATGGGGATGCAGAACCTCGTGGTCGACATCGATCCGAAAAGCGGCGAGAAGCATGTGAATCCCGCTGTGCAACCCGAGGCCGGCAAGGCGAAGCTGCTGTGCCCCTCGGCATCCGGAGCGCGCAACTGGCCCTCCAGCGCGGTGAATCCCGAAACCGGCGTCCTCTACATACCGCTGACAGAGACCTGCACCGCGTACACCTATGCGCCGCGCACGGCAGCACAGACTGCGGCTGGCGGCACGGACATGCGTTTCGCGCCGAGCCTGCCCCCTGGCAGCGACGGACTGTTCGGCAAGTTCGTCGCACTCGACCTCAAGACCCGGCAGTTCCTGTGGACCCGGCGGCAGCGGGTTCCTTTCGCTGGCTCGGTACTGGCTACCGCCGGCGGCCTGCTTTTCAATGGCGACCTGGACCGCAATTTCCGCGCGCATGACCAGCGCAGCGGCGAAGTGTTGTGGCAGGTGCGGCTGAATGCAGCACCGGAGTCCTCGCCCATCACCTATGTAGTGGATGGCCGGCAGTACGTTGCCGTTGTAGCGGGTGGTGGCAGCGCCTATGGCGCCAGCGGCCGTGGCCTGGTGCCTGAAGTGCAGTCCTCGGCCGCGGGCATCACTCTGTACGTGTTCGAACTGCCGCGGCCCTGAGCTAGGCCCGCTGCATGTCGCCGTCGATGGGAATCACCTGCCCGGAGATGGAACGCGCCGCGCTGGAAGCCAGGTACACGGCCAGCGCGGCGATGTCGCGTGGATCCACCAGTTCCTTCAGCGACTGATTGGCCAGGCCCAGGCGCTTTTCCTCGTCGATAGAGCGCCCCGAAACCTGCGCGCGTCCCTGGAATACCCGGTCGGCACGCTCGCCGGCTACGGCGCCCGGTGCGATGGCATTGACGCGAACGCCAAACTCGCCCAGTTCCAGTGCCAGCGATTTGGTCAATCCGATCAGCGCCCACTTGGTGGCCGAGTAAGCGCTGCGGTTGGCATAGCCGAAGCGCCCCGCTGCCGAAGACATGTTGATGATGACGCCCCGCGAACGGATCAGATGCGGGATGGCACAGCGCGTGACGTCGAAGGAGCCGGTGAGGTTTACCCGCAGCACGGCATCCCACTCGGCGGGATCCAGATCCCTTACCGGCGCAGTCGGCCCGCCGATGCCCGCGTTGTTGACCAGCACGTCCAGCCCGCCCAGCTGCTCCACTGCGTCGGCCACCATGGCGGTGGTCTCGGCCCGCTCGCCCACGGCGCAGCGGCGTGTGAAAACCCCCAGCATCTCGGCAGACAGCCGTTCCAGCGCCTGCGTATCGACATCGCACACATATACCCGCGCACCGGCGGCGTGAAAGGCCCGCGCAATCGCAAGACCGATACCGCCGGCACCGGCGGTGATGAGTACCCTGCTCATTCGGAAAATTTCTCCAGTTCAGCGCGAGGCGGCAGGCGCCTTGCCGGCGGGCGCACCACCCGGATCCTTGCAGCGGTACGGAGCGTAGGCCACGTCGGAGGGGAACACCATGTCCACGCCGCGCCATGTGTCCTCGAAGTATTCGGGATCGACGGCCTCATAGCGGCGCGTGAGCCGGTGCGTGGTGGCATCCAGTTCGAAGCGCTCCGTCACCTGCAGCTTCGATCCGTGCAGGATGCGCGAATCGGCATTCAGCACGCCGGGCAGAAAGTGCGTGGTTTCCACCACCAGCACATCCCCCTCCCAACGACCAACCGAGAAGCCTGCCCTGGAAGCCTTGCTGCCTGCCGCGGGCGCCTTGCCATCCAGATGGATTTCGCGCGCCAGATCCATGTGCCCGTACAGCATGGTGATGCGCGATGCAGTCTGCGTGATGCGATTCGGCACGCTGTCGAAGGTCCAGTCGAAGAGGATGCCGGTGGGTTGGCAGCGCAGCCGCGGATTGTCGGTGCTGGCGGGATTGAAGCTCTCCAGCGCCTTGCGGCCAGTGGCCGTCAGCTTCACCGGAACGGGCCGATCCCATGCGGCGCGGACCGGATCGGCCGCCAGTGATTCCGGTGTACCGCGCGCGCCGGGAAAGGCGCGCTGGCCCGCCGGCAGTTCCCCGGGCTGCAGCGATGGCGCCTGGCTAAGCGGTACCAGCGTGCCCATCTGCCCGCGCGGGTCGCTCATCACGCGCTGTTCGGCTGCCCAGTCGCCGGCCAGGTTGGGTCGGCCATCTGCGGTGCGTGCCGGCCGCACCACCGCCGCTCTGGCCTTTTCTGCAGCAGGAAGCTGCCGCTGGCCGTAGCGATCCATCCGTGTACCGTCGGCGAACTGGATGGTGGACAGATAGCATTGCCGCGGCTTGGTGCGCTCGGGCGAGCCGGTCACCGTGATCGTGCTGCCGGCACGGAACATCTCCATCGTCCAGCCGGAACGGCGCAGTGAATGCGCGGAACGCATCTCGCAGCTCCACTCCTCAGGCTTGCCGCCCGCACCCTTGACCTCCAGGTGCAACCAGGCATGCGGATTGATGAATTCGATTCGCGTGAGCTGGCCGGTAACGGACAAGTCCCGGTTCAGATCCCAGTTGGAAATGCCATGGTGCGCATGCAGTGGCGCCGGCAGGGACACTGCCAGCACCAGCACCGCCGCCAGCCATCGCAGCTCGTACCAGATGTATCCGCCTGCTCCACCCATGCCCCTCTCCTTATACTTCCAGGTGGGGCCTTCTGTGGCCCTTCTGCGGCGGATCATCGTAGTTCACCACACCCCTGTGTCCAAGGCGGATGTCAGACATCCCTAGGATAAATCCTACGCCTGCATCCGGCGACGGCCCCTCCACCGCCTGCCGGGGATTAGAGATGCTTGCATCATGGTTGGGGTTGCCCCCCCCAGGAAATGATCAGGAGCTGACAGATGAAGACCAGGATTATGACGGCCGCGCTCGCCTCGCTGATGGTAGCCGGTTTCGCCGTTGCCCCTTCCTTCGCCGCTGAAACAGCCGGCCAGGTGGTGGACGACGTGACCCTGCTGACCAAGATCAAGGCCGACCTGCTGCAGTCGAAGAATGTCGATGGACTCGACGTCAACGTCGATGTAAAGGAAGGCCGTGTAACGCTTTCTGGCACGGCCAGCACCGAAGCCGAGCGCACCAAGGCCGAGTCCATTGCGAAGAGCACTTCCGGAGTAAAGAGCGTCGAAAACAAGATCGCTCTGAAGGCCAAGTAGCCTTTCCGGATACCGGGCACTCCACCTCGCCGCGGCCATGCCGCGGCATTTTTTTGCCCGCGCGGACCAGGCTTAGAGGGCAGCCCTTGCGGCAGGCTGCGCCAGCGGCGGAACAAAGCGCTGCGTGAAATCATAGGGCGATAGCGGCCTGGATAACAGGTAGCCCTGCGCTTCCGGGCAGCCCTGCTGCCGCAGCCATTCCAGCTGCTCGCTGCGCTCCACCCCTTCGGCGGTTACCTTCAGGCCCAGGCCAGCCGCCAGCGAGAGAATTGCCGATGCGATGGCCGCGTCCGCTGCCGAGTGATCCACCTTGTCCACGAATGCCTTGTCGATCTTGATCCGGTCGGGCGGGAAGCGCGTGATATAGGACAGCGAGGAGTAGCGGGTGCCGAAGTCATCCAGGGCAATGCTGCATCCCAGCGCGCGCAGCGCAGCCAGTACGTTGCGCACGCCGGCGGAGTCGTTCACCAGCAGTGATTCGGTGATCTCCACCTCGATCAGCGAAGGGGAAATTCCTGCCTTGGCCGACTCTGCCGCGATCAGTGCGGCAGGATCTCCGTGCATCAGTTCCTTGGGCGAGCAGTTGATGGCAACGGGAACGCTGAGCCCCTGATCCTGCCAGTGGCGGATCTGCCGGCAGACAGCCCTTATCACCCATGCGTTCATTTCCAGGATGAGGCCGCTGTCCTCGGCAATCTCGATGAAACGGCTCGGCGACACTTCGCCGTGTTCCTGGTCCCGCCAGCGCAACAGCGCCTCCGCGCCCACCATGCTGCCGCTGCGGATGCAGAATTTCGGCTGGAATTCTATGGTCAGCATTTCATCGCGCACGGCGCGCCGCAGGCCAGCTTCCAGTGCCAGCCAGTCGCGCAGGCGGCTGCTCAGCACGGCGGTGTAGACCACTACCTCATCAGCGCCGTCCGCTTTCGCCTGGTACATCGCTATGTCGGCGTGCTTGAGCACGGTGGCCGCATCACGCCCATCGTCGGGATAGACCGCCATGCCGATGCTGGGAGAACAATGGAACTCCAGCGACTCGAACTCGATGGGCGCTGCCAGCACGTTCCGGCAGGCATTGGCCACACGCAGGCCCAGCTCGCGCGCATCGCGGTGCTGCACCACCAGCACGAACTCATCGCCGCCCAGCCGCGACACCAGCACCTGCCCTCCGGCCGTGTCGATGGCGGCCACCGTACCCTGCAGCCGCTGCGCCACGGTGCGCAGCACTGCATCGCCAACGGCATGGCCGAAGGTGTCGTTGACGCGCTTGAAGCTGTTCAGGTCCATGTAGATGATGGATACGGTTTCGTCGCGCGATTCGGCCTGCACCATCCAGGTCGACGTGCGATCCAGGCAGCAATGGCGGTTCGCAAGGCCGGTCAGTGGATCAAAGTACGCAAGCTTCTCGATACGCTCCGCTGCCAGCCGCAGCTCGCGCGCCGACTGCGCGTTGCGCAGGATGTATTCCAGCCGCCGCGGCAACAGCGCCCAGTTCACGGGTTTGGACACGAAGTCGGTGGCGCCTGCCTCGAAGGCATGCCGCACCGCCTGCGGCTCGTCATGGCCGGTAACGATCACGATCGGAACGTCGTCGTAGCGCCGATCACTGCGCAGACGACGGCAGACTTCCAGGCCGTCCATGCCGGGCATGTCGATGTCCAGCAATGCAATTGCCACCGGGGACTGCAGCGCTGCAGCCAGCGCGTCGGCGCCATTGTCGAAAGACAGGCCGGACAGACCCAGCGAAGCCACCGACTCGGTCAGCAGCAGGCGGCCGAGTTCGTCGTCGTCGGCAACGATGGCGCATTGTCCTGTGAGCGCCTGCGTCATGCCGAGGCCGCCCATTTGAAGTTGCGCAGCGCGCTCAGCAGGGGCTCATGCAGCAGGACGATCTGGCGGCATGATTCCTGCGCCGCATCAGCATCGCCGGCCCGGCACTGCTGTTCCAGCGCACGCAGCGCGGCGGAATAGGCCATTGCGCCCACGTTCGCGGCGCTGGACTTGAGCCGGTGGCAGATGCTGGCCGCGGCATCGAAGCGCCGCTCCGCCACGGCCACTGCCAGCGCGCTCACCAGGGGGCGCGAACTGCTTTCGAACAGTCCCACCAGCTTCTGGAACAGACCGGCGCTGCCACCGGTGCCCATGCGGGCGATCACCTGCACCGCACCGATGTCCACTGCAGCCAGCGCGCCATCTGCAGGCAGCGGCATCTGCGTATCCGTGGCCGGAGCCTCGGTTGCAGCCGGAAGCTGCTGCCCCCCCGCAAGCCACCGCGCCAGCAAGGCGTGGAATTCCTGCAGGGCACAGGGTTTGCTGAGGATGTCGTCCATGCCGGCCCGCAGCACGCGTTCGCGATGGCTGTGCGCCTCGTGCGCAGTCAGCGCAATGATGGGCGTGCGTGCATCGCCACGCTGCAGCTCCGCTTCGCGCAGCCGCGACGTGGCCGCGAAGCCATCCATGTCCGGCATGTTCAGGTCCATCAGGATCAAGTCGAAACGTTGCGTCTGTGCCAGGCTGATCGCCGCGGCAGCGCTGGTCACGGAGGTGCAGCGGCACCCGGTTTCCGCCAGGTAGCCTTCGGCGACTGCAGCGTTCACCGGGTCGTCCTCGACCAGCAGGACATTGCCATGGAGCCGCGCCAGCTTGTCGGCAGCCGGCATCGAACGGCGAGGAGCAGTGCTGGCTCCCGTTGCCGTCGCCAGCGCCTCAAGCAGGGACTGGCGCAGCACGGGGCGTGTGATGACCGATCCCTCAAGCAGCAGCACCTGCAGCCCCAGGCCCTCCACTTCATTCGCAGTGGCTACAACGATGAGGCGGGCGCGGTCAGCCACCGGTCCGGCCAACAGGCGCGAGAGCCGCTCCGCTTCGGTACTGGCGTCCAGCACCTGCACCGCGTCCGGGCCGGCGATGCTGGTGTCGTGACCGATCTGCGGAAAGCCCAGCAAGGTGCAGAAGCGCTGCAACGACTCGGCCAGCGAGGAACTGCGCGTGCAGATCTGCACCGGCGCCACCGGCAGGGGTGCGCCGTCGGCAAGGATTGCGCCGATCGGCAGCGACAGATGCAGGCTGAAAGTGGAACCCACCTGCGGCCGGCTCCTGACAGTGATTTCACCGCCCATCAGGCCGGCCAGCTCCCGGCAGATCGAAAGTCCCAGTCCCGTGCCGCCAAACTGGCGCGTGGTCTTCTCATCAGCCTGGGTGAACGGATCGAATACGCGCGACAGCACCGATTCGTCCATGCCGATGCCGGTATCCGTGACCGAAATGCGTACCGTTGCCCGGTCCAGGCCCGCTGGCTCGACATCGGCGCGCACCACGATTTCGCCCCGGGCGGTGAACTTCAGCGCATTGCCGATCAGGTTCAGCAGCACCTGCCGCAGCCGCAGCGGATCGCCCATCAATGCCCGGCGCCATTGCGCCGGCGGGCAGATCACCAGCTTCAGCCCTTTCTGCTCGGCAGCAGCGGCAAACAGGCTGCTGCATTCCTCCAGCAACTGGCACAGGTCGACAGGCAACCGCTCCAGCTCAATCTTGCCTGCACGGATCTTGGACAGATCCAGCAGATCGTTGACGATGCGCAGCAGGATATTCGCAGAGGAGCTGATGGTCCGCGTCAGCTGCACCTGGGCTGGCGTGAGCACTGTACGCGACAGCAGTTCGGCCATGCCCACCACGCCATTCATGGGTGTGCGCAGCTCGTGGCTCATCCGGTCGAGGAAATCGCTCTTGGCACGCGCAGCTTCGGCCAGGCGCTGGTTGCTGTCCACCAGCTCGACTGTGCGTGCCGCCACCTGGGATTCCAGGTACTGCTGCGTACGTTGCATGGCGCGCAGCTTCTGGTGCTGCCGCACCACCCGCAGCGTCACCAGCGCACCCAGCAGCGAGGCATACAAGGCGTAGGCCCAGACGGTCCGCCATGGCGCAGGGTCACGGTGGATGGCAAAACGCAGGGGTTTGGCGCTCCACGATGAATCGGCACTGGCCGCACGCACCTCCAGCACATGATTGCCCGCCTGCAGATTGGTCAGCGTGATGCGGCGCTGTGCGTCCAGATCGATCCACTGGTCGGACAGGCCCGGCAGTCGATAGGACAGGCGTGTGTGCTCGGGCGTAGCGTAGTCGAGCACGGCAAAGTCCAGCGAAACGATGCTGGCACGATGATCGAGGCGCAGCGATTGCCGCGTCCAGTATGGCGTGTCTCCCGGCGCAGGGGCGCCGAGAACGTCAATATGCGTCAGCAGCACGGCAGGAGGCTCGTGCAGCTCGGTGAGTTCATGCGGATCGAAGATGTTGAATCCGCCCGGGCCACCGAAGCAGATGCGGCCATCGCGCAGCCGATGCGAGGCGCCGAAGGAGAACTCCTCACCCTGCAGCCCGTCTTCGCGGTGATAGACGCGCATCGATCCTGAATCAGGATCCACATACAGTAGCCCTGCGTTGCCGCTGATCCACATGCCCCCGCGCGGATCGCTGATCAAGCCGTAGGCCACCTCGGAGCCCGCTCCGCGGTTGGCAGAAACGGCGGTGAGGCGAATTGCGCCTGAAGTTGCTCGTGCGTCGATCACGCGTGCGATGCCCGAGCTGGTGCCGATCCAGACGCGGCCGGCCTTGTCCGCTCCCAGCGCATACACGGTATCGCTGGGCAGTGACTGGCGGTCGGACTGATCGTGCCTGAACTTGCGCAGCAGCTTGCCGCGCGCGTCCACCAAGGTGACGCCCGCTCCTTCCGTACCCAGCCAGAACCTGCCCTGTGTGTCCTCGAGGATTGCGGTGACGACGGCGCCACTGGTGGCGCCCACATCCGTGCCATATGGCAGCTGGCGCACCGCTCCAGAAGCCGGATTGACGATGTTTACACCACCGCCGAAGGTACCGAGCCAGATGTGGCCATCGCGTGCCTCGGCAATCGACATCACGCCGCCGGAACTGAGGGCGCCAGCGCGACCTGGCCCGACCGGGAAGGACTGCAGCCGGCCATTCGGCCACAGGCGTTTGAGCCCATCCGCCATCATGCCTATCCACAGGGAGCCGTCACGAGCCGCCTTCACGGCAGTGACGCGTCGGTCACCCAGCGCGTTTCGACGCCCCAGCACGGTATCGATGCCAGTGGCCGTGCCTGTCCGGCTGTCGTAGCGGAACAGTCCTGCCAGTGATGCGATCCAGATGTCACCCCCCGGTGCATCGGCAAATCCGAACACCGGCCGCCCCTGCAACCAGGCCGGGCGCATGCCGCCCATTTCCCAGCTGCGCGGACTCCAGCGGCTGACACCGCCTGAACGCGTGCCGATCCACACCAGGCCGGAAGGATCCTGGTACAGCGACTTGATGAAGGAGTCGCGCAGCGACTCGGCATCGCCGCCATCGCGCCGATAGTGGATGAAGCGATCGCTGCCCGTGAGCAGATCGAGACCATCATCGGTACCCACCCAGAGATTGCCCGATGTATCGCGCAGCAACGCCCGCACATCGTTGCTGGCCAGTGAATTGGCCACGCCCGGGCGGTGCGCATGGCGCTCCAGCAGCCGGCCATTGCGGTCGATCCGTATCAGCCCGGACTCGAAGCTTCCCACCCACACGCTGCCATCGGTGTCCTCGAGCAGCTGCGACACCGGGCCCAGCGTGCGGATGCGCGTGATGAGGTCGCTGGCCGCATCCCAGCGGTCAACCCCGTTTTCCGTGCCTATCCACACATCTCCATGCCGGTCGCGCATCAGCGTGAACACCTCGCCTTTGCTGAGCGATCGCGGTGAAGCGGGATCATGCCGCAGATGGCGGAACACGCCGGTACGCGGATCCAGGATGGAGACACCGGCATCGCTGGTTCCCACCCAGATGCGCCCGGCGTTGTCCACGACCAGCGCCCTTGCGGCATTGCTGGCCAGCGAATCGCTGCGTTGTGCATCGTGCGTGTAGGTCTCGAACCGGTCCGTGTCCCGATGCCAGCGCACCAGGCCGGCATCCTTCACCGCCACCCAGAGATCATGGGTGCGGTCTTCCACGACCTGGTAGATGAAATTGCCCGGCAGCGAGCGCGCTCCATCCTGCGAGCGCGAATACCGGACCAGCTGCTGCCCGTCGAATCGCATCAGGCCATCTTCGGTGCCGATCCACACGAAGCCGCGCGAATCCTGCAGCGTGGTCATTACGGTGGCCTGCGGCAGGCCATTGGCAGTGGTCAGGTGGCGCAGCGTGAGCGGTCGCGCGTCGGCCGCGAGCGCGGCATGTCCCGCGCACAGGAGGCTGGCGAACAGCAGTCGCTGGAATCCCTTCCGCATCGCCGGGGCACCCTTCATCCTCATCACGGCACCATGCCAAAACACGGGCAAACGCGCGGTGATGCAGGTCAGCAGGCTGGGCCGCAACGGCCTGCGGATGAGAACCCGTTCACAACCCGGCTACTCGTTGGGCACCCAGGCCGCAATCGAAGCCGGCGCCTGGTTTGCGGCAGGCGAAGAAGGCGCACTCCACCAGCCAAAGTTGCGGCTCCAGGTGTAACCCCGGCTCCAGGTATAGCCGCGGCTCCAGGTGTAACCCCGGCTCCAGGTATAGCCACGACTCCAGGTGTAACCGCGGCTCCAGGTGTAGCCGTTGCTCCAGCTGAAACCTTCCTGCGGATAGCCGCGTGACCAGGTGTAGCCATCGGCATTGGCCGGATCACCCCAGGCCGAACCATCCATGTCCATGACGTAGTAGTTGCCGCTCTCGTCGCGGTTGGCTGGGCCGCCGAAGTGTGCGCTGCCATTCAGGTCCGCAGAAACATCCAGTCCGTTGTTGGCGCAGTGGCTGGCCGTCGAACTGACGGCATCGATGGCGTTGAGCAGCCCGGCGCCCTGCTGGAACACGCTGTATGCCAGGCTGCGATCCGCCCGGATGGCGGGACGCGCACTGGCGATCAGGCGGCACTTGATCTCATCCGGCGACAGTGAAGGATCCTGCTGCAGCATCAGCGCTACAACGCCCGAGGTGACTGCGGCGGCCTGCGAAGTGCCTGACATGGTGAACAGCTGCTGGCCCAGCTGCATGGAATCCGGATCGAGGCTGGCAAGGTAGCTGCTGCTCGACATGGAAGCGGCAATGTGGCCGCCCGGAGCGACTACTTCCGGCTTCACGAAACCTTCGACGCTGGGGCCGGTCGAGGAGAAGCTCGCCAGCTTGTCGTCGGTGCCGTCATACGGCGTGTAGTTGTCCGTGAGCGCGCCCACGGTGATCACGTAAGGCACATTGCCCGGCACGTTGATGGTCATCGGCGACGGCCCGTCATTGCCGGCCGACACGACGACAACAATACCCGCGCGCCATGCCGCCATGACGGCCTGGTTCAGCGGATCCTCCCAGTAGAAGGACTGCGGCGGTGCACCGAACGAGAGGTTCAGCACGCGGATGCCGTAACGCGCCTTGTTGGCCACCACCCATTCGAGGCCGGCGATCACGTCGCTGTAGCGCCCGGCGCCGTACTGATCGAAGGCGCGGACGATCACCAGATTGGCGCGCGGGGCGATGCCCTGGTAGCGGCCCGCAAGGTTCACTGCACCGCTGGCCGCTACCGATGTGATGTGCGTGCCATGGCCGAAGGGATCGCCGCCCACTGCGCCGCGGCCGCCATTCACCACATCGGTGCTCGCCAGGATCCGGCTGCCGTAGTTCTGCGCGGTGTCCTGCCACAGGCCCGTGTCCAGCATGGCAATGGTGACGCCGTTCCCCTTGATGCCGGCGTCCTGCAACTGGTCGGCGCCGATCAATGCGGGATAGTTGGTCTCGTAGGTCAGGCCCAGTGATGACACGCCCTTCCCGTCCTGCAGCGCCGTGCGTGAACTGCCGGCAGTGACCAGCGGCGTGGTGACCGAACGCAGCACGCCGGTGGAAAGAACCGGAGCGACGACCTGGCTGTTGAGCGCTGTCGTCGTGCCGCCCACGGCGCTGCGCGCCACGGTGGAATTGACCGAATTGGTGGTGTCCTCGAGAGTCTTCTTCAGGGCGGACAGCAGCGTCCCGCGCGTGCTGACGGAGCGATCCACATAGATGTGCACCGCAGGGTCCTGCCGCAAACGCGCAGCCTGCCGGTCCGTGAGCTGCGCACCAACGGCATGAATGATCGCGAGTTCACGCTCTGCCGTGGCATCCACACGCTGCAGATGCTCACGCGCCAGCTGCGGCGTCGTCGCCTGCACGATGTAGCCGTGGGTAACCGCGGGTTCTGCTGCCACCGTAAGCAGGACTGCGAGGCCTGCGCCCATTGCCGTGGCGGTGACATAAGCTGTTCTGCGTTTCATGGCGATTCCCGATGCGGTGTACGACCCATGCCCCGCATTTGATCGCAGGAAATCGTGACGTGATCGGCAAAACACCCCGTCGGCGGCAGCCCGAGTGTGACGTGGCGCACATAACGACCCGTCAAATTCGCCGTTTCGAAGCGCCGGCCCGGTTATGTCTTGCGGGTCGCGTCGTAGAAGTTGCCCGTGCCCTGCAGGCAGCCGAGCTTGCGCAGCAGTTCGAGCTGCTCGAGGGAATCGATGCCGCTGGCCAGGGGCACCAGTCCCAGCGCCTGCGCCAGGCCCATGACGGCGCCACTGATGCGACGGGCGAGCGGATCGGCCAGTGCGGCTCCCGCCCAGCGGCGGTCCAGCTGCAGTCCCCATATCGGCGCGCCGGCCAGGCGCGGCAGTGGAATCAGGTCGCGGCCCAGTTCATCCGCCACCAGCCGCACACCCAGATCGCGCAGCGGCGCAAATTCGGCGGGATCGCGCGACACCACGGCGCCTTCGGCAAGCCGGATTTCCAGGCGGTCTGCAGGCAGCCCCTGTTGCAGGATCGCTTCACGGACATCGCCGAGAAAAGCGCCGTCCAGTGCGTGCGCGCGCAATGCTCCGAAGGAGATAAGCAATGCTGGATCCTGTGTCGTCAACGAGGCGAAATCCTGCTGCAGGGAGCGCAGCACGCTGCGCGACAGGGCCGTGGCGAGGCCCATGGTCTGGGCCACGGGCAGGAACTCACGCGGCGCTATCGAACCCCGCAGCGGATGACTCCAGTTCACATAGCCCACCCATGCGGTCCGCTGCCCGGTGGCAAGATCATGCCGCGGGCGGTAGCGCAGGCGAAAGTGTCCCTGGTCGATGGCGGCGCGCATTTCACGCGCCACATCCAGCCGCGCCAGGGAGCGCATCTTCAGCGTATCGCTGAAAAACATGACCTGTGCGTTGGCGGCGCGCCTTGCCTCTGCCGCCGCCACCGCCGCATGTTCGAGCAGTGCCTGCGGCGTGGCTGCATCCACCCCCAGTATGGCAACACCGGCGTGCAGATCGAGCTGGAACTGCGTCTGGCCCAGAGGCAGCGGCTCGCGCAAGTGCGCGCACAGCCTGGCCATCACCGACTCGATGTGCTCGCGGTCGGCGCTCTCTATCCACAGGGCGAGCTGATCATCCTTCAACTGCCCCACTTCCCACGCGGGCTGTTCCGGGAAACGCGCCAGCGCCAGGGCACTGGCCAGGGCGGTACGAATGATCTGTTCCGAAACACCGGCCTCGGTGACTCGCCCGAGTTCAGTTACATCTTCGATGCGGACCACTGCGACGGCGAGCGGCGTTTCGCGCAGACGTGCGGTGGAAAGGGCTTCTTTCAGCCGGCGCAGGAAGCCGCGGCGATCGAGCCCAGGAAGCGCTTCCTCGGCCTCACCGCGCCGCCGATCCGCAAGACCATGGACCACTGCAGGCCGAAACACGCAGACACAACGATCCATGCCCTGCGCGGTGGCGCGGATCTCGAAGCGCTGTCCGGAAATTTCCGTACGAGCCTCACAGCTGCCGCGGTCGGCAATGGCACGACGCGACAACTGCGCCAGCAACGCCGACACGTCTGCGGGCCAGTGCGGCGCGAAGCGGCCTTCCTCCCAGACACCCAGCGGCTGCATTGCTCCCACGCCGCGGCCTCCCATGCAACTGAGCACGGATCCATCCCTGCGCAACTGCACAATGAGTTCCGGGAGCGAGTCGATGAAATCCTGCGTGGACATCCGCAGGATCTTATTGGAGCGGGGTACCGCACGCTGTGACGGAGCGCGCCCCTTATCCGCCCGATACAGGCGTGGGCTTCACGTCGGGAGGGGATAGCGGAAACGCCCTGCGCCGCCGGACAGCTGCGTCGCGGCAAAACCCCAGTTGGCCAGGCGGTCGAACCAGCTTTCCAGGTAGCGCTCCCGCTCATTCCGGTAGTCCAGATAATAGGCGTGTTCCCAGACGTCGCAGACCAGCAGCGGCACGCCACTGGCGCGAGTCCAGGGGACTTCTGCGTCATGTGTTGCGACGACACTGAGCTTGCCGTCATCGGCCATCAGCCAGACCCACCCGGAGCCAAACTGCCCTGCGCCCTTGCTGACGAACTGCTTCCGGAAGGTGGCAACATCCCCGAAGCTTCCCAGGATTGCCTCCTGCAGGGCGCCTGCTGAATGCTCCGGACGCGGCGACATGGACGCCCAGTAGAAGGCATGGTTCCAGGCCTGCGCCGCATTGTTGAACAACTTGGTGTTGCCCTGCTGGCTGGCATGGGCAATGAGCTCCTCCAGCGGAGTGTGCGTACCGCCAGCCAGCTCGTTGGTCACCGTCACATAGCGCGCGTGATGTTTGTCGTGATGAGTCTGCAGTGTCGCGGCGCCGATGACTGGAGCAAGTGCATCGGCAGCATAGGGCAGCGGCGGAAGCTGGTACATGATCTACCTCCCCGCCGGCATGTGCTGGGAACCATTGCTGCCGCTAGGACCGGTTGCGGGGCTGCCGGGCATTGCATCGCGCACCTCCGCCGCGCGGTCCCATCTTCCGAATTCCACCGGGGTCAGCGCATCGTCATGATTGGTATCGAGGCCACCGAAGTCTGCGCTGAGATCCGCAATGGCAATAGCTTCCTGGACGGTGACCTTGCCGTCATGGTTTACATCGGCTGTCTGGAAATTCACCAGCGGTGGAGTCTGTGATGATTCTGCTGAAGGCAGATCCACCGCCGGAAGAGCCAGTAACAATACCGGCCAGCTTTTCGAAATATTCATGGCGTTGCCCTCACGAGTAATGACGCCATCGTGGCGCACCTCAGGCCTGAGGGCTGTCAGCCTTGGGGGGAATTGCCGGGGCAGTACGGGTATTTGGAGCCGTAGGAGTGTTCCTACGCTTCCCTGCACACCGTCCCTGGCGTGCGTGGAAACGAAAGGCTGGATCCCGGGCGGGAGTAGACCCGGGACCAGCCTCCGAGCCTTACTGCTCGGACTTGGGAGCCGCGCTGCTGTCAGCGGGCTCGACAGCACTGCGGCTGCTTGCACCCTTGTCAGACGGCGGCATCGCACCACCGGACTTGCCGGCCTTGTTCCACTTCGAGAACTCGGACGGGGTCAGGTAGGTGTCCTTGTCGGCATCCAGCGACGAGAAGGCCGACCGCAGGTCGGTGTTCGACTGAGCTTCAGTCGAAGAAACCTTGCCGTCCTTGTTCTGGTCGATGGCGGTGAATTCCGCCGAGGAGCTTGCACCCGGCAGGGCCGGCGCGACAGGCGGGGCAGCCTGGGCGAATACGGCACCAGCGATGGCGCATGACAGGACAAATGATCCAATACGTGTTGCGTTGTTCATGATCCGTTTACCTCATCGAGAGTCGTGTTGATCCACGTGGCGCATGGTGCATGGCGCATTTGAGGCAGGCAGTCGGAGAACGCGGGAGGTTCGTGTAAGAGAAACACCAGCGTCGCGATTCGCCAACGTCGCGAATCGCCTACGAGTTGATTCTCCGCATGGAATGCGCGGCCGCGAGCAATTCATCAACCTGCTGCGCGGAAGTGCGGAACGAGGTGACCAGGCGTGCAACACCTGCATCCCAGCGACCGCCATGATAGAAATCGAAGCCTTTTTGCAGCAGGCCGACAATGAGCTCTGCCGGCATCTTCACGAACAGGATATTGGTCACGGGCGGCGCCACGAACTCCACACCGGGTACGGCCTCAAGGCCTTTGGCCAGACGGCGGGCCATGTCATTGGCATGACGGGCGTTGTGCAGCCACAGGTCTTCATGCAGATAGGCGTTCATCTGCGCGGCCATGAAACGCATCTTGGACAACAGATGCCCAGCCCGCTTGCGGCGGAAGGGCAGTGTCCGCGCCAGCTCATCATTGAAGATGATCAGCGCCTCTGCATTCAGTGCGCCGTTCTTCGTTGCACCAAACGACAGCAGGTCTACGCCAGCCTTCCAGGTAAGTTCGGCGGGGGTACAGCCCAGCGCCACCAATGCGTTGGCGAAACGGGCGCCATCCATGTGCAGTGGAACGCCAGCGTCGCGGCAGGTGCGACCGATTGCGGCGACCTCCCCTGCTGCATACACCTGCCCCTCTTCCGTGGACTGCGTCAGCGTCACGCCCGACGGCTGCACTGCATGCACATCGCCCTTGCCGCTGGTCAGCTCGCGCGCCAGAACGGCGGCATCCAGCCTGCTGCCCGGGCTGGCCGATGCCACCATCTTCAGGCCCGCGCCGAAGAATTCCGGCGCGCCACACTCATCAGTATTCGAGTGCGCCACGCGATGGCAGAGAATGCTTCCCCAGGGCGGCGACATCGCCGACAGCGCCAGCGAGTTGGCTGCCGTGCCCGTGGACAGCAGCAGCACCCCTACGGGCCGCTCGAACACGCGGGCCAGTGCCGCCTCCGCGCGCCGCGTCCATTCGTCTGCCCCGTAGGGATAGGCCGGCCCTTCGTTGCAGGCCGCCAGCGCCGCAAGGATCTGCGGCGCGGCGCCTGCATCATTGTCGCTGCGGAAGCTGCTTGGCATGGCTACCGGGCAGGCTGCTCCGCGGCGCGGGCGGCCGGCGCATCCTGATTGGCACGCAGGGTCACGAAGGCCCGCACGGCCAGCGCATCCTCCGCAGAGATGACGCTGGCAAACGAAGCCATGCCGTGGGGCTTGCGCTCTCCTCCGATCACCACCTGCTGCCAGGCCTCGGCCGAGGCCAGCAGCGGCGTGCGTCGCAGGTCCGGAACGATGCCGATACCGATGGCGCCAGCGCCATGGCAACTGCTGCACCAGGTGTCATACACAGCGGCGCCGCGCGCGACCACCGGAGCTGCGGCAGTGGCCGGCGGCGGGTTCATCGGCGGCCGCACCATGACCGGTGCGGCGGGCAGCTGCACCTTGCCCCCCAGCTTGTACACCAGCAGCCGCGACACATTGGGCAGCACGAATCCCTTCATGTTGGAGTCGCCGCCGATCATGGCCCATGAACTGCCCGTGCCCACCATGATGGCCACGTACTGCTCACCATCGATGGCATAGCTCATGGGCGCTGCGACGACGCCAGTCTGCGTCGGGGCCGACCACAGCTGCTGGCCCGTCGCCGCATCCAGCGCCGTGAACTCACCCGAGCCAGTGCCCTGGAAAACCAGCCCGCCGGCAGTGGCCAGCGCTCCGCCATTGGCCTGGCCAGCCCGCTCCACGCGCCAGACTTCCTTCTGGTTCACCGGATCCCAGGCAATCAGCCGGCCATAGGTATTGTCGTGGACCCACTTTGGATCCAGCCCTGCATTGCCCGAGAAATCCGCGCCCAGATTGGTGGCCATCTTCACCGGCTCGTACTTCGCCGGTTTGCCGTAGATGAACGGGGTGCCATGGATGGGCAGGTACACCAGTCCGGTCTGCGGGCTGTAAGCCATGGAATGCCAGGTGTGCGCACCATTGGGATTGTGCGTGGACTGGAAAGGCTTGCCGGTCTCGTCGTAGCGCGCCGCGGGATTTTCCACGGGACGGCCGGTGGCAAGATCCACATGCGTGGCCCAGGCGATGTTGGTGAAGTTCTTCGCCGAGATCAGCTTGCCCGTGGCAGCATCGATCACATAGAAGAACCCGTTCTTGGGCGCCTGCATCAGCACGTGGCGCTTCTGGCCGTCGATCATCAGGTCCGCAATGATGATCTGCTGTGTGGCCGTGTGATCCCAGGATTCCCCCGGCGTGCTCTGGTAGTGCCAGACGTATTCACCGGTGTCAGGCTTCAGCGCGACGATGGATGAGAGGAAGAGATTGTCGCCCTTGCCCTGGCTGCGGAAGGTGTGGTTCCACGGACTGCCGTTGCCCACGCCGATATACAGCAGATCAAGCCCCGGGTCATAGGACATTGAATCCCACACCGTGCCGCCGCCGCCCAGGCGCCACCACTCACCCGACCAGGTCTTGGCCGCTGTCTCGAGGATCGGATTTTCGAAGCCGTCGGCCGGATTGCCGGGCACGGTCCAGAAGCGCCAGGCCATCTTCCCCGTATCAGCGTCGTACGCCGACACATAGCCGCGCACGCCGAACTCGGCGCCGCCATTGCCGATCAGCACCTTGCCCTTGATCACGCGCGGCGCGCCGGTGATGGTGTACGGCTTGCTCTGGTCGACAGTCATCACATCCCAGAGCTTGGCGCCGGTCTTCGAATCGAGCGCGATCAGCCGGCCGTCGATGGTGCCGACGAATACCTTGCCCTTCCACACCGCCACGCCGCGGTTCACCACGTCGCAGCAGGCATTCACTGCCCACTCGCCTGGAACCTGCGGATCGAAGTTCCAGAGCGCCTCGCCGGTGCGCGCGTCGTAGGCCTTCACCTTGCTCCATGCGGTGGACACATACAGCACGCCGTCGACCACGATAGGTGTTGCCTCCTGTCCGCGATTGGAGTCCATGTCCGCGAACCAGCCCAGGCCCAGCGTGCCCACCGTGGCCTTGTTGATCTTGTCGAGGGGGCTGAAGCGCTGCTCGGAATATGTGCGCCCGTGGCTCATCCAGGAACCGGGTTCGCTGTCGGCATTGACGATGCGCGCGCCATCGACATCGGCCGTACCTGCGGCAACCGTAGTGAAAGTTTCCTGTTTTCGCGGAGCGCAAGCCGCAAACGCAATGCACAGCGCGCCCGTCAATACGAGGCGCCCCTTCTGGCCATGAAACATGACTACCCCCGGCGATTGGTCCTGGATGGACTCTGCGCCGAAAGTATAGGCGATTCGCTACACCCCATAGCCCCGCGCCATGGCAAATGCATGCCGCGCCCTTTCCATTGCCGGGCTATACACTACGCTCACCCGTACGGGAGACCATACATGCGAACAATCCTGGCCCTTTTCGGCCTGCTGACACTATGCTCCTGCGCCACGCTGCAGCAGACCGATACCTCACGGCTGGCAGATCGTGCTGCCATCCATGAAGTGATGCAGAAGTACGTGTGGAGCGTCGACTCCCTGGATGCCGATGGCTACGTTTCAGTCTTCACCGACGATGCCGAAATCGATTCCAACGGCACTGTGATGAAGGGGCATGAAGCCATTCGCAAGGTGGTCACCGGCATGCAGGCCAGCCAGGCGAAGAACCGGGCCGAGGGCAAGCCGGTGGGCGCCCTCCACCACGTGATCAGCAATGAGACGATTTCGTTCACCGGCGCCAACGAGGCAATCTACCAGTCGTACTGGCAGACCATGCGCAAAGGCGCGGACAACCGCTACACGACCGGCGGTTTCGGACGGTCGGAAGATCACCTGGTGAAGCGCGACGGACACTGGCTCATCCAGTCGCGCAAGCTCACGGTATTCACCGACTAGACGCTGGTATCGCTAACTCGCTGCGAGATGTGATTACCCGTGATCGCCGTTGATCAAATGGGCAGCCGGAGACTAGAGTAAGACTGCCCATGCGCAAGTGACTGCGAGGCTGGCAGCAATGAAAAGCGTACATTCCCTGGCTGGCTGCGCCGCAGTGGCGCTGGCCTTTGTGCTGGCCCCCATGGCCCGGTCTGCAACGCAAGGCACTGCCGAGGGCAATCCGGCGCCGAACTTCGCCGAGACCGTGGCAAAAACCACTACAGACACCGAGGAAGTCATCGTCTCGGGCCGCCTCGACAAGCTCAGTTCCGTTGTGAAGGCAATCGCTACCGCCGAAGACCGGTTCCTCAACCGCTACAACGATCTCAATGACAACTGGCAGTACGACGTGACCTGCCTTGTCGAGGCTCCTACCGGTCGCCGGATAACCATGCGGCGATGCGAGACGGGTTATGTGGCCGAGGCGAAGCGACAAGATGCGGTCTACGGCCTGCTGCAATACGGGAATCTCGGTTGGTCACCTTTGCCAGAGTCGACAATCGTCCAGTCCCACCTGAAGGAATTCCAGGCCAAGATGCGCCAGATCGTGGAAAACGACGTTGAACTGCAACGCGCACTGGTGGAGCGATCACTGCTGATCGAACGATACGAGAAGATCCGGAAGAAGAAGTTCGAGGAACAATGGATCGTCTGGGACTGACTCCCGCGCGAGGCGGCTAACGCCGCGCGCCGCGCTTCGCGCCGGCCTTGCGCGCCACCCACTGCCGGGTTGCATCTGCCTGCGCTTCCAGCCACTCCCTGAAACGCCTGACCTGAGGCCGCGCCAGCGCCTCATTGCGGAACCGCGCCTGGAAGGAGTGTTCGGTCCAGGTACCGGTGGATACCGGAAATGGCAGCGACAACCGGCCGTTGTCGATGAGGGGTGACAGCAACGCGATGCCGCAGATCGCAAAACCCGCATTGGCCAGCACGGCGTCCACGACTGTATTGATCCGCGGATAGCGGATGCCACGATTGGGTTCGGTGCGCTTGAGACGGTGCTTGCGTATCCACTCGGGCCAGCCGGGTGCTGCAGGATCGTCCTTGTAGAAGTCCAGATGCAGCAGCGGGAATCCTTCCAGCCTGTCGCGCCGGATTACCGTGGAGATGCGCGCGGTGTTCTCGGGCGAACCCAGCGGCAGCAGGAAATCACGGAACAGCTGATCCACCACGCCGGATTCCCGCGACGGCCCGAAGCGTATCTCGCAGTCCACCGGCCCCATGCGCAGCGGTGCATCCCCCTCGCCGTTGATGCAGAAGCGGATGTTGGGATACTCCCGCGTGAACTGCGCCAGCCGCGGCCGCAGCCACAACTGCACGAAGTCGGAAGGTGCAGCGATCTGCATGTCATGCCCGCGCTGCATGTCGAGCATGGCAGCGACGTTTTCCAGATCCCGGAATGCGCCGGAGAGATGCGGCAGCACTGCCGCCAATGCCGGCGAGGCCTGCAGTCCGGAACGGCCACGGACCAGCAACTCCGTGCCGAGATAATCCTCGATTGCCTTGATCCGCTGGCCCACCGCGGCCGGAGTAATCAGCAGGACCGTGGCCGCGCCCTTGAGCGAGCCCGTACGCAGCGCCAGTTCCAGCGCCTGCAGGGATTTCAGATGGGTGGGCGCGACCATGCGAGAGAGACACTAAAGGTAATCTTTAGTCATCGCAAGAAGTTTTAGCTTTCGCTGACCAGCAGGATGCGCAGAATGCGCTCACTGCATTGCAGTTCTCTCAAACCCAACTCAAGGAACAACATCATGGCCAGCCTGAAGCGTTACGTGATCGAACGGGATATCCCCGGCGTCGGCAGCATGTCAGCAACGGAATTGTGCGGCGCATCGCGCGCCTCCAATGGCGCACTCGAAAAGCTGGCGGGAGCCGTGCAGTGGCAGCACAGCTATGTGGCGGGCAACAAGACCTTCTGCATCTACCTCGCGACCGGAGAGGACGCCATCCGCAAGCACGGTGAACTCAGCGGCATTCCAGTCGGCCGGATCACCGAGGTGCCGCAGATCATCGACCCGTTGACCGCCAACAACTGATGCAGGAAATGAAAGGGATTTCACCATGGGCAGAATATTCACAGCGCTGTACAGCACAGTTGCCTACGTGCTCTTCCTCGGCACCTTCGTGCATGCCATCGGCTTCGTCGAGAACTTCATGGTTCGCAAGACCATCGACTCCGGCGAGACCGGTGGCGCGCTCGGCGCGGTACTGGTCGACCTGGCGCTGCTGGGCGTGTTCGCGGTGCAGCACTCAGTGATGGCGCGACATGGGTTCAAGCGGATGTGGACAAGGATTGTCCCCGAGGCGGCGGAACGCAGCACTTACGTGCTGTTTTCCAGCCTCGCACTGGCGCTGCTGTTGTGGCAGTGGCGCCCGCTGCCAGCACTGGTGTGGTCCACGGATGGCATCGCAGCCGTGGCCATCTCGGCGGTGTCCTGGCTGGGCTGGGCGATGGTGCTGGTCAGCACCTTCCTGATCAGCCACTTCCACCTGTTCGGTGTCACGCAGGGATTCGCGAAGCTGTTGCAGCGGCACATACCAGAGCAACAGTTCACGACTCCGTTCCTGTACCGCTACCTGCGCCATCCCCTCTATGCGGGTTTCATCCTGGCGTTCTGGGCAGCGCCGCAGATGAGCGCAGGGCACCTGCTGTTCGCGGTGGCGACCACGGGTTACATCCTGATCGGAATCTGGCTGGAGGAGCGGGACCTCGTAGCGCATTTCGGCCAGCGCTACCTGCAGTACCGGGCAGCGGTGGGCATGCTGATTCCCCGCCTGCGCTGATCGTTCACAGCGGGCGGGCCAGGGACGGCCCGTCGGCTTCCGCTTGAGGTATCGCGCTAGATGGACAGCCCCGAAGTGCTGTCGGCAAAGCGCTCTTCCGGGCAGCCGAGCTTGTCCAGCAGTGACAGCAGCAGATTCGACATGGGTGTGTGTTCTGGCTGAACCAGGTGTCGGTTGGCCTGCAGCGCGCCGCTGGCGCGCCCTGCCAGCACAACCGGCAAGGGATCATGATTGTGCGAATTGCCGTCGCTCATGCCGCTGCCGTAGAGAATCAGCGAATGATCCAGCAACGTGCCGTCGCCGTCAGGCACGCTGTTGAGCTTGTCGAGGAAGGAGGCGAACAACCCCGTGTGATAGCGGTTGAGCACGGCAAACCGCGCCTTGTTGTCCTCGATGTTCGAGTGATGCGAGAGGATATGGAAGGAATCGCGTACGCCGCTCTTGGGGTACACGGCATTGCTCAGCTCCTTCGCCACCATGAAGGTGCTGATGCGGGTGATGTCCGTCTGCCAGGCCAGCGCCATCAGGTCGTACATCAGCTTGATGTGCGCCTCTACATCCTCTGGAATGCCATTGGGCTTGCCCGGTACGGCCACATTGCCGCCTACGCGTTCACCGGCCTGCGCGATGCGCCGTTCGATTTCCCGCACATCGGTTACGAAGCGATCCAGCTGTGCCCGGTCGGCGGCGGGCAGGCTGGTATCCAGCGCCTTGATCTGTCCGGTCACTGAATCCAGCAGGCTCAGGGACTGCGCGCGTCTTGCGGCGCGCTGCGCGGCATTCGCCCCGTCGCCAAAAAGCTGCTCGAACACTACCTGCGGGTTGTTCTGCATGGGCAGGGGCGAGAGCTCGCCCTGCCAGGACAATGTGTTGCGGTACGCGCAGCTCAGGCCCTCGCCGCAGCTCATGCTGGCATCCTCGATCATCAGCTCCAGCGACGGCAGCGGCGTGTCCTGGCCCAGATGCTTGGCCGCCACCTGGTCCACGGTGATGCCCAGGCGCGGCTGGGCGCCGGATGCCGCCTTTGCGCCACTGAGAAAGGCAGCAGAGGAACGGTTGTGGTTGCCCGTGGCGCCGCCCGGCCCGTAGGCCAGTGGATGCGTCAGGTTGGAGATGACATTGATCTGGGCGCGGAACGGCGCCAGCGGCTGCAATATCTCGCTGAAGGTGAAATCCCGGCCTTCATCCTGCGGCGTCCAGCGCGACATCGTGGCGCCATGCGGGAAGTAGATGGCGCCGAAGCGCGTACGCGCCGGTGGCGCAGCGCACATTGCCGGCAGCATGGAGTCGAGCAAGGGCAACGCCAGCACTGTGCCCGCACCACGCAACACCGCCCGCCGTGAAAGATGCCGCTTTGTGATGAAGTGGGCCATCTATTCCCTCCCCTGCCGTGCAACTCGCGTCGGCACCGCTGCCGGCTCACGCTGGCGAAAGGCCGGACTCTGCACTACGCCCAGTATCAGCGCACTGAAGCGCAGATTCTCGCGCTGCGCCTGCTGCACGATTCCACGCACGGTTGGCATGTCGCGATAATCCAGTGTGCGGCCCAGCGCATAAGTCAGGAGCTTGCGCGTGACGTTGGTGACGAACAGGTCCGGCTGCGACATCAGCGCCGCGACCAGGTCATCTGCTCCGTCCAGTTTTGTGCCGTCCACCAGAGTACCGCGCGAATCAACGAGGGAATCGCCGTCGCGCTCGCGCCAGGCGCCGATGGCATCGAAATTCTCCAGCGCGAATCCCACCGGGTCGATCACGCTGTGGCATGCGGCGCAGGACGGATTCCTGCGGTGGGCTTCCAGCCGTTCCCGTACAGAGCTGGTGAGCACATGGCTGCCATCCCCGTCGAGGTTGGTCTCGACGCCAGGCGGAGGCGCCGGTGGCGGCGCGCCCAGAATATTTCCGAGTATCCACGCGCCGCGTATCACCGGTGAGGTGCGGGTTGCCGTGGAAGTGATGGTAAGGATGCTGCCGTGGCCCAGCACGCCATGCCGGTGCATGTCCGGCGGCAGCTTCACCATCCGGAATCGCGAACCTCGCACGCCGGCAATTCCGTAGTGCTGCGCCAGACGTTCGTTCAGGAAGCTGTAGTCGGCGGTCAGCAGTTCGGTGACCGGGCGATCCTGCAGCAGGACCCAGCTCACCAGCGAGCGTGTTTCCTCGATGAAGGCTTCACGCAGGTTCTCGTCGAAGCCGGCAACCTCCGGCGTCACGGTGGCCAGCTCGCGCAGGAACAGCCACTGGCCGGCAAAATTTTCCACCAGTGCCTGTGCGCGCGGATCAGCCAGCATGCGGCGCACCTGCGCCGCCAATGATTCCGGCTGATGCAGCCGGCCGGCAACGGCAAGGTCCTTCAGTTGCTGGTCCGGGATGCTGCTCCAGAGAAAGAATGACAGCCGCGAGGCCAGTTCCAGATCGCTGATGTCATAGGGCCTCCCTGCCACCGTGCCCGACGGTTCGACCTCGAAGCGGAACAGGAAGCGCGGGTCCACCAGGATACGCGACAGCGCCTGCTGGATGCCCGACTCGAACCCTCCTTCGGCACGGCCGCGTTCATAGAACTGCATGATGACGGAGAGATCCGCTGCTTGCTGCGGCCTGCGGAAGGCAAGGCCGGCAATGTCCTGGACGATGCGTTGCGCACAGTCCTGCTCCTCGGAAACGGCATGCGGATAGCAGGAGAAAATCCGCCGCCGGCTCGCGGTATCACCAGGCCCCGTGGGGTTGAACGGCCCGGCAATCTCCACCGAGTCGATGGCGCCTTCCACCTTGTACGCCGAGTAGATGTCGTTCACGCCGGCCGGCCGGCGCAGATCGAAGATGGCGGCCGTGAGCACATGCGGGCCAGCCTTTATCGGCAGGCGGAAGTCGCGCTGGTTGGGCACTTCGATGCGCTGGCCGTCCAGGGCCACATCCACCTGTGTGTTCGGATTGCGTGCCAGAGCGAAGCCGCCGCGCACACTGAAGTGATATTCGGCATCCAGCGGGAAGTAATGCGCAATGTGCACGCCACCGCGCGATCCCAGCGGCAGCCCTTCCAGATGCCGGTCCTGCGCCAGCGTCTCCGGTGTCTGGTAGATGACCGTGGTTTCGGTGGCCGTCATGTCTCCCACCGCAAGGCGCGAGAGTTTCATGGCGGCGCTGGTATAGCCCTGGATCAGGGCTGGGGAGATTCCCAGGCCGGAGGCGACATTGTCGAACCCCTCGCTGGCGTCATCTGGTGGCAGCAGATCCGCCACGTCCACCTGCAGGCCGAGCATGTCGCGGATGGCGTTGGCGTACTCGGCACGGTTCAGCCGGTGCAATGCCGGCGCAGCGGCATGCACGGCTGCACCGGCATCCAGCTGGTTCTCCAGTTGCCGCACCAGGGCCAGGGTTTCGCTGCGTGCTGGGCGTTCCTTGCCAGGCGGGGGCATCATGCCCGCGCGCAACTTGAGGACCACCTTCTCCCATTCGGCAGCGTTCGCGGCCACATGCCCATGGTCCAGCGCTTCGATATCCAGGCCGCCGGCCCAGTCTTCAGAATTGTGGCAACCGGTGCAGTATCGCCCGGTCAGCTCGCCCAGGTCCGGAGCAGACCACGCGCTGACCGGCAGCAACAGCAGCATCGTCCAGCGCAATCCTGCCGTGCGGGACATCAGCGCACCGCCAGGCCGCGCGCCTGCAGCAGGCTGGTGATCAGGGCAATCGAGGAAGGCTTGGGTTCGGGCGGGTGCGTGGCGAGAAACACGCCTTTGGCCCAGTCCAGTGCGCTGCGATGCTCGTTGTCCTGCGCAGTGAGATCCGCGCCGTTCTCCACCAGGTAACGGATGATGTCGTCCGAGCCGCGATTGGCGGCGCCATGCAGCGCCGTCACGCCCATCGAATTGGCCTGGTTCACATCCATCCCCAGCTCATGGCAGAGCTTCACGGCATCGAGCAGCTGCTGCGGACCTTCGGTTGAGGTCTGCGCCACCACCCAGTTCACGCCGGCTGCCGCCATCAGCGGCGAAGTACCGCCGAAGGTGTTGATGCGTGGATCGGCGCCATGCTGCAGCAACAGCTTCATGACGGTGACGTCGCCCGCCAGTGCTGCGGTCAGGAACGGCGTCTGGCCGGTGAAATCCACCCATTCCAGCGAACCGGTGATTTCCAGCAGGTGATTGCGGAACGGCGGGGTTTCCTTGGTGCGGGCATTCACGTCCGCACCGGCCGCCACGACAGCCTTGATCAGTTCCAGCACCGGCGGGCGGTCGATACCATTCTTGAAGGTGGCATTGTGCACATAGAGATTGCGCACGTTCACCGCTTCCCACAGCGGGCTGCGTCCATACCAGTCCCGGGCGTTCACATCACCCCCGTGACGCAGCAGGTACTGCGCCGCGGCCATGTTGTTGTTGGAGATGGCCATCAGCAGCGGCGTGATGTCATTGGCCTCGCGCGCATTGACGTTGGCGCCGGCACTGAGCAACAGCTTTGCCACCTCCACGTGATTGTGGCGCGCAGCATAGTGCAGTGGCGTCATGCCACCCGGCTGCGGTTCACGCCGGCCGCGGTCGGCCGGAACGCCACCGCGCAGGATGCCCACGCCGAAACCGAACCCCGGCACGGAATTGGGCGTAATGAAGGCTGGTGCCGGCCCGACCAGGGTCACGGCATTGGGCCTGGCGCCGGCGGCAAGCAGGGCTGCGACGACATCCGCGTGCCCGGCCCTTGATGCAAACATCAGCGCCGTCTGGCCATAGCGCGCCTCTGGCAGGTCCGCAGCTGCGCCATGCTTCAGCAGCAGGCGCACCACCGGCAGTACGCCCACCGCTGCGGCCTTCATCAGCAGGGATTCACCGCTGGGTTCCTGCTGGCTGGCATTCGCGCCCGCCTTCAGCAGCAGTTCCACCATTGCAGGGTTGCCATTGGCTATGGCCAGGCTCAGGGGACTGATACCGCGTTCAGTCAGGCCATTGGCATCGGCCCCGGCCTGGAGCAGCTTCCTGGCGCCTTCAAGGTCATCGGCGTCCACACGGTAATGCAGGGGCGGCGTTCCAAACTGCCCGGGCGCGTTCGGATCGACATGCACCGACGCGGCCGTTTCCCCGGCCGGCGCCAGAGGCGCCACCAGACAGGCCATGAGGCAGATCCAAACCCCGTTTTGCATCGCCGGCAACCTTGCTTCTATGCTGTGCAGGTTTAGCATGGCACCGGACCGACCGCCACTACCACGGGGAACCTGATCGTGCGCAAGCCGAATTCTTCTGATCGACGTGACCTGCTCGGTGCCGGCCTGGCGTTGGCTGCCGGAGCCATGCTTGGTGGCCGCTCCGCCCAGGCCGCGGACGCAGCCGCGCCCGATGCCGGGCCTGGCGATGCGAAGCTGCTGCCCGGATTCAAGGTCGAGCGTGTAAAGACCAGCGGCGCGGAACTGCACACCGTGATCGGTGGCAGCGGCCCACCCCTGCTGTTGATCCACGGCGCGCCGCTCACCCACCTGTCCTGGTATCGCGTGGCGCCCGAGCTGGCGAAGAAATACACGGTGGTGGCACCAGACCTGCGTGGCTACGGCGACAGCAGCAAGCCGGCCGACGGCGAGAACCACATCAACTATTCCAAGCGCAGCATGGCGCAGGACAACGTGGAGCTGATGCGCCACTTCGGCTTCGAGCGTTTCGCGCTGGTCGGTCATGATCGCGGCGGGCGCGTGGCACATCGCCTGGTGCTGGATCATCCCGAGGCGGTAACCCGCATGTCGGTGCTCGATATCGTGCCCACCCACTACCTGTATACCCATGTGACCAAGGCATTCGTCGATGCCTACTTCCACTGGTTTCTTTACATCCGGCCTGCGCCGTTCCCGGAGGACATCCTCAACCGCAACATAGCGGGCAACTTCGGCCGCGCCGGCACCCCGGAACTGCGCGAGGAATATCTGCGCGTGTACCGCAACCCTGCTGCCGTGCATGGCATGTGCGAGGACTACCGTGCTTCGGCCGGCATCGACATGCAGTACGACGAGGCGGATCTCAACAAGAAGATCACCTGCCCGCTGCATGTGCTGTGGGCCAGCGATGGCGCCATGGGGCGCATGTACGATGTACTGGGTATCTGGAAAGAGCGCGGCACCCAAGTGACGGGCGCCGCACTTACTGGCGGACACAACCTGCAGGAAGCAAATCCGGACGGCGTGCTGGGACAGCTGCTGCCCTTCCTGGCAGGTTGACCGCCTACTTCGAAGTTACCGCACTCGATCCACTGCTGCGGGCCGCACGGCTCCACTTCGCGTATTCGCCCGGCGTGAGCTGCTTGTCGGCATTGGCGTCGAGCGTACCGAAAGCTCCGTTCAGGTCGTCCATGTACCGCACCTCGTCGCGGGATATTTTCCCGTCCACGTTGGTGTCTATTGCGGCAAAGCTCACCGGCGGCTTGGGCGCGGCTGGCGGCTTCGCGTTGACTGTACCTGCGCCTGCGGTCAGCAATACCAGCGCGGCAGAGCAGACAAGCGTCGTGTGCTTCATTTTCCATCTCTCCATCGATCAGTGACGGAGACAGGATGCCGCACTTGCGCTGTGCGCGAATGCCGGTGCGTGACCCGCGTGCAGCTTCAGGATAACGCGCGCTGCGGTAGGATCGATCCGATGTCTGCGCTTAGCGACGGCCGAGTTTCTGCAGGCACTCCGCCAGTGCGATGGCGTCGTAAGGCTTGCGCAGCAGCAGGCCCTTGCGTTCAACTGGAAGACCATCGCGCCCGGATGCGAAGATCACACCGATGCCGGGGTGCAGCGCTCTGGCCTCATCGGCCAGCTCGAAGCCTGACCTTCCCGGCATCTGCACATCGGTGATGAGCACATCCACCGGCCCCTTGCGCAGCAACTGCAGCGCCTCTTCTGCGCCGCCAGCTTCCTGCACGCTGTGTCCCAGCTCCTGCAGCATATCGGCCGAACTGAGGCGGATGATCTCCTCGTCCTCCACCAGCAGGATGGACAGGGGACTGGCAGCTGGTCGTGATTCGACGGCAAGCGCCCGCACCGGACTGGCCGCGTTCACCTGCTGCTGGTTTCCCAGCACATGGCGGATTTTCCGCGACAGCGCTTCGCGCGTATAGGGCTTCGGCAGCAGGTTGACGCCCTCATCCAGGCGCCCACCGTGCACGATGGCGTTCTCGGTATAGCCCGAGGTAAACAGCACCGCGATGCCAGGCAGGCGTTCGCGCGCGCGACGGGCCAGTTCGGGACTGCGCAGCGGCCCAGGCATGACGACGTCCGTGAAAAGAATATCGATGGGCACGCCACTCTCCACCACAGCCAGCGCGCTGGCTGCGTCGGGAGCCTTGAGCACGCGATAACCCAGATCCCCGAGCATCTCCACGGCAGTGGCGCGAACCTCCTCATCGTCCTCGACAACCAGCACGGTTTCCGTGCCACCCACCACCGGCAGCTGGCTGATTTCCACCACCAGATCCTCGTTGGCAATCGAGCGTGGCAGATAGAGCTTGATGGTGGTTCCGAGGCCCAGCTCGGAATAGATCTTCACATGGCCGCCGGACTGCCTGGCGAAACCATAGACCATCGACAGTCCGAGCCCCGTGCCGCGTCCTTCCGCCTTGGTGGTGAAGAATGGCTCGAATACCTTGTCGAGGATCTCCGGCGCGATGCCGCCTCCCGTATCGGTAACGGCCAGCAGCACGTATTGTCCCGGGTTCACATCCGGATGTGACTGCGTGTATTCATCGCCGAGGAAGGCGTTGCCGACCTCGATGGTCATGCTGCCGCGGCCATTCATGGCATCGCGCGCATTGATGGCAAGGTTCAGCAGGGCATTCTCGATCTGGCCCGGATCGGCAAAGGTATTCCACAATCCGCCGGAGACCGTGGTCTCGATCTCGATTTCCTCGCCCAGCGCGCGGCGCAGCAGGTCATCGAGACCGCGTATGAAGCGCCCGATGTTGACCACCTTCGGCTCCAGCGGCTGGCGCCGGCCGAAAGCCAGCAGCTGCGAGGCGAGTCTGGATCCGCGCGACACGCCACTCAGCGCGTTCTGCACGCGCTGCTCGGCGCGAACGTTGCCGGCCACGTCCTTTGACAGCAGCTGCAGGTTCCCGGAGATGACCTGCAGCAGGTTGTTGAAGTCATGTGCCACGCCGCCGGTCAGCTGTCCCATGGCTTCCATCTTCTGGGCCTGCTGCAGGGCTGTTTCGGCCTGGCGGCGCACACCGATCTCGCTGACCACGCGCTCTTCAAGTTGTTCGTTGAGTTCCTGCAGCGCCCGTTCGGCTGCGGTGCGCTGGTCGATCTCGCGCTGGGCCGCCTGATACAGGCGCGCATTGTCGATGGCCACGGCGGCCTGGCCTGCAATGCCGTTCATCAGGCGCTCATGTCGTTCCGTGAAGCGACCGGTTTCCGGATGGCCGAAGAACAGGCCACCAATCACCGAGCCGGTGCCGGACATCACCGAGACAGCAAGATAGCTCCTGACCGGAAGGTGCCCTTCCGGCATGCCGCGGTACGGGGTGTTCCTGCCGTAGCGCGGATCGCGCGTGATGTCATCCGAACGTACGATACCTTCGCCGTCGAAGGTGGGGCCGAACACCGCTGTATTGCGCGGCATGGGAAAACGCTCGAAGGCGGAGCGGTCCACACCGGACAATGTATAGAGCGTGTAGCTCTCTCCCGCCTCGTTCTGCACGTTGTAGAAGAAGGCGCCGAACTCGGCGCCGGTGAGTTCGACGCCGGCGTCGGTTACGGTCTGTACCACACGCTCCAGGTCCAGCTGCCCGGCGAGGTTCGAGCCAGTGCGGTTCAGGGCCTCGAGCATGCGGGCTTCCTCGCGCAGCGACGCCGTGGCGGCGCGGCGCAGCCGCGTCATGGCCAGATAGGAATCGACCCGTGAAATCAGCTCTCGGGCGGAGAATGGCTTGACCAGGTAGTCATCCGCTCCGCCATCCAGACCTTCCACACGCGCTTCTTCGCCGGAACGGGCTGAAAGCACGATGACAGAGAGATCCTGCAATACAGGATCCTGCCGGATGGCGCGCAGCAGCCCGATGCCATCGAGCTTCGGCATCATCACATCGGTGATCAGCAGATCCGGCTTGGCGTTGCGGATGGAAGCGAGTGCAGCGGCGCCATCGGGCACCGTCTCCACGAGGTGCCCCCTGCCACGCAGCAGCCGCGCAATGTAATCACGCAGGTCGGCATTGTCGTCAGCGAGCAGGACGCGGTGCGCGCCGGCACCGGCGGAAACTCCACTTGTCGCTGGGGAGAGATCGCGCAGCACTTCGGCAGCGGCCGGGCCTTCCTCACTGGCTGGCCGCGGGATCCAGCGCAAGGCTTCCTCCACAAAGGAGGCGGCCCTGGAGCCAGTGGCGACTGCATCGGTGTCTTCCCTGATCTGCTCCGGCGGCAGATGCGCATGCCCGGGCGGCAACTCGACGGTGAAGGTAGTACCACGGCCCGGCTCACTCTCTACGCGGATCTCACCGCCATGCAGACTCACCAGGTCGCTGACCAGCGCCAGGCCGATGCCGCTGCCTTCATAGGACCGGCCGGCAGCTCCCTCCACGCGGTGGAAACGCTCGAACAGCTTTGGCAGCTCCGTGCCGGGAATGCCGATGCCGGTATCCTCGACACTGAGCCGGAACCTGCCGCCGGTCTCAGCCAGCCGCACCAGGATTGCCCCTTCCAGCGTGAACTTGAAGGCATTCGACATCAGGTTCAGGACGATCTTTTCCCACATGTCGCGGTCCACCCAGGCCTGCTGCGCAAGCGAGGGCGCATCCACAGTGAGCTTCAGGCCGGCTTTGTCCGTGGCGGCGCGAAACGAAGAGGCGAGATCCCGGGTCAGCGCGCCGAGATCAGTGGGACGGAATGCCGCCTGCACTCTGCCGGACTCCATCCGCGAGAAATCCAGCAGGGAATTCACCAGCCGCTGCAGGCGCAGCGAATTGCGGTGCGCGATGTCCAGCCGTTCGCGCTGCTTCGGCGCCAGGGCTTCGGCTTCAGCCTCGGCCAGCGCATCTTCCAGCGGGCCGATCATCAGCGTCAGCGGCGTCCGGAACTCGTGGCTGACGTTGGAGAAAAACGCCGTTTTGGCGTGGTCAATCTGCGCCAGTGCTTCGGCACGCCGACGCTCGGTTTCATAGGCTTCGGCGCTGGCGATGGCTGTGCCGATCTGCCCTGCCACCAGTTTGAGGAAGCCGCGATAGTTTTCGTCCAGCAGGCGAAAGGGATTGAGCCCCACCACCGTCGCGCCAGCGCTGTCATTCTCGCCGGTACCCGGAATGGGAATGATGACCGCCTGCGAGGCAGGAACATCCCAGCTTCCGGAAGGCAGCGCATCCACAAGACCGAGTGGCTTTGCCACGAGCTGCAGATCCCCGGCCCGGACGGCATTGCCCAGTGGCCACAGAGTCGTGTCATTCGCGCCAACCAGGGGAGGAGCCGCTGCATCTCGGGCCTCGATGCCAGCGGCAGCGGCCAGTCGAAACTCCCCTGCATCCCCGTTCAGATAGATCAGCGCGAAAGGCAGATCGCGGCCATTCGTGGCCAGTGCATCCGCGGCAGAGACGCAGGCTTCCGCCGGGCTGCGCGCCTCACCGGTGCGCGCAGAGAGCTCGCGCAGCAGATGGATCTGCCGCTCGCCGATGACCCGCTGCGTGTAATCGGTGTTTGCGCAGATGATGCCGCCCGCGCTGCCGTCATCATCGGGTATCGGGCTGTAGGAAAACGTGTAGTAGGTTTCCTCGGGATAGCCGTTGCGCTCCATGATCAGGAGCTGGTCTTCGACATACGTCCCCTCATCGCCCTTCATTGCCGTGGCCAGCATGGGACCGATGTCGGACCAGATCTCTTTCCAGATGACACGCGTGGGCTGGCCCAGCGCCCAGGGGTGCCTGCCGCCGATGATGGATTTGTACGGATCGTTGTAGAGATAGATCAGCTCTTCGCCCCACCCGACCCAGATGGGCTGGCGCGACGTGAGCATGATGCGCACGGCCGTCTTCAGGCTTTGCGGCCAGGCATCCGATGGGCCCAGTGGCGTCGATGTCCAGTCGAATGCGCGCATCAGCGCGCCCAGCTCCCCGCCTCCCGCGAGGAACGAAGCCCTTTCAGTGCCCATGGCGACGTTTAAGCCCTTTCCTGGAAAGCAGATTGGAAGATCAGTTGATTCTCAAACGGGCTGCACCATGCCTGCCACAGCCGACAGCAGCCGCTTCGGCTCGACAGGCTTAGAGAGCACAGGAAGACCACGCATCGCTGGAGGCAGGCTGCGTTCGTCGTGCCCGCTCAGGAATACAAAGGGAATGCCCAGCTGTTGCAGGCGCTCTGCTACCGCGTAGCTGCGCTCATTGCGCAATTCCACGTCCAGGCACGCCGCGTCTATACGGTTGAGCTCGATGGCCGCGAGCGCCTCGCCGACCGAGGCGAAGGGGCCGACGACCTGATAATCCGCGTCGCGCAGTGTTTCCGCATGATCCTCGGCGATCAGCCATTCGTCCTCCACGATCAGCACGCTGCTGCTCACGGAACTCCCGCGTCAACGGCAAAGGAGATGCGGACCTGCAGGCCTTTGGGCTCGAACGCGGTCTCGAGTTTTCCGCCGAGTCGATGGGCGATTTCCCCGCGCACCAGCGCGAGCCCGAATCCCTCCCCTTCAGGCCGCTTGACCGGAGGGCCATCCTTTTCCTCCCACACGAAGTGGAACTGCCCGTCCACGATGTTCCACTGGATGTGCACAGTGCCTTCGGGCCTGCTCAGCGCGCCGTACTTGGAGGCATTCGTGGCCAGCTCGTGGACCACCATGCCGATGGGCAACCCCTGCTGGGGCTTGAGGTGAAGAGGCGCTCCCGTCACGCGGAAGCGGTCCGGACCGAAGGCGTCCAGTTCCTGGCCGACCAGCTGCACAACCGGAGCTTCCTTCCAGTTCCCCCGCGACACCAGGGCATAGGCACGGGACATGGCCTGCAGGCGACCCGACAGCGCACTGGTGAATTCCGCCGTTGTCGACGTCGTCTTCAGTGTGTGATTGGCGATGCTGATCACCACTGCCAGCATGTTCTTCACGCGGTGATTCAGCTCTGCGATGAGCACCTGCTGGTGTTCTTCGGCATTGGCGATGGAGGTGACGTCCACCAGCGTAACCACTACGCCCTCGGTCTTGTTGCCATCGGCGCGATAGGGAAACAGGCGTACCAGGAAATGCTTTCCGTCGTGGTCGCGCGCCAGCTGGTGTTCGTACACCTCCCCGGCCCTGAACACCGTGGCGATGTGCTGCTGCAGCTCCGGATACTGCAGGCGGCTGGAAAGATCGGTCAGCGGCCTGCCGATGTCCGCCGCCCGCAGGTTGAAGAACGATGAAGCCGCCGGCGTGAAGTTGCGCACCACCAGGTTGCGGTCGAGGAAAACCGAGGCGATCTGGGTGCTCTCAAAGAGGTTCTTGAGATCGCTGTTGGCCTGGTCCAGCTCCTCGACCTTGCCCGTGAGCTCGGTGTTGATGGTATTGAGCTCCTCATTCAGCGACTGCATCTCCTCCTTGGAGGCTTCGAGTTCCTCGTTGGTGGACTGCGCTTCCTCGTTCACCGACACCAGTTCCTCGTTGGAGGATTTAAGCTCCTCGAGCGCGGTCTCGTACTCCTCTATGGTGGACTGCAGCCGCTCGCGCGTATCGCGCAGTTCGCGCTCCAGATCTGCCGTTCCTTCGGCTGCGCGATTGCCCCCGTCCTGCTCGGTGCGGCTCCTCACCGGGCCTGCCGGGTTGAACAGCACCAGGTACAAAGGCTCAGCCGTGCCCAGATCGGTGAGTGGCTCCACCCTCAGTGTGAGCGGCTGGAGAAGATCCTCGTCTTCGTCGACGACGACATTCTCGCGAATGCTTGTAGTGCGGGTGGAGACTGCCTCGCGTAATGCCGATCGCAGGTCCAGCCGCAGCCCCTTCCTGGCCATGGTGAGGATCTGCCGGCTGGGCGCTCCCTGCGGGGGCTCCAGGTACTTGCCTGTCCGTCCCGAGTAGTACACGACGTCTCCATCGCCATTGACCACCACATGGGCTGGCGCGAATCGCTCCAGCACCTGCGCTTCCACCGCCTGGCGCAATGGATATGCGGCGATGCGGCGCGTTGATCCCGCGGCGCTCTCCGGCTGGCCGGCGCCGAATTCCCCCATGAGTATCGGCAGCCGCGGCGCAGGCGCCAACAGCGCCCGTGACTGGAAGATGCGGTTCTTCTTGTCGACAGTGGCGAACAGCTCGGCGTGCTGGCTGATGCTCTCCGATGTGCCCAGGAACAGGTAGCCACCGGGCTTCAGCGAATAATGGAAAGTGGGTATGACGCGGTTCTGGATGTCGGGCCCGAAATAGATCAGCAGGTTGCGACAGGACACCATATCCATGCGGGAAAATGGCGGATCGCGGAACACGCTGTGCGGTGAGAATATGCACAGTTCGCGCACTTCGTTGCTGAGCACGAAACTCGCGCCGTCGCTGCGGAAGAAGCGTTTTCTGCGTTCCGGCGACAGTCCCTGCAGCAGTTGCTCGGGGTAGCGGGCCATCCTTGCCACCGCCAGTGCCGGTTCGTCGATGTCCGTGGCGAATATCTGCACGCGCGGCGCCTGGGAAAGTTTTTCCAGGTGTTCGCGCATCAGCATGCCGATGGAGTAGACCTCCTCCCCGGTGGCGCAACCCGGCACCCAGATCCGTACTGTATCGGTGGCGTCGCGACCTTCGAACAGCCTGGGTATGACGAGCTTTTCCAGCACTTCGAATGCATCGGGATCGCGGAAGAAATTGGTGACGTTGATCAGCAGGTCCCGGAACAGGTTGGTGACCTCGCCGGCATCGCGCTTCAGCAGGTCCAGGTAGGCATCCATGGAGTGCAGCTGCAGCACCTGCATGCGCCGCCGCACACGGCGCGCGAACGTACGGGGCTTGTAGCCCGAGAAGTCGTGGCCCGACTGGCTGCGCAGCAGGCTGTAGATCTCTGCGCGTGCCTGGGGGAAATCCGCTTCGTCGCGCTTGCCTTCGTCGTCCACCAGCAGCGCCAGCGTATCGAAGCTGCGCGCGAAGGCGACGATCTTCTCCCCCATCTGCTCGGCAGGAACTGCCAGGTCGATCAGGCCGATGGAAATGGCGCTGCGGGGCATGTCAGGGTTCTGCGGACCCGAACCATCCTCGGTCTGTGCCAGCGTCAGGCCGCCGCATTCCTTGACCGCCTTGGCTCCAAGCGCCCCGTCGCTGTCTCCACCGGACAGGATGACGGCGACGGCATATTCGCCCCAGTCCTCGGCCAGGGAACTCAGGAAGATGTCGATGGGCTTGCGTTCCTTTACCGGCCCTGGGTGCCGCAGGCGCAGGGCGCCATCTTCGATCGTGAGGATGGCATTGGGCGGCATCACATACACGTGGTCCGGTTCGACGACGCTGCCGTCCTCCGCCACGTGCACCGTCAGGTCGGTGAATCGCTCGATCACCTCATGCAGCAAGCTCTGCCGGTCCGGACTCAGATGCGTGACGATGACAAAGGCAATATGGGGATTCCGCGGCAGGTGCTTGAAGAAGCCCTCCATCGCCGGAATCCCGCCGGCGGATGCGCCTATTCCCACGATGGGAAATTTCTTCTGGTCGGCCATGGAATCCTTGTCTGTGTGGCGCGTCATATCATATGTGTTTTCCAGCGGATTACGGTGCCTGCGGGCACAACGAGCTGGACAAACCATCGAGGCAGAAGCGAGCAGCCGGGTACAATGGATTTCGCGCGCAGGCAGCTTTGCAGGAACTGTAGGCACCCCCCCCCAGCAGACTGTAGGAATTTTCTGACTACCAAGATGTCCACCAAGCTGCAGATCGACTTCGTTTCAGACGTAGCCTGCCCCTGGTGCGCCATCGGGCTGGCCAGCCTCGAGGAAGGGCTGCGGCGCATTGGCGATGCCGTAGATGCCGAAATCCATTTCCAGCCCTTCGAACTGAACCCGGGCATGAGGCCAGGGGGCGAGAACATCGACCAGTTCATCGGCGGCCGCTATGGCGCCGATCCGGCGCAGATGGCGGCCATGCGGGAAAACGTGCGTGCTCGCGCCGCCGGCGTCGGCCTGCGCTTCAACCAGGATGGCAGCAGCCGCATCTACAACACTTTCGATGCGCACCGGCTGCTCCACTGGGCGCAGCAAACGGACCGGCAACAGGCGCTCAAGCACGCCCTGTTCCAGGCGAATTTCTCGGACAATGCGGATGTGTCGGACCAGGAAGTACTCGTGGCCGCCGCGATCACGGCGGGCTTGGATGGCGCCGAGGCGCGCGAGGTGCTGGTGACGGGTCGATATGCCAACGAGGTGCGCGAGGCCGAGCAGTTGTGGCTGTCCCGTGGCATCCAGGCCGTGCCCGGCATCGTCATCAATGGGAAATGGCTGATCTCGGGCGGGCAACCGCCGGAGGTGTTTGAAAAGACCTTGCGGGAGATCGCCGCGAAGAGCGGCTGAACCGGCGATCATGCCCCTCCGGGATTTCCATCCTGCGGTCGCCCGCTGGTTTGCCGGCACCTTCGGGGAGCCGACTCCAGCCCAGGCCGCGGCGTGGCCCGCCATCGCACGCGGCAGTCACACGCTGATTGCCGCACCCACCGGTTCGGGCAAGACCCTCGCGGCATTCCTGGCGGCAATCGATACCCTGGTGCGCCAGGCCGCCGAGCGCACGCTCGAGCCGCAACTGCAGGTGGTGTACGTGTCACCGCTGAAGGCCTTGTCAAATGACATCAGCCGCAACCTGGAGCAGCCGCTGGCCGGGTGCATTGCCGAGCTGGAAAAAATGGGGCTGCCCGCCACGCAGATCCGCAGCCAGGTACGCACCGGCGACACGCCGCAGGCTGAACGCACTGCAATGATCAAGGCGCCGCCCCATATTCTCGTCACCACCCCCGAATCGCTCTACCTGCTGCTCACCAGTGAGTCCGGCCGCAGGATGCTGGCCACCACACGCAGTGTGATTGTTGATGAGATCCATGCCGTGGCGGCCACCAAGCGCGGCTCGCACCTGGCGCTGTCGCTGGAGCGTCTGGCCGACCTTTGCTCCGGCCGCCTGCAACGCATCGGCCTCTCGGCCACGCAGAAGCCCATCGAGGAAATAGCGCGCTTCCTGATGGGCACCGAGGGTGGTGAATGCGCCATCGTGGACAGTGGCCATGTACGGGAGCGCGACCTCGCGCTGGTGCTTCCCGATTCACCGCTGGAAGCGGTGATGTCGGCCGAGGTCTGGAACACGCTGTACGACCGCATGGCAACGCTGATCAATGAACATCACACCACGCTGATCTTTGCCAATACGCGCCGCATGGTCGAGCGGGTAACGCGCCACCTTTCCGAGCGCATCGGCGCAGAGAACATCGCCGCACACCACGGCAGCCTGGCGAAGGAGCAACGCCTCGATGCCGAGCAGCGCCTGAAGTCGGGCAAGCTGCGGGCGCTGGTGGCCACGGCCTCGCTGGAACTGGGCATCGATATCGGCGACGTGGAGCTGGTGTGCCAGCTCGGCACACCACGCGCCATTTCCACCTTCCTGCAGCGCGTTGGCCGCGCCAACCACGCCGTTGGCGGCGTACCGAAGGGGCGGCTGTTTCCGCTGTCGCGCGACGAGCTGGTCGAGTGCACCGCGCTGCTCGATGCCGTGCGCGCCGGCGAACTGGACCGCCTGCACATTCCTGTGGCGCCGCTCGACGTGCTCTCGCAGCAGATCGTCGCGGAGGTCGCGGCCGGGGAGCGCAGCGAGGAGGAGCTGTTCGCGCTGGTGCGGCGTGCATGGCCGTACCGCGCACTCGAGCGCTCCGCCTACGATGAATTGCTGCGCATGCTGGCCGATGGCATTGCCACCCGCCGTGGCCGGCAGAGCGCCTACCTGCACCGCGACGCGGTGAACGGCAAGTTGCGTGCGCGCCGCGGCGCACGCCTTACCGCCATCACGTGCGGCGGCGCCATCCCGCAGAATGCCGACTACCAGGTGGTCATGGAACCGCAGGGCATCATGGTCGGCACGCTCAACGAGGATTTCGCAGTGGAGAGCCTGGCCGGCGATGTCTTCCAGCTGGGCAATACCTCCTATCGCATCCTGCGCGTGGAAGCCGGCAAGGTGCGGGTGGAGGATGCCGCCGGCCAGGCGCCGACCATCCCCTTCTGGCTGGGCGAGGCGCCGGCGCGCACCGAAGAACTCTCCACGGCAGTGTCGCGACTGCGTGCCGAAGTCGATGCTGCCCTGCCGGATCTCTCTCCCGGGACATTGAGCAATTGCATGGCGATGCTGCGTGAGCGCCACCATCTGGGCGCCACGACCGCACTGCAGCTGGTCGAGTACCTCGCCGCCGCGAAGGCGGCGCTGGGACGGCTGCCGACGCGGGAGCTGATCATCATCGAGCGCTTCTTTGACGAAAGTGGCGGCATGCAGCTGGTCATCCACCTGCCCTTCGGCGCCCGCATCAACCGCGCCTTCGGCCTGGCGCTGCGCAAGCGCTTCTGCCAGACCTTCAACTTCGAGCTGCAGGCCGCCGCCACCGAGGACGCCATCGTGCTGTCGCTGGGCGAGACGCACAGTTTCGCGCTCGAGGAGGTCGCCCGGTACCTGCACAGCAATACGGTGGAGGCCGTGCTAACGCAGGCGGTGCTCGACGCACCGCTGTTCATGACGCGCTGGCGCTGGAACGCCACCATCTCGCTGGCCATCAGGACTTCGCGCGGCGGCAAGAAGACGCCCCCGCCGCTGCTGCGCATGGCTGCGGAGGATCTGGTCTCGGTGCTGTTTCCGGACCAGCTGGCCTGCCAGGAGAACCTGAGCGGTCCGCGCGAGATCCCCGATCATCCGCTGGTGCGCCAGACATTGCATGACTGCCTGCACGAAGCCATGGACATCGACGGCCTGGTTGCACTGCTGCGCAGGATGGAAAGCGGCGCGGTGAAGGTGCTCACCCGCGACCTGCCGCATCCATCCATGCTGTCGATGGAAATCCTGACGGCGCGCCCCTACGCGTATCTTGACGACGCGCCACTGGAGGAGCGGCGCACGCAGGCCGTGGCCGCGCGGCGCTGGCTGGACCCGCAGAGCGCTGCAGATTTCGGCCGCCTGGATCCGCAGGCAATCGCGCAGCTGCGCGAAGAGGCGTGGCCGGATCCGCAGACCGCGGACGAACTGCATGACGCATTGATGCAGCTGGGCGCGTTGCCTGAAGAAGAGGCGCAGGGCCACGGCCCGGTTGCGCGGCCCGACTGGACACCACTGTTTACCGTGTTGCGCGACGCGCGACGCGCCACCCGCCTGAGTGTCGCCACACGCGCGTACTGGGTGGCAGCCGAGCAGCTGCCGCTGGTGCTGGCTGTACATCCGGGTGCGCTCAGCGACCCATGCATGGAGGTGCCCAGGGAATACGCCGCGCGCGCCTGGGACCGCGATGAAGCCATCCGCGAGCTGCTGCGCGGGCGCCTGCAGGCCATCGGCCCTGCCACCGCGACTGGATTCGACGCCAAGCTGGCGCTGCCCGATGGCAGAGCTCTTGCTGCACTGCTGACGCTCGAAGGCGAAGGCTTCGTGATGCGTGGCCAGTTCACGAACCCCGCTGCCAATGACGAGGCGCGCGCCAGCGCCGATGCGCCGGAACCCGAGTGGTGCGAGCGGCGCCTGCTCGCGCGCATCAACCGCTATACGATCCGCACCCTGCGCGCGCAGATCGAACCTGTGGCAAGCGCCGACTTCATGCGCTTCCTGCTGGAATGGCAGGGCATCACCCGCGAACCCAGGGGTGAAGGTCCGCAGAGTCTGGCAGCGGTGCTCGAACAGCTCGAGGGTTTCGAGATTCCTGCCATTGCCTGGGAGCGCGACATTCTGCCCGCGCGCCTGCAGCACTACGATCCGGCCTGGCTCGACACCCTTTGCCTGTCCGGCCGCGTGCTGTGGGCACGCCTCGATGCGCCGAAAGGCAGCGTCGCAGGGCCGGTGCGGACCACACCCATCGCACTGCTGTCGCGTGCGCATTTTCCGCTGTGGCGGGGCTTTTCGCAGCGACAGCGCGGTGAAGTCACGCTGTCCTCTTCCGCGCAGGCCATTGCCGACCAGCTTGCAGCCCGCGGCGCTTCGTTCTTCGATGAGCTGATGCGCGGCAGCGGCCTGCTGCAGGCCCAGGCCGAGAGCGCACTGGGCGAACTGGTTGCAGCAGGGCTTGTCAGCGCCGACAGCTTCGGCGGCCTGCGCGCATTGCTGCTGCCACTCAACAGCAAGCGCAGGCTTGCCAGCCGCGGACGGCGCATCGCACTGTTCGGGCTGGAAGAGGCCGGGCGGTGGAGCCTGCTACGGCCGGAGGCTGCGGCCAGCGATCCAGCCGATGATCCTGCACAGGTCGAGCAAGTCGCGTGGCGGCTGTTGCAGCGTTACGGAGTGGTGTTCCGCCGCGTCCTGACGCGCGAAGCCCCCTGGCTGCCGCCGTGGCATGCACTGCTGCGTGTGTTGCGTCGTCTGGAAACGCAGGGCCATGTGCGTGGCGGCCGGTTCGTGGCAGGTGTTTCCGGCGAGCAGTACGCCCTGCCCGACGCCATTCCTGCAATGCGCGCCATGCGCCAGCAGAAGGCGCAAGGCGCGCTGATCTCCCTGAGTGCGGCTGACCCGATGAACCTGCTCGGCATCGTCACTCCGGGAGAGCGGCTTGCGGCGCTGCCGGGCAATCGTTTCGTGTTGCGCGACGGCGTGCCCATTGCCGTGCACGCGGGTGGCGAGGCGAGATTCCTGGTCAAGCTCCCGGTGCCGGAAGAATGGGCGGTACGCAATGCGCTGCTGAGACGCTCTACCTCTGCCTCAACGGATCAGGCGGTCGACTCCCGCCGGTAACCGCAACACGCTCATCTGCAACACGATCAAGTGATGCGTTTTCCTCGGCCCGAGACGGCAACGTATATGATATCGACGCATCTTCGGCAGGATTGCCTTGGACGGATTACCTACACCGCGTCGCTACTGGTCGGTTCTCGCCATCTGGCTGGCCATATCCATGGCGGTGCTCGACAGCTCGATAGCGAATGTCGCATTGCCCACCATCGCGGGCGAACTGGACGCATCGGCAGCGGTATCCATCTGGATCATCAATGCCTACCAGCTGGCCATCACCACCCTGCTGCTGCCGCTGGCCGCGCTGGGGGATCGCATCGGGTACCGCCGCGTCTATCTGCCGGGCCTCGCGATCTTCATACTCGGCTCCGTCGGCTGCGCCCTGGCGCACAGCCTGACGATGCTGATCGTCGCACGCATGATCCAGGGCATCGGCGCCGCCGCAATCATGAGCATGAACGCGGCAATGGTTCGCGCCACCTATCCGCGGGCAACGCTTGGCAAGGGGATGGGCTACAACGCGCTGGTGCTGTCCGTCGCGGCGGCAGCGGGCCCGACCATCGCAGCACTGATCCTGAGCGTTGCGTCCTGGTCGTGGCTGTTCCTGATCAACGTGCCCTTCGGCCTCGCTGCAATGTTCATCGGAGTGCGTGCGCTGCCCCATTCCACCGGGCATGGCGGGCGCCCCAATTACATCTCCGCGGCCCTGAGTGCGGTTGCGCTGAGCACGCTGGTGTTCGGCATCGAGACACTTTCGCGCGGCGAGCTGCACCTGGGCTTTCCCCTGCTGCTGATCGCACTGGTGGCTGGCACGCTGCTGGTGCGGCGCGACTGGACCCGCCCCGCGCCGTTGCTGCCCCTCGATCTGCTGCGGATCCCGATTTTCTCCTTGTCGATTGCCACATCGACCACCACCTTTGCTGCGCAGATGCTGGCGCTTGTCGTGCTGCCATTCCTGCTGCAAGGTGTGCTGGATCGCAGCGTCATGGAGACTGGCCTGCTGATGACGGCATGGCCACTTGCCGTGGGCATCACGGCGCCACTGGCGGGCCGCCTCGCCGACCGCTATCCGGCCGGACTGCTCGGCGGCATCGGCCTGCTTGCATTCGCGCTTGGCCTGCTCTCGCTGTCCATGCTGGGCACTTCCCCAGGCAACGCCGATATCCTCTGGCGCATGGCCTTGTGCGGCGCCGGATTCGGATTCTTCCAGTCGCCCAACAACCGCACCATCGTCACCGCCGCGCCGCGCTCGAGATCCGGCGCAACCGGAGGGATGCTGGCAACTGCCCGGCTGCTCGGGCAGACCACCGGCGCGGTAGCCGTGGCTGCGGGCTTTCACGCGATGGGCGTGACGTCGGGCCCGACGCTGCTGCGCGCCGCCGCGGCTGCGGCGGTGATCGCGGCCGCAATCAGCGTGCTGAGGTTGCGGGTACAGGCGCCAGCAGCTGGCGCGGACTTCTGAACAGCTTGAGGAGAACTTCATGTCCGAACAACCGACCGCACCTGCCGCATATGTACCTCCGAAAGTCTGGAAATGGGAGCAGCCCAGTGGCGGCACCTTTGCCAGCATCAATCGCCCCATCGCGGGTGCAACGCAGGACAAGGAACTGCCCGTGGGGCGCCACCCCCTGCAGCTGTACTCGCTCGGCACTCCGAACGGCCAGAAAGTAACCATCCTGCTCGAGGAGCTGCTGGCGCTGGGCCACAAGGGCGCGGAGTACGACGCCTGGCTGATCCGCATCAACGAGGGCGAGCAGTTCGGCAGTGGTTTCGTCGAGGTCAATCCGAACTCGAAAATCCCCGCGCTGATGGACCGCAGCGGGCCCGCGCCCATACGCGTATTCGAATCAGGCGCCATCCTGCTGCACCTTGCCGAGCGATTCAGTGCGTTCCTGCCGCGCGAGGCGGCGCGCCGCGCGGAATGTCTTTCGTGGCTGTTCTGGCAGGTGGGCAGCGCACCGTACCTGGGCGGCGGCTTCGGGCACTTCTACGCCTACGCACCGGTGAAGATCGAGTACGCCATCAACCGCTTCGCGATGGAGGCCAAGCGCCAGCTCGACGTGCTCGACCGACGGCTGGCCGAGCATCCATACCTGGCTGGCGAGGAGTACAGCATCGCCGACATCGCGGTGTGGCCCTGGTATGGCACGATGGCGCAGGGCAAGGTCTACGACGCAGGCGAGTTCCTGCAGGTACAGGAGTACACACACCTGCGACGCTGGGCCGATGCGATTGCTGCACGACCCGCCGTGCAGCGTGGCAGAAGAGTCAACCGCACTTTTGGCGACCCGGCAGAACAGCTCGCCGAGCGGCATGATGCCAGCGACTTCCTGCCCCGCGCTCCTGGGGCGACCTAGCCCTCGGATTCCCAGGATCGTTCATCCAGCGGAAAACGCGCCAGCGCCTGATGCTGGCTGCGGCCAAACAGGCTGCGCACCAGCACGAATTCGCGCGCCTTCCAGCGCACGGGTTCAATGCGCTGTTCCGGCACCTCCTGGTCGTCCCTGAGCAGCGTCACATGCGGCGTGAACGTGGCCTTCTTTTCCGGGTTCGGAAGATTTGCGCGCAGCAGTGCTGACCTGAGACGCCCCTGGAACTGATGCAGGGGCGCCAGCGAATCACCGCCGACGAGGACTACCGGCCGGTTGGATTTGCCGCGAAAGCTCAGCACCCTATCCAGGCAGACATCGAATGAAGGCTCGTGGAATGTCGCCAGTGCATTGCAGGCGCTATCGACGAGATCCTGCGGCACACCAGGAAAGCCGCCCAGGAAATACAGCGTGATATGCAGGCGCTCGGGAGGAAGCAGCTTGCCCTTGAGCCCGTACTGGGTACGCAGCCGGGCGGCGAGATCGGCGGTCTGCCGTGCTGCGGCGGTTTCCAGCTGCAGGGCAAAGAACAGCAGATCGGTCGGCGCCGCGGGAGCAGGCGCGCCGTCATCGAACAATCCCAACAGCGAACTACGAACGGGCCACTGCCTTGCGGTGGCGGCTGCCGTGGCAGGCCTTCTTCATGACGACACCCTGTGTTGCCGCGCGAAGTGTAGCCCGCCACCCGGCAACCGTGTCTACGCGGTGATGAGGCCGGCATAGTTGCCGAAGCCGCTGATGAATACACCTTCCCAGCCGTTGGCGAAGCGGCCGCGCATGACTTCTGCCTGATCGCCCATCCGTTCCCAGTGCGAGTGGGTCAGCGTGACTCGGCACTGCGCCGGGCCCAGCGGCTCGAAACGCACTTCCACTTCGCCAGCTTTGTCCCTGGGCGTGCCCATCTGGAAGCTGAAGAGCAGGCGCCGGCCCGGTTCGTATTCGAGCACTTCGCCCCATTCCCGCTGTTCGCCGGTATTGAGAGTCTCGTAGATGCGACCGCCCACGCGGCCCTCGAAATCCACACGCACAGTGACCTCACCCGCCGCGTCCTTCGCACGCGAGTGCGTCTTCATGGGCCACCAGGCGGAGATCTGTTCGGTGAACAAACGGAACGCATCCGCGGACGTGCGGCGCACCTCGACGACTTTCACTACCGGGCTCAGTTCGACCACGCTCATTTCTGCTCCTCCGCATAGGCCTTGAAGCGGTCGAGTGCCTCATCCCAGAAGCCATCGACCCAATCGCGCAGGGCGCGCAGCCCCGGCGTGTGAATGCTGTAGATGCGCGCCGTACCGCGGGCTTCGTCGCGTACCAGCCCGGCCTGCTTCAGCGCTTTGAGGTGCTGTGAGACGGCGGGTCGGCTGACGGGCAGACGATCGGCGATCTGCTGTACAGAGGCCGGCCCCTTGCGCAGCCGCTCGAAGACCGCGCGGCGGGTAGGGTCGGCCAGAGCAGTAAGCGCGTTTTGGTAAGCCATGACTAACGGTAAGTATTAGCTTACTCAAAGTCAAGGCCCGGATACTGGTATTGATTAGTGGAGCCGCGGCCCCATTTCCCTAATCAAACCCGGAGGTGTCCATGAGCGATTCCGACAGGCGGAAACTGCTGGTGGGGCTGGAGTCCGAATTCCGGCGCACCGAGACGGCGCTTGCCGTAGCACAGGCTGACTTCGAGAAGGCCTATGCGGCGATGTGGGCGTACCGCAATGAGCACACCGACGCGCCGCGGCGGGTGCTGACCTTCTCTCCCGGCATCACGATGCACTGACAGCGCTGCGGTGGCTTACCATCCGGGTACACCATCGCAGTGTTTCAGAGGGGGAGATTGATGAACCGATTCAGGCTACTGGTCGCCGTCATGGCGGTTTCCGGCATTGCGCAGGCTGCAGAGCCTGTTCCAGCCGCAAGTCCCGCCAGCTTTCAACTGACCCTGGTCGACATGCAGGGACAGAAGAAGGTGCTGGGCACCCTGCCCGGCTCGGTGTTCGCACCGCGCGTCTCGCCCGATGGCACGCGGGTGGCGTTCGAACTCACGGATGACACGCTGCCCAACCAGCCGGACAACCGGCGGCTATATGTGGCCGACCTCGACAAGCTGGACAAGCGTCACCCGTTAATGGTCACGGTCACCACTACGCGGAACATGGCGCCGGTGTGGTCGGCTGACGGTGAAATGATCGCGTTCCTCGCCTCCGGCAATGCGTCCGACGCACTGTACTGGCAGCGTTCCGATGGCTCGATTCAACCCCTGTTCCTGGTGGATGGGCGGGCCCCGGAAGGCCTGTACAAGAACGGCGTACTGACCTTCATCACCCGCGCAGGCGATCATGACTATGGCATTTCGGCGCTGGACATGACGACCAGGAAAGTCACCCGCCTCGTCGACCAGCCGGGCTCGGCGCAGCACAGCGCCCGCATTTCTCCCGATGGGAAGTGGCTGGCATATGCCTCGGATGAAACGGGCCGGCAGGAAGTCTGGCTCGAGCCGCTGCCCCAGACTGGCAAGCGCCTGCAGCTCACCAAAGATGGCGGCCGCCATCCCCTTTGGTCACCCGATGGAAAAACGCTGTACTACGACCTGGGCGGAAAGATGTTCCGCATGAGTGTCACCGTGACGGAAGGCACTCCTCTTACCGGCGCAGCGGCAGAACTGCCGATCACCGGTTTCCAGCAGGGCGACCTCAGGCGGCAGTACGACCTCACCCCGGACGGCAAGGCCTTTGTGATGCTGTTTCCCGTCGGTAGCACCGCCGGGAAGTAACGCCGGCATGGCTGCAGAGTCCGGTTCCGACGACCGACACCGCATCGACAAATGGCTGTGGCATGTGCGTCTGTTCAAGACGCGCTCGCTGGCGGCCGAAGCGGTGGGTGGCGGCAAGGTGAAGGTGGATGGCGAACGCGTGAAGCGATCGCATGATCTGCGTATCGGGCAGCGCGTGAGCGTCACACTGGGCGAACGGGCAATCGAGGTGGATGTGCTCGACCTGCCGTCGCGGCGCGGTGCAGCCCAGCAGGCACAGGCCTGCTACAAAGAGACAGCGATCAGTGCTGAACGTTCGGCACGGCATCGCGAACAGCGCCGCCTGGCCGCATTGACACGTCCGCAACCTGATCACCGGCCAGACAAGCGGGAACGCCGCGCGCTGGATCAGCTGCGGCGGCGGCAGGGATAGGCCTGTTTGCGCACATCGTGATCGTAGGAAAATTCCGTCAACACAACCGGTGTCCCGGTAGTCGCTGTCCGGGGAATGCAGCAGGCAATATGTATCTGCGCCGGATGAGTCGTCCCTGAACCACCTGCGTATGAGCCCGGACGGCCCCCACGCCCCCGGGCTCAGTCATTTGTGATGGCTGGAAACGGAGGCTTCTATCATGGCGATATGCAAGGTTTGCGGCAACGACTACCCCCATGCGTTTGAAGTCGTGCGAGACGGCCAGCGCGCGACCTACGACTGTTTCGAGTGCGCCATCCACGACTTTGCCCCCACCTGCGCACATTGCCAATGCCGGGTCATCGGCCATGGAATCGCCGCAGGCGAACAGGTCTACTGCTGCGCCCACTGCGCGCGGGAGCATGGGGTGAACGGCATTGCGGACCAGACAGCGCAGAGCGCCAAGCCGCCTCACTCCCCTTTCATCTGAATCGTGAATTGCGCGCCGGCGGGTCAATCGCCGGTGTCCAGGCGCGCGTACGAATAGCGGTCGCGCACCTGTTCGTTGAAGTATGAACCGCGTGAACGTGCGCTGCGCATGGCTTCGTGCACGGCCGGCGGCACGCCGAAGTAAACATAGCGGCGACCAGACTGAAACTCGATGACCAACCGGCTGGTGTCGGCGTCATAGCAGAACCTGTGAATGACCGTGGATGGCATGCGCAGCGATCCGGCCTAGGAGAACGCTATCCAGCCGAAGGCTTCGCCGCGGGCAGTTCGTTTCCGTCCGGTTTGTATCCCGGCGGGCTGTAGAAGTTCAGCGTCTTGAGTGGCTGCCGCCCGGTATTGCGGATCTCGTGCCGGTCACCGTGCTCGATCAGCATCAGCGTTCCCTCGCGCAACGGATAACGCCTGCCTCTGATAATGGCAACGCCGCGACCGCCGGCAACGTACAGCCACTGATCGGAGCCTTGATGACGGTTTTGCGGACCGCCTTCACTCTCGCCCGGAGCGATCACCATCTGCGCAGCCTGCACGCGGCGATTACCCATCAGGACCTTGAACCCGTTGCCAAACCGGAGTTGCTTGCGCTTCATCGCGGAACAGCCTACGACGCAGCCTCATGCAGCGGCTGTCCGCCTGCAATTGGCTCAGCAGGTAGGCAGCGGACTACGGCCGCGGACTGCGCGCCGGACTAGTAGCCTCGCGCCAGATCGAACACCGAGTACATCTTCCCGCCGGTCGCAAAGCGGCGCATGTTTTCCCGCACCACCAGCCAGCGCATTTCGTTGTTGCGTGCGGCCTCCGGCGAAACATCCCGTGAAGGCGCTACAGAGGCCCCGGCCCATGGCGCCAGGATCAGGTTCGGCGCATCCCACAGCGGATGGTCCTTGGGCAGCGGCGTCTGGGTGGCCCAGTTCAACGCCGCGCTGCCGATGGTGCCGGCCTTCAGCGCGGCAGCCAGATCTTCAGCCACGACGATATCGGCGCGCGCCCAGTTCACGAATATGGCATCGCGCTTCATGCGGGCGAACATCGCCGCATTGAACAGGCCGCGCGTGGCCGGCGTCAGCGGTGCGGCGATCATCACGACATCGGCCTGCCCCACCAGGGATGGCAGCTCATCGGGCAACCCAACGTGACTGACGAAGTCAGGCGGATTGCGGTTGACCGGGTCGGTGGCGATGATCTTCATGCCCATCGCGTGCCCCATGCGTGCGATCTCTGTGCCTGCACCACCCAGGCCGACAATCAGCATTGTCGCCCCTTCGAGCCGCTTTGCGAGTCGCCCGCCACGCCGGCTCAGATCGCGCTGATGCTGGTTCTCGAGTGTGATATCCACGGAACGCGCCAGCGCGAATACATAACCCATGCCGATCTCGGCCAGCACGGAGTTTTTTACTTTCTGCGAGTTGGTCAGGATCACCTCGCCGCGCGCTATACCCTGCACCTGCAGGCAGGTATCCCCACCACCGCTGTTGCCGTGCAGCCACTTGAGTCTCGGTGCGTCCACGCCAACTGCAATGGCGCAGTTCACCTCTACCACTGCATCGGCATCGGCCAGCTGTGCCTGCGCCTCGGCATCGCGACGCACGCCAACTACAGTGACGCCTGCGGGCATGGCCTGCTGCAGCCAGGCCGTACGCTCCGGTTTGTCCACCACCACGACCAGTTTCTTCGGCACCGTCCAGCCGGGAATCATCTCCTTCGCCGTGCGGCCACTCTGGGACAGCTGGAATTCGGCCAGCGCCGATGGGAGGTCCAGCCGTTCCGGCTCTGCGGCGGCGACCAGCGTGCCGCTGCCCGCCAGGAGCACCAGCGCGATGCGTGTCGGGATGTTCATGCAGCTTCCTTTTGCAGGCCATACACGGGCGCGGGCCTGCCGCGTTCGCAGGCTCCCAGATCCGGAGCCTGCCCCGAAAATCCATCGTTGACGATACATGCGTCGGCGCCTTTTCTAGTAGGCCTCACCGAAGCTCAGATAGACGCCATTGGCATCCCTGCCGAAGGCGAAATCCAGGCGGGCCCGGACATCGTTTTTCCGGAACAGGCGGTAGCGCGCACCCACCCCGCCAGCCGGCAGGAAATTGCTCTCGGACAGGATATCGCCGGCAGAAGGCGCAATGCCGCCAAAACCGAAGAACGCCACGCCTCCCCAGCGCGAATTGAACTGGTGCCGCACCTCGCTCTGTACCGCCCATGCCGCGCGATCACGGTAACGGTCGGAGGGGTAACCGCGCAGGTTATTGCTGGCGCCATAGCGGCACAGCGCGTAGTAAGCCACGTCGCCACCGGAAGCGCAGAGGGAGCCGCGGCTGGCCAGGACGGTGTCTTCCCCCAAAGGGCGATACGCGTTCGCCAGGAGCGAGAAGGTATTGTGCGAAAAGCTGTCGCCGATGGCCTTCATGCCAAACAACCAGGTGGCGATGAGGTTGACGCCTTTGCTGGGCTCGTCGTGGTTATCGCGTGTGTCGTAGACCGCGACCGGTCCGATCGCCGACATGGTGCTGTCCAGTTCGTCCTCGGGCGGCGGCGCGACTGCAGACTCCCCGTCCTCATCAGGGGTCGTATCGTTCAACAGCAGCATGTACTGAAAGCCGAGAAAGCTGCTGCGGGTGACCTGCCCCAGGGCACGAAGCTTCAGCTTGAACTGCCGCGCGCTCAGGCCGAGTTGATCATTGTCGTCGCCGGCATCCGCGCCAATCCCGTAGTACTTGTCGTTCCTGTCGAACCAGGAACCATTGGCATTGAGTCGGTAGCGGTCGTTGGCCGAGTACATCTTGTGGAACAGCGCTATGCCCTTCGAGCCACGGCTGGTCCATATGCCGCCGACCCCGCTGGTCCACTGATGGTCTCCCCCATTCGGGTTGTAAAACACGACTCCGCCCGCGCCGAGGCCTGTTCCGTCGCTGGGATTGCTGAATGGAACAGGCAGCACCAGGAATTTAGGCTTGGTCTTGCCATCATCCGGGTCGGGAGCAGTGGTTTCCGGGTCCAGGCTGACCTGCGCCATCACCGCGCTGCTCCACAACGCCTGCACGGCGATCAGCAGGAGCAGCATCGAATGGGATCTGGTGGCGCAGCGCATGGTCCTCCCGCTTGAGTTGGCAGCTGTAGGACGCGGCAATAGGGATAATTCTAGCCGACAACACCGTGCCTCAATATAGTGGGTCATTGCCCGCCACCCGGCGGGCACCAGATACAGGTGCTGACATGAACAAGTTCACAGGATCCCTGACTATCGCAGCGTTACTCGCTGCTTCGGGCGCCCAGGCCCAGGTGGGCGTACTGCAGGGCACGGTCACGGGCGTCAAGGCCGGCACTGTATTGCCGGTGTTCAAGGGCGATGCCAAGGTGGCCGACATCAAGGTGGAGGAAGGCGGCAAGTTTTCCGTTCCCCTGGCTACCGGTGTCTACACGGTGAACTGCCCAAGCGGCAAGACGACCAAGGTGGCCGCACTGAACGGCGCCGCGACCATCACCATCAACTGCGAGTAATTGCCGCACATGGCGAGCGAAAAGGGACCCGGCGAGAGCCGCAGGGAAGCCGAGACCAAGCGCGACGTCCAGTTCTGGCTGGACGTACTGATGAAGCTCACCGTGCCGCTGGGCGCCATCGTGGCGGCGTGGCTGGCGAATCACTTCGAGCAGAACCGAGCCAACCTGCAGCTCATCAACCAGCGCGAGCAAGCCGAGAGCTCGCTGCGGGCCACGATGTTCGGGCAGCTGATCACTCCGATCGCGGGGGACTCCTCCGGAGCGGAAACCGATCCGGTGCGCTATGCCGTGCTGGCGCAGCTGTTGACCGTGAACTTCCACGAACATATCGAACTGAAGCCGCTGCTGCAGGACGCAGATGACCGGCTGGCGAATTACAAGGGAGCCATTCCGCCGGAGACTATCCTTCAGGCGCGCGGCAGCCTGCGGGAGGCCTCCCACCGGGTGATCCAGCGCCAGATCGCGCAGCTCTGGGACGATGAGATCGCGGCCTGCACCCCGGTGGCGAGAATGGAGACCACCTTCCAGTTTGTCAGCGATCCGGACCTGGAGGCGAGCTTCGACTCAGCAGGTGATTCCGCGACGATGCTGGTGCCGGGCAAGCAGCTCAAGGCCTTCACGGTCAGTTCACCGGATTGCCGTGACACGCTTTCCATCGTGTTCGACAAGCCGGATTTCTTCTCCGAACGCGTGCACGTGCTTATTTCGCCGGCCTCTCCCACCGGCGTCGATACCGACTACCGGTTCGACTTCTCCCTGACCTCATTTGCCTTCCCATTTACCGACAATGCGCTGCTGCCCAACGGCAATCGCTTCGCGTTCTTCATCAAGGACGTGAGTCAGCTCGACGACAGCGGCACCTCCAAGATCATGCGCGTGGGATTGCGCTGGTTTCCGCATAACTACTATCCGCCGACGGAGCGGCCCACAGACTACAAGGAATTCCGCCGGTCGCTGGGCAGCTCGAACAAGTAGCCGCAGCGCCCCACCAACATGGCAGTCGGCCGCTGGATTCGCGCGAATATCGTCCTCGTGATGGTGGTCGGGCCGCTGTGCGGCATGCTGGCCACGCTGCTGCTGCTGAACTTCGCCGTGCCGGAGAAGCGGATCGAGCGCTCCCTCTCGCATCACTACGGCATAGCCGATCCCCAGTTCCGCCACGAACTCGGGGTATTGCTCGGCCCGCCCATCCTGGATGGAAACAGCGCCGTCAACCTCGAGAACGGGAACGAGATCTTCCCTGCGATGCTGCAGGAGATCAAAGCGGCGAAGCGCACCATCACTTTCGAGACCTATATCTACTGGTCTGGCGACATCGGCCAGAGTTTTTCGCAGGCGCTGTCCGAGCGCGCCAGGGCCGGCGTGAAAGTGCATGTCCTGCTCGACTGGGTGGGCAGCCAGAAGATCGAGAAACAATTCCTGGAGGACATGAAACAGTCCGGGGTGGAAGTGGAAATGTTCCACCCGCTTCAATGGTACCACCTCGCGCGAATGAACAACCGGACGCACCGCAAGCTGCTGGTGGTGGACGGGCTGGTGGGGTTCACCGGCGGCGTCGGCATCGCCGACAACTGGAGCGGGCAGGCGCAGGACCCTGACCACTGGCGCGATTCGCATTACCGGGTCACCGGCCCGGCGGTCGCACAGATGCAGGCGGCGTTCATGGACAACTGGATCAAGATCACGGGAAAGGTGCTGCAGGGAGATGCCTACTTTCCCGCGCTGGCTGCGACCGGCAACTCCTCCGCGCAGGTCTTCACCAGCTCGCCGCAGGGTGGTGCCGACAGCATGGTATTGATGTACCTGATGGCCATCGTGTCCAGCCAGCGGACCCTCGATCTCTCGGCTGCCTACTTCGTGCCCGACAACCTCACGCTGAAGGCGCTGATCGATGCCATGCGTCGTGGCGTGCGCCTGCGGATCATCACTCCCGGACCATACATCGATGCCGAAGTCGTGAAGAAGGCCTCACGGGCAACCTGGGACGCGCTGCTGGCGGAGGGCGCGGAGATCTACGAATACCAGCCCACGATGTTCCACTGCAAGACTTTCATCGCCGACGGACTGCTGGTCTCGGTGGGCTCGACGAACTTCGACACCCGGTCTTTCCGGCTGAATGACGAGGCGAACCTGAACGTTCTCGATGCCGATTTTGCCCGGAAGCTGACGGCCATATTCGAGGCCGACATGCTCCGCGCGAAACGCGTGACGCTGGGGCAGTGGCGTCGCAGGCCATGGCACGAACGGGTTACCGAGCGTGCCATGGATCTTCTCTCCTCGCAGCTGTAGGTCTTGACACCACAGGGAGCCCGGCAGGTTCCCTGAATGTCGGCTAATTCATACCAGGGTGTCGGGGCCCTGCTGATCCTCGGGAAAACGCCTTGCCAGGCGCGCTACGGAAATCGGTCGTGCATAGCTCCTGCCCGCTCGAAAGTCCGCACGCGACAGCGTGTCGTATTCGAGCCGGCTGATCTGCCAGCCACCCGCGGCGCTTTTCCGATAGCTGATTCGATACAGGCCGCCTTCCCACCAGGTCTGCACGCCCTCTCCGTGAAGGCGGGCCATGCTGGCAAGCGACGTCTCGGACTCGATAGGCGTACCCACCTGGATGGAAAACGGAAATACGGCCCTTGCCGTCAGACGGTCCGGGGCTACTTCCACTCTGTCCTGCTGCTGATCGGCCGTGAGTTCAAAACCCGGCGCCTCCTCCATCCTCCTGCCTGTCTTGCCGGAGGGGAGATGGTCGCGATAAAGACGGCTCACGCCCTGGGTGCGCTTGCTGAAGACCCCGCCGTTGAATACAACCTGGGCATCGTCGGCAAACAGACCGATGACGTCTTCGTATCGCCCCTTGTCCATGGCCTGCTCATAGGTCCGGTGCAACTGGCGAAGCGCTTTCTCTTCTTCCAGCAATGATGCCTTCAGGGCGGGATTGTCCGAAGCATCTGTGTCGGCCCTGGCTACAGCCGTCACGGATGCCACGGCGGCAGAGGCGCCCGCGCCCAGCTTCCAGAGGAAGGAACGGCGGCTGTTCATCATGCGTTTCTCCTCTTGGGGCCGTAGAACTCAAGAAGGTCGAACTTGCCGATATGGCGGCCAATCGCCCCCGTTACGTTGAGATTCACGCCCTTGGCACCGCCGTTGAAGCCGAAACCGCAGTCATGGGAGATCTTGGTGTTCAGCAGTTCGATCATCTGGGCGCCGTTGCAGGCCTCCTCGTTCTGGCAGAACAGGTACACACCAGGGCGCACCTTCACGTAGATGCAGGGCGAGCACCACTCCGCTCCCATCGCCTGGCTGCCCGTAAAGATGACCCAGGACATTGAATGCGGCGAGGTGTACAGGTGCATGGAGGTCACCTGGTTGGAGTACGACCATGAGAACGCATGCCCGACCAGTTCGTCGGTGTGCTGATGCCGCACATACAGCGGCGCCTCCAGGCCATCCATTTCCACCACGCCGAAGATGGCGCGATACGTGGTCTCGTTGCCGTAATAGGCCGTTCCCATGTGGGACTCGATGCTGGTGGTGAGGCCGTTCGTGAAGTCCACCGCGACCTGGACGCTGGCGCGCGGCTTGCTGTCCGTCAGGATGTGGCTGAACCAGGCCAGGTTGTCGTCGCCTTCATAGGCGCGGTAGTCGGCGTCGTGCCAGACGTTGTCGCGCTGGTCCCTGTACTGCAGCTTGAACTTGTCCGTTATCTTGTAGTCGCGTACCGGCCCGCCGTTGTCGAAGCGCAGCGTGAAGGTCTTGCCCACCAGGATGTCGGAGAAAGGCATATTGTTGCCCGTGGCCGTTACCTGCGGAGCTGTATCTCCGCCAGCGCCAAAAGCGGAGGTCCGCTTCAGGGCGGCCTCATGCATCTCCTCATCCGTCATGTGGGCGAAGGTGCGGACCGGCCGATAGGTGACACGCGCGCCTTTTTGCGGTGGCGCAGGCGCTGCAGCGGGAGCAGCACCGGCTGGCGCGGCCGCAAACATCGGCACCACGCCATGCTCATCGAAGTTCTCGAGGTAGGCGATCTGCCCGACGATCCTGCCGTCGCCCTTGAACATGTAGTACTCGAGTTCGTCCTTGTCGTTGAACCCGAAGCGCACGCCAATCTGCTTCACCGCGTACAGGTCGGCCAGGAAGCACGTGTGGATGCCGGAGAACTCGCATTCCGTCCGGTTGTAGAGGAAGGTGCGGTCATCGACGAGCACATAATCGGAAGGGCTCACGTAGCTCAGGTAATCGATATGGCGGGTCAGCTCAACGAAGTTGGTGTTCGCCACCGAGCAATAGAGTTCGATTGTCTCGATGCCGGTGTCCTGCTTCCAGTGCAGCCCCTTGCCCGTCATGCGGTTGGTGTAGTGATGGAGCTTGTCGGGAGCAGGAGTGGCCTTGCCGCCTTCCACGTACCCGAAGTAGATCTGCCGCTGGACTTCACGATCATCGAGCGTGAATTCGCCGGGCCTGCCGGCGTTCTGCTTGATGCCACTCGACAGCCACACCTCGAACACCGTGGCCAGATTGGTCTTCTGGTCGATGAACACGTTGTAACCCTTCTGCTCGCCGGGAATGATGTGCGAGAAGAACACCACCTGGTTCAGGGTCAGTTCGCCGTAGCCGGCTGAAACCTGCTTGCCACCGTTTTCGGAGAGGCCCAGGCGCTTGTTGGCGGCGAACTTGTATTCCAGGGTCGGGCCGTCCTTCGTGACGATCTTCAAAGTCTTGCCGCTCAGCACATTTGAAAAGGCTGACGCACTCTTCGGGCCTGCTTCTGCTGCCTTGAGCTTCGCGCCGATCTGCTCGGGGGTCAGCTTGGTGTATGTGTAGCGATGCATCGGTATGCGCATGGTTTGCCCCATCGAGATACGTTAGAAAAACCCGGCTATGGCGTTCATGGCGCCGGCTTCGGGTCCCGAGAATAGTCAGGGCAAGCAGGCTTTGCCAGCGCGTGCGCGAACCCATAACCCTGCAAGGCCTCCAGCGTTCCGCCAGAGGCCACTTGCGTTCGGCAGGCGAAGGTCAGGGATTGACTGCCGGCAACCCATGTGCGGCAAGGAATTCACGCAGCGCTGCGAAGATCCTTGTCCGCTCCTCTGGCTTGAACTGTCCGTGGCCACCGCCCGGGATGGTCAGCAGCAGGTTCGGCACGCCGGTCTTGGCCAGTGCTTCGTGCAGCCTCACCGCATGTTCGTAAGGCACAAGCGGATCTTTGTCGCCGTGCACCGTCATGATGGGTGGCAGCCCGGCCCGCACGTACGTCAGCGGCGATACGCGTTTCGCCACCTCGTTTCGATCCGGCAGGCTTCCCAGCCAGGTGACGGCGAGAGTGGCCTTGTGCGGCCCGTCGATCACATCGGCCACATCCGTAATGCCGTAGAAGTTGAAGGCCGCGGCCACCTTCGGCAGTGGCGCGTTGGCGGCACAGGCACGGTCGAGGCCTGCGCTTTCTGGGATGATTGCGCTGGTCAGCGCCAGGTGACCACCAGCGGATTCGCCATACGTCACGATGCGACTCACATCGATGTTGTACGCCTTGGCGTTGGCTGCGAGAAAGCGCAGCGCGCACAGGCCGTCTTCCACTGCGGCAGGCGCGGGAGCAACCCGGGCAAGCCGATACTCCACGTTGATGACGTTCCAGCCCATCTGCATCCACGGGAAGAGCGAGAACAGCGCGCCCTCCTTGCTGCCTGCGGCCCAGAAGCCGCCATGGAAATACACTACCGTCGGCTGCGGGGTGGTTGCACCGCGCCGCGAGTAGATGTCCATCTTCGATTCGTAGTTGCTGGCCGTGAGATAAGTGACGTTCGCCGCCACCTGGTAGCGGTTCAGTGCGTGTGCGGCCCATTCGTCCGCCGAAGCGTCGGCCGGTGCGATTTGCCCCTGGGCTGCAGCTGCCACCAGGCCCAGTGTCGCGGTCGCGAGAAAGCGCCGGAACAGCGTGATGCCAATTGCCATGAGCGACCCCTCGCTTGTTCGTTGTGGAGCGGATTGTACGCCCGTCCATGGACCTCCGGTTCCCGCAGTTGTAGGCTCGCCGTACGTCCAGGCGGGGGATTTCCATGAAGCGGATATTCGCGATTACGGTCTGTGCTTTCGCACTTCCGGACCCAACGCTGGCCGCAACCCGCACCTACGATGCCGGCACGTTCGCGGGCGTATCCGTCGCGTCCGGCGTCGAGGCCGAGATCACCACGGGTCCAACCCGGAGTGTCGTTGCAGAAACGAAGTCGGACAACTTCGATGACCTGCAGATCTCGGTCAAGGACGATGTGCTGCGGATCGAGCGTCCGGCCAGCAACTGGCTCTCCAGCTGGTTCGGGAGCCGTCCCGATTTCAAGGTGCGTGTCGTGACTCCGGCACTGCATTCCCTGACCGCGTCCTCCGGCACCAAGGTCACGGTAGAGGGGAACCTGGAGGGGGATTTCTCCGTTACGGCATCTTCTGGCAGCGAGGTCGATGTATCCCGGGTCAAGGGTGGCAACGTGAAGGCCCACATCTCGTCTGGCAGTGACATCGGCATCGCCGGGAGCTGCATTTCACTTGAGGTCGAGGCATCAAGTGGCTCGGACCTCGATGCAGACGATCTGCGGTGCGAAACCGTTTCCATACAGGCGTCGAGTGGCAGCGATGTATCTGTCGCCGCCTCCAGGAGCATCAGGGGCAAGGCCTCGAGCGGTTCAGATGTACGGGTGAAGGGCAAACCACCCAGCGTGCAGGTGGAAACTTCATCCGGCGCCAGTGTTGTGGTCAAAGAGTAGCGACAAGCGCAGGCTGTCACGTCCAGAAGCTCCCGGGGGCCCCATGAAAATGTCGATGCCAGCCCTGGCTGTGCTCATTCTCGGTTTCGTGTGCTTCACCTGCGAGGCTGCAAACAGCACCATTGCCGAAGAACCGCTGGTGGAACCGCCCACGCTGATTTCACTGGGCATCGAATGGCCCATCCGGGACGATGACAACCGCAACGCCACCGTCAGTATCGAATACCGGCGCAAGGGTGAGACGACCTGGAAACGCGGCCTTGACCTGCTGAGGCTGCAAGGCGAGGAGACTTTCCTGCGGGGCGCGCTCGACTACACCGCACCCAACATGTTCTCGGGCAGCCTGTTTGATTTGCAGGAAGACAGCGACTACGAGATCCGCCTGTCGCTTGCCGATCCGGATGGAGCTGGTTCCGGAAGCGGTGCCGCCAGCGCAGTGCATATGGAAAGGACGATTTCAGCGCACACACGTGCGGAGCCGAAGCCCGCCACCGGCGGCAAGATCTACCACGTCTACCCGCCCGGCTTTACCGGACCGAAGCAACAGCCGGCATTTGCCGGCCTGCTGGAGGCCTATTACATCGCGGCACTAGGTGGCGACTGGAGCCGCGCATCTCCGCCGCGCGTACGCCCGGGCGATACCATCCTGGTGCACGCGGGAGTCTATCTTTCGAAGCACGACCATTACTCGCACGAGATCAATTCCCGGTTCACCACCTGCTGCTCCACTCCCTGGGACGGCACCTATTACCTGACGCAGGATGGCACCGCGGAAAAACCCATCGCGATTGTCGCGGCAGGGGATGGCGAGGTCATCTTTGACGGCGATGGCAATACCGTCCTGTTCAACCTGATGGCGGCCGACTATCAGTACTTCGAGGGCATCACCTTCCGCAATACCGGCACTGCCATCGAGGCCGGACAGAAACTGATCGCGGGCTCCAGAGGACTGACCGTCAAGCACTCGCGGTTCCTGGATCTGGGCACTGCGGTGCACTCCGACTGGTCCGGCTCAGCGGGGTTTTACATCGCGGACAACGATCTGCTAGGGCGTGAAAGCCTTACTTCGCTGTTTACCTGGTACGCCATCAAGCCCTGGACCGACTTTCCGGATTTTGCAGAGCGCGCGAAGATGAAGTCCTTCTACGCCATTTCGGTGTACGGACAGGGGCATGTGTTTGCCTACAACCGGGTACGCGGCTTTCACGATGGCATCGACCACGCCACCTACGGCATGCCGGACAACTGGCCGGACACGCCACGCGACCGCATGCCGGTGTCCATCGACATCTACAACAACGACATCTCCGTGGTGCATGACAACTGCATCGAGGCGGATGGGGCCATGCGCAATATCCGCGTCATGCGCAATCGCTGCTTTAACGCGCCACTGGGCGCGATGAGCCCGCAGCCGATATTCGGCGGCCCGGCGTATTTCATCCGCAATGTGGTCTACAACGCCAATTGGGGACCGGTGAAGATCCATGCCGACCCGGCGGGCATCTACTACTACAACAATACGTACATCGGCGAGTTCCGCATGCTCACGCCCGCGTCCAATCTGCATCTGCGCAATAATCTGCTGTTCGGACAGGGGACCAATCCGCGCGTGCTTTCCGTGGATACGTTCACGAACTACAGCAGTTCCGATTACAACGGCTTTCGCGTCAATCCCGGCGCGGCCGAGTCCTTTGCGTGGAACTCACCGCCATTCGATGTGGTCCGTGACTACTACCCGCAGCGCAAGGCCGTCGACACGGCCACGGTCCCCGTCTCGCAGATGGCCAGCGGGCCCAACCAGGCGGCCGGACAAGGCAGGCCCCTGACCCAGGCCCAGGCTGTGCCCCTGGTGCAGCGCGCATTTGCCACGCTCAAGGAGTATTCCCGGGTCACGGGCCAGGACCGACACAGCGTGCTGCTGGATTACGATGCATTCGTGAACGCGCGCAAGCCGGATTATTCCGACCCCACACATGTGGTACAGCCGGAAAGCGTGGACCTGCAACTGAAGGCAAAGTCGAAGGCCGTCGACGCCGGCGTGGTATTGCCCAACATCACCGATGGCTATGGCGGCAAGGCGCCGGATCTGGGCGCCTACGAATACGGACAACCGGAGCCACATTATGGGCCACGTCCTCGCTAGCGCACTGCTGCTCTGGTCCGGCGCGCTGGCAGCGCACCATTCCTTCTCGAGCATCTACGACTCCGGACAATCCGTTTCGCTCACCGGCACCGTGGACATCGGCATGACCGCCGACACTTTCCGTCCAGGCGATCGCGTCATCATCGGTGGCAGTCCCGGACGCAACCAGCCGAATATCCTGTATCTGTGGAGGCTAGAACGGCCTGCCGATGGGCTGCGCTATCAACAGATCGGCTGCACGCCCAGTATCAGCGGACTTCCTTCGAAGAAATGACCGTGCCTTCGATGACATCGCGATCGTCGTACCGTTGCTGCATCTGCCTTCGAACGCGGCGGGTCTTCCATACAAGGTAAGTCCCGACAACCACGCCGACGGCAAGCACAACGGCGAAGAACATGACCGAGACCACGAGCGCACCGACGAAGAGCGCGGTGGCAACGATGATCGCAAAGGCGCGGGTGAGAAAATTCCTCATTGGGGAGCCGCCGACGTCGCGGGAGTCTGGTTCCTGCCAAGTTTCATCCCATCCGAAAGCACCGCGTGGACGAACGAGCCGCCTGGCTGCCCGTCGCGCAGCGGATTGACGGTCGGCTCCACCTGGTCACCAGCCTTGAGCGTACTCCATGATGCGCGCATCCGGCCCGCCCCGCCGACATTGTTCATGGATCAACCCTCGCAATTCGGGCACATTATACTGACTGCTGCGAATTCTTCGGGGAAAGGGGGGCCACGATGAAATCGATGCTGACTGCTGCTGTCCTGCTGGTCTTTGCCGCCGCCGCTTCGGCGCAGCAACCCTCTTCCGCGTTCGATCGCGGCCACAACCTCCAGGCATTTCAGGAGCCGGGACTGGCAGCGATCACGGCCCAGTGCAAGACGCCGCCAACGCCGCGCCCGGCGCGCCGCGGTGCGGACGCCACCGCAAATACCGAAGTCCCGCCTGCCCCGGCGCTGCCTGCGCCCGATGCGATCCCCGGCGTGATCACCGCTGGGCAATCCTGGAAAGTCGTCTGGGCGTGGGAGGGCAACAATGCCGACGGGCCCATCGCTGCAGAGGATGGCTCGATCCTGTTTGCTAACAATGATGCCGGCAATGTGATGAAGCTGGACCCCGCCACCGGTCTTGCGACAATCCTGTTCGACCACACCAATACCGGTGGCGGCCTGTCGCGCAGCAAGCGTGGCGCGTTGTTTCTGGCCACGCGCGGCCTCGGTGGTGGTATCGAGCAGCTCGAGCCGAGGCGCAGGATCTTCGCGAATTCATTCCAGGGCGAGCCGCTCGAGTGTGTCGGCGGCACTGTCAATGATCTCATGGCCGACGCGCACGGCGGTGTGTACCTCTCCATATCCGGCGCCGGTGTCTTCTATGCCAATCCGCAGGGCGTGGTGTCCAGATATGACGGCGCACCGAACGCCAATGGCATCATCCTGAGCCCGGATGAGAAGACACTGTACGTCACGAACGGCGGCGTGATCGTGGCGTACGACGTGCAGGCTGACGGTTCACTCTCGAACCTGCGCGAATTCGGGAAGCTGCGCGGCGGGCAAGGCGGTGACGGCGCGGCCGTGGATTCACAGGGGCGCCTGTACGTGGCGACAGGTGCATCTGCCGATGTGTTCTCGCCTGGAGGCGAGTTCCTGGGTTCCATTCCCGGGCCGCGGGGAATGCATGGGGTTGCCTTCGGCGGCAAGGACAGGAAGACGCTGTTCGGCATCGTGTTCTACGGCGGCTGGGGCACACCCAGCGCGCGCAATCAGATTGTCGCGATCCCGTTGCTGGCGCAGGGTTACAAGGGTCGCGCGAAGTAACGCGGCAGCATCCGGCTTATTTGAACAGCTCTCCCACGACGTAGTTGCTCACCGCCTGGATCTGCTCGGGCGAAAACGCGGCGCCGAAGGGAGGCATGTTCTTTCGGCCTTCCCTCACCGTCTGCATCACCAGCGATACATCGGTCATCTTGTTCAGCGGCGCTCCGCCGCCGTGACCACCCTTGCCATCGGCACCATGGCACGGCAGGCAGGCCTGCTGGAACAACTGGGCGCCTGAAGTCGTGCTGCTGGGGGCAGCAGCGGCAGCGGGCGGAGCTGCGGCCACGCGTACTTCCGTATCCCGCTCCTTTGCCGGTGGCAGCGTGCCGTCGAGGGCAAACAGCCACACGCTGTCGCCCTTGGCGCTGCCCGCCAGGACATTGCCCGCCGAAAGCGCCACCACGTACTGCTTGCCACCCCGCTCGAACACGCTGGGTGTGGCATTCATGCCCGCACCGGTCTGGAACTGCCACAGCATCCTGCCATTGTCGGCATCGAGTGCGGTGAAGCGGCCGTCACTGCGGCCGACGAACACCAGTCCGCTGGCGGTTGCCACCGAACCGCTGTAGCACTGGTCCAGCCAGCGCTGGCGCCAGACCAGCTTGTTCGTGCGCACATCCACCGCGGCAAAGATGCCGCTGCGTGGAAGCGCGGCAAAACCCACGGCACCGCCCAGATAGTCCTTGCCGACGGGCGGCGGCTCGTTGTCCTTGTGACCTCCCGTGAAGTTGCCTGGCACATCTGAGGCGCAGACGAAAAGCTGGTGCCTGACAGGGTCGTAGGAACTGGGCGGCCAGTTGGCGCCACCATAGAGACTGGGGCTCGCAATCACGCCCTTGTCGCCGTAGAACGGCGTGAAGATACGGCCGCCATTCACCAGCTCATATCCTTCCGGCGCGATGTCCACCTGCTGCGGCACGATGGCATCGCCGCGCGGATGCGGCTGGGTCGCAGCCGTGGCCTGCCGCGGCTCCTGCGGCACCGGGCGCTCGTCGATACCGATGAGCGGCACGCCGGTGACACGGTCGAGGATATACGCCCAGCCAGTCTTGCTTACCTGCACCAGACCTTTGCGCGGCTTGCCGTCGATGGTGGCGTCGAACAGCACCACGGGATTCGGCGAGTCGTAATCCCAGATGTCATGGTGCACCTGCTGGAAATGCCAGCGGTACCTGCCCGTGCGCGCCTCGATGGCGACGATCGACGCCGTGAAGAGGTTGTCGCCGGGGCGCACGGCCCCGTTGAAGTCCGGACTGGGGTTGCCGGTGGAGAAGTAGATCAGGCCCAGCGCGGGATCCACCGCCGGGGTCTGCCAGACCGTGCCACCGCCGCGCTGCCAGGCAGCACTCTTGCTGTCCCAGGAATCGTGACCCGTGTCACCTGGACCGGGAATCGTGTGGAACGTCCACAGCAACTTGCCGTCGCGCGCGTCGAAGGCCTTCACCTTTCCACGAACGCCGTTCTCTGCACCAGCGAAGCCGGTGATCACCATGCCGTCGTAGTACAGCGGCGCGCCGGTGATGGAATAGCCATCCTGCCAGCGCTCGGCCTGCACCGACCACAGTTCCGCTCCGGTCTGCTGGTCCAGCGCAATCAGGCGGCCGTCGAGCCTGCCGACAAACAGCTTGCCCTCTCCCAGCCCAGCCCCACGATTCGTCCAGCCACAGCAGACGGTCGAGATCGCCGCATCGAGATGGGCGGCGTACTGCCAGACGATGGCACCGGTGACCACATCCAGCGCGAACACATCGTTGGCGCCCGTGACGATGAAGATCCTGCCGTCGTGGACGATGGGCTGCGCCGCGCCCGAATACTGCGGCCCCAATCCGGAACCGTTGAGGTGGGTCCGCCACACGCCCTTCAACTGTGCAACATTGCTGCGGTCGATCGACGTCAGCGGCGAATAGCGCTGGTTGTAGAAGTTTCCGCCGTTGGTGCGCCAGCCATCCCGCGGTGGCTGGATCAATGCAGCGGAAGAAAAGGCATCGGCCTGGCGTTCGGCTGCGTAGACCTCTGCAAGAGTCAGCAGCAGCAGCACGGACATGGCACAGATGCTCAACCAGCGTGTCGGCATTTCCGCATTCTCCCCTCGATGTCTGTCGAATATTCTCATTGTGTCTTCTCCCGCCCCGAACGCAGGGCCAGCGGTAGCAGCGTCACGAACACGGCGCACAGGGTCATGGGAATCATCAGTGCGCCCAGCACCAGCGTGGGAGACAGGGACTTCTGCATCAGCCAGGCCAGTGCCAGCGGGCCGAAGAAGGAACCTGCCCTGCCGACGCCGTTGGCCCAGCCCACACCGGTGGATCGACCAGCGGCATGGTTCCACCGTAGGTGAACAGGCCACGCCATCCGCAGTGTTGCGACAACCATGGCGCGATCAGCCCCGACGAGGCGGCTCCGATGGTGAACCCGCTGGCCATGATCGTGACGATAGTCACCCGCCTTGCCGCTGGCGCGAGATCCGCCACGATCGCAATGGTGATGGGCACCACTGCTCCGAGTCCGCACCCGGCCACCGTGCGCCATAAAGCGATTGCCGCGGACCCACCTGCCTGCGTTGCGAACAGCGTGCCCGACCCCAGAATCACCAGACTGATGATGAGCATGAGCCGCCGGCCAAAACGATCCGCCAGCGGACTGAGCAGCATCGCTCCGATTGCCATCCCTGCAAGGGATCCTGATGCCGCCGCGGCGAACGCAGTAGGCGGCACGTGGAAAGCGTCTGCCATCAATGGGATGACCATGGCCAGCATCTGCGCGTCATAGCCGTCGAAGAACGCGGCCAGCGCACACAGCGCAATCGACCACCACTGTCCTGCGGTCAGCGGCGCCCACCCCGATTCATTCATCTTGCATTACTTCCTGATCGTGCCGTCCACGCCTTCTGGCGAACAGTTGAAGGGCTCGATCTTCAGATCGGACGGCGCGTACTCGAAGGTCACGGGATCGAAGCCACGAGTGAAGAACTCCGGGTCCTTTTGCGTGATCTCGACTACCAGCCGCTGGCGCGCGACGTCCAGATGCAGGCGTTCGAGGGTGGTCAGCGCGGCGGAATGCAGCAGCCCGCGTGTAGGCTGGCCCGGCACTTCCACATACTGGTTCAGCACGCCGGCAGAGTAATTGCCGGTCTCGATCACGAGCGTGTCGGCCTCGAAGTGGCCAATCGAGTGGCCGAGTGACGTACGTGCGCCATCTTTTGGATGCTCATGCTGGTTCAGGTACACGATGCGTTTCACGTCCATCCATTCGTGGCGCAGGATGACGCGATCCTTCTCCCGCGTGATCGACAGCGGCGTGCCCGGCGCGCCCCACGCGCGGCGGACCGCAACCGGATCGCAGCGGAATACCGGATCGTCCTTGAAGGGATTGTATTTTGCGACTGCCGCCTTGCCCGCCGCAGTCATGGATTCGATCATCGGCTGCGGACCACTGGTGCTGCGGTTCGGCATGGGTGCGAGAAGCCATGTGCCGGCAATGTCACGGCGCGCGACCTGGCCCGTCCGCGCTGCCGGCGTATCCGTACGTCCATTCACGTTCAGCGCCCGGCCGTCGGGGAAATACACGTCCGTGAAGAAGCATCGATGCACATCGTTCCGGGATTGGGATCCGGCGATGCGCACTTCGGTGCCGGACTTCAGCATCTGGGGCGTGATGCCGTTGCGGGTGAGCTGGGTGACGCCGTGGGACTCACAGATGTACTCCTGGGTCCTGCCGTTTTCGTCGACAGCCTGGACGTGCAGGTAGCTGTGCGGATTTCGCGCTTCGAATTCCGTGACCTTGCCGGAGATGCTGACCGGCTTCTTGATGTCGAAGTGCGGCGCAAAGCTGTGGTGCGCGCCCGCTGCCGGCGCGATGGACAGCGCGGTGATCAGCGCTGCTATCTTGCGGATCGATGGCATGAACTACCCCCCGATGTTCGAGGTTGCAGTATAGGCCTGCCAGTTGCCGGCGCGGACCCGCCCCAAGTCAGGCTTGGCCGGGACCTGCCAGACAGGCGTTTTTCACAGAACTCGCGCTGCAGCACCCGGCGGATGATAATGGCGCTGTCAAACCAGCCAATTCAGGGGAGGAAATCAGATGACGACTTACCAGGGCGGCTGCGCTCACGTTCACGTTACTGCATCGAACCCGATCGACAACCACGAATGTCACTGCAATGTCTGCAAGACGGTGACGGGTCAGCAGACTACCCACGTGGCTTTCTTCAACTATGATGATGTGAAGGTCGATCACCCCGAGAAAATCAAGCGCGTGCCGTTCAACAAGGACAATCCGAACGGACCGCTGGAAATCTGCCTCTGCACTGATTGCGGCGCAGTCCTGATGCTGGACGACAAGCAGAAGCGCATCCGCGTGGCTGTGCCGAATGTCATGGGCTACGACGATGCGGCGTTCCCGAAGGCCACCTACCATGCCTTCTGGGACGAGACAAGGGGCTACCCCTCTCCCAAGGATGGTCGCCCTGTGTATGGCGGTCTGCGTCCCGATTTCGTCTGGCCGAAATCCGCGGCCTGACACGCCTCGCGTAGACAAGCACCCGGCCTCTCAATGCCCGGCGCGGCATTGAGAGGGCGCCTGGCCCAGGCCACAGCCTCGGCCAGGCCCTTTACGCAGGGCACGATGTGAGTATCGGCTGACATCCGGCCGTCCTCCCCACCCGCAGTACTGCCGGCCTTTCCAGCCGATATTTCTTCCGCCCACCCCGGGAGAGTCAATACGGCCTGACGCGATGCGAATCTGCTTCCCGTTCATTGCGCAAATCCACCAGACTTTCCACGCGCTGCCACTGGCGCTGGAGATTTCCCGGCGGCATCCCGGCGTGGAAGTGCATGTCGCTTGTGGCGCCCATAGCGATCTGGCCTGGATCCGCAAACTGGCTGCCGCGTACGACCCGCAATGCAGCGTGCAGTTCGAGGAACTGCCGCTGCCTCCCGCACTGCGACCGCTGTTCGCAGATCGCAAGATGGCGCCCAAGGTGCTCACACTGCTATCCAATCTCGGTTATCTGAGGCAGTTCGACGCGCTGGTGATGCCGGAGCGCACGACCCTGCGTTTCCGGCGGCTTCTGCCCCGCACCAAATTCATCTGGACCCGGCACGGCGCGGGCGACCGTGCCAGTGGTTTCGAGAAGGAGATCGCCCGATTCGACTTCGTGCTAATGGCGGGCAACAAGATCGAGCAGCGGCTGCTGCAAAAAGGCCTGATCCGCGAGGGCCACTATGCCACCGGGGTTTACGCAAAATTCGATCTTGTGCGTCGCCTTGAGAGTCCTCCCCTTCTCGACTGCAATCGTCAGACCGTGATCTATAACCCCCACTTCTCGAGCGCTCTGTCCTCCTGGCCGCTGGTTGGGCGGCAGGTGCTTGATCAATTCGCTGCCGGTGACCGCTACAACCTGGTGTTCGCTCCGCATATCCGCCTCTTTTTTGCGGCTGGCGAAGGAAGGTATGCCGAGTTCGAGCGGTACCGTGCGAACCCGCACATGCTCATCGATCTGGGAAGTCCCGCGCTTGCCGACATGACCTACACCAGGGGCGCAGATATCTATCTTGGCGATGTCAGCAGCCAGGTAGCCGAATTCCTCGCCCTGCGGACGCGGCCATGCGTGTTCCTCAATCCGCGCAGGACGAGCTGGCAGGCCAACCCCAACTATCGCTTCTGGGAGCTCGGGCAGGTGATCGATGACATCCGCGACCTGCCGGCGGCAATAACAGCCGCACCGCAAATGCAGCCGCAGTTCGAGGCTCGCCAACGTCAGTATGTGGCCGAAACCTTTGGTGATTTGAGCCGTCCGTCAGCTCCGGCTGGCGCCGATGCCATCTGCAACTTCCTCGAGGAATCGCTGGCGGGAACACGAACCGCGCCAGCGTCTGTTTCACTCGCTCCAACCCGATCGTCCCCAGTGGCTTCCCACTGATGACGTATCGGCCGGGGGCGGTGGACTCCACCGCCCCCGCCTCACTTTCAGAACTTCGCTTCCACGCCGACGTAGAAGCGACGGCCCAGCGGATCGTAGTACTGCGGCAGCGTCGTATCGGTATTGGTATCGATGCCGGGATTGGCCCCATAGACAAGCGGATTCTTGTCGAGGAGGTTGTCGATGCCGAACCGTACGCTGTACCTGTCCCAGCGATAAGACGTGCTGAGGTTGAACAGATCGTAAGCGGGCGTGCCTTCAACCGTCGTGGCGGGATTCAAGGCCGCAGCCTGATTCTCCAGGCTCGAGAAATGCTCCCATCCCAGGTTCACGTTGAAGTTCGTCCACGCGTAGCTGACATTCGAGTTGGCCCTGAACTTGAACAGACCGCCCTGGTCAGCAGTGCCCCTGGCATCGACCAGCTTGGAAGTTGGCGACGTCTGGTACTCGAACTTGTCCAGATAGCTGAAGTTCGTATTCAGGCCGAGATTACCCGGGCCGACCGGCACGGACCAGGCTATGCCCACGTCGAGCCCCTGTGTTGTCAGCGTGCCCAGGTTTGAATACACCGCATCCACCGTGGCGCGGTCACCGGTCTGTGGATGTCTTGCGATCAGCTTGCACCAGTCATTGGTGACGTCGTAGGTCGGGTTCGACACACCGTCGGAGTTGAAGCAGTTGTTGTACACAGTGGTCGATGACACCGGCGAGATCGTGTCCGACAGATCGATGCGGTAGGCATCCAGCGTGATGTTCAGGCGATCCACACCGAACGGACTGCTGAGGACTGTACCGAGGGTCCAGGTCTTGCCGGTCTCCGGCCCGACTTTCGGGTTGCCCTTAACGACCTCAATCTCAAGCGGGAAGAACGCCGGGCCACCAGGTCGGAACCAGGCGTTCGGACCGCCAGGCCCCGTGTCGAACAGCGAGGTGCTGTTGCCGATGAGGGCGCGGCATAGGGCCTGTACTTTCACGCGATCCGGATTGGCAGGCACGTTGCCCCAGGTGGACAGCGTCGCCACGGAACACGGATCCACGTTCGGGAAGCCCACCACACTCTGCGTGGGTCCGGTAAACAGCTCGGCGGTATTGGGCGCGCGCGTTGCGTACTGGTAGCCGCCGCGGAAGGTCATGAAATCCATCGCCTTCCAGGTGAACAGGGCCTTGTACGTGTTGGTACCGCCAGCGGTGTTGAAGTCCGAGAAGCGGTAGCCGAGCTCCAGTTCCAGGTTCTTGATCACCGGCACCAGCGCCTCAGCGTAGATTTCCTTCACGTTGGTGCTGCCCTCCGTGCCGTTGGAGGCAAAGAGGCCAATGGGATTGTCGAGCACCTGCTCGACCGAATTGCCCGGATCAAAGACGAAGTCGTTCTTGCGATAAGACACACCCGCCGCAAACCGGACGTCGCCGGCCGGCAGCGCGAAAGCCATGCCCTGGAAATTGGCTTCGGCGATCTCCTGCGTGAGATCGGTCCTGTTCCGCATGCGGGTTTCGATGCCCTTCAGGCAGCTTGCCGCAGGGGCGAATTCGGCGAACACCGGCAAGCCGGTGGGGCAATCGATCCGGTAGCCACTGCCCGAGCTGGTGAAATTGGTGCCCGTGCCGAAGTTCGGCTTGGCAACCAGGAACTGGTAGCGCTGCAGCGACGGCAGACCCGAGGACTCCGCGATGATGTTCGTGTCGCCACGCGACACATAGGCGTCCCAGGTCCAGTCGCGGAACCCGAGGTTGCCTTTCAGGCCCGCGACGATCTGCCAGACATTGTTGGTGTTCGTCGTATTGATCGGTCCGTTGTAGTCCAGAACCTGGGCGAGACTCCACGGCGAGGTCGGTCCCGTGGCACCCGCCGCAGCGGCCGGATCAACCGCGCGGGAGTTGAGCAGCGAAGCCAGGGCGGCCGGAATCGGCGTTCCCGCATTGACAGGAACCGGCGCCTGCCAGACGGTGATCGCCGGCGGCAAGCCACCGCGCTGATTGACCACCACATTGCTGTAGCTGGTCTGGACATAGGCGCTCAGGCCATCCTTGATGTCGTAGGTGGCGCGGCCGAACAATGAATGGCGCTCAAGCGGAGTCGAAACGAACCCACCGGTGAAGGTCTGGTCCAGGTTGCCGTTGGTCGAGAGCTTCTTGATCATGGTGAACGCGCCAGCGTCCAGGTCGTTCAGCGGGCCCGCGTAACCCAGGCCGCCATGGTCCGCAGTGAAGGGCGTGCCGTCGTTGTTGAAGTAGATCACCTGGCTGTTCGATACCGTGCCCGCCGGAACCTGCGGGAACAGCGCATCCACCGCCGCCTGCGACGGCCGGTTGTTGGCCGTCTGCCCGGCGCCATAGCCGCGCGGCACGATGAAGCCGGCGCTCGGGTTGCCCGGATCCAGCCAGCCATTCACGTAGAAGTCGCGATTGCTCTGCAGCACGCCTTCACGCTTGGTCCAGTCGATGCCAACCATGATGTTGCCGCGGCCGTCCGCGGAATTGATGCCTGCCAGGGCACTGAATCGGTGCTCCCAGCCATCCCCTTCCTGAGACACGCCGCTCTGAAGGTCGATGTCCAGGCCCTGGAAGTCCTTCTTCAGCACAAAGTTCACGACGCCAGCCATGGCATCCGGGCCGTAAACGGCGGATGCGCCACCCGTGATGACCTCGACGCTTTGAATGGCAGCCGAGGGAATGGTATTGACGTCGATGACCAGTGACGCATTGGCAGGCTGGGCGCGGCGGCCATCCACCAATACCAGGTTGCGATTGGGACCAAGTCCGCGAAGGTTGAGCGTTGCCGCACCCGGGCTGGCCGTCGCGCCGCTCTGGATGCTGGAGGTGAACTGCGTACTGCCCGGCACGAACTGGGGCATCTTGTTCAGGGTTGCCTCGACACCCGTCGACGAGGTGTTGTCGAAGGCTTCCTCACCCACGGTAACGATGGGGCTTGGGGCAGACAGATCCCGGGGTCGCTGGATGCGCGAGCCGGTGACGGTAACCTCTGCAAGCTCCTCTTCCGCTGCAAAGGCAAGTGGTGTGACAACGGCGCTGCCCAGGGCAGCAGCGACCGCTGCGGACACGAGCCAGTGCGAAGACACACGAACAGATGATGGCCGTACGACCGACTTGTTAAGTGTCATGGTTCCCCCGAAGAAGTTTTTCTGGTCCAGATCAGGCATCAGGCCCGCGACAATCGCGCGAACTCTCATACCAAATCGGTTATACCTCCAAGGATGTTTGGAAAGCAACGAGCAACCCGGAGGCAACACAACCTCCCGGCACGCGCGTCTAGAATGTCTTCGAGCCAGATGTCTGCGCGGAGCTGAACCATGACCAGTCGGCGGATTTTCCCTTTGTTTTCAACTCCGTTGTACGTAAACAACCTGGGGAGCTTCGAGAAGCCGGACCTGCGATTCCTGGACTACACGCACACCACTCCTGCAGGAGAATCGTTCAACTTTCTTACCTCTGTTGATAAGAGCGTTCTGGACCGTCCGGAACTCGCGCAAGTCCGCAGCCTCATCGAGAAGGAGATCGAATTCTGCGCACGCGATCTCTACGCCCTGACCAGCAATGTCGAGTTCTACATCACCAATTCCTGGGTGAATATCTACGGACGCGGCGACCAGGCCGGCGCGCACATGCACCACAACTCGTTGCTGTCCGGCGTGCTGTATCTGCAGGCCACGGAAGCTGGAGGAGAGATCATCTTCCACAAGGACATGCAGAGTCAGGTTCCGTTTCCGCTGGCCATCGACCCCGAAGTGGCCTCGAGCAATATCTACAACTGCAAGAGCTGGGGCTACAAGCCGCAGACCAATGACATCTGCATCTTCCCCTCGGCTCTGTCGCATTCTGTGCTGCCGAATGATTCGGACGAAATGCGCTGGACCCTGGCGTTCAATGCTTTTGTCAGGGGCAAGTTCGGGGCGATCCATCAGCTGCATCTGAAGTAGGCAGGCGCTCCGGTGTACATCCGGGTGCAGATGAGCTGCTCGATGATCGCAACGACACAGAACGCCCTGCGACCGGGGATCACCTTGAGGATTTAACGCCGCGCCGGCGGAGTGATGCCCTTCAGAGATTGATACGCCATCCGGGTGATGACATCCCCGGAGAGGAACCCTCCCCGAGGCGCCCAGCGTGCATCGAGTTCCTTCGTGGGCTTGGCGGCGATGACCTCTGCCTCGCTCTTGCCCTCGTCGATCAGCTTCTGAACGCGGGCCCTGATCGTCACCAGCGCGTCGCGGGAGGCCTTGAGGTCCGCCGTGCTGGCGGGCTCGCCTTCGTCGGCGACGATGCGGGTCTTGTCGTCGGACAGCGAGAGCATCTTCTCTTCGGCGACGATCGTCCCGGCGAGCGAACCGCCCGAGGACATGTCGAAGAAAGGGTAGCCGCCGATGCCGCCGATGGTGCCGCTGGCGTGGATGACGTTGGCCCGCCTGAAGCGCACCAGGGTGTCGTTGTCCGTGTGCGCGCGGGGAACGTGAATGAGCTCGACCGTCTCGCCACCGTAGTAGATGGTCATCGAATCGGAATACGTTCGCGTCGGCAGTGCGGCAGGCGCTGATGGCGGAATCGTCTGGTTGAAGGCGGCGAGATACTGGCCGTTCTTCATCCGCTCACGCAGCGCGTCGTGGCCGATGATGGCCGCGCCACCCTGGGAAAACAGTTCGTTGGCGCCGAAGTGGTCGGCGTGCGCGTGGGTGTTGATGACGAGCTTGATGGGCTTGGGGCTGACGCGTGCGATGGCGGCTTTGATTTTGGCGCCCATCTGGGGGACCGAGGTGTCCACGAGGAGAACGCCGTCGTCGGAGACGAGGAAGAGGGAGTCGCCGCCCTGCCAGTTCAGGAGGTAGAGGTTTTGGCCGAGGTCGGTGGTCTTGATCTCGACTTTCGACCAGTCGACCGGCTGCTGCGCGAACGCTGAGGAAAAGGCCATCGTGGCCAGAGCGGCCGCAATCAGGAGTCGTCTCACAGGATTCCCCTCCGTGCTGAATCTTGGATCTCGTCGCAATGTGCCGAAGTATGCGTTACCTCCCACGGAGGCGGGGGCGAGAAATCGGTGGCGAATCGGAATATTCCGGGAAGAAACACCTCGTTACAACTCTCCGCGGCGTTGCCATCCTGACCTGAGCCAGTCGGTCAGCGTGTGTTAACTGCAGTTTACTTCTCTGTTAACCGTGGTTTACACTCCACCACCTTCGATCCAACTCTTCCAGTCGACGACATTCGATGTGTGGTTTTCGAACCTGAGAGATCGCCAGGCGAAACAGCGTGTCGCCGCGCGTATCCGACGTCTCTCGCTCGGGAATCCGGGTGACGTCCGCCCCGTAGGCTCTGGCGTCAGCGAGATGCGGATCGACTATGGTCCGGGCTACCGGGTCTATTTCAAGCAGCGCGGCGCGACCGTCGTGCTATTGCTGTGCGGAGGCGACAAGCGGTCCCAGTCGACCGACATCCGCAGAGCCATTGAACTCGCAGCAGACTGGGAGGAGTAGACCGTGGCAACGAGGAAACGTCGCAAGGAGAAATTCACTCCCTATGGCACTGCAGACCACCTGAAGTCCAGGGAAGACGTCGTCGCCTATCTCGAAGCCTGCATGGCAGAAGGCGATGATGACTCCGCCTTCATCGCCGCGGCGCTCGGCGACATCGCAAGAAGCTACGGCATGGTGAAACTGGCACGCGAGACCGGACTTACGCGCGAAGGACTCTACAAGGCGCTGTCAGCGGACGGAAATCCGAGCTTCGGGACGGCGCTCAAAGTACTGAAGGCGCTGGGCGTGAAGCTGGTGCCGCAGGTTGCCTAGGTATCGTGCCGAAGTATCGGAGGAGCGATGCCTTTCAGGCAGGGTGCGCCGACCGCACATCAACTCCTGCCCCACCACTCCGGAGCCGTTGTGTCCTGAATTCCTTCCTTCTCACACTTGCCCATCAAGGTTCCGAGCGACCAGCCGCAAAGACAGATGAATGCTCTATCCAGGACATCCTTCTCAGCCTGATTGGCCGAAAGATAGATGTCTGCAAGCATCTCGGATTGATCATCGTCATCCGAGAATAATGCCTTTGAAACTTGGGCAACAAGATTGCCGTAGTTGCAGCCCATATTTCTGCCTCCTCTGGATTCAGCCGACACCAAGCCAAATCCTGGCACTTTCCGCTGCTTTGTGAAATATGAAGCCGCAACGGCGCACGCGGCTATACCTGGTAGGCTACTGATCGCATGGATAATCGCACCCCGTCCCGCCTGCCTCGCGCCTGGTACTCCGCGTCGTTCAGTAACTTCTTCGTGCAGTCCACGGAGGAAGTCATCGGTCACCTCACGCGCAACAGCGCCCTGAACATCGACACCACCCAGCGCGATGCCTGGACTGCCACCATCGAACTGCTGAAGCAGAACCTCGCCGGCCAGAGCGGTCATCTACTGTTGGAGTTCAATATTCCCCGCATGGGCCTGCGGGCTGATGCCGTGCTGCTCCTGGCTGGCTGCGTGGTAATGCTAGAGCTCAAGGTGGGTGAGAAGTCGGCGAGCAGCAATGCCCTCAACCAGGTGTGGGAATACGCGCTCGACACTAAGAACTTCCACGAGCCCAGTCATGCGCTGCCAATCATCCCTGTCCTCGTTCCCACGGAATATCGGTCGGACACGCTCTCGCCCCGCCGGTTCGCGGACGATGGAGTTTGCCAGCCGCTGGCGATAAGACCCGATCTGCTGCCCCGGCTACTGGCCGAGCTCGCGACGGCGCACCCGAAGCCTCTCGACGCGGCGGCGTGGATTGCGGGCCGCTACAAGCCCACCCCCACCATTGTCGAGGCCGCGCGGCATCTCTACGCCAACCATAGCGTGGCCGACATCGTCCGCACCGAGGCCGATGAGCGAAACCTTTCCGACACCGCCCGGCGCGTCGAGTCGCTGATCGACCGCGCGAGGGCGCAGGGCGAGAAGATCATCATCTTCGTCACCGGCGTGCCAGGCGCAGGAAAGACGCTGGTGGGTTTGAACGTGGCCACCTTACACCGTGAGAGCAACGACACACACGCCGTGTTCCTGTCCGGTAACGGCCCGCTCGTGGCCGTGCTGCGTGAAGCGCTGACGCGCGATGACGTCGCCCGTCGCAAGCAGCGCCGCGAGCACATCACGAAGAAGGAGGCTGGCAAGCCCATCAAGGCGTTTATCCAGAACGTCCATCACTTTCGCGACGAGGGTTTGCGGGACCGCGAGAAACCGCCCGTCGACCGCATCGTGATCTTCGACGAAGCCCAACGCGCCTGGAACCGCGATAAGGCGGAACGATGGATGCGCACCGCCAAAAACATTGCTGACTTCCATCAGTCCGAGCCCGAGTTCCTCATTGAATGCATGGACCGACATCAGGGATGGGCAGTCATAGTGTGCCTTGTGGGCGGAGGTCAGGAGATCGGATCGGGGGAAGCCGGCATTGGATCGTGGATCGATGCCTGCACGGAGCAATTTCCCGACTGGACCCTGTGCGTGTCAGACCGCCTGCAAGACGCCGAATATGGCGCCGGCGACCCGATCCAGCGGGCCGCCGCTCGCCCACGGACCCAGTTCCTAGATGATCTTCACCTCACGGTCTCCATGCGTTCGTTCCGAGCCGAAAAGGTCTCCGCATTCGTCAAGGCGCTACTCGACTGCAATGAAGAAGCCGCCCGGCAGTACCTGACCTCTTTCCGCGACAGATACCCGATCGTCGTTACTCGGGATCTAGATGTCGCGAAATGTTGGGTTCGGTCCCAGGCGCGCGCGGATCAGCGCTATGGATTGCTGGCGTCTTCCAAAGCGATGCGCCTAAAACCCCATGCCATCGACATCCGGGTGAAGGCAGACCCTGCTCAGTACTTCTTGGGCGACGCCGACGATGTTCGGTCGAGCTACTACCTGGAAGACTGCGCCACGGAATTTCAGGTTCAGGGGCTAGAATTGGATTGGACCGTGGTGACCTGGGACGCGGATCTACGACGAACCAAGGAAAGCTGGTCGTTCCACGACTTCCGCGGCAGTCGGTGGCAAAACATTCAGAGCGCGGAGAACAAGAGAAACCTCACCAATGCCTATCGCGTGCTACTTACCAGAGCGCGCCAAGGCATGGCCATCTTTGTGCCGCCCGGCTCGCCCGAAGATCCAACACGCAGCCCTGCCCACTACGACTCTACGTTTGGCTATTTCCGGACAATTGGCATCGCACAGCTTTAGGCGCAGGCCGAGCGCATCGAGAACGCTCATGCCCCGCATTTCGACAAGACCGCGCGGGCGGTCGCCGGCCGCTTCCCTTGGTCTCACTTCCCCTCGTCCGGCCACACCGCGCGATCCCCCTGCAGCCGCCCACCAAACACGGCATTGATCAGTAAACCTCGCCCTTCTCATTGGGCTTGAAGATGTGCACATCCGGCAACGCACCGCCGAAGTTCATGAACCCCGCCGTGATGCCCAGCTCGAGATCCGTCACCGGAAAACGGCGATGCGTGTGATTGATGAACAGGCCCGTGCCCTGCGGCGAACATTTCGGGGTCTTCAGCGTCGTCTGCAGCCCACCTTCCCAGATGGCACACTTCGGCATAGGGACCGTCTTCCACCTTGTCCTTGGTGGACGCGCTGAAGTACTTCATGAATCCTCACCTCGGCAATGGATGGCGTGTTGTAGCGATTCACCCGACCGCGGCTGCCACCTGAAGCACCGGCCTTGCAGCGCCCGCTGTGGCCGGGACCCCTGCGCAGCCTCTCCGTTGACGACGATTTTTCCGAAAACAACAATCCCGGGACTCGTGAAGGCGTCCTACAGCAAAGCGGCTGATGGGTAAGACCTCTCCTACACCTACACCACGCAATTTCAACGAGTTGCCGCAAGAGTGACGCAGGTATCAGCGAGGGTAGGCCCGCTCGCTAGAGTCCGTGTTCAAGGCCGCTACGGCCGATTCAAGGGCGCAGAACCGTTTGGGCAAGAGCGCAGTCTGGAAAGCATGGTTGTCGCGGCTCAACCCGGGCCTGCAGGCGCGGCTGGCACTGGCTTTCGGCGCCGTGGTGGTGCTGGCCCTGGCCGCCAATATCCTCGCCGAGCGCCGCGTGGCGGTGATCGAGCGGCAGCTGATGCCGCCGCCGCGCTCGCTGCCGCCGGTGCTCGCGCGTCCCCGGCAGACAGTCGAGGTACCGCCTCCCGCCGTGGACGTGCCCGCCCGTGCCGAGGCGCAATCTGCTGATCTGCTCGCCGCGCTCGAGGCCCAGGCGCGGGCCGTCGATGGACGCCGCAGCTCCGGCGAGCCGGCGCTCGCAAATCAATACGCGGCAGCCACCGCTGCGCTCGGTGCGCGCAGCCGCAGGTTCCTCGGCGCATCGAACGAGATCCCGCGCAGCCAGCGGTTCGCCTTCCAGCAGGATCTGGGGGCGCTGCAGGCCCGCTCTGCCGAACTGATCGCATTGGCGGATGAACGGCGCGGTGTATACCGCGACTACCTGCTCGCGGTGGATTCCATCGCCGGCGAGGTGCTGTCGCGCCTCGATGGCTCCTGGCGCATTTTCGGGCGCGTGATCGCGCGACAACAGATGGTCGAGCTACGCGACAAGATCGAGAACCTGCGCAAGCACGCGGGCGAACTCGTCCTCGCCGGCTCGTTGCAGACCGCGGACCTCGCCGGCGCTGAGTCCGCCATTGCAGCGCTGGTCAAGCCGCCGCAGAAGTCCGGCACCACAAAGCCAGGCGCCGATGCATCCCTGGAAGGCAAGCTGCGCGATGCACTGGACGTCATGCGCACTGCGCGGGAGCGGCTCGATTCCCTTCACACAGAGGAGCACACGTCGGCGGCCGCCCGTGATGCGCTCGTCGTCCGACTTGGTCAGCGTGTCGGGACGATGGCAGCGGCAACGCGGCGCGTGGCCGAAGCAGCCGCCGCTGCAGCTGTTCCGCAGCGGTCGGCGTCCGTGGACTCTCCGGCCACGGCCCCGCTCCCGTCCGAGCCCCTGGCAGAAGCCAGCGCTGCAGTCCTTGCGCCCCCCGTTGCAGCCGTGGCGCCGCAAGAGCGCAACCGCGCATTGATGTGGATCAGCGTCGCGGTGCTGTTCGTGACGCTCATGATCTCGGTGCTCACCGTGCGCAGTCTCGTGCGGCAGGTGAGCCGGCTGCTGGAGGCCATCCGCAAGGTCGCACGCGGGGAGTCCGTATCCGTCGCGCAGGGCGGCATCCGCGAGCTGGATGTGCTGGCAGCCGAATTCAACTCGATGTCCACGCGCCTTGCGCAGGCGCGCGAGGACAATGCTCGTTACCAGCAGGAGCTGGAACTGCGGGTAAGCGAGCGCACGGCGCAGCTGCACCACCAGGCCTCGCATGATCCGCTGACCGAGCTGCCGAACCGGCGCGAGCTCACGCGACTGCTGGCCGATGCGCTTCAGGACGCGGCCGCGCGGCAGGCACGCCTGGGCGTACTGATGATCGACCTCGATCAGTTCAAGATCCTGAACGACAGCCTGGGCCATGCTTTCGGCGACCGCGTGCTGATCGCGATGGCGCAGCGGCTGAGCAGCTTCGTCGACCAGGACGGGTTCGCCGCCAGGCTGGGAGGCGATGAATTCATCGTCGTGACGCCGCGTGAAACGGACATTGGCGCCATCAGCGACTTTGGCCGTCAGCTGGTGCGCGCATTCCAGCGCCCGCTGTCGGTGGACGGACGCGAGCTGATGCTCAGCGTGAGCGTAGGCGCCAGCGTGTACCCGGACCATCAACACGATGGCGAGGCGCTGCTGCAGGCGGCGGATGCCGCACTGTTCCGTGCAAAAGCCGAGGGACGCAGCTGCTTTGCGCTCTACGCCCCGGAGCTGCGCGATGCGGCCGAAGCGCGTTTCAGCGTCGAGCAGGCCTTGCGCCACGCGGCGGACCGCGGCGAGTTCGAACTGGTGTACCAGCCGGAAGTGGAGCTCGCCAGCCTGGAGATCCGCACCGTCGAGGCGCTGCTGCGCTGGCGCCTGCCGGATGGAAGGCTGGCCCCGCCGATCGAATTCCTCGGCGTCGCCGAAGAATCCGGCCTCATGACCGAGATCGGCGCCTGGGTGCTGAGCGAGGCCATGGCGGCGGCTGCCCGCTGGTATCACGGTGGCTGGAGTGAAGTGCGGGTCGCGATCAACGTATCACCGCGGCAGCTGGTCGACCAGGCCTTCGTGGGCCAGGTTGCGGCATTGCTGCAGCAGTATGGACTGCCCGCGCACACGATTGAGATCGAACTGACGGAGAACGTGCTGCAGACCGGCACGCACACGATCCGCACACTGCAGGGCCTGCGAGAACTCGGCGTCAGCACCGCGCTCGATGACTTTGGCACCGGCTACTCCTCACTGGCTTCGCTGGAAAACCTGCCGCTCACACGCGTAAAGCTCGACCGCAGCCTGGTCGAGGGCATCGACACCAACCGACGCTCGGCCGCGATCGCGCGCGCCATCATCGCGCTGTGCGATGGACTCGGACTGCAGGTCACCGCCGAAGGCATCGAGCGTCCGGCGCAGTTCCAGTTCCTGATGCAGCATCCCTCGCTGCTGCTGCAAGGCTATCTGCTCGCGCGACCGCTGCCCGAGGCCTCCGTCCTGGAGGCGCGACGGCAGATTCCGGAACAGCTGGCCTCCCTGCTGCTGGCACTGCCAGCGCCCGAAGGTTTGCCCTTGTCCGCTGCGCCCGCGAGTGCCGAGCAGGCTACCTTCGGCTGAACGCAGGGGCCACGTCGGCGCTCCGGCGCCTAAAGCAGCGAGTTGAACAACCGCGCCACATTCTCCGCGAGCCGGCGCAGCGCGGGCCGACGCCGCCACGCTTCCAGCTCCACCGCATCCGACGCCGCAATGCAGCGACGCTGGATCTCCTCGACCCTTGCGATCGAAGCCGCGTCGTACAGCAGCAGACTGGCTTCCTGATTCAGCTGGAATGAGCGCAGGTCGACGTTGCTCGAACTGACGATGGCCAGCCGGCCATCGATGCCGACGTTCTTGGCATGCAGCAGGAGATCGCGATACAGGAAAATCCGCACCCCAGCCTGCAGCAGGTCCTCGTAGTAGGAGCACTGCGAGAGGTTCACCAGCCACTGATCGGCCACCTTCGACAGCACGATATCCACGCCTACGCCGCGCACCACAGCCGTACGCAGGGCACCCAGCACATCCTCATCCGGAATGAAGTAAGGCGTGACGATGATCACGCGCTCGCGTGCCTGATGGATCTGCCAGACCAGCAGCGACTCGAAGCCTTCATGCGGATAGTCGGGACCGCTGGGCAGCAGCTGCGCCTGGGCCGTGCCCGTCGGCTGCGGCACGCTGATGGGCGTTGGCACCTCGCCGGTCTCCAGGCACCAGTCACCCTGCACGATGGCGGCGATGGAGGCGACCACGGGACCGGTGACACGGACAACCAGCTCGCGGTTGACGACGCCCGGCCTGAAGTCTCGCGCCACCAGATTCTGCGAGCCTGCGTAACCGATGCCGCCATCGATCACGAACAGCTTGCGGTGATTGCGCATGTCGCGGCGCAGCCAGCCGCGGAGGATCCGCCACGGCTGCGCCTCGCGCACCTGCACCCCGTGCCCGCGCAGCAGTCGAAGCGTGCCCCTGCGCCAGTGATGCGAGCCCACCGGGTCGAGCATCACGCGGGTCTCGACACCGCGCGTCGCGGCCCGGCCCAGTGCGGCCGCGACGCGCTGTCCCACTGCGTCGTCAGCAAAGATGTAGACCAGCAGGTGCACGAAATGCTGTGCGGCGTCGATGTCCTGCACAAGACGATCCACCACCTGGTCGTAGTCGTCGATGAACTCGACAGTGTTGCCTCCTGTTGCCGGCATGTGACCAAGCATGGCGGTCAATCCGGCAACCGGACCCTGTTCGCTGGTGGGCAGGGCGTGCGCACGCAACAGCGCCGCCGTATCCTGCAGGAACGGCAGCAGCGCACGGAACCGCGCCCTGCGCCACGCGGGAAAACCCAGGTTGCCGATCGCCAGGAACAGCACCAGCCCCGGAACCGGCAGGAAGAAGATCAGCAGCAGCCAGGCGCGGGCGGCAGAAGGCACGCGGCCCAGCGGCACGACCAGCAGTGCGCCGATGCGGATGATCCATTCCGCCCAGTACCAGAGAGTATCGAGGTGGCTCGACAAGGCCGCGGGGCTACAGCCCGCCCAGCGCGTTTACGGCAAAGGCCAGCACACCCACATTGAACAGGAACGCCGCCGAGGTGTGGCCGAGTACCACTTTGCGTATGTGCGCGCCGGTGATCACGACATCCGAGGTCTGGAACGTCATGTCCAGCGTACCGACGATCAGCGCCAGGCCCTGCCAGTGCAGCGCCTGCTTGCTGGCAATGAGCGTGCCGATGGCGAAGAGAATGACGATGGACAGCAGCACGGTGATCGCCAGCATCGCGACGCGGTTCGCGTCGTTCCTGGCGGCCCGCTGGCGCATCGCGCGGGTGTCCTCGCGCAGCAGTGGCAGCACCGATGCGAGGAACACCAGCGCGGCGACATCGAAGCCGATCAGTAGCGCGAGGCGCCGGTCGGCCAGTATCGCGAACAGGCCCACGGAGACAGCCACCAGCACCCCGGCGAACACCAGGAACCGCGGCGGTGCGATCCTGCGCAAGCTGCTGTGAAGACCGTCAGGCATGCGGGCCAATTGCTCCCACCCGATGATCAGGGTGAGTCCGAGCCTACTGCCCGCAGGGCCTCGCCGGCAAATCCGGCCATGCCGTCACGGTTGTCAGGAATCCACCGAGAAGATCGCGGTGTAGATGTCCACAGACTGCATGGAGACCGGCCTGCCGCGACCGACGCTGGTGAAGCCGATGTCTGGCAACTCCTGCGCCCAGCCGGACGAGGCCAGCAGGCCGTCTTTACCGGGCAGATCAGCCCTGACATAGCCCGGCGGGTAGGGGTATCCCCTAATCAGAACGGTGTCGGGCCACAGCGTCACAGGCGCTGCTGGGGCGTGAGTACTGTAGACTTCGCCTCCTTCCGGATCTGCAGAAAAGGTGCCTGTTTCATGATTTCTTTCAACATGTTTGCTGCCGCTCCCAAGGGGTTGAAACACGCTGTTGCAGCAATGCTTCTGGGTAGCAGCCTGCTACTGACCCAGCCAGCCGCAGCGACCACCGTGCAGGTCAAGACATCACTGGGTGATATCGAGATCAACCTGTTCGACAAGGGCACGCCAAAGACCGTGGCGAACTTCCTCGCCTATGTAAATGACAGTCCCAGTGCCTACGCCAACAACGTAGTGCATCGCTCTGCGCCCGGTTTCGTCATCCAGACTGGCGGATACAGCTATGCGGGAAGCCTGCCGCTGCTTGCCGTTGCAGCAAAGCCGGCAGTGGCAAATGAGCCGGTCTATTCCAATGTCCGCGGCACCATCGCCATGGCAAAGACCGCTTCGGATCCCAACAGCGCGACCAGCCACTGGTTCATCAGCCTGGCGGACAACTCTGCGAACCTGGACGTCCAGAATGGCGGTTTCACCGCATTTGGCCAGGTCACCGCTGGCATGGCGGTTGTCGATGCCATCGCTGCGGTCAATCGCTTCAATCTGGGCGGGGATTTCGCGACCATCCCGCTGCGTAATTTCACCAACGCCGACGCGACCGCAGGTACTCCGCCGAATGAAAACAATCTGGTGCTGATCCAGAGCATCATTGTCGTCGACTCAAACGTGGATTCTGCGGCCAGCCTCAACCCCGCCAAAAATACGCTGATCAATGCACCGCCGGCAGGTGACGGCAGCGGCGACGGCGGCGGTGGCGGATCCACGGGAGTGGTGAGCTTGCTTGCATTGGGGTTGCTCGTCCTGGGTCGCAAGACTTTTGCGCGGGAGCCTCGCCGCTCGAATTGATCAGGAACCCGCCCTGCTACTTGTCATGCTGATGTAGCTTGCGGCTGGCTGGCCGATGGTGATCGGCCAACTGGAAGGGTGAGAAGTAGTCGGGCGCCAGATCCAACAGCCGGGGCCAAAGCTCGTCGAGCCAAGCGAAGGGCAGGCAATAGCCGCAGATCTCTACACCGAAGCCCAGGCCGGCGGCGTGGCAGTGAAACTCATCGCCTCCCCGCTCACCGGATGCGAGAACTCCAGCTTCCAGGCATGCAGACACAGCGGCGGCTCGTCCACGCCCAATGTCTGACGCGGCGTTCCGTCCTCACTGCCGTAGGCCATATCACCTGCCACCGGAAAGCCCAGGAACTCGCAGTGCAGGCGGATCTGGTTGGTGCGACCGGTCAGCGGCCGCGCCTCGAGCAGCGTGGTGCCATCGGGCCATCGCTGCAGCACCGTGAACTGCGTGGCCGCCGCCGCGCCGAGTGCATCGACCTCGCGCGTTCCAGATGCCAGCACCTGCCGGCCGATCGGAGCATCGCAGTGAAACTCCTCGGCCGCCGGTTGCCCGCGCACACGCACCAGATACGTCTTCCGTACGCGCCCTTCCGCAAACTGGCTCTGCAATCGCCCAGCGAAGTGCCGGCTGCGCGCCGCGATCACCAGGCCCGTGGTGTTCGCATCCAGCCGGTGCGCGGGCTTGGGCTTCTGGGGTCGATAGACGGTGTTCAGGATCTGCTGCAGGGTGTTGCGCGTGTAGCGGCCACCGGGATGCATGGGCAGCGGCGCCGGCTTGTTCAGAACGATCAAGGCCTCGTCCTCGTGCAACACGGTGACACCACCATTCACTGCGGGCTCGGTGGTCTGCGGCAGCCGATGCAGCAGGCGCTCGCCGGCATGCACGATCTGCGTCGGGTCAAGTACCTGGTGGCGGGAATCGAGCAGATTCCCGGCGCGGCATTCCTCTTCCCAGTAACCCGCGGGCAGATGCCCCAGCAGCCGGCAGAAGGTGGCGAGCACACTCAGGCCATCGCATTCCTGCGGCACGCGCAGCGGGCGGAACGATTCTGCGGGAACGCTGCCTGGCAACGGATGCGTCGCCTCGTGGATAGCCTGGTTGCGCCTGCGCAGCACCTGCGCTGCCTCATCTGCTTCGCTGCGGTGGCACCAGGGGCAGGAACGCCCGGGCACATAGCGCGCGTCCTGCTGTTCCTCCGCCGTGAGCGGAGACAGGCAATTGAAGCACTGCGCTGCGTCAGTCTCCTGCAGCGCAGGATCCACGCCGACACGCTGATCGAAAACAAAACATTCACCGCGATAGTGCGCGCCGCCACACTCCTCGAAGTACTTGAGAATGCCGCCGTCCAGCTGCAGCACATTCCGGAAGCCCTGGGACTCCATGTAGGGGCCGGCCTTCTCGCAGCGGATGCCGCCGGTGCAGAACATCACGATGGTTTCGTCCTTGAGCGCGGCAGGGAGCTTCGCGACGGCAGCCGGGAAGTCGCGGAAATTATCCACACCGGCCGGCAGCGCGTTCTCGAAGGTGCCCAGCTTCACCTCGTAGTCGTTGCGCGTGTCGAGCAGGGTCAGTGGCCGCCCCTCATCCAGCCAGGCCTTCAACTGCCGCGGCGAGAGCTTTGGTGAGGTTCGCCGCGCAGGTTCAATGCCCGGCACGCCAAAGGCGATGATCTCCTTCTTGATGCGCACCAGCATCCTTCGGAAGGGCTGATGGGCCGTGTAGCTGTACTTCGGCTCGAGCTGCGCCAGTCCCGGAATCGACTGCAGACGCGCAAGCAGGGCGTCGATTCCCGTACTGGCTCCGGCTACGAACAGGTTGATGCCTTCTGCGCTGAGAAGAATCGTTCCGCGCAGCTGGTGTGAACGGCACAGCGCCAGCAGTTCGGCGCGCAGCGCCGGAAGACCATCCAGCAGGGCGAACCGGTAAGCGGCAATGTTCGCCACCGGAAGCGCAGGAGTCGTGGCCATCGTCACTGCGCGGGAGCGGCCGGCTTCCAGTCCGGTCCTGGCGTCACATTGATCATCCACGGCACACCGAATCGGTCGATCAGAGAGCCATAACCCGGTGACCAGAAGATCTCGGCGAAAGGCATGACAACTCGCCCGCCCACCGCAAGCTGCTCGAACCAGCGCCGCGCCTCATCCACCGAAGATGAATGCAGGGTCACATCGAAGCCGTTCTTCGGCTTGTCGACGTTCGGCGCCCAGGCCGGGTCCATGTCCGCGCCCATTAATGCCTGGTTGCCGACTTCGAGCCAGCAGTGCATCAACCAATCCTTCACCTTGTCATTGACCGGCATGCCCGGAGGCCCTTCGCCGTAAGGCACGGCAGCCGTAACCCTGCCGCCAAGCACACCGGCGTAGAACTCGAAGGCCTCGCGGCACTGCCCCTTGAAACTCAGACTGATGACGATCTTCATGCGATTTCCCCGGATTGGAGGTTCCAATGCGGTGAGCATAAGATCTATCCGATACCGTCGCTATCGGCTGGCGAACCCTGCGGCCCGCTCGTAAGCCTTCAGGTGCGCGAACGCCGCCTCCAGCCAATGCACATCCTGCCCCAGCGCCCGTCCCCGCTGGATCATGTCGCCGACCAGGTGATCGGATTCCACGCGCCGGCCGGCGTCGATGTCGCGCAGCATCGATGCCTTGAACGAGGATCCAGGCGAGAGCAGCATCCGCTCTGCGAACGCGGCACCCTTTTCGCTCACGGGGTAGCCGGCTGCCTTGGCGATCGCGGCGCAATCTCCCACGATCTGCCGCGCAATACGCTCCCCCTCGAGGGTCGCGACAATGTCGCCGACACCGGCACGCATCAACGCCGTGAGTGAGGCGCCGGCGGACATGAACGCGAACTTCTGCCACAGATCCGCGAGCACATTGGCGCTGGATCGCGCATCGAAACTTGCCCGGGAGAAGGCGGCGGCGATGCGCTCGCAGCGCTGCGGCGAAGCTTCGGCGTCGCGTTCGCCCCAGGTCATGGACTGCATCTGGTTGTGATGCTCGATCTCGCCCGCGGAATTCAGCGTCACGCTGATGTGACACAGGCCACCGAGCACCTGGGGCGCGCCGAAGGCTGCATCCAGTGCGTCGAAATGTCGCAGACCATTGAGCAGTGGCAACAGAGTCACGCCCGGTCGCTGCATTGCCGGCGCGATGGTCCGCATCGCGTCCTGGAGGTCGTACGCCTTGCAGCTCAGCAGCACGAGATCGTAGTCAGGCGCCAGGGAGGACATCTCGACCACCGGCACCGCGAGGCGGGCATCGCCGAGCGGACTGCGGATGACCAGGCCTTCCGCACGCAGGTGCGCGGCCCGCGCCGCCCGCACCAGGAATGTTACGTCGCAGCCGACTTCGCGAAGCCGCCCACCGAAGTAACCGCCGGTGCCCCCAGCGCCAAGAACAAGGATTCGCATGGAGGCACGGCGACTGCGCTACTTCGCTGCCGCGGCGGGCGGTGCTGCGGGCAGCGTGGCAGGATCCCAGTGCTCGTCCGCTTTGCCGTTGACGAAGCGCCAGGTGTCGAACCAGGTGCTGGTATAGGACTTGGTCGGGTCGTCGGCGTATTTGTACTCGCGCGCGGCCAGGACTGTCACGTAGTCGCCTTCCGCCTGCACCGCCACGACCGGGCTGGTGAGCTTGGTGCAGGTTGGCGTGGGTACCCGCTTGGCCACGTTGATGAAGTAGTTCTTCACACCCGCCAGTCCGGAGGCCGCCACCGGGTTGTGCTGGATGTACTTGTCCGTCAGCCACTCACCCGCGCGATCCCACTGATTGCACTGGAGCAGTTCACGCATGATGCGCAGCGCTGCCTGCTTGTTGCGGTTCAGCTGCGGATCCTTGCTGGTGAACAGGGACTCCGGGTCCGGATGTGCGACCACTGGATCGGACAGCGCTCGCATCTGCGAGGCGGCGGGCAGTGCCGCCAATGCGGTCAGCGCGACCGCGAAAACCAGACTCATTGGACGTGTCATCGAACCTTCTCCCCTGTTGCAGTTGGGCTGTAATCGGTTGTCGCGCCGAACCATGCCGACGTTACTCTTTCCATCCAGCCGGAGGCTCAGTGCCCCCCGCGATCTGGCGAGTCTTGTACAGCCACTGGCCCTTCACTTTGGTCCACGTGGCGTATTCCTTGCCCTGCGTCGTCATCTTCATTGGATCGCCCTTCTTCTCCGGGCGGTACTCCGTGAAGATGACCTGTGAGGTTGCCGTGTCGCCGTGAACGACGATCAGCGCGTTATCGACCGTGATGTTGAATGGCAACCTCTCGCGCGGGGCGGCGGGAGCGGCCGGCTCCGCACCCGTGGCTGGCGCGGCGGCAGCGGGCGGAGGCCGGTTGTAGGCACTCTTGATGCCTTCCCTGCCTTCGTAGCGGCGCGTGCCAAGGATCAGCACACCGTCCTCCGCATAAAAGCTGTCCTCGGCCTTTCGCTCCATCAGGCCAAAGTTGTAGTAGTAGCGCGTGATCTGATCGAGGATCAGCTGCCGGTCGATCAGTGACTGCGCGGTCATCTTTTCCTGGGCCTGCACGGAGGCGGCACCCGCCAGCGATACGGCGCACAGAGTCATAACCGCGACCTTGCGAATCGAATTCATGCCCATGGTCAATCCCCCGGTTTGTTGCAACAAATGATACGCCGCTGCCCGCCCCCAGGGAATTGCCCTTCCAGGAGGTGCCGGCCCTCCAGAAGGCCCCTTACACTGCGCGACTCCTCCGCCCGACCGAGAGGTCTCGATGCCCACCCGAACCGACGCCGCCCCTGCCCTGCAGTTCTCCGGCTACCAGAAGATCGTCATCGCGATGCTCGCCTTCCTGCAGTTCGCGGTGATCATCGACTTCATGCTGATGGCGCCGCTGGGAGCACTGATCATGCCGGCGCTGGGGGCAACCCCCGCTCAGTTCGGCACGGTGGTTTCCGCCTATGCATTTGCGGCGGGCGTCTCCGGGTTCCTGACTGCGGGGTTCGCCGACCGCTTTGATCGCAAGAAGCTGCTGCTGTTCTTCTATGCGGGGTTCATCGCCGGCACGGCCTGGTGCGGCCTGGCGACGAGCTTCGAGTCGCTGCTGCTGGCGCGCATCATGACCGGACTGTTCGGCGGCGTGATCGGATCGATCGTACTGGCCATCGCCACCGACCTGTTCGCGCCGCAGATGCGTGGCCGGGTGATGGGGTTCATCCAGACGGCGTTCGCCGCGAGCCAGATCCTGGGCATCCCGATCGGCATTTATCTGTCCAACCACTGGAACTGGCAGGTGCCCTTCCTTGCGCTGGCGGTGCTGGGCCTGACGGCAGGTCTGCTGATCGCATTCCTGATGCGCCCGGTCAACGAACACCTGAAGGCAAGACAGGAAAGAAGTCCGTTCGCACACCTGGTGCACACATTGGTGGAGCCGCGTCACGCGATCTCGTTCGTCTCCGTGCTGTTCCTGACCACGGGCGGCTTCATGCTGATGCCGTTCAGCAGCGCGTTCACGGTAAACAACCTCGGTATCGGGCTCGACCAGTTGCCCATCATCTACCTGGTAACCGGCATGGCGACGATTTTCGTCGGGCCGATGGTGGGCAAGGTTTCCGACTCAGTCGGCAAGCTGCCCACGTTCTATGCCGGCTCCGTGATCACCATCGTGATGGTGATGATCTATACACACCTGACCCATGCCACGCTGGTCACGGTGACGATCATCAACGTCGTGATGTTCATCGGCATCTTCTCGCGGATGATCCCCTTCCAGGCGCTGATGACGCAGGTTCCGGTGCCGACACACCGGGGCGCGTTCAACGCGGTGAACGCATCGATCTCACAGCTTGCCGGAGGCCTGGCAGCGGTGGTGGCCGGGCATATCGTGCAGCAGGGAACGGACGGGAAACTGCATCACTACGATGTCGCCGGATACGTGGTGGTCGTCACTTCGCTGCTGGCCTGCTATTTGATGTGGCGCGTGGAGCGTGGGATCCGCAGCGCGACGTTTCGCTGAACGGCCGCCCTATCGAGGCGGCGGCGAAGCCGGAACGGTGGTCTCCGCCAGCGGCCAGTTGCCGTCATACGGCGGCCAGTTCGGCACGGCAAGCTGCGGCGGCGGATAGAACATCGCGGTGTAAGTGGTGCGGATCTTCCCCTCGTCGATCACGAACCACCAGCTCGCAACGTTGCGCGGTGTCGACGAACCAGGCCGGCGTATGAACACTCCCGTCGCGAGCACGATCTGCGCCTCCTCATCGATGAGCGGAATCCTGCGCGCCGCGACCATCAAGGCGTTGAAATTCTCGAGGCCATCGACGCATCCGCGGATGGCAGCTCCGGGCTGTTGCGGGGTCTGCCCAGCCGGGGGCGAAGTCGCGCGCGCGGGGTCGGGCGGCAGGAAGGCGCCGCCGGGCGCCGGCGTACCGTTTTCTGCGCGGCCGCAGCCCTTGTGCGTGAGGGCGATCGAACCGTCATGCGAAGTGATGGCGTCGAAGTAGCTGTCGACGATGCGGCCCAGCGTCGCGCGGTCCACGCGCTGCTTGGCCGGAACAGCCTCCTGACGCGGCGGATGCAGCGCCAGGTAGTCGGGATTGTGCAGGTTGGCGGGTGGGCGGCCTGCCTGGCGCGGGCCGCTCAAGCCGGGATCGTTCTCGCGCGCGATGTACCATTCGGCTTCGGTGAGTGCGCGGTTCTCGACGCGCAGGCGCAGCGTCACGATCGCGGTGTCGTTGCCTTCCATGACCGTGCCGTAGTAGCCCGCCTGACCTGTCACAGGGTCGAAATACCGGCGCTGGACCTTGCCGAGCGCGGTCACGCTCTTCCAGACGCCTTTGCCCTGCGTAACATTGATCGCGTTCTCGGTCTGGCGGAAGCCGACCACCAGCGGCGCCTTGGCCGGATCGTGCGCCACGACTGCCCCAAGATAGCGATCGAGCATTCCACCCAGGCAGGCCCGATCGCAGGCGTCCTGCGCGAATGCTGAATCGCAACCAATGATGATCAGGCCGCAGCACGCCGCCCATTGCTTGAATCGTGACATCGTTCCCCCCGATCCGCGTTATTGGTGAGCGCCAGCATATCCCGACTCGGGCGCGCGTGCCCGCCAGCATCTACCTCAACCAGCCGATCTCCCGTGCCGTTTTTTCGCCTATCAGCACGTCTCGCAGACTCGAGGGAATTTCCGCCTCGTCTTCCGCGACGGGCACTCGCCCACCCATCAACTCCGCGAACTGCTGTGGATAGCGCGGCAACCTGTCCGGTTCGGCGTATCCCTCGGGATAGATTGGCAGCGCTGTCTGCGAGTCGTACTTGTCTGTGGCCTTGAACGTGTGCAGCAGCTCGTGCGAAAGGATCACCAGATTCTGTTTGAGATATTCCCGGCCACCAAACAGATTTACGCGCCCGATACGTCCCTTGCTCAGCGCCGTGGAGTGCCCAAGCACGCCATGCTTCCGTGGATCATGGAACAGCAGGTAAAGCCGGACATGAGGCTTGATGCCGCTCTTTGGACTGTGCGTCCATGCAAAATGGCGAAACCGCAGGCTCCACCAGACCACCGACAGAGCGCCGCCCTCATGCGGTGGCTCAGGTGGCACGTCCGTCACTTCCGGCCCCAGGGACACTTCAACCGGACGAGTCAATTTCAATTGATAGTGGGCACCCTCATCGGCGAAAAACGCTACCGCGGGCTCGAAGTCTGCTGTCTGCAATGACTGGATGTAGGCGGCCACCCTGTCATCGTGATCCACGTTGACCGGATATACGACCACGCGAAAGCTGTGCTCCCAGTCCAGGCCCCGCTCTTCCAGCCATGCCTGCTGGGCCACCACGGCCAGAACGAAGAGCAGCACAGTGATTCGAACTGCTTTCCACATTGTCTGCTCAACAACCTTTCCAATCGAACACGGGTGGCTGGGGTCGCGACGCCGAGAATCAGTGCAGCAGGCGCAAGGTCACAGAGCGTCCCAGTACTGCTCCATCCGCCTGCGCAGCGCTGCATCCGGCAGAACACCGCGACCAGCAGCCTGGTTGTCGCGCAGATACTCGAGCGTAGTGGTGCCCGGGATCACGGCCGTGATCGCCGGGTGGGACAAATTGTACTTGAGCATGAACTGCGCCCAGGTGGCTGCGCCAAACTCGGCGGCCCAGTCCGGAAGCTTCTTGCCCGCCACGCGCGGAAACAGGCTGGCATTGCGGCCGCCCAGCGGCACGTTGTTCAACACCGCTATGCCCCGCTCCTGCGCCAGCGGCAACAGGTCCTGCGCCGCCGCGCGATTGGCGATGGAGTAATCTACCTGTACGAAGTCCAGCGGCTGTCTGCGCATGACCTCGATGAATTGCGCGTGCTGCCGCGGCGAGGCCGTGGTTGCACCGATGTAACGGATGCGCTTTTCCTGCTTGTACTCGCGCAGCAGCGGTATCAGATCGTCGAACCGCACCAGGCTGTGGACCTGCATCAGATCGACGACCTTCACGCGCAGGCTGGTGAAGGATTCATCGATGAGCTGCCGGTTGATGACCGCCTCAGCCTGCGGCGCCGACACCGGCTTCGTGGCGATGAAGTAGCGATCGCGGTTGCCCAGCTCGGCCAGCAATTGACCGATGACGGCTTCGGATCGGCCGTAGCCCCGAGCGGAATCGATGACGCGGCCGCTCAGGGACGGAAACTCGTGCAGCACCTCCCGGCGGGCGGCGAGATCCACGGACGAATCCACGTCGTAAGCATTGGTGCCGATACCGACCGCCGGAATCCGTTCGCCGGTGGAAGGAATGGCGCGCTGGATCAGCGCCTGCGCTGACGGCTCGGCAGCAGATGCGAGGCGCGATGTTCCGGCAACTGCCAGAGCGCCCTTGAGCAGGCTGCGACGCGTCGTGTCCATGCGCGCAGATGATAGCTGCTCAGTCCTGCCCCCGCCTGACCAACTCCCAGAACAACGCGTCGAAGCCGACGCGGATGCCTACATCGCCGCTCCAGTTGTGGTCCCGGTCCCAGCGCACCAGCGGCTCGACGTACCAGAACAGCCACCGGCTCTTGCTGGGCCAGCGGGCAAAGATGCCGGCCTCGTAGTAGGTGACCTTGGCCTCATCTTCTTCTTCGGCTTCGGCCAGCACGCGAACTCCGAAGCCTTTGCCGATATCCCGGCCCTCGGCGTACTGGGCCGAACGCCGCAGCTCGAGCTGTTCGGTCACGTAGGCATACGCCAGCGTCTGCGTCCATTTCACCTTGTCCCCGTCGGCAAGCCATTTGCCGTACGTGGACGAGCGGAACACGTTGCGCCCGGCCCAGCGATCAAAGGTTCCCGACGAGGAGAATCCAAGCCCTTCATCGGTCCGTACGAACAGCTTGGCGTACGGGTAGAAATCCCACTTGCCGAACTCGTAGTCATTGCTCCATTTCAGCGACGTGAACAAGGCGGGCGGAATGTCGATGCGCACACCGACGTCGAAATCGAGCTGATTCCGCAGCTCATAGCGCACGCCGGCGCTCAGCCGCGAGTCCTCGCCAGCGGCGCGCGGCGCCTCGTCCACGGACTCGCTGGTGACGAACAGGCTCAGCCGTCGCTGGAGGTTGGGCAGCTTGATCTGTATGTCGAACTCGGCTTCCAGAGAGAAATCGAACCCGTCGCTGCGATCCAGCGACTTGACCGTCATGCCGAGACGATAGGGTGCCGGCGGAACCGGTTGCTTCTCCTTTTCGTCGTCGGCGAAGTACTGGTCGGCGCCCTCCACCAGCCCTTGCGACCAGACAAACAGCCAGTCGTGCGCCTCGTCGATGTGCTGCTCGACACCGACAGGAGGTGGTGTCGCGGCACGCTCGGCCTGCACCTCATCGATGGACTGCTCCGTCGGTCGGTGACGAGTGATCGCCGGAGCCTGCTCCGCGACGGGTTGGGGCGAGCTGGCGCAGCCGGCCAGCGTCAGGACTGCCAGGGCAAGCGCAACGATTTTGGCGTTGGGACGGATCATTCGCCAAGGATAAGGCGCTTCGGGTACAGCCTGCAGCTGTTGATCCTGGATTCGGCCTGGATTTCGGCATATCGAACGTCGCTGACCACTGCATGTCCGCCAGCTACAATGATCGACCAGTCCGGCATGTTCCGGCCCGGCATGCAGCAGCGTGGTTCACTACAAGGGGCGATTCATGAGAATTCAGTTCAGCACGGCAGCACTGTCTGCAGCCGTGGGTGCGTTGTGCGCGACGGCCGGCTTCGCCCAGACCCCGGGGCCTGCGCCTGGCCCAGGAGCGGCGCCGACCACCGGCAGCGTGGTGGTAGCCAATCCGACTTACACGACGCTCGTGATGGAAACCGCCATCAATCGTCCCGCGGCGGAAGTATGGAAGCGCGTGGGAAAGTACTGCGATATCGGTGAGTGGTTCCAGATCCCGTGCACGATCACCTCCGGCAAGGATGGCGAAGTCGGCACGGTACGTTCCATCGGCCGCGAGATCCTGGTGGGGAAAACGGACCTCTCATACACCTATACGCAGCCGGTGACGGCAGGCCAGCCATACATCCTGTATCACGGCACGATGGAAGCGAAGCCGGTAACGGCAACCACGTCGAAGATCGTCTACACCCTGATGTGGGACAACTCGACACTGGCGGATGATGCCGCCCGCGACCGGGACAAAGCCCAGCGCCGCCAGATGTTCGAAGGCGCGCTCAACAACATGAAGATTCTCTCCGAAGGCGGCACGTTGCCGCCGCGCGCTCCTCGCGGCGGCGCTGGTGGTCCGGGTGCGTCTGGCGGCCCCGGGAGCCCTCCCCGCAGTCCCGGGCAATAGTCGGCAAGGTCACGGAAAAAGGCTGGCATGCCGCAACTGCGCAAACCGCTGATTCTCGATTGAGGTTTCGTTCAGGGGGCAGCAAGGTGTGGTTTGCTAATATCACTCTGCCTGGGGGACGTTCCCCCGTATCCGGGAGCCCGCGTCCATGCCTGTGATCCGACCCACCCACCTGTTCGCACTGGCCGCTCTGCTGGCCATGCCCGCCGCTTACGCCGGTGATGGCAAGGGCGATGCCGCCAACGGCAAGGAACTGTTCACGGCCAATGCCTGTTCGACCTGCCATGGCGTGACCAAAGAAAGTGATTTGACGATAGGCCCCAACCTTATCGGCGTCATGGGGCGCAAGGCTGGCACCACGAAAAGCATCCTGGGCGCCAGCGAGAACCTGAAGAAGTACGGTGTGATCTGGAACACCGAGACCCTGGATGAATTCCTGGCCAACCCGAGCGCCAAGGTGCCGGGCACGGCGATGATAGGCATGCTGACTGATCCGCAGCAACGCGCTGATGTGATCGCCTATCTGGCCACGCTGAAGGAATAAAGCCCTGGCGTGTTAAGCCGGGGCTTTTGCCTGTATAGCGGGGTGCAACTTACCGGCTGACCATCAGGCTGGTTCCGCCACCAGGGGCGCCAGTACCGCTGTCGCCGCTGGAGACAACCTTCACCCAAAGTGCATCCTTGTCCTTGAAGTACGAGGTGTCGCTGGCCTTGCGCAGCGCATCCAGACTGCCCTGCGGCGCACCGGAGGCTGCAGTGGTGAATCCCGGCAGCTCGAAGATCACCCAGGAGCCGGTATCCAGTTCCGTCAGGCTGAGGTTCAAGGACGGCCTTTCGGTGGCCACCTTGATCTCGGTACCGGACCGTACAGTGGTGCCCGTCAGGTGGTACTCCTTGCCGTTGCGGCTGAGAACCACCGGCGGCTGAGGAGGAGGCGCAGGGGGACGAGCAGCAGGCGCACCAGGACCCGCGGCACCTGCCCGGGGAGGCGCTGCGCCAAACCCACCAGGACCCGCACCCGGGGCCCGAGGAGGACCGGCAAAATTCAGGCGCCCGACATCGCCCTTGCATATCGCGGCATTCCACGTGGGCTTGATCACACAGGCCTTCGTGTCGGTTGCGATGCTGTCGTTGGGACCATCGTTGATGAGGACGTAGGAATTGGCCCCACCACCGAGCGAGCCGTCCCTGTCCTTGAAGGCCGCGGTCTTGTAGGACGTACTGCCTCCGTTGTCGTTACCCCACTTGCGCTCCATCGGCGGGAAATACACCGGCTTGGCATTGATGAATTTCACCTTCTCGACGGCGTTATTGGAGCTGACCCCGAAGCTGCTGTACATCAGGTTGGAGATGGCTCCCGTCTTGCGGGTGGCGTTGTCCTCGTAGTTGCGGAAGGTGGTGTTCACCACGTCATGGCGGTAGTCGTAGAACTCGTAGCCGCGGATCGGGTAATCCGGCAGTGCGGGCTTTGGCAGGCTGCGGCCGTAAGCCTTTTCCGAGTCAGTCCTGGGGTTGCCGATGTTCTCGGTTTCGCCCACGAACAGCGAGTCAACCACCTGCGATGTAAAGGCGTAACGACCGAATGCGCCAGACGCGTGCGTGTAGCCGATGGCGTTGTCGGCGAACTTCACGTTCCTGAACACGTGCATCTCACCGCGGCCCCACATGCCGCCATTGCGGTTCTTGTAGGTGGTGAGATTCTCGAATTCTGATTCCAGCGCCTTGCTGTTCGGGTCGGCGGGGTTTTCAAGTCCGGTTTGCGAACTGCCAGTCACCGTGAACGTGTTGTTGGCGTTGATGTTGCGGTCGAACATGAACCCGTCGTAGTTCGAGTGGGCGACGTTGCCCTTGAACTCGCGGAATTTCGTTCGGCGCGGCCAGGTGGCCTTGCTGATCTCCGTGCCCTCGAACTGACCATTCGGGTGCTCGGGCAGCGACATCCAGAAGCCGTTCTCGTCGGAGCCCGCGGCTACGTTGTCGCGGTAGACGTTATCCGGATTGGTGATCCAGAAGCTCGCCACCGTGTTGTCAGACGGCAGCAGCACATCCTTGGATTGCTGGCCTCGGGGCCCGGACGCCTGGCGCTCCTGCGTGGCCTCTCCCGCCGCGGCGAGATTGGTGGGCTCGCAGGGCTTGGAGGTGTGGCACTTGGTCTGGATCGCCAGGTTGTGCACGAACTGGTTGCCGTGTTCGATGCCGTCTTCCAGGAAGAAGCAGTGGCCCACGGTGTTGTAGGTGACGTTGTTCTCGACCTGCAGGTTGTTCGTGCCGTGGACGGTCACGCAGCGGTTGTAGGTGTCGTGAATCGCGGCGTTGCGGATGTACTGCCCCTGACCTTCGCCGGCCAGATGCCAGTGGATGGGATAGCGCGCCAGCGTCAGGTTCTGACCCATGCGGTTCAGCTCCACGCCCTCCACATACATGTGGCTCGAGGGCATCGCCATGATGTGGCCGCCGAAGAACGACTGCTCTGCATCGGCTGAGGCCTGGATCTTGATATTGCGCGTCAGCAGACCCACTTCGCCGCGTTCATCCACGTCGAAGGTGATCTTGCCGAAGTGCATGTATTCCAGTTTCTGGTCCAGCGTGATCTTGTTGCCGCTGATGGCGGAGATGGTGCGCCGCTCGGCCTGCCGCGGATTGAAGTCCGTCGAGGCGAGGACAATCTCATCACCGACCCGCCACTCGGCGGCGTTCAGGACTTCGATGGCATTGCTGCCGGCTGCGGCGGTCTTCGCCAGCTTGGTCCAGGTGTTCTTGCGATCACCGTGCAGATTCAAGGTGCCGCCCGAGAGCATGATGCCGCGATCACCCATGCCGGCCATCACGTCTTCGCCCTTCATGTTGTCAGTGAGGGTGATGGTGGCCTTGCGGGTGTAGGGCCTGGCTTCGCTGCCAATGGCCAGCTCACCGTGCACCATGATCCATTCGGTGGTCAGTTCCAGGTCGGCATCATTCGAGAAGCTGAGCTTGCCGTCGATGGAGAGACCACCCAGTGCCGGCGGGCTGACGTCGAGTACGACGTCCTTGTCCCTGCCGATGGTGACCTTGTCGCCCGCGACGGGCACCTTGCGGTTGGGCCAGGTGGCTGGATCAGACCAGCGCGTGGCAGATGACTTTTCCTGTGCCTGCACGACAGCGGATACGCCGACGAGAGAGACGGCTGGAACGAGCAGCGCAAAAAGGAATGGCCGATATATTCTTCTCATCGCATCAACCCCCGTAATCCTGGCAATGGACCCAAATCTTGAGTGCGCAGGAGGATAGCGCGAGTGTCCGGCGCCAAGCTATATCGGGCAAACCTGCGAGTCCGGTGCTCTCGAATTCAAACGGAATAGCCGAATTCCGAAAATTTCTGGCGGCAAGACGAGCGCCTCATAATAGTTGCCATCGCAGTTATCACTCGGGCGACTTGCTGCCCTACGCTGAAACCGCCTGCTCGATCTTTCGCGCCAGGTCGCGGTTCGCGATCTTCTGCAGCGCGACGCGCAGATCGGGGCGCTTGTCGAGGAAGCTCCGCAGGCCCGGTAGCGACCAGCGGATGTAACGCGCGGCCGCTACGAACGAGGCATCGATGGGAGACGGCCCCCCGGCCAGAACCACTCCGGTACCGATCAAGGACCCCGGCGCGAGCGTTCCGAGCGACTCGCCGCGCCTGCGCACCTCGACCGCGCCGGCGATCGGGATGCAGATCTGCGCGGCCTCTTTCCCTTCCGTGAGTACCCTCTCGCCCGCCGTCGCGCTGCGCCACTCGCCCGCGAGCACGAGCGAGAGAAACTCACGCGGGCGTAGCGAGCCAAATGCGAGGTCGTACAGCGTTTGTTCTTCCGGAGACAGCACGACTGGCCGCCGCTCGATGTAGAGCCGGGCGATCTGGTAGAGGTTGATCGCTGCGAACACCGAGCCCCATAGCACTGGCGGCCAAAGCACGGTGCCTTGCAACAGGTAATACGGGATGTTCGTGAGCGCGGCCGCCACCGCAAAGCAGCGCAACCACAGGATGTCGCGCACGGAGTACGACAGCAGCATCAGGATGTTCGAGAAATGCACGAGGTAGTCCGCTGACGGCATGGTGGTTCCCCTTGGTGGGACCCGCTCTCGTGGCGGGCGGGATTGGCTTCTCCGGGATTGTTGTTACTGCGGACACGCCTGGCAATCCCTTGGCCCCCCTTGTATCTGAGCTGATAGGCTTCGCAGTCAAAATAAAAAAGGGGCCTTGCAATGAGCGAAAGGAATCCGGCCGAGACAGTCATGTTGTTGTCCACGGCCTATTGGGCTTCGCGCTGCATTCATGTTGCCGCCGAATTCGGCATTGCCGACGCCCTGGGTGATGATCCGCAAACCGCAGCCGCGCTGGCATCGAAAACCAGTACCAACGCCGCCGCACTGCATCGCATCCTTCGCTGCCTGGCAACGCATGGCGTGTTCTCGCTGCTCGACGGCAAGTTCTCCCACAATGAGGCCTCGCGCCTGCTGCGCAGCGACAATCCCCGGTCGATGCGCTCGCTGGCTCGCATGATGGGCTTCGATTTTCACTGGGACATCTATCGCGAGCTCACCCACAGCCTGAAGACGGGCAAGTCCGCGGCCAGCAATGTCGTCGAAGGCGGCCTGTTCGATTACATGCGCGACAAGCCCGAACAGAGCCGCATCTTCAACGAGGCCATGGTCGGCAAGTCATTCGGCCAGATCGGCCCGGTGCTCGACGCCTACGATTTCAAAGCCTTCAAGACGATCGGCGATATCGGCGGCGGGATGGGCCATCTGCTCGGTGCCGTGCTCGATGCAACCCCGGGCACGAAGGGAATGCTGTTCGATCTGCCGGAGGTGATCAGCCATGCCAAGGATGCACCACATCCGCGCATGAGCTATGTGGGTGGCGACTTCTTCAAGGATGCGATCCCGGCCTGCGACGCCTACATCATGATGATGGTGTTGCACGACTGGTCGGATGAAGAATCGATTGCGATCCTGAAGAACATCAAGGCAGGCGCGCCTGCCGACGCCAGGCTCATCCTGGTGGAATCCATCATCGAAGAGAGCGCCATCGGCAGCTTCCCGATCGACATCGATATCGAGATGCTGGCGATGACCACCGGCAAGGAACGCACGAAAGCGGAATGGGAAAAGGTGCTCAGCGCCGCCGGCTACAAGCTGTTGCGCGCATTCCCGGTCGGCGGCTACTCCGGCATTGTCGAGGCTGCTGTCTCGTAGCTGGCAATGACACCGTGAGCACGCCGCGATCGCGGCACCGACATCAGCACGGAAATGCACTTCGGGTTCGCGCCCGCCGTCGAAGCCGAGCGCGAAGTTCCGCGATTGAAATCGATGTTTGTCAAGAAGGCATAAGGGCAATCGCCCCCTTCCACGCCTGAGAACCATTCGCGTGGAACTTTCTCCATTCTGTTTTGCCTCATAAGTGGTATCTTAAATACTCATTAAGAGGTGTGCATCGTGAGTGAGAAAACCCTGTTCGACCGGATTGGCGGCGACGCAGCCGTGGACGCGGCCGTGGACATCTTCTACCGCAAGGTGCTGGTGGATCCGCGGATCAGTCATTTCTTCGATACGGTCGACATGGATCGCCAGCGGACCAAGCAGAAGGCCTTCCTGACCTATGCATTCGGAGGGCCAGCCAACTATTCGGGCATGGACATGCGGGCCGGCCACGCGCATCTGAAACTCACGGAAGAGCATTTCAATGCCGTCATGGAGAACCTGGGCAATACGCTGAAGGAACTGCAGGTGCCTGACGAGCTGATCGCTGAGGCGGCAAAGATCGCGAACAGCGTGAAAAATGACGTCCTGAACCGGTAGCCCCATGCAGCTGGAATTCGAGGGAAAGCAGCTCGATCTCGCTGCCGGCGAGACCGTGCTCGAGTGCCTGGAGCGTCACGGCGAGAAGATGGCCTCGCTGTGCCGTTCCGGGGTTTGCCAGTGCTGCCTGCTGCGGGCCACCTCGGGATCCGTGCCGCGCGCCGCGCAGCAGGGGTTGAAGGCGGCATGGCGCAATCAGGGCGTGTTCATGCCCTGCGTGTGCCGGCCGGAGGGCGACCTGCAGGTGGAGCGCTGCAATGCCGTGACGGCATACCCGTCGAGGGTCATGTCCGTGGAGTTGCTGACTCCCCGCGTGATGAGGGTCCACCTCTCGATCCCGGAAGGATTCGCGTTTGCAGGTGGCCAGTTCATCCAGCTGGTGCGTCCAGCTGACGGACTCGTGCGTTCCTATTCCATCGCCTCCCAGCCGGATGACGGATCACTGCAGCTGCACGTCTCGCGACAGATCGACGGACAGATGAGCGGCTGGCTGGCCGGTGCAGTAGGCGAGACGGTGGAAGTGCGCGGACCTCTGGGGGAATGCAGCTATGTCGCCGGCGAACCGGACCGGCCGCTGCTGCTCGCCGGCACGGGTACCGGGCTGGCGCCACTGCAGGCGGTGGCGCGCAGTGCGCTGCGTGCCGGGCATACCGGGCCGGTGTTCCTGTTCCACGGTGCGGCGGATATCGCGGGCCTTTACCTGTGGCAGGAACTGCAGGCACTGGCGTCAAGTCATGCCGGGCTGCGCCTTGCGGCCAGTGTGGCGGGCGACACGTTTGCCGATGCCCGGATCTCCTCGCTGCCGCTGGGAGAACGGGTAATGCGCGACGGTCCGTCGCCGGGACAGTTGCGCGCCTATCTGTGCGGCAATCCCGAGTTCGTGCGCGGTCTGCGCAAACAGCTGTATCTGGCTGGCACGCCACTCGACCGCATCCATGCAGATCCCTTCGTGCCGCCGGCAGCCGGATAGCATCGCAGCAAGACCGTTCCCGCCACCACGCCGTCGCCTGATGCGTCTCGACAGCACGCACGCTGCCATCGGCTGCAAGCCCTACTGGCTGGCAGCGGCTGCCTCGCGTAGTTTCACCACCCGCAAAGCGATGGGCAGCATGGCAGCGACCATCAGCGCGCAGATGAAATACGGCGCGTCGGCGTGATAGGCATACACCCAGCCGAAGAATGGCGGCGCCACGATGCGGGAGAAGGCATTCGACGCCATGTTCAATCCCATCACACTGCCCTGCCTGTCGGGCGGCGCGGTGCGCGATACCAGCGCACCGGCGTTGGGGAATGCCAGGCTATGCCCGACCATCAACAGTGACATCAGCGCCACCGAGGCCGCCGGCAAGCGCATTACGGGTTGCAGCACGATGGCGACGATGAGCACCAGCAGCCCGCCGACAATTACGCGCGCCTCGCCAAACCTTGCCACCAGAGGACCAATCATCAGGCCCTGAACCAACAGGCCCGCGCCACCTACCGCAAGGAATGTCAGGCCGACTTCGTGCGTTGACCAACCGAAGTTGCGCTGTGTCCACAAGCCAAACACCGCTTCCATGGACGCGAACGCCGCGATGCCGCAGAAGGCGATGAGGAACAGGCGCCACAGCAGCGGTTGGCTGCTCACATAGTTCAGCGCCTCGGAATAACTTGGAGGTGTACGCGCGGCCGCACCTTGTGGACGGGTCTCTGGCAACATCGCCAGGGCCCAAAGCGATGCGCCGGCAGCCAGGGCCGCGGCGGCGAAGATCGGCAGGTGAAATCCAATCAAACCTGCAGAAGGGTCTGCCAGCAGGCCACCAATCGCCGGGCCTGTCGCAAAGCCCAGGTTGAAGGCCGCGCCAAAGTAGCCCATGTTCCTGGCGCGCACCTGCGGCGGCGTGATGTCTGCGATGGCTCCCTGCACGACGCCAAAAGTGCCGCTGAAGAAGCCGCTGATGATGCGGATGATGATGGCGGCGGCAAGGTTGGGCGCAAACGCAAATACCACGTAGCTGATGGCGGCACCGGCTGTGGTCATGATCAGTACCGGCCTGCGCCCGATGGCATCCGAGCGGCGCCCCCAGTAGATTTCCCCGAAGACGCTGCCAAAAGAATAGGCAGCGAACAGGCAGGCCACCGCAAACGGTGAGGCGCCGAACAGCGAGCCGTAGAAAGGCAGCAGCGGCAGGATCAGGCTGAAGCCGGCGATGTTGAGGAACACCGTAACCAGCAGCAGCGGCATGGGCATCTTCACGCGCCGAACCTCGGCTCAGGCAGGCCGCGAACACCCAGCCCCTCGATGACGAAAGTGGATCCGTCCAGCGGGTCGGCAGGCCGGCCCAGGAAGGCAGGACTCAGGGTAGGCACATAAAGACAGTCAAGATCGGGACCACCGAACATCACGCTGCCGGGCAGCTTCAGCGGCATCTCCACCATGCGCTCGATGCTGCCGTCGGGACGGAAGCGCACCAGCTTTGCGCCTTCGCATATGGCGCTCCATACATGACCCTCTGCATCAACGGTGGCGCCATCGGGTATGCCGCCCAGATTCTCCGTGCTCGCAAAGGGCCGGCGGTTGGAAAGCGTGCCGGTAGCGAGGTCATAGTCGTAGGCGTAGATCAATTTGCGGATGCTGTCGGCGTGATAGAACAGCTTGTTATCCGGCGACCAGCAGGGGCCATTGGCCAGGAAGATGTCCGAGTCGATCTGCCGCAGCGCCGTAGCCCCAGGATCCAGCGAGTAAAGTTTGCCGCGCGCCTCCTTCATGCCCCGATCGCTGGAGCCGACGATAAAACGGCCGCGGCGATCCACCTTGCCATCAGCCAGTTGCACCTGCTCGTTGAGGTCGGGGCTGGTGGCCAGCATCCGGCATTCACCAGTGGCGAAGTCCAGTTTGTGCACACCGTTGGCCAACGCGACGATGGCACCGCCGCCCTTGCGGATGGCCATGGAGCCGATGATGTTGGGCACAGGCCAGCTCTGCGTGGTGCCGGTGGCCGGATCCAGGCAATGCACATTCTTCTGCAGTATGTCGATCCAGTACAGGCGCTGGCTCTGTACGTCCCAGACTGGCCCCTCGCCCACCGAGCATTGCGGCACATCCAGTCGCGTGATCTTCATGTTGCCCCCTCACTCGCTGGCGGATGCCTAACGGTGTTAGTCTTTGCGTCGAAACTTAGCACTCCGGACGGTGGCCACTGGCATCCAGGCACTGGTAGCTGGCTGGTCAGCCTTCGCCCATGCGCCTTATGCCTCGATGCTCTCCAGGCTGTTTTCGTTCCGGACAATGGCAATGCATGATCTGGAGCTGCTGATTGCCGGGGTGGAACAATCGCGGCGGACCATCGCCAAGCCTGCGCCGCGATCTCGAAAAAATGCGGGCGCGCCGGGTGGTCGAACGTCACGCCCGGGGTGATCCATTCACATACCGTCCCTGTCAGGACAAGCCCATTTGAAATTGAAGAGCCCCGGCGGGAAACCGCCGGGGCTTTCTTGCTGTGCGCGCAGACTGGACTGTTACCTGCTGCCGCCCGCCGCACCTTGTGCCAGCTTTTCCATCACCTTGTTCAAGGCGAAGCTGCCGGCTTCCTGGCTGGGCGGGAACTCCTTGAACGTCTCGAGGAATTCCCCAACGATGTGCTGCGCAGGCACGCAGATGAACGCGTGGTCGAACCACCAGTCGTAGTACGTGTTCGAGGTGATGTCCGCCCGCTCGTAGGGATCGGTCCGCAGGTTGAAGATCTTCGGGAAACGCAAGGTGACGAACGGCTCGGCCCAGATCCGCAATGTGCCCTCTACGCGCTGCTCCTCAAACACGAACTTCCAGTTGTCGTAGCGCAGGCAGACCAGCTCGGAGTCGTCGTTGAAGTAGAAGAACTCCTTGCGCGGGCACTCCTTGACCTTGCCGGTCAGCATCGGCAGCAGGTTGTAGCCATCCAGGTGCACTTTGAACGTCGCGTCGCCGATTTTCATGCCCTTCAGCAGCTGCTCCTTCACGTCCGGCACGCCTGCCGCCGCCAGCAGCGTCGGCGCCCAGTCCAGGTGCGACACGATCTGGTTGCTGACCGTTCCGGCCTTGATGTGGCCCGGCCACTTCACCATGCACGGGACGCGATAGGCACCTTCCCAGTTCGAGTTCTTCTCGTTGCGGAACGGCGTCATCGCGCCATCCGGCCAGGTGTTCATGTGCGGGCCGTTGTCGGTGGAATACATGACGATGGTGTCGTCTTCCATGCCCAGGTCCTTCAGCGCCTGGAGCACGGTGCCGACGTTCTTGTCGTGGTCGACCATCGTGTCGTGGTACGGGCTCTGCCAGCGCCCGGCCTGACCGATGCTCTCGGGCTTGGTATGTGTCCGCAGGTGCATGTGGGTGAAATTCACCCACAGGAAAACGGGCTTGCCGGCCGCCTTTTGCCGCTTCAGGAAATCGACGGAGCGCTCGGCGAAATCATCGTCACAGGTCTCCATGCGCTTTTTGGTCAGCGGCCCGGTGTCCTTGATGGTCTGCTTGCCCACCTTGCCGAAGCGCGGATCCACTGTCGCGTCGTCAACAGTAGTCGCCTTGCAGTCCAGCACGCCGCGCGGCCCATAGTTCTTGAAGAAATCCGGGAAGTCCTTCGGGTTCGGATAGTCCGGCAGCTCGGGTTCCTCCGACGCGTTCAGGTGGTACAGCGCACCATAGAATTCGTCGAAGCCGTGTACCGTGGGCAGGTGCTCGTTGCGGTCACCGAGGTGGTTCTTGCCGAACTGGCCGGTGGCGTAGCCCTGCGCCTTGAGCAGCTGGGCGATGGTTACATCCCGGTGCTGCAAGCCCTGCGCCGCGCCCGGCATGCCGACCTTGGTGTTGCCGGTGCGGAAGCCGCACTGGCCCGTGATGAACGAAGAGCGACCGGCGGTGCAGCTCTGCTCGGCGTAGGAGTCGGTGAACCGTACCCCTGCATCGGCAATGCTGTCGATGTTGGGCGTCCGGTAGCCCATCAGGCCATCCGAGTAGGCACTGACATTGGACTGGCCGATGTCATCGCCCCAGATGATCACGATGTTGGGTTGCTTGGCAGGCATGATGTTCCTCCATGGATTGCGCACTGTTCGCGGCCAGAGCGTACTCCAGTTTGCTCAGATCGCGCAGCTTGACCCCTGCCCAAAGCCGGACAGGAAATTCAAAGCACCTTCGTAGCGCGGGCCGCCCGGTGTCCGACCCGATACGAATTGTTGCAGCAGTCGCCGGGTGCTGTGCTGATGTAGCTATTACCACTGGAATCCGTGGCCGCTCGCCAACTACTATCCGCGTGACGATCTAACACGGTGGTGCCAGATGATTGGAAAGACAGTCAGCCGAACAGGCCTGCTGGGCATGCTCAGTCTGGTGATGACATGCTCTGCGGCCCTGTCCGCGGCAGAACCCTCCCCAGTGGGCGAAGAAACCATCGTGCAGGCCCGCTCCATCAAGGACCTGCGCAAGGACGCCAAGAAGGCGGAGGAACGCTTCCGTTCCCTCTACAACGATCTCAACCAGGACCCCCGGCAGCACATCCTCTGCAAGGACGACGATTCCGCCACCGGGACCCGCTTCAAGAAGCGCACCTGCACCACGGCCGCGATGCACTCTGCCATTGCAGATGAGGTGACTGAATCGCTCTCACAGATGCAGCTGGATTCCGGCGTGGCGCAGCAATCCGCCGCTGCCGCCGGAGCAGTCAATGCCGGTCCGCTGCAGGGCACTGCCGCGACCAATAACAGCGCCACCAATGCGGCTGGACAACTGCCGCTGCAGGGGCCACTGAACCTTCGGCCCCAGCAAGATGCTTTCCAGAAAAATGTCGAGAAGCTGCTTGCCCAGCATCCGGATCTGCGCAAGCGTTACGATGAGTATCTGCAGGCACGACAGCAATTGGCTGCGGCGGAAGCACGTAGCCAAAACTCCCCGGGAAGCAAGCCATAAGGGCAGGTCCACGCTGCGAGCGCGGACCTGTCACATTCTGCTACTGGAAGTTCTTTGACACGGTGATCGCCCACTCACGCGGCCGTGCCGGCGTTCCCACACGCCCGGTCGAAGGCGCGCCAGCGCGGGTCGTTGCCGTACCCAGCTGCTGCCAGTAGAACTTGTCGAACATGTTCAGCGCCGTCAGCGCCACCTGCCAGCCGCCGTCCGCCGAGTCGTAGCTCAGGCGCGCGTTGACCAGGCCATACCCACCGTTGATGTCATCCGGATCGCGTTGTGGCTGACTGATGACACCGTTTGTTCGGTAGGACTGGAACGACCAGTCCAGACGCGGGGTGAGACGCGCCCCGCTGCCGAACGTGAACGCGTACTGCGCACCGGCGTTGAGGTTCCACTTCGGCTGCAACACCGCCGAGGGATCACGGTAGTTCACCTCGGTCTTGTCCTTCTGGTCACCCTTGAACTCGTTGTAGCCGGCGGCAAGGTTGAGCATCAGGCCGCGGACCGGATACAGCGAGAACTCCGTTTCAAAGCCCTTCACTTCGCCCGGTGCCTGCATGTAGTAGAACCAGCTCGTGCCATTGCGCGCCGATCCCGCCGACAGCGGCAGGTCGCCCGAAGGCGTTCCGGGCGGGCAGGGATCCGTGGCGCCCAGCCCGAACACCGGCTCCCCGGGGTCGACACCATTGTTGACGATCGCGCACTCCCTGGCGCTGACCTGCGCCAGGCGCTTGGAGTAATCCATGAAGAACAGCGCCGAGTTGATGCGCAGCTTGTGCTCAAACAGCTCCCACTTGGCACCGACCTCGTAGTTGGTCACTTCTTCTCCATCCAGAGGCTGCAACTGCTCTGGCGTGAAGATGCGCGGCGTGACGCCGGCTGAGGTAAAGCCATCCGACACGGAGGTGTACAGGAACAGATCGTCACTGGCCTGGTAGTCCAGGCCCACCTTGTAGCTCACGTGGCCGCTGTTGAACGCCAGCGGCGCCGGCGCGACGTACTGCCCGGGACCATAGTGCCGGAACCAGTTGGTCTTGGACTCGTCTGAATATCGCAGCCCGGCCGAGAATGCGAGGCGGTCGGTGATCTTGAAGTTGCCGTGCGCGAACGTGGAAAGGTTTTCCGTGGTGTACAGGTCATCGGCGGTGAACTTCAGGTTGAAAGTAACGAAGTTCGCCAGGTAGTAGGAGCGGCTGTTCGAGTTGTAGTAAAACGCGCCCAGCGTCCAGTCGAGGCGATCCGCAAGGGAAAGACCCGTGAACTGCAGCTCTGCCTGGTACTGCTCGTGCTCTTGCAGGCTGGGCGTCTGCAGCAGCTCGAACGGTGTCAGGTCGCTGTCGTTGATCCAGGTGGTGTCGTAAGTGCGATAGCCGGTGATCAGCTTCAGGTGCATCTTCTTGTCGGGCATGTCGTAGTCCGCCGTACCGGAGGCACCCCAGGCATGCAGCCGCACGCTCTCATCGTAGGAGGTGCCATCAACGACATTGCCGAAGGTCGCAAAGTTCGTGTACGGGTCGGGCGAAACCATGTTCCGCTCCATCGCCGTGATGCTCAGTCCGTAACGATTCAGGACAGTGGCCGCATAGCCCGTGTCGTTGCGCGCATTGAGCTGCGTCTCGACCGGCGGGTCGGAGATCTGCGTGGAGTAGTCGCCGCTCACGTTGAACTCCAGCACGTCGCTGGCCAGGTAGCGCAGCTGCGCACGGGCGCCGACGGATTCTGACCCGCCAAGGCTGCCCAACGAGCAACCGCCGCGCGGATCCAGCGTCTGCGGAAAGGAAACATCGGCCGCGCTGCCGGGCGTTACCGGCACCCCGCCGGCGCCCCTGCCATCACCGATGCCCGCCAGCTCCGGTGTACCGCGACGGACCATCTCGCAGGTGTAGTCCAGGTGCTGGCCATAGCCATCCTGCCGACGCACGATGCCCGACGCCCGTGCGAAGAGCTTGTCCTCCACCACCGCAAAATCGGCGACGCCTTTAAGGTCGATGCGGTCTCGTGAACCATAGGTGACATCCAGCGAACCGCCCGGCTCCCCGGTGGGCTTCTTCGAGATCAGCCGCACTGCGCCGCCCATGGTATTGATGCCGAACAATGTGCCCTGTGGCCCGCGCAGCACCTCCACGCGCTCGAGGTCGAGCAGATCCATGGTCGAACCGGTGAGCGTGCCGTGATAGATGTCATCGATGTAAATGCCCACAGCTGGCTCGAAGGCGTAGCTGTAGTCGCCCTGGATCAGGCCGCGCATGCCGATGGTCTGCGTCGGACCGTAGTTGCTGACGGACTGGCGGACGAAGGCATTGGGTACCGTGCCGCCCAGATCGCTGACATTGGCGATGCTGCGCGCTTCGAGTTCCACCTCGGAGAAGGTCGAGATCGCCAGCGGAGTGGACTGCAGGTTTTCCTCACGGAACCGGGCCGTGACAACCACTTCTTCCAGATCCCGCGGGTCCACGGCTGGCGTGGCCTGGGCAAGGGACGAAGGTGGCACCAGAGCCAGTGCCACCGCGGCGGCAACAGGCGACAGACAGCAAAGCGACTCACGCCAACGTGACATGGAATACCCCCCCGCAGGAATCATGATGAGTGGAGATGGGCAACGACCCATAACCCATAACCAACATCGCATTTTTAGTGATGTCTACGCAAGCCACAGACAAACGGCAGCGATTCGGTCACCGAAGTTAGCTGAAGGTTTCGGCGGATACTGCTTCGACCGAACGGCCTCCTTCCCGCCGCGCGCTATCGATTCAGATTGCGATCCCTCAGCCAGGCCACCACTGTCGACACATTGCTGAACCGGTATCTGGCCGCGGTCTGTTCGAGGTTTCCGACCCGTATGGAGTGGCCTCCCAATTCGTTGACGGCCTGGAAGCCGACCTCGTCCGTGGGGTCATCGCCCACGAATACCGGTGTGCGCCCGGCGAACTCGCGTTGCTTCATGAGCAACAGGATGGCGCTGCGTTCGTCGTAGCCGCGCGGCATGAGCGCGTATACACATTTGCCCGGGCGCACGACAAAGGCATCGCCCAGGCGGGCAACCAGCTCATTCATCACCACTTCGATCTCCGGGGCGACCCAGGGAGCCAGACGGTAATGCAGGGCCAGTGCGACACCTTTGTCCTCCAGCAGCAGTCCGGGGTTTTCGTCCCGGACCACGCCAAGCCGGCGGCGCGCGTGATCCAGCATGGACCGGTCGATGTCCGGGCGAACGACCTGGCCGGAGGGCAGCCGGATTTCCAGGCCGTGCTTGCCGGACGCAGGGAACAGGCAGGGTGAAAACAGCTCATCGAGCTCGTCGAGCGAACGCCCGCTGAGCAGCGCGAAGGCGCCGTGCGCCCGCTCGCAGGTGAGCCTCAGGGTATTGCGCAGCGAAGCCGGAACACGCACGCGGTCTGGCGTCGCCGCGATTTCCAGCAATGTACCGTCGACGTCGAGGAACAGGGCCAGCCCTTCGTCCCTGATGAAGGCGGCACGGGAGCTCACTGCTGGCTGGGGAACGCCGGACCTGGCCGCGGCACGCGCTCCAGGCGAGTACGCAGCTGCGGCAGGCTTCCCGGATGGTTCTGCTGCACGAACGCCACGAGCTTCTCCCTTACCTCGCAGCGCAGGTCCCAGGACTTGCTGGCGTCACTTGAGCTGGCAAGCGCGCGCAGTTCAAGTGTCCGGTCCTTCGCGTCGGTGACCTGCAGGACGTTTACCTTGCGATCCCAGTTCGGGGAGGCTTCCAGGATGCGCGTGAGTTCCTGACGTATCGCGTCCACCGGCACGTTGTAGTCCACCTGCAGGAATACCGTGCCGAGGATGTTGGCAGAGCTGCGCGTCCAGTTCTGGAATGGCTTCTCGATGAAATACGTGATCGGTACGACCAGGCGACGCAGATCCCAGATGCACACGACCACATAGGTCAGGGTGATCTCCTCGATTCTGCCCCACTCTCCTTCGACGATGACGACGTCGTCGATGCGGATGGGCTGGGTCATCGCGATCTGGAATCCCGCGAGCAGGGTTCCAAGACTCTTCTGGGCGGCGAAACCCACGACGATGCCTGCCACGCCGGCGGATGCGATCATGGCGGTGCCCAGCTGCCGCACGGACTGGAAAACCATGAGCATGGAGGCGATGGCAAACAGTGCGATGATCCCGATGGCGATCTTCTTCAGCACCGTGACCTGCGTGTAGACGCCGCGTGCCACGCGGTTGTCGGCAACATCGAGCTTGTATCGCTGCAGCACGAGTTGCGCCAGGGTGTTCACGAACTGCACGAGGATGAAGCCGATGGTGCCGATCAGCGCCAGGCTCACGGCGTTCTGGATCACTTCCTGGGAATTCTCGGAGACGGCCAGCGCCGGAGCGCCCATGATGAGCGCCAGCATCGGCAGCATCAGGCGCAGGGCCTTGCCCGCGAAGGGGAGCAGCACGTCGTCCCAGCTTGCCTCGCTGCGCTTCGCCAGCGACTGCAGCAGCGCCTCGATGGTGCGTGCGATGCGTGCCAGCAGCCAGGCGAAACCGAGCAACGTGCCCACGCCACGCACGGCGCCGGTGATCGCGAGGCTGCGGGAAATCCACACCGACTCCGGGAACCCTTCCAGCAGGGTGGCCACCGCGAAGTACAGGCCATGCAGCCACAGCATGAACGCGATTGGCGGCACGGCGTCGCTGAGGCCACGCTCGATCCAGTAGCGCGCATTGGCGGACTCGCCCGGCACAAGTGGGCGTTCACGGTGTGCGCGCGTGCGACTGCGCGTCCACCACCGCAGCGCCAGGTGCGCGAGGCCTGCCAGCAGCAGGATTGCGCCGCCGGTGATCCAGATACGCAACTCCACGTCGAGGAACGTGGATCTCATGTCTGGCAAGTCGCGGGACGCGAAGGAAGCTGTGGAAGAGCCGGCCTTGCGGCAATACTTGGAATACCCACCATCAGGTAGTTCATTGTACGCAACTATTCAATACAAACAACCATTTGTCCTGCAGGACTTCAAGGTCGAACGGTGTACGGAAAGAACGTGTACGCCCCGGCCACGCCGCACACCGATAACACCGGCAGGCGCAAGTCGGCAGAGTGGCGCCACGGCGCAGCAGGCCCGCTAGTACTCCACGCCAGCCTTTGCGCGGTATTCGCGCGGCGTCATGCCGTAGCGCTGCCGGAAGCTCTGTCCGAAGTGCGAGGCGCTGTTGAAGCCGCACTCCAGGGCGATCTCGGTGACAGTGCGCGCCTTGTAGTACTCGTTCTGAAGCAGCTGCGCCGCGTATTCCAGGCGGCAACGCAACAGGAATACCGACAGCGGCTCTCCCGAAGACTGGAAGACCATGCGGACGTAGCGTTCGCTGACATTAAAGTGACGCGCCACGTGGATGGGACGGAAATCCCCGTCGCCCAGGCAGGCCTCGGCATATTCGCGGTATGCGGAAAGCCGTTCGGTGGTGCCGCGCCGCAGTTCTACCCCGGATCGTTCCGCAAATGCGGCCGCCACGAAGCCGGCGATGGACCGGGCCATGTTTGCAGGCAGCGTGCTCGCCGAATCCTCATTGTTCAGTTCCGATCCCAGCGTGCGCAGCAGGCCGCCGAGCACGCGGCCGGCGGCCGAGAATGGCCGCACCACTGCGCCGGCGTACTCCCTGGCGCGCGGCAGGCAGGTCTCGAGCATGGCGCGGGGAATTTCCACACCAATGGTACGCAGCCCGTCGCCATGCACCATCTCGTAAGGCAGCTGCCGGTCGATCAGGCAGAAGGACCCCGAGTTCACCATTGCCGAGGGACTGTCGCCGTGGGCGAGGGTGAAGCCGCTCTGCACCGGCATCAGCAGCTGGAAGGAAGGGCGCCTCCGGGTTGCCGAATGCAGCCGCTGGTGACGCACGCGTACGCCCGCGCATCGCACTTCGAACAGCGTCACGGGGCCGACGCGCTGGCGGATTAACCTGCCGTCGAAATGCATGGGATCGCTGGGCATGACCTGCACGGCGTCGGTGAGCTCGCCGAGCATGGAATTCCACATTTCGGCTTTGCGAAGCGCAGGAAAACCCTGCGTCGAGAAAACCTGTACCGCCCGCGTCATGCCGCCCCCGGGCGAGTTTTGAACCCCGCTCAATTTTCGGAACTGCCGCCAGCCTGTATTGCAGCTACCGCAACAGTGGAGACGCAGCCGGACAGTGTCAATAGGCTCGACAAATGCTCCACAGGAGCCAGGGGGAGAAAATGAACCAGCCGATGAAGCAGGCGCAGCGCTGGACGGGCGCTCGCCAGATAGGTGTCGTGGCAACTGTCGTGTCCGCCCTCATCGGCGCGGCCCAGGCAGCCGCAGCCGAGGCTGAAAGCCTGGAAGAGGTCGTCATCACCGCCGAACGTCGCGAGACCAACCTGCAGGACACGCCACTGTCCATACAGGCGTTGAGCGCCGATGTCATGGAGCGGAAAGGCCTGACCGATCTCTCCGACGTGGCCATGTACACGCCCAATCTTTCGATTTCGGGCTCCCGCGGCTCCGGCAACAACCAGCCCAGCTTCACCATTCGCGGCATATCCGGCGGTGGCGGCGCAACCAGCGAGCGCGGCGTGGCGTTGTACATCGATGACATCTATGTGCCGCGCACCAGTGGCTCGATCTTCGAGATCCTGGACCTGGACCGCGTTGAAGTACTGCGCGGGCCCCAGGGCACATTGTTCGGTCGCAACAGCGAAGGTGGCGCCGTGCGGCTGATCACACGTCAGCCCTCTCAGCAGTTCGATGCCTACCTTCGAGCCGAAGTGGGCAACTACAACCACATGAATTTCACCGGCATGGTGAACCTGCCCGTCAGCGATACCGTGGCCCTGCGATTCCAGGCCGCGCATCTCGAGGAGGATGGGCATGTCCAGCGTGGAGCCGAGGAACTGGGAGGCAGCGAGGACTGGATCGGGCGCCTGCAGCTGGCCGCCCAGTTGTCCGATACCGTGGATCTCACGCTGGCCGGGCTGTACACCTATTCATGGTCAGGCGGCTCTCCAAACGTAATGAGGGAATGGAACATGACGCCGGGCATCAATGGCCCTGGCGTGCCGGCCAATGTCGCCATTCAGGGCAACTACGGAGACTGGATTTCCGACTGGCTGCAGGGCGCAGGCCAGGATCGACTGGCCACGGTCAACGATCCGCGACTGACCCTCGGTGACAGCGATGCGCCGGGTTTCTGCTTCCTCGACGATGCGAATCCGGACTGGGACGAGGCCTGCGCGCAGAAGGACAACAGCCGTTACTACCAGGTCGACGGCAAGCTCGGCTGGGATCTATCCGAACAGACCCGGGCCACTTTTACGGCCGGATTCGCCCGGCTCGACCACTCGGGCATCACCGACTGGCAATACCTGGGTACGGAGCATCGGCCTGACATCGTGCATTCCGATGTATTCAATGCCGAGGCGCTGCTGAACACCACGTTGGCATCCGGCAAGGTGGATCTGGTTACTGGCCTGAACCTGTTCCAGGAGAAGTCTGGCACCAACTCTTCGAACCAGACGGTGCGCGGCACCAGCGTGTTCAATGCCACCACGGGTGGCAACGCCAACACCAACGCCTGGGCTGGCGTGTACACCGTCGCCAACCTGGCCGTGGATCAGAAGTCCCGCTCCGCGGGTCTGTTCGCCAGCGCAACCTGGCATGCCACCGATCGCCTGAATCTCACCGGCGGGCTGCGGTACTCCTATGACACCAAGGACATCCAGTACGTGCGCGGTCCCGGTTCAGGACCGGCGCCCACCTTTGCCGGCATGTCACCCGCCAATGATTTCGTGCCCAGCTATGCGGGCGCGAATGGCGCGACCTCGATCACCGTCAATGGCGACGACTCGTGGAAAGTACTCGACTGGCGCGGCACCATCGACTATCACATCACCGAAGACATCATGGCCTACGCCACGGCCTCCAAGGCCTTCAAGGACGGCCAGTACTCCTATACCGTGGTGGCGAACCTCTCCGGGCCGGACCAGAGCAGCATCATCCGTCCCATCGATCCGGAGAAGGTGGTCAACTACGAACTAGGCCTGCGCACGACATGGCTGGGCGGCAAGCTTCGCTTCAACGCCACGGGCTACTACATGGAGTGGACGAACCGCCAGTCTTCGCAGCAGCAGCAGTGCGCTGCCGGCGATGCATCCTGCCCGACGGGCTTCCGCATCATCATCGTCAACAGCGGCGAGGTGGATGTCTGGGGTGTCGAGGCGGACATGCAGTTCGCACTCTCGTCGCACCTGACACTGGACGGATCGGTGGGCACTACCAAGTACCGCCTGGACGAGGTGCTGAACCGGGGTCCATACCTGTTCCCCGATCAGCCCATGCCCTCGTACAACCTCGGACTCAACTACAGTTCACTGCCCACCAGCGTCGGTGAGTTCGGGGCGTCGCTGAACTACGCCTATCGTGGCAAGCAGCAGACCTACCCGGGCTCGCTGACCTACCCGGCCGGCACCGCCGATTCCTCGTATGAACTGCCCAGCTACGGACTGCTGAACGCGCGCGTGCAGTGGACCAGCAACAGCGGCAAGAACATGGTCGCGGTGTACGCCAACAACCTCGCCGACAAGTCCTATGCCACCTATGCCACCCGCTTCGGCGGCGGCTACTGGGACAGTGGTGCGGGCACAGGCCGTGCGGCGCCGCCGCGCTCGGCGCTGCAATGGGTGGTGGGCCGGCCTCGCGAAGTGGGCGTCACCCTGCAGCACAATTTCTAGCGGCCCCCAACCGACGCGCTCCACGGCATCACGGATCCGGACGATCCTGGTGCCGTGGGGCGCGCCCGGTTCCGTGCCAGACGCCGGTGGCTTTGGCTCCATTGACGGCAAGGCGCAATTTCCGGTGGTCCACATCGCGGCGGGTCATTCCTGTGCACGGATCAGTACTACTCAATCACCTGGGATTTCGCTGCGTCCAGTGAAGAAGCCGAAAGCTGCCCGAAGCGGGACGGAAGGCTGATGAAGGTGAGTGGCAAGTGGCTATTCAGGACGCGTACAGTTACCACCGAGGGTAATGCCGGCCGCGCAATTGAAGGCCTGGCAGAAGCGCCCGCTGGAAGTAGGTATCGCATGTTCCGCCCTGGACCTTTCGTCGTTCTGGCGCTCGCCGCGCTGCTGCTGTGCACGCCCGGCTATGCGCCTGCGCACCACTCGTTCGCGATGTTCGCCCGCGAGCACACCGTCGTGATTTCCGGCGTGGTCCGCGAGTTCCAATGGACGAATCCGCATTCGTGGATCCAGGTCACCGTCACGGATGCCGCCGGCAAGGTCACTGAGTGGAGCCTGGAAGGCGGAAGCCCCGGCATCCTCAGCCGCAATGGCTGGAAGCGCACCTCGCTGGCGGCGGGCGAGAAGGTCACCATCGAGATCTACCCGCTCAAGAGCGGCGAGCCTGGCGGCAGCTTCATCGAGATCACCAAGGCCGATGGATCGAAGCTCTTCTACCATGGCTAGGCCTGCACTCCTCTGCGTCGCCTTGCTGCTGGCGCTGACGGGAAATGCACTGCGTGCCGCGACGCCCGCGCGCAGCGAGAAGGCGCCGTTCGATCTCTCCGGCGTGTGGATGAACGACAACACGCTGGATGAGCGCATGAAGCGTGAAGGCCGCAGGCGCCAGACCGCGGACGAGCTGGGCGGCACGCCCGCAGCGCAGCCCGCGGCACCACCCCTCACTCCACGCTATCTGGAGATCTACCGACGCATGCAGGCCGATGCCCAGAAGCTGGCCGAAGGCGCCGCTGGCTGCGAATGGCCCGGCATGCCGACGATCATGACCTACCCCTACCCCTTCGAAATCCTGAGCACGCCCGGCCGCATCACCTTCCTGTTCGAAGCGGAGAGCCAGGTGCGCCGGATCTTCCTTGACCGCACGCAACATCTCGACCCGGACGACCTCGACCCCTCCTACAACGGCGACTCCATCGGCCGCTGGGAAGGCAAGACGCTGGTCATCGACACCATCGGCTTCAACACGCGCCGACCCGTGCGAGGCCTGCCGCACAGCGAGCACATGCGGATGATCGAGCGCATCACGCCGGTCGACAGCGACACGATCCGCGACGAGATCACAATCACCGATCCCGAGGCGTTCACGCAGCCGGTGGTGCTCAACGTGCAGTACTCCCGGCGGCCGGACTGGCGCATCCGCGAGTATTCCTGCGCCGAGAACAATCGCGACGCGCCCGATGCTGCCGGACAACGCAGCGGCGCGGTGGTGCCGCCACCGTAGGCATGCATCGCATCGTCAGTGGGCGTCAGCGACTGCGCCTTTCTCTCCGGTCAACGCGTGCAGCTGGACCAGCACCGCGGAAATGTCGGTCTGCTTGTAGCCCGAAACGGCCACCAATGCCTCGAAAGCGGATGGCGGCGCGATGGCACTGCCGTCCGCCTGCCAGAACTTCTTCAGTCCTTCTGCCGTTGTGAGCGTGCGAACGATCTGCGACAAGCCGGCGCTGCGGCCGCCGGAGGTGAACACCATGATGCTGTTGCCAGCGGGGCCCGGGTAACGCGCAACCAGCGCGTAATCCTTGTGGTGGTCGCCCAGGCTGCCTTCGGGTTCATAGGTCTTTGCTGCCAGGGTGTCGGTGATGCCGGCGGTCGCACTATCGAAGCGGTAGCGTGATCGCATGTGATAGTCGCTGGTCAGGGGCCCGAGCCTGGTAATGGGACCCACGTACACGATGTCGTAGCGCTGCAGGTCTTCGGCTCGTAATTCATCGCGCAACCGCACTTCCACCGGGCGGTCCGGATTGGCGATGATCTGCAGGATATCGATCATGCTTACCGCGGTGCTTTTCTGGATCATTGTCGAGTACCGCAGGCCACGCCCGGCGGCCAATGCGGGTTGGCTGGCCAGGAGCGCGCGCAGGTCGTCGCTGGAATTGATCTGCGCATCGCGCACGGTGAGTGTGCGACCCGTATTGGCGTCGGTCTGCGTGTACATGAACAGATCGCCCAACACGAACATCAGGGGCCGCTGGCTGTGCGCAATGGGTGCCCACAAAGCACTCTGGCGCACACGTTGCTCGTCGCCACGCTGGCGCTGCGAACTCCAGGTCAGCAGGTTCGCGGCGAGGGACAGCGCCAGCAGCGGCAACAAGGCCAGCGCTGCAAGTCGCCACTGGCGGGCCGGGACCTTCGCAGTGATGGCGGCCAGCGGTACGCCCGCTGCAGCCGGCTCCCCCGCCACTGGCAGGGCCGGTTCTTCCAGATTTGCCGGCGCGCGGCGGGTGGCTGCGACGCGGTATGCGCCTTTGGGGATGCTGAGCACCAACTCATCATGGCGACCGCCGCCCGTATAGTGCTCCAGCAGCTTCTGCCGCAGGCTGCGCATGGCAACCCGGACCATCGAATCCTCTGCCCCATTGAAGTTGGCATCGCGACCGAACACATCGATCGCAATCTCCAGTTCCTTGGGGCTCTCACCACTGGCCAGGGATCGCTGCACCAGATAGGCCAGCAGGCGGCGGGTAGCCGCCGACTTGGAGAGCGCTTCCCCGGCCAGCACCTGCTCCAGCTCGGCCTGGATCGCTTCTGCACTCGCTTCGATCATGCGGTGGCGTGCATACTCCATTGCCCCCGGGGTTCATTCTGCACGCTGATTATCAGTATAGTCCGGGACGCCCTGGTGTTCACGACCACGTCGGACCCCGCGGTTCCACGTTACTAACGTTTGCGGCGGGGTATCTCACGGTTTGTCACTAGCCGCAGCTGCCGGTCCGCTGCAGTCTCCGGGTTCAGTTGTGCCCTGTTGCGATGTCCGCAGCATGAGGCCCAGCCAGGGGGAATCAGAATCATGCGATCAGCCATGTCGTCATTTGCTGCCAATGCAGTCTTGCTGTTTGGCCTGGGATCCTTCGCGGCAACCGCTTTCGCGGAATCGAAGCTGCAACTGCAGGTGTACACGGGCCGCGGGCAGAACGGCTACGACGTGAATTCCACGATGATTTCCGGCGAGAAGGACATGCTGCTGATCGACGCGCAGTTCTCCCTCGCCGAGGCGCACCGACTGGCAGCGCAGATCCTGGAGTCAAAGAAGAACCTCGCCACCATCTACATCACGCACCCCCATCCGGACCATCTGTTCGGGCTTGCCGTGCTCAAGCAGGCCTTCCCGAACGCCCGGATCCTGGCGCTGCCCCAGACCGTGGCGGGTACGCGCACTGGCTGGCCCAATCGCCAGAAGTTCTGGGTGGCGACTTACGGCAACCTGATCCCCGGCCCTGATCCTGTAGTGCCCGAAGAGCTGACGGAGCCCTATCTCACCCTGGAAGGCGAGCAATTTCCCGTGACCGGCCCGGTAGCCGGCAGCGATGGCGCGGGCAACAGCTTCGTGTACATCCCCTCCCTGAAGGCCGTGGTGACCGGCGACATCGTGTTCGACCACGCCTATTTCGGCGTGCAGCGCGACAAGGCGCGCACGGACTGGAGCGCCACCATCGACCAGATCCTGGCATTGAAGCCGCAGATCATCATTCCAGGGCACGAGGGGCCCGGCGCCACCCGCAACCAGGCCTCCATTGCCTTCATGAAGAAATATGTTGCCGACTGGGACGCGAATGTCGCCAAGTCGAAGGACGCGGCCGAAATGCGGCGGAGGGTACTGAAACAGTATCCCGGCCTCGGCATGCCCTTCACACTGGACTCTCGGGTGGCCACCTATTTCCCCGCAGCTGGTGCCGCGGCACCCGCTGGTGCCCCTCCCGCGGCGGCGCCTGCCCGATAACAGCTACTGCCAGGGAGATCCGCTATGAATCTGGACCGACGCCAACTGGTGGGCGCGCTGGCCGTGCTCGGTGCGATGCCGCGGCTCTCCCTTGCCCAGCAAACGCAGCGCCTGCTGCCACTGGATACGCCGGGCCTGGATCACCTTGATGTGATCGTGGCGGATGTGGAGAAGACCACGCGCTTCTACATGGGGCTGCTGCGAACCACGCTGCACGCCCAGCCCTTCCAGGGCGGACAACGCTATTTCGTGCTGCTCGGCCCACTGCCGGAGAATCGCGCCGTGGGCTACCTGGCCATCGGCGCGTCGCGCGGTCGCGGCAATTACATCGGTCACTTTTGCACTTCAGTGGTCAAGTGGCGCGAAAATACCCAGGCCATCTTTGCGCAGATGAAAGAGCAGTTCCGCGCGCAAGGCTTTGGCGAGTTCCCGGGCAGCACGGGCTTCGGCGGCATATTCAACGACCCCGACGGCATCGAGATCCAGTTCCTGCCCTCTCCCGACACGCTCGTGACCGCGGCCGTTCCATCGGATCTCGTGCCCGCCATGCAGGGCCTGATCACGCCGGAGCGCGTGGACAGCGCGCTGCTGCGCGTCCGACCTGAAGAAAGCGCTGCACTACTACCGCACGCTCTACGGCAAGGAGCATCGCAGCAACGCCCACGGCGCCGAGTTTGCGTTCCGCAATGGCTCGCGCCTGCTGCTTGAAGAAAATGCCTATGTCTATGGACAGGGCAAGGTGCAGATCGCGCGCTTCGGCCTGCGCGTGAAGCCCTTCGACCGCGCCGCGGCAGCCGATGCCATCACGCGGCTCGGCGGCAGGGTGCTGGGCGATGACGGCAAGGCGCTGCGCCTTTCGGACATTGACGGCATTGAGCTGGAACTGGTCTCCGGCTGACAGGCCCGCGCGCACGGCGCTGACAGGTGAGATGTGGCGAGTGGCGGCAAGGGCAGGATATCCAACGAGCTGCTAGCGGCGAGCTGCGCCGCCGTGCTGGCGGTATACGCGGCCGGCTATTGGCGCACGCGCGAAGAGGCGCGGCGCATCGAGGCAAGGGCGCAGGAACGCCGGCCGGCTGAAGCGGCCGGCTTGCCCATCGCGGCTCCGGCGGCCGTCCCGGCACCACCGCCTGAATTGCCCGGTGTGACCGCGCCGCCAATGCCTGCGCCGACGGTCGTGGCGAAGGCGCTCCCGGTTGCGCCCGTGCAGCGGGCGCGGCCTGCACCGCCAACGACTGCTCCATCGAAAACTCCTTCCGCCAGCGTCCCCTCGCTTGCCGCTCCGGCGGAACCGGCAGCACCACCGGCACCCGCGGCGGCGGCTCCGGTTTCCCTGCCCGCTCCCGCATCCGCTGCGGAGACCCCGCCGGTTCCTGCGGGCAAGTGGCGCGACGGAACCTATACCGGTTGGGGCACATCGCCGCATGGCGACATCAAGGCGCAGGTGGTGATCCGCGATGGACGGATCGCGGAAGCCGGCATCGCCTCCTGCGAAACGCGTTATCCCTGCGATGTGATCGGCGACATCATCCTGCAACCGGTGGCAAGACAGAGCCCGGATGTCGACCGCGTATCGCGCGCCACCGAGAGCGCCGATGCCTACTACTTCGGGCTGGTGGAAGCGTTGAAGGACGCGCAGCTGCCGGCCGAGGGCCAGACACCCGCGGCTCCCTGATCCCGCAGGGACTACTTGCGCGCGACGCTACTGCCCTGCGCCAGCAGTTTCTGGATGAGCGCCATGGTGCGCGGACTGGGCTCAGGAGGCGTGGAAGGAATCGTGACTCCACTGGCCCAGGTCAGCGGAGTGCGCCCCACCTTGTCCTTGGCCTGCAGTTTCGCACCCTGTTCGACCAAGTAGGTGATCACCTCGTCGGACCAGCGGAAAGCGGCGCCATGCAGCGGCGCCAGCCCCATCTCGTTCACCTGGTTCACGTCGCCGCCCAGGTCGATCAGCATCTTCACGGCCTCGAGCTGCGCCGGCACCCCGTCAGGGACAAAAGTCTGGCCACGAACCCAGCCCACGCCCGCGGCAGCGGCCAATGGCGTGGTGCCGTTGAACGTGGCGATTCTGGGATCGGCGCCATGTGCCACCAGCAGGCGCATCACAGCCAGATCATTGTTCAGCGACGCGCGGTAGAACGGCGTCTCGCCCACCGTCGGTACATAGGAAAGATTGAATGTGTGCCCACCCATGCGGGGCGGGAAGTGCTGGACGCGCGCATTCAAGTTGGCGCCCTTGTCCACCAGCAGCGTGATGGTGGTCAGTGCGGCATCGCGGTCCACGCCATTGGTGGTGGCCGTCACCGAACTCACATCGCGGTTGCGGCTTTCCACCGCGACCCAGAGCGGAGCGCGCCCATACCAGTCCGCCGCATTGACATCGGCGCCGGCGTCGATCAGCAGTTTCGCGATGTCATGGTGATCGTTGCCAATGGCCATCACCAGCGGCGTGATTCCGTTGTAATCGCCGAGTTCGAGCTTCCCGCCGGCTTTGATCAGCAGCTTTGCCGCTTCGACCTGGCCATCGCGGGCCGCGTAGTGCAGTGCGGACATCTTGCCCACGCCGAAAGCCCGCTGGCCTTCGGGCGGCACGCCGCTTCGGATCATGCCTTCACCGGTCGAGCCGCCTCCTGCTCCTGGCGCACGCCAGGCCGGCTCCGGGCCGGGCGGCGTCTGGTGGTTCAGTTCGGCACCCGCCTTCACCACGGCGTCGACCACCGAGGGCTTGCCGGAACGCACGGCGATCATCAACGCGTCCTGGCCGAAATTCGGTTCCACGTAATTGATATCGGCGCCCGCAGCGATCAGAGCACTTGCCATCTCGCCGTCGCCATGGCGCGCGGCGAGCATCAACAGGGTTTCGCTGGCTTCATCCTTGGCCTTGGCATCGGCACCCCTGGCCAGCAACAGCTTCACAATGGCGGTTTCACCGTCCACGACTGCCAAGTGCAGCGGTGTCACGCCCGCCAGGTTGCGCGTCGTGAAGTCGGCGCCAGCGGTCAACAATGCCTGCACTATCTCAACCTCGCCTGCGTTGATGGCAAAGTGCAGCGCAGTGGAGCCCTCGGTGCTGGCGGCGTTGAGATCGACACCCTTCTGCTTTGCCATGGCCTGGACAACCGGCCATTCCTGCTGGCGCGCAGCGTCGACGATGCGGGTGCTCGCTGCGGTCACGGCCGGCGCGCCGTGCACGGACTGCGCCGCGCCCGCACCGCCGATCAGCATGCTGACGACAACCGCCACAAGCCAGGCCGCGTGGCGTGTCACAGCGCGAGTATCCCGTTGCTGTCGCCGAAGGTGGCCGTCTCCATGCCCAGCTTGTTCAGCACGGCGGCGTGCAGGTTCGCCAGTGGCGTGCCGTCCGGAACGCGGATGTGGCGCCCACCTTCCAGCTTGCCCGAGCCGCCGCCGAACAGCGCAACCGGCAGCGGCGCGTGATCGTGATTGTTGCCGTCGGAAATGCCGCTGCCATAGACGATGATGGAATGATCCAGCAGGCTGCCGTCACCGTCCGGCGTGGCCTTCAATTTGTCGAGCAGGTACTTCACCTGCGAGATGTGATAGGCGTTCAGCACCGCGAAGCGGTCCTTGTTCGCCTGGATGTTCGAATGATGCGAGAGATTGTGGAAGGCGTCGCGCACGCCGCTGTTCGGATAGGTGGCGCCGCTGATCTCGCGCGCCAGCATCAGTGTGGTGACACGCGTGATATCGGCCTGCCAGGCCAGCGCCTGCAGATCGAACATCAGATGCAGGTGGGCTTCGAAGGTGGGCGGTATGCCATTGGGCCGGCCCGGAAGCTTTACGCCGTCCGGCATCTGGCCCGCAAGCTGGATGCGCCGCTCGATTTCGCGCACGTCGGTCAGGTACTGGTCCATGCGTGCCGCATCGCTGCCACCGAGCGAACGCCGCAGGTCGCCGATGTCGGACATCACCGAATCCAGCAGCGAGCGCGCCTGGTCGCGGCGCGCGTTGCGCTCGGCTTCGGTGCCGCCCTGGCCGAACAGCTTCTCGAACACCACCTGCGGATTGCGCTGCATCGGCAATGGCGAGGTGGGCGTCGACCAGGACATGCTGCGGCCATCCTCGATGGTCAGCTCGATCGAAGGCAGCGGCGATTTCTGGCCGATCGCCCTGGCGGCGACCTGGTCGACAGAAACCCCCATCTTGTTGGGGTCCGCGCCCATATCGACACAATTGAGCCAGGTCGCGGAGGAGCGAGCGTGATTGGCGGCGGCCGAGCCGTCCGTGCCGTAGCCGGTTTGCAGCCGCAACCCACTGATGACGTTCAGGCGCTCGCGATGGCCCTCCAGGGGCTTGAGGATTTCGGAGAACTCGAAGTCCTTGCCCTCGGTGGCCGGCGTCCACTTGGCCATGGTCTTGCCGTGCGGAATGTACAGCGCGGCATACCGCGTGCGCTGTGCCAGTGCCGGCGACTGCGCCATGGCAGTGGAGGCAGGCAGCATTGCATCGAGCAGCGGCAGCGCGATGGCTGCTCCGCCTGCGCCGCGGAGGAAGTGGCGACGGGAGATGTGCTTTTTCGTGATGAAGTGCATGGGGATGTCTCGCCTTCAGTCTTGCCGTCGGTTGGCTGCAATCCGGGATCCGGCAGCGGAGTTGCCGGTGGCCACACGCTGCTGGAACGGGACGCTTGCAACGATGTTCATGATCAGGCCCTGGAGCCGGAAGTCATCTGCACTGCTGCGGCGGACGATGTCGCGGACGGTGGGCTGGTCGGCGTAAGTAACCGCGCGACCCAGCGCGTAGGTCAGCAGCTTCTCGGTGAACGACGACAGGAACACGTTGCCATCCTGCAGCAGTGCCTGCCGCAGGTCGGCGGGACCATTCAGCACCGTGCCATCCATCATGGTGCCATGGGCATCGATGGGCAATCCGCCATCCTCGGTGCGCAGCCGCCCCACCTTGTCGAAAGGCTCCATCGCGAATCCAATCGGATCGATCACGGCGTGGCAGCTGTGACAGGACGGTTGTTCGCGGTGGGCTTCCAGGCGCTTGCGCAGCGTCGTCGGACCGCTGATATGTACGGACGCATCCAGGTTGGTCTCCACGCCGGGCGGCGGCTTCGGAACTGGCAGGCCCAGCAGATTCTCCAGCACCCATTTGCCACGCGTCACCGGTGAGGTGCGATCCGCCACCGAGGTGACCGTGAGCACGCTGGCCTGGCCGATCAGACCGCTGCGCGGGCTGTTCGCGGGCAGGCTCACACGACGCATCTCGTTGCCGCGCACGCCTTCGATGCCGTAGTGCCGCGCCAGGCGTTGGTTCAGAAAGGTGTAGTCAGCGTTCAGCAGCGTCGCGACGGGACGATTCTCGCGCAGCACGCTGTCGAACAACAGCTGGGTTTCCTCCTGCATGGCGCGCCGCAGGTCGTTGTCGAATTCCGGATCATCCGGCGCCACGGTGGCGAGATTGCGCAGCAGCAGCCACTGCGCGGCGAAATTCTCCGCCAGCGCGCTGGCTTTGGGGTCGGCCAGCATGCGCTTCACCTGCTTTTGCAGCACGGCCGGGCGGCTGAGACTGCCGCTCGCGGCCGTGCGCATCAGCTCCTCGTCCGGCACGCTGCTCCACAGGAAAAACGACAGGCGCGAGGCCAGCTCGATATCGCTGACGCGATAGGCGCGGCCCGCCACGGCCTTGGCCGGATCAGCTTCCAGACGGAACAGGAAGCGGGGATCGACCAGCGCGCGGGCCAGGCCATACTGGACACCTACGTCGAAATCGCCGTGGCGGCGTCCTTCCGAATAGGCGGCCATCAGGGGCTGCAGCACGGCAGCGTCGTTGGTGTCCACGGGACGGCGATAGGCACGCGTCGCCAGCTGCGCAAATATCTTTGTGGCGCAGGCGACTTCCTCGCCTGCGCTCGCGGGCCTGCAGACGAACAGCCGCACGCGGCTGGGCGTATTGCCACGCCCCGTCGGCTTGTTCGGGCCATTTACGTTGATGCCCGTGACGATGGGCGCATCATTCCGGCTGCCGTAGATGCCCTCGGCATTGCCCTGCCGCCGCAGATCGACCAGCGCCGCGCCGATCGTGTGCCGGCCGGCCATCAAGGTGACCGTGAAGCGGGCGGGATTGTTCACCTGGAGGGGCTTGCCGTCGATGATGACGATGGTGCGGGCCACCGGATCTGCGCCACGGCCGGCCGCCCCGCCCGCCGCAGCCGGGCCGCCAAACGGACCGCGCGCCCCGGGGATGCCGCTGGCGATGGAGATGTCGTAGCTGGCATCGAGCGGGAAGAAATACTCGCCGGTCATGCCGCCGCGAGAGCCCAATGGCAGCGCCTCGATCTGGCCCGTGGACCGCATCGAGGCACGCACAGCCTCCATGCCCAAGTCGCCAACCGCTTCGCGACTCACGCGCATGGCCGCGGCAATGTAGCCATCCACCAGCGCGGGTGAAATCACCAGCATCTCGGAGATGTTGTCGAATCCTGCGCCGCTGTCATCCGGCGGCAGCAACGCTGCGGTATCGACGTCCATCCCGAGGATGTCGCGGATCGCATTGGCATATTCCGTCCGGTTCAACCGCGTGACGGTAGTGGGCGGCAGCTGATAGTGGGCTTTGTCGTACTGGTCGAGCGCCTGCTCCACGGATGCGGCAAAGATCCGGGCCTGTGCGGTGGGTGGCTGCGGCGCGGTGGCGGGCGGCATCATCCCGCCGCGCAGCTTGCGCGATACCTTTTCCCATACGTCGGCATCGGCGCCCAGGTTGTCGGTGGCGTGCAGGCTGAAATCCAGCCCGCCGGCCACATCGGTGTCGTTGTGGCAGTCGGAACAGTACTTCTCGACGAACAGCTCCTGGGCCTTCGCCGTATCGGCGGCGGGCATGCCGGCCGCTTTAAGGTAGGCGGTAAGCTTGGCTCCCGCATTGGCTTCCGGGTCTGCGGTCCGGGAGTGGCTGGTCTGCCCTTCGGCAGGCCAGCCGGCAATGAGCAACGCGGCGCAGGCGCCAGCCGAAACGACCACCGAAACACGAGCCATGCGACGACCGATGCTCAAGACTGCCCTGACAGCGAACAGGCGCCTCGTTGCCGACCACATCTGCATACCATCTTCCCCCGAACTCAAACGCGGCCCTCTTCAAGATCAAGGAGATTGCATTGCACTGAGCACCAGCGGCTAGTGACAAACCGTGAGTGACCCGCGGCGCACGTTAGTAACGCCAAATGGAGGGCATGGCCGAGTCCTTCAATGTACTCTGACCGTGAACGCGCCGCACAATTCAGGGTCGCAGGCATGAGGATTCGCGAAATCGCGGCAATGGGCACGGTGGTGTCCATCGAGGTGGACGCACCGGAGGCGGTTTTGGCCCGGGCCTTTGGCTGGTTCCGCGAGGTGGAGGCGGTGTGCTCGCGCTTCGATGAAGCCAGCGAGCTGCGCCAGTTGCCTGTCGGGGTGGCCGCGCCGGCCAGCCCGATGCTCTTCGAAGCGGTGCGCTTTGCCCTGAAAGTGGCTGAGGAGACCCAGGGCGCTTTCGATCCGACAGTGGGCAGTCACATGGCGCAGCGCGGCTACCACCGGAATTACCTCACCGGCGCCATCAGCGCCGCGCCGGGGGAGCCCGACGCGAGCTTCCGCGATGTGGTGCTGGATGCCCACCGGCACACCATTTTGCTCAAACGGCCCCTGACGCTGGACCTTGGGGCTGTTGCCAAGGGTCTCGCTGTGGACGCTGCTGCGCGCGAGCTGCGGCCTTGCCGCGACTTCTGCATCGACGCCGGCGGCGACCTCTATTTCGGTGGCAGAAACCCGTCCGGTGAGGCCTGGAGCGTGGGCATCCGCCATCCGCGTGAGCGCGATGGATTGATGGATCGATTGCGCGTGTCGGATCGCGCGGTGTGCACATCTGGCGATTATGAGCGCGGCGCGCACATCATCGATCCCCGCGACACGGTCGCGGCCTGCCGCGTGGCAAGCGCCACCGTGGTTGCACCCACCGCCATGCTGGCCGACGCGTTGGGAACGGCGGCTTTCGTGCTCGGTCCCGAGCAAGGCATCGCGTTGCTTGATCGCATGGGCGTGGAAGGCCTGCTGATCACGCCGGGCCTGGAATGCTACCGGACGGCAGGTTTCGGTCATGCATAAGGTGGTGCGCTTCTTCAAGACACCCAAGGGTCTGCTGACCCTCCTTCTCCTCATCCTGACCCTCATCGCCGCGCCGGGCGAAGGCGTCGGGGCGGTGGCGCTGGGCATGGGCGCGGCGGTACTGGCCGCGGGCATCGTCGATCTTGCCATCCTGCGGCTCAGGAATGGCGGCTGGGAATACCCAAGCGGCGCCGTGCTCACCGCCATGATCGTGGCGATGGTGATGCGTGCGCAGGAGCCGTGGATCGTGCCGGTGTTCACGTCGGTGGTGGCGGTATCAAGCAAGTACCTGCTGCGCACGCGCCAGGCCAATGTGCTGAATCCCGCCGCCTTCGGGCTGGTGCTGATGTTCTACCTGATGCCGCATGGACAAAGCTGGTGGGGCGCACTGCCCGAAGTGTCGCCGCCGTGGCTGCGCGTGGTACTGCTGGCCGGCGGGCTGTATCTCACCAGCCGCGTCAACAAGCTGCCGCTGGTGTTGTCCTTTCTCGGCGCGTATTTCTGCCTGTTCACGTTGACGGCGTTCGTGGGCGATGCGCGCCATGTCGCGGAGATCTTCCGCTCGCCTGATGGCGATGCGGTGCTGTACTTCGCGCTGGTCATTCTTACCGATCCGCCCACCTCCCCTGCCAAATACGCGGGACAGTGGAAATTCGGGATCATTGCAGCGGTTTGCAGTTACGTAGTGTTCATGGGCTTTGGCGTGGCCTATTTCCTGCTGGCGGGCGTGCTGGCAGGAAATGTCTGGGAGGCGTGGCGCCGGGTGCAGCGGCGTTCTGAAGAGCGCTTCCCGCGCAAGATGGTGGCGTTCCTGCGCGAACTGAATCCATTGTGCAACTAGCCACTGATGCGCCGCGCTGACCGGATCCCGTGAATGTCCCATAAAGCTTACAATCGGGTGAAACCACTACCTGGGGGCCTCATGACTACGCGCATTTTCCCGCTTCGCGGGCTTTCTGCCTTTTCGGTCCTCGCCATTCTGGGCGCAACTGCCTACGGGCAGGCGCCACCCGCCGCACAGGGTCCACCCGCCGCACCTTCCGGCCCTGACACCCCGGGCACGGGCCCGTATCCCGCGATGAAGGAAGAAGATCCCTCGCTCGCCGCGCACGTGGTGTATCGCCCCAGAGACCTGGCAGCGCTGGGCAAGCAGAAGCTGGGCGTCGTCGCATGGGGCAATGGTGGCTGCTCTGACGATGCGGCGAGCACACGTTTCCCTCTGCTCGAAATTGCATCGCATGGATACCTGGTCATCGCCAGTGGCAAGATCCTCAGTGGCCCCGGCGCTCCGCCGCGTCCGGCGCCTGCCGCGGCACCCGCCGGTCCGCCACAAGGAGCATCGCCGGCTGAAGGCCAGCCCCGCCAGCTGCCTCCCGCGAAGACCTCCGCAGCCCAGCTCATCGAAGCCATCGACTGGGCCGTGAAGGAAAACTCACGCGCCGGCAGCCCGTATAAAGGACGCATCGATACCAGACAGATCGCTGTCTCCGGCTTCAGCTGCGGTGGCGTGCAGGCGATCGCTTCGGCAAAAGATCCCCGCGTTGCCACGGCTGTATTCCAGAACACCGGCCTGTTTGATGCCGGCGCCAACAGCATGCCTGGAATGGATGTCAGCAAGGATGCGCTGAAGGACATCCACACGCCGGTGATCTACATCCTCGGTGGCCCCACCGACATCGCCTACAAGAACGGCATGGACGATTTCAAGCGCATTGATCACGTGCCGGTGGCAGTGGCGAACATTGAAAAGGGCCACGGCGGAACCTACTTCGAACCCAATGGCGGTGCGGCAGCGCAGGTGGCCGTGAACTGGCTGCAGTGGCAGCTGCGCGGCGACGCAAAGGCGAAGGCCATGTTCGTCGGCAAGGATTGCGGACTGTGCAAGGACCCGCAGTGGAAGCTGGAGAAAAAGCGGATTCCCTGACCGCAGCCTGCGGCAGTCGTGTGCCGCGAAGCATTCCTTCCTGGGAGTCCGCCCCGGGGATGGGGTGCCTGCCTGCTACTTGACCTTGTACATCCGCCTTCCAGCGTGCCGCCGGTGATGGGAATGACATTGCGGTTGCCGTTCTTGGAATTTCATCACGTCAGTGGAAGCAGCCGTGGACATTGTCCGGGCGGGCTGCAAGCGCATCGATTTCGGCCTTCATGGCAACCTGAATAGCGCCGGGCTTGTCGGCCGCAAAGAGGTTGTTCATCTCGGCGGGATCCCGGTTGAGATCATAGAACTGCCAGCCGCCCTTGTCCCAGGTGAGCTTGTGGTGGTCGCGACTGATGAGGGTGTACATGTCGCGGATCGGAGCGCGGGCCGGCGGACATAGCAGTGTGAAGGCATAGTTGCGTCCATTGCTGGCATGCGCTTTCGCGAAGAACGGAGTGATCGAAAACGTGTCTGTCATGCCCGTGGTGCTGGCACCCGCGACATCGGCCACGGTTGCGAACATGTCGGTGGCCACCACCAGCGCCTGTTCGCGTTCACCGTGGCGCTTGACGCCCGCGCCGGCGACCAGCAGCGGTACCCGGATGCCCCCGTCCTGAATGTCCCACTTCGTGCCGCGCAGCGGACCGATGTTCTTGCGTTGCACCGCCGCCGGCGTGCCGTTGTCGCCCATGAATACGATCAGCGTATTGTCGCGCTCACCGATGGCGTCCAGATGCGCAAGCAGCCTCCCCAGTTCCGTATCCATCGCCTGGGTGACTGCCTGGTAGACGGGGATGTCGCCCTTGAACACCTCGCCGTCCACGGGAAGGTTCGCGATCGAGGGGATGTCATTCTGGTTCCACAGGTTCTTCGGCGGCACCTGGAAGCCATCGTTCGGTGCGGTGCCATGCGGCGCATTGAAAGCCAGGTAGAGGAACCATGGTTGCGCGGGATTTGCCGCCCGCACTGCGTCGATGAACTGGATCGAGCGGTTGACGAGATGTGTCGTGGCGTACTCGGTCACCGTCTGTTCGGTGGTCGTTCCATTCCTGTAAATCGTCTCGGGCCAGTTGAAGTAGTTGGTGACATGGCTGTTGATCATGCCCTCGTAGAGCGGGACGCCGATGGCCGCGAAGAGATTGTGTCCAAGGTGCCATTTGCCAATCGCCGCCGTCGCATAGTTGTTGGGGCTGTGCGCCGCGAGATGGCCGTGCAACGAGACCGTGTCAGCGGGAAAATCCACCGATACGTAGTTAACGCCGTTGGCGTGGGGGTAGCGCCCGGAAAGGATCATCCCCCGCGTGGGTGAACACAGCGGCGTCGCGCGGGCGTTGTCGAACACGATTCCCCGGGCGGCTAGGGCTTCGAGCGTCGGCAGCGGAACATTCTCGCCCCTGGGGTCGTAGAGCGGATAGAACCTGGTGGAATCGATGCCCAGATCGTCGGCAAGCACGAACAGGATGTTGGGTGCCCGCACCGGCTGCTGGCCGGCCTTGTCCGCGGGCTCCTTCGCATGGGCCACCAGTGCCACAAGTCCGAGCACGACCAGGCCGCATTTCGCCTTCAGTCCCGCAACGCGATCACGCATGTTGTTGCACCCTGGCGCCGTACGCGACGCGCCAGCTTACTCCAGTTGCGCAAGACCTGGCCTGCTACTAGCCTGCCCGCGGTGGAGCTTCGCCATCTACGCTATTTTGTGGCCGTCGCGGAAGAACTGAACTTCACGCGCGCGGCTGCGCGTTTGCGCACGGCACAGCCTTCGCTGAGCCAGCAGATCCGCCAGCTCGAGAAAGTGATTGGCGCACCGCTGCTTGACCGCAGCCGCCATCACGTGGCGCTGACCAATGCCGGTCGCGTCTTTCTGCGGCAGGCGCGGGACATCCTGGCGCGCGTCGAGCATGCGCGCCGGCTGGCCCGGCAGGCCTCCGAAGGCCGCGCCGGCGACATGTCCGTCGGCACCTTCCCCTCGGCCGACATCCGTATCCTGCCGGCCCTGCGCCCCCTGATCGCCGCGCGCCTTCCGGATCTCAGGCTGATCCTGCACAGCAAGTACACCATGGGGCATGTCGAGGGGCTGAAGTCCGGCGAGCTGGACGTGGCTTTCATGCGGGGCCCGCTGGATACCGACGGGCTGGACTATGTAGAACTGCTGCGTGAGGAGATTGTCGTGCTGCTGCCTTCGCACCACGCGTTGGCGCGACGCAAACGCATTCCAGTGACAAGCCTCGACGCTCTGCCCTGCATCACCCTGGAGCGCTCGCTGTCACCGCCACTGCATGACACCGTGGCAACGCTGTACCGTCAGGCTGGCATCCGCATGCATTCGGTATCCTGCGCCGACAATGTGCTCGGGCATCTGCAGCTGGTGCAGGAGGGCCTGGGATTCGCGCTGCTGCCGGATTCCCTCTCCGCGCTGTTGCCGCAGGGCGTGACCTTCCGGCCGCTGGATGTGGATCCCGCGCCCAGCGTGTCCGTGGTCATTGCCTGGAAGAGCGACAACAACTCGCGACTGGTGCGTGAATTCGTGGACCTGGCCCGGCGCTGTTGCCGGGATCTATAGACGTCGCACGTCTGACCAACCCTTCGGTAAAGTCTTAGCCGGCTCCCGACGCCCTATCTAGACTGCGGCGGCATTCCGCATGAGCAGCAATAGTCAAACCGACGCGCCGGTCCCTACGCGACCTTCCTGTTGGCCAACAGGGGCGCGCGCGTCATCAAGCCGCAGCTGTTCGGCTTTCTGCGCTACGCCACCGGCGCCTGCAACGCCGGGTCCTGCATGGTGACCTGGAGCTGGAGATGGAAATGATGAGCCGCAGAACTTTCTGGACTTCCATTCCTGCGGTCTCGGCCGCATTGCTGCTGGTTTCTGCAGGCGCCTTCCCGCAGGCGCCTGCACCGGGGCCCGGCGGCGCGCCGGGCGGATTCGGCGCGCGCAGCACGCCGGTGCCGGCCATGCCTTCGGGTACCCGCGCCACCGGAGACCAGCAGCGCGAATACGTGTTTGCGCCCACCGGACAGAAGATGCCGTATCGCCTCTATGTGCCGAAGTCGTGGAATGGCAGGGATTCGCTGCCGATCGTGCTGTTCCTGCACGGCGCCGGCGCGAACGAGCGCACCTACCTCGACATGAACGATGGCCAGATGATGAAGCTGGCCGAACAGCACCGCTACATCGTGGTCTCGCCGCTGGGTTTCACCGCGATGGGTGCCTATGGCAACGCGTTGCGCCTGCCCGCCGTCTGGGGTGCCGAACCGTCCATCGCTGCCGGGCAGCGCGCTGCGGTGACACCGGAGCGCCGGCGCGAACTGGCCTTGAGCGAACTGGAAGTGATCACCGCGCTGGAAGTGGTGACCGAGGAATACGGCGCGGACCGCTCGCGCACCTTCCTGGCAGGGCACTCCATGGGCAGTGGCGGTGCCTGGCACCTGGCCGCGCGCTGGCCGGATCGCTGGGCCGGTGTGGCGCCGCTCTCCGGCGCGTTCATGGACAAGAGTTATCCCTTCGAGACGCTGCGCGACCTGCCCATTTTCATGACCGAGGGCCGGGGCGCCGAACCCTCGCTGGTCGGCAGCCGCGAGCTGGACAAGTACCTGAAGGCGAACAACTACAGGAAGTTCGAGTACATGGAAGTGGACGGCAACCACGGCAGCATGATTCCACAGGTGCTGCCTTCGATCTTCGATTTCTTTGACCGGGTGGGCCGCAGCGGCAGCAAGCCATGAGATTTGCCCGAGCTCTGTTGTGGGTTGCGATGCTGCTGGCCACCCCTTTGGCAATGGCCGCACAGAATGCCTCGGCCGCACCTGCATCACCGCCCGAAATACATCTGTGGCCCGGCAAGGCTCCCGGAACCGAAAACTGGACTGTGCCCGAGAAAGTCACGACTTCTCCGAATGGAGATCGCACGGTCTTCAATGTCAGCGACCCGACGTTGACAGTATTCCTGCCGGATCCGGCCATTGCCACGGGTACGGCGGTGATCCTGGCGCCGGGCGGTGCATTGCGTTTGTTGGGCATCGACGGCAATGGCACGCACATCGCAAGGTGGTTGAACAAGAAGGGAATCGCAGCCTTTGTGCTCAAGTACCGTACGCTGCAGCAGGACGCAGGCGGTGGTGGCGGTCCGCGCGCGGGTGGTCCTCCCGGCGGCGGCGGTCAGCGACGGGAAATGGAGATCCACAACGCGAACGCGAACCCGGCGCCGGAAGATGCTGCGCTGACCGAAGTGCTGCAGATGGGCGTCGCCGATGCGCAGCAGGCCTTCAGGCTCATCAGGAAGAACGCGCAGCAGTGGAAGATCAATCCGGCGCGCGTGGGCATCATGGGCTTCTCGGCCGGCGGCGGGGTCGCGGTGGGCACTGCCATGGCGCCGAAGTCCGATGCTTATCCGGACTTCCTCATGTCGATTTATGGTCCTGCCCTGCAGGACGTACAGGTGCCGGAGTACGGGCCACCGTTGTTTGTTGCCGTTGGATCCACGCACTTCAATGTGACCAATGGCTGCATCGCGTTGTTCCAGGTGTGGAAGGCCGCTGGCAAACCTGCCGAGATGCATGTGTACGACGGCGTCAGCGGCGGCTTCGGACTTTCGGATCGGGGTCAGCCGGTGGATGGCTGGATCGACCGGGCCTATGAGTGGCTGGTCGCAAGGAAAATCACGGACCCGAGGTAGTTTGCATTGAGCACGGGGGAAAAGAGGATGCGTCGAACCTGGTTGATGCCGGTTGTTGCAGCAGCCGGCGCATTGCTGCTGCTTGCCGCAACCGTGGCCGCCGAACAGCCGGGGCAGTGGTGGGAGCCGGGTTCCGGCCGACCATTGCCAGCCCGCGTGGAATACAACGATCCCAGCGGGCGTTTCGGTCTCATCAATGCATCGGGCAGCTTCACCACGAAGGGACATCCCTTCTTCGAGCCCATCGGCACCAATGGCCGCGCCTGCGTGTCCTGCCATCAGCCCTCCGACGGCATGTCGCTGTCACTGGCCAGCATCGACGAGCGCTGGCAGGCAACGGGCGGCAAGGATCCGGTCTTCGCGCCCATCGATGGCGCCAACTGTCCCAACCTGCCGGTCGCCGATGCGGCCTCCCATTCGCTGCTGCTGAAGCGCGGCCTGTTCCGCGTAGCACTGCCGTGGCCACCACGCGATGACAAGGGCCAGCCCGTTACGCCGGAGTTCACCATCGAGGTGGTGCGCGATCCCACCGGCTGCAACAGCGGCCCCGAATACGGCGTCAATGGTACGCGGCATGAAATTTCGGTGTATCGACGCCCGCGTCCCGCGGTGAACCTGCGTTACGTGGCCTCGTCGGGTTTCGGCGTCTCGCCGTTCATCGGCAAGACCGGACAGCTCGCCGCAGTGGACCCCGAGACGGGCCGGCCGCTGAACATGAACATGATGGCCGATGCGCGCCGGTCCACACTCAAGACCCAGGCGCAGTCCGCGGCGCACGACCATCTGCAGGTGGCGCAGCCACTCACGCCGACGCAGCTGAACCAGATCCAGGAGTTCGAGCAGCAGCTGTATGGCGCGCAGTCGTTCTCGACCCTCGGCGGGCCGCTGCATGAAGCCGATGGTCCCTCGGGCCTTGGCCCCGAAGCCATGGAGAAGGGCCGCTCCGGCGTGCTGGGCAACAACACCACGCAGTACGTGATTCCGATGGAAAACAAATGGGCCGACCTGCCCGTCGGTGGCACGGCCGAAGAAAAGGCCCGCAACGAATACCGCGAATCGATCCAGCGCGGTCATGACGTGTTCTTCTTCCGCACGTTCTGGATCCAGGGTGCCATGCACATCAATACCGTCGGGCTGGGCAACCCGATCAAGCGCACCTGTGCCACCTGCCACGGCATGCACATGACGGGCATGGACACAGCCAACGGGTGGATGGACCTGGGCACCACCAATCACCCTTACGCGCTTGAACCAGCCGAAAGTCCGTGGGCGAAAGACCTACCGCCGCTGCCGCTGTTCAAGGTCACCTGCCGCGATGATCTGCCGCCGCATCCCTTCCTCGGCCGCGTGATCTACACGCAGGATCCGGGCCGCGCGCTGATCTCCGGCAAGTGCGAGGACGTGGGCGCCATCGTGATCCAGCAGTTCCGTGGCCTGGCGGCGCGGGCACCGTACTTTTCCAACGGCTCGGCCAAGTCCCTGCGCGAACTGGTGGACTTCTACGACCGGCGTTTCAACATCAAGTACACGGATCAGGAAAAGACCGACCTGGTGAATTTCCTGGGAGCGCTGTGATGCAGGCAAGCAACCGCCGATTCATTGCCGCGCTGCTGCTGGTGCCATCAGTGGTGAACGCCGCGCCACCGGCGGGCAGTCACATCAGCTTCGTCAGCTGCCCCATCCTCCGCGACACCCGCTCGGTGCCGTGCTGGCTCAGCGATTACCGATCCGATCGCTACTACCTGACCATCCAGAGCGATGTCAGCGCCGCGGTGCAGCCGCCGTACCTCGGGCACAAGGTGCTGGTCGAGGGCGTGGTGACCAATGAACCGCAGATCTGCGGCGGTATCGTGCTGTCCGGCGTGCACCTGTCGGTGATGCCGGAGCTGGATGCCAATTGCAACGAGCAGCTGCCGGCCGAAGACCGCTACGTCGTCGACTTCAACCCGCGGCCCCCGGGCCCCAGTGCTGGCCGACTGGCATTCGCTGCTGCTCCGGGCGCAACCCGCGCGCCGGCTGCGCCCCGCGAGGGACCGCAAACCATCAACATCTATTTCGACTTTGACCACGGCGTGTCGTTCCGCCATCCGTCAGCGTTGTCCTCCGTGCTGAATGCCGCGAAGCAGATCGGCGCAAAGCGCATGAACATCGTCGGCGTGCGCGGCGCACACCACTTGAGTGACGGCACGCTGCTGCAGGAAGCCGCGAACACCGGGCAGCGTCGCGCACAGGAAATTGCCGGGTTGTTGAAAGGTGCGGGGCTGGACCTGCCCGGCACCGTGACCTGGACGAGCGGCGAGCGCGATGCCGATGGCGTCGACGACTGGCAGAGCCGGCGGGTGACCGTCGAGTTGCTGCCATGATTCGTATTGCATCAACGAGAGGAGCGAGGGCGATGAAGACCTGGATCACACGCAGCGCACTACAGGACTGGAAGGCACTCTTGTTGCCCGCCAGTGTCCTGTTGGGAGCAATAAGCGCGTCGGCTGCGGAGCCGGCCGCAACACCGGTCATCACCACACTGACCGACGTGCCGTACACCCAGCAGGGCACCGCGCCCACCGGTCCGATGGCCGTGGTGATCGAGCACGACCCGGGCCTGGCGACACACACCATTTATCGGCCGAAGGACCTGGGCAATGCCAGGCACGGTGTGCTGGTGTGGGGTGAAGGCGGCTGCGCCAAGAACGGCCTGACCTTCCCCGAGTACCTCAGCGAGATCGCCTCGTACGGCTTCGTCATCGTGGCCGATGGTCCGCCAGCGCAGCGTGCCCGCGGACCTGGCCCGGGCGCAGGAGGTCCGGGTGGTCCGGGTGGTGCTCCACGTGCCGCAGGCGGTCCCGGCGGGCCTGGTGGTCCTGGTGGTCCCGGCCCTGGTGGCGCACGCCCGGGTGGTCCTCCCGGCGGTGGAGACATGGGCGACAATGGCAAGGCGCTCGTCGCGGCTGTCGACTGGATCGTCAAGGAATCGAAGGACTCGAAGAGCCGTTTCTACAACAAGGTCAATGTGGACAGGATCGCTGCGATGGGCATGTCCTGCGGCGGCATCATGTCCTACGGCGCGGCCCATGATCCGCACGTGAGCACGGTGGGCATCTGGAACAGCGGTTTGTTCACCGCGGAAGACCGGGAAAAGCGCTTCGGCGAGATGCACGGCACCGCGATCATCATCACCGGCGGCGAATCCGACATTGCGCATGCCAACGGCAAGGCGGACTTCGAGAGCATGCCGGCGAAGATTCCGGTGTTCTACGGCGTGTACCCTTCCGTGGGCCATGGCGGCACCTACAGCCAGGACAACGGTGGTCCCTTCGGCAAGATTGCCGTGGCGTGGCTGAAGTGGCAGCTCGAGGGCGACACCAGTGCCGCTGGCAAGGGCTACCTCGTGGGGGACGGCTGCGTGCCCTGCAAGGATTCCAACTGGCAGATCCAGTCCCGCGGTCTCAAGTAACGAGCGGGAGGGAAGAAAGCCCCGATCCGGGATCAGGTCGGGGCTTTTGGATTCGGCCTATTTTGCATCCTTGCGGTTCTTCTCGAGCTCGTCGAACCAGCGCTCGTAAGTGCACTGATACTCCAGTGCCGCAGTGTCGGGCATGCGCTGGTAGTAGATGGTTCGCCGTTGCGGCGCCGCGTAGCAGTCCGCGTCGGTCACCGTCATGTCGAATACAAGCACATCGTCGTTCAGGGGCTTGCCCGCTTCGGCGACAAAGCCACTGGGTCGCGCCTTGATCCGGTCGAGCCTGGTCATGGACACGCGCTCGACAATGTGGGTGCGTTCGGTGCGCGGCCAGGGCGCCAGTTGCCACTCCGACAGGTTCATGGTGTCGATGACCAGCGTGCCGCCTTCCCACCTGCCGATGGAATGGCCGGTGCTCGAGGGTAGCAACTCATCGTCGTGAGGCCGTCCGTCCAGGTACACCAGGCGCCGCTGCATCTCCAGTTCGGCAAGCATGACCATCAGCCTGGGCGTCTGCACCACCGTGATCGGATACGACACCATCGACAGCATCATGCCCGGCATGCCGGTGCCCAGGCACCACAGGCCCGTCTCGGTGATCTGCGTATATCGCGCCCTGAATGCATCCAGCCTCACCTTGCCCTCGCTGGTGTATGCGGGAGCACCGGCACCGTCGGGGCTCTCCGCAGCAAAAGCCATCCAGACGCCGGAGAAGTCGGGCGGGGCGAGGGCCGCATCTGCGCCCGATGCATTGCACAGCGGCAGGGCGAGAGCCACAAGGGCCATCACCGCAGCGAGTTGGTTCCTGATCAGGGGTATGCCCCTGGCGTCAGAGTTTTCCCTCGGCCTCGAGCCGCTCGATCTCCCGGCCATAGGGCTTTCGCCTGCCACAGCAGCCTGCGAAACGTGGGGCACTCCATGTGACTGGGCGCGGGACACACCGCCGCGTGGCGCAGACCCTTGCGCAGCGCGGCGAGCCTGTGGATCGTGACGTCGAGCTGCTGCGCCTTGTCGGCCAGCAGCTGGCGGTCGATGCGTACCCGGCCGTCGGCCGAGAACATGCGCGCGATCTCCTCCAACGAGAATCCGGCCGAGCGCCCCAGCGCGATCAGGGATAGCCGCTCCAGCACGCTGGCATCGAACACGCGGCGCAGACCGCTGCGGCCGACGGAGCGTATCAGGCGCTTCTTCTCGTAGTGACGCAGCGTGGAGGCCGGCAGGCCGCTGCGGCGCGCCACTTCCACGATGTCCATATTCCCCTTGACCTCAAGTCGACTTGAAGTGGCACTCTGCCCGCAAGGAAGATGGATTTCAACCGGGTGGGGACATGAACGACCAGATCACCGTTGGACTGCTCGGCACCGGCGCCACGCTCACGATGGATATATGGGGCATTGCCCGCCAGCCGCTGCTGGGAATTGTTGCGCCGGACTACTCAGTTGTGGGTCGCTGGGTGGGCCATATGTGGCAGGGCCAGTTCCGTCACGCGGCCATTTCGAAATCGCCGCCGGTGCGCGGCGAGCGCGTGCTCGGGTGGGCGGTGCACTACGTGACCGGCATGATGTTCGCGGCTGTGCTGCTGATCGGACCTCATTGCCCACAGCCAGCACGAGGAACATCATCGCGCTGCGCGACAGCGGTAGCCCGACAGCAATTCACGGCGGACCTGTCATGCGCGCGCTACGCAGGGCCGGACCACTACCACTATCGAGTTCCAGGGCAATGACCTTCCCGCCTTCCGACACGAATCTTATCTGTGTCAATGGGTCGTAATCCGCGGCGAATACGTCGGCAGCTACGGGTGTCAGTGCTTCGGGAGAAAATTCGCCGAAGCGAATCGTGAGCACATTTTGCCGTGTCTCGATCGTGAAATCCCCGAAGCGCCCGGTGTACTGCGCGAGTGGCAGCGCGGCGGCTATCGGCGTCACCTTCGCTCGATAGAGCGACAGCAAGCGCTCCCCCTGCATGCGCTCCACTCCTGACATTCCGCCAATCAATCCCTCCATCGCCTTCGCCTGCGCCGCCGCCAACGCGTTGTCCTGCCCCACAGCAATCCCCGGCATCACGCCCACCCCCTCCAGATCCAACCCAGTCTTTGCATCCAGCGCCCGCCCCACCGAAACATTCAACACGTATCCCCCCGGCAGCGGCACAAATCTCACCGTATACCCACCCCCACGCGTCCTCTCTCCAACCAGCGCGCCAAACCCGAACGTCGACGCATGTGTGGCAAACCATTCCGCCCCCGACACCGTTGCAGGCCCGATCAACACGAACATCGGCTTCCCCGCGAGAGAGAACGGCGCAGCCGAAGTCTCTGTCACCTCACCAGCCTCGCCACGAATCTCGAAGCGCGTCAGCCGGGTATGCGGCGGAAGGAAGTAGCTCGCCATCTCCGCCTCGGCATACGTCGAACCTCCGGCGTTGTTGCGCAGATCGATGATGATCGCATCCCCATGCCGCAGGAACTCCATCGCCGTAGCCAGCGCCTGGTTCGCCACTGGCGTGCCCCAGCCAAAGAAGTCATACGCGAGATACCGGATGTTCCCTGGAAGCACCTCGAGCTTGCGCACCCCCGCGTTGGAGCGGCGGAGCTGCCGATCGAGTACCTCGTCGCGCCCAGCTCCCGCGGCACCGTCAACTACCGACGCTTCGAGCCTTGCCGCCATGTCGGGGGCATACAGCATCTGCAGATGCACGTCCGCCGTGATCTTGTGCATCTCGGCATTCAACCGCTCCGCCAGCGCGCCACCCCTCAGACCCCTGAAAGCACCCGACGCTTCAGCGGTGGCCAGCCCCCGGTCGAGCTTCGTGGCCATTTCTGGCAACACATACCGTTCGGCAAGAATTCTGCGCGCGGCCGCGATCGTCGCATCCTCCTCAGCGGACACCGAAGGAAGGGCCGCCAAGACCACACACAATACAGTCAGCAATTTGAATGCAGCGTTCATCGCATCTCCAATCCATGTTGCGCCCCACGATGGCGTAGCACCGACGCCCACGGCAAGAACAGCAGACTGATGGTTTGCCGATGATGTCCCGATGACGGCCGCTCAGCACCAGCCCCGTGATAAGGTGCCACCTGCAGAAGGAGTGGCGGCTTGTCGGCGGACGCAAACGGTCTCAAGGGTGCAGCGGCGCCGGCGCCCCGGCCCCCGATCAACCTCGCACGCGAATCGCGGTTTCAGCTCGGTGAACTCACCATCGCTCCCGCCCTGCGCGAGGTGGTCGCCCGCGACACTACGCGGCAGACACTGGAACCCCGCGTTATGCAGGTGTTCGTCGCGCTCGCGCGCGTCGGCGGAGCCATTGTCACCCGCGACGACTTGATCCGTACCTGCTGGCAGGGCACCGTCGTCGGCGAAGATGCAGTCCATCGCGCAATCTCGCAGCTGCGGCGTGTCTCGGAAGGCATCGGACGCGGCGCCTTCCGGATCGAGACGATCGCCAAGGTGGGGTACCGACTTGTCGCTGACCCGGCCTCGGCTCCGGCCAACGCGCCCGCGGTTCCGCAACCGACGGTCTCTCGACGACTGATCTGGGTCGCCGCCGCAGTGATGCTGTGCCTCGTTGCTGCATTCGCCACGTGGCGGATCGCGGCGGAAGGTCCCGCCTACAGCGTGACCCTGCAGCCTTTCGACGGCTCAGCGGCACTGACTGGCTTCGACAACGAACTCTCGAACACACTGACCAGGCGCAGTGTTCCCACGGCTGGTGGCCAGATGGGATTGAAGCTGACCGGCGCGATCGAACAGCACGGCGACAACACGCGCGTTCATAGCCGGCTTGTAATGCCCGACAGTGAAGAAGTTGTGTGGAGCGGCGGCACCACGCTCTCATCCACCGACCCTGAAGCAACCCGCGCAGCCTCTGCCTTCGTGGGCGCGGTGACCCATTGCACGCTGGCCTTTGCGAACGACGCCGGGCACGTGCTAGCCCGAAGCGCCTTGTCGCGCCTGGCGCAGGCCTGCCAGCTGATGATCGGCGGCGAACCCGCCCAGGGAATCCGGGTAGCGCGCCAACTCACCCGAGAGTCTGCAGATTTCGCTGGCGGCTGGTTTGCCGTGACCCAGCATGCCCTCGCGCTCTACCTGCGTGGACCCAGCGAGGTCGTTGCATTGCGCGAAGAAGCCCTCGCTGCCGCGGAGAAGCTCATCGCATTGCGGCCACGTGCTCAGGAAGGACATGTCTACAAGGCGCTGGCCATGCCGCCGGAGCAGGCTGTCGAGCGCGAACAATTGCTGCGCGAAGCTGCGGCCATGGAGCCCATCTACGCCGACGTCGGCCAGGCATATCTCGGTGACTTCCTGGTGCAGGCGGGGAGACTGGAAGAGGCCTTTCAACTGTACAGGCAGTATGGGCAGCGCCATTCCGATATCGCGCTGAGTCATGTACGGGTGTTCTTCGCGGCGGCCGCGACGGGACGTTGGCCGATTGCAGAGGAGGCGCTGGATCGTGCAAGGCAGCTCGGCACCGCATCCCTGCCGCTTCTGCTCTGGCGACAAGCAGTGTGGAAGGGCGACTGGGCGGAGGCCGAGCGGCAGATTCCGTTCGAACACCCGGCGCAGGTGGAGGCGGAGACTGCGACCTATCGCGCGCTGGCCTCTGGTGACCGTGCGAGCAAGGAATTCGTGGCCCGCCAGGTGCGGCCATTGCCTGCGGAGTGCTGCGTGCCCCTGCGCATCGAAATGCTCACTCAGCTGGGTGATCAGCGTGAGGGGTTGGCGCTTCTTGATCAGTTCGAGGCTGGTCTGTCTCCTGGCAGGCGTCCGGGCAATGTCGGGCTGTTCCTGTGGGATCCCGCGCTGCAGTCGCTGTGGCATGAATCCGGCATCGAACCCTTCTTGCAACGCCATGGGTGGATCGCGTACTGGCGTGCGAGCAAGACACAGCCGGATATCTGCGGCCAGCAACGAGCGCCTTCATTTTGCCAGTCGCTGGGAACGGTCACCACGAACTGAGCAGGTAGCCGGATAGGAAATTCAAACCACCCCTGTATTACGGTCTGCTTTGCGGAGTGAAGACGGCCCGGAATCTACGGGGCTCGCAATCAATTTCAGCCATCGGTGCGGGCACCCGCAACCAGGTCTCCAGCCTGCGTCGTGGTGTTCTGGATCAGCTCCCCACAGCAGATGTCCTTCCCGCAATGCCGCCAGTGGAGGGCCGCGATGGTGATGGAGAACACCGTGCCGGCGACATCCGCCTCGTGCGGTGACCGTACGCGCGGCGGTGCCGATTGTGAAAATCCTGGCGCTCCGAATCGGCATTCGATGCGAGCGCGTTGTCCAGAATGCCCGATACGTGTTGGGAAATATTGCCTATCCGATTGGTTAACCGTTATGGCTGATCGTCGACTTGCCCTTGACCAGGATTGGCCAGCAGGCCGCCATCGGGAGGTGTGGTTGACACGATCCAGCCAAAAAAGCTCCCATGCGCTTTCCACAGCAGAAAGGGAACATCATGCAAGCATCTGCAGGAACCATCGCAGCGCTCGCCGCAGCGCTCGCCATGACCTTTTCCCATGCCAATGCTGCAGAGCCGGGCAAGGCGGGCGCCGCCCGCCATCCGAATATCCTGCTGATCATCGGCGATGACTTCGGCGTCGATGTCACGTCCGGCATGTATCCGGGGCTGATCGACGGGCTCGTCAGGCAGTACGGACCCTCAGGCCTCAGGCACCCCAATTACCAGGCCATCAAGGGCCGCCCGGCGGTCACTCCCACGCTCGACAGCTTCGCGCGCCAGGGCATGCGGTTCTCGAACGCCTGGGCTGAGCCGTTCTGTTCACCCACCCGTGCGTCCATCCTGACCGGCCTTTTCTCCGTGAAGACACGTGTGCTGACCTACGCGGATCCGCTCGACACGCATCATCAGTCGTTCGTGCAGAAGCTGAAGGACGATGCTGGCTACAGCACGGGCCTCTTCGGCAAGTGGCATATCGCAGGATTGCCGGCCCGATCCGGAGACTATCCCGGCATGAAGCCGAAGCAGGCTGGCTTCGATACCTTCCGCGGCAACCTCAGCGCCGCCATCAAGAGTTACTGGGACTACGACTACCAGATCCAGGATGCCGATACGCCGGCCGAAAAGTGGCGCACCGAGCAGCCGCCGACCCGCTCGCTGCCCGGCATCGCGCCCACGAACTACGCACCAGTGGTCAAGGCATCCGATGCCATCGAGTGGATCGCCCAACAGGAAAAGCAGAACCCGGACAAGCCCTGGTTCGCCTGGCTGGCCTTCAACCTTTCGCACGCCACCGCGCAGCGCGAGCCCAGCCAGATGATCATCCCAAACGCAGATACGCTCACGCCGGATGCGTACCAGGAAATGAAGGCCTGCGGCGGGACGTTCGGCACCGCCAACGTCGGCCGCTGCTCCGGCGAGTCGCTGATGCGCGCCATGACCAATTCCGTCGACACCGTCATCGGCAAGGTGCTCGACGCCGTAGGCCAGCTCGACCCGAACACCTATGTGATCTACATCAGCGACAACGGCACGCCGATGTACGACCGCCCCAACCTCGATTTCATCGACAACATGTACCTGACGAAGAAGGGACGCGGCAAAGGTACAGCGTTCGAGAGCGGCACCCGCGTGCCGATGGCGATCCGCGGCCCAGGCATCGCGAAGAACGCCAGCAGCGATGCCTACGTCGACACTGCCGATCTCTTCGCCACCATCCTGGAATTCGCCGGACTTGCCGCACCGAAAATGGTGCCCGGCAGCGGTGGTGCCGGCATGGTGGCGCTTGATTCGGTATCACTGTCTCCGCTGCTGTTCAGGAAGGCGAAGGCCACCCGCGACGCTGACAAGGGCTACCTGCTGACAGAGACGGTGAATCTGATGACGCCGGACAAGACCAGGCAGGCTGGCGCACGCAACGGGTCGTACAAGATCGTCTGCACCAACGGCCACGACGCGCAGAACTGCGAATTCTTCAATGTGGCGAAGGATCCACTGGAGGAATATCCGCTCGGCAAACCAGCGGGCTGCGGCGACTACGCCAGTGGCAAGCTCAGGACGAGCGACCCGGCATGGAATTACTGCCGACTGAATGAAGTCATCGCGAAAGAGTCCTTCATGCAGCCCGGGTATGTGGCACAGGATACGCCCGGCCCCGGACTGCCTCCGCGTTAGACCCCGCCAGGACTTCGCCGCAAGGAACGGCTACCTCTTGCCAGGCACGAATGCCCGGAACATGAACCAGGCGAACGCGAATACACCGATGCTGAAGACCACGTCGCCGGGCACCCTTGCCCAGACCAGCGCCTGCATGAGCGGGCTGTGAATGAACTCTGCTGAGCGGGCATAGGCATAGCCGTGTTCGATGCTGGCGTAGGTCTGCAGGATGCCCTGCGGGAGCAAAGACAGGAAGGTCATCATCGCTATGCCGATGTTCAGCGACCAGAAGGCGGTCTTGAGCCACTTCTGGTTCCACATCGCGACATCGGTGAGCCCGCGCATGCAGTAGAGCATGAGCCCAAGCCCCAGCATGCCATACACACCGAACAGGGCCGCATGACCATGGTTGGCCGTCGTATTCAACCCCTGCATGTAGTACAGCGCGATCGGGGGATTGATGAGAAAGCCGAACAGGCCGGCGCCCACCAGATTCCAGAACAGGACGGCCGAAAAGAACATGAATGGCCAGTGGTACGTCCGCTCCCACGCGGCTTCATGCTCGACCTTGCGCCTTGTATAGGCCTCAAAACCAACCACGAGCAGCGGCACTACTTCCAGGGCCGATACCATCGCACCAACCGCGATCACTGACGTCGGAGTCCCGGAGAAGTAGAGATGATGGAAGGTGCCCAGCACACCGCCGAACAGGAAGATGATCGTCGCGAACAGCACCATGACGGTTGCAGTGCTGGCTCTCAGAATCCCCATGCGGACAAAGAGCAGGGAAATGATGGCGGTGGCGAAGACCTCGAAGATGCCTTCGACCCACAGATGCACCACCCACCAGCGCCAGTACTCCATCACGGAAATATGCGTGTGCTGACCCCACAGCAGTCCGGCGCCATATAGCAGGCCGATGGCCAGGGCCGATACCAGCACCAGATAGATCAGCGATTTGCTGCCTTTCTCCTGAAGCACCGGCCACAGCGCACGCACCACCAGAGCCACCCAGAGGAGAAGGCCGACAAACAGGTATATCTGCCAGAAGCGGCCAAGGTCCACGTATTCATAGCCCTGATGTCCGAACCAGAAGTTGGCCTTCAGGCTTTCGAACAATCGGTGTACGGCCGCCCACTGGCCGGCAAAGGAACCGATGACGATGACGAGCAGACTGATGAACAGGAAGTTGACGCCAGCCCGCTGGAACTTTGGATCACGCCCCGCCAGCATGGGCGCAACGTATAGGCCGGTCGCAAGCCATGCCGTGGCGATCCACAGTACGGCAAGCTGCGTGTGCCAGGTGCGCGTTATGGAGTACGGCAGATATTCGGCAAAAGGCAGTCCGTATAGACCCTGCCCTTCCACCGCATAATGGGCGGTGACGATGCCGAGCAGGACCTGCACCACAAATAGCGCGCACACAACCCAGAAATACTTTGCGGTTGCCCGCATCGAAGGCGTGATGGTTGTTCCACTCAGGATGTCCGATGCCGCCAGACCATTCTCCGGCAGGATATCGGCTCGCCAGACGTCAAACTGCTTCGCGTAGTAGGCGATCAGCGCGCCGGCAGCGGCCAGCAGCAGGATCACCGAGGCCAGGCTCCACATCAATGTGCCGGTGGTCGGCGTGTTTCCCACGAGCGGCTCGTGGGGCCAGTTGCTGGTATAGGTGATGGCCTGGCCCGGACGGTTCGTCGTTGCGCCCCAGGCCGTCCAGAAATAGAACGCAGAAAGCTGCCTCGCCTCCGTGACCGACAGCCTGCCATGGACCGGGAAGGCATAGTTGCGGCGCAGTTCGAGCGCTGCTGCATCCTCGCCCACATACAGGCTGACGAAGTGCGCCTGCACCTGCTTGATAGCCAGGGCGCGCGTGTCACCGACCGTGATGACGCCTGTTGCGGGGTCGTAGCTGTTGGTACGCATCTCCTTCTGGAGTGCAGCCTTGTCGATGGCGTCGGCCTGTTCCGCGGATACGCCTGTCGAGGTGCGCGATGAGGACAAGGCCAGCAACGCCTGTGCCTCCCGGTGCAACCAGTCGGCGCTCCAGTCCGGGGCGAGATAGCTGCCATGACCCCAGATGGAACCTTGCTCCATACCACCGATCGATTGCCAGACGTTCTGCCCGGTCTCGATATCCGAGCGGGTGAACAAGGTCTCGCCGCTCAGCGACGTCACGGCTTCCGGGATGGGCGGCGCCAGCTGGTAAATCTGCCGACCAAGCAGCAGCAGAACACCGAACATGACGACCATGCCGGCTGCAAGCATGATCCATAGCCGCTTTACGCTGAATGTCGTTCCGTATCCCTGCATGGCCCTGCCCCTTTGTTCAGACAACTATGTCGTCACGCGCTTCCGATTCTGTTCGGATTCGCGGCTGCCACCAGCAAGGTTACATGCCCACATTGTGGCCAGCACCTTTCGCCCAGCCGTGACACGGTCACTAGTCGGCACAACGGTCTTCGGACCTTGCTTGAGATTTGAGGCGTTCCGCTAAGGGCGGGAATCCGTGTTGGCTCGCAACCAGGCCTCCAGCCTGCTCTTCTCGAACACACCTGCTTCGAGCGAGCCGATGACGAACTGCAGCGTGTCATCCGCGGTAGCGGTGATGTCGAGACCGTTGATGCGCAGGAACACGTGGGTTGCGGCAAACCCCACGCGCTTGTTCCCGTCGACGAAGCCATGATTCATGGTGAGGCTTTCCCACAGCGCGGCGGCCTCTTCGATGAGATCACCGTAGTACCCGGACTGGGGCCGGGCGAGCGCGGCCTCGAGCAGCCCGGCATCCCGGATGCGGGGCGCACCGCCGAATCGCTCGATCTGCCGCCGGTGCAGGGCCAGCAGATGCTGCATATCCAGGTAATGGTTGCCCGGCACAGGTGCGGCTACTTGCTGAGCGCCTCATAGAGCGAACCGAACCGCTCGATGCTTTCGTCGTGGTGCTTCTGGACCAGCACCCTGCCACTGGCTACCGCATAGCGCTGGTCAAACTCGGCCTTGGACATCACCACGGCGACATCGCGGCCGTTCTTCTGGATGAGCACCGGCTCGCTGATGGCATCCTCAAGCAGTTCGCCAAAACGATTCTTGGCCTCGGTGGCCTGCATGATCTTCATGCCAACTCCTTGAGGAGAAAGGTATTGGTCTCTCGGCAGAAGCAAGATTAGCTAAAATAGCTAATCTTGTCCATAGCATCGCACGCAGAGCCGCACGGCGGATATCGAACAACTGCGCGAGGGGCGGCGTTTTGATCGTCTGACGGGAACTCAGGTACCGGTGCGGGCATTGCCCGCCCGCGCCAGCTCCGCATTCACCTGCGCCAGGGCATTGTGTGCCGCGGCATTCTCCGGCGTGCAGATCACCAGGCGGAAACATGAGTCACCGGCCGGCACCAACGAGCCATGTTCGAAAGCCAGCTGGCCGAAGCGGGCATGTGTAAAGCGGTGCAGGCCGTAGCTGCGCAGTGTGAACTCCGGTGCGCGCCACAGCCGGTTGAACAGGGGCGACTGCATGTTCAGCCGGTGCACCAGCGCCTCGAACTTCGGGTCATCCCCGCACTTGGCGTAGTCATAGCGCAGCCGGGCGACCAGGCGCGAGGCGGTCTGCTCCAACTGCGCCGTGGCGATGTGTTTCACCGGGCGCAGCAGCAGGATCTCCAGCAGGTTGCGCCCATTCGGCGGCAGCAGCGAGTAGTCACGGTAGATGGCCGTGTTCTGCGCGTTCCACGCCAGCACATCCTGGCGCAGGTTCATCACGATGGCCGGCACGGCCAGCGCATTGATCATGCGCACCACATCGCAGGGAACCTCGGGCCGCATGGGCGTACTTACACGTGGCGGGCGCTGCTGCACCAGCGAGTAAAGGTAGATGCGCTCGTCTTCGCACAGGCGCAGGGTCTGGCAGATCCGGTCGAGCACCTCGTCGGAAACGCGCATGGGCCGCCCCTGTTCGAGCCAGGTGTACCAGCTGGCACTGACTCCGGAGATGGCCGCCACGTCCTCGCGCCTGAGGCCGACGGAGCGAGTGCGCGGCGCTGGTGACAGACCCACGTCGGCCGGTTGCAGCCGCGCCCGGCAACGCCGCAGGAAAACGGCGCGCTGATTGTCTGCCGTGGAGCGCACGCGTGGGCGGGTACCTGGTGACCCACTTCGCACGCACGCAGCCGTAGCCTTTTCGACAGGTTGATCCAATTTCCCCGACCCCCCGTCCGGAAAATCATGCCCCCGAGGGACTGATTCTAGAAGATCCACTGTCAAAAATATGCCCCGGCCGGGGCGAATGCGCCGGGATCGAGCTGGTACTGCCAGACCTGTTACTGACACCACCACCATCAGGGTTCCTTTTCTTGGGCCGCTTTCCGCAGCGCCAGAAGACCCTCGAATAGCATCTCCGTTCGCCCTGCACGCTGACCCTGATGGCCGGCGCGCAGAGCCCTACAACAAACAATTGACCTGGGACTAGGGGGATACCTGATGACGCGTTATATCGCCACTGGCGAGTCTTGCTCGCGCAAGACCCACGGACTCATCGGCGCTGCCGTTGCCGCTGCCATTTCCGGCAGTTTCACCATGAATGTCTACGCTGCCGAGCAATCGGCGCCCGCCGCGCAGACCGAACCGCCTGCCATCGAGGAAGTGCAGGTCACCGGCTCGCGCATCGTCCGCAAGGACCTGCAGAGCAACAGCCCGCTGATCACGGTGGGCCGCGAGAAGCTCGAGGACAACACCTACATCTCCATCGAGCAGACCCTGAATGAACTGCCGCAGTTCATGGCTGGTGGCGCGGGCCTCGGCGCCTTCGGCTCGCAGACCGGCGTCGGTTCACTGGGCGGCATGGAGCAGCTGGACGGCGGTGCCGGCACCGGCACCATGTTCGACAACGCCCGTCTGCCGGACACCGGCGGTCGCATCGGCACCTACACGCCTGGTGCGGCCAACGTGAACCTGCGCGGCCTGGGTTCCAACCGCTCGCTGACGCTGATCAACGGCCACCGCGGCCAGCCCACGAACGCCACCGGCACGGTGGACCTGAACACCATCCCCTCCGCAGCGATCTCCAGCATCGAGGTGATCACCGGCGGCGCCTCGGCCGTGTACGGCGCCGACGCGCTGGCGGGTGTCACCAACATCAAGCTGCGCGACAACTTCGAAGGCATGGAAGTGCGCGCCCGTGGCGGCATCTATGAAGAAGGCGATGGCGCGGAATACCAGGTGTCCACCCTGATGGGCACCAGTATCGCCGGCAAAGGCCATGCAATGGTGGGCATCGAATACAGCAAGCGCGAGGTCTCGTACTACGCCAACCGCAGCTGGTATCGCGAAGCCCTCGAGTCGCCCTATTCGAACTTCCTGAACGCGGCCTTCCAGCCCTACACCTACTACTCGGCACCGGGCGGCAACACACCCACCGCCGCGGCAGTGGGGTCGATCTTCCCGGGCGCAAGTCTCAGTGGCTGCACCAATGCGTCGGGCACCAAGGTTCCCTGCGTAGGCACCACCGGTGGTGGCGGCGGCTTCTTCTTCAACGACGATGGCTCGCTGTTCACGCGTTCATCCTCCTGCTACCTGCCCACCGCCACCACCACGACCTGCGGCACCGCGCCCGGCGGTGCGGCGCCCGGCAGCACGCAATACTTCGGTCCGCAGCACTACAAGGGGGTAACCACCAACTCGCGCGACAATCCCAACGAGATCACCTGCCAGTGGGCGGCCAACCAGCCCAACTCGGTGTATACGGACCGTTCGTGCAATCCCACGCTGACCAGCTCCGACTGGGACCGCTGGCTGGGCGGCCCACGCGAGGCCTACACCCTGTTCGGTGACGCGCACTTCGATTTCACCGACAGCCTGCGCGCCTTCACCACCATCGGGTTCTCGAACTCCACCACCAGCACGCGCCGCGAAGCGTCGCCGGCCTCGGGTGGCTTCGCGGCCAACGTTCCCTTCGGCACGTCGGCGGGTGGCGGCGGCGCGACGTATCTGCCGTCCATCCAGCAGACCGACGTGGTCCGCAATGGCGTGGTCGTGCGTCATGCCGGCGATACGCTGCCCGAGTACCAGGCGGGCGGCACGCGCGGAACCACTTGCGCCGCCACCGGCGGCTGCACCATGGCGCAGGCCTTCCCGGTTCCGGCGGAGCTGCGCACGCTGCTGGAGTCGCGCGTCGCTGGCACGCGTGCCGGGGGCGGCACCGCGGCCACCAACCCGTTTGCCGGCCTGTCCTCCTGCGTGAACTACACACGCATGACCAACCCGAACGGCACGGGTGCGGCCACCGGCCAGCTGACCAGCACCAACGGCGTTGCGTCCAGCTACGCCATCGATCCGAACACCGGACAGCCGGTGTACACCTGCGGACCCAACTCCACCTGGGCGCTGAACACGCGCTTCGACATGATTCCGCCGCGCGGCACCATCAACACGCAGCGCACATGGAGCCTGGCGGCAGGCCTCGAAGGCGACCTGGGCCTGTCCGACTGGACCTGGGAGCTGTACCTGTCCAAGGGCCAGGGCCAGACCAACACGGAGTTCCAGGGCTTCGTGTCCATGTACAACTACCGCCTGATCATGTCGCAGCCCAACTACGGCATGGGTTACACGCTCGACGGCGGCAGCGCGAAGTACCTCAGCTGCACCAGCGGCCTGAATCCCTTCGACAACATCGCGACCTCGCAGGACTGCATCGACGCCGTCTCCTCGAACCAGTTCGACCGTAGCGGCACCGACCAGACCATCTACGAGATCAGCTCGCAGGGCGGCCTGTTCGAGTTGCCGGGCGGCGAGGTGCGCGCCGCCATCGGCGCCACGTACCGCGAGAACAGCTACTTCTACACGCCGGACTCGCTGCGCGAGCGCGACTATGTCAACGACACCTCGGCCGGTCAGTTCGGTATCGGCAGCATCGATTCCGCCATGAACGTGAAGGAGATCTATGCCGAACTGCTGGTGCCACTGCTGCACGACCTGCCAGGCGTCCGCAGCCTGGAGCTGGAACTGGGCGGCCGCATGTCCAAGTACAGCACGGGGGAGAAGGTGCCCACCTGGAAGGCACTGCTGAGCTGGCAGCCGGTGGACTGGTTGCGCGCACGCGGTGGCTACAATCGCGCCGAACGCGCACCGAATCTCGCCGAGCTGTACACCGCGGCTTCGGCCAACGCCAGCGGCGCCGGCACCGACCCATGCATCGTGCCATCAGCCACCACCATCAACAACATCACGTCGGGCCGTGACACCACCACGCCGCTGGCGGTGCTGAACGATCCCATCAACCCCAACCAGGACAAGCTGCAGGCACTGTGCGCGGCACAGATCCAGGCCGCGGGCGGCTCGGGCAATTCGGAGTTCGACGCCGACCCGGACAACTTCGGTCGCTCCACGTTCTACAGCTCGGGCATCACCATCGTGAATGGCAACCCGGACCTGAAGAGCGAGAAGGGCCAGACCTGGACCGTGGGCCTGGTGTTCAACTCGCCCTGGAGCAATCCGCTGGCGCGTCGCCTGTCCACCACCCTGGACTGGTACGAGGCCCGCATCGATGACCCCATCGAGATCCCGCCCGGCGGCATCGTCAGCTACGGCTGCTTCAATGCCTACGGCGACAACCCCGACTATGTGCTGGATGACCCGGACGGCTATTGCGCAAACATCGCGCGCGACCCGACCGTGGGCAACATCCGCTTCACCGACACGCCGTACATGAACCGCGGCAAGCTGGTGATGCGCGGCCTGGACGTGTCGATGAACTGGAGCGCCGCCCTGGGCGACATGGGCCTGGGCGATGCACCGGGCAGCCTGTCGCTGAGCATTGCCGGCAACTTCCTGTTCGACCAGATCCAGGCCGTGCAGGCCGGCGGCAACACGCGCGACTACGCCGGCATCGGCGGCGCCACGCCGTTCCGCTCCAGCACGAACCTCGGCTACAACTGGGGTCCGAATCGCGTGTCGGTGAACTGGCAGTACCGCTCGGGCACCTGCATCGCGGTGTTCGGCGCCTCCGGCTGCGACACCAACCGCTCGCGCTATCCGGTGACGAACACCTTCACCGTCACCGGCGGCACGCGCATCGGCATCGTCAATGCTTCACTGAGCATCAGCAATCCGCTGGATACCAAGCCGCGCAGCGGCACGCATCTGTGGACTGATCCCACCGAAGGCTACGGCACGTTCAATCCCTTCGATGACATCACTGGTCGTCGCTTCTCGTTGAACTTGTCCGCAAGCTTCTAGTCCTGCACACCAGGAGGTGTGCCCCCCGGGGGCCCTGGCGACGCGAGTCGCCAGGGTCTCGCATTCGGCGCAGTCCAGCGAACGCGCGGCTCAGCCGGCACAGCGCAGCAGCACGCGGCGCGGCGCGACCCCACGGACACTCCTGCCCATGATGACGCACAGGCGGGCGGCAGCATTGTCGGCACGGTACCCGCCTTCCTTGAGATGACGGTAGAAGTGCTGCAGGCACATCAGCAATCTTTCGAACTCGCGCATGCGCATGCCGGCCGCGAACCGTGCACGCAGGTAGCCGAGCAGATCAATGCGCCGCGCACCAGCCAGCGTGCGGCCATGCCGGCGACGCATCCAGTCATCCAGCGCGGCAAGCTCGATGCGGTAGCCCCGACGTGCGCCACGCGACAGGCCGTACTCGGTTTCCATCACCTCGACGAAGCGCGCGATCACGTCGCTGGAAAGCTCCGCCCAGGCATCGCGCCGGCGGCTGACGGGCGGTGGCGGATCTGCCGGCCTGCGCAGCCGCCGCGGACCTGCTTCAAAGACGTTCAGAGTCGTTCCCATACAGATGCTCCTCTGTCGTACACGATCAGGGATAGCGGCTGCGGGTCACACCCGAATCGGCTCGCCGGTTGCAGACTCAACCTGTCAACCGTCCGGGGAAATCTGACGACGTGCATTCCATCGGTCATTTTTTTACCCTCTTCCATGAGTTAAGCGCAGTCTAAGCCCGGCACGCCGGCCTGTTCCGCGGAATCAGATGCAGAATGGCTGCATCCGCGCCGCGGCGTTTCAGCTGTTCAGAGCCGACAGGCAGGTGTTAGCCTGTGCCAGGTAGTTCGACAGCAGCTCGCGGGATTTCGGAGTCAGCATGGCGAAGTCCCTGCGTGCGTCGCCGGGATCAGGGATGCGCTCGATATAGCCGCGTGCCGCAAGTTCGTTCATTCGTCGCAGTGACGTGGTCGCCGAGACGCCGCTGATCGAGATGGCAAGGCCTGACACGGAAAGCATCTGCTGCATGCGTTCCGCGCGCAGCAGCCCCAGCAGCAGATCCCAGGCCACATCATCCAGATTGTGGTGCTCGTAGCAGCTGCGCAGCCGGCGCAGCTGTTCGATGGTGTCGAGGATGCTGAGCATCGCTGCATCGTCATCCAGCAACAACACTTCTTCCGTCATCTGTCACGCTCCGCGCACGCCGCGGACGGTTCCTTCCGTCCGCTCCGGGAGTCCTGCACGCCGGCAGAAACTTCCAGATGGTGAATATTAGATGGGTGCTGCGGAGAAGTCCCGGCTATGGCTCACATCGCATCGCCCGCGCCCTGAACAGGAGTTCGTCCGTCACCTCTGGTTGCGTCGCCCGATCAAACCCTGCCGGGATTGACTCAGTCCTCTCGCAGCAACGGCGCTGGCTGCGTGCGACGCGCGAGACGCGCAGGCCCTGCACTCGATACCAGCACCAGCAATGCAATGCCGGCTGCGACGGCAATGGAAACGATCAGCGGGGAGATTGCGCGAGATACATAGTTGTCGCGCAGCCAGGCGACCAGGATGTAGGCCAGCGGCACGCCAAGAACCAGACCGGGAAGGCCCAGCATCAGCCCGCGCCTCAACACCAGGCGCCCGAGTGCACGCGGTCCGGCGCCGAGCGAGGCCCGGATGGCATATTCACGGCGGCCGGCCGTGACCAGGTAGCGCTGTGTACCGTAGAACCCAAAGACGGCCAGCAGAACCACCAGCACGGCCGTGCCGATGGTGAGAAGACCACGCGCACGATCCGCCGCCAGGAGGTTGCTCCGTCCCTTGGCCAGCTTCTCTATATTGCCGGCCTGTTGCACATCAAGAATGCGGAGCGTATCCCGCATCGCCTTTTGCAAAGCCGCTGCCGGCAGCCTGCTCTGGATGACTGCCACGCTTGCCGTCATGAGTCCGGACGGTGCGTACACCTCCGGTTCCACTACCGCGAGTGGATGACCGAACGGAAGATCCTTGATCACGCCGACGATCTGCGTAGGCCGGGTGGACCCGGGCATGAACGGCATGGACTCTCCGGTGGCATCTTCGCGTCCAAAAAAGCGCTGCGCATAAGCCTGGTTCACCACCGCCTCGGCAGTCCCTTCTTCCGCGATGTTCCGCCCGTGCAGCAGCCTGATGCCCAGAAGCTTGAAGTAGTGGCTGTCAATCTGCACCATGCGCACCCGCACCTGACGCTGCGGGTCGACGGGATCCGGCACAGACATCGACATTGAACTGGGCTGCACGCCGGGCACAGCACTGCCGGTGGCCGCGGCAGTCACTCCAGGAATCGCAAGAAAAGCCTCGCGCTGACGCACACCACTGACAACTCCTGCGATCTGGCCATTCTCCATGCGAATGGGCCCGTCGAGCTTCATGGAGTACGGCACCGCATAGAGATCCGCCATGCGATAGCCGGGATCGGCCAGCAACAGGGACAGCAGGTGCCAACTGAAGGCGATTGCTCCCGCCACCAGCACTCCGGCGATGGCGATCTGGGCGGTCCCTGCGATGCGTTGAGCGAAGGTTGCCCGCGCGGCTACTTGCTTGCTGCTGGCCGAGATGCCCAACCGCTTCAACCCGAGGACGGGCGCCAGGGACACCAGCAGCGCCAGCAGCAACAGGAAGACACCAACAGCCAGCAGCACGCGCCAATCGAACAGGGTGACATCCCGCCACTGCGCCTGCCGCAGGAAGGGCAGCCCTCGCAGGAATCGCGCCAGCCAGATGCTCAGCACCAGACCGAGTGCGGCGCCTGCCACGACCAACACCGCGGCTTCGCTGGCCAGCTGTCGTGCCAGCCGCTTCAGCGGCGCACCGACCGCCATGCGGATGCCGAGCTCGCGCCTTCGCCCCGGCGCACGTGCCAGCAGGAACAGGCTGACGTTGGCTGCAGCGACAAGTGACAACAGCACGCTGGCACCCAGAAACAGCCGCAGCTGCTGCCGCATGCTGCGGGTCTCCTTGGGACTGAGCACCAGGCCATCCAGGACGTCATACCGCACGCCCTTCTGTCCCATGACTTCCTCCTGGGCATAGCGGCCGTTCAGCTCACGCGCCACAGCCGTCGCGCGCACTCCAGGAGCGGCTCGCCCGATGCCACGCATATTCGTCATGCGCCTGAGCAGCGAGGCGTCTTTTGCCATCTGCGGTGGCAGGGTCAGCGGCAGTCCGCGCTCGACAGGCATCCAGAACGTCGTCCCGGTCTCGGGGCGCTGCGAGTACGATCCCACGAATCCCCTGGACATCACGCCGATGACCCGGAAGTCTTTCGGGCGTTCGTCTCCGGCAGCGGGCGGTGGCGCCCCGGGGCCCTGCACAATCATCAGCTGCAGCGGTTCGATGTGCAGTGTCTTGCCCAGCACATCCTGGCGGCCGCCGAAGTGCTTCTGCCAGTACTGCCACGAAATCACGATCACGGGCTCGCCTTCGGCGTCGTGTTCTTCGCGGGAGAAGCCGCGACCCAGTGCCAGTTTTGGCCGCACTCCGGAAAAAAACCCTGCAGTCACGAGCTCGGCAAATGCGTTTTCCTTCCCCTCATCCGTCTTGAAAAATTGCAGTGTGGTTCCGGCCGCCGACTCCAGCGTGGTCGACTCTTCTGCGATCCGGTTGATCAGGTCGACGGGCATTCCGCCAAATTCAGCAATGCTGAAACTGACGATGGGCCCACCCTTCTCGAAGCCGGGAGGCGGACGCAGGAACAGGTCCGAGTACAGCGACAGGAATGCGGCCACGAAGGCCATGCCAATGGCCAGCACCGCCACCAGCAACAGGCTCGCCCCGGGGGTGCGGCGGTAGATGCGCAGCGCGTGCCGCACGTCCTCCAGCAGGCCCTTCATGCCTCGCCATCCCGCAGGCGCCCGTCCAGCATGTGGATGCGACGGCCGGCGCGCTCGGCATAAACGGGATTGTGGGTCACCGTGATCAGCGTGGCGCCATCCCCATGCAGCTGGTCGAGCAGCTCCATGAGCTGGTCGCCGTTGGTGGCGTCGAGATTGCCGGTGGGTTCATCGGCAAGGATCAGTGAAGGATTTCCCACCAGGGCCCGCGCCACGGCCACGCGCTGCTGCTGACCACCGGAGAGCTGCGTGGGCAGGTGCCCTGCCCGGTGGCTCATGCTCACCCGTTCCAGTGCTGTGGCGATGAGTTTCCTGCTTTCCACAGCGCTGACGCCATTGCGGTAGGTCAGCGGCAGGCCGACGTTCTCGGCCACCGTCATCTCCGGAATGAGATTGAAACTCTGGAAGACAAACCCGATCTCGCGGTTGCGAAGCCTTGCCCGCTCCTCCGCGTCGATGTCACTGGTGGGAACACCGGCCAAGACATATTCGCCCGAGGTGGGTTCATCGAGCAGCCCCAGCACGGTGAGCAGCGTCGACTTGCCGCAGCCGGAAGGACCTTCGATGGTGACGTATTCGCCGCGATTGATCGCCAGGTCGATGCCACCCAGCGCATGCGTCTCCACATCCTCGGTCATGTAGATCCGACGCAATTGCTTCAACACGATCAGCGGCGTGGTTTCAGTCACTCTCCCCTCCCGGATTGAATCAGCTCAAGTCAGCAGATCGATCAATGAATCCTTATTTCCAGCTCATCGAACCATTCGGTCATGTCCGCCAGGATCACCTTGTCGCCGGCCTTCAGTCCGCCGGCGATCTCGATCTGGCGCGAGGAAACCCGCCGGATGTCTACCGGCACGCGCCTGGCATGCGCACTGCCGTCGAGACGAAACAGGTTCGCAGTGGTCTGGTCATCGCGCAGTCCGGCGGGCCGGTCGAGCACCAGAGTATTCGCCACACGATCGATCTCGATGCGGGCGGTGACTGAAAGATCCGGCCGCAGGCCAGTGTGACCCGTGCCGTCGAGCGCAATATCCACCGTCACCAGGCGATCGCGCACCGTGGGTTCCACCCGGGTCACCTTGCCGGTGAGTGTCTGCCGGCCCATCTCCAGCCGGGCGGGCTGCCCTACCTGCACCAGCGCCGCATCACGTTCGGAAACTTTCGTTCGCGCAATCAGGTTGTCGGGATTGACGATGCGGGCCACCTGCTTTCCGGCATCCACCCGCTCCCCCTCCTCCACATCGACGGTCTGCACGACTCCGGCCAGTCCGGCGCGGACCTTCAGATCTGCAACCTGCTGTTGCATGCGCGTGAAATCGTGCCGCTGCTGCCGCAGCTTCGCGGCCTCCGCGGCATCCTTGGCGGCGCGGGTCTTGGGATAACGCTCCATCTGCGCCCTGGCGGCCTCATAGCGGCGCTTCTGCGTCTCGGCCTTGTTGAGGGCGTTGCGCAGCGCCACCTCCGAAGTGGAGCCGGTTTCCGCCAGCTTCTGCTGGGCGCCGGCCTCGAATTGTGCGGCGGCATAGTCGGCTTCGATGCCCGCCAGCGTCACCTGCTGGTTGAGATAGTCGTCCTCGGCCTGTGCCTGCTGCAACTCCGCCTCGGCCTCCGCCGCATCGAGCGCGGAGCGAGCTTTCTGCAGGTCGCCGCTGAGTGTGCTGCTGCTCAACTCGATCAGGACATCATCCGGACCCACCACATTGCCGGGCAGGACATGGATGCGCTCGACAATGCCGTCGCTGCGATTGGGGATGCTGCGGATCTCCGGAGCGAACAAGGTGCCCGCCGCGGTGACTTCGTGGACGAACTCCCCACGTTTCACCTCACCGCTCCAGACCAGTTCCGAGTCCACCGCAGGTGCACGGCCGGTGAGACTGAATGCCAGACCTCCGAGCAGCACAGCCGCGACTGCGGCGCCCGTGGCAACGACGGCTCGCCGGTTGCGGCGGGCACTCTTCCCTGACCGTTGGATGTCCATCCGGAGGCATTTAACCATCAACGCAGGAAAGATGCCTCATGCTGTCCGAACGCGAGAGTCCCTGGAACCACCGCCTCATCTGATCTGGCTGCGGACATGCAACAGGGTGGAGTGCGAACGCCATGGCGGATGGACCAGCAGCGGGACTGCGGCTAGCATTGACCCTCTCTTCCAGATCTGCAGAACAAAGTGAAAGCCGCACGTATATCTACTGCGTCGATGTGCGTGACAGTCCTGCTGGCGCAACCGTCCTGGGCGCAGGAGAGTGACGAGTGGAGGTTTCAGGCCTCGGCATATATTTTCCTGCCCAGCGTCAGCGGGACGACCATTTTCCCGGGACCCGGCGGTCCGGGTGTGGACCCCTCGAAGATCCTCGATAATCTGAACTTCGTGTTCATGGGTTCCTTCGGCGCGGAAAAGGGTCGATGGGGCATGTTCACCGACGTCGTCTATCTCGACATCGGCGACTCTGAATCACCTTCGCGCTCCTTCACCATCGGCGGCACCCTTCCAGCGGAAGCCACCGCAACGGTCCACTACGGTCTCGATGGCTGGTTGTGGGCGCTGGCCGGGTCGTGGCGCGCGGCTTCGGCACCGGGCTACCAGTTGAACCTGATTGGTGGCGCGCGCCTGCTCGACATCGACCAGGCGATCAATTGGCAATTGAGCGGCAACATCGGCTCCATCCCGCTGGACGAACGTGCCGGCACGCGCATGGCCGGCGTGAGCAACTGGGATGCGATCGTCGGCTTCAAGGGGCGGGCAATGCTCGGCGAGAAGCGTCGCTGGTTCATCCCTTTCTACTTCGACGTCGGCGCCGGTGAGTCATCGCTCACGTGGCAGGCGATGGCTGGCGCGGGATATGCGTTCGGATGGGGCGACGTGACGGCCGCCTGGCGCCACATCGACTACGACATGAAGCCGGGCAAGCCGATCGAATCCATCAGTTTCGACGGCCCGGGTATCGCAGCCTCCTTCCACTGGTGAGGGCTCGCGGACCGCCCTGGCGGTCTCAGTCCTGGTTGGCAGCTAATGCGAAACTACAGCATCGCCTCCAGCGCCTTCGGCGTTCTCGGATCCACCGCGAGGAACTCTTGCTCGAGCCAGAGCCCACGGGCAGAGATTTCATGCACTAGAGAGGGAACTTCGCTGAAATCGAGGTCCTCCGGCCACACACCTGGCAACCCTCTCTCTTCAATGAATTCTTTCCAGAAGGCCGGCACAAACCACCGCAGATCGGAGCGAAGGCCGCGCAAGTGCTGAAAGATGCGCATGCCGTTGGGATCGAGATCACCAAAATGAATCACGGGAACGTGGCCAAGCCGCCAGGTACTCGGAGTGCTGCAAGCCGTTCTCGAGGTTGGCGAGCAATCCCGGCAGCATGGTCCGGCCACGCTTGATGGCTTCCTGATCGCCATTCGGCGCGAGGAACATCGTGTTCATCCGCCAGCTGCAGCGCACCGATGTCATACCGGATCACCGCGAAGCTCAGCAATCGGAGGCCAACCAAGGTCAGAAGGCCACTTTTGGCCAGTGGCTGATCTGCAGCATGACGGTGAATATCGCGCCCCCTTCCGGATGGTTGCGGACGCTGATGCTGCCTTCGTGGGCATCCACGATGGTCCGGGCGATCGCCAGGCCGACTCCGAGCCCGTGCGGCTTCGTGGTGACGAACGGCGTGAACAGTCTGCCCACCAGATCCTCCGGAAACCCCGGTCCGGTGTCGCGCACGGAAATTTCGATGTGAGTGCGGCCGACTTCAATGCCAATGATGATGTGACGCCAGTCAGGTGATGTCTCGGCCATCGCATCCATGGCGTTCATCAGCAGGTTCACGAACACCTGCTGCAGGAGCACGTGATCGCCGTTGATCACGCAGGGAACCGAAGGCGCATTGACGCTCACCTTGACTTGCCGCACCTGCATGTCGTGGGCAACCAGAGCCAGCGCGCCATTCACCAGGGCATGCAGATCGACCTGCTTCTTCTGCAACGGCCGGCTCCGGAGCATCATCCGGTGACGCTGCATGATTTCCGCGGCGCGGGCGCCATCGGCGCGGATATCCGACAGGACCTCGTCGTGGATCTCCCGCGTCGCGGTCCCGTTGCTGATCATCAACTGGAGTGCTTCCGTATTGCGCATCATCGCACCGAGAGGCTGGCCGATCTCATGCGCAATCGAGCTGGCCAGCGCCGACATCGTGCCGCGACGGTCGATATCGGCCGCAAGTGAAAGGTTCTTCCGGCTTTCATTCTCGGCCCTTCGTCGCGCGCGGCGCTCGAGCAGCAGCCCGATGATCAGCAGCGCCTGGATCAGCAATGCGGCAGCCGCGGCCAGCACCATGCCCCGATATGCATTCCACAGCGTCGGGCCCCTGAATTCCACCAGGCTGCCAGGTGGCAAGCGGCTCTCGGGAATGTGCCATCGCTTCAGCTCGCGCCAGTCGAACAAGGGCTGGACTGCCTGCAGCGCAGCAGGTCTCAGGCTGCCCGGCGACTCGCCGCCGAGGATCCGCTGGGTCACGTCGGCGGTGCGGCGAGCGAGTTCGTCCATGGGGAACAGCCTGCCGCCGATGATGCCGGTACCCATGAACGCGCTGTTCGTCGCGAACACAGGTACATTGGCCGTGGCACGCAGATCGGCGAACAGCCGCTCGTCGGAAAAGGCGGCTCCGGCTGCGTCGGCGCTGAGGTGGACGAACAAGATTGCCGAATCCGGCGGAAGATTCGAAATGCGTCGCTGGATTTCAGAATAGGACAGGCCATCGGACCAGGTGAAATCCACGCGGCCGCGAAACCGGCTGAACTGCTCCTCGAGCCGGGGCCGCCAGAAGTCGCGGATCGGCCCGTAGCCGATGATGACGAATATGTGCCCGGTCCGGGGCAGCACCCGCAGAATGTCATCGACCAACGCTGGAAAATCGTTGAGCGCTGCGACAGCGGCTTCGTTCCGGCCCAGCGGCGCGTCGTCCAGGAAGCGCTGATCGACGGATGCGAACAGCAGCGGCGTCTCGGGATAAAGTTGCTGGCGGTGCTTGCGGGCGAATTCCGCCGCAGGCCCGGCCACCGTCATGATCAGGTCCGGCCTGGGACCATCGGCGAAGATGGCATGGATGTAGTCGACGACCGATTGCTCGGACGCGCCGACTAGTCCCGTCGGACTCACGACGACCTGGACGAAGTTGACGGGCCCTCCCGCGCGCCGCTCCAGCTCAACACGGAAGTTTGCGGTGAAGTAGTCGACATTGAGGTTGCCGCGGTTGAACGACTGCAGCATCAGGATCTGTCGAACCGGCGGCTCTGCCGCGCGCGATACGGCGGCCAGCATCAGCAGGCCGATCAGCGCGGCCCATCGCAATCCGGCACACATGCGAACAAGCCTAACCCAACCGGGATGTTCCTGGCAGCACGGGTCGGCCATCTTAGGGCCAGCTCCTCATGTCACCGGATAGAGCTTCGGGAACCAGCGCTCGACGACGTCGGTCGGGAAACCCAGGCGCAACGGCGCCTTGTGCGAACCCGAGACCAGCAAGCGCTTGTAGCCTCGCGTAACACCACATAGCTGCGCTTCGGGAGTCGCTCCGCGCTTTCCTCATCGCGCACGTACAGCTCCATACGACGCTGGAGTTCGGAAGGATCCGCCATGGTCACCTGGGCGGATGTTTCGTCTGCGCTCCAAGGAAGTCACGCTTGCCGAGACCGACACTGTTGTGCCGGAGAATCGCGTATGCCGTCGTCAGGTGAAAGTAGAAGTTGGGCAAGGCGTGCTGCACGAGATAATCCGTGCCCGTCATCCACTCGCCCTTCCAGCGCGGCTGGCTGACGACCGCTGTGGCGGCGCCTGTGAAATCACCCGGTGCAAAGCTCGCGATATGGGCGATCGTCGACCGCACGCGCGCTTGCAACTCTTCGAGGGTCTGCCCCGCGTCCGCCTGCGACTCCGCCGGTTTGCCGGCCAGAAAGGACGCGGCGAGCTTTGCCGAATCGCAGCAGAGCTGCACCTGCCGCGCCAGCGGGAACTGGTCGGGCGCCAGTCGCAAGGTGGCAAATACTTCCGGGTCGAATTTCCTGGACCGTGCCTGGTCAGCGGCAGTGCCCAGCCACTTGTCGAGCTGGCCCAGCTGCTTCTTCATCTGATCAAGGATTTCGGTGTACATGCTTGCCGCTACTTCTTCTGGCGCGCCAGCCACGGATCCGGCGAAGCCGGGCCCACGACTGCCATCGCGTAGTCCACGCGTCCATTGCTCATCTTGAACACGTGCACGTCTGCCAGGTTGCCGGAGAAATGCTCGAAGGCCGCCACCAGGCCCGCCTCGACGTCGGCCAGTGGCACTCGCGGCGCCGGGTGCTTGATTACCAGGCCCTTGGGCGAGCAACTGTGCGTGGGCGTGGTCTTGATGCCGTTTTCCCAGCGGTCGCAACGAGCCGCGAATGGCGCGTTCACCATGGGCTGCTCGGCGAACATGGCGAAGTAATCGGTTGCTGCCGCGGTCATCAGCGCGCGGGACTGGCGCTCATCAGGGGGCAGGATGTTTTCCCAGTCCAGATAACTGGTGGCCAGGACCACCTTCGGGTTGTACATGAACTCCTTTTCGCGGCCCAGCACATGCTCGACTTCGACGATTGCACCGTCCGCCTGGGCCTGCAGCCGGATCGCTGCATGGATCAACCTGCCGTTCTCGTTGATGACACCGAAAGTGACAGCGCCACAGCGCTCGGTGTCGAGGAGGTAGTTCTGCTCGCCCCAATCGCCAGCGCCCTTCCACAGCGTGCTGGCGCCCGGAGCCTGCTGTACGCCGTTCTCGGTGAACATGACCGCGGGGGCCAGCTTCACGCTGGACGCATCGTGTGCGGCGAGCGCCGCTGAATAGCCATCCACGAGCGCCTTCAAGGTGGCGCGGGGGCACGTGGTGCCGGGCGCTTCGACCGGATAGTTGCGACGTGCCTGGCCGGGAGCGCCGCCAGCCGCGGGACCTGCGCCCGCTGCGGGTGCGGCTCCAGGCGCGGCGGCATGCGAGATTGCGGCAATGGACATGGCGGACGCGAATGCGAGGGCGAGAATCGTCTTCTTCATGAGACCTCCGGGCGAAGTTGGCGCCGGGCACGCTACGCGGCAGGCGCCGAAGGGTCAAGGCGCGGCGCGCAAGGCGTCGACCGTCGCTGTGACAAGGCGCCCCTCTTCTTGCCTCAGTTCGACTGGACACCCCGGGGTGGTCCCGCATCGCGAACCCGAGGCGGGGGCGGCGGCGAGAAATGCGCTGCAATGGCGCACTCTTCCGCAACCCTGAAGAAGCGTTGCACGGCATCCTTGCCAATGACATACGGATGGCCTGCACCAGCTTGCCGCCTGGATAGCGCCGGCAATTTCACAGTCGAGCCGTCGTAGGCCGTGTGGTTTGACAGCAGGATATCCGCGCCGGCCTTGTTGGCGACCTCGCGGAATCTCGCCGCCGACGCTGCATAGGTCTCGAGCCGCTTGAGCCGCGGGTCATCCGGGGAGTCGCCGAAATTGAACAGCGTGCCGCCCCACAACACGGCGGTATGGGCGACCCCCTTGTCGTGCACCGGCAAGACCGTGGACAGGGTGCCGTGTGTGTGGCCCGGTGTCGCGTACACACGCACGCTGGTCTCGCCCAGCTTGATCTCCATGCCGTCGGTCGCGATGATGTCGCGCTTCGCCGGGATCTTCTCGTTGGACTTCTCGTAGAGATCCCAGTCGAGCGCCGACATCACCACCCTGGCGCCGAACTTCTGCAACACGCCCGCACCACCGGAATGGTCGGCATGTGCGTGGCTGATGATCACATAGCGGATCTCGCCGGGATCGATCCCCAGCTTGCGCAGGCCTTCGATTACTTCGGCTTCGACGGAATAGTCGAAAATCGCATCCACCAGGATGATGCCCCCGGAGGTGCGCAGCGCCCACACTGAGAACGCCGTCTGCCCGAGGAAATACAGGTCGTCGAAAACGCGTACCGGCTCCGCGTACCAGGTCCGCGCAGGATCGATGGTGGGCAATGCGCCAGGCACCTGACCCACCGGTGCCGCGGCATTCACGGCACGGATCGGCTCGGCGCACAGCTGGCCGAATATGAACGCGTGATCGCTGCCCGCAGCGGCTCGTGCCACCTCGACGTGCTCGCGCGCTTTTTCCAAGTCAATGCCTGGCGCAGCTGCGCCAGCCAGCAGCGGGATGGTGAGCGCCATCGCCGGCAGCAAGATGGTTTTTTTCATGCTTCCCTCTTCGTTCCCTGGAAGACAATGCCCGAGTCCGGGCGCGATAAGCGAGCGTTTCGGATCAGACGCGCGAACCTCAAGGGTTAATCAACCCGGTTGCCGGTGGCATCGTAGCCCGTTCCCGCGGCATTGCGGCGGCCCTGGAACAGCCGGTAGCCGGGACGGTTCTGCCAGCTGGAGGGCCCTGAGAGGATTTTCCCATGCTTCAGCACGGCTTCACGAACGATCTTCTCGCGCGCGTTGTAGCTTTCGTCGCCATCGCGGTCACCAGCCTGCCAGCCGAAATCGTTGCTCGCTACCATCACGATATCAATGCCGGGAACTTCCTCGAGGATGGTATCGATCATGCCCACGCCCTGCGGGTTCTCGACCTGGATCATGATCAGGATGTTGTTGTTGGCGTTGGACTGGTAGGCGGCTCCCCACAGCTGGTTGAACTGCCCGCCACCGGAGCTGCGATGCCCCCACGGCCGGGTGTTGGGGTTGTCGCGGCTGCCGATCGGCCACTTGGCATACATCACCGCATTGCGCGCCTCCTCGATGGTGTCGACCATCGGGATGATGATGCCGAGCGCGCCGGCATCGGTGGCTTTCTGGATATCGCCCTTGTTGGCGTTCGGCACGCGTATGAAGGGGATGCAGCCGGCTTGCGCGATGACGCGGACCAGGTCGTCCGCCTCGCGCCACGTCAGTCGCGAGTGCTGCATCTCGATCCAGATGAAGTCCTGACCCTCGCAGGCGCGCTTCGCTGCTTCCAGGTCCGGCTGCATGATGGTGTTGCTGAAGATCTGCTTGCCTTCCTTGAGCTTGCTGATGACGGTGTTGAACGTCACTGTGCCGGCAGGAACGATTTGCCCGCGGGCGGGCGGAGCGGCTGCGGGCGAAACCGGAGCCTGCGCTGCGTCCAAAGGCCGCGCCGCGAGCGCTGAAGTCAATGCCGCGAGGCCTGCCGCACCCGCCAGCAAGTCACGCCGGTTGATGGCTTCCGGCTGCGGGGCGGGAGCCGGTGAACCCTTGGCGTTGGGCTCATTGGTGACGTCAGTTTCTTTCATGAGGGTACTCGCGCTCCGGTGGGGTATGAGTGCTAGGGCAATGCATAGGCGAGGAGTTCTGCGCCGTCGCTGCCGCTGACGGCAAGCACGATGAACTGCCTGCCATCGATCACATAGGTCATGGGTGAGCCGGTCTGCTTGTTGGGCATCTCGACTGCGCCGACGTCCTCGCCGGTCAGTTTGTCGTAGGCGCGCAGCAGCGCGACGCGCCTGCCGGCTTCATTGGTGTGCGTACCTCCTTCTCCCGCTACCAGCAGCGTCTTCGTGGTCAGCGTGCCGATGAAGGTGCGGCCGGGCTGGCCGAGGCGCGGCAGATCGAGGCCGCGCAGCGCGGCGTGGTTGCGGATGTCATCCGGCGTCGAGGAATGGGGCTTCTGCCACATCATCTTGCCTGTGTTCATGTCATAGGCGGTGATCCGGTCATAGGGCGGCTTCATCAGCGGCAGGCCCTGCACATTGGCCCCACCGCCGCGCACCGGGGCACCACCGGCGCGTGCCTGTCCCCCGATATAGCCCATGTCCGACTGCTGCGCAGTGGCCGCAACTACGCCGCTGAGGTAGACCGCGGTGTGCGAGTGAATGTAGAGGCGATTGGTTTCCGGGTCGAACGAACCGCCTGGCCAGTTCGCTCCGCCGACGTCGGCGGGTACCTGCACGGTGGCCAGGGGTCCGTCGAGCGAGCTCAACACGGGTGGCGTGAATAGCGGGCCCATCCTGTAGCGCTTCACGACTTCCCGTGCCTGGGCCTTGAGCTCGGGCGTCAGGTCGATCAGGTCGCCCTCGGTGATGCCCTGCATATCGAACGGCAACGGCCTGGTCGGAAAAGGCTGCGTGGGGCTGGTGCGCTCTGCCGGCACGTCGGATTGCGGAACCGGCCGCTCCTCGATCGGCCAGATCGGCGCGCCGGTCTCGCGGTTGAAGACGAAGAGAAAGGCCTGCTTGGTGGGCTGCGCGATGGCCTTGATGGTGCGGCCGTTCACCTGCATGTCGAACAGGATCGGCGCGCAGGGAAGATCGTAGTCCCACAGGTCGTGATGCACGGTCTGGTAGTGCCACTTGCGACGACCGGTCTTCACGTCCACGGCCACGAGGCTGTCGGCAAAGAGCGTGCTGCCGGGCCGGTTGCCGCCGTAATAATCGCCGGTGGGCATTTCGACGGGCAGGTAGACAAGGCCCAGTTCAGGGTCCGCGCTCATCTGCGACCAGACACCGGTGTTGCCGTTGTGCTCCGCGGAGTTGCCGAGCCAGGTGTCGTAGCCGGGCTCGCCGCGGCGGGGAATGGTGTTGAAAATCCACAGCCGCTTGCCGGTGCGGGCATCGTAGCCACGCACCATGCCGCGTGCGTTGCGCATCGTCCGTGGCGCACCACCGGCACGATGGGCCGCGCCAACGACGATCACGTCACCGACGACGAGCGGCGTCGCATTGAGGCCCAGCTCGGCAGTGACCGGATCCACCTCCTGGTCGGCCTCGAGCTTGAGGTCCACCGCGCCGTTGTTGCCGAACGAAGGCACGGCAACGCCAGTCCTTGCGTCGAGCGCCAGCATCCGGTAGCCCGGCGTCACGTAGATCACCCGCCGGTCGTTGCCGTCGGCACTGGCCCAGTAGGCCACACCGCGGCCGGCGCCATTGCGCGGTGCATTCTGGCCGCGCTGGCCTTCATCCTCCGCATGCATCCAGAGCATTTCACCGGTGACGGCATTCAGCGCAACAGCCGCCCGCCGGGTGCCGGCGGTTGTATACAGCGTGCGGTCCACCAGCAGCGGCGTGGCCGCATACAGCGTGTCGGGCCTTGGCCCCAGGAAATCCGTCTTCAGACGCCAGGCGATTTCCAGCTGGTTGAAGTTGTCTTTGGTGATCTGTTCAGCGGGTGAGTAACGCTGACTGGCGAGGTTGCCGCCGTATGTGGTCCACGCGGTGTCTGGCCCAACCCGGGTGGCAGTGGTGCGCGCCGGGGCGATTCGCGGGGCCACGCCGGCAACTGGCGCGGCAGGCGTGCCAGCCATGTTGCCCGCAGCCGGAGGCGCGAACACGATCCTGGCGAGTTGCGCGCGGTCGCTTGGCAGTGCCGTGGGTCCATCAGGCATGCCGGCGCTGCGAAGCAGGAAGGCGAGAACGGATGTGTACTGCGCCGCAGACAGACTCTTCGGCGCAGTCGGCGGCATCCTCTCGATCCCGTCGAACAGCCTGCGCAGGTCCTTGCCATTCCAGGCCTGGGAAAATTGCGCGCCCGCCAGCGCGGCAGCCTTTTCACGACCGCCGAGATCATCACCGTGGCACACCGCGCATTGCCCGAAGTAAACCTTCTCGCCGGCGGCTGCCTGTGCGGCGGTGTACACAGCCGCCGCGGACGGCGGCACCGGCTGCTGCTGGGCAGCGAGTGCGGTACACCCCAGCAGCAGGGTTATGCCGACGAAGCTACGGCGCAACTGCATGGCGGGATGTCGCCTTCACCCTGGCCCGGATCAGGCGCTTGTTGGATGCCATGTAGAGATAGCCGTCGGCCCCGAACTCACAATTGGAGATGCGGTCGTCCGCGTGGATCCTGCCCAGCCTGCGGCCGTCGGGGCTGAAGATAGAGATGCCGACGCTGCTCGATGCCCAGATGTTGCCCCGCGCATCTACCTTGAGTCCATCGCCGCCGCTGACCACCGAGCGCGACACGAACACGCGGCGGTTTGACACATCGCCACGCTCGTCCACGTCAAATGCCACCCAGCCCGAATTGTCCGTGCAATAAAGTTTCGAGCCATCCGGCGACAGGCCGATGCCGTTGGGCCGCAGGGTCTTGTCGATCAGCGTGACGCTGTTGTCCGGGTTGAGGCGGAACACACCGGTGTAGTCCAGCTCACGGTCAGGGCTGTTGAACACGTTGTTCAATCCAAATGGCGGATCGGTGAAGAAGACCATGCCGTTGGGGTGAAGCACCATGTCGTTGGGGCTGTTGAACCGCTTGCCTTCGAACCGGTCGGCCAGCTTCGTCTTCTGCCTGGTCTTCAGGTCGATGATGGCAATCGCGCGGTTGCCTTGGTCGGCGACCATCAGGCCGCCGCGCGCGCGAATCATGCCATTGGTCCCCGGCTCCTGGAGGTTGGGCGCCCAGGTCTCGCCATTCGGTCCCTGGTAGCCCGCAGGCTCGAGCCAGGTCTCGCCCGGCGCGCTGGTGGAACCCCTGGCCGGCATCTGCCATTTGATGATCTTGTTTGCCCGGGTGTCCGAACACAGCAGATAGCCGTTGCTGTCGCCTATCCACACCGGGCCTTCAACCCAGACGAAACCGTCCAGAATCTTCTCCACCGGAGTGCTCACGTCGATCAGGGCGGCGAGGCCTGGATCGAACTGCTCCACCGCGCCAACGACCGGGAACGGTGGAAAAAGCGGCGCAGCCGGCGGCGCGACCTGCGGGCCGCTCAAGGGCGGCCGCATCGGTGGCATCTGCACGCCGCCGGGTGGTGCGCCCGGAACATTCTGGGCCATGGCACGGCTCGCCATCAGGGCGGCTCCGGCGCCGATGAGGTGCCGGCGCGAAAACTTCCGGGTCATGTTGCTCTCCGCGATGGGTGGTTGATTCGACATTGAGTCTGCCCCCGGGACGGGCCCGCTTGGAAGTGGAGCAGCCCGGAATGATCGTGGGTTGGATCGCTCCTCGCGGCTGATCAGGGTCGGTATTCGATGGCCCCGGTACGGGCATTGCGCGCGTAGTGCCGGAAGAAGGGATCCTGTCCATGACGTCAGCGTGGAATCCATTGATGGGGTCACGGACGAAGTCGTAGTTGATCAGGGGTATGCCGTTGTAGCCCAGGAACAGGTTGAGTTGCGCCTGGTAGTTGGCGGCAATTCGTCCATTGGCCTGATCGAATGCGCCAGGCAGGTCGAACTGCGAGGTCGTGAACATGACGGGCAGATCGACTTTGTCGAATTGCTTCACCTCTTCGGGTGTACCCGTGTACGGTGCGGCGGCCGACGCGGTCGAGCACGGGTGCTGTCGGGGTCTGCTGCGTGTCGTACTTGGTGTAATACGTGCCCGTGAGGCTGGCGCGCAACTGGCCGAACGATGGATCCCAGCGATAAGCAGACTGACATGCCCCCCCCAGAGCTCGTTTCGACGGAGCCTATCAGCCATGACAAAGTTGTCAACAATTTCGTCAACACTTATTCGGGAGGTGAAAGATCCTTCGCACGGAGCGACCTGGTGCAGAATCCCCAGCTTGCGACTCCAAGGAGCAAAGCCATGAAGACCCCTCACGCGATGGCCTGCGCACTCGCGCTGCTGGCCACCGCGCCGCAACTCACCTTCGCCGACAACGCGCTGCTGCCGCCGCTGATCCCCGGCTACGGCGAGGTGACGCCGGTGGAAAACGCCGGCGAACGTCCAGATCCTGCGCTCGACTACAAGGTCGTGCTGAACGCGACGAAGGGCGGCGGGAATGACGCGCCGGCGCCCTTCCTCGACAAGGCGGCGAAGGTTGCGAACCTGCTGGCACAGTCCGGCGTTGCCGCCGGGCACCGCCATATCGTCGTGATCCTGCAGGGTCCGGCTACACTGGCCGTGCTGAACCCGGTCGGCCTGAAGGCGCGCAATCTGGCGCGTAATCCCAGCGCGGACCTGATCGCAAAGCTGAACGCCGCCGGCGTCAGCGTGCGCGTCTGCGGCCAGGCCCTGGCCGCTGCGCACATCGGTCGCGAGGAGGTGCTGCCGGGCATACAGGTGGACCTGTCCGCGCTGACCACAGTCAGCGCGCTGCAGCTGCGGGGCTACGCACTGCTGGTGGACTGATCCGCGCGCCGATGACCGGTTATGCGAGGCGCTTCTGCAAGGTGCGATAGAACGCGGCCAACACGAGGAACATTACCGCGCTGCGCGACAGCGCGAAGGTCATCGTCGCCGTCAGATCCGGGCTCCCGTGCTGATAGGCGATTCTCGCCATCGAGTACATCGTGCCACCGCCAGCCGCTTGCGACGCAACGAAGTGCGTGTGGAAGCCCAGCGGACCGCTGAGCAGAGCCAGCAACGCGAGACCTACCCATACCCAACGGGATGCCAGGCGCTGACGCCACGCCATGGCAACGCATCCGGCCGCGAGCAGCGGACCCAGCGCATAGCCGGTAAAGAAGCTCACCGCCGCGATGAAGAGGCGGTAGCCCGCCGGCATGTCGGCGGGCGCCACATCGCGCACTGGCCAGAGCAGCTGGAACGCGATGAATCCCGTGATGAGGATGGCGCTGATCATCAACGCCGTCGGCAGCAACGCGAAGACAACGACGGGGGCGCGGGCGGCCAGAGATCGCGGGGCGCGCTCGATCATGGCGGCGGCCAGATGCTCGTCGCTGCCCAGCAGCTCCCGCGCGCGGGCCTCCGCCTGTCTGGCATCGAGTTCGGTCGTGCGCTGCTGCGCCACGAGGTCGCTCAGGTGATCACGCAGCTCCTCGACATAGCGCGTGGCGTGACGGGGCGCGATGCCGGCGCGCAGCAGCTGCTCGCGTACGCTTTCAAACTGCGACATGGCACTTTCCCGTGATTACGGACTGGATGGCGCCGGTCAGCGTGGTCCAGGTGCCCGCCAGATCGGTGTAGCGGCGCAGACCCTCTGCCGTCACCGTGTAGTAGATGCGGCTGCGGCCCTCCACCTTCCTGCGACGCGCCTTCAACGCGCGCTCGCGCTCCAGCGCGTGCAGCACGGTGTAGACCACGCCCTCGCCCACGCTGACCACATCGCCGGTTTCGGCGCGGATCGCCTGCACGAGTTCATAGCCATACATCTCGTTTTGCTGCAGCAGGTGCAGGATCAGCAGCTCGGGCACGCCCGCCATGAAGTTCGGGTTGGGTTCTCTGACCATACATACCTCCAAGTTAGAGGTATGTTATACCTCTAACTTGGAGGTATCAACGGGAGAGCGATCATGAGACGGAATCTCGGCCTGGCCCTGCTGCTCGGCGCCATCAGGGTGAGCGTTGCGGCCCAGCCCGCAGCGCTGCCGGACGAACAGGTCATAGCCAGGACCAGACAGGTGGTGGAACGGATCATCCAGCGCCCCGAGGCCGTCGGCCTCTCGGTGGCCGTGGCAAGGGGCGATCGCATCCTGGTGGAACAAGGCGTGGGCAAGGCGGAGCTGGAGTTCGACGCGCCCGCCAACGCGCAAACCATCTTCCGCATTGGCTCGATCACCAAGCAGTTCACCGCCGCCAGCATCATGAAGCTGGTGGAGCGCGGCAAGATCAAGCTGGACGACGACCTGCACCAGTACCTGCCCGCCTTCGACACGGGCGGGCGCGTGGTCACGCTCCGGCAGCTGCTGAACCACACCTCCGGCGTGCCGGACGTGACCAGCCGGCCGGGCTTCATATCCGACATCGCGCCGCGGGACATAACCCCCGAACAGATGCTGGCCACGATCAAGGGCGTGCCCTTCGAGTTCGAGCCCGGCAAGGGCTGGAGCTACTCCAACACCGGCTACCTGTTGCTGGGCCTGATCATCCAGGCTGCGGATGGCAGGCCGTATGACCGCTTCATGCAGGAAGAGCTGTTCGGACCACTAGGCCTGGGCCGCACGCGCCACAGCTCCGAGCGGGAACTGATCCGCAACCGGGCGCAGGGCTATTCCGGCGGCACGACGAATGCGCCGCGCATGAACGACGCCGCGATCAACATGAATGTACCCGGCGCCGCCGGGTCGCTGAGTTCCACCGCCGGCGACCTGGTGCGCTGGCAGATTGCTCTGGTGGGTGGCCGCGCCGTGAGCGCGGATTCATACCGGCAGATGATCGGCTCCACCGTGGAGACGAGCCGGGGCAACTCGCGCTACGGCTTCGGGCTTCAGGTGGAAGACGTGGCAGGTGTGCGCCGCATCTCGCACGGCGGTTCCATTCAGGGGTTCAACAGCGTGCTGCTCCATCAGCCGGAGGCAGGCCTGCACGTGGCGGTCATCTCGAACAGCGAAACGCTGCCCAGCTCCGTGGTGGCCGAGCAGATCGTGGCTGCCATTTCCAGCACCGCAGCCCCGGCATCGATGAGTCGCACCACGCCCAGAGACGGATCCGAAGCCACGATGCGGCGGTTCATCGCAGAGGCAGTGCGGGGCGACCCGGACTTCAGCCGCATGAGCGAACGTTTCGCCGAGACCTTCCGCAAGCAGCAGGGTGCTGCGCAGGCCGGGCTGCAATCTCTGGGGGAGATCGAGAGCGTCAAGTTCGACAGTGTCGATGTTGCCGGCAACGACGTGTTTCAAGTCAGGTTTGCGGCCGGCACGAGGCTGGTCTTCATCGGGCTGGATGACGCGGGCAAGGTGACGTCGATCGGGTTGCGACCGGCCGGGGTCGCCTCACCCAGGTGAACCCGCCGCAGCGCGCACAGATCCTCGATCTCGAGGCCAAACACGCCGTATTGCACCTTGTGTCACCCGGTCACACTTTGTCGTGATCTCTCAAGTTCTCGAGAATGATGTGACCGAGCGCCGTGTTCGAACACGGCACGTGATAGAAGCGGTAGACCTCCCTCACCTTTTCATCGAGCGCGCCACGCATGACGAGCCACATGACAAGTTCAATCCCCTCGGAGCCGGCCTCGCGCACGTACTCCAGATGCTGCTTGCGACTCAGCGCCAGAGGGTCTTGCGTTAACAGATCAAGAAAGCGCGTGTCCCATTCCCGGTTTATGAGGCCGGCACGGGTTCCCTGCAGCTGGTGTGACATCCCTCCCGTGCCAAACACCACGACTTTCAGGTCCTCTGGATATGACTCGACGGCGCGCCGAAGCGCCCGCCCAAGGTCGTAACAGCGCTTGCCTGTGGGCGGTGGATACTGAATGACATTGATCGGGATCGGGATGACCCTGACGGGCCACTCTTCGTCAGGGCCCAGGTGGCCGAACAGGTTGTTGAGCGGCACGGTCAGGCCGTGGTCCACGTCCATCCTGTTGACGACGGTCATGTCGAATTCATCGAGGATCAGCTTCTGCGCGATGTGACAGGCCAGGTCCGCGTGACCCTTGACCACCGGTACGGGGCGGCGGCCCCAGCCTTCATCAGCGGGCTGGAATTCATCGGCGCAACCGATGGCGAAGGTCGGGAAGATGGTCGCATCGAAGGCCGAGGCGTGATCGTTGTAGACCACAATCGCAACATCCGGCCTGTGCTCTGCCATCCACCTTTTCGAGAACTCGAAGCCCTTGAAGACCGGCGCCCAATAGGGCTCGGCGGTCTTGTTGAGATCGATCGCCGCGGCGATGGCGGGTACGTGAGATGTGGTTATGCCCGCGGTGATTCGTGCCATGACTGATTACAGTTCCGGATTCTTCTTGCTGCGAACGCCTTTGGGGCTGCGGCCACCCGCAAGCATCATCTGCTGGTAGTCGGCCTGACTCATGCCGGTCATCGTGGCCACGGCTACCAGGTAGGACTGACCATCGGTCGAGAAGACCTTGGACAGAAAGTAGATGTTGCCTCCTTCCCGCATCATCGCACTGTAGTCGCGCGCCAGTACGGCATCGCGCTGCGTATCAGTGAGCTTCCATGGCCTGAGGTACTCCAATTCATTCGCCCTGAACGCCGTCCGGTTCTCCTCCTTCATCAGCGACATGCAGAATTGATTGAGGTTGAACCCCTGGCGCGAACGGTAGGTATTGAAAACCTGCGTGCCCGGGATGTCCTCGAACTCATCGAGGTACCTGGAAACATCGGGATCGGTCATGAAGGACTTCCAGTCGCGCGATCGCGGGTTTGTTGGCAGGCCGTCCTACTGCGTATCGTGCCACTCGATTTTCAGATCGTCTCCGTGCGACACCCGCAACAGATGGCGCGCAACGACATCCTGCAGACGCGCCATCTGTGATGCATCAGGCGAAACCAACGACAGGCGCAGCGCGCCTGCCTCGACTTCCAGGTGGCATTCACCCGAACTGAAGGTGATTTGCCCGCTGCTTTCTTCAAGGCGCACCGGAGCCTTGTGTGCAAAGTGCTTGCAAAGCCTGGTCATGCTGCGGGCAGGAGTGGGAGTTGCGACATGCGCAACGGCGCGGACGGTGGTAGTTGGCTGTTCCATGCGGACAGGTATATAGATTTCAGTGGCCATTCGCCATCGGCACGATGGGCAATCTGATCCGCGAGGCGCTCTTGCCACCCTCGTGCACCGTCACGGTCTGCGCCGCGCCACCGGCTGGATCGGAGAACGACAGCGTCAAGCGGATGCGATGCCCCGCCTTGAACACGTATGACATGGGCAGCAGCGCGAACGAAAGCTCGACGGTCTCACCCGCCTTGAGTGGCGAGACATCGGTCTGGCGGGATGGATGCCACGGCAAGCCACGGTTGTCATAGGGCGCGGTGCCGAGCTTGCGGACCGAAGCGCGCAGCCCGCCGAGCATCTGGTAGCTCTTCGCCGTGCCGTCCGGCGCGACGTCGTCGAGCTTTGCGATGACATCCGTGTCGGCTGCCGCGGTGGAAATCCACAGCGAGATCACCGGGTCGCCGGTCACTTGTGTCTCCGACTGCAGCGGCGCGGTTTCATAGCCCACACTGCCCGCACCTGTGGTGACGCTGATGGAACTGATGCGCACCGGCGCGACCATCGGCGCCGCCAGCGTGCCGGGATTCGATGGCTTGTCCGTGCTCAATTCCCTGGCCGTCAGAAAATAGTCTGTCTGCCGGCTCTTCGGCGGCCAGGTTTTTGCGGTCTGCCAGACCTTGCCCTCCGGTGCGTTGTAGGTGAAATAGGTGACCGGGTCTTCTTCCATGACCCCGTTCTTCACTCCCTTCAGCCAGTAGTCGAAGAAGCGCAGCTGCTCGATATCGATGTCCATGCCGGCCTCGCGCAGCGCTACATTCCAGCCGCAATGCGCACCCGGCCCCACGATCATCTTGACGTAGCCTGGTGTGAGATTGCGCATCGTGGTGAATGCGCCATGGCGCGTGCCGGCCTCGTCCCAGTTCGCCGTTACCATCACGCCCATGCCTGGACGCTTCAGCGCCGCCAGATGCGCGGAAGGGTTGGCCACATTCCACCAGGGCAGGCCGACTGCGGCTGACACCGAATCGCGGTACGGCAACTGGCCTGGCGAATCGAAGTTCCCCGCATGGCTGGCGATGGCTTTGGCCAGTTCGCCTGCGCCGCCTGGCCCGTCGACTGCAACCGCGGATTTGTCGCGTTGCGCCACCTGGTCGGTACCACCTTCCGCAGTAGGTGTGCCCACGTTCGTTTTCGACGACATGCCACCCAGTACCCACACCGGGTAAGGGTCGAACTCCGCGCTCTGCGGGACGATGGCCTTCAGGGACGGGGGACGCGTGGTGGCCGCCTGCATCTGGCTGCCGCCCACGGCCGAGCAACCCCACATGCCGATGTTGCCGTTGCTCCAGGGCTGTTTGGCGAACCATTCGGTCACGTCGTAGGCGTCGTTCTTCGCCGGGTCGAGCCACTCGCCGCGGTTGTAGCCCCTGTTGGAGCCATAGGACGCGTACACACCCCGGAAGTCGACCACGGCCACGTTGTAGCCGTGATTGATCAGCGCTTCCTCTGGTGTGGTCCTTCCCCGCCGGTTGTAGGGCGTGTGGCTCCAGATCACCGGCAGCTTCTCGCTGGATACCACGCCGTTCCTCGTCGGCCGGTACAGATCAGCGGCGAGCTTCACGCCATCGCGCATGGGAATGTAGAAAGATGTTCTTTCCACACCGTCGTAGGTCGCCGTGGAATAGCCTTCGTACTGGCCCGGCTTCGAAACCCGCGCAGGGGCCTGCGCAAATGCGGAAGCAAGCGTTGCAGCCAACACAGCGGCTGCGATGCCGATGGAAATGCGCTGGTTCATTGGTGACCTCCCCCGTTTAGTTCAGTGGTTCTCGCGTGAACCAGCCCCGGTTTCCCGGAGATTGTTGATTGATAGTCAGGGTGCCAAGGCCTGGCTCTGCTGTAGCCGATAATACTCCTGCTCGTACTCTGCTGGCGCCACGTCAGCTCAAGGCCCGTGCGGCGCTTGCCGGCCTCCCACTGTCGGATTTTCTGATCCGTGTGACGTGAAGTTCACTTTGAGGCTGATCTGGCCTTCGTTCAGCATCCAGCGATAGAGCTGGTAAGTGCGCGCTTTATGGAGGTGCTCTAAATCCTGCCAAGCGGAACGGCCAAATTGGGCCACCTTCTTTATAGCAAGGCTGAGGAGGTTTGAGCTGCTGATGTTCTCTCAGGCGCCTGGAGGCGGCCTTGGTCTGGGGCCGGTGGCATCAGGGCATTCGACTTGCCACCAGCACTGCATTCGTACCGCCAAACGCAAAGGAATTCGACATCACGGCGTCGATCTTCACGTCCGGGCGCGCCTTGCCTGGGACGTAGTCGAGATCGCAGGCCGGGTCGGCAATGTCCAGATTCATCGTGGGCGGCACAACGCCGCCTTGCATGGCAACCACTGCAATCAGCAATTCCAGCGCGCCGGCGCCGCCGAGCAGGTGCCCGTGCATGGATTTCGTGGAACTGACCGGCAGCGCATAGGCGCGTGGCCCGAAGACTTCCTTGAGTGCTGCAGTCTCCACCGCGTCATTCTGCAACGTGCCGGTACCGTGCGCGTTGATGTAGCCGATCTGATCCGGATGCATGCCCGCGGACTGCAGCGCTGCGCGCATCGCGCGGGCCTGGCCCTCGATAGTGGGCCGCGTGATATGGGCCGCGTCCGTGGCCAGGCCATACCCCGACAGCTCGGCATGGATTCGTGCCCCGCGCGACTTCGCGTGTTCCCACTGCTCGAGCAGCAGGAACGCGGCGCCTTCGCCCAATACCAGCCCCGACCGGTTGCCGGAGAAGGGCCTGCAGGACTGCGAAGGATCGGTGGGGTCGACGGCGGCCATGACACGCAGCGCATCCCAGGCCAGCATGACACCGAATGTGAGGGGAGCCTCCGCGCCGCCGGCAATCATGATGTCCGCCTCACCGTGCTTGATCCTGCGCGCCGCCTCGCCCAGGGCCACGGCAGATGAAGAACAGGCAGTGGAGAAGGTCAGATTGGGACCGGACAGCCCATGCTGTATGGCAATCCACGAGGCGGGAGCGTTGGCCATAGCGGCGAGCACGCTGTAAGTCGCGACACGACCGGCCTGCTGGCCATAGGCCACCTTGTACCCGGCATCGGTGGTGCCCGCCCCGCCCAGGCTGGTACCGACGCAGACACCGCAGCGCTCGCTTTGCTCCAGGGTGAAATCAAGGCCGGCATCGGCGACAGCCTGGCTCGTGGCCACCAGCGCAAGCTGGCTGACTCGATCCAGCTGTCGCAGTTGCGCCGGGATGAAATGCGCAGTGCCGTCGAAATCCACTGGCGCGCCTATTGGGGATTGCAGGCGGTCTGCACCTTGCAAATCGAGCCTGGCGATCGCCGAGCGCCCGGCAACCAGACTGGAAAAAAGAGTCCTGACACTGTTGCCCAGCGGAGCGACAACGCCGAGTCCCGTGATGGCGACCCGGTGCACGCTCAGGCCACCGGCATCGCAGCCGTGGTGGTCGATGCCGTTCCGGAAGCCTTGGCGGAAATCAGCGCGTCGATGTAGGCGGCAAGATCACCAACGCTGCCCATCGCGGGTGGCTTGTCATCGGGCAAGGTTATGCTGAAGCGTTCCTCGATCTGCATCATCATTTCAATCATCCCGAGGGAATCAAGCCCCACGCTGGCAAGCAACGCCTCGGGTGCGACCTGCTCGCGCGGGAGCTTGTATTCCTTGATCAGCAGGTCCTGCAGTGTCTCAAGCGTGCTCATGATTGATCCTCGGTGAAAGCGGTGCGGATAGGGGCGACCTGGCCTTGCCAGCGAGCCGTGCGGCCTGGGTCAGCAGCGCCGGCCAGCGTTGCATGAGGACCCGCGATGTCCAGGTCAGGCGCGGCCGCATGGCGACCTGTGCGTACAGCGCCGCCACGCGCAGCCGCTGGGAGAACTCCGCGCGCCAGCGTTCCCCGTAGCTTCGCTGGACCTCGCAAACATCGACCCGGGCTGCGGAGCCGCCGGCCAGTTCATCCGTCAGCAGCACCGCGGATCGCAGCGCCATCGCTATGCCCTCGCCGATCAACGGATGGCTTTCTCCCGCGGCATTGCCAACGCGAAGAACTGCATCCACAACTGGCCGTTCCGTCCCGGGATCGAGTGGACCGACGCTGAGCCAGGGCCCGACGCGCCGCGCACCCTCCAGTGAATCGCGCACTCCCAGGCAATGGCGGCGCAGCCAGGCCTCGACCGCCTCGCCCACGGCAAGGCCGGGGTGGGCTGCCCTGCATGCCGCGAGTGTGTCCCGGCGCATGCAGCAGGCGAGCGTGGCCAGCCCCTGATCGGCGATGACCATGCCGCCGTAGGCACCTGGCAGCGCCAGGACCGGCAGCAGTCCCGAAGGGAGCGCGGTGTTTCGAAATACCGCCTTGAACGCGAACAGATCGGACCGGTAACGCGGCCTGCGCGTAGGCGATGGCTCGTTACCAGCGGCAATGATCGGACCCCGCTGCCACGACCCATGGGCATCAATCACGACAGACGCCTGCACCGACATGACGCGCGCGCCTGATCTGGCCGTATCGAGCTCGCACCGGAATGCGCCAGGCCGCCCATGCACGCTACGCACCTTGACCGGTTGCATGACGCAGACCCCCACCTGCAGTGCCCGTTCGACCAGCAGACTATCCAGGTGTTCGCGGCGCATCGCGCGGCCGTAAGCATAGGGGCCACTGGTGCAGGCCGGGAAGTCAGCGACCACGGTCGATGCCTCGCTCATGAAGCCGACGCTGCGCAGCTCCGGTCCGGCGTGAGCGCGAACGCCCGCGCCCACGCCAAGCTCATCCAGAAGCGCCAGGCTGGCGGCCCCGAGGCACTCGCCGCAGACCTTGCGACGCGGGTAGGCATCCTGCTCGACGAGCACGACTTTCCATCCCGCGCGCGCCAGCAGAATCGCCGTTGCAGATCCCGCAGGGCCTGCACCGATGATCAGGGCATCGACGCTGTCGCTCATCCGGATATCCTGCCCTGCCCAGCGGGCAGCGCGCGGGCCGAAAAGCAGTGCGTGAACGGAAATGCCCGGGATTCCACAAGCTCCCAGCGGCCGCAAGACAGCGGCCACGCCTGGCTGAGCTCGTTGCCGGCGAATCCCGCGGCCACACTGGTGACAGCATCGCTTCGCGTAACGCGGTTGCCGCCGATTGCGCCCACCAGACGGCTTCCGAGCCATCCCCACCCGTCGCGGCGCGGCTCACAGGCCAGGAATGCATCCGAGCGCGTCGCCACTGCCTTCAGGATCTCGCCAAGTTCCGGCTCCCTGAAGTGATGCAGGAACAGCGTCGTCACGCACAAATCGTAGTGCGGAGCGCCTTGCGCGCGAGCCCAGCCGAGTACATCCGCGTTTGCAACGCAGACATGCCAGCCCAAGGCACTGAACCCGGCGCGCGTCTCCGTGCTGATCAGGTCCCGCCGGTCGAGCAGCGTCAGCTCCACCGCTGGCCACTGCTCCGCCAGCGCACGGGCGAGGCGCAGCAACAAGGTGCCATCACCGGCGCCCAACTCCAGGATGCGACGGGGTGGCCTCGGCAAACGAAGGTGTGCAATGCCGCGGCGGAGGTGGAACAGCGTACCCATGGCGATGTGGACGCGCTGCAAGTCACGGCGCGAGCGCCGCGCCTGCGGGTCGTCGGGCGCCATCTCGTCGAGGATCTCGGCCAACACGATGCGGCGGCTGGAACTCATGTCACCTCATTCCACCAGCAACAAGGCGCCGTGACAGGAGAACCCCGCGCCGAATGAAGACATCCACCACCATCCTCCCGGTGCATCATCCGCAAGGGCCGCGTGCAGAACGAAATACACGAAGGCGCTGCTGAGATTCCCGTAATTCCTCAGCGTTGCCGCGCTGTATCTGAGCACCTCCGGCTCCAGGGCGAAATCCTGCTGGATCGCCAGCAGCACATCGCGCCCGCCGGCATGAAAGATCCAGCCACCGATATCCAGGGGTTTCAGCTGCGCACTCTCAATTGCGCGGAGAAACACTTCGTGGGCGCTCTCTGCAGCCAGGCGAGGTACTGCGGGAGTCAGCACATTGCGCAACAGGCCGCCGCGATGCTCGAATCGCAGGGCCTCGCGCGATGCGGTATCCGTCAACGATGCGGTATGGCGCCATTGAACGGCCCGCGCATGGGCTGGGCGGCGCCGGGACAGCACCGCTGCTCCGGCGCCATCGCCAAACAGGCAGGCGCTGATCAGCACACCGGGATCGTCGTCGAGATACATGGCAGCCGAGCAGACCTCCACGCAGACGGACAACACGTGCTCGCACTGGCCGCCCTGCAGCAGTGCATTGGCCACCTGCCAGTTGGGCAAAGCACCGGCACAGCCTTGACCCACCAGGTCGTAACCCAGCACGTCCCGTCGCAGGCCCAGCTGCTCGGCCACGTAACCGTAAAGGCCCGGACACAGATAACCGGTGCAGGTGGATACGATCACCGCATCGATGTCGTGGGGCTGAAGACCCGCCCGCTCAAGCGCCGCGGCCCCGGCAGCACTCGCAAGCTGCGTCGCATGCTTCGAGAATCGCCGATGCAGGGTGTCCGGATCGATCGCGAAGACCTCTTCGAGCGAGTCCACCGCCAGGAATCGCGCCTCGATGCCATTGTCACGCTGGAGCACGGCCTTGGTGATGGCCCGGGATCTCGGCGTCAGGCGTTCGAACCACTCCGAAGCCGTAAACGCATTCCAGCAGTCGGCTTTGGTGTAGCGCTGCTCCGGGAGCGCGAGCCCTATCGCCTCCACGAACATGAGAGGTCCTTCGGCGGATTGCGCCTGTCTGACCACCATTGAACAGGCGCGGGCTGCCTGTGGACAGTCTGCGGGCGGCCTCCTACTCGTAGGGTATGCCCTACAAACGCCGGTTGCCAGAGTCCGCCTCGAGGATCAGTTGACGGTCGATCAGCGACTAGCTCGCCACCGAGCCGCGCGCGCACGACGAGAATGGCAGGCGCGCCCGCTAGTTGCGCGGACCGTAGTGCGGCAGAGGCTCCCCGAATTCGTAGGCGCCCAGATCCGGCGCACGGCCGCGATAGCCGTCCGTGACATTGGGAAGCGCCACTCCCTTGTCGATCGCGCGCGAGCGCGGCCGCAACTGCAGATCCATCTCTTCCGGTTTGAACAGTCGCTGCAGGTCCTCGCGGGCAACCGGCTGCGCGCGCTGGAACACGTCGAAGTCGATCAGGATGCTGTGGCGATCCTGGCCGGTGGCGGCGCTATAGTCGCGTAGCGCAAGGAAGGGCCGTTCGACGGGCTTCGACACGAAATCGGCCGGTGTGCCAAACGCGGGGGAGTTCCAGATGAAGTTCACCGCCGCACCTTCGTTCGGGCGGAACCCGTTGTAGTCCGACGAGGAATAGTTGGTAAAAGTCTCCATCGCGAAGACTTCCGGGAATGCGCCCTGTCCCAGCACCAGGTTGTTGCGGAAGTGCAGGTTCGAGACCGCACCCATCGAATGGACTTCGGAGAGAAACGTGTTGTTGTAGACCAGCACGCCGGCCGAACCCGCCGTGAACTTGGTCGATCCGCCTTCCGGAGCGTGATAGACGACGTTGCGGATGAAATACACCGGGCCACCGAATACGGGCTGCGTGCTCAGCGCGCGGTGCCCCTGGTTGAAGCAGCGGTTGCGTAGCACGCGCACGTTGTACATCGCGCCGTCGGCCTCGATGCAGTTGTCGTCGACGTTGGTAATGTCGTTGTTGTAGATATCGATCGCCACCGGCATGCGTTCGCGGATGAAATCCGGATTGCCATCGGGCGCCCCGTAGGTGGCGTGGTCGATGCCGTCGTGAAAGTTCGTTACGAAGTTGTGGGCGATCACATGGCCCGAGCCATAGACCTTCACGGCCATCTCCGAGATCGCGGGGGTCGGAAATCCGGGCGTGCCCTGCCAGCCGCGGCCGATCCAGCCTTCCAGTCGCGTCGGGTGACTTTTGCCGATGAATATGTTGTCGGCGATGTAGAAATCCTTCGAACCAGAGTAGTCGGTATAGATACCGCGGCCCACCGCTTCAAGCCGGCAGTTCTTCACCACCAGCCCCACACTGCCGGCAAGGCCCTTGGTGCCGGCCTGAAAGCCAACTTCGGTGTTGCGGATTGTCAGTCCCTCGAACTGCAGATGGTTCGCGCCCATGACGTCGAACAGGCTGTAATTGCCGTCGCCGTCGAAGATCACCTCGCCGTCACCGGCGGCCTTGATGGTGATGGGCTTCTCGGCGGTGCCGCTCTGGCGGAAGTGATACGTGCCATCGAACAGGATGCCGTGTGGATCGCTGGCGTAATGATAGCGGTCGGCCTTGTAGAGGCCGGCGTGCACGAGGATCGTGTCGCCTGGCTGGACGCGGGGTGGATAGGCATTGAACCAGTCCGCACTGTTGGCGCGCATGTAGTACGCACCCAGCAACCCGGTGAATGCAGGTTCCAGCTTTGCGCCCGAATAGCCCGGTGGATAGACGTGATAGACCTTGCCGCCCGCGTAGGCCCCGGGTTCGGCTCGAGTTCGCTGGGTGACAATGCGACTGAGGTCGCCGCTGGCGCCGTCCGGATCGGTCATGCGCAGGCGCACTTCGTATTCGGTGCCCGGCTGCAGGTCGAAGATGCTGCCCGCGAACAGGTTGCCGGTCTGATAGCTGAATGCGTCGCCGACGCCGGTGATTGTTTCGTACTGCAGTCGCAGCAACGGCAGTCCCTGCTTCCAGGCATCGGCGCCCTTGACTCGGTAGTCGACCGCGACGCTGGCGTTGCGGTTCTCGTCGCCCTCGATATTCCACTCGAAACCCAGCGCGATCAGCGTCGATGGCTCGACGATCAGTTCACCGGCGATGACAGCAGGGGTTTTCGCCGCCACGGCGGCATCCGCAGCGATGGCCGCAGTGGAGGCGCCCGGCAACAGCAGGACCGCAAGCAACGCCTTTTTCAATTCCCTTTCTCCTGGCCGTGATTGGTCAGAGTCCCCGATGTGTACATGCGAAGTCCTGCAAGGATCAGAGCCAGAATGCGTATACGATACGGTAAATCGCGATATCAGTCGCAAGCCGATAATCGAAAGCCGCATGCACACTCTCATTTTGCGAATGATCCTCGGTATGGTGTTGGTGTCGGCCGTGACCCAGGCGGGTGTGGCCCTGGCCGAACCTGCCGATGCAGTGTCAATGCTGAATCGCGCCGAGCGCGCGCTCGACCTCAAGGAGCTCGAGCGGCTGCAGCGCGCCTACGGCTACTACATTGACCAGTCCGACTGGGACAACGTGGTCGATCTGCTGACCGAGGACGCCGAAGCCGAATATGGGATGTCCGGTGTGTACGCCGGAAAGAAATCGATCCGTGCGCTGCTTTATGCGATCGGTTACGGCAAGCGAGGACTGCGACCCCAGCAGCTGCGTGAACATACCCAATTGCAGCCTGTGATCACACTCTCCCCCGACGGCCGCACGGCGCGGGCGCGCTGGCGGGCGCTGGTGCTGCTCGGCCAGTACCAGGAGTACGCCCGCTGGCAGATCGGCCCGTACGAGAACGAATACCGCAAGGAAAACGGCATCTGGAAGATCACGCGCCTGCACTGGTACGAGACCTTCACGGTGCCGTTCGAAGGCGGGTGGAAGGGACGGATGCAGGCCACCAATGTGGCGGACCGCAAGATGCCGCCGCCCGATCGTCCTGCCACCGTCAGCTATGAACCCTGGCCCGCCGTGCACCTGCCCAAGTACGACTTCGCGCATCCGGTGCGCGAGGCCGCGGCGTCGGCCTCGGCCGTTCTGGACACCCAGGATGTCCGGGGCAAGGCGTCTGCGAAACAACTCGCACTGCTGCAGCAGCGGATCACGCGGCTCGAGGATGAGCGTGAGATCGAAATCCTGCAGCGAACCTACGGGTATTACGTCGACAAGAACCTGTGGACAGAGATTCCGCAACTCTTCGCCGAGGACGGCACGCTGGAAATCGGCGGTCGAGGCGTGTTCGTCGGTCGCAAGCGCGTGCAGCAGTACCTGGAGTGGCTGGGCTTCCCGGTACAAGGTCGCCTGTACGACCACACCCAGATGCAACCCATCATCCACGTGTCGCCCGATGGCACACAGGCCAAGGGCCGCTGGCGCGCGCTCATCTATGGCGGAGACTACGGCGCGGTCAGCATGTTCGGTGACTGCATCTACGAGAACGAATATCGAAAGATCAACGGCAAGTGGATGATCTCGAAACTGCATGCCTGGTTCGTCATGTACACCGAGCTCGAGAAGGGCTGGGGGGTGCGGGCCTGGCCCAACTCCCGCCCCGAACGCACGCTGCCGCCCGATCGGCCGCCAACGCTCACCTACGACATGTACCCCGGCACTATCACTGCGCCGTTGCATTACGAGAACCCCGTCACCGGCAAGCCCGTCTACGCATCAAGGTCAGTTGCGCCCGCGCCCGCCACCGCGACTTTCGCCGACCTCGCCAAACGGCTCGCCCGTATCGAGGACGCGCGCGCAGTGGAATATCTGCAGAACGCCTATGGCTACTACCTCGACCGCTGGCAGTGGGATGATGTCGCCGCGCTGTTCGCCGACAACGGCAGCATCGAAATCGCACAGCGTGGCGTTTATGAAGGCAAGGCTCGCGTTCGTCAGTTCCTGGGAGTCTTTGGTCCCCAGGGACTGCACCAGGGCGAGGTGTTCGATCACCTGCTGTACCAGCCCGTCATCCATGTGGCGGACGATGGCCTGAGTGCACAGGCCCGAGTGCGTGAATTCAGCATGGAGGGCCGCTACGGCGTGGATGCCAGCATCGGCGGCGGCATCTATGAGAACGAGTACGTGAAAGAGAACGGCGTCTGGAAAATTCGCCGCCTGCATTTCTACACGACCTTCGTCGCGGAGCTTGCGCGCGGGTGGGCCAATGGGCCGCGTCCTGCTGCAGGCGTATCTGCCGAGTTGCCGCCCGACCACCCCCCTTCAGTGAGGTATCTGTCTTATCCGCTGTACACGCAGCACCCCATCCACTATCCGAATCCCGTGACCGGGCTCCCGGTGAAGATTGTCGGGGTCCAGGAAGGCAAGCAGACGGAGCCGCTCGTGGGGCTGGATCAGCTTCAAAAGTAGGGTCGGGCGTTCGCGCGGGATCAGTTCCCCTCCCCCTTCGCACCCAGCGCAAGCAGCGTGACTGCCTCGATGATGCTGCGTGGCAGCATCATCGCGCGAATTGCGATTCTATTATTTCGCAACCTTCGCCAGAAGCTCGGCGATGATTGTATGGCGGACAGAATTCAAAATTCGCAACTCTCCTGCAATGACGGGGCGCGCAGCTGCAGGCAAGGTCTCATTCTGCACTTGAATCTCATCGATCAAAATCGGGATCGCTTCGCTAATGATTCTTGCAAGAAAATCAAGTTCACGCGCAGCGATGCGAATTGGCACGCCAAATTCTTCTCCTCCTGCTAGCACGGCTTTCCTGGTGATCTGCTCGTAAGTGACGCACCCTGGCAGAGAAAGGACAAGCGGCACGCGTGGCCAGTCGGCATGTTCCCGAGCATATGCACGCGTGTGGTAGACCGCAGTTGAGAGCAGGTCATATGTCGGCGCGAGACGTATTCCTTCCGCACTTACCCGGAAGGAAAGATTTTTCAGGTGATTATCGACATTGCCCGTTAGGAGGTTAAAAACAAACCATCGATAGATATGGAGTCTTGCAACTGCCGGGTTACTGCAGGCGTTTGCAATTTCATTCAGAGCGACTGTGGTTGCAGCTGTATATTTGAAGGTGCGTGAGCGATTCAGCAGCTGGCATGCGTCGATAATATGTGTGCGAATGACACGCCCGTCGGCGAGGCGCTCCCGATCGAAACGCTCGATGAGGTAGACGGGCTCAGGTACATAGCGACGCGTGACTCGAGGCACGTCCAGGCCTGCCGCTGCAGCCAGGCGCATCATCGCGTACTCATTGATGACGGTATGCGGATAATGGTCGGAGAGATTATCGACCTTCAAAAGGTGCGTGGAGACCTCCGTACCACATGGCTCAAAGAGCCGGCCAGCCTGCTCTACAACGAGCAGCTTGCTCTGGGCACCTGCAGCCGACATCCTCTTCGGAGCACCTCTTGTCAGAGGTATTCGTGGCATCGCCCGTATGCGCGCGGAAAGCGCTTCGTCCGTCAGTGGAATCAAACCCGCCGCTTCTCCAACAGGAGCGTCCGGAGGAAGGAGGGTCAGCGAGCCAGCGGACTCTGCGCCGTAATACGAGAGCAAACCAAAGGCGTCCTCTTCTCCGATATTCGCCTCGCGACTTAGATCAGCGCGCTGTTGCTCTTCTGGCAGCAAATTGTCGAAGTACCACTGAACAGGACGATTACTTCCGCCGTCTTCATGAACGAGCTTGGCGCGCGGCAGACTCGGTGATAGGTCGAAGCCCTCAGGGGCAACTTGCCATTCCGCGCTGTAACTTAAGCGCCAGATATCTTCAGCCTCATCGAGCGTCCCGATTTGTCGGTCATTGAGGTAGATGTTCAGGCTACGTTTGGCCATTACTTAAGCGCCCGTGCTTCGCCGCCGTTTGGTACGGTGGGCTTCGAGCGTCCCTTGACTCAGGCGGGCCACGACGTCGGCAATGCGGGCAGCTTTTTCGGGGGGGACGATAAAATTCATCTGCACACCCAAACTGCGGATCAGTATCAAGACCTTTCCAAGTTGTGCCGTGGTCTTGCCGTGCTCAATGTCCTGCACTGTCTGTTTGCTGATGCCGGCAAGTTGGGCGATATCTTCCAGGCGCACCTTGTTTGCCTTGCGGACGGCGCGAATTAGATGGCCGATTTGCTCCGCTGTTTCGAGCCTGAAGTTGGTCATGGAAGTCTCAAAAATCCTATCATGATAGGATATTAATTGACTTTGGCGTTCTTTACAACCTGAAATCCCAGGATCTTAGGACATCCCAGGACCCTGGGACATTTTCAAGCTTGGCGGTCTCTAGGACTCAATAATCCCAGGGTCCTGGGATGTGTACCATCAAGAACTCGTACACCGCATCCAGGACCGCGGCTGCGTTTGCGCGTACTGCGCACTCCCATACAGCGTGGCCAGTGTTTGGGAGTGCGCGCTACGTGAGCGAATGGACGACACTGCTACTCCCACTCGATCGTCGCCGGCGGCTTCCCACTAATGTCGTACACGACGCGGGACACCCCCTTTACCTCATTCACAATCCTTCGCGAACACACGTCCAGCAACGGATACGGCAACGGCGCCCAATGCGCCGTCATGAAATCCACCGTCTGAACTGCGCGAAGCGCAACCACCGGCTCATGCCTCCTCCCATCCCCCGTCACCCCCACACTCTTCACCGGCAGAAACACCGCGAACGCCTGGCTGGTCTTCTCATACCACCCCGCCTTGCGCAGCTCCTCGATGAAGATGTAATCCGCCTCCCGCAACGTATCCGCCGCCGCCTGCGTCACCTCACCAAGAATCCTCACCCCCAGCCCCGGCCCCGGAAACGGATGCCGATGCACCATTTCCCCCGGCAACCCCAGCTCCAGACCGATCTTCCTCACCTCATCCTTGAACAGCTCCCGCAGCGGCTCCACCAGCTTCAACCGCATATGCGCCGGCAGCCCGCCCACGTTGTGGTGGCTCTTGATCACATGCGCCTTGCCCGTCTTGCCGCCCGCGGACTCGATGACGTCCGGATAGATCGTCCCCTGCGCCAGGAATTGCACATCCTGGATCTTGTTGCTCTCCTCCTCGAACACGTCGATGAAGAGCTTGCCGATGATCTTGCGCTTGGCCTCGGGGTCGGCCACTCCCGCCAGCGCGGCAAAGTAGCGCTCCGCCGCATTCACGCGGATGACCTTCACGCCGAGGTTCTGCGCGAAGATGCGCATCACATCGTCGCCCTCGTTCAGGCGCAGCAGGCCGTGGTCGACGAACACGCAGGTGAGCTGATCGCCGATGGCCTTGTGCAGCAGCGCCGCGACCACGGATGAATCCACGCCGCCGGAAAGACCGAGCAGCACCTTGCCCTGCCCCACCTGGGCCCGAACCCTGGCAATGGCATCCTCGATGATCCCGCCGGGGTTCCAGCTCTGGTCGCAGGCGCAGACATCGCGCAGGAAGCGCTGGTAGATGCGGGCGCCCTGCGTGGTGTGCGTGACCTCGGGGTGGAACTGCAGCGCATACAGGTTGCGGTTCTCGTCGGCCATGCCGGCGATGGGCACGTCGCCGGTGGAGGCGATGAGCTTGAAGCCGGGGGGCATGGCGGTGACGCGGTCGCCGTGACTCATCCACACATCGAGCAGGCCGTGGCCTTCGGTGTTCCTGCGGTCTTCGATGTCGAGCAGCAGGTTGGAGTGGCCACGGGCGCGGATCTCGGCGTAACCGAATTCGTGCACGGTGCCGGGTTCAACCTTGCCGCCAAGCTGGGCGGCCATGGTCTGCATGCCATAGCAGATGCCGAGCACCGGGACTTTGAGATCCCAGACGGGCTGCGGCGCGGCGGGAGCATCCTTCTGCAACACCGACTCGGGGCCGCCGGAGAGGATGATGCCGCGCGGCGCGAAGGCGCGGATGTCGGCATCGCCCATGTCCCAGGGATGGATCTCGCAGTAGACGCCGAGCTCGCGCACGCGACGCGCGATGAGCTGCGTGTACTGCGAGCCGAAGTCGAGGATGAGGATACGGTGGGCGTGGATGTCGTGTTGCGGTGCGGTCACGGAATTTGGACTCGAGTTGGGCGCTTATGCGGGTCGATCAGGTGAATGGACTGGCCGATCATGGCGGCCAGACAAGGGCATCAGGGGCTGCTGATGAGTGTGGATTATTCGCTGTATGATGCACTGGTGAGCATCAACGTCCCCGACGACAAGGCCAAGGCTGTCATCGACGCGATGGAGCGGGAGATGATGGTCAAGCTCGCGACCAAGTCCGACATGGAGAACCTGCGCCTTGCCAGCAAGGCAGATCTCGACGGCTTTCGCGTCGCCACGAAGGCAGATTTCGCCGCGGTGCGTAGCGAGATGAACGGAGAGTTCAAACTGCTCCGGCAGGAGATGTCGGCAATGGGCACCTTGCTGTCGAAGGACATGCAGATCCAGATGGCGGCACTGCAGAACACTTTGACGGTCCGCCTGGGAACGATGATGGCTGCCATGATCGCCGCAGGCACCGCGCTTGTCGTCGCGGCCCAATACCTGAGGTGAGCCAAGGCTAGGGGAAGGCTGCATTCCCCATTCTACGCGGCGGCAAAATGCCGGTAAACGCCGCTCGCCCGCCCCACAACTGAGGACCAGCCAGCGCTACTCGGATCAAGTCCGCTCAGTGCGTCCCGGGCATCTTCGGCTGCTGGATACTGTCGTGGACCTCACCGCGCCAGGCCCCGGTTTCCGCGCCCCGCGTCTCGATGAACTCCTTGAACCCCGATACCGCCTGCTGCACCCGGGTTTCCATCACGCCCAGCATGTCCCCTGCGTGCTCCACGAACCCTTCCGGGTCATAGGCCATGATCAGCCGCACGCGGGTGTGCTCCGGATCGATGGGCTCGAAGCGGATGGTGCCGGCGTTGGTGGCGCCGGAAGTGCTCTTCCAGGAAATGCGCTTGTCCGGCTCCTGCTCGGTGATCTCGGCATCCCACTCCTCGTCGATTCCGCCCCAGAAGCGCGCGATCCAGCGCACATGGGTGTCGTCGATCTGGCGCACGGCCTTCACGCCGGGCATGAAGCGGGGGAATTCCTCGAACTGGGTCCACTGGTTGTAGACGGCGCGCACCGGCGCGTTCACGTCGATGACTTTCTCTACCCGTTGCATGGCGGTCTCCTGGGGGCGCGTTCGCGTTGAGTAAAGGTTGCGCCCCTGCCCCGCCAGGATTAATCGGCGTGGTCGTTGTCCACGCCTAGGATTCGACTGTCAGCCAGTGTGGCCCGCTTCAGGAAATGCGGTAGTTCGGCGCTTCCTTGGTGATCTGCACGTCGTGCACATGGCTCTCGCGCATGCCGGCGCCGGTGATGCGCACGAACTGCGCGCGGGTGCGCATTTCCTGCACCGTGCGCGTGCCGGTGTAGACCATGGCGGCGCGCAGGCCACCGCTGAGCTGGTACAGGATGGAGACCAGGCTGCCCTTGTACAGCACGCGGCCCTCGATGCCTTCGGGGACCAGCTTTTCCAGCTCCGCGCTGCCGTCCTGGAAGTAGCGGTCTGCCGAGCCGTGCTTGGCGGCCATGGCGCCCAGTGAGCCCATGCCGCGGTACTGCTTGTAGGAGGCGCCCTGGTACAGCTCCACCTCGCCGGGGGATTCCTCGGTGCCGGCGAACAGGCCGCCGATCATCACCGCATGCGCGCCGGCAGAGAGGGCCTTGGCGATGTCGCCGGAGAAGCGGATGCCGCCATCGGCGATCAGCGGCACGCCGCTGCCTTCCAGCGCCTTGGCCACATTGGCCACCGCGCTGATCTGCGGCACGCCCACGCCGGCCACGATGCGTGTAGTGCAGATGGAGCCGGGGCCAATACCCACCTTCACGCCGTCGGCGCCGGCACTCACCAGCGCCAGCGCGGCCTCGGGGGTGACGATATTGCCGCCGATCACCTGCATGTCGGGCCACTTCTTCTTGATGGTCGAGACGGTGTCGAGCACCCACTGCGTGTGGCCATGCGCGGTGTCGACGATGACCACGTCCACGCCCGCCTCTTCCAGCGCAGCGACGCGGTCGAAGGTATCCGGCGCGGTGCCCACGGCGGCACCGACACGCAGCTGGCCGCTGTCGTCCTTGCTGGCGCGCGGGAAATCCCTGGCTTTCTGGATGTCCTTGACGGTGATCATGCCCTTGAGCTCGGAGTTGGCATCGACCACCAGCACCTTCTCGATGCGGTGCTTGTGCAGCAGGCCCAGCACTTCATCCTTGGGTGCGTTCTCGCGCACGGTGATGAGCTGCTCCTGTGGTGTCATCACCGAGGACACCGGCGCATCGAGCTTGGTCTCGAAGCGCAGGTCGCGGTGCGTGACGATGCCCACGGCCTTCTTGCCTTGCACCACCGGCACTCCGGAAATGCCGCGCGAGCGCGTGAGCTCCAGCACCTGGCGGATAGTCATGTCGGGCGTGACGGTGAAGGGTTCGCGGATCACGCCGCTTTCGAACTTCTTCACGCGCGACACTTCGCGTGCCTGCGCCTCGATGGTCATGTTCTTGTGGACGATGCCCATGCCCCCTTCCTGCGCCATGGTGATGGCGAGGCGGGCCTCGGTGACGGTGTCCATGGCCGCTGAAAGGATGGGCAATCCGAGGCGCACCTTGCGGGTGAGCTGCGTGCCGAGGTCGATTTCGCGGGGGAGGACGTCGGAGGCTGCGGGGACCAGCAGGACGTCGTCGAAAGTCAGGGCTTCTTCAAGGATTCGCATGACGCATTTTACGCACTTGATTGCGTCGGGTAAACCGCCACTGCGGATGAAAATCCCCCAGACTTGGGGGCATGGCCCTTCACGACGACCCCCTGGACCCTGACCTCCCCGACCTCCCCGACCCGGACCTGCCCACCGAGCCCATGGAGGTGCCGCACCGGGAGCTCTCGCCGGACGCGCTGCGGGGCGTGGTGGAGGCCTTCGTGCTGCGCGAGGGTACGGACTACGGGGCGCGGGAGTTCACGCATGAACAGAAAGTGCAGCAGCTGCTGGACGGGCTGGAGCGGGGCGAGGTGCGGATCCTGTTTGATCCGGCCACGGAGAGCGTGACGCTGCTGCCGCGCACGGTGCCCTGATTGTTCTGGGTTGCCTGCACGCTGATCGCCTCCGCCGCGCAGACGGCGCGCAATGCCATGCAGAGCGGGCTCACCGGCTCGCTGGGCACGCTGGGTGCTACGCAGGTGCGGTTTCTCTACGGCTTTCCGTTCGCGCTGCTGTTCCTGCTGGTGGCGGTGGTGGCCACGCACGCGGGAGTGCCGGCGCCGTCGGCGCGGTTCCTGGCTTTTACCGCGGGCGGCGCGATTGCGCAGATCCTCGGTACTGCCCTGCTGCTCACGGCCATGCGCCAGGGATCATTTTCCGTGGCCACTGCTCTGTCGAAGACCGAGGCGGTGCAGATCGCGGTGTTTGGCCTGCTGATCCTGGGCGAGCACCTGGGGCCGCTGCGGGCGCTGGCCATTGCCGTTGCCACGGTGGGGGTGGCAATGGTGGCGATCAAGCCCGGCGAAAAATGGACGGCCGCCAGCCCGCGGCCGGTGCTGCTGGGCATTGCCTCGGGCGCAGGGTTTGCGCTGGCCGCGGTGGGGTTTCGCGGCGGCATCCTGGCGCTGGATGACGGCGGCTACTGGCTGCGCGCCACCACCACGCTGGTGTGGTCTCTGGGCATCCAGGCGCTGCTGCTGGGGATGTGGATGGCGGTGTTTGCGCGCGCCGCGCTGTCAGGCAGCCTGCGGCTGTGGCGCCAGTCGCTGCTGGCGGGGTTTCTCGGCGCCTTCGCATCGCAGTTCTGGTTCCTGGGCTTCTCACTCACTGGCGCCGCCAATGTGCGCACGCTTGGGCTGGTGGAAGTGCTGTTCGCGCATGCAGTGGGGCGTCGCGTGTTTCGCCAGCAGGTATCGGCGCGCGAGGCGCTGGGCATGGTGCTGATCGTCGCGGGCGTGGGATTGCTGATGGCAGCGGTATGATCCCGCCGGTGAAACCCGAACGCGACCTCTACACCGTCTCGCGCCTGAATGGCGAGGCACGCATGCTGCTGGAGGCGGGCCTGCCGCCGCTGTGGGTGGAGGGGGAAGTCTCCAACTTCGCCTGCCCTTCCTCAGGCCACTGGTACTTCTCGCTGAAGGACCGCGATGCGCAGATCCGCTGCGCCATGTTCCGCGCGCGCAATGCGCAGGTGGGTTTCCGGCCGCGCGACGGACAGCAGGTGACGCTGCGCGGACGCGTGAGCCTGTATGAGCCGCGCGGCGACTACCAGCTGATCGCCGAAGTCATGGAGGACGCGGGCGAAGGCGCGCTGCGGCGCGAGTTCGAGCGCCTGAAGGCGAAGCTGGCGGCGGAAGGGCTATTCGATGCCGCGCTGAAGCGGCCGCTGCCTTCCATGCCGCGGCGGATCGCGGTGGTGACCTCGCCCACGGGCGCCGCCATCCGCGATGTGCTGCATATCCTGGCGCGGCGGTTCCCGCCGGCGGAAGTAGTGATCTTCCCGACGCCGGTGCAGGGTGCAGCGGCTACTGCCGCCGTGATCGCAGCGCTGGATTCAGTGTGCGCGCATGGCGGCTGCGATGTGATCATCCTGGCGCGCGGCGGCGGTTCCATAGAAGACCTGTGGTGCTTCAACGATGAGCGCATCGCGCGCGCCATACGCGCCGCGGCCATTCCCGTGGTCACCGGCATCGGGCATGAAATCGATTTCACCATTGCCGATCTGGCTGCCGACGTGCGCGCGCCCACGCCTTCGGGTGCGGCGGAGATCGTGGTGCCGGATCGCAGTTCCATGCTGGCCACAATGCGCGGGCATCTGGAGCGATTGCAGCATGCTGTGCGGCGGCAGCTGCGCGGGGCGCTGGAACGCCATGAGCAGCTGGCGGCGCGGTTGCAGCGTGCGCATCCTGGCAACCGCCTGCAGCAGCAGACGCAGCGGCTGGATGAACTGGACCTGCGGCTGCGGCGCGCCTGGGAGTCGCGCTTCTCGCGCATCGGGCAAAAGCTGCTGCTGGCGCAGCGCTCGCTGGATGCCATCAGCCCGCTGGCCACGCTGCAGCGTGGCTACGCCATCATCACAGGTTCCGATGGACAGGCCGTGCAGAACGCAGGCCAGGTGAAGCCCGGCGATGTCATCGAGGCGCGACTGGCGCAGGGACGCCTCAGCGCGCGCGTGCTGGATCAGACGCCGTAGAACAGGAGGTCGACGGCGCCGAGCAATGCATCGCGGTGGCGGGACAGGTTGGCAACCCGACGGGACAACATTCGCACCGGCAGCGTCGCGAGTGTATTCACCATCACCAGATACTCCTCATCGTCGACTTTGACGACGGGAGCGATTCGACTGCTGATTCCTGACAGATTCCTGCGCAAGGCCAGCGGCGCGACTACCTTGTCCGTGCCGTCCGCGAACAAGTCGGCCTGCAGGCACATCATCAGGGGATAGGCCCGCCTGGACGCGGCCACCGGATTGGGGAAGACATCGAACTGGAGCACTACTCCTGCCCCTCTTTCTCAAGATGCTCCCGCATGTGATCGGCAAAACTGCCGTGCTTTTCGACGTAGGCGTTGATGACCTGGATGTCCGCGCGCACTTCGGCCTCGATGTCGGCACGGCGGCGCTTTTCCAGCTCCTGCGCCAGTGCTTCTTCCGCCACCCGGGATGCATTGATGCCCAGCGCCTTCACCTGCGCGAACAGATCCGAGTTGATGGTGAGGCTGACGGTCTGCCGGGGAGCGTCGGCACGGAAGGCAGGTTCGCGGATACTGTGTGGCCACCTGGTCTTCACACGTGTTTTATACCCGTGTAATTTACGGCGGGCAAGAAGGCAAAAAAAGGGCGCAGGCAGCGCCCTGCGCCCTTCCGGCCCCGGAGGCTCTCATGGCCCCGGGGACTCTCCTGGCGGAACTACTGGAAGTTGCGCCGGAAGGTCAGCGACACCTCCCGTCCCCGCGCCGGCGTACCGGTGCGGTTGTCCGTGATGGCGTTGCCTGGCGCATTCGAGCGATACGGCGCCAGCTGGTACCAGTAGAACTTGTCCAGCAGGTTCTCTGCTGCCAGCGCCACCGCCCAGCCACCGTCTTCGGTGGTGTACGTGACGCGCGCGTTCACGAAGCCATAGCCCCCGATCTTGTTGTCGCTGCCCGGCAGCTGCGGCAGGTAGGCAATGCCGTTGCTGCGGCTTCCCTGGTAGAACCAGTCGACCCGTGGGGTGAGCGACCCCGACCCGGCATTGATGCGGTATTCCACGCCCAGGCTTCCCGACAGCTCGGCCTGCACATCGAAACTGGGATCCACGTAGACATTGTTCGGCGAGCCATCCGGAAGCGTTGCCGGCGCATCGGACTTGAAGTCGAACCAGGCCAGCGTGGCATTGATGCTGAGGGCCCGCATCGGCGTTGCAGTGGCCTCGAATTCCACACCCCGGTTGCTTCCCGGCGCGCTGGCATAGGCGAACCACGGTGAGCCTGTGGGTCCGTTTGGCGGGGCCGCATCGCCCACTTCCGTGCCCGCAGGACAGGTGGAGTTGGTCAGACCGCGGTAGACCTGACCCGGATCAGGATTGGACGGGAAGTTGCACTGCGTGCCCGGAGACACCACCACGCGCGGATTGTAGTCGTCGAAGAAGGCGGCGATGTTCAGGCGCAGGTGACGATCGAACAGGTCGGTCTTGGCGCCGATTTCATAGGAGATCAGCTCCTCGGCCGGCACGATTTCCTTCTGCTGCCCTGGCGTGAACGGGCGCGGCTGCGCGCCGTCTGAGCGGAAGCCGGTTGCCGCCTGCGCGTACATCATCACCGCATCGGTGAAGCGGTAGTTCAGGCTGACTTTCCAGTCGGTGTGGCTCGAACCATAGTCCAGCGGTACATCCACCTTCAGGTATGGGCTGTGGTCGAACGTATAAACCTTCGACTCATCCGTGTAGCGCAGGCCGGCGGTCATCGAGAGCTTCTCGGTGAACTTGAATTCACCATGCATGAATCCGGATGTGCTCTCGGTGGTGAACGTGTCGTTCTGGTTGAAGTTCGGCAGGATGGCCGCAAAGGCCGGCAGCGTCACGTACCCGCCCAGATGCGACTTGTCATCGTAGTAGTAAGCGCCCGCCGTCCAATTCAGCCGCTCACCCAGTGCCAGGCCATTGATGCGTGCTTCGATGCTGGTCTGGTTATGCCCTTGCAGAACGTAGGTGTGGTTCAGGTCGAAGGGCATCTGGTCGCCATCGCCCATCCAGTCGATCTGGTAGTCGCGGTAGCCGGCGATGAGGTCGAAATTCAGTTTGTCGCTGAACTTGTGGGTCAGCTTGGCGGTGCCGCCCCAGACTTCCGAAGTCCAGTTCACCGGGAAGGCCTTGCCGTCCACCGGATCCACCGGATAGGCATAGGTCTTGAACGGATCGCCGGTGAGGAAACGCTCGTCCGCAGTGAACCGGATGCCGTACCTGGCCTGGATGGTGTTGATGTCATACAGGTAGTTGAAGAAATTGCCCGCCGAGTGCTGGGTCAGCTTTGCATCCACCGAAGGCTCGGTGTCGGAGGAGCTGTAGTCAGCGGAGAGCGACACTTCTGTTGAATCGCTGGCCACCCATCGCAGCATGACGCGGGCTGCATCGGAGCGCCCACCACCGCGTTCGGCGATCTTGCAGTTGTTGTCCAGTTGCCGGTCGGATGGCATCAGCGTCGGGAACGTGCCCGCGAGCTGCGGCGTGCCGTTCACACGCATCTGGCAGGAGAAATCGAGCACGTCGCCATAACCATCGATCTTCTTCGATACGCCGGTGATGCGCATGAACACGTTTTCTGCGAGCGAGAAGTCGTACGAACCCTTCAGGTCCAGGCGATTCGAGGTGCCATAGGTGGCTTCCAGCATGCCGGTGTTGTCGCCCTTGGGCGCCTTGGAAATGAGGCGGATGGCGCCGCCCAGGCTGTTCTTGCCGAACAGCGTGCCCTGCGGGCCGCGCAATACCTCCACGCGCTCGAGATCGAGCAGGTCCATGGCTGAACCGGTCAGCGAGCCCTGGTAGACATCGTCGATGTAGACGCCGACACCGGGGTCGGAGGTGTAGATGAATTCCGAGGTGGAGACACCACGCATGCCGATCTGTGGCGTGGGGCCGCTGAAACTGCCCTGCTGGCGGATGGCGGCGTTCGGAATCACGAGGCCGAGGTCAGTGACGTTGGTCAGGCCTTTCTCTTCAAGCAGCTCTCCCGATACAGCCGTGATGGCGATCGGCGTGTCCTGAAGGTTTTGTTCGCGGAACTGGGCGGTGACGATGACCTCATCCAGCTCGTCAGAATCTGCTGCCTGGGCGGCAAAGACCTGACTTGAGGCCAAGGCAAACGCAACCGCCATCGAAACGGTAGTCGATTTCATGGAACCCCCTGATTGTTTTTTGACCGCTGCAGTCTAGCCATGGATGAAACGTCCTGTCATGCGCTGCTGAATCGGTTGTTCCGGCGCAACAGACACGCAGACCAAGGTGTAACATCGAGTGATGCGTTTTTCATCCGCTGTCTCGATTGCAACCGTTCTGTTCTGCAGCAGCGCCATGGCTGCATTGCCTCATGCCAGCGTCGTGCCTGGCGGCGTCGCCATCATCGATGTCGGCGCGGCGGCCGATGCGGAACCGCAGGTGGAATGGGACGGCCGGCGCGTACTGACTGTGGTCGATGGTGCGCGCCGCAAGGCTGTGGTCGGCATAGCGCTGGCAGTGGAACCCGGTGAACATCCGCTCACCGTGCGTGACGCCGCCGGCGCGACGCGCTCCATTTCAGTGAAGGTGAGCCCCAAGAAGTACCGGGAGCAGAAACTCACGGTGCCGCAGCGGCAGGTGGACCTTTCGCCCGAGGATGCAGCGAGGGTAGAGAAGGAGCAGCTACGGCTGCGTGCGCTGTACGATGCCTTCAACGGTACACCGCCGGGCACGCTGGTATTGCAGCCACCCACCTCGGGCGTGCGTTCGGACTCCTACGGATCGCGGCGAGTGTTCAACGGACAGTCGCGCAACCCGCACTCGGGCATGGACATCGCAGCGTCCACCGGCACACCCATCCATGCGCCGGCGGATGGCGTGGTCGTGGATAGGGGCGAATACTTCTTCAACGGCAACAACCTGGTCCTCGACCACGGCCAGGGATTCGTCACCATCTACTGCCATCTCTCGGCGTTCAGCGTGAAGACGGGAGACAAGGTGAAGGCCGGGCAGATCATCGGCAAGGTGGGTGCCACGGGGCGCGTTACCGGGCCGCACCTGCACTTCGGCGTGGTGCTGAACGGGGCTTTCGTGGATCCCGCGTTGTTTCTTCCCGCGAAGCCGGCGACACCGGCAGCGGCAAAGCCCACGCCGGCAGCCAAGCCCTGATCAGCGCTTCGGGCGCCTGCCCGTGCCCTTGCCCGCCGCCACTTTCTTGCGTGGCGCACGCTTCTTGACGTTGGCCTGGCCACCCTTCTTCTTGGCCGCGATCCGGCGTTCGGCCGCGTCGCGCGTGGTACGCCGGCCGAAGGGATTCGCTTCGCTACGCAGCTCCAGCACCACCGGGCAGGCGTACAGGTCGAAGGCCTCGCGGAATACATTGGAGAGATACCGGCGATAGGCATCCGGCGTGCTGTCGGTCTGGTTGCCGTGGATGACGATGCGCGGCGGATTGCGCCCGCCCTGGTGGGCATAGCGCAGCTTGATGCGCCTTCCCTTGACCAGCGGCGGCTGGTGCGCTTCCAGTGCCTTCTCCAGCACTTTCGAGAGTTTTGGCGTGGGCATGTCGCGCATCGAGGCGTCGTAGGCGCGCACGGCTGCGGTGGCGAGTTCGCCCACGCCGGTGCCATGGCGCGCCGAGATGAACAGCTGCGGGGCGAAGGGCACGAAGTCCAGCCGCAGCGCCAGCGCATTGCGGACATTGTCGCGCTGGTCCATGGGAATGCCATCCCACTTGTTGATGGCCAGCAGCAGCGCGCGGCCGCGCTGCAGGGCCAGGCCCAGCACCGAGGCGTCCTGTTCGGCGATGCCTTCGTGCGCATCCAGCACCAGCACCACCACATGCGCGGCCTCGATGGCCTGCAGGCTTTTCGCGACGCTGGCACGCTCCACGGCATCGGTGACGCGGGCGCGGCGGCGAACGCCGGCAGTGTCGATCAGCGTGAAGCGCCGGCCATCGCGCTCGAAGGGCACGAAGATGGAATCGCGCGTGGTGCCGGGCATGTCGGTGGCGATCACGCGCTCCTCGCCGATCAGCCGGTTCACCAGCGTGGACTTGCCCACGTTCGGGCGGCCGATGACGGCGATGCGGATGGAGTCATCGTTGTCGTTGAAGCCGTCGTCGACAACGGACTCGATGCCTTCCAGCGCCTTGTCCAGCAGCGATTCGCAGCCCTGGCCGTTGAGTGCGGCGATGCCGCGCACCTCGGAGATGCCCAGCCGGTGGAAATCCGCGGCGATCACGCCGAGGTCACGGCCTTCGGCCTTGTTGACGGCCAGCACCACGGGCTTGCCCGAGCGCAGCAGCAGGCGCGCGACGGCCTGGTCCTCGCTGGTGAGGCCGGCCCTGCCGTCCACCACCAGGATCAGACGGTCGGCCTCTTCGATGGCGCGCTCGGTCTGCACGCGCATCTGCTGCTCGACGGTGGAGCGCGGCTGCGCGATCAGGCCGCCGGTATCCACCACCACGCAGGGGATGTCGCCAGAGCGGGCATAACCGTACTGGCGATCACGGGTGACGCCCGGCACGTCGGCGACGAGGGCGTCGCGCGTACCAGTCAGCGTGTTGAAAAGCGTGGACTTGCCGACATTGGGCCGACCGACCAGCGCTACGATCGGCAACATGTTCTGTTCCTGCCGCGGCTACTTGCCGGGGGTCCCCACGCGCAGCGCCGTGATGCGGCCGCCATTGTCGATGAGCACCACCATGTTGCCGCTGACCACAGGCGGCGCGGTGACGCGATCGCCCGAGGACTTCACGCGTGCGGCAAAGCTGCCGTTGGCGGCATCCAGGAAGTGCACATAGCCGTCCATGTCGGCCACCACCACCAGCGATCCGATCACGGCGGGCGGCGAGAGCCGGCGATTGCTCAGCTGTTCCGTCTTCCACAGTTCGACGCCGGTGCGGCGGCCGATCTTCACCACCGTGCCCCCGGCTGAAGTGACGTATACGCCGTCTTCATCGGTGGCCAGCCCGCTGTAGCTGGAGATTTCGCGCGACCACTGCACCTGGCCGGTATCGCGATCGACGCGCGCCACCTTGCCCTGGTAGGTCACGGCGTAGATATCGTTGCCGACGATCTTCACCGCGGAGTCCACGTCCACCAGGCGTTCGAGCTCGGAGCGGCCCGAAGGCAGCCCCACCGCGACATCCCACAGCGTGGTGCCGTTGTTCATGGCCACTGCCATCATCCGGCCGGTGTCGAAGCCACACACGCCGAAGTCGCCTTCCAGCGCAGGTGTTGCCGAACCGCGCAGCGACAGGCGTGGCACCTGCTGCTCGGTGCTCCACAGCGTCGTCCCATCGGCCACACTGTAGGCGGTCAGTCGGCCGTCTGCGGATCGCAGCAGCACGTATTTGTCGCTGATGGCCGGTGCGGAAAGGATTTCGCTGTTGATGTGCGCGCGCCAGCGCTCCTTGCCCGTGGCGGAATCCAGGGCGATGAAATCGCCGTGGCTGGCACCGGCGACCACGATGCCGCCGCCGACGCCCGGGCCACCGGTGAGCGGCAGCTTGGTGCTGGTCCGCCACAGCCGCTTGCCATTGTTCACATTGAGCGCCACCACCTCGCCGTTGTGGCCGGCGGCGAACACGGTATCGCCCTCCATTGCCACGCCCAGGCCCAGCCGCAGGCTGGGCTTGCCGCCTCCAACGCTGGTGCCCCACACGTTCTGCACCTTGACGGTGGATTTGAACTTCACCAGTTCCGCCGGTGGATCGAACTTGTCGGCATTGCTGCAGCCGGCCAGCAGCAGCAGCGCCGCCAGCGCTGCGCCACCGCACCGCAGGATCAGGGATTGATTCATGGTTTTGCGGGCGCCTCCGGCGCCGCCGCGCTTGCGCGCAGATCGTTGATCTTCAGGTCGAGCAGCTCGCCCACTTCGGCCGTGCCCTGTTCCTGCGGCCCCAGCAGCTTGCGCGCCGATTCATACTCCTGCAGCGCGCCTGCCTTGTCGCCCCTGGCAAGCAGCACGTCACCGCGCGCCTCCTGGAAGGCGGACTTGAAGCTGCCCGGATCCACCGCGCCGAGCGTGGCCAGTGCCTTGTCGTACTGGCCCTGCGATGACAGCACACGCGCCAGACGCAACCGGGCGATGGGCCGCAGCTGCAGGTCGGGCGCTTCGTTCATCACCCGTTCGAGGCGTTCCACGGCCTTGTCGAGGTTGTTGCTCACCACGAAGACCTTGGCGGCGGCCAGATCGGCGGCGCTGACATAGGCGGACTTCGGATGGGCGCCGCGCAGGGATTCGATCTGCTTCAATGCCTCATCGATCTTGCCGGAATCGAAGGTGGCCAGGATCTGCTCATATTCGGTATTGGCCTGCAGGGCCTTGGCGTCCTGCTGCCCCTTCCACCAGTTCCAGGCAAACCAGGCCAGCAGCAGCAGCGCGGCCAGTCCGAGCACGAACGGCACGTTCTGACGCAGCCATCGCTTCAGCTGTTCCCATTGTTCCTCTTCCGACAGCAGTTCCACGCATCCACCCCTATTCGTTCAATGTGGTCAGTAAGGCCGGAATGCGGGCCGCGAGTTCCGCCAGCGGATACTCGACCTGCTCACCTTCCTGCCGCAAGGGCTTGAGCGAGGCCACGCCGCGCTCCAGCTCGTTTTCTCCCAGGATCAGCGCCAGCTGCGCACCGCTGCGGTCCGCCCGGCGGAACTGCGCCTTGAAGTTGCCGCCGCCCTGGTTCATCTCGAAGGCCACCGCCGGCAGGTCGTCGCGAAGGCGCTCCACCAGCGCCAGTCCTGCGCGGGTGGCCCGCTCGCCGCTGGCGATGACGTACAGATCGGCGCCGCGCCGCGCCGGCACCGCCCCCACCTGCTGCACCAGCTCGACCACGCGCTCTATGCCCATGCCGAAGCCAATGGCCGGCGTGGGCTCACCGCCCAGCTGCGGGATCAGGCCGTCGTAGCGACCACCGGAGCAGACGGCATCCTGGGAGCCGAGCGCATCGGTGATCCACTCGAACACGGTGCGCGAGTAGTAGTCGAGGCCGCGCACCAGGCGCGGGTCGATGACGTACGGGATGCCCATGGCGGCGAGCGTGGCGCACAGCGCATCGAAATGCTCGCGCGATTCCGGATCCAGGTGCTCGGTGAGCAGCGGCGCGCCACTGACCACGGCCTGCATCGCCGGATTCTTGCTGTCGAGGATGCGCAGCGGATTACCGCCGAGACGGCGCTGGCTGTCGGCATCGAGCGCTGCGGCGTGCTGCGTGAAATACGTGACCAGTTTCTCGCGGTAGTCGCGGCGCGAGTCCGTGGTGCCCAGCGAGTTGAGCTTCAGCTTCACGCGCGTGATGCCCAGCTGCTTCCACAGGCGCGCAGTCATGGCGATGAGCTCTGCATCGATATCCGGGCCGGCGAAGCCCAGGGCCTCGACGCTGAACTGGTGGAACTGGCGGTAGCGGCCCTTCTGCGGGCGCTCGTGCCGGAACATCGGGCCGGAGGTCCACAGCTTCAGGCGTGCGCCACGCAGCAGTCCATTGGTGATTGCCGCACGCACCACACCGGCGGTGGCCTCGGGGCGCAGCGTGAGGCTGTCGCCGCCGGAATCGGTGAAGGTGTACATCTCCTTCTCGACGATGTCGGTGAACTCACCGATGGCGCGCTTGAAGAGGGTGGTCTGCTCCACCACGGGCACGCGCAGCTCTTCGTAGCCGTAGGCCGTGAACAGCTCGCGGGTGACGCGTTCCAGGTGCTGCCAGGCGCCGATTTCAGCAGGCAGCACATCGTTCATGCCGCGCACCGCGGCAAGCTGGGCATTGCTCATGAACGATGGCTCATGCGTGCGGGGCGCGCATGGCCCACCAGACGACGGCGCCAAGCACCAGCACCACGGCGGCAATGATCAGTGGCCAGCGCCTGGCCGGGCCAGGCGCCTGCGGCACCGTGCGGTGCGGTATCTGTGTGAGGTCCGGGGGTGTCGAGGCCTCCTGCATGGAGGCGTAGCGTGCCTGCAGCGGCGCATCGGGCTCGCCCAGCAGTTCCGCGTAGCGCCGCAGGTGGCCGCGCACGAACACCGGCGCGCCCAGTGCAGCGAAGCGGCCGGTTTCCAGCGCCTCGATGATCTCGACGTCCACATGCAGTCTTTCAGCAGCCTGCGCCGCGCCCATGCCGGTGCTTTCACGCGCGGCGCGCAACGTCTCACCAATGGCGCTTGCTTCAGACATGGGGCTCACGGAGGCGCGACGGGCGCCGCAGCGGGTTGCATCAGCTGCTGCAACTCGCGGGCCTGCGGGGAATTGGGGAAGTCACGCCGCAGCAGGCGTGCGTAGGTGTCTGCCGCGACGCGGTCGCCCTGCTTCAGCGCCACGCGTACAGCGATCAGCTGCACGTCGGCGGACTTGCGACCGATGGCGAAGAAGCGATCCACCGCCACGCGCGCGGCATCGGGCTTGTCCAGCGACAGCTGCACATCGGCCAGTTCCACCACAGCCGGGGCATAGTCGGGACGCCGGATCAGCGCACGCTCCAGGTAAGGCACGGCATCGCCGGCGCGCTTGTCGGAGCGCAGGCAGATGGCGGCATTGGTGGCAGCGGCCCAGGGCGTGCTGTACAGCTGGTTGTTCATGGCGCTCTCGAACAGTTTCAGCGCCGGGGCGACCTTGCCGGAACTGCACAGGAACACGCCATAGGTGTTGGACACCTCGCCGTTCTGCGGCGCCAGCTTCAGCGCTGTCTGGTAGTGACGGTCGGCTTCGCCCGGCTGACGCAGCCGCTCGCTCAGCGAAGCCAGCGCCCAGTGCACTTCGAAGCTGCGCGGATCCTGCTGCTCGGCACGATCGAGTTTTTCCTTGGCCGCCACCAGATTGCCCGCCTGCATGTAGGCCATGCCCAGCTGCATATTGGCGTGCGCGGCTTCTTTTTCATCGACCGGACGGCCGTCGACCGTATCTCCGGTGGTGGCGCAGCCCGTGGCCATGACAGCCAGTGCAAGCAGGGCGATGCGTGCAATCACGGATTCAACCTCTGGCGGGCTGCGGGCTCGGAAACTACCGGTGTGGCGATGCGTTTGGCGCCCATGCGCACTGTCGTGCGGTCGATCACCTTGCCCACGAGCTGGCCGCAGGCCGCGTCGATGTCATCGCCGCGCGTTCTGCGGATCGTCGCCATGACGCCACCTTTCAGCACCTGGTCCAGAAATGCCCGGATGACTTCCGGCCGCGAGCGCCGGTACTTCGTTCCAGGGAAGGGATTGAAGGGAATCAGATTGACCTTGGCCGGATGCCCCTTGAGCAGACGCGCCAGTGCGCGCGCCTGCGCGGGTGAATCGTTCACGCCATCGAGCATCACGTACTCGAAGGTGATGCTGCGGCCGTTCTGTTCGTCGATGTAATGCCAGCAGGCCTGGAGCAGCTCGGCGATGTTGTGGCGGCGGTTCAGCGGCACCAGTTCATTGCGCAGTTCGTCATCGGGCGCGTGCAGCGACACGGCCAGTGCGACATTGCTCTCTTCGGCCAGCTTGTAGATCTGCGGCACCAGGCCGCTGGTGGAAAGGGTGAGACGGCGGCGGGAGAAATCCAGCCCCAGCTCATCCAGCAGGATGCGCATGGCAGGCACCACGTTGCGGAAATTCGCCAGCGGCTCGCCCATGCCCATCAACACCACATTGCTGATGATGCGGTTGTCGCCGGCCTTGAATCCCAGCTCTTTCTGCGCCAGCAGCACCTGGCCGACGATCTCGGCAGTGGAGAGATTGCGGTTGAATCCCTGCTGCGCGGTGGAGCAGAAGCTGCAGTCCATGGCGCAGCCCACCTGCGAGGAGATACACAGCGTGGAACGATCGGTTTCCGGGATGTAGACCATCTCGAAACCCTGCGCGTTGTCGGCCTTCAGCATCCACTTCACTGTGCCGTCGGCTGCATCCTGGCGGGTGACGATCTCGGGCAGGCGGATCTCGGCTGATTCGCTCAGCTGCGCGCGGAATTCCTTGGCCAGATCGGTCATCGCGCCGAATTCGGTTTCGGCGCGCTTGTAGATCCACTGGAACAACTGGCGCGCGCGAAAGGCCTTGCCACCCCGTTCGACGCACCAGGCTTCGAGTTCGGGGCGGGTCAGGTCCAGCAGATTGACGCGCGCGTCGGTCATGTCGCCGTGGGTCCAGGCCTCAGCGGCTGTGGATCTCGGTCTGGGCGAAGAAGTACGCGATCTCGATCGCGGCATTCTCGGCCGAGTCCGAACCGTGCACGGTGTTGGCCTCGATGCTCTCGGCAAGGTCGGCGCGGATGGTGCCCGCCTCGGCCTTCTTCGGATCGGTGGCGCCCATGAGTTCGCGGTTCTTCGCCACGGCGTTCTCGCCTTCCAGCACCTGCAGCACCACAGGACCGGAGATCATGTAGGTGACGAGGTCGTTGAAGAACGGGCGCGCCTTGTGCACGGCATAGAAACCTTCGGCCTGGGCCTTCGACAGCTGCGTGAGCTTGGCGGCCACGACCTTAAGCCCCGCCTTCTCGAAGCGGCGCAGGACCTCGCCGATCAGATTACGGGCGACGCCATCGGGTTTCACAATCGAGAAAGTGCGCTCTAGCGCCATGGCAGTTGGACTCCGGCTTGAATAAAAAGAGCCGGATTTTACCTGTTCCGGGCCGGCTCCGGCAATCCGCGTGGCGCCGGAAGTCCCCGATTTTCAAGGAATTTCTAGACGTTGAAGCTTTCGCCGCAGCCGCATTCGCCCCGGATGTTGGGGTTCTGGAAGCGGAAGGCCTCGCTCAGGCCCTGCTTGACGAAATCGACGGTGGTGCCGTCGATGAGTTTCAGGCTCTCGGGATCGACGAAGACCCTGACACCGTGAGCCTCGAAAACCAGATCCTGGGGCGCGGCCTCGTCGGCGTAGTTGATTACATAGGCAAAGCCCGAGCAGCCCGTCTTGCGCACGCCCAGTTTCAGCCCCAGGCCATGGCCGCGGGAGGCGATGAACTTCTGGATGCGGTCGGCGGCAGCGGGTGTCAGCGAAATGGCCATGGTTTCAGCAGCTAGCCTGAGGCGGGGCGCAGGGCGCGCAGTGCATCTTCGATAATGAGCATTCTTCCGAGTTTTTCAACCGGAGCGTTCACGGTAACACGCCATTCCTCGGGTGTTCCGGGCAGGGGCGACGCCAGATTGCGTCCGGCCAACTGCTGCCGGACGTGACTGCTGGCGGCAATCGTGTGCGGACAACCGTAGACCTGTACGCGTGCGTCGCGGATGACACCGGCCTGGGCGTGCACCAGGAAGCGTATCCAGGCGCCCAGGCGCAGCGCGCCCGCCTCCCCGAACAGCAGTTGCCCATCCGCCAGGGACCCGCCCTCCCAGGAGGGCGCCTGCGCAGGTGACTGCGACCACAGGGCCTCATGGGCGCGGCGGACCGCCACAATCGCGCGGTCGATATGGGCTTCGTTGGTGCCCTGTCCGAAGCTGAAGCGCAGCGCACTCTGCGCCTGCTCGGTATCGCGCCCCAGCGCCCGCAGCACGAAGGAGGCATCACCGCTGCGTGAACTGCAGGCGGAGCCGGTGGAAAGCATCAGTTCCGGCAGGGCTGTGTACAGGCTCTCCCCTTCCACGCCGGTGAAGCTGATGTTCAGGATGTGCGGGGCGCGGGCCGTGGGGTGGCCATTCAGCAGCACGCCAGGCAGATCGCGCAGACCCTGCCAGAGGCGCTCGCGCAGCGCTGCTACGCGGGCGGGCTCGGTGGTAAGAGCCGCAGCCGCCAGTTCCGCCGCCAGGCCGAAACCCACGATCTGGTGCACCGGCAGCGTGCCGGCGCGCAGGCCACGTTCGTGGCCGCCGCCCAGCATCTGCGGCGCCAGGTGCCCGCGATGTGCCGGCGATACATACAAGGCGCCTATGCCCTGCGGCCCGCCGAGCTTGTGCGCCGTGAAGGACAGCAGTGCGATGCCTCGCGTGGAAAGCGGCAGCTTGCCGGCGCTCTGGCTGGCATCCACATGCAGCGGCACATTGCGCGCGGCGCATACCGCGGCCAGCGCCGGCAGGTCCTGCGCAACGCCGGTCTCGTTGTTCACATGCAGCAGCGAGACCAGCACGGTTTCATCGCGCAGCGCCTCGGCCAGCGTTGCCGGATCCAGCAGGCCATCGGCACCCGGTCGCAGGATGCTGACCGCCACGCCCTGGGATTGCAGCGCGCGCACTGGTTCCAGCACCGACTTGTGCTCGGTGGCCAGCGTGATGACATGAGGCTTCCTGCCGCGCGCCAGCGCCATGCGCGCGCTGCCGGTGATGGCGAGATTGTTCGATTCGGTGGCGCCGGAGGTGAAAACCAGCTCGCCTGGCGCAGCACCGATCAGCGCCGCCAGCTGCGCACGCGCCTTTTCAACCAGTTCCAGCGCGTGCAGGCCTGCGGCGTGCAGCGAGGCCGCATTGCCCAGCGGAATCGCCAGCACCTCCGCCATGCGCTGTGCGACCCGCGCATCCACGGGTGTCGTGGCCGCGTAGTCGAGGTAGATCGCTTCCGCTGCGCGGGGATCAGTGCTCATCGCCTGCCCTGCGGCGCCGCTTCTGCACGGCCGTGAGAATGCCGCGCAGGATGTTCACCTCGTTGCCATCCAGCTCGGCACGATTGAACAGGCGGCGGATGCGCGCCATGAGATTGGTGCCGCTCTGCGTGCGGTCGCGGAAATTCACCTCGCCCATGACCTGCTCGAGGTGCGTGTAGAACATTTCCATCTGCTCCGGCGTAGCCAGTGGCACCTCGCGTGCTGGGGCGACGCGAGATGCAACCTGCCCCGGCACAGCCTGCTGCGCCATGCGGATCTCGTAGGCGATGAGCTGCGCGGCCATGGCGATGTTCAGCGATTCGTACTCTGGATTCGCCGGGATGCGCAGCAGCGCATGCGCCATCAGCAGATGCTCGTTGGACAACCCGAAGCGTTCCGTGCCGAAGACCACGGCCACGGCGCCTGCACCCGTGGCCGCTTCGGCCACAATGCGTCCCGCTGCCTCGCGGGCTTCCAGCACCCGGAAGTGGTGCTCGCGCGTGCGGGCGGTGGTGGCCAGTACCAGCCCGCAGTCGGCGATGGCCTCCTGCAGCGTGGCTACGACGCGCGCCGTGGCCAGCAGGTCATCGGCGCCGGAGGCGCGGGCCGTGGCCTCGGCATGCGGGAATTCCCGCGGATTCACCAGCACCAGCTCCGTGAGCCCCATGTTCTTCATGGCACGAGCCACCGCCCCGATATTGCCGGGATGGGAGGTATCTACGAGCACGAAGCGGATGGGGAGAGTGGTCATGGGGGGTGCCGGCCTCTGCTATTCTAGCGCGCCGCAATCAAGGCGCCCGCTGCCACCCGCATGCATCCGTACCTGAACACCGCCGTAAAGGCCGCACGCCGTGCCGGCGAGATCATCGTACGCGGCCTGGCCCGCTTCGAAGGCGTGGAGACGGCCTCGAAAGGCCTCAACGATTTCGTCACCAGCGTCGATCGCGCGGCCGAAGCGGCCATCATCGAAACGCTGGGTGAAGCCTACCCCCACCATGCCTTTCTCGCCGAGGAAAGCGGCGCCAGCGGCAGCGGCGAGGTGGTGTGGATCATCGATCCTCTCGATGGCACCACCAATTTCATCCACGGTTTCCCGGTGTTCGCCGTCTCCATCGCCTGCCAGATGGCCGGGCGCATGGAACACGCCGTGATCTACGACCCCATGCGGCAGGAAATCTTCACGGCCTCGCGCGGTGCAGGCGCCTATGTGGAGAACAAGCGCCTGCGTGTCAGCCGCCAGCGCACGCTGGAAGGCTCGCTGATCAGCACCGGCTTCCCGTACCGCGATAACCTGCAACTGCTCGACAACTACGTCGACATGATGAAGGCCGTGATCCGCAAGGCCTCCGGGCTGCGCCGGCCGGGCTCGGCTGCGCTCGACCTGGCCTATGTGGCCGCGGGCCGCACCGACGGCTTCTGGGAGATCGGCCTGAAGCCCTGGGATACCGCCGCCGGCACGCTGCTGATCCGCGAAGCTGGTGGGCTGGTGGCCACTCTCGACGGCGGCGAATACAAGCAGAACGGCAACATCGTTGCCGGCACGCCGCGGGTGTTCAATGAGCTGCTGGAAACACTGGCGCCATTCCTGACGCCGGAGCTGCGCGAAAACACGCCCTGACGGGCTAGATGGTTTCGTCCCGCACCAGCAGCGCATGCCAGCCGGTGCGATAGGTTTCAAAGCCCTGCGACGCGGCGTGGCAGATCTTCACGGGCTGACCGGAGAGGGTGGTCGCCACCACGCCCCGGCGTTCGCGGAACAAGGCGACGCGCTCGGGAAAGTCGATCGCCTGCGCGCCCTGTCCGCGCGAGGAATCCGCGAGGATGCGGCCCTTCTCGTCGACCAGGCAGGCGCGGGTGCGCTTCTGCTCCTCATCCGATAGCGGGATCTTCTCGACCACTGTCTGCCCCAGTGCCTGCCACTTGAACAGGATGCCGAGAACGCCCAGCGGTCTTGAGCCGGGCGCAGCTGGATCGCGCACGGCGCAGGAATAGGCCAGCGTGCTCTGGTGCTCCACCAGGTCGGAGTCGTGCATGGATTCGAAGCCGAACTCCGCGCCGCTGCGCGTGGCAATCGCCGCGCGGAACCATTCCCTGCCCTCCACGCGCGCGCCCACCGAGCGGTAGCGCGTGGGGCGGCCATTGGCGATGACCTGGCCGCGGGCGTCGGCAATCACCAGATCCGCATAGACGGTGTATGAATCCAGTATCTGCCCCAGCCGCTGGCTGGCGTGGCGGATGGACTCGGGCGTGGGATCCCGCAGGCATTCGGTCACGGCCGGTTCTGTTGCCCACCAGCGCACGTCGCAGCTGCGTTCGTAGAGATTGCGATCGACGATGTCGATGGCGTTGAAGGCCAGGTCGCACAGCCGGTTGGACACGACATCCTCGTTGAGGACGCGCAGCACGGTATCGATGTCGGCGCCCATCGAGCGGGATTCGCGCACCACGTTGGTGGCTGCATCCTTCATGTTGGCCGACAGGCGCGTGAGTTCCTGTGCCACCACGCCGAAGCCGGCGCCGGCAGTGCCGGCCCGCGCGGCCTCGATGCGTGCATTCATCGAGAGCAGGTGGATGCCGCGGTTGATGTCCTGCATGCGATCGACGGCGCCGACCACATGCGCACGCATCCCCTGTGACAGCGCGACAACACGCGCAATCAACTCCTCCGTAGACAGCACCGGACCGCCGTTGGCCCGTAGCTCGATCGCAGACACGAGAACCTCGTCATTGCTTCAGGTACAGCGTGCCCGTGTGGATCAAGGGAATCCGAGCATTGCGCCGCAGTACGGAATTGTTACAGCAATTGATTCCGCTGTTGCGGCGATGTGCTTGGAGAAAGCAACTACTCAAGCCGGCAGTCAAGCTGCCGGTAATTCGCTATGGCAAGGCCACAGGCCACGCTGGTGAATGGATCGTGGCCTTCGACGCGGCCGGGAAAAAGCGATTCCAGCAGCGACTTCACCGCTACGATTTCCGAAGTGCCGCCGGTGCGGATCACCACGTCGATTTCGCCAGGCGCAATGCCGGCGCGCTCCAGCACTGCGGTGATGCACTCTTCGGTGCGCGCCAGCGCCGGCTCGAGGATGCGATCCAGCTGCTGGCGGCTGAAGGGAACATTCAGGTTCAGCTCGGGAATGTCGATGGCAGTCTGCAGGCTTGAGGACAGCGCCACCTTAGCGCGGCGGATGGCCTTGAAGCAGTTGTAGCTGTAGTTGTACGAAATGAGATCCAGCAGGCGCTGGAATTTCTCGGTGCCGGAGCCACCACGTGCAATGCGATCCACCACCATGGCCCGCGTGTAGTTCTGGTTCAGCAGGAAGGTGGTCTGCCAGTTGATCAGGCCGGCCTCGAATTCCTCGAAGGGAAACAATGTATCGATCTCGCGGCCGTCGACCTCCCGCACCCAGCGCTCGCGCTTGCCCAGCTCCGGGAACAGCATGTGTTCGAAGATCAGCTGGTCGATACGGTCCCCGCCCAGCGCCATGCCCCAGGTGGAGAGCACCTCGAAGCGCAGGCCATCGAAGCGCACCACCGCCAGATCCAGCGTGCCGCCGCCGAAATCCACGGTGAGCGCAATGCCGCGCTCATGCCGGCGCGCGCCATGCAGCCAGCTCAAGGTTGCCGCCACCGGCTCGGGATAGAACTCGGCGACGGCGAAGCCGGCGTGTTCATAGGCTTCGCTGAGACGCGCCACCGCCACCGCGTTGCGTTCGGCATTGCGGCCTTCGAAGGTCACCGGGCGGCCGGCGTGGATGGCAGGAAGGGGCAGCGGCTGCTCCCGCGCCAGTGCCTCGCACATATGCGTGAGTATGGGCGTGAGCAAGGCGACGACGCGGTAGTGGCGTTCGAACACGCTGAGGCGCTCGAGTTCAGGATCGCCCAGCAGGCGCTTGAGGCCCAGGAAGAGCCGCCCCGGCAGCGTGCGGTCGTAGAGCGGACCGTACAGCGTGTGCCGGCTGGTCTCCAGGCGCGAGATATCCTCGCCGGTGTTGTTGCCGGTGATGCTGCCGGCAGACTCACCGATCACCTCCGCCACCAGCTCCACGCGCCGGCCGCGGTTTTCCTCCACGTAGCGCTCGATGGCGGCGCTGCCCGTCAGCGCAACATAGCCGCGGTCCAGATGAATGGCCGTGGGCAGGATGGAGCTCTCCCCTTCCATCCGCACGCGGTGCAGCCGCTCGCCGTCGAACCAGGCTACTGCTGAATTCGACGTGCCGAAGTCCAGGCCAACACCAACGCGTTTCAGAGCCTAGCCTCCCAGATAGGCGCTGCGGACCTTGGGATCCGAACGCAGGGCCGCGGAGGTATCGCTCAGGATCACGCGGCCGGTTTCCAGCACGTAGCCATGCGTGGCGATTTCCAGCGCCAGGTTGGCGTTCTGCTCCACCAGCAGGATGGTGATGCCGCGGCTGCGATTGATCTCCACGATGCGCTGGAAGATGGTCTTCACCAGCAGCGGCGCGATGCCCAGCGAGGGCTCATCCAGCATCAGGAACTTCGGCTGGCCCATCAGCGCCCGCCCGATGGCCAGCATCTGCTGCTCGCCGCCGGAGAGCGTGCCGGCCTGCTGCTTCTCGCGCTCGGCCAGCCGCGGGAAGACGCTGAAGACATAGTCGCGCTCGCGGCTGATGGCCGCGGCATCGCGCTGCAGATAGGCGCCCATCATCAGGTTCTCGCGCACGGTAAGGTTGGCGAAGACCATGCGGCCTTCGGGCACATGGCACAGGCCGCGGGCGACGATGCGATGCGGCGGCTGGCCGTCGATGCGCTCGCCGTTGTAGGTGATCTGCCCCTGCTGCGGCCGGATCAGGCCCGACACCGTGCGCAGCGTGGTGCTCTTGCCCGCGCCATTGCTGCCGATCAGCGTGACGATGCTGCCGGCTTCCACCTGCAGGGAAATCCCATGCAGGGCACGAATGGCGCCGTAACTCACCGACAGGTTCTCGATGACCAGCATTCAGATGCCCGCGCCAGCAGCCGCGGCGGGCGCGGCCTCTTCGCCCAGATACGCCTCGATCACCTTCGGATCAGCACGCACCGCAGCCGGCGGGCCCTCTGCGATCTTTGCGCCGTGGTCGATCACCACCACGCGCTCGCAGATGTTCATGACCACCTGCATGTCGTGCTCCACCAGCAGGATGGAGATGCGGAAGCGCTGCTGGATGTCGCGGATCAGCCGCGTCAGTTCGCCCTTCTCGGTGGGATTCATGCCCGCAGCCGGCTCATCGAGCAGCAGCAACTTCGGCCGCGTCGCCAGCGCCCGCACGATCTCCAGCCTTCTCTGGTTGCCGTACGGCAGGCTCCTGGCAGGCTCGTCGGCCAGGCGTCCGAGGTTGAAAATTTCCAGCAGCTCCATCACCTGCGCCGTGATCTGCGCTTCCTCGGCGTGGAATGCCGGCAGCCGCACCAGCGACTGCACCGAGTGGTGCCGCAGATGCTGGTGGAAGGCCACGCGCACGTTGTCGAACACGCTCAGTGAGGGGAACAGCCGGATGTTCTGGAAGGTGCGCGCAATGCCCAGCCGCGTGATCTGGAAGGGCCGCAGACCGGTCAGCGAATGCCCGGCGAAGCGGATCTCCCCGGCAGTGGGGCGGTATACACCAGTGATGAGGTTGAACACGCTGGTCTTGCCGGCGCCATTGGGTCCGATCAACCCCACCAGCGACTGCTCCTCCATGGCGGTGCTGAGTGCATCCACGGCAGTGAGCCCGCCGAAGCGCAGGGTGCAGGCATCCAGTTCCAGCAGTGCCATCGCCTACGCCGCCCTGCGGCGTGGCAGCGACCAGGTGAACAGGCCCTGCGGCCGCAGGATCATCAGCACGATGATCAGCAGCGAGTAGAGGATCATCCTGAGGTCGCCGAACTGCCGCAGCCATTCGCCCAGCACCGTGAGCAGCACGGCGGCCAGGATCACGCCTGCGGTATTGCCCATGCCGCCGAGGATCACCATCACCACGATCTCGATGGAGCGATCGAAGCCGAAACCCTGCGGCGCGATGTACTGCTTGAAGTGCGCGTACATGCCACCTGCGAGGCCGGCGAAGAACGCACCCACCAGGAAGGCGGTGATCTTGTAGCGCGTGGTATCGATGCCCATGGCCTCCGCGGCGATCTCATCGTCCGCCACCGCGATGAAGCCGCGGCCATAGGAGGAATTGACCATGGCCCAGACCACGTACACGGCAATCGCCGCCAGGCCATAGACCCAGAACAGGCTGGTGTAGCCGGGGATGCCGATCAGGCCGCGCGGGCCGCCCACGGCATCAATGTTCTGCAGCACCACGCGGATGATCTCGCCGAATCCCAGCGTGACGATGGCGAGGTAGTCCCCCTTCAGCCGCAGCGAAGGCACGCCGACGATCAGGCCGGCCACCGCGGCCGCGAGGCCGCCGGCCAGCAGGGCGAGCGCGAACAGCAGCCAGGTCTGGCCGCCGAGCATGGGCAACAGGCTGGTGGCGAAACTGGTGGTCAGCATGGCCGCCGAGTAGGCCCCGACGCCCATGAAGCCCGCGTGCCCCAGCGAGAACTGCCCGGTGTAGCCATTGATCAGGTTCAGGCTGACAGCCAGCGTGACGTTGATGCCGCAGCTCACTGCGATATCGAGAAAGTACGGGTTGTAGTAGCCGGAAAATGCCGCCACCACGCCGATCACCGCCAGCGCCAGCAGCAGCGCGTACTGCGAGCGCGCCATCAGACCTTCTCCGCCTGGCGCTTGCCCAGCAGCCCGTTCGGGCGCAGCAGCAGGATGAGGATGAGCACGGCAAACGCCACGGCATCGCGGTACGTCGAACCACCCAGTGCAACGACGCCGGTTTCCACCAGGCCCAGCACCAGGCCGCCCACGGCTGCACCGGCGATATTGCCGATGCCTCCGAGCACTGCGGCCACGAAGGCCTTCAGGCCTGGCAGCGTTCCCATCAAGGGATCGATGGAAGGATAGTTCGTCGCGTACAGGATGCCGCCGGCCGCGGCCAGCGCGGAACCGAGCGCGAAGGTGAAGGAGATGACGCGGTCGTTGTTCACGCCCACCAGCGAAGCGGCCACCGGATTGAACGACAGCGCGCGCATGGCCGTGCCGATGCGGGTCTTCAACACGATGTGCCGCAGCCCGAACAGCAGCAGCAGCGTGACCACGAACACCATGATCTGCCCGCTGGAGATCACCAGCCCACCTTCGAACTGGAACTGGCGCTGCGGGAACAGTGCGGGGAAGGAACGCGGGTTGGCGCCGAACAGGCGCTGGCCCAAGTTCTGCAACAGCAGCGAGACGCCGATGGCGGTGATCAGGGCGGTGAGCGTGGACCTGCCCCGCAGCGGGCGATACGCCAGCTTCTCGATCACCACGCCAAGCACCGCGCAGATGGCCATCGACCCCAGCAGCACGAATATGGCGCCGACCACCGACTCATGCGGCACGTAGCGCGACAGGAAATAGCCGGAAAACGCGCCCACCATGAACACATCGCTGTGGGCGAAATTGATGAAGCGCAGCACCCCGTACACCATGGTGTAGCCGAGCGCGATCAGCGCGTAAATCGCTCCCAGCGCGAGGCCGTTGATGAGTTGCTGCAGCAGCTCGGTCACGGCGGATTGCTCGATGCGTCGGGCTTCAGGGGGCAATGGTCTCGACGTACTGGAACTTGCCGTCCCTGGCCGTGATGATCACGGCCGGCTTGGAGGCGTCGCGGTTCGCATCCAGCGTGGTCACACCGGTGGCACCGGGGAAATCCTTCGTCGCAGCCAGCGCCTCGCGCAGCTTCGGACCTTCGGTGCTGCCTGCGCGCTTGATGGCATCCGCCAGCACCATCATCGAGTCATAGCCCAGCGCTGCCATGGCATCGGGCGTTTCGCCGCTGTACTTGGCCTTGTAAGCAGCAACGAATTTCTGCACCAGCGGGTCGGTGCTCTCCGGCGAGAAATGCGTGGAGTAGTACGTGCCTTTCAGCGCTTCCGCGCCCGCGATCTGCATCAGCTCCGGCGCTTCCCAGCCATCGCCGCCGAACAGCGGCACGCTGATGCCCAACTGCCGGGCCTGCGCCACGATCAGGCCCACGTCGGTGTAGTAGCCGGGCACCATGATGGCGTCGACGCCCGCCGCCTTGATGGCCGTGAGCTGGGCTTTGAAGTCCTTGTCGCCGCCGGTGTATTTCTGCTCCGAGAGCACCTGCCCGCCGGCCTTCACGAAGGCCTCACGGAAATACTGCGCCAGCCCCATGCTGTAGGGAGCCGATACATCGGAGAAGATCGCGACCTTGCGCGCCTTCAGGGTACGTTCGGCGAAGCCTGCCAGCAGGCCACCCTGGAATGGGTCGATGAAGCACACGCGGAAGATGTAGTCGCCCGTCTGCGTGACCTTGGGATTGGTCGATGAGGGGGAAATCATCGGCACCTTGCTGGCCTGCGCGATGGGCGCAGCCTCGAGCGAGCGGCCGGAAGCAACCTCTCCCAGGATGGCGACGACCTTGTCGCGCGTGATCAGCTTCTTGGCGATGGTGGCCGATTCACCCGGTGTGCTGCGATTGTCCTCCGAGATGAATTCGATCTGCTGGCCCAGCACGCCACCGGCTGCATTGAGTTCATCCACCGCCAGCTGCGTGCCCTTGTGCGAGGACTGCCCGAAGGTGGCCTCCTTGCCGGTCAGCGAGGCGAATTCGCCCACCTTGATGGTGGCTGCGGCTTCGCCGCCGCCCCCGGATTTCGAGCAGGCCGCCAGCAGCAAGGTACCGGCGACGAGCAGGGACAGAATCCGCACGGGGGCTGTATTCATTGGCATTTCCATCTATCGGAGGCGCGGGAGGACCGTTGGGCAGTATAGAGCGCCGGTGCAGGGAATCCAGCGGCCCAGTGGCGCCTGTCAGTGATGCCGGTTCCGGTCCAGCAGCTTGCGCAGCCGCAGGTTGACCATCTCCACGCACACCGAGAAGGCCATGGCGAAATACAGATAGCCTTTCGGAATATGCGTGCCCAGCCCGTCTGCCACCAGCGCCACGCCAACCAGCACCAGGAAGGCCAGCGCCAGGATCTTGATGGTGGGATGGGTCTCGACGAACTCAGCGATGCTGCGCGACACCAGCATCATCACCAGGATGGCGATGACGATGGCGACCACCATGATGGGCACCTGGTCCGGCCGCGCGAGGCCCACGGCGGTGAACACCGAATCCAGCGAGAAGACGATGTCGATCACCGCGATCTGGATCACGATCACCAGGAAGCTGGAAAAGGTGCGCGCGCGACGCTGGTCGCCCACGCCTTCCAGGGTGCCATGCACCTCGGTGACGCTCTTGGCGATCAGGAACAGGCCGCCGGCAATCAGGATGAGGTCACGGCCGGAAAGCTCCTCGCCGAAGATCGTGAGCCACGGACTGGTGAGCCGCGTCAGCCAGACAATGGAGAACAGCAGTGCGATGCGGGTGAGCATGGCCAGCGCCAGGCCGACGATGCGCGCGCGGTCGCGCTGCGCTTCGGGCAGCCACCCGACCAGGATGGAGATGAAAATGATGTTGTCGACGCCGAGGACGATCTCCAGCGCCGAGAGTGTGATCAGTGCCAGCCACGCGGCCGGGTCGGCCAGCAGCGCCATCATGGCTGGAGCGCCACGATCACGTCAGGGAAGACTGTCCACTTCCCTGCTGCGGGCAACCGGGAATACATGTTCGGCCTTCAGTCCCAGATCCATGGCCACGGCGGCCGAGATGTAGATCGAGGAGTACGTGCCGGCCACGATGCCGATGACCAGCGCTTCGGCAAAGCCGCGCAGCGCCGGACCACCCAGCACCAGCAGCGCCACCACCACGATCAGCGTTGTGACCTTGGTCATGATGGTGCGCGACAGCGTCTGGTTCACGGACTGGTCCAGCGCCAATGCCGTGGGCAGGCGCCGGTTGGCCTCGAAGCGCTCGCGGATGCGGTCGAAGACGATGATGGTGTCGTTGAGCGAGTAGCCCACCACGGCCAGCAGTGCCGCCACCACCGCCAGATCGAAGGGCGTCTGCGACAACGCGAACCAGCCGATGATCAGGATGGGGTCATGCAGCAGCGCCAGGATGGCGCCGGCCGACAGCCGCCAGGTGTGGAAGAACAGCGCGATGTAGATGAATACCGCCACCAGCGTCAGCGCCAGCGCCCAGATGGCCTTGTTGCGCAACTCCACGCCCACCTGCGGGCCGACGAATTCCAGCGGCTTGATCGTGACTCCAGGATCGACGCTGCGCAGCGCGGTCGCCACCTTCTCGCGGACCTGGTCCACCGTCTGCTTGAGGTCCGGCCCCAGGCGCGCGGAAATGTCGTGCGAATTGCCGAAGGCCTGTACGACAGGCTCGCGAAAGCCCGCGCCTTCCAGCGCCGTGCGTATCTTCGCCACGTCCGCGACGCCGGGATAAGTGGCTTCAACGACGCTGCCGCCGGTGAAGTCCACCGAAAGATTCAGGCCGCGCACGAAAAACAGCGTCAGTGAAGCGACGACCAGGATGATGGACAGCGTGTACCAGACACGCCGGGTCGCCATGAACGGGAAGCTGGTCGCCTTGCCGAAAAATTCCACGTGATTACCCTCTTCGGCTCAGCCGATCGACAGCTTGGCCGGCTTGTGCGAGCCGCCGTATATCAATGTAAGCAGCGCGCGACTGCCCAGCATGGCCGAGAACATCGACGTGGCGATACCCAGCACCAGCACGATGGCAAAGTTGCGGATCGGCCCCGTGCCAAATACCCACAGGATGAGACCGGCAATGGCCGTGGTGATGTTGGAGTCCCAGATCGCCGACCAGGCCTTCTCGAAACCGGCGCGGATGGAAGTCTGCGGCGAGACGCCATTGCGCAGTTCCTCGCGCACGCGCTCGTAGATGATGACGTTGGCGTCCACCGCCATGCCCACCGTGAGCAGGATGCCGGCGATGCCGGGCAGCGACAGCGAGGCCTTCATCAGCGACAGCAGCGCGGTCAGCAGTATCACGTTGCCTGCCAGCACCACCGAGGCCACCACGCCGAACACGTGGTAGTAGAAGATCATGAACAGGAACAGCGCCACCGAGCCGATGATCAGCGCGCGCACGCCGGCATCGATGTTCTCCTGGCCCAGCGACGGGCCGATGGCGCGCTCGCTGACGATGAACTGCTTGGCGGCCAGCTGACCGGAGCGCATCAGCAGCGCCAGTTCGCGCGCCTCGCCCTGCCCCAGGCCGGTGATATTGAACTGGTTGCCCAGCACGCCGCGGATCGTGGCCTCGCTGATCACTTCCTGCTTGGTGACCTCGCGCTTGACCTCCTGGCCGTTGACCAGGCTCTTCTCCTGCGTCTTCTCGATGAGCACCACGGCCATCGGCCTGCCAATGTTGGCCTGCGACACGCGCAGCATTTCATCGCCAGCCTGTGCGTTGAGGCGAATGGAAACGGCCGGGCCTTCCTGGGTGGCAGTGGACTTGGCATCGATGAGCTGGTCGCCGGTGGCGAGCAGCTCGCGCTTCAGCAGCGTGGGACGGCCATTGCGGTGGTAATAGAGACGCGAGCCCACCGGCGCGCGGCCTCGGGTCACTGCTTCTTCCACGCTGTTGGTGACGTCGGTGAGGCGGAATTCCAGCGTGGCGACGCGGCCCAGGATGTCCTTGACCTCGGCGGAGTTCAGCACACCCGGCAACGTCACGGATATCTGGTCCACGCCCTGCTGCCGCACCTCCGGCTCCGTTACGCCCAGCTCCCCGACGCGATTGCGCATCGAGGTCATGTTCTGCTGGATGGCGTTGCGCTTGCGTTCAATTACCTGCGCATTGCTCAGCAGCGCGTCAACGGAAGGCGATGCGCCCTCGTTCAGCCGGTAGCTGACATCGCTGATGGTCTTCTGCATTACATCGCGGGCCGCCGCCAGATCCGCACCTGGCGGAAAGGTGAAGCGCACGCCATTGGTGACGCCGGCGTCATCCGCCAGAGGCAGGGCATCGTTGAAGACGATGCTGGCGCCAGTCAGCGCGCGCCGGTAATCCTGTTCGTAGGCGTCCATCAGCGCCCGGACCGCATCATTCACGTCCACCTGGTACAGCAGGTACAGACCGCCGCGCAGGTCCAGGCCCAGCGGCATGGGGCGCAGGCCCAGCTTGCGGAAGAATTCGGGAGCACGCGGTGCGCGCGCCAGCGCCGAGATATGCGTCTGTGCCAGCGTCTCGCCTACCGCATCGCGCGCCGCCAGCTGTGCGCTGACGTCGTCGAACAGCAGCATCATGCGCTCGCCTTCCACGTAGGCGCGCTTGAAGACCACGCCCTTGGACTTGAGCGAATCTTCGATGGCCTTGCGGCCGGCATCGTCGATCTTCTCGTGGTCCTTGCGGGCCACCTGCAAGGCGAGGTCCTCACCGAAGAAGTTCGGTGCGGCGAGCAACAGTGCCAGCAGGGCCACAACGGCCACTACGGCGTATTTCCAGCGGGCGAATTCCAGCATGGCGGATCAGGCGCTCTTGTATGTGCCCTTGGGAACCAGTTGCGAGACCTGGGACTTCTGGACCTTTATGCGGACGCCGTCAGCGATTTCAACCGTGACGAAACCATCGCCCACCTCGGTGATCCTTCCCAGGATGCCGCCGGTGGTTACCACCTCGTCACCGGTGGCCAGCTTGGAGAGCATTCCCTGGTGTTCCTTGGCCCGCTTCTGCTGCGGCCGGATCAGCAGGAAGTAGAACACCACCAGCATCAGCGGCAGCATCAGGATGGACAGGTTGCTGCTCGGCGAGGCAGCGGCCTGGGCGTGGGCGTCGGAGATGAGCAGGCTCATGGCGATATCCTGGTAGGTGGCCGGAAAAAACGGTCGCGTAGTATGCCACAGGGCCGCCGCAAGGCCCGCTTAACCCCCGGCCAGCCGCCCCAGGGTGTCACGGGAAAAGGCGGCAAACCGGCCCTCGTCCAGGGCCGCGCGCATCCGGCGCATCAGGTCCAGGTAGAAGTACAGGTTGTGCAGGGTATTGAGCCGGGCGCCCAGGATCTCGTTGCACTTGTCCAGGTGGCGCAGGTAGGCACGGGAGTAGTTCCGGCAGGTATAGCAGCCGCATTCCGGATCGATGGGGCCGGTATCCGAAGTGTGCGCGGCATTGCGGATGTTCAGTACGCCGGTGTGCGTGAACAGGTGCCCATTGCGGGCATGGCGTGTGGGCATCACGCAGTCGAACATGTCCACGCCGCGCGCCACGGCGGCCAGCAGATCCTCCGGGCGGCCCACCCCCATCAGGTAGCGCGGACGGTCGGCCGGAATATGCGGGCCGATGCCCTCGAGCACGCCCAGGCGCACCTCTTCCGGCTCCCCCACCGCAAGACCGCCGATGGCGTAGCCGGGGAACCCGACCTTCAGCAGCGCTTCCAGCGATGCGGCACGCAGGTCGCCATACATGCCGCCCTGGATGATGCCGAACAGATTGCCGCGCGGCGGCTCGGGATCGCTGCGGTAGTAATGCGCATGCGAGCGCGCCGCCCAGCGCATCGAGCGCTCCATGGAATCACGCGCCTGCTGCTCGGTGGCCGGCCACGGCGTGCAGTCGTCGAAGCACATGGCGATGTCCGAGCCCAGCGCACGCTGCACGTCCATGGAATCTTCCGGCGTCAGCCGCACCTGGCTGCCGTCGATGGGAGACTGGAAGCGCACGCCCTCCTCGGTGATCTTGCGCAGCTCCGCCAGGCTGAATACCTGGAATCCGCCGGAATCGGTGAGGATGGGCTTCTGCCAATGCATGAAGCCATGCAGGCCGCCATGCGCGTTGATCACTTCCGTGCCCGGACGCAGCATCAGGTGGAAGGTGTTGCCCAGGATGATCTGCGCACCGATGCCCTCCAGTTCCTCCGGCGTCATGGCCTTCACGGTGCCGTAGGTACCCACGGGCATGAACGCCGGCGTTTCGATGACACCGCGCCCCAGCGTGACCCGGCCGCGGCGCGCAGCGCCTTCCTGCCGCAGCAGCTCGAAGCCGATCATGGCGTGATCCACATGGCGTCACCGTAACTGAAGAAGCGGTAGCGCTCGCGCACGGCATGCGCATAGGCAGCGAGCACTGCATCGCGCCCGGCAAAGGCCGAGACCAGCATCAACAGTGTTGACTCGGGCAGGTGAAAGTTGGTGATCAATGCATCCACTACGCGGAAAGCATAGCCCGGAGTGATGAACAGTCGCGTATCGCCCCGACCTGCGGCAAGGGTTCCGTTCGCAGCTGCCGATTCCAGCGCCCGCGCCACGGTAGTACCCACGGCAACCACACGCCCCCCAACCGCACGGCAGGCCGTCACGGCATCCACCAGTGCCTGCGGCACCTCGTAACGCTCGGCATGCATGACATGTTCGGCGATGTCATCCACGCGCAGCGGCTGGAAGGTTCCGGCGCCCACATGCAGCGTGACCTGCGCGCGCCGCACGCCCAGCGCATCGATGCGTGCAATCAGCGCCGCATCGAAATGCAGGCTTGCCGTAGGCGCGGCGACTGCGCCAGGCGCCCGCGCGAAGATGCTCTGGTAGCGCTCGCGGTCCGCATCGCCGGCCAGGCGATCAATATATGGCGGCAGCGGCACGGCGCCATGCTGCTCGAAAAAAGCCAGCACCTCGCCTGGAGTTTCGATTTCCCACAGATCGCCGGCTTCGGCAACGACGCGGCCCACGACCCGGACTGCCCCTCCGGCAGTGCTCACACTGAGCTCCGGGCGGATGGCCTTGCTGGCGCGCAGCTGCGCCCAGGCGCGGCGTTCACCCACGGCCCGCTCCAGGAATATCTCCACCCGTCCGCCAGAGGGTTTGCTGCCCAGCAGCCGCGCCGCCACCACGCGGGTGTCGTTGAACACCAGCAGGTCGTGGGGCCGCAATAAAAAAGGCAGATCTGTGAAGCACCGATCTGCCAGCGCGCCGGTGCTGCCATCGAGGCAGAGCAGCCGGCTGGCTGAGCGTTCAGGCAGGGGAACCTGTGCGATCAGCTCGGGGGGTAACTCGTACTGGAAGTCGGCGCGCCGCATGGGGGGCGCAAGGGTATGCGCCCCCGTGCCGCGCGTCCATTTCAGTCGTCTCGGCCGCTGGGTACCGTCACCTCGATGTTCTGTGCCTTGCGGTCGCGCTGGATGCGGATGGTGAGTTTCTCGCCTGCCTGGTAGGAACGCAGGATGCGGCCGGCGTGCTGCGCGCTGGTGGGCTCGCGGCCGCCAATGGCCAGGATCACATCGCCATCTTTCAGCTTGAACTCCTGGCTGTTGCCGGCACGGACCACCAGCACGCCGGACTTCACGCCGAAATAGCTGCCCAGTTGCTCGGACAGCGTGGCGAACTCCATGCCGCGGAAGCGCTGGCCCATGCCGTCCTCACGCTCCAGGTTGAAGGTCCGGACTCCGGCGACCGGCATGCCGGGCATGCCCGGCATGGGAACAGGGCCGCCGGCAATGGTCACGGCTCCATTGGTAACGACACCGCCACGCGGACCGCGCGGCCCCTGCATGACGAAGGGCGCGGCACCGGTCCACACCATGTCGGGCGTTGCGCGCGGCGTCACCTCGACGCTCAGCTTCTTGCCATCGCGCAGCACGCCCACCTGCACCTTCAGCTTCGGATCCATCTGGCTCATGCGCTCGACCAGGGCACGGCTGGGATTGCTGTCCTTGGTCAGGTCTTCACCACCGATGGAGGTGATCAGGTCGCCAGCCTTGATGCCAGCCTCCGCCGCCGGGCCGCCCGGACTGACGCTCATGATCTTTGCGCCGCCCTGGCCTTCCTCATTGGAAATCTGCACGCCCAGCATGGCGCGCGGCGCCGGTCCTCCGGCAAACCGCCTCTGGAACCGGCCACCGGCCTCCGCGCCCATCTGCATGGACAGTTCTGCGACCTTGCTGGCCGCGACCTCCAGTTCCTTTTGCGCCGTAGCCAACTGACGCTCCATCTCTGCACGTGAAGCCTGCTGGGTGGCGGCGGCCTGGGCAGCCGGCGCGGCGGGTGCGGCCGGTGCAGCCGCTTCCGCAGCGAGGGCGCCGTGACTCAGGGCAGCGAGTGCTAGCGCCGCGGCCAGCGCGCCCACAGGCGTGCGGGTCAGGGATCGGATCGGATTCATGTATTTGCTCCTCAAAGGCTCAACAGGGCATGCGCATAGGTCACGCGCTGCAGGGATGCACTCAACTGTTCGCGCGCAGATTCCATCGGGCGCAGCTGCACCTCAGGCACCTGCCCTACGCGCGCCGCGGACAGCTCCGCATCCAGCAGGGCGATGTGATCTTCCAGCATGCTGGTGACGTCGAACCGGCCCATGTTCACCAGCGCGGGCAGCGGCTGCGCTTCGACATCATCCGGCTGATGCAACCGGGCTTCTGCAGCAGGCAAAGGCACGAAGGCAAGACGGGTGGCATCTTCGGCCGGCTGCGTCAGCACCGCCACACCGGACACCAGCGCCAGCGCAGCAACCGACAATGCCGCGGACCAGACGGCCGCGCGCCGCCGCGATACCGTGCGCGCATGGCGCTGCTCGAACTGCTCGTAGCTCCACGGCGCCTGCTGCACCTGGCGCGCCGCCAGCAACCGCAATTCTTCCTGCACACTCATCACGGCACCTGCCCTTGCGCTGATACTTCCGGCGCCGCAATGGGCGCCGGATATTCCGCCAGCTGCGTGCGCAACAGCGCGTGCGCGCGAGACAGCTGTGATTTGGAGAAACTCACGCTGCGCCCGAACAGCGCGGCGATCTCGGAGTGGTCCAGGCCTTCCACGTCGTGCAGCCAGACCACCATGCGGGCGACATCGGAGAGGCGCGCCAGCGCCCGCTCCAGATCGATCCTGTCTCCCGAAGGCGGATCGTGCGCCGGCAGCCAGCGGCTTGCCATGTCTTCACCATCCGCGGCGATGATGGAATGCAGCGCACGCCGCGCGCGCTGCCAGGGTGAACGCTGGTGCATCAGACAGTGGCGCAGCGCGATCTGCCGCACCCAGGCGCCAAAGGGCGCCTCACCGCGAAACGAAGGCAGATGTCGCAGCAGACTGACCATGCAGTCCTGGAAGATGTCTTCCGCCGCCGCCCGCTGCCATACCAGCCGGCGGATCAGCGCAAATACCGGCCCGGACACCTGCTCGTACAGCTGCCGCTGCGCCGCGCGGTCGCCGCCGGCGGCCAGGCGCAGGCAGTCATCGTCCAGGGGAATGTCCAGGAACCGGCTCATGTACTCACTAGGATGCGCCGGCCGGCAAAAAGGTCGCAGCAGGACGTGCAAACCGCATAAAATTTGCGCCCCCGGCGGCCATGAGGCCTGCCGGGCCCCTCGCGAGCCCGTGTGGCGGAACTGGTAGACGCAGCAGACTCAAAATCTGCCGACCGCAAGGTCGTGTCCGTTCGATTCGGACCATGGGCACCAAAGGATGGGGGCGAAGCCGCGGGGCGAAGGGCGCCCGCTCAGCCGCGATGGCATGCCAGCAGCCGCGCAACGACCTGACTACGCCGCGCGGATTTCGTCGAGCAATTCTGGATGGCGATCCAGCACCTTGAGTAGTTTGACCAGTGCCAGCGGTGGTTTGGTCTTGCCGTTTTCGTAACGCGAGAAGGCATTGACGCCGCCACCGAAAATCTCGGCGGCCTCGCGCTGATCCAGCGCCAGCTTCTTGCGGACACTGGCAATGAAGTCCGGGTCGACAATCGACGCGTTCACTTTCTTGTTGAACGCCAGCATCGCCGCGCTGTGGCGAATTCCGTCGGCCATATCCATGACGACCTCACCGCAGGCCGGGCAGAAGTCGCCCGCCACGGCCGGGATGGTGGTCATCTCGCCTTTGTAGGTGTACGGCATATCGCGGGTGTCATGCACCAACTCGGCGGCTCCACAAGCTGGGCATTTCATGGTCACAGCTCCTTGAAGGACACGATCAGCACGTCGTCGACGACCGTCAGTTTCAAGTAAACCTCGCCGACCTCGGTCATGGGGCGGTACACGTCCTGCCAGATGCGGTGGTCGGCGTGCGTGGTCATGCTCTTGTGGAAGTCCTGGGGCGCCAGCGCCATGACGACGCCGACGATCCCCTCGAAATCCAGACCCAGAGCCGCGCCGTCAGCCAACGCCGTAAAGGTGGTTCTGACTTTGCCGGTCTCGACCAGCGCCTTGACCACCGGCAGCTTGCAATGCGGTGTCCACTTCTCCATGCGAATTATAACCTAGTAGGTTATTTCAGCAAGTTGGTTAGTCTGCTGCGCCCATTGCAGCGCCCTCGATGCCTCACCGCAGCATTGTCCCGGACAGATCGGGCAGTCGCCCGCTTCGTATCGGGTGGAATCGCCCGAGAAGTCCTTTTACGGTGCCGTAAGGGTCGGTAATTGCCCAAGGGACCCAAGGGCATCCATAGATAAGCAACGCCCCGGGGGCGCGGCGCCCGCTCAGCCTGAGGAGGATCGGCCCACGCTGACGACGCTGCTGCTGCCGGCGGATTCGCGCTCGACCAGCGTGGCCACCGTGGCATCCAGGGGCTCGGGTTTGCCGAACAGGTACCCCTGCCCGAAGTCCACGCCCAGCTTGCGCAGCGCCTCGGACTGCAGCTGGTCCTCGACGTATTCACCCACGGTCTGCAGCACGAAGTCGCGCGCCAGCTGCACGATGCCACGCACTGCCGCAACGGATTTCTTGTTGGTGGTGATGTCGCGCACGAAGCTGCCGTCGATCTTCAGCCGTGTTACCGGCAGCTGGTGCACGTAAGCCAGTGAATTGGAGCCGGTGCCGAAATCATCAATGGCGACGCCACAGCCCAGCGCGCGCAGTCGGCGCAGCACGTCGCCGGCGTGCGCGAGATTCCCCACCGCCGCCTGCTCGGTCACTTCCACCACGATGCAGCTGGCCGGCAGCCGCGATTTCTTCAGTTCCCTGGCAAAGTGATCGGCGAATTCCGCATCGCAGATAAATTGCGCCGACACATTGATGCCCATGGTGACGCGCTGGCGCGCCAGCACCTCGCGATGGGGCGCGAGAATGGAAAAAGCCTTGTCGACCACATAGCGATCCAGCGCCGCCAGCATCTGGTTGCGCTGCGCCGCCGCCACCAGCCGCGCGGGCTCGCCGATCTGGCCGTTGGCATCGCGTGAGCGCAGCAGCAGCTCGAAGCCCAGCGGGTGCTTGCTGTCGCGCAGTGACACGATGGGCTGGCTGAACAGCTCCAGCCGTCCCGAGCTCATCAGGTCGCGCAGATCCGAAGCGGCGAAATCCTCGCCATGGCGGCGGATCACGCTGGCATCGTTGGACTGGTGGGTCTCGATGCGGGAGCGGCCGCGCTCCTTGGCAAGCCGCAGCACCAGATCAGCTGACAGCAGCGTGCGATCCAGCGGCTCACCCGCCACGTTGTAGTCGGCGATGCCGCAGCTGACCGTCAGCCGCGGAAAGTCGGCCAGGTCCTTGATCTCCACATGGGCCAGCTCCTGCTGCAGCCCGGTGGCGATGCGGCTGGCCGCCTCGGTATCGGCATCGGGCAGCAACACGGCGAACTTGGCGCCATCCAGCCTTGCAACCAGCGCGTTCTCGGGCAGCAGCGGTGGCGAAAGCAGGCGCCCCATGGCGGCGATGACCATGTCGCCCACTTTCACGCCGCGCGTGTGGTTCAGCGGCCGCAGGCCGTCAAGATCTGCAAGCAGCAGCGCGCCGCATCCCGTGGCGACGCCGCTCAGCGCCGAGCGCAGGCCACGGCGCGACAGCTGCCCGGTTTCCGGATCGAATTCGCGCATCAGCCGCCGCCCCATGCGCAGTCCCTGCACCTGCGCATTGACGGCAGTCCAGGTATCGAAGCGCGGCGCAGTCAGTTCACGGGCGAAGACCAGCCAGGCAGGAAAGCGCGCCGAACCTGTATCGACGGGCACGATGAGCAGGCGGCAGGCCGCACGACGGGTGCCATCTGCATCCTCGCCCTGAACCAGCGCCGGCTGGCCATTGCGGTGTTCCAGTGCCTGCACGCGTGCCGGCACACCGCCGAACTCAGCGGCAACCGCCACTGACACCTCACCACCCTGCACTGCCACCGGCAGCCGCAGGCGACAGCAGGGCATCCATAGCAGCACCGCATCGGCCTGCACCCGCTCACCCATCTCGCGCAACGCATCGGCAAGAGGCAGACGGTCACGGATGCGCCGGCGCATTTCATGGCCAAGGCGCATCAGGGCCAGATCCGCTCCATGCCGACCCGTGGCGCTGGTATCTTTGTGTTCGGAGTTCATATTCCTTAACTCAGGGCAAATGATTGCCGCTGGCCGCCATCGGGGGCGTGACGCAGTTCGCGGCTGCGAACGCGATATGTGTGATGGACAAACCTTTCTGCTCCCACTGCGGCGCCCGCGTACAGATGCGCATTCCGGAGGGCGATAATCTGCCGCGCAGGGTGTGTCCCGCCTGCGGCGTGGTGCATTACGAGAACCCCCGCATCGTGGTGGGCTGCGTACCGGAGCTGGATGGCCGCATCCTCCTCTGCCTGCGCGCCATCGAGCCGCGGCGCGGCTACTGGACGGTTCCCGCAGGGTTCATGGAGAACGGCGAAACGCTGCAGGCCGGAGCGGCGCGCGAATGCCAGGAAGAAGCCCTGGCAGAGGTGGAAATCGGCCCGCTGCTGGCGCTGGTGAACATTCCGGAAGCGCATCAGGTACATGTGTTTTTCAGGGCACACCTGACGGCGTCAGTATTCGGCGCAGGCCAGGAGAGCCTGGATGCAAGGCTGGTGGAACCGGCGCAGATTCCCTGGGAGGAGCTGGCGTTTCCGTCAACACGCTTCGCGCTGCAGTGCTACATGGAGGACCGCGGCACGGACGATCCACGGCCCCATCTCACGACACTGGCGCGGCGCCATCCGGGCTAGAATAGGCGTTCGAGCCCAGGAGCCTGCATGACCTTTGTCGTCACCGAAAACTGCATCAAGTGCAAATACATGGACTGCGTGGAAGTCTGCCCCGTGGACTGCTTTCACGAAGGGCCGAACTTCCTCGTGATCGATCCGGATGAATGCATCGACTGCACACTGTGCGAGCCCGAATGCCCTGCCGAGGCGATCTTCTCCGAGGACGAAGTGCCGGCAGACCAGAAGGACTTCCTCAAGATCAATGCCGAGCTGGCCAAGAAGTGGCCAGTGATCACCGAGAAGAAGCCTGGTCCAGCCGATGGCAAGGAATGGGACGGCAAGCCCGACAAGCGCGAGCTGCTGGAACGCTAGACCTACTTCGCGGCGCGCGCCGCCGCGTCTTCGGCGGCGGATTTCTCTATATGCGCCAGCATCTGCGCTGGCGGCAGATAACCCGGCACCAGCTCGCCACTCTCCAGCACCACGCCCGGTGTGCCGGTCACGCCGATATCACGGCCCATCTGGTATTCGCGCGCCACCGGTGAGCCCGCGCAACTCTTCAGCCGCTTGGCATCGCCGGCCTTGGCGCGCGTGAAGGCATCCTTGCGGTCCTTGGAGCACCACACGGCTTCGGCCTTTTCCCAGGACTCGGTGTCGGGGCCGGTACGCGGATAGAACATGTAGCGCACGCGGATGCCGAGCTTGTTGTAGTCGGCCATCTGGCTGTGCAGGCGCTGGCACCAGGGGCAGTCGATGTCCGTGAACACGGTGATGGTGTGCGCGGCCTTTGCCGGGCCATACACCAGCATCTGCGATTCGGGCACGGTGCCCAGCATGTCCAGGCGCAGGTCGCGGCGGCGCTGCTCCGACAGATTGGGGAAATCACCCTTTTCGGTGACGCGGTAGAGATCGCCGGCAAAGACATAGCCGCCATCTGCCGAGATGTAGGAGATGTCGGAGTCGTGCGTCAGCTCGTAGATGCCGGGGACCGGCGTTGCACGCAGATCTTCCGGCTTGGTGCCCGGGATCTTCGCGGCCAGCGCCACGCGCGGATCATTCTTGTCGGGCAACGGCTTGGCAGTGGCCGGCGCAGCATCGGCCTGCGGCGTGACGGGCGCTGCCGTATTCGCTGCCACGGCGTTTTCACGGGCGCAGGCGGCCAAGGGCGCCAGCACGGCTATCAACAGCAGTTGACGGACCTTCATGCGATGCAGTCTAGCACCGTCGCGGCCGGGTGCCCGCAGGCTAGCCGCGCGGGTGATGCCGCTGGTGCAGATCCTTCATGCGCTCGCGGGCCACATGCGTGTAGATCTGCGTGGTGGAAAGATCGCTGTGTCCCAGCAGCATCTGCACCACGCGCAGGTCGGCGCCATGGTTCAGCAGATGCGTCGCGAAGGCATGCCGCAGCGTGTGCGGGGAGAGGTCCTTCTCGATGTTGGACTTGCGCGCGTAGCGCTTGATGATGTGCCAGAAGGCCTGGCGCGTCATGTGGTCGCCACGGCGGGTCGGAAACAGATAGTCGGTGTGGCGGTCCAGCAGGATCTCGCCACGGCCGGTGCCGATGAATTCACGCAGCCAGCGCAGCGCCTCTTCGCCAAGCGGAATCATCCGCTCGCGGTCGCCCTTGCCCACCACGCGCAGCACGCCCTGGTTCAGGTTGAGCGCCGAGTACTTGAGGCTGACCAGCTCGGTGACCCGCAGCCCCGTGGCGTACAGCACCTCGAGCATGGTGCGGTCGCGGCTGCCCAGCGGATCGGAAACCACCGGCGCATTCAGCAGCGACTCCACCTCTTCTTCGGTGAGCGACTTCGGCAGTGAGCGACCGATCTTCGGCATCGCGATCTGCGCTGTAGGATCATCGCGCAGGCTGCCTTCGCGCAGCAGGTGCCGGTAGAAGCGGCGGAAAGAAGACAGCTGCCGCGCAGTGGAGCGCGGCCGGGCACCGGTCTCCACGCGCCAGGCAATGAAGCCCAGCAGGTCGGCACGCGTGGCGTGCGTGATCTGCGCGCCGTTTGAATTCAGCCAGCGGGACAGCGCCACGAGATCGGCGCGGTATGCAGCCAGGGTGTTCGGGGAAAGCCCTCGCTCCATCCAGGCACCATCCAGGAACCGGGACACCGCCGGATCGATCGATTCGGCAGCGGGACGGACGGCAGCGGCGCTGGCGGACTTGGTCACTGGTTTTTCCGGCTCGGAGTCGTGGTGAGTAGTTGCCGGCAGTATGGTCAGTCCAAGCCCCACCCTGCGTGATGCCTTTCACAGCGACCGAGACGCGTTAACATAAAGAGAACCGGGTCACACTATCGCCGTCCAGAAAAATTCGCCACCGTGCCGCTTCACCGAGACCCGCCCCGGCTGCTGGTATTGCCCTACGCAGCGTACTCCCTTGGCCTGTTCGCGCTGCTGAGCCTCACTGTATTGGTGCTGATTCTTCCGGTTCCCTGGCTGGGTGCGAGGCGCCGGATGGTGCACTGCACCGCCGGGTTGTGGCTGTGGGCCACCGGCAGGCGCCTGAAAGTACAGCAGCGCGAAAACCTTCCCGCTGGCACCTGCATTGTCGTGGCGAATCACACCAGCTACCTGGACGGCATCGTGCTGTGCGCGGCATTGCCGCCGCGGTTCGGCTTCGTGATCAAGCGCGAGATGAGCCGCGTGCCGGTGGCCAACCTGCTGCTGCGGCGCATCGGCGCGCACTACGTGGATCGCAGCCATGGATACAAAGGTGCGCGCGACGCACGCAAGCTGCTGCGCAGGGCGTATGCGGGCGGTGCATTAGCTTTCTTTCCCGAGGGCACCTTCCACCGCAAACCGGGGCTGATGCCATTCCGCAATGGCGCGTTTGCAGTGGCGGCACGCGCGCAATTGCCGGTGGTGCCCGTTGCCATCCGCGGTACGCGCGCAGCGTTGCCGCCGGGAAGCATGATGCTGCGGCCCGGCCGCATCGAAGTGGAGATCGCTCCATCGCTGCTGTCGCCCGCACCGGAAGACGAGCCGGCGCTGGAACTCACCAAGCAGGCGGCGCGACGCGCCATCCTGCAGCGGATCAGCGAACCCGACCTGGCAGGTGAAAAGGCGCACGAATCCGGCTGAGCCGTGACGCACCTGCTTGACCTCGCGAATTGACGGGGCATGAAATGGCCGCCATGAACGTCAGCTCCAGGGACAGGCAGTGAGCAGCTCGCGCAAGGTCGCTGCGACCCGCGCGCTGCGCGTGAAGGCGCTGGCGCAGATATCGCAATCCAGGGATGCCTCCGCTGAACTCGAGGCCGTGCAGGAAGAATCAGGCGTGACCACCATTGTGCGCGCCCTGAATGCGTGGCAGCGCGCCAAACCACCGAAGGGTGGGCGCCGGATGCACCCGCTGCGCGCCCGCTGGCTGTTGCCACAGGCGCAGCAGATGCACGCAGCCGACCCGCAAATGACTACTGAAGAGACTGCAGACGTGTTCCGGCAACTGCTGTCCGACAGGCAGTACGAAGATGCAGTTCCGGCCGACACCCTGGTGTCGAACTGGGACATCGACGCCGCAAGGCTGTTGAAAGACGAGGGCAAGGCGCTGCTGAGGTTTCTGAAGCGTCACCTGTAGACACATCTGGCGTGCCGGCCGGGTTCGCTGCCCGTTGGGCACTGAATTCTCCTGACAGGCCACGCGAGTCGGCTGCCGCACCTGTGCGTACTGTATGGACATACAGTATCACGGCGGGTAGCGTATTCCACCTCTATGTCCTACCTAGACCCCAATGCGCCCGGAGCGCTCGCATTCCGCTGCCCGATCTGCCGCTCCGGCATGTTTCAGGATGTGACGGTCACGCGGGAAAGCGGGAAGGAATACAGGACTGACTTCCTGCAATGCGCCGGCTGCTCCGTCATGTTCCGCGACGCTGTGAAGTTCACGAAGTTTGAGCCATCAACACCGAAGCAACCCAGTGCTGCCGAGCAGCGCCGGGAGGCGAAGCGGCGGGAGTTTTTCGCCAGTGGCGAGGGCGACTAATTCGACGTTCACACCAGAAACGCGACGCGCTGGCTGGGCTACCGTTGCTGCCATGCAGGGCGCATCGGAAGGCATTCTCAGGGGGCTGGCCGATCCGTCTGCACTGGCAGCGCAGGCAACGGACCCGCTGTAGAAGCCGCCCTGCGGCGATATGCTCAAGCCATGTGCTACGCCGCCCAGGTATCCGCAGCCCACGCCAATTATCTGCGCATGACCGGCGCGCAGATGGACTTTGAGCAGTTCGAAGAAATCTTCGGGCTGCGCAATGAAGACCCTGCTGTGCGCATCGCACGCGCCGTGGATCGCTGGTTCGAAGACCCCGGCACGGCTCCAGAGCGCCGCATCCGAAAGCTGATCGACCAGTACCGCACCGCGCAGGTGACGAAGCTGGAAACGGAAGTCTTCGCGCAGAAGCGCCGGCTGGCAGATGCCGAGCGCAAGCTGGCCGAGAAGCCGACGAAGGCCGCAGCCGAGAGCCAGCGCATTGCCACGGACAAGATCGAGAAGGCCATCAAGCGGCTGCCGCTATACAAGGGCTGGCAGCCGACGAAGCTGGATGACCGCATCTTCCCGCTCCACTACGCGCCCATCGTCATCAACGACAACGGGAGCAACGTGCTGCGGCTGGCGCGCTATCACCTGCGCCGGCCTACCGACCCGCCGACGATTGATCGCAAGTACCCCGGCCTCTACAACGCGCGCCGCGACAACCTGGAGAAATTCTGGAAGGGGCAGTTCGGCGCGGCGCACGCACTGATGCTGGTGGAGTCGTTTTTCGAGAACGTGGACCGGGGCGGCAAGAACGCGGTGCTGCACTTCACGCCGCAGCCGGCCAGCACCATGCTGATTGCTTGCCTCTACGCGCAGTGGACGGGGCCGAAGGGCGAGAAGCTGTTGTCTTTCGCGGCCATCACGGACGAGCCACCGCCAGAGGTGGCAGCAGCGGGCCACGACCGCATGATCGTGAGCATCAAACCGGAGAACGTGGAGCGCTGGCTAACCCCGCAGGGCCGCAGCAACGAGGAACTGCAGGCGATCCTGGGCGACAAGCAGGAGCCGTTCTACGAGCACGAAGTGATGGCGGCTTAGGCGGGCTGCCACGAACCGGGCGGGGCCGCTACCATTACGGCCTCCCGGGGAGATCGCCCGCCCATAGCGCTTCTCCATGACTTACCCGGAACTTACCGGAACTCACACCAATTTGTAAATTATTGAGTATTAAAGAGAAATGATCCACAGGGATGTCATGGAATACGACGTGGTGGTCGTGGGCGCCGGCCCCGCCGGCCTCGCCTGCGCAATCCGCCTGAAGCAGCTGGATTCCACCCGCTCGGTCTGCGTGCTGGAAAAGGCCGCTGCCGTGGGTGGGCATGCCCTCTCCGGCGCCGTGATGGAACCCGGGCCGCTGGATGCACTGTGGCCCGAATGGCGGCAGCACCAGCCAGAGATCTGCGTACCGGTGACACGTGATGAGTTCCGCCTGCTCACCCCGCAGCGTTCGCTGCCGCTGCCGGTGCCGCCGCAGCAGCGCAACCACGGCAACCTGATCGTTTCACTGAGCCAGCTCGCGCCGCTGCTGGCGCAGCAGGCAGAGGCCCTGGGCGTGGATGTGCTGCCGGGCTTTGCGGCCGCTGCGCCACTGTTTGGCAGCAATGGCCAGGTGGCCGGAGTGCGCGTTGGCGACATGGGCCGCGCCGCCGATGGCAATCCCGGTCCGGATTTCTCCGCCGGCCCGGAAATCCGCTCCGCCGTCACCATCATTGCCGAGGGATGTCGCGGCAGCCTCGCCAAGCAACTGATCCGCCAGTTCGCACTGGATGCCGGCCGTTCGCCGCAGACCTTCGCGCTGGGCTTGAAAGAACTGTGGCAGCTGCCCAGGGGCCGCGGCGAACCTGGGCTGGTGCAACACTCGCTGGGCTGGCCGCTGGATGCCGGCACCTATGGCGGCAGCTTCGTGTACCACCTGAATGACGACCAGGCGTACGTGGGTTACGTCATCGGCCTGGACTACCTCGATCCGCGTTTCTCGCCCTTCGAAGCGTTCCAGCAGTTCAAGCATCATCCTTCGCTGCGCGGCTTGCTGGCGGATGGCGAGCTGCTGGCCGCCGGCGCGCGCAGCATCGCCGCTGGCGGGTGGCAATCCTGCCCGCGTCTGGACATGCCCGGCGCGCTGCTGGTGGGCGATGCCGCCGGCACGCTGAATTTCGCCAAGATCAAGGGCATCCACCAGGCCATCCGCTGCGGCGCGCTGGCCGCAGAGCATCTGGTGGAGACCGGCGGCACGGCGGGATTCGATGCGCGCTGGCGTGCCTCGGAAGGCGGCGCCGAGTTGCATCGCGTGCGCAATATCAAACCGGGTTTCCGCCGCGGCCTGTGGTGGGGCCTGGCCAACGGCGCGCTGGAAACCATTACCGGCGGCCGCACACCCTGGACACTGCACAATCACGACAACCAGCAGCTGCTGCGGCTGGACCAGTACGAATCACCCGACCGGCAATGGCATTCGCGCACCCTGCCCCCGCGCGATCGCCTGGCCTCGGTATTCCTGGCGCAGACCAGTCATGACGAACACCAGCCCGTGCACCTGCGCGTGGCGGAGATGGACCTGTGCGGGACGCGCTGCGCCACCGAGTTCGGCAATCCCTGCACGCGATTCTGCCCCGCATCCGTGTACGAGATGATCGATGATGGCGCGGGCGGGCGAAGGCTGCAGGTCAACGCCGCCAACTGCGTGCACTGCAAGGCCTGTGACATCAAGGACCCTTACGGCGTGATCACCTGGACAACACCGGAGGGTGGCAGTGGCCCCAACTACTCCAGCCTCTGATCCCGGTCCGGACCTGCACGAGGAGATGCACGAGCCCTTCGCCCGGCCCATGCGGCCCGGGCGCCTCGCGGCATTGCGCGCGGCCATCGATGAGGGCGCGGTGCGCAGCGCCGAGCGCATGCTGGCCAAGCTGCACCCGGCGGAAATCGCGCAGCTGCTGGAATCCCTGCCGCAGAGCCGGCGCGAGATCGTATGGGAGATGACGGACCCTGAGCTGGACGGCGATGTGCTGGTCGAGCTCTCCGACGAGGTGCGTGCGCATCTGATCCGCGAGATGGATGCAGCGGAACTGACCGCCGCCACCGAAGGCCTGGAGATCGACGACCTGGCCGACCTGGTCGCGCATCTTCCGGAGACGGTTACGCAGCAGCTGCTGCACAACATGGACCAGCAGGACCGCGAACGGCTGTCGCGCGTGCTGGAGTGGCCCGAAGACAGCGCCGGCGGCCTGATGAGCACCGACACCGTCAGCGTGCGTTCGGATGTGTCCATCGAGGTGGTGCAGCGCTACCTGCGCATGCGCGGGGAACTGCCCGAACGCACCGACCGGCTGTTCGCGGTGGATCGCCATGACACCTTCCTCGGCACCATCACGCTGTCGCGGCTGCTGACGGAGGATCCGGAGGCGCTGGTGGGCGCGGCGCTGGATCCCGAGGCGCCGCGCATCGCGCCGCAGATGCCGGCCGGCGACGTGTCGCAGATCTTCCGCGACCGCGACCTGGTCTCCGCGCCCGTGGTCGATGAGGGCGGACGCCTGCTCGGCCGCATCACCATCGACGACGTGGTCGACGTGATCACCGAGGAAGCCGCGCACGAAGTCATGGCCGGCGCCGGCCTGCGCGACGAAGAAGACGTATTCGCCAGCATCATTCCATCCACGCGGCGGCGCATCGTGTGGCTGGGCATCAACCTGTTCACCGCCATGCTTGGCGGCCTGGTGGTGCAGCGCTTCGAGAACACCATCGAACAGGTGGCGGCACTGGCGGTGCTGATGCCAGTGGTCTCCAGCATGGGCGGCATCGCCGGCACGCAGACCGTCACGCTGATCATCCGCGGCCTGGCCCTGAACCAGGTGGAATGGCGCGACGCGCGCTGGCTGCTGATGCGCGAGGTAGGCGTCAGCGCCCTCACCGGCACCGCAATGGCACTGGTGGTCGGCGCCATCACCATCGCCTGGCTGAACACCTGGAGCATCGCGCCCATCATCGGCGCGGCCATGCTGATCAACCTGCTCTGTGCGGCCATCGTGGGCGTAATGGTGCCGCTGACGCTGCGGCGCCTGTCCATCGACCCGGCGCTGTCGGCCGGAGTCATCCTGACCACCTTCACCGACTGCATCGGCTTCGCGACGCTGCTGGGACTTGGAACCCTGTACCTGACCTGAGCCGGGTGCTAACCCCGCAGCAGCCTGCGGATCTCATCGCCCTGGGCCATGGCGTCGCGATAGCCCAGCGCGATCATCTCCTGGGTGTAGCCGCTCTCGAACAGCAGGTAGCTGGCCAGCTGCGCGCCGGCCATATCGCGTGCGCCCATTACCCGCAGCAAGGCCTTCAGCGCCGGCGGCAGTTGATCCATGTGACGCGCGGCCACCTGGCGCGGATCCTCGGTGGGCGTCAGGAACACCACGCTCTCCACCAGATGCGCCTCGGGCGTCAGGTGCGGCGCCGCGCGCAGGATCTCGTTCACCTGGTTGATCTGCTCCAGGTCGCTGAGGATCTGGTCCGAAAACAGGTTGTCCAGCGCATAGCCCAGCAGCTGGCCGGGCGATGGCGCCAGGTCCGGCGCCGAACGCCGCCGTGACACACCGCCATCGGAGGCGCCGCGCATGCCGATGATCAGCAGGCGGTTGGCGCCCAGGTGCAGCGCCGGGCTCAGCGGCGCCATCTGCCGCATGGCGCCGTCGCCGAAATACTCGTCGCCGATCCGCTCCGGCGTGAACAGCATGGGCACGGCCAGGCTGCCCATCAGGTGCGAGAGCGTGAGGCGCGCGCGCCGGCCTACATGGCTGCGCCGGCTCCATTCCTTGCGATCCTGCAGCCCTTCGAAGAAGGCCACCGAACGCGCCGTGCCATAGCCCGTGCAGCACAGGGCCAGTGCATCGAGGTGACCGGCGCGAATGCTCTTGCCGACGCCGCGCCACGGCACCTCGCGCTTCAGCAGCTGGCGCAGCGGCGTGTTGTCGAACAGCGAACGCGGCATGCGCAGCAACAAGCCGCCGGAGAGCAGGGAGATCATCCAGTGCACGCCGGCCCGCAGCATCCTGCGGCGCGACACATGGAACACCTGCCCGACATGGAAATTCGCCCAGACCTGTTCGATGGATGCCACTGCCTCATGCCAGCGGCCGGCGCGTGCCGCCAGCACGCTGGCCGCCACCGCGCCCGCCGAAGTACCGACGATGATGCGGAAGGGATTTGGTTGCCCCGGCAATAGCTCGGCGACGGCCTTCAGCACGCCTACCTGGTAGGCCGAACGCGCGCCGCCGCCGGTAAGCACCAGTGCGGGAACCGGCGCGGTGGATGGTAGGTCTGAAGGCATAGGATTAAGATTATCGTCCGCGCGCCTTCGCAACCGCCCAGAATCCAGGGAGTTCACATGTTCGCACGTTCCATCCGACTGACGCCCACCCGCCTGCTGCTGTGCTTCGCAGCACTGGCAATGGTGGCGCTCGCCGTTTCTGCTGCGGCCCCGTCGATTACGCCAGCCGAAGGCAACGCACCCAAGCCGCAGGTTGGCCAGGTCGCTCCCGCATTCTCGCTGGTGGACCAGAATGGCAAGCAGCAGCAGCTGGCCGACTACAAGGGCAAGTGGGTGGTGGTGTACTTCTACCCGAAGGACCAGACCCCGGGCTGCACCACGCAGGCCTGCAACTTCACCGAGAACGTGTTCGCCTTCCGCAAGGCCAACGCACAGATCCTGGGCATCAGCGAGGACGACGCGGCTTCGCACAAGGACTTCGAAAAAGCCCTGGCGGGAGGCAACGACAAGATGAACCCGGCCAGCAAGGCGTCTGTCGACAAGCTGTCAGCCGAGGCGAAGAAGGACATCCAGGAGCATGGCCTGCCCTTCCCGCTGCTGGCAGATGCGAGCCATGACACCGCGAAGAAGTATGGCGTGCTGTCCCAGATCAACACGCCCAACGGCGCGCTGCTGATTGCCTCGCGCGACACCTTCCTGATCGATCCCACCGGCAAGGTGGTCAAGCATTACGATGTGACGCCGGACAAGCTGGAGGGCCATTCGGCTGAAGTTCTGGCCGACATCGCCGCACTGTCAGGCAAGAAATCCTGAGCGTTTCACGGAGGAGCTGAGAGCAACTGGCCTCGGAAGGACCTGAGGCAAAGGGCGCCACGAGGCGCCCTTTTTGTTTTACTTCGCGCCCCGCAGCACGCGCACGATCTGCATCGAGTTCGTGCCGCCCTGCACGCCAGAGAGATCACCCTTGGTCAGGATGATCTGGTCGCCCACATCCACCAGTCCGCGCTGCAGCAGCTGGTCGAAAATGGCCTGGTACATGTCGACGGGCGATTCATGCGTCACGTCGTACAGCACCGGATAGACGCCGCGATACAGCGTCACGCGGTTGCGCGTGACCTCCTGGCGCGTGAAGGCGAAGATGGGGATGTCGGCACGCATGCGTGACATCCACAGCGGCGTCAGGCCTGATTCAGTAAGCGCGACAATGGCGCGCGGATGCATGCGCTGCGCAGTGAACATCACGGCCTTGGCGATGGCCTCCTCGGTGTTCGAGAAGTCCCCATCCATGCGGCGCGGCCGGCCCTGGTGGCCGATCTCGTATTTCTCGGCGCCGACGATCACCTCGGACATGGCGGCCACGGCCTTCACCGGGTACTTGCCGGCTGCCGTCTCGGCCGACAGCATCACGGCATCACTGCCGTCGAGCACGGCATTGGCCACGTCGCTTACCTCGGCCCGCGTCGGCACGGGGCTGTGGATCATCGACTCCATCATCTGCGTCGCCGTGATCACGATGCGGTTGGCGATCTGCGCCTGCTGGATGATGGTCTTCTGCAGGCCGGTAAGGGCCGCGTAACCCATCTCCACGCCCAGGTCGCCGCGCGCCACCATCACGGCATCGGCCACGGAGAGGATGTCGCTGAGATTGTCGATGGCCTCGTGGCGCTCGATCTTGGCCACCACATGCGCCGTGCCGCGCCACTTGCGCAGCTCGGCCTGGGCGCGGCGGATGTCGCTGGCATCGCGCGCAAAGGAAACGGCGAGGAAATCCACGCCCATCTCGGCGGCCAGCTGGATGTATTCCAGGTCCTTTTCGGTGAGCGCCGGCGCCGACAGGCCGCCGCCCTGCTTGTTCAGGCCCTTGCGGTTTGAGAGTTCGCCACCTGCACGGGTCACGCACTCCACGCGCGTGCCCTTCACCGCGAGCACGTCCAGCACGATGTAGCCATCGGCCAGCAGCAGCGTGTCGCCGGCCTTCACATCCTTGATGAGATCCTTGTACGCGCAGCCGACTTCAGTCTCGTTGCCGGCAGCCGGATCGAGTGCGATGTCCAGCGCGAAGGGCTGGCCCTCGGCCAGCAGGATCTTGCCCTTCTCGAAACTCTCGATGCGGATCTTGGGACCGGACAGGTCGGCCAGGATGCCTACCGGGCGGCCCACGGCCTCCGACGCAGCGCGGATCGCGATGATGCGTCGCCGCTGCTCTTCCTTGCCGCCATGCGAGAAATTGATGCGCGCGACGTCCAGCCCCGCACGCAGCATGTCAGCCAGCACGGCCGGATCGTCGGTGGCAGGACCGAGTGTGGCGACGATCTTGGTACGCCGTAGAAATGCTTCGCTGTCGCTCACCGGAAAACTCTCCTAACCTGATGCGCGCTCTTCGAGCGCAACCACGGCCGGCAGCTGCTTGCCCTCGACGAACTCGAGGAATGCGCCGCCGCCCGTGGAAATATAGGAGATTCCGTCCTCCACGCCATACTTCTCGATGGCGGCCAGCGTGTCACCGCCGCCGGCAAGCGAAAAAGCCTTGCTGCTGGCGATGGCATTGGCGATGGCGCGCGTGCCCTCGCCGAACTGGTCGAATTCGAACACACCCACCGGGCCGTTCCACAGGACAGTGCCGGCATCGGCGATCAGCGCGGCCAGACGTTCGCAGGTGTCGGGCCCAATGTCGAGGATCATTTCCTCCGGCAGCACATCGTCGATGCCGCGCACATCGGCATGTGCCGTGGCCGCGAACTCCGTCGCCACCACCACATCGGTGGGCAGCGGGATCTCGGCGCCACGTTCCTTGGCACGCGCCAGCAGCCGGCGGCAGGTGTCCAGCATTTCCATCTCGGCCAGCGACTTGCCCACAGCCACGCCATTGGCAGCCAGGAAGGTGTTGGCGATGCCGCCGCCGACGATCAGCCGGTCGACCTTTTCCAGCAGCGCCTCGAGGATGGTGAGCTTGGTGCTGACCTTGGAGCCGGCAACAATGGCCACCAGGGGCCGCGCCGGCTTCTCCAGCGCGCGCTCCAGCGCCGCCAGTTCGCCCACCAGCAACGGGCCGGCGCAGGCCACGGGCGCGAACCGCGCCACACCGTGCGTCGAGGCTTCGGCGCGGTGGGAAGTGCCAAAGGCATCCATCACGTAGATATCGCAAAGCGCGGCCATCTTGCGCGCGAGATCTTCGTTGTCTTTCTTCTCGCCCTTGTTGAAGCGCACGTTCTCGCAGAGCACGGCCTGGCCGGGCGCCACGGTGACACCACCGAGCCAGTCCGTGACCAGCGGCACCTTCTGGCCCAGCAGGTCAGAGAGGCGCTTCGCCACGGGCTCCAGCGACAGCGCCGGATCGAACTTGCCTTCCTCCGGGCGGCCGAGATGCGACATCAGCATCACGCGGGCGCCTTTGTCCATTGCCAGCCGGATCGTCGGCAGCGCCGCGCGGATGCGCGCATCGCTGGTCACCTCGCCTTCGCTGACCGGCACGTTCAGATCCTCGCGGATCAGTACACGCTTGCCGGTGAGGTCCAGCTTGCCCATCTCCAGGACTTTCATGGCTGTTCCGGCGACTACTTCGCGCGGCTCCAGGCCAGTGCCGTATCCAGCATGCGATTGGAGAAACCCCATTCGTTGTCGTACCAGGAGCAGACCTTCACCAGGTTGCCGTCGATGATCTTGGTGAGCGTGGCATCGTAGGTGGAGGACGCCGGGTCGTGGTTGTAATCCACCGATACCAGCGGTGCCTCGGTGTAGTACAGCACACCCTTCAGCGCGCCATCTGCAGCACCCTTCACCAGCGTGTTGATCTCCTCCACGGTGGTGGCGCGCTTCGGCCTGAAGGTGAGATCGACCAGCGAGACATTGATGGTGGGAACGCGGATGGCGAAGCCATCGAGCTTGCCCTTCAGCTTCGGCAGCACCAGCCCCACCGCCGCGGCGGCGCCGGTCTTGGTGGGAATCATCGACATGGTGGCCGAGCGCGCGCGGCGCAGGTCCTCGTGGTAGACGTCGGTCAGCACCTGGTCGTTGGTGTACGAATGGATGGTGGTCATCAGGCCACTCTCGATGCCGATGGCATCGTCGAGCACCTTGGCCAGCGGCGCCAGGCAGTTGGTGGTGCAGGAGGCATTGGAAACCACCGTCATCGCCGAGGTGAGGATGTCATGGTTCACGCCGTACACCACGGTGCCGTCCACGTCATTGCCACCCGGCGCCGAGATCAGCACCTTCTTCGCGCCACCCGCGAGGTGCGCGCCGGCCTTGGCCTTGCTGGTGAAGATGCCGGTGCACTCGAACACGATGTCCACGCCCAGCTGGCCCCAGGGCAGCTTGGAAGGATCACGCTCCGACAGCACCTTGATGCGATCGCCATTCACGACCATGGAGTCGCCGTCGACGGTGACCGTGCCGCCGAAGCGGCCATGCGCGGTGTCGTGGCGCGTCAGGTGCGCGTTGGTGTTCGCATTGCCCAGGTCGTTGATGGCCACGATCTGGATCTCGCCCGTGCGCTTCGCCTCGTACAGCGCGCGCAGCGTGTTGCGGCCAATGCGTCCGTATCCGTTGATGCCTACCTTGATTGCCATTTGCTGTGTCCTTTCCCGTGCGCAGTCATGAAATTCAGAACAGCTCCAGCACCGTCTGCTGCAGCCGCTCGGCCGTCAGGCCGAAATGCTTGTAAAGGGCGTCCCCCTTGCCGGAGGCACCAAAGCTGTCGATGCCGATGACCCGACCGCTGCTGCCCACATACTTCCACCACAGGGCAGTGGCGCCGGCTTCGATGGCCACGCGGCGCGTAACGGCCACCGGCAGCACGGACTCGCGGTATGCGTCGTCCTGGGCATCGAACAGGTCGGTGCTGGGCATGGAAACCAGTCGTACGCGACGGCCCGCTGCGTTCAGCGCATTGACCGCCGTGACGGCAATGGCCACTTCGGAGCCGGTGGCAATCACGATGGCCTCGGGATGATCGCCCAGGCCGCTGGCCGGCTCGATGAGCACGTATCCGCCACGCGCCACTGCAAGCCCCTGCTCCCGCGTGCGTGGCTGCTGCGGCAGCGCCTGGCGCGTCAGCACCAGCGCTGTCGGTCCATTGGCGCGGCCGATGGCCGAAGCCCAGGCCACCGCCGTTTCCAGCGCATCGCAGGGCCGCCACAGCGACAGGTTCGGCATCAGCCGCAGGCTCGACACGTGTTCGATGGGCTGGTGGGTCGGGCCATCCTCACCCAGGCCGATGGAGTCGTGCGTGTAGACCAGGATCACGCCCTGGCGCATCAGCGCAGCCATGCGCACGGCATTGCGGGCGTAGTCGCTGAATACCAGGAAGGTGCCGGCATAGGGGCGGAAGCCGCCATGCAGCGCCATGCCATTCATGATGGCCGTCATCGCGAATTCGCGCACACCGTAGTTGATGTAGTTGCCGCTGGCATCGGCAGGCGTGACGGCCCTGGAATCCTTGCGGAAAGTGTTGTTGGAGCCGGAGAGATCGGCGGATCCGCCCACCAGTTCACCCAGGTGCGGGCCCAGCGCGTTCAGCACCACCTGCGATGACTGGCGCGTGGCCTGCGGCGCCGTCACTGCCAGCGCAGCCTGCAGCCCCTGATGCGCGATGGATTCGAAATCTGCCGGCAGCTCGCCGCCCTGCCGCCGCGACAACTCGCGGGCCAGGTCGGGAAAGGCCTTCTCATAGGATGCAAACCGCTTTGCCCAGCTGGCCTGCGCAGCCGCACCACGCGGACGCTGATCCCAGGCCGCGCTGATGGGCTGCGGAATCTCGAAGGGCGCCGAAGTCCATTCCAGCTTCGCGCGTGTGGCCGTCACCTCATCGGCACCTAGCGCCTCGCCATGGGTGGACTTGGTGCCTGCCTTGTTGGGCGAGCCCCAGCCGATCACGGTGCGGCAGCAGATCAGCGTGGGCTTCTCTGTCTGGCCCAGCGCCTTGTCGATGGCAGCGCGTATGGCTTCTGCATCGTGACCATCGACACTGCGGATCACGTTCCAGCCATAGGACTCGAAGCGTGCCGGCGTGTCATCGGCACACCAGCCGCGCACATCGCCATCGATGGAGATGCCGTTGTCGTCGAAGAAGGCAACCAGCTTGCCCAGCTTCAGCGTGCCGGCCAGCGAGCAGGCCTCGTGCGAGATGCCCTCCATCAGGCAGCCGTCGCCAAGGAACACCCAGGTGCGGTGATCCACGATCTCGTGGTCCGGACGGTTGAACTGCGCGGCCAGCATCTTCTCGGCCAGCGCCATGCCGACGGCATTGGCGATGCCCTGCCCCAGCGGGCCGGTGGTGGTCTCGATGCCCAGCGCCACATCGTGCTCGGGATGGCCGGCGGTATGCGAACCCAGCTGCCGGAACTTGCGCAGGTCGTCGATCGACAATGCATAGCCGCTCAGATGCAGCAGCGAGTACAAAAGCATGGAGGCATGGCCGTTCGACAGCACGAAGCGGTCGCGGTCTGCCCAGCGCGGATCGGCTGGATCATGTTTCAGGTAGTCGCGCCACAGGACTTCCGCGATGTCGGCCATGCCCATGGGGGCGCCCGGATGTCCGGAGTTGGCCTGTTGAACCGCATCCATGGAGAGCGCGCGGATGGCATTGGCAAGTTGTCGGCGGGTCGGGGTGCTCAATTCGGACGGATCCTGTGGGGTGGTCGCGGGGTTCTGGTAAGCCGGTCATTTTCCAACGCGGCGCACGGTATCGCAAATCGGCGCCCCCCCCCCACCGCCCTGCCCTGGTCCGCAGGGCCCGCGCAGGCGCTGTTCACACCGGCAGCCGGCGATACCGCCAGAGCGCAGGCCACCACCAGTTGGCACGACCGAGCAATGTCATCAGGGCCGGCACGAGCACCAGCCGCACCAGTGTGGCGTCCAGGGCGACTGCGAAGGCCAGCCCCAGACCGAACTCGCGCGTCGCCACCAGCGGCGTGAATCCAAACGCCAGGAACAGCACGATCATGATGGCGGCGGCACTGGTCACGATGCCACCCGTCCTGGCAATGCCATTGGCAATGGCATCCGCGTTGCTGCCGGTCCGCAGGTATTCGGCACGCATGCGGGAGAGCAGGAATACTTCGTAATCCATCGACAGCCCGAACAGCACGGTGAACAACAGCAGCACCACGAAGGCATTGAGTCCGCCGGGAGGATCCAGGCCCAGGAGGCCCGCGCCGTGGCCGTCCTGGAACACCAGCACCAGGAAGCCGTAACTGGCCAGCACCGACAACAGGTTCAGCAGGATGGCCTTGACGGGGATCAGCACCGAGCGCAGATGCCACATCAGCACGAGGAAGGTCAGTGCCAGCACGGCTGGCACCACCAGCCACAGGCGCGAGAAGATCTCGGCATCGAAATCCACCAGCATGGCCGGCGCGCCCGTGACACGCATGGTCAGCCCCACCTGGGCCAGCTCGCCAGCTGCTGCTCCGCGCAGTTCATGCACCAGCGCCGCGGCCTGCTGCGATTCGGGCGGCTCGTGTCCCACGACCAGCAGCAGCGTCATGCGTTCAGCGGCCACACCCGGCTCCGCCATGAGGCCGGCCTGCGCCACGCGCGCATCACCCTGCAGGTGCATCACCAGCCGCGTGATGGCCTGACGCCCAGCCTCATCCACGCTTCCCTCGGGTGCCTCGATTGCGACGACAGTGGGTCCGATCCACCCCGGCGCGAAGTCGGCCTGCAGGGCGTCATAGCCGTGTCGCGCCTCAAGGTCCGGGGGCAGTCCGGAAGCGCCCAGATTCCAGCCCTGCATTCGCAGCACCGGGAGCACCAGCCCGGCCAGCACAAGCATTGCCAGGCCAGTCCACAGCAGCGGCCTTCGCATCACCTGCCGTGCCCAGCCGTTCCAGAACGGACTGGGCCGGCGGTCCGGCACGCGCCGGCGCGGCCAGTTCACGCGCTCACCCAGCAATGCCAGCAGCGCAGGCAGCAGGGTGAGAGTGGCCGCCACGGCCGCCATGACCACGACCACGCCACCAAAGGCCAGTGCCCGCAGAAAAGGCAGCCGTACCAGGCACAGCGCCAGGAAGCCCACGGCCACCGCCATGCCGGAGATCACGATGGTGCCGCGCACCCGCTGCGTGGCGCGGCGCGCGGCCCCGGATGCCGGCAGACCCGCTGCCAGCCAGTAACGGAATTCACCCACCAGCAGCAACGCGTAATCGACGCCTACCCCCAGCCCGATCATCGTGACCGTGTTCTGCGCGAAGAGGCTGACCACGGTGACACCACTGAGGAAATACAACACCGCGAGGCTGATCGTGGCCGCCGTCAGCGCCAGTGCGATCGGCAACAGTGCCGCCACGGGCGAGCGGAACACCAGCAGCAGCACCAACAACGCCAGTGGCAAGCCAATGCGTTCCGCGGCCAGCAGATCCGAGGAGCTGCGGCGATTGAGGTCATGCATTACGGCAGGCTGGCCCGTCAGCTCACACTGGAATCCGGCGGGCAACGCGACCGATGCAATTGCCTCGCGCAGCGCCGGCGTGGCCAGTTCAGCGGCAGCGAAACTGGCGGCGTCGGGGCGAATCAGCAGCAGCGCCGTGTGCCCGGACTTCCCCAGCAGCGTGGCATCGCCGGTGCTCCAGGCCGAATGCACCGCGGTTGCGGCACCACGGTTGAGCAGAGCGGCGCTCAGGGCCCGCGCAGCCTCGGCAAACGCTGGATCCGTGACCTTGTGCGTCCCGGAGTGCAGCACGGCAACGAAGGGATAGAACGTTCCCGCCGGCCAGCCGGCATCCACTGCGCGGTCCACTGCTTCGATCGATTCGCTGCCGGGCACTGCGTCTGATCCGCCGCGCAGCACATCGCCAACGCGCAGCGCGGGAATGGCCGCAATCGCGAGCAGGAGCACCCAGACAGCAACGGCACGCAGCGGCGCGTAACGGGAGGCGACATGACTCATGTTGTGCACCTAGGCCTGCTTCAGCAGGCGCGCCTGCTTGATGCGTCCGGCATCGGCGGCAAAGGGCCCGGCACCCAGCGCATGCAGTTCGATGACCGGCGTCACCGCCTCGGGATGCTCCTGCCAGGCAGTGCGGAAGTCGGCGTTCAGCGCTGTCAGCTGTCGCAGGATGGAATCACGATAAATATCGGCCAGAGCCTCGCTGGGCTCGACGTTGAGCTCGAAGCTGAATTTCGGGTGGACGGTGCCATCGGCGCCTTCGGCCAGCCCCAGGCAGAAGGAATGCGTGATCCTCGAGAGCTGCGGATCCTCATACAGACATTGCTCGATATCCTCGGGATAGATATTGGCGCCCATCACCGAGACGGTGAAGTCGCGCCGGCCATGGACCCAGAAGAACGGCAGGCGCAGCAGCGGAGCTTCTGCCGGGGTCACCAGCGCGGCGATGTCTACGCCGAAGGCCGCCAGGCGCCGCTGCATCTCGTCGTAACGCGCGATGCCGCCTTCGTCGTGCACGTTGTAGCGGATCCGCGGCGCCAGCAAGGACCGGCGCGAGATGGTGAACAGCAGTTCGCGATTGCCGTTGACCTCGGCGTGGTGCATCAGCGGGTTGTACTGGAACAGCATCGGCAGCCTGGAGTCGGCGCCGAACAGTGCCTGGCGCACTTCGGGGCGGTCACGGCACAGCCGGCGTATGGCGACCGAAACGGGGGTTTCGCCGGCCATGCCGATCTCCAGGTCGGTGGCGCCATAGCCGCTGAATACCGTGCGGAACCTGCGCAGCAGATAGTCGCGCAGGCCCTCGGCCATGCCCTCCCCGCCCACCAGCGCACGCATCTCGAACTGCTCGAAGGGAAAGCCCTGCGCCTCGCCCGCATCGATCAGATGCTTGAGGAAGGGCGGATATCCGGCAATGAGGTAACGATAGCCCGGCCCCAGAAACCGCATCGTATGCAGTATCTTGCCGATATCCGGCCCCGTGCATTTGACGATGCCGTTGCGCGCCAGCGCCACACCCATGTTGATGCCGGTTGCCCAGGCGCCCATCGAGAAGGCATTCAATGTCACCTGCGGCTGCGAGCCATAGCAGTAGCGCGCGAAATAGCTGATGAACATGTGGCTCTGGTGGCGTTCCTGGCCACTGCGCACCCAGTTGTAGGGCAGGCCGGTGCTGCCCGAGGATTCATCGATGGTCGCGTCGGCGTCGGGCAACCGGCCACCCACGCAGCGCTGCTCGGTCGTGAAGCGCCGTATGTAGTTCTCCTTGTCTGTCTCCGGCGCTGTTCCGCCGCGGTATCCCCCGGAGCGCAGCAGTTCCCCATAGGCAGGCACCCGGCTCGCGGCCGCATGGAAGGCCGCCCTTGCCCGCACCGCGCCTGCCCACTCCAGAAAGGCGGGTGACAGGCACTGGAAAAGGGCGAGGAAACTGCCGTAGCGGACACAGGCCACCTGCAGCAGCAGATTGAAAGGCCAGATGGCCAGCAGGCGCAGGCGATCGGCCAGCGTCGGCCCCGGAATCGGCATGTGCCCGGGCAGGATCCGGGCGGGAAGTCGTTCGGCTGGAATCATGGGACACCTCGGTTTCGGATGTACCGAAGCTGCCACCCGCCCTCCTACCGGTCGCATACTGCCCACTTACAGTTCACTCACAGCTCCGATCGGCGCGCTGGCGGATGGCTATCATCCAATGGCCGCCGTCGAAGGCCATGGAAGCGGGCGCAGGGAAAAATGCAAGAAGAAATCCGCCTGGCCAAGTTGATGCGGCCTGCGCCCACCGCGGCGTTTCCGCGCACGCGTCTGTTCGATGCCCTGCAGAACCGCATGACAGCCGCGCCGGTGGTCTGGCTCGCCGGCCCGCCAGGCTCGGGCAAGACCACGTTGATCGCCAACTACATCGCCAGCCACGGCATCCCCTGCCTCTGGTACCAGATGGATCGCGGCGACGCCGATGTCGCCTCGTTTTTCCACTATTTCTCGGCAGCGCTGCACCGCCATGTTGGCGAACATCCGCTGCCGATGTTCCAGCCGGAGTACATGGCCGACATCGAGGCCTTCGCCCGCAATTTCTTTCGCGAGGTGTTTCGCCGCCTGACCTCCCCGCTGCTGGTATTCGACAACTTCAACGACGTGGCCAACGAGGCAAGGCTCAGCCAGGTACTGCAGCAGGCGTTGATCGAACTGCCGGACGATGGGCATGTAATGGTGCTCAGCCGCAACGATCCGCCGGCCGCCTTCGCATCGCTGCGGGCCCGCGGCAAGATCGAGCTGATCGGGTGGAACGACCTGCGGCTGACACTGCAGGAGTGCAGAGGCATTGCGGAGGTGCGCGGCGTGCCGCTTTCCGGCGAGCAGCTGGAACTGATTCATGGCCGCACCCAGGGCTGGGCCGCCGGCGTCATGCTGATGCTGCAGGATGTGCGCTCCGGCAACGGCGTGATGAGCCGCAATGTAAGCGCCGTTCCGACGGTGATCTTCGACTACCTCGCCGAGGAGATCTACCAGAAGCTGCCGCCGGCGCTGCGCGAATCGTTGCTGCAGCTGGCCTACCTGCCGCAGGTCACGCCTTCCATGGCCGAAAAGCTCGGCATCGACGCGGAATCACGCGCCGCGCTGGTGGAGTTCGGGCGCAGCGACTTCTTTGCCACGATGCTGCGCGTTGAACCGGAACCGATATGGCAGTTGCACCCCCTGCTGCAGGAATTCCTGCTGGCCCATGCGGAAGACACCGGCTCGCCGCAGCAGGTCGAACTGCGCAAGCGCACCGCCGCGCTGGCCCTTGCCGAAACCGGGCATATAGAGGCGGCCGCCGTGCTGCTGACCCGGATACGGGACTGGTCCTCGTTGCGGCGGGTCATCACGGCCAATGCCGCGGACCTGCTGCATCAGGGCCGCGCGGCGCTGCTGGATGAATGGCTGAGCGCACTGCCGGCCGGCGCACGGGACGAGGATCCACACCTGCTGCACTGGATGGGTGCCTGCCGCATCCCCTACGCACCGCGCGAGTCGCGCGATCTGTTCATGCGCGCCTGCCAGCGCTTCGAGAACGTATCGCCGGTGGACGTTGCCGGGATACTGGGCGCCATCACGGGTGTGTTCGAGGCCGTGCTCTATGACTCCGCCGACGACTATTCCGTGCTCGATCCCTGGATCGAGGCCGCGAACCGCTGGACCCGCGACCTGACCGAGTGGCCTTCCGCCGAGCTGGAGGCGAAGCTGACCTGCTACGTATTCACCGCGGCCGCGCTGCGCCAGCCCATGCATCCACGCCTGTACCAGTGGCGCGCCCAGGTGCAGGCGATCAGCGAGACGCAGCGCGACCAGAACATACGCATGACGCTGGACTCTTCGCTGATCGTGCTGGCAGCGTGGAATGGCCAGTTCGCGGCGGCTGAACGGGCGCTCAATGCGCTGGGCGAACTGCCGGACTCCGCGCTGGCATCACCGGTGGCGGCAATGAATGTGGCCCAGGCCGCTGCAACCTTCTACATGCTGTGCGGCGACCGCGACCGCTGTCTGAAAGCCGTGCACAGTGGGCTGGAAACCGCCACGCGCACGGGCGTGCGCCTGTGGAATGACACCTTCCTGGCCAATGCCCTGTGCGGCGTGCTGAGCGAAGGAGATCTGGACGCCGCCGGCGAGTACCTCGCCAGAATCGAGGCCGACCCCGCGCCGCCGCGGCGTTTCGATGTTTTCCTGCGCGCCTATGGCACGGCCTGGTACGCCATGCTCCGCGGTGATGCGTTTCTCGCGCACCAGCATCTGAAGCGCGCGGCGCGTGCGGCCAACGAAGTGGGCCTGCCGGCATTTCAGGCGCTGGCGAGCCTGGCGCTCTCGCAGGTATTGATGAACGCCGCGGACGAGGCCGGTGCGGAACGCGAGCTGTCACGCGCCACGCAGCTCACCGCAGCCTTGAACAACCGGTTGTTCGAATTCATGACGTGGATGTGCCGCGCCAGTTTCGCGCTGCTCCGCGGCAATGAGACGGCGGCGAATGAAGCGCTGCGGGCCGGCTTTGTCATCGGCCGGGAGCGAGGCCTCACCTACCATCTCTGGTGGCAACCCAGGGTGATGGCCGGCCTGATGCAACACGCGCTGGCACACAACATCGAGTCCGAGTACGTCGCGCGATTGATCGAAAAGCGGGGCCTGGCACCGCCCGCCGGCTGTCTGCGCCTGGCATCCTGGCCGTGGCCTTACCGCATCCGTGCTTTCGGATCGTTCCAGCTGCAGATCCACCAGCGCGTCGAGGCCGGCGGCAAGCGCGCCGTCCGGCCGCTGGAACTGCTGCAGACGCTGGTTGCGGCAGGCGGAAAGAGCGTGCGGCTGCAGCAGCTCGCCGAGATGCTCTGGCCACGCATCGACGCCGACTATGCATATCGCTCCCTGAACACAACCCTGCACCGGCTGCGAAAACTGCTCGGCAATGATGCGGCCCTGGTCGTACAGGGCGGCACCTTGAGCCTCAACGAGAGCATGTTCTGGGTGGATATCTGGGCCTTCGACGAAGCCTGTGCCACGGTGAGCTCCGGCATCGCGGGCCAATCCGCACCGGCGGACCTGCTCCGCGCCGCCCACCATGCACTCGACCTGTACGCCGGGCCGCTATTCGAACAGGAGAGCGATGCCGCCTGGGTCATCGCGCCGCGCGAGCAGCGCCGCGGACAGCTGCTGCGGATCGTCGACAGCGTCTTCCAGGCACTGGAAGGCGGCGAGTTGCGGCAGGAGGCAGCGGATCTGTATCGCCGCGCCATCGATTGCGAACCCTGCGTGGAAGTGTTGTACCGCAAGGCCATGGTGGCGCTGAGCCGCAATGGGCGCACCCTGGAAGCCATCGAGATCTACCACAGCTGCGTCGCGGCGCTGCAGGCCCGCCTGCGATCCGAGCCCGCGCCCATTACCAGCGAGATCTACCGCTCGCTGGTCAGTGCCTGACCGGGTCCAGGCGCAGCTGAACCGGCCGGCCTGTCAAGCTGTCTGCGGACAAAATGCGCCCTGACGCGAATGCAATTCACGCTGTGCGCAGCGGGCATCCGCGTGGGCCTTGCAGCTTGACGACGTTCACTTTCCGGAACGCTTCAAGCCCCTACAATCACGCACTCACGGAATTGCAGCGTCGACACGGGCCATGGACGACATGACTAAATTGACGGTCAACCTGGTGCAGCTGACCGATCCGCATCTCTACGGAGACTCGCAAGGCAGGCTGCGTGGCGTACCCACCCTGCCGGCGCTGCGCGCCACGCTGGCAGCCGCCAGGCATGACATTGCGAACTGTCACGCCGTCCTGGCTACAGGGGACCTGGTACAGGACGACCCGGGCGGCTATGCGCATTTCCGCAGGGAGTTCGCTGCATTGGGAAAACCGGTGCTTTGCATTCCGGGCAATCACGACGACCTGCCGGCGATGCGCTCCGCGCTGGCCGGCCCGCCCTTCCAGCTGGGGGGAACATTCGATGCCGGCGCCTGGCGCGTAGTGCTGCTCGACAGCACCGTTGCCGGCCAGACGCGCGGCGCGCTCGCCTCCGACGTACTGGGCTTCCTCGATGAAGCGCTGCACGCGGCGCCGGACCGGCATGCACTGATCTGCCTGCACCATCATCCCGTGCGCATGCAAAGCCGCTGGCTGGACAGCGTGGGACTGACGAATGCGGAAGAATTGTTTGGCGTGCTGCACCGGCACAGGCAGGCGAAAGCCGTTCTGTTCGGCCATGTGCACCAGGCCCTGGACCAGATGCACGAGGGCCTGCGCATGCTGGCAACCCCCTCGACCTGCTCGCAGTTCAAACCGCACTCGGATGATTTCGCCATCGACGACGCGCCACCGGCATGGCGGACGCTGGCACTGCACCCCGATGGCACTTTGGCCACGCAGCTGCACCAGCTGGAGAGCGGCCTGGTCTAGAGGTCTAGCCCGGCCGGGAACGCAGCGCGGACAGCAACCTGCCGTGCAGGCCGCCGAACCCGCCATTGCTCATGATCAGTACGTGGTCACCGGTACGGAGCTCACCCGACAGGCGCTGCAGCAGGGAGTCGAGCGTGGGTTCGGCAGCAGCAGTGGAGCCGAGTTCGCGGGCCACCGCCGCCGCATCCCAGCCCAGATCAGCCGGCGCATACAGATACACCGCATCCGCACCGCGCAGTGAAGGCGCCAGCGTTTCCCGATGCACTCCCATGCGCATGGTGTTCGAACGCGCCTCGAGCACGGCCACCAGCCGGTTGCTGCCGATACTGCGCCGCAGGCCGTCGATGGTGGTGGCGATGGCAGTGGGGTGATGCGCGAAATCGTCGTAGACGCTGATGCCCGCCGCGCTGCCGGCCAGCTCCATGCGGCGTTTCACGCCGCGGAAACTGGCCAGCGCCTTGATGGACTGCGCCACCGGCACGCCGGCATGGCGCGCGGCCGCAATGGCAGCCAGTGCATTGTCGACATTGTGCGCACCCAGCATCGACCATTCGACTACACCCTGCGCAGCGCCATCGAGCAGAACCTCGAAGCGGCGATGGTCGGCGCCGGTGAGCCGCGCCGACCAGCGCGCCGCCGCTGCAGTGCCGCCAAAACTCTCGCGGGGTGTCCAGCAGCCGCGGCCGATGACATTGTCCAGATTGGCATCCGCGGCGTTGTGCAGGATCAGGCCGCTGCCCGGCACGATGCGCAGCAGGTGGCTGAACTGGCGCTGGATGGATTCCAGGTCCGGATAGATATCGGCGTGATCGAATTCCAGGTTGTTGAGGATCAGCGTACGCGGCTGGTAGTGGACGAACTTGGCGCGCTTGTCGAAGAAGGCAGTGTCGTACTCGTCGGCCTCGATGACGAAAAAAGGCGTGTTGCCCAGTCGCGCGCTGACATCGAAATTCCCCGGCACGCCGCCGATCAGAAACCCCGGCGACAGCCCGGCATGTTCCAGGAGATGGGCCAGCAGGCTGGACGTGGTCGTCTTGCCATGCGTGCCTGCCACCGCCAGCACCCAGCGGCCGTGCAGCACTTCGCGCGCCAGCCATTCGGGACCAGAGGCATAGGGAATGCCGCGATCCAGCAGCGCCTCCACCACCGGCTTGCCGCGCGACATCACATTGCCCACCACGACCATGTCGGGCACCGGATCCAGTTGTGCGGCGTCGAAGCCCTGCACGATATCTATGCCCAGCGCCGCGAGCTGCGTGCTCATGGGCGGGTAAACATTCTGGTCGGAACCGGTGACCTTATGCCCTGCGGCACGCGCAATGGCCGCAATGCCGCCCATGAAGGTGCCGCAGATGCCAAGGATGTGAATATGCATGCGTGGTCCCGGATTCCTTCAGACAGCAGCCGGCACCGCGACAACTTGCGGGAACATGCCGTTGATCAGCAGCTGGGCGACCAGTTCTCGTGCCAGGGCCAGCATGACGCAGAGGAATATCTGCCAGCCCGTGGCCGAACGCAGGATGCGTGCCTGGATCACCAGCGTCCAGATTCCGACTATCGCCCCCAGCAGGATCGCGGGGCCGCCCAGCGTGGGATCCTTCTGGTAGGTGATGTAGAACCAGCCGGCAAATACCAGCGCTGGTGCCAGGATGATCTGGATGCCGAACATCGCTGCCAGCGTCTGCAGGAAGCGTTCCGGCCTGCCGGCCAGCCGCAGGATGGCTCCGAACCACACCAGGGTCGTGCCAATGTCGACGGCGATCAGCAGTACCGGGTTGACCTCGGCCGGCAGCGGCACGATGGTCAGCGTCAGCAGGTCCGGGATCGTCGCCAGCACGATGATGGCAACCAGCAGCGACAGCGAGGCCGGCAGGTCTTCCGGCCCGCTCTTCAGCCGGGTGATGCTGACAAGGGTGCGCAGCGCTGCGGACAGCTGGCTGGAAAACGAGTCGCTCAATCGTTGCCTCAATGCGTAGACTTCTCATTCTACATGACACCGCACATCGTCTCCGACAGCGCACGGCTCGAGGAACTCGCCGTTCAGCTGTCTGGCGCAGCCAGCATAGCCCTCGACACCGAGTTCCTGCGCGAGCGCACCTACCGCCCACAGCTGTGCCTGCTGCAGTTGTCGGGCAATGGCGCAACTGCCTGCGTCGATCCGCTCGCGGCGCTGTCGCTGGAACCATTGAAGCCGCTGCTGTCCGGTGGACCGGCACCCAAGGTCCTGCACGCGGCGCGACAGGACCTCGAAGTGCTGTGGCCGGTGTTCGGTCCGCTGGATCCGGTCTACGACACGCAGATTGCTGCCTCGCTGGTGGGGTTGCCGGCGCAGATCGGCTACAGCGAGCTGGTGCGGCGGCTGCTGGGCATCGAGCTGTCAAAGGCCGAGACGAGGACCGACTGGTCCCGCCGGCCGCTGACCGATGCGCAACTGCACTACGCAGTAGATGATGTGGCGCATCTGCAGGCGCTGCGCGAACTGCTCGATGCGCAACTGGCAAAGCTCGGCCGCCTCGGCTGGCTGGAAGAGGATCTGCGCGGCCTGGCCCGCGCCGACCTGCTGTTCGTGGATCCGGAGAAGGCCGTGGATCGCCTTCGCTGGAGCAGCGAACTGGACCCGGATCGCGCGCGGCTGGCACAGCGGCTGGCGGCGTGGCGCGAAAGGCGCGCCGCAGACAAAGACCGTCCGCGCAGCTGGATACTGGACGATGCGGGCCTGCGCACCATCGTGATGCGGGTGCCGCGCACGGCGGCGGAGCTGGCGACGCTGCCTGATCTCACCCCTGGCTTCGTGGAGCGCAGCGGCGGCGCAATGCTGGAACTGGTGCAGGCCGCGGACATGCCGGCCACGCTGCCACCGCCCGCGCAACGCCAGCGGCCGGATCCGGAATTGCAGGCCTCCGTGAAGCGGCTGGCGGGCGCGCTGCAAGCGCGTGCACAGGAGCTGTCGCTGGCGTCCGAGGTTCTTGCAACGCGGCGCGATCTGGAAAGCATTGCGCGCGGCGCACCCATCGGCCAGGTGCTGCAGGGTTGGCGCAGCGCGGAGCTGGAGCCGGTGCTGACAGCCGCGCTGTAGACGAACCGTCTACTTCTTGCGGGCGGCCTTCTTGCGAACCGCCTTCTTGCGCGGCGCAGGCCGCGAAGCTTTGGCCTTCGGACGCGCGGCCGGCTTGGCCTTAGTCTTCTTCGCGGCCTTCTTCTTTGCCTTGCCCTTCATTGTCCGGGGCAAGACCTTGGCTTTAGCTTTGGCCTTCGCCTTGGTTTTAGCCTTCGGCCTGCCTTTTTTTGCGCGAGCTTTGGCCTTCGCGGGCCTGGCCCTTGAAACTTTGGCCTTGCGGCGCGGCGCGCCCTTCGCCACAGCCGGCACGGTCAGCACATGCACCAGCAACGCGGTGATGGCATCGATCTCGCCCTGCGCGTCGATGGACTGCAGTAATCCCGCCCTGGAGTAGTAATCCACCAGCGGGCGCGTCTGCGCCTCGTAGACCTTCAGCCGCTCCACCACCGTGACTTCGTTGTCGTCAGGGCGCTGGTACAGGGCCGGACTTCCCGCGCAGTTCGGGCAGACCGCCGCCGCACCCACGGGCATGGAATAGATGTTGTACACGCGCCCGCAGTTCTGGCAGCTGCGGCGTCCGGCGATACGCCGCGTGAGTTCGGCGTAAGGCACTTCCATCTGCACCACGCCGGTCAGCGGCTTGCCGACCTGCTTCAGCATTCCATCCAGCGCCTCGGCCTGGGCGATGTTGCGCGGAAAGCCATCGAGGATGAACCCCTTGGCTACATCGGCTTCGGCCAGGCGCTCGCGGATCATGCCCAGCACGATGGAATCATCGACGAGCTTGCCCGCCTGCATCGCATCCTTCGCCTTCATGCCCAGCGGCGTGCCACGTGCCACCGCGGAACGCAGCAGGTCGCCGGTGGAAATCTGCGGGATACCGAAGCGCTGCACCAGGCGCTGAGACTGCGTGCCTTTGCCGGAGCCCGGGGCTCCCAGAAGAACGATGCGCATGAGACCTGTTCTTGTCGTTGAACGTCGGGGCACAGTACCGATACGCTCACGCCCGGTCAAACCACCAGCGTCGGAGTTCTTCCATGCGCAAGCCAGCTGCCCGTCCCCGCAATGCCTTCTACGCACAGTCCGGTGGCGTGACGGCCGTGATAAATGCCTCGGCAGCGGGCGTCATCGAAGGCGCACGCGTGCATCGCCGGCATATCGGCAAGCTGTATGCCGGCCGGGACGGAATTGTGGGGGGCCTTACCGAAGACCTGATCGACATCGGCGCCGAATCCCGCGCCACCATCAAGGCATTGCGCCACACGCCGGCAGGCGCTTTCGGTTCGGCGCGGTTCAAGCTCAAGGGCCTGGAGCAGAACCGTGCCGAATACGAACGCCTGATAGAAGTCTTCCGTGCGCATGACATCGGCTATTTCTTCTACAACGGCGGCAACGACTCCATGGACACGGCGCTGAAGGTGTCGCAGATCGGTGCGACGCTGGGCTATCCCATCACCTGCGTGGGCGTGCCGAAGACCGTCGACAACGACCTGCCGCTGACCGACTGCTGCCCCGGGTTCGGCTCCGTAGCCAAGTACATCGCCGTGTCCACGCGCGAGGCGGCGCTGGATGTGTCCTCCATGGCACGAACCTCCACCAAGGTATTCGTGCTGGAGGTAATGGGCCGCCATGCAGGCTGGATTGCCGCAGCCGGCGGCCTCGCCGGCGAGAAAGCCGGCGACCCGCCGCAGGTCATCCTGTTTCCCGAGATTGCATTCGACGAGACTGCTTTCCTGGCGCGGGTGAAGCAAAGCGTCGACAACAACGGCTACTGCGTGATCGTGGTATCGGAAGGGACAAAGTATCCCGACGGGCGATTCCTGGCCGAGGCCGGCACCCGCGACGCCTTCGGCCATGCCCAACTCGGCGGCGTCGGCCCGGTCATCGCGCAACTGGTGAAGGACAAGCTCGGCTACAAGTACCACTGGGCCGTTGCCGACTACCTGCAGCGCGCGGCGCGCCATATAGCCTCGAAGACGGATGTGGAGCAGGCCTATGCCGTGGGCCGCGCAGCCGTGGACTACGCTGTGCGCGGCATGAATGCGGTGATGCCCGCCATCATCCGCAAGTCCTCGAAGCCCTACCGCTGGAAGATCGAGCCCGTGCCGCTGGCGGATGTGGCCAATGTCGAAAAAAAGGTGCCGCGCAATTTCATCACCGCGGATGGCTTTGGCATCACCCCCGCGTGCCGGCGCTACCTGGCGCCGCTGATTGCCGGGGAGGACTACCCGCCCTACCGCAACGGCCTGCCGGATTACGTCAAGATCCGGGGCAAGGCCGTGAAGCGGCGGCTGGCCACTTCCTACAAGTTATAGCCCAGGGGTTTCCGCTGCCCGGAGCAGCCAATCCACCGCAAGCGGGCATTCCGTCTGGAGCAGGGGCGCAGGCCTCGTTCTGCTATATTTGCGCCCCCGTGGACCGGCAGGGGGCCAGTCCACGTTCCCATTACAAGATACAACAGCGGAATTTCTGGAGATCTCTGATGCAAGCCAGTGAGTGGTTGTGGCTGTCGATTGCTGCCGGCGTTCTCGCCGTGGTGTATGGCATCGTTTCAATGCTGTCGATTCTCAAGCTGCCCGCGGGTAACGCGCGCATGCAGGAGATCGCAGCCGCCATCCAGGCCGGAGCCAAGGCCTACCTGAACCGCCAGTACACGACCATTACCGTGGTCGGTGTGGTGCTGTTCGTGGTGCTGGGCTTCGCGCTGGGCTGGCCTACGGCCGGCGGCTTCGCCCTCGGTGCACTGCTGTCGGGCCTGGCTGGTTACATCGGCATGAACATCTCCGTACGCTCCAACGTGCGCACGGCGCAGGCGGCCAGCAAGGGCCTGAATGCCGCGCTGCAGGTTGCATTCAAGGGCGGCGCCATCACCGGCATGCTGGTGGTCGGCCTCGGCCTGATGGGCGTGGCGGGCTACTTCCTGCTGCTGGGCGGCGCCAGCGATGACGCCACGGTACGTGGCACCGCGCTGCATGCGCTGGTGGGCCTGGCCTTCGGCGGTTCGCTGATCTCCATCTTCGCGCGCCTCGGTGGCGGCATCTTCACCAAGGGCGCCGACGTCGGCGCCGACCTGGTGGGCAAGGTCGAAGCCGGCATCCCGGAAGACGACCCGCGCAACCCGGCCGTGATCGCCGACAACGTTGGCGACAACGTCGGCGACTGCGCCGGCATGGCTGCGGACCTGTTCGAGACCTACGCCGTGACGCTGGTGGCCACCATGCTGCTGGGTGGCCTGGTGATGGCCGGTGCCGGCATCAATGCCGTCATCTACCCGCTGGTGCTCGGCGCGGCTTCCATTGTGGCTTCCATCGTCGGCACGTTCTTCGTGTCCACCAGTGAAGGCGGCAAGATCATGAACGCGCTGTACAAGGGCGTGATCGTGTCCGGCCTCATCTCGGCGGTGGCGTTCTGGTTCATCACCAAGAACTTCTTCCCGGAACAGTTCGGCGCCATGTTCGGCTGCACGCTGATCGGCCTCGGGCTCACCGCGGCGATGATCGTGATCACCGAGTACTACACCGCGACGGAATACTCGCCGGTGCGCAAGGTGGCCGAGGCCTCGCAGACCGGTCACGCCACGAACATGATCGCGGGCCTGGGCGTATCGATGAAGTCCACCGCGCTGCCCGTGATCGCGGTGTGCTTCGCCATCTACGGCGCCTTCACGCTGGGTGGCCTGTATGGCATCGCGATTGCCGCGACGGCCATGCTGTCGCTGACCGGCATGATCGTGGCGCTGGACGCCTATGGTCCGATCACCGACAACGCCGGCGGCATCGCCGAGATGGCCGGACTCGACAAGAAGATCCGCGACATCACCGATCCGCTGGACGCCGTGGGCAATACCACCAAGGCCGTCACCAAGGGCTATGCCATCGGTTCGGCAGGCCTGGCCGCGCTGGTGCTGTTCGCCGACTACACGCATAACCTGGAAACGCACCTGGGTGCCACTGGCCGCGAGATGGTGGCCTTCTCGCTGTCCGATCCGGCCGTGATCATCGGCCTGTTCATCGGCGGCCTGGTGCCCTACCTGTTCGGCGCCATGGCGATGGAAGCCGTGGGTCGCGCAGCCGGTTCGGTGGTCGTCGAAGTGCGCCGCCAGTTCCGCGAGATCAAGGGAATCATGGAAGGCACAGCCAAGCCGGATTACTCCAAGGCCGTGGACCTGCTGACCAAGGCGGCGATCAAGGAAATGATCATCCCGTCGCTGCTGCCCATCCTGGTGCCCGTGATCGTGGCCTTCGGCATGAATGCGCTGATGGGCCCGGGTGCCGGCATCAAGGCGCTGGGTGGCCTGCTGATCGGCACGATTGTCACGGGCCTGTTCGTTGCCATCTCCATGTGCACCGGCGGCGGTGCCTGGGACAACGCCAAGAAGTACATCGAGGAAGGCCATTTCGGTGGCAAGGGCTCCGATGCACACAAGGCGGCCGTGACCGGCGACACCGTGGGCGATCCCTACAAGGACACCGCGGGCCCGGCCATCAACCCGCTGATCAAGATCATCAACATCGTGGCGCTGCTGCTGGTGCCGCTGCTGTAAGACTGATCAGGACTGTTCTGCGCCAACCGCCGCCGCCAGTTCGGTGAGGTTGGCGCAGATGTCCGCCGCGCCGACCAGTTCCAGCACGCCACTCTGCCGCAGTGGCTCGCGCAAGGCCGGGTGGATGCCGCACAGCATCACGCGCACGCCGTGCCGGCGGAAGCGCTGGATCACCTCGATAAGCGTCTGCATGCCGGTGGCATCCATGAACGGCACGCGTCCCAGCCGCAGCACGATGGTCCGGATGCCCAGCGGCGCCCGTTCCAGCGTGCTTTCCAGCTTCTCGGCGGCGCCGAAGAAGAACGGGCCGTCGATGCGATAGACGAGCACGCTGGGTGGCAGCACTACCTGCGGCTCCGGCAATTCGCCGGCAACACCCGGTGGCGCCTCGCCAAACAGCTGCTGCTGTATCTGCACCGACTCGGCCATGCGCTTCATGAACAGCAGGGCAGCGATTACCACGCCGACATTGACGGCCACCACCAGGTCGACGAACACGGTGAGCAGGAAGGTCACCAGCAGCAGCAATCTGTCCGCGACCGGCGACCGGCGAAGCACCCGCATGAAATGCGGCACATCGCTCATGTTCCAGGCTATCGAGAACAGGATGGCCGCAAGCGCCGCAAGCGGTATGGCCGCGGCGAAAGGCGCCAGCAGCACGATGACCAGCACCAGGAACAGGGCATGCACGATGCCCGCGACCGGGCTGTTGGCGCCATTGCGGATGTTGGTCGCCGTGCGGGCAATGGCCCCGGTGGCGGCAAACCCGCCGAACAATGGCGCCAGCATGTTGGCGATGCCCTGCCCGACGAGCTCCTGGTTGGAGTCATGCCGCGTGCCGGCCATGCCATCGGCCACGACGGCGGTGAGCAGCGATTCGATCGCACCCAGCAGCGCAATGGCGAACGCTGGCCCGATGAGCTGCAGCGCGTCTCCAAGTGAAACTTCCGGAAAATGCAGGACGGGCAGCGCCCGCGGAATGCCGCCGAAGGCCGTGCCTATCGTGGCCACCGACGGAAACTGCCACAGAGCCTGCACCCCTGTTGCCAGCAGCATCGCCAGCAGCGGCGAGGGCACGCGGCGCAGGCCGGGAATGCGCGGCAGCAGGCGCGCGCCGGCCAGCACCACCAGCAGCGAGCCGATGCCGATTGCCGTGGTCGCCGGATCAAGCTGCGGCAATGCCTTCAGCAGCGACCACAGCTTCTCGTGGAAATGGAGACTGGTGCCCTGCGGATGCAGTCCGAAGAAGTCCTTCCACTGCCCCACCCAGATGATCACGGCGATACCCGAGGTGAAGCCGACGATGACCGGATTGGGAATAAAGCGGATCACGCCGCCGAGACGGGCCAGACCCATGGCCAGCAGGATGACGCCAGCCATCAGCGTGGCGATCTGCAGCCCCGCCACACCGTACTGCGCCGTGATGCCCGCGAGCACTGCGATGAACGCGCCGGTCGGTCCTGAAATCTGCACCCGCGTGCCACCGAGCAAGGCCGTAGCAACACCGGCGATGATGGCGGTGTAGAGCCCCTGCTCCGGCTTCGCACCGGAAGCAATCGCGAAGGCCATGGCCAGCGGCATCGCCACCACACCCACCACCACGCCGGCGATGACATTGCGCCACAGGTGCTCGTGGCGCAGCAGCCCCGCACGGTGGGCTTCGAGCAGGGCGATCATCGGGGATTGCCTGTGGGTATGGGGCTACCTGCCGGCGAGCCCGACGCTCAGGCGCGCCGCCGCGCGCCCGGGCGCGCGGCCTCTTCAGGCTGCCAGGGCTTGCCCGTGCGCACCTCGATGTAACCGCGGATGAGCCGTCGCAACACCTGCGACGGCGTGGCGTCTTCCTCGGCGCACAGGCGATCGAACACAGCCTTCTTGCGCGGATCGATGAGGATGGTCAGGCGGGCAGTGCGTTCTTCCGGCGGCAAGGACAACCTCCAACGGCAGGATCGATCCGGCACAGGATGTGCATTTGATGATAATATCATTATCATACGGTTACAATGAAGTCCGTCCGCACTGCTGATCCGAATCGCTGGCTGAGCCTTCCATGGAGCGGCACCGGCGAAGCAGGCACGGTCCGCGTGCTGCTGCGCGAGGACTCGCCCGCACGCGAGGAAATCCGGCGGCGGCTGCAGCGCGACGAAATGACCCAGCCATTCATCTTCGAAACCAATGGTGAGCGGCGGTTGCTCTTCTCCTGGAGCAGCGTCCAGAGCACGCTGCTGCGGCATGAGCCACGGGAACTGGTCGCCCAGTACACCCGCAAGATGATGGCCTTCCTGCTGATGAACCCGGCACCGCGCCGGCTGCTGATGCTCGGCCTGGGCGGGGGCGAACTGGCCCGCTTCTGTCATCACCGGCTGCCGCACACCGATATCACCGTCGTCGAGATCGATCCGGATGTCATCGCACTGCGCGAGGAGTTCTGCATCCCGGCCGACGATGCGCGCTTCCGCGTGGTGCAGGGCGACGGCGCGGACCATGTGCGCAGGCTGCACGAACCGGTGGACGCCATCCTGGTTGATGCCTTCGACCGCCACGGCATCGCGCCTTCGCTGGCCAGCGAGGATTTCTATCGCGCGGCCGCGGATGGCCTGGCGGAAGGCGGCGTGCTGGCCATGAACTACTGGGGTGACACCAACCGCTACGTGGACAATCTCAAGCCCGCCTCACAGGTGTTTGGCCGTAATGTCCGTCTGGTGACCGTGCCCAACGGCAACCTGATCCTGTTCGCAGCGCGGCAACCGCTGCCATCGGCCTGGAGTCCCGGCCTGGGACTGCGCGCCACGCGCCTGAAGCAGGTGCTGAAGCTGGACTTCCCTCATTACCTGCGCCGCATGTGCCAGGCGGAGAGCCATCTGTGACCACACTGCCTCCTTGTCCGAAGTGCGGCTCCACCCTCACCTACCAGGACAGCGCGGCCCTGGTCTGCCCGGAATGCGCCCATGAGTGGCAGCCCGGCGGCGCCCCGGAGCCGGCCATGGAGGCACGCGTGGTGCGCGACGCTGTCGGCAACGAGCTGCGCGATGGCGACTCGGTTATCGTGATCAAGGACCTGAAGGTGAAGGGGTCCTCGGCAGTCGTGAAGGTGGGCACCAAGGTCCGGGGCATCCGCCTGGCCGAAGGGGATCACGACATCGACTGCCGCATCGAAGGCATTGGCGCCATGGGTCTGAAATCGCAGTTCGTGAAGAAAGCCTGAGCGGCGGCAGACCCGGTGCCGGGTGGCCGGTACAATGACCTCGTGAAGATCCGCCGCCACCTGCACGCCGTGCTCGCGCTGATGCTGCCGCTGATGCTGCTGCGCGGCCTGCTGCCGCCCGGCTACATGGTGGCCACCGATGGCGAACTGCGGATCGTCATGTGCAGCGCCGGCCTGGCCGCACAGCCCGACACCGGCATTCCCGCGGACCACTCGCAGAGTCCCGACACCGGCAGTTGCCTGTTCGCCCATGCTGCCGGCTTCGCGCCCCCCAGCGCGGCGCCCTGCTGCCAGCTTGCGCCGCCCGCTCTTTCCTTCGACGTTCCCGTGCTGGCTCAGCGTCCGTTGGCCACCGGCCCATACCGTTTTGCCGCGGCCCGCGGACCTCCCCGCTACTCCTGAAAGCCCGTTTCCCATGACATCCCGGACCGGGGCATGCCCCTGGTCCTGATCGCAGCTTTCTGGAGATCCTGATGAACGCCATTGCCCGCGTGGCTGGCGCCGCGCTGCTAGCGACGCTGTTTGCCCTGCCCTGTCTTCCTGCAGATGCGCTCGCCCCTGGCGCGGACCCCACGCTCGACACGGTGGTGGTCACCGCCCAGCGCATCAGGGAGCAGCTCGATGCTGAGCGTTCCCTGACTCCGGGCGCCGTCACCACGCTGGACGGCAAGGACTCGTACCAGCGCAGCGTGACGCAACTTGCGGATCTGCTGCGCTATGTCCCCGGCGTCTGGGCGGAGAGCATCAGCGGCGGCGACGATGTGTTCTATTCCAGCCGTGGCTCGAACCTCGACTCCACGGACTACGACAAGAACGGCATCAAGTTCCTGCAGGATGGCCTACCCACCACCTCCGCCGACGGCAACAACCACAACCGCGCGGTCGATCCCCTGAGCGCGCGTTACGCCAGCATTGCGCACGGCGCCAACGCCTTGGCCTATGGCGCCAGCACGCTGGGCGGCGCCATCGACTTCACCACGCCCACCGCGCGCAACAGCGCACCGCTGAGCCTGTTCCTGTCCGGCGGCAGCAATGGCCAGCTGGATGCACGGCTGACGGCCGGCGCCGTCGGCGACACGCTGGACGGACTGGTCACTGCAGAAGCCACCAACTGGGATGGCTACCGCGACCACAGTGCGCAGGACAAGCAGGGCGTCTATGCCAACGGCGGCTGGAACTGGTCGGACAATTCCACATTGCGTGTGTATGGCGGCTGGATGAAAGCCGATACGCAACTGCCCGGCGGACTGACGCGCGAACAGGTGGCGAGCGATCCGGACCAGGCCAATCCGGCCGCCCTCACGGGCGAATACGGCAAGAAGGTGGAGACCTGGCGTGTAGCCGCAAAGAACAGCTGGTCGCTGGATGAAAAGAGCAGCATCGAGCTGGGTGCCTCATACGAGCACCAGTCCCTCTACCATCCCATCGTGGACCGGGTACTGGTCGACTTCGACGGCCCGGGCCCTGCCCCGCCGGTGGAGGTGTTCAGCCTGCTCATCCAGACCGACCACGAGGACCTTGGCGCAATGTTCCGCTTCCGGCGCACCCTCGGCGATCATCAACTGCTGCTGGGCGCCAACTTCGGTGACGCCTCAGTGAAAGGCGGCAACTACCGAAATCTCAACGGCCAGCCCAATGGCCTGACCGAGTACATCGACAACAGCGCCACAAGCCTGGAGCTGTTCGCCCTGGACCGCTGGAGTTTTGCGGACCAATGGACGCTGGTGTACGGCGCGCAGTTCGTCGATGCCAGCCGCAATGTCAGCACCACCGACGCCTTCAGCGGCGAGGTGCGCAATCCAAAGGCAGACTACTCGACTGTCAATCCGCGCATTGGCGTGATCCGCGCATTGGGCGCGCAGAACGAGTGGTATGCCAGCGTCAGCCGTGCATACGAACCACCCACTACCTTCCAGATGGAAGACGACGTGCGCGGCAACAACCAGACGCTCGATGCCATGCACGGCACGGTGGGCGAGATCGGCCTGCGCGGCAACACCGGCACGGAGGCCGTGCGCTGGAACTGGGACGTGTCCGTCTACTATGCGGATATCCGCGACGAGATCCTCTCGGTGGACGATCCCGCGGCGCCCGGCAACAGCCTGGTCACCAACATAGACCGCACCACGCATGCCGGAATCGAGGCGCTGCTGGGCGCAAGCTTCCTGCTGGGCGGCGGCGAGCATCGCATCGAACCACTGCTGAGCGTGACCCTGAACCACTTCCGCTTCGACTCCGACCCCGCCTGGGACAACAACACCCTGCCGGCTGCACCGGAATACTTCGCGCGCGGCGAACTGATGTACAGAAATGCACGCGGCTACTTCGCCGGACCGACATTCGATTTCGTAGGCAGCCGTTACTCGGACTTCGCCAACAGCTACAAGGTGGGCGCCTATGGCCTGATGGGCCTGCGTGCCGGCTTCACCAGTCCGCGCTGGGAAATCTTCGGCGAGCTGCGCAACCTGCTCGACAGGAAGTACATCGCAACCGTTGGCGTGATGAACGAGAGCGCCGCGGATGCAGCCGTGCTTTACCCCGGCGCACCGCTGTCGGCCTACGCCGGAATCCGCTACCAGTTCTGAGGAATGAACATGACTCCCGCGAACTCATCATTGTACCGCGCCCTGTGGCGCTGGCATTTCTATGCCGGACTGTTCGTCATTCCCTTCGTGCTGGTGCTCTCGCTGAGCGGTGCGATGTTCCTGTTCAAGCCGCAGATCGAGCGCTGGGAGGAGCGCGCCTTCCAGGGGCTGCCAACCACCGCAGCGGTGCCTCCCAGCGCGCAGGTGGCAGCGGCGCTGGCCGCTTTTCCTGGCGCCACCCTGCACAGCTACAGGCTGCCGCAACGGGCAGGCGACGCGGCAATGATCCATCTCGCACTCGCGGATCACCAGCCCATGCGCGATGTATTCGTCTCGCCGCAGGGCGCGGTGGTCGGCAGCCTGGATCCGGATGCGCGCATCGCCGAGGTCGTGCGCCGCATCCACGGCCAGCTGCTGCTCGGATCCCGCGGCAGCTGGCTGGTGGAGCTGGCCGCCAGCTGGGCCATCGTGATGATCGTCACCGGTTTGTACCTGTGGTGGCCGCGCGGTCGCGGGCTCGCTGGCGTGCTGTGGCCACGGCGCCGCTTCCTGCTGCGCGACCTGCATGCGGTGACCGGCTTCTGGGTGGCCGGTTTCGTGCTGGTGCTGCTGGTCACTGGCCTGCCGTGGGCCGGGGTATGGGGCAAAGCCTTCAGCGCGCTGCGCACCCAGATGGGCTGGGTGCAGGGCGCCTCGGACTGGAGCATCGGCGGCACGCCCGCTGTGGCCGACCAGCACAGCGGCCATGAACACTCGGCCATGCACGCCGCCCATGCACATGCCGGCGACCTGTCTGCCCTGGACCGCTTCGTGCCGATGGCTGCCGCGGAAAACCTCGCCTTTCCCGCGCTGGTGCTGGCGCCGGGCGCACCGCAATTCGACAGCGCCCCCTCGCCGAACTGGATCATCAAGTCCGACGCCCAAAATCGGCCGCTGCGCCAGACCATCCAGCTGGACGCAGACACGGGCGCGGTGATTTCCCGCGAGCGTTTCGCGGACCAGCATCCCGTGGACCGCGTCGTGGGCTACGGCATCGCCTGGCATGAAGGCCAGCTGTTCGGCTGGATCAATCAGCTGATTGGCGTGTGCACGGCGCTGGCCCTGGCCACGATGAGTGTCACGGGATTCCTGATGTGGCGCCGGCGCCGGCCGGCTGGCGAACTTGGCGCGCCAGCACTGCCACGTGACGCGCGCAAGCCAGCGGTCATTGCAGTAATCACTCTGGCGCTCGCAGCAGTGCTGCCGCTGCTGGCAGCCTCACTGCTGCTGTTATGGATGTTCGACCAGCTTCTGCCGCGGGTCAGTCCAGCTGCTGCTGCCTGGTTGGGCCTGCATCGAAGCCGCGGGGCGCGCTGACGCTGGCTTCCAGCCAGGCAGCGATTGCTCCAGCGCCGCGGCGGGCGGCGCCCACAGGATCTCCGCCCACGGATTCCGCGAACGCCGCGCGCTGCAACGCCAGGAACTCTGCATGCCGTGCAGGCGCCCTTTCGATTGCGGGCAGCAGCAGCTTCGTGCTGTCGAGCACTTCACCAAGCGTCCACAACCGGTAATTCGGATCCTGCTGCCAGGCCACACCATGGGCATTGAGGAAGACGCAGGGGCGCGGACGGGCAAGGAACTCATAGACCTGGCTGCTGACATCCCCGAGATACACATCGGCGGCGGAGGTATAGGTCATGTCGACCAGCCGGTCCGAGTCCAGGTCGATGATGACGCGGTCATCCATCGCCAGCGCCTGGATCTGCGCCTTCATGGCTGCAGGGGCATTCTGAAACAGGCGGATATGCGGGGCGACGATCAGGTTAAAGCGGTCCTGCCCGCGGAAGAGGTCAATGACTTCGCGGCCCATTGCCGGCCACGATGAGAACTCGGGACGAAAATGCGGCGCGTACAGCACCGTGGGACGGTCATTGCGGAACAGCCCAGCCCGCCGGCTGCCGAACCTGTGCATCAGGTCCATTTTCACGTAGCCATTCGTCGCGTAATGGCCCGGCCGGATCGTGCCTTCCTGCAACATGCGACGCTCGCTCTTTTCTCCCGCCACCAGCACGAAATCGAAATACCGGTCGCGCGGATCAAAGGTGACCGCGCGATCACCTGCACCATGCGGCGTGAAGATCAGCCGGGTCCGCCCGGAGAGGAAATGCCGCAGGATGGTGCTGGTGCGCTCGGGCACCACGATGGCATCGAAGCTGCGCAGCCATGGTAGCGCGGCCAGCAAGCGCGGGATGCGTCCCTGGCCCGGAATCCAGCCCAGCGAATGCAGGGGCCGCAGCAGCGCCGGCAGCGACAACTCGCGCACTGGCGGTGAGAACCCCGGATACACGGACCTTACGGTGTCGATGCAGCCCAGATGCCGCTGATCCGAAACCGCCACCTCGATCTGCCAGCCGGGACGCAGCGCCGCCAATTCCGCAGCCAGCGGCAAGGCGTGAAAGACATGGTGGTGCTCACCAACGAAGAGAAAAAGAACACGCATTGCGTCTGCATTCTTCGGTCACGCCCACGGGGCAGCGATTCCGCGCAGGATGCTGGCGCTCCGCGGGTTTGTCGAGTGCTGCGGATCAGGCAGCGAGGTTCAGCGGCTGGGGGCGTCCCACGGCGTAACCCTGCAGATAGTCGACGCCCATGCTCCGCGCCGCCTCGAGGCCCGCGGCATCCTCGACCTGCTCGGCGATCACCCTGAAATTGAGGGATCGTGCCAATTTTATCGTTGCCGTGACCATGGCCTGGTTGACGCTGTCCCGCGCCAGGTTGCGCATGAAGGAGCCGTCGATCTTCAGGAAATCCATGGGCAGGTTCTTCAGGCTCGAGAAGGAGCCCAGGTCGCTGCCGAAATCATCGAGCGCGAACTGGCAGCCCATGCCATGCAGCACCCCGACGAAACGGCGCGCTGCATCGAGATTGGCCGCCACCGAGGCCTCGGAGATCTCGAAGCAGATCTGGGCCGGTTCGACGCCGCTGCGGTCGAAGCACTCCACCACGAACTCCAGGAACTGCGAATCCGCCAGCGTCTGGCCCGAGACGTTCAGCGCCAGCGTACGGTTCGGGGCCAGCGCGATCGCGCCGCGGCCGAGGGCCGTCAGCGTGGTCTGGATCACCCAGCGGTCAACCAGGCCCATCAGCCGGTAGCGCTCCGCGGCCCGCACCAACTCGATGGATGCCAGGTCCTGGCCATGTTCATCGGCCAGCCGCACCAGCACTTCCATCGCCGGGCCGCCGCCATTCTCGCCATAGGCCGATACGATAGGCTGCCAGTACAGCCGGAAACTGCTGTCACGCAGTGCCACCTGCAGCGTGCGCAGCCAGTGGATCTCCCCGCTCTGCCGCGCGGCCACTTCATCGCGCGCGGAATACACCACCACCTTGCCGGCGCCCTGCTTCTTCGCCACGTAGCAGGCGGAGTCCGCGGCCGCCAGCATCTCCTCCACCGAGCCGCTGTCGCGCGCCAGTTCCAGCAAGCCGATGCTGGTGCCGATGCTGTGGATACGGTCACGCCAGACGAAGCGGTGCTCCCCGACCTCGCGCGCCAGGTCATCGGCGATCTGCCGGCCCTTCTGCAGCGGACAGCCCGTGAGCAGCAATGCGAACTCATCGCCGCCCAGGCGCGCCACCGTATCCGAGTCACGCACCCGCTCGCGCATCAGCTTCGCCACTTCGCGCAGCAGGCTGTCGCCGGCCTGGTGCCCGGCGCTGTCATTGACCTGCTTGAAGTGATCCAGATCGACGAAACACAGCACGTGCATGCCATCGCCGCGCCGCGCTGCATCCAGCGCCTCGCCCAGCCGGTGCTCGAACTCGCGGCGGTTCACCAGGCCGGTGAGCGGATCGTGCGTGGCCTGGTAGGACATCTGCCGCGTGAGGCCGCGCAGTTCAGTCACGTCGTGCAGCATCACCACTGCGCCGGTGATCTCCTCGGAGGCATTGTCGCGGCTGCGCAGCGGCGATGCCGTCAGTTCGATGGAACGTTCGGAGCCGGCGCGACGCGCCAGCAGGAAAGCCCGCCGCCCCAACCCCACGGTAGTCGTGCCGCGCAGCGCGAGATCCACGGGATCCTTCAGCAGCTTGCGGTCCGTGTCATCGACCAGCGTGATCACCTGGTCCAGCGTCTTCTGCAGCAGGACATCGACGCCGTTGCCCAGCAGCACAGCCGCTGCCGGATTGGCGTAGTCGATGCGGCCTTCGTGATCCATGGTGATCAGCGCCTCGCCCAGCGATTCCAGCGCCAGCCGCGCCCGCGAACGCGCGCCAAGTTCGAAGATGCCGGTGGCGCCGGAGGCAATGGTGCTCACCGTCTGCGTCGGGATCACCTCGACGCCTGATATCAGCAGCGCCCTGCTGCCTTCATGGTCGATCAGCGAGGTGCTGATCTCCAGGCGGCTCAATTGCCCCTGCATGCCGATGAGATCTATCTCGAAGCGTGTCGGGCTCTCCTCCCCCGCCAGGCTGCGCTGCAGATTGCCGGATACCAGATCAGCCTGTTCCGGAGGCACGAGGTCGATGAGGCGCCGGCCGATCACATCCATGCGATCCACGCCCAGCAGGTCCGCGAACTGGGGATTGGCATAGATGATGGCATCCCGATGCAGCAGGATGACCTCGTGCACACGATCGCCAATCTGCGCGAACAGCTGGCCGCCGCTGGAAGTGCTTGCAGGCGTGCTGCGGCGGATCCTGTACAGCAGCTGGTTGACGGCCGCCGACAGTGCGGTCAGTTCCGGATGGTCGGTGTCGAAGTCCACCCGTTCCGGCAGCCGCCCGCCATTGGCGACGGACTGGATCTGCCGGGACAGCCTTGCCACCGCCCGCATGTCGCGCAACTGGAACAGCCACAGGACCAGCAGGACCAGCGCGGCAAAGGCGAACAGCATGCTCAGCAGCGCCAGCACGGACATTATTTGGCCTGGAAGTAGGACATGGGTCGTGGAATGCGCAACCAGAATAGCCTAGTCGCTGTTTGGCAACAGGGCCGGTTGTACATAACCGGCAGCTAAGTTGCTGGCGGGATTGAACTATTAAGATCAGCTGCCTGATATTCTTGGCAGGAAGGACAAAAACCCGTAACGTTCCCTCCCCCGTGGCCGCCGCTGATTAAGTAATGTCCTTCCAGCTCAACGCGCGTACGCAAATGACCTACCAGCAGGTTCGCGCCTGGAACGTGCTGGCGCCCGAAGTGCTGGATGTTTTCGAGCGGCTGCCGCGTGAGCGCTTCGTGCCGGAAGCCTGGCGCAATGCCGCCTACGGCGACTTCCCCGTCCCGCTGGGCGACGGCCAGCGCATGCTGCGGCCCTCCGTGGTCGGACGGCTGCTGCAGGCCGGTGCCCCGCGCACCGGCGATCGGGTACTGGAGATCGGAACCGGCTCCGGTTACCTCACGGCCTGCCTGGCTTTGCTGGCGGCGCAGGTCACCAGCCTGGAAATCCGCGCGCCGCTGGCCCAGCGCGCCCGCCAGAACCTGCTCTCTGCAGGCATTGGCAATGCCGAGGTGGAGGAAGCCGACGCATTCGCCTGGAATGGCGGTGCTGCGCGCTTCGATCTGGTGATCCTTACCGGCTCGCTGCCCTGCTATGACACCCGTTTCGAGACGCTGCTGCGCCCCGGCGGCCGCCTGCTGGCCATCACGGGCGAAGAACCTGTAATGGAAGCCGTGCTGGTGAGACTGGACAGTGCAGGAAAGCGCAGCAGCCAAGGCCTGTTCGAAACCGTGGTCGAACCTCTGACCCACGCCCAGTCCGTGCCGGGCTTCAGCTTCTGAAGGCCCTGCGCAGGGAACTTGAACGGACCGTTCTGCTCTTACTCTGGATTCAACAAAAGCTTCGGGAAAAGCCACCAATGAAACGCGGATTCCTCCGGTCTTGCCTGGGCGCTGTTGCCACCATGACGTTCGTCGCTGCACCCAGCTACGGCGTCGATCTCCTTGCCGTCTACGACCAGGCGCTGGTCAACGATCCGCAGATCCGCGAGGCCGAGGCCACGCGCCGCGCCGACCGCGAAGTGCGGCCGCAGGCCATTGGCGCGCTGCTGCCACAGCTCAACGGCAATGCCGGCAAGAACCGCCAATGGAGCGATGGCACCGGCTACCAGCAGTTCGTGTTCGTCGATCCCGTCACCGGCGCCACCAATCTGCAGACCTCTGCGGCCGGCGGCGACAGCATCAACACCACCAAGAGCTGGGGCCTGACCGCCCGCCAGAGCGTGTTCTCCTGGGCGAACTGGACAAACCTGCGCATGGCCAACCACGAGGTGGCGCAGGCAGAGGCCGACTACATGGTCGCCATGCAGTCGCTGGCGCAGCGCGTGGCGCAGCAGTACTTTGCCGTGCTGCAGGCACACGACACGCTCGAAGCCGTCGAGGCCGCACGCGAGGCAGTGCAACGCCAGCTGGACCAGTCCGAGCGCCGCTTCGAGGTGGGACTGATCGCCATCACCGACGTGCAGGATGCCCGCTCCGCCCGCGACGACGCGGCTGCTGCCGTCATCGCCTCCAAGCGTGCACTGGCCAGTGCCGAGGAGCAGCTGCGCGCCACCATCGGCGAGAAGCCGGATTCGCTGAATGAGCCGGCCGAGAACATGCCGCTGGTTTCGCCGAACCCTGCCTCGGAAGACGAATGGGTGAAGATCGCGATGGAGCAGAATCTCTCTCTGGTCTCCAGCCGGCTGGCGGCCGATATCGCGCGCGATCAGGTCAAGGGTACCTATGGCAATTTCATGCCGCAGGTGGACCTGGTAGCCGGACGCACCTTCTCGGACGCAGATGGCAAGCGCACGCAGGCCGGACAGGACACGATCAACGCGAACGAAGCCTACGGCAAGTCCGTATCGCTGCAGATCACCATGCCGCTGTTCACCAGCGGCACCAACCTGTCCCGCACCCGCCAGAGCCAGTACCGCTGGATCGCCGCCAAGGAGCGGCTGGAACGCACCTCGCGCAACACCGAGCGCACGGCGCGTGATGCCTACCAGAGCGTGACCAGCGAAATGGCGCGCGTGCAGGCGCTGAAGCAGGCAGTGGAGTCGTCGCAGACCTCGCTGGCTGCCAACGAAGCCGGCTATGAAGTCGGCACCCGCACCAGCGTCGACGTGCTGGCCGCGCGGCGCCAGCTGATCCAGGCGCAGACGAACTACTCTGGCGCGAAGTATTCCTACCTGAACAACATCATCACGCTGCGCCTTGCGGCGGGTGACCTCGATCGCAGCGTGATCGAGGAGATCAACCGCTGGCTGACGGTGCCCGTGCTGCCGCCGGCGCGTGATACTCCCCCGCCAGCTGCACCAGCCCAGCAATAGCTGAAAACGCCCGCGCCGCGGCGCCGCGATTGGCGGCTACTGCGGCTGCGGCGCGTGCGCCCATGGCCTGTGCCAGCGGCGGATCATCCAGAAATTCCTGCAGCGACCGCGCCAGGCTGTCGCCGTCGCGCACACGCCGCAGTGCTCCGCATTCTTCGAGCAGGCGCGCAACATCCGGTGAACTGGATGTAGAGGGACCGGCCAGCACCGGCTTCGCCAGCGCAGCCGGCTCCAGCAGATTGTGTCCGCCCACTGGTACCAGCGTGCCGCCCACGAAGGCCGCGTCGGCCGCCGCATAGCACAGCAGCAACTCACCCAGCCTATCCACCAGCAGCACACTGGTACTCATGTCGACTGCGTGGCCGGATGTGCTGCGCACGCTGGCAACATCCTGCGCAGCGAGCCACTGCGCCACCGGCGCGAATCTCTCCGGTCGTCGCGGCGCCAGCACCAGCAGTGGAGGCGGCCGCCCGCTCGCCATCGCCGCCACTTCCAGCTGACGCTGTGCCTCGAGGCACATGCCCTCCTCGCCTTCGTGCGTGCTGCCTGCGACCCACATCGGCCTTGCAGGAGCCACGCCTGTGCGCAAGGCGGCACCCTGCTGCAGGATGTCCTCCGGCAGCGGCATGTCGAACTTCAGGTTGCCGGCCACCGCCACTCGCGCCGGATCCGCGCCCAGCTTGACGAAGCGCGCGCCATCCTCCGCGCTCTGCGCTCCGACCCAGCCGAAGGCGCGAACCGTCTGCTGCATCAGCACCGATGCCCAGCGCCGGTAACGCCTCAGCGAGCGCTCGGAGACCCGGGCGCTGACCAGGGCCATGGGAATCGAACGGGACGCGGCTGCAGCGATGAGGTTGGGCCACAGTTCGGTCTCGATGACCACCAGGGCACGGGGGCGGATTGCATCGAGGAAGCGTCGTGCGGAACCGGGCAGGTCCCAGGGCGCAGGCAGAACCGTGAGCTGCGGCCAGGTGACCTGCGGGAACAGTGCTCGGGCCCGTCCGAGGCCGGCTGCCGTGCCGACGGTCACCAGCAGGGGCAACTGCGCATGGCGTTCGCGCAGCAATGCCAGCAGTCCCGTCAGTGCCCGCACCTCTCCCACCGACGCGGCATGCAGCCACAGCGGCTGGTCATCCCGCCTTGCCAGATGCCATGCGAGATGGCCTGCGAAGCTGCTGCGCAAAGCCGGTTCACGCCGGCCTCGCCACCACAGGGCCAACGCGTACCACGGCAGCCAGAGGCGCAGCAGCAGCGTGTACAGCGCGCGCGACATCAGAAATAGGCTGCGAGCAGGCATTGCCACTGCGCATCGTCGAAGCGGCGCTGCGGCCGGGCATCCTCCAGCTTGTCGAGCGAGCGGCGCAGCCGCGCGAGATTTGCATCCCGCCACATTCCCGGTGTGCGGCGCGTGCAGCGGTCGAAATCCACCAGGAATACTTCCGTGTCGCCGCGCAGCAGGATGTTGTGGGCATTCAGGTCGGCGTGGCACAGCCCGTGATCGTGAAAACGGCGGATGCAGCGGCCGATGGCAGCCCAGACCGTCAGGCCGACATCGTCTGCCGCCAGGCGCTGCGCCAGCGAAATGGTGTCGGGCAGATACTCGGTGATGAAGTCGGCGGTGTAGGTCGGGCCATCGCGTTCGTAGCGGGCCGCCACCGGCAGGGGAACCGGCAGGCCTGTGCCATGCAGGCGCAGGTTCAGCTGCAGTTCGCGCACGGGCCGTGTGCGTGCCTCGCCCGTCCACAGGAAACGGTCAGCGGCCAACTGCGCCATCAGCCCACCGCGGCGGTAGTGGCGCAGCACATAGCGCCGGCCACCATGCTCGAACAGCAGCGTGGCTCCGCGGCCTGGAGCCGTGCCCACGACAGCGTTGCGCGCCATCCAGTAGCGGGGCTCGAACCACACCGGCGCCGCTTCAACGCCTGCGGCGGCATTGCACAGTACGGCGCCGAAACCGCCGGGGCCACGCGTGGCAGTACGCAGCAGCCGCAGTGAAGCCTCACCCGCAGCACTCATGGCGAGGAGCCGGAGGGAAAGAGGCTCAGCGACGCAGGGTGTATTCGGCGCCGCAGTAGGGGCACTTGGCGCTGCCGGTCTGCTCGATGGGCAGATAGACCCGCGGATGGGAATTCCACAGTGTCATCTCGGGCATGGGACAGGACAGAGGCAGGTCCGAAGCCTCCACCTCGTAGCTTTGCGAGGCGTTGGCCGGAAGCAGGGAGGTGGGCGCAGGCATGGGCGGCATTATACGGATTCGCCCTTGGCGGCGTCCTCCCCCATGGTGTTATTCCACACGGCGGCGACCGACGCACGACGGGCCGCGAAATCCGCCGCTGGCACCGACCCGGAAAGGCTTTCGAGGGAGCGGCGATGCGCCGCCTGCCGATAGGCCTGGTACGCCGCCACCAGTTCATCCACCTGCTGCTGGGGCACCAGCGCCGCCGAGGCCACCGACTCCAGCTGCCGGATGGTGTCGGAGAAATGGACCACCGGCGGGTACTCGTCCGCCCAGCGCAAAGCCCAGTACTGGGCCAGGAATTCTATGTCGGCTATGCCGCCGCGATCCTGCTTCAGGTCGAACTGCCCGGGCTGGGCACTGGAGAGCTCGCGCCGCATTCGCTCACGCATCTCGGTAACTTTTTCGCGCAGGTCCGCCCGGCGCACCGCGTTGCGCAACACCTCCAGCCGCAGCGCCTCAATGCGCGCGCGCAATGCCACGTCACCCGCCACGGTGCGTGCATGCAGCAGGGCCTGGTGCTCCCAGGTCCACGCCTCCTCGAACTGGTAGCGGCGAAAAGCCTCGAGGCTGGTCACCAGCATGCCGCCCTTGCCGGATGGCCGCAGCCGCACATCCACTTCGTACAGCCGGCCAGCCGAAGAATGCATGGTCAGCAGATGGATCAGGCGCTGCGCGTAGCGCAGGAAGAAGACCTGGTTGTCCACCGGCGCGGCGCCATCGGTTTCCTGCGTGCCGCCGCTGGAGTCATGCAGGAACACCAGGTCCAGGTCCGAGCCATAGCCGAGCTCGAAGCCGGCGAGCTTGCCGTACCCCAGTGCAGCAATTCGCACCGCACGATGCGTGCCCATCTCCCCGACGCAACCCGGCGCGCCCAGCTGCGCGGTGATCTGGCGCCAGGCGGACGCCATCGCGCGCTCCAGGATGATCTCGGCGATTTCAGTAAGCCGGTCGCTGACGGACATCAATGGCAGCCGCCCGGACAGGTCGGCCAGCGCCACGCGGAATACCGCGGCCTGCTTGAAGCGGCACATGGCTTCCACTTCGCGGTCGATATCCTCTTCCGCCACTTCCTCCAGCCGATGTCCCAGTTCGACCTCCAGCATGGCGCGGTCCGGCAGCGATTCGGCCCAGCGCCCGTCGATCAGTTCATCGAGCAACACGGGGCTGCGTGCAATCTGCGCGGCGAGAAAATCACCGTAGCCGCACACCTGCACCAGCCGCTCACGCGCGGTGCGGTTCTCCACCAGCAACGAGAAATATGCCGAACGCTGGCCGATGGCTTCCAGCACCGAGAAGACCCGACGCAATACTTCCGGATCACGTGCCGCCTGCTCACCGGCCAGCAGCAGCTCCAGCAGCATCTTCAGCCGCTTGCGGCCCGTCTCATCGAGCTGGCGCAGGCGACTGCCGCCGCACAGCTGTTCCAGCTGCGCCAGCAATGCCGGTGCGTCGCTGCTGAATGCCGTGAGCTGCTCCAGCAGCAGCTCGCGCGGCATGGCCGGCTCCCACAGTGGCGACAGGTCGAGGCTGTTGCGCGGACCGGCGGGCGCACCCGCATCGGCGAACAGCGCCGCGAAGTGGCCTGCCACGATCTGCCGTTGCTGCGCCAGCTGCGTGCGCAGCGCTGCGGTATCGGGGAAGCCCAGCGCCAGCGCGATGCGCGTGGCGTCGTCGGCATTGGCCGGAAGCGAATGCGTTTGCGCATCGCCGAACTCCTGTACGCGGTTCTCCACCCGCCGCAGGAATTCATAGGCCACGCCCAGTTCGCTGATCACTTCCGGCGGCAACAGTCGCGCAGCGGCGAGCCTTGGCATCACCGTCAGCAGCGAAGGCTGGCGCAGCGCGGCGTCCTGCCCGCCCCGCACCAGCTGGAAAGTCTGCACGATGAATTCGATCTCGCGGATGCCGCCCGCGCCAAGTTTCAGGTTCCCGGCCTGTTCGCGGCGCGCCACATCCCGGCTGATCAGCGCCTTCATTTCGCGCAGTGAATCGAACACGCCGAAATCCAGGTAGCGCCGGTACACGAACGGCCGCAACACATCGCGGCGCAGCGGCTCGAATGCGGCGGCATGTGTCAGCGCGCGCGCCTTCACATAGGCATAGCGCTCCCAGTCGCGGCCATGGGACTGCAGGTAGTCTTCCAGGAAGGCAAAACTGACGGCCAGCGGACCACTCTCGCCGAAGGGACGCAGGCGCATGTCCACGCGGAACACGAATCCATCGTCCGTGGCCGCGTCCAGCAAGCGGATCAGCAGCCGCCCCTGGCGCGTGTAGTACTCCTCCAGCGGCAACACGGCTGGCCCGCTGGTGTCACCGCCCTGCGGAAACACGAACACCAGATCCACATCCGAGGAGAAGTTCAGTTCGCCCCCGCCGAGCTTGCCCATGCCCAGCACGATCAGCCCTTCGTCGGCGCGTGGTGGTCCGCCGTGGCGGCCGGCCAGCAATGCGGCGGACAGGCGCTCGGCCACGACAATTGCCTGTTCGGCGAACCAGGAGGTCTCGCGCAGCGTCGATCCGGTGGGAGACAGCCCGGCGATATCGCGCCATGCAATGCGCAGCATCTCGCGGCGGCGCCAGCGGCGCAGCGCGCGCGAAGCCTCCGCTTCGTTGTCTGGCGATCCACTCTGCAGCTGCTCGCCCTGCGCGGCGTATTCCGCTGCACTGGTGGGCGCAGCCAGCCGGCCGCCGCGCCACAGCTCGCCCAGCGCTGCAGGATCCTGGCATAACGACTGCTGCACGAAGTTGCTGCCCAGCAGTACCTGCCGCGCCTGGCGCAGCAATTCCGGCTCCGCCTGCAACAGCTGCCAGGCTTCCGGTGCCAGTTCACGCAGCTGCGTCAGCTTTCCTTCCAGCAGCTGCTCCGGGTCGAAATCCACGCGAAGGACTCCCTAGAGCTCGATCACTCCGCCGTCGACGAAGAGGTCCACGCCGGTGATGAAGCTGGCTTCGTCCGAGCTGAGGAACAGTACGGCACGCGCGATTTCTTCCGGCTCGCCCATGCGGCGCATCGGGGTATTGGCGATCATGCGCTCGCGCAGCGCATCCACTGCCGCCGGGCTCATGCCTACATTGCGGTTGATGATGGGTGTCTCGGTGGGGCCCGGGCTGACCATGTTCACGCGGATTCCCTGCGCCACCAGTTCCACCGCGAAGATGCGCGCCACGGCGCGCAAGCCCGCCTTGGCCGCGGCGTAGATGACATTGCCGGGCACCGCAAGCGTGCTGCCGATCGAGCCGGTGAACACGATGGCGCCGCCCTTGCCCATCAGCGGCAGCGCCTTCTGCGCGGCAAAGAAGCAGCCGCGCAGGTTCACGTCATGCACCTCGTCCCAGCGTTCCGGCGTCACCTCCGGAATCGGCGCAAAGGTGCCGATTCCCGCATTCACGAACAGCACATCGATGCGTCCGTGGCGCGCCTGCACCGCGGCGATCACGGCATCGCTGCTGGCCGGATCGCCGATATCGGCGCGGATGCCCAGCGCGCCAGCGCCCAGCTCCTTCTCCACCTCGCCCAGGGTCTTCGGATCGCGGCCAGTGATGACCACCTTCGCGCCCTCGGCCGCATAACCCACTGCGGCCGCGCGACCGATGCCGCTGTTCCCGCCAATCACCAGTGCAACCTTGTCCCGGAATCGCATGCTCATCGCGCGCTGCCTCTAGAAAAGCGGATTGGTATTGACCGGATTGGCCGGCACTTCCATCAGCACGTCCCAGTGCTCGAGGATCTGGTTGCCATCGGTGCGGAAGATGTCGACGACAGCCAGGCCCAGGTCGGCCGGATGCCGCTTCACGTGCACATGGCACACCACGAAATCACCATCGACGAAGGCGCGATGGATTTCGGTGCTGGCCTGCGGCGAGCGCACGCGGATCATGTCGAGGAAGGACTTCAGCGCCTCGCGCCCCGGCGGCGCCAGTGAACTGTGCTGCACATATGCGGGAGAAATGTACTGCTCGACCTTCGAGGAATCCTGTGCGATCAGCACTTCGCGGTACATCTCCAGCACGAAATCCAGCTTGCGTTGCTCTTCCGCCGTGCGTGACATCCCCACACCCCTCTGCAGTTCACGGACGCAATGGCAGACCCAGCGCGCGCGCCACCGGCTCGCTGCGGATCTCGCCATCAGCCACATTGAGGCCCCGCCGGAAATGCGGGTCGGCGCTCAGCGCACCGGCAACACCCTTGTCTGCGAGGGCCTTTATATAGGGCAGTGTGGCATGCGTCAGTGCCGCCGTCGACGTACGCGGCACCGCACCTGGCATGTTGGTCACGCAGTAATGCACCACGCCCTCATCAATGTACGTGGGCGCATCGTGGCTGGTAGGCCGGCTGGTCTCGAAACAGCCGCCCTGGTCGATGGCAATGTCCACGAGTACAGAGCCGGCGCGCATGCCCGCGACCATGGCCCGTGTCACCAGCCGCGGCGCGGCTTCGCCGCGGATCAGCACTGATCCCACCACCACGTCGGCATCACGCACCAGCCGCTCCACGGCATCGCGCGTGGAGTATTCGGTCTTCAGGGCAAGGCCCGACTCGGCCGAGAGTTGGCGCAGGCGCGGCAGTGAACAATCCACGACGGTGACGTCGGCTCCCATGCCCAGTGCCATCTGTGCAGCGTGTCCACCTGCCACCCCTCCACCGAGTACCGTCACGCGCGCCGGCAGCACGCCAGGCACACCGCCCAGCAGGAGTCCCGCGCCACCCTGCGCCTTCATCAGGCATTGCGATGCCACCGCAATGGACATGCGGCCGGCGATTTCGCTCATCGGAGCCAGCAGTGGCAGCGAGCCATCGGCCGCCGTGATGGTCTCGTAGGCAATGGCCGTGACGCCGCTGGCCATCAGCAGCTCGGCCTGCGGCCGGTCGGCCGCCAGATGCAGGTAGGTGAACAGTGCCTGGCCGGAACGCAACCGCCGGCATTCTTCCGGTTGTGGCTCCTTGACCTTGACGATCAGCTCGGCGCGATCGAACAACGCCTCCACCTGCGGATTGATGCGGGCGCCGGCGGCGATGTAGGACTGGTCGTCGAATCCCGCCCCCTCCCCGGCACCGGCCTGCACCTCTACGTCGTGCCCGGCGGCGGCCAGTTCACGCACGCCTGCCGGGGTGAGCGCGACCCGGTACTCGCGATTCTTGATCTCCCGGGGAACTGCTATGCGCATCGATGAGCCCTCCGGAAACCGCGCCCGGAAATTTCGAGACGCGGCGTGTTCAATTGGCAACGGACAAAAAAAAGCCCCGTCAGAGACGGGGCTAAAATATAACGTGGAAACGGGGGGTCTTGTTCCACGACTATCGAGACGCAACCGGTGAAAACACCGTCAGTCTCGAGGCGGAATACTACCGCAGCGGGCGCTTGGACGTAATGACATTTTTATTGCTACGCGTCACAAACCCGAGGTTCTGCCGATACTGCCGTCTGCAACCAGGAGTCCGGGGCGGCCCAACTGGGCATGCTGCATCGCAATAGCCTCATCCTCCCGGCGCACAGCCTCCCGCAGGAAGTTGAGCAGCGGGGCCGCTTCGGGCGCCCGGGCCTTCTGGCCCAGCATCATCACCCGGGCCACGGGATCGAACACCGGACCGCAGGCCAGCACCCGCCCGGCCCGCATGTGGGAGGCGATTTCGATATCGAAAAACACGCCCACGCCCCGCCCCGCAAGGATCATCTGCAGCAGCACATCCATGAACGGCGGCCGGCCGACGATGTGCGCGGGGGAAACGCCCTTGCGGGCAAACTGCTCCAGCGTCCACTGGGTGAAACGGAAATGATCCGGCAGTAGCAGGAAGGGCAGTTCATCGAGCTGGCGGATGCCCTGCAGCACGGGCCGCACCAGCTTCGGTGCGCCGTACAGCGAGCAGTTGATGCGCGAGATCACCTCGGCATCGCCGGCATCGGCGTAGTCCGGCAATCCGCCGGTAAACAGCAGGACGTCGGTTTCCCCGCGCCGCACGGCGTTCGCGCCTTCCAGCGTAGGGGAAAAGGAAACGAACTCCAGTTCGATATTCGGGTGCGTTTCCTGGAATCTGGCCAGCCCCGGCTTGATCCGGCGGTCCATCAGCAGCGGCCCGACACAGACCCGCAGGTGAATAGGGGGAGCAGCAGCCACACGCCTGCGCTCGGCTGCCAGGGCGCTCTGGGCTGCCACCAGCTCGCGCGCGCGTTGCAGAAAGCCCCGCCCGTCTACCGAAAGCTCGGAAGTGGCGCCACGGCGCCGCTCGAACAACTGGTAGCCCAGGTATCGCTCCATGGATTTGATCTGCGAACTGACCGACGGCTGGCTGATTCCCAGACGTTCGGCCGCGCGGCGGAAATTGCCGTCTTCTGCCACGGCCACGAAGACTTCCAGCTTGCGGAAAGTAAGTGCCATTGCCCCTCCCTTTATGGCTTCGGCCGGCGAACCGATACTTGGTCGGTGCCTTTGCCGCACCTAGATAATCGGCTATGACCGGACTCCGGGCAACAGGTCAGGTCGTTATTCGTCCAATATCCACAAGGCTATTAGCTTCATGGTTTTAATTTAATTATCTATAATTTAATATCTACCCATGACTGTGACCTCTCGTCGCGGGCGACCCCGAAGCAGCGAGCCTTCCAGGCGGGAACGAATGCTGGATCTGGCGGCTACCCAGATCGCCGCGCGGCGCTCCGTGCAGCTGGTGGTGCGCGAACTGGCCGGTGATGCTGGCGTGACGCCTGCGTTGCTGCATTACTACTTCGGGGACCTGGACGGCCTGCTGGATTGCCTGCTGCGTGAACGCGGTGAGCCCCTGCTGCTGCCATTGCGCGAGGACCTGCGCACCGCTGTCAGCGCTGCCACGCGTCTCAGCCGCTTCCTGCAGAGGTGGAGCAGCCTCGTTGCCCGCCAGCCCTGGCTGCTGCCCTGCCTGCTGCAGCCAGCCGGAGCATCTTCAGCAGAAGGATCGCTGGCAACAGACCTGCGCGAAGTGGTCGGCCAGGCGCAGCAAGGGGGCGCGCTGCGGGGCGACCTGCCTGACCATTACATCGCGATGCTGTTGCTGTCCCTCGGCGCCCTGCCGCAGTTTTGCGGGACACAGCTTGGCCAGGGGCTGGATCTGCCAACGGACCCGGCGGCCGCTGCGCAGCTCACCTTGCTGCACCTGTCGCTGCTGCAGCGAGGCATCACCACCAGCGCGTCATAGACCCTGCCAGGAATCCGGGTCGTAGCCGAAACGCTCGAAATCACGCGCGTACAGGTAATGGACACGCTCCGCGATGACCTCGGTGTACACCGGCGCCTCCTCGCGCGGACTGACATTGCGTTGCGTTGCGAGGAGGGTCTCCACGGCAGATCCGCTGAGCCCGATGCGATCGAAAATCTGGCGCAGCCCGTCCGTGAATTCACCTTCCATCCGGAAACAACGCTCGTAGCGGATGTCATCCATCAGCAGCACGTCGCACTGGTCATCCCAGTGATGGTCGCGCGTGCCGGCGGGCTGGCTCTCGACGTAGGCCAGGAAGGTTACAAAGGGAATGGCGCTGCCATCCAGGCCACCCGGCAGATTCGCACCGCGCGCGAATTTCCGCAGCCGCCCGAGTTCCCGGCGCCGGATGCTGCGCGAATAACCTTGCTGATGGCCGTAGGCGAACTTGTTCTGCCACGCGGAGCGCAGCCGCGCATAGGGATTGCGCACGAAGCAGAAGAACTGGTATTCGGCGGGAAAACGGAAGGCATGTGCATAGTCGCGGATCGGCGCGAACTGGAATTCACGGGCCTTCCTGAACAGACGGTAACGCCCCTGCGAGGGATCGGTGATGCCGAAGACCAGGCGCATGCCGTCGGTGAGTGCCTGCCGGAAGCTCTTCGTGCCAACCTTTGGATTCAGCACGACCACCGTGCGGTGCGAACGGTTGACGTAGGTCTTGAAAGGGCTGAAATGCCTGCAGCGCAGGATGTGGAAGAAGCCTGACCAGCCGGGTATCGGCCGGCCGCGCGGCGGGTTGTGCGACATGCGCCGATCCTATCGGGCGACGGGGGCGCGGTACATTGTGGGCGGAAACAACAGCACCGCGGCGCTGGCCGCACCAAGCACCACCAGCAGAAAGCCGGGCCACCACGCACTGGCCAGGATGGGCGCCCAGATCAGGGGCGTGACGAAGGTAATCAGCGCGGCCACCTGGCTGAGCAGACCCGCTGCAGCGGCGCCCTGGGTGGGATCCGCGACGACGCGCGGCAGCCCGGAGGTGACCACGGCGATGGAGGCGCCCGCAACGAACTGCCACGCCAGCAGCGCCGTCAGCCGCAGCAGGCGCATTTCACCCGGCATGAACAGCGGCAGGCTGAGCAGTACCGCCAGCACCATCAACAACCACAGCAGGCGGCGGTCGCGGATGCCACGCGCCAGCAGCGCGCCGGCCAGCAGCCCGCCGGGGATCATCACCAGATTCGCCAGACCCAGAACCCGGGATGCTGCACCCAGTGTTACCTGATGCTGCGCGGCGAACCAGGCTGGAAAAACAGTGTTCAGTCCGAAGCCCATCATGATCAGCATGCTGAAGGCCAGCGACAGGCGCAGCGGCCCGGCCTGTGTCCAGGCGGACAGCAGCCCGCGAGGGCTGGATGCTGCAGCGGAGCGTGGCGCACGCGGCAGCAGCAGGCCGGCGGCCACCAGTACTCCGAACAGCACCATGTGCAGCAGATAGCCGCCGCGCCATTGCTGCGTGCCGGCAAAAGTGGAGGACATGAGCAGGCCCAGCGCGATGCCCACCGGCGTGTACGTGGACCAGAACGCCATGGCACGGCGCCGCCGCTCCGGCGCCGCGGTGGCCATGATCAGGGCTGGCGCGCCTGAATAGGCGCCTACCATCACGAAGCCTTCCAGCACACGGATCACCTGGAAGGTCCGCAGTGAATCGGCATGCAGATAGGCAAAGTTGACGGCCAGGCCGACGCCCGCCGCGGCGATCAACGCCGTGCGCGGACCGACGCGATCGATGAGCGATCCCGCCATTGCGGCCAGCAGCGCCGGGGGAATGGTGATCAGTGACAGCAGCAGGCTGAACTGGCCGTGGCCGATGCCCAGCATCGACTCGTAGTCACCCTGCAGCGGGATGATCTTGCTCAGGCTGGCCGATGCCAGCACGCCATACAGATAGATCAGCGCTATCGATGGCCAGCTGCCGGGCTTCATCACACGGCAGGCGTCAGGCGCCGGCGTGCCGCCGCGCCAGCACTGCCGGCGCGGTTTCGCGCAGGAACAGCGCCAGCAGCACGATGGCCGCAGTGATGCCAGTCAGTATCCATAGCGTTGAAACCAGTCCCTGCGCATCCGCCACGCGGCCGGCGATCCCCGGGGCGAAAACCCCGCCGACGATCTCGCTGATGCCCATGGTCAGCGACAGGGCCGTGGTGGTGCGTGCAGGTCCCACGACCTCCGATGGAATGGTGGCCATGACCATCGGGAAAATGCCGCTGAGCGTGGTACCGAAGACGATGCAGGCGATGGTGCCGGCCATGGAATTCCCCGCCAGGAACAGCATGCCCAGCGGCAGGCCCAGTCCGATCAGCGAGGCGATGATGATCACCGGTTTGCGGCCGAAGCGGTCGGAGGAGCCCGGCACCAGGAAGGCCACTGCCATCGATGCAATGCCGAAGGAGGACATGATCACGCTCATCTGCTGCTGGCTGAAGCCGCGCACATTCAGCAGGTACAGCGGGGTGAATGTCACGAACACCAGCAGGAAGGCCACCAGCAGCGTGGAGATCAGGATGCACAGCACGATGTTGCGGTCGGCGAGCATGCGGAGCATTGCGCCGGGCGCGGGCTTCGCGCGCGTGGACTCGATGACCGGCTCGCGCACCAGCCAGGCGATCAGCGCGGCCATGATCAGGCCGGGGATGGCGGAGAGAAAGAAGGCCTTGCGCCAGCCGTAGTGCGTGCCCATCCAGACGATGATGATGGGGCCCAGCCAGTTGGCCAGCAGGTTGGCCCCGAAGTTCTGCGTGAGGCCCTGCGCCAGGCCGCGGCGCTCATGCGGCACATCGGAGGCGATCAGCGTCTGGGTGATCGGCATGATGCCGCCCTCGGCCACGCCCATCAGCAGCCTGGCGCCGAGCAGCCCGACGAAAGTCGCGGCAAAGCCTGATACCACCGAGGCCAGCGAGAACGCCAGCGTGGCCACCACCAGGATGAGCTTGCGCCGGCCGATCCGGTCCACCAGCGTGCTCATGAACAGGCCGGCGATGGCCCAGGCGAAGGAGAATGCAGCGGCGATGTCGCCGATCTGCGTGTTGTTCAGCCCCAGGTCCTTCTGGATGAACGAGGCCAGGTAGCTGATGGTGTTGCGGTCGAAGAACACCACGCCGAAATTGGCGCTCAGCAGCCCGATCAGCAGCCACTGGTAGCGGGTCATCTTTACCATGCGTTCCCCCGGATCGTTGTTGTTATGCGTGCGGCGCCGGATGTCAGTGACGGATGGTACACAATGCGCCGCCATCCATCGCCCATGCCGCGCCATTGACGAAGCTCGCCGCGTCCGAAAGCAGGAAGGCCACCACTTCGCCCACTTCCCGCGGCAGCCCGATGCGCTCCTGCGGGGCCACCTTGCCCAGTGTCTTCTTGCCGAGCTGGACGTCGCCGTTGAACAGCGTCTCCAGCATGCCCTCCAGCAGCGGCGTATCGATGACTCCGGGCATCACGGCATTCACGCGCACGCCGCGCGAGGCCACATCGGCGGCTGCCGTGCGCGTCAGCCCGAGTACGCCATGCTTGGTGGCATTGTAGGCGCAGGCGCCCGCCAGGCCACGCTCGCTGGCGATGGAACCGGTGTTGACCACGGCGCCACCGCCCTGCTCCAGCATCACCGGAATGACATGGCGCATGCCGAGAAAAATGCTGCGCAGGTTCACGGCCATCAACCGGTCGAACTCCTGCTCGTCATAGGTTTCGATCGAGGCAACCTTGCCTTCGGTACCGGCATTGTTGAACAGGCCGTCGATACGACCGAAGGCGCCAAGTGCCGCTGCCACGTAGGCGCGGACCTGCTCGCCACTGCTGACGTCGGCGTGGAAGACATGCACTGCGTGACCGGCGGCGGCGAATGTCTCCTGCCTGGTGCGCAGGCCATCGCGGTTGATGTCCACCAGCATGACCTCGGCTCCCTGGGCCAGCAGCACCTCCGCCGTGGCGAAGCCGATGCTGCCCGCGCCACCCGTGACGATGATCTTGCGCCCCTGAAGCTGTTTCATGCCGCCCTCCCGCGAATAAGATCCGCGGCGCGCTCCGCCACGGCATTGACTGGAATATTGCTGTTGCCCGCGATGACCGTGGGAATCACCGATGCGTCGACGACGCGCAATCCATCGATGCCCTTCACGCGCAGCAGTGGATCGACCACGTCGCCGATGCGGCAGGTTCCGCAGGGATGATGCACCGTGACCAGCGTGCGGCGGATATGGGCTTCGATGGCGCTGCGGTCGTGCACTTCAGGTCCGGGCGAAATCTCCCAGCTTCCCAGGCCGGCAAAGGGTGGCGCGGCCAGTATCTGCCGCGCCGTGTCGAAGCCGCGCACGAGCACCTGCAGATCGCGAGGGTCGCCGAGGAAGTTGAAATCGATGGCGGGCTTTGCATGCGGATCGGCGCTGGTGATGCGCACGCTGCCGCGACTGAAGGGCCGCAGGTTCACGAAGATGATGCCGTAGCCATGCCCGCGCGGCAGCCAGTGGCCATTGGCATTGCGGTGCGCCGGCATGAAGATGACCTGCAGGTCCGGGCGATCCAGCTCCGGCCGCGATCGCATGAAGCCATTGGCCTCGAATACATTGCTGGCCAGCGGACCTGCGCGCGAGAACAGGTATTGCGCAGCGATCCAGGCGCTGCGCGGCAGCGTACGCCAGGACAGCCCATACGATTCGGTGTTGCGCGTGCGCATGGATACCGAGGAGGCAGGATGATCCTGCAGGTTCGCGCCCACAGCGGGCAGGTCCAGCACCGTCTCGATGCCATGAGCGCGTAGCAGCGACGGATCACCGATTCCGGACAGTTGCAGCAGCTGCGGAGACCCATAGGCGCCGCAGCTGAGGATGACCTCGCGCGAGGCCTTCAGTATGCGGCGTACACCACCCTGCTCGACCTCGACTCCCGTGGCGCGGCCCGGCGCCGTGAGCACGCGCGTGACCACGGCATCGGTCAGCACCTGCAGGTTGCGCCGGTTGCGCGCGGGATGCAGATAGGCAGTCACGCCCGACTCGCGCCGCCCATTGCGGATCGCTCCCTGTCGCGGCCCGAAGCCGTCGGGGTTCCCGCCGTTGAAATCCTCGCAACGCGGAAACCCCAGCGAATCCGTCGCAGCCAGGAAGCGGCTTACCAGTGGATTCGGCCGCGGTATGTCGATCACATTCACGGGACCGCCACGCACGCGTTCAGGCGTATGCGCGGCCGCGTAGTTCTCCAGCTTCAGGAAATAGGGCTTGAGGTTGCTCCAGCTCCATCCCGGAGCGCCCCAGTCATCGTATTCCTGCGGATGGCCACGGAAATACACCATGCCGTTGATCGAGGAGCAGCCACCCAGCACCCGACCGCGCGGCACCGGCAGAACCCGCTGGTCCACATTTGCCTGCGGCGTGGTGACGTAACCCCAGCCATTGCGCGGATTGCCAATGGCCTTGCCCACCATGGCCGGCACGTGGATGGCCGGATCGTCGTCCGGTGGGCCGGCCTCCAGCAGCGCCACGCTGACGTCCGGATCCTCGGACAGGCGGCTGGCCAGCACACAGCCGGCGGTGCCGGCGCCGACGACCACGTAGTCGAAGGTGGCAGTCATGGGATCCGCTGAATCAGTGCGTAACGGTGCGAATCACTTGAAGCCGAACAGTATCGCGACGTAATTGCTGTCCATGTATTCGCGGATGGCGAACACCTTGTCCCCGCGCACGTCGATGCTCCAGGCATAGCGGTTGTTGTACTTGCGGCCATCCAGCAGCGTGCCGCTGCCGCGCGTCTCGCACATCACCGTATCGCCGCCCGAAGTCATGCGGTCGATCACGTTCTTCGGATCGCCGGGCACGAACAGCCCGCGCACCGGCCCCAGGAATTCATCGACGATCTTGTCGCGCGGGCCGTGCACGCCGGCGCCGGGCACGCCTTCAACCATGGGAAGCCAGGTGGCATCCGCATGCAGCGTGCCGCGGATGGCTTCCAGGTCGCCGGTATTCAGGATGCGGAAGAAGTCGATGACGACCTGTTCCTGCGGATTGCGTGCAGTGATCATGTACCCCCCGTTCTTCTTCAGGCTTTCTTCGCCGCGTCGACTTCGGCAAAGGCCTCGCGCGCGATACGCGTGCTGTCGATACCGGCCGGCACGCCGCAGTACACGGCCACCTGCAGGATCACCTCGCGGATCTCCTCGCGCGACAGGCCGTTGTTCAGTGCTGCCTTCACATGCAGCTTCAGTTCATGCGGGCGGTTCAGCGCGCTGATCATGGCGATGTTGATCAGGCTGCGGTCACGCAGCGCCAGGCCGGGACGGGTCCAGACATGGCCCCAGCAGTACTCGGTGGAAAGCTCCTGCATCGGCATGCTGAAGCTGTCCGCGCTGGCCATGGACTTCTCCACGTACTCCGCGCCCAGCACCTGCTTGCGCAGCTTCAGGCCCTTCTCGAATTTCTCGTTCGCCATTATTTCTCTCCTGCTTTTGTCTCGCGGATCTCGCAGCCGGCCCACTGCTCCACCACTCTCACCATGTCCGTGCAGTCGGCATCCTTGCCGAAGGTCTGCTGCGTGATCGACAGCATCTGGCGCACCGCCGCACCGACCACCATCGGCACGCCCAGGGCTTCAGCCTCTTCCAGGCACAGGCGCACGTCCTTGAAAGACAGCGCATTGGCGAAGCCGAAATCGAATTTGCCGTTCAGCACATGCTTCGGAATCTTGTCCTGCGTGGCGCTGTTGCGGCCGGAGGAAACATTCAGGATTTCCAGCATGGCCGCCGGATCAACACCGGCCTTCACGCCCATGGCCATGGCCTCGGCGGCGATGGCCAGCGAGGCCGCTGACATCAGGTTGTTGGCCAGCTTTACCGTCTGGCCCAGTCCCGGCTTTTCACCGACCAGGAATACCTTGCCCAGTTCCGCCAGCAGCGGCTGCGCCTTTTCCAGCGCCGCGCGCGGACCCGAGGCCATGATGGCTAGCTTGCCGCTGGCTGCGCCCTTCACGCCACCGGAAACCGGCGCATCAATGGCGGCGATGCCCGCAGGCTGGAGCAGCGCGGCAATGGCCTGCGCTGCGGCAGGCCCGGAGGTGGAAAGATCGATGAAGATCTGCGCGCCGCGGGCCTGCGCCACCGCTGCGGCTGCCGCCCTGGCGTCTGCAGGGCCGGGTACGCTGACCATCACTACACTGGTGGCTGCAGCCGCCTCGGCTATGGAATTCACCACCGAGGCGCCCTGCGCCTGCAGCGCGGCCGTTGCCTGCGGATTCGGATCGAACAGCGTCAATTGATGGCCAGCTGCCAGCAGCCGCCCGACCATGCCGGAACCCATCCGGCCCACGCCGATGAAGGCGATTTTCTCTCCCACGATTCCCCCGCGCGTTGATGCGTAGCGATCCTACCAGCCGGTTCAGGCCACCGGCGGCAGATCCACCCGCACGGCATTGGCCAGGCCGGCCCGCACCGGCGGATAGCGCTCCAGCACCAGCGGATCGTGACCCGGAATCACGTGCTCCGGCGAGCTGGCCAGCGACTCAATGGTTCCGAAGGCGTCGAGGTAGGCAGCCACGTTGTCCACGATGGGAAAGGGCCGGCGCTGCTGCCAGTTGGCGTAGAAATGCGCCGCATCCGAGGCCAGCACCACCCAGCCCCGGCGGGTGCGCACCCGCACCACCTGCAAGCCGCGCGTGTGCCCGCCCACCCGGTGCAGCGTGATGCCTGGGGCAAGCTCGGCCGTGCCTTCGTGATAAACCACGCGGCCGGCGAACAGCTTGCCGATCATGGCCTGCACATCGCCTGCCTCGTAGGTGGCACGCACTACCGCGTGGCACATGGCACGGCCCGTGCAATAGGCCATCTCCTCGGTCTGCAGGTGGTAGCGCGCGCGCGGAAACAGCTCATGGTTTCCGGCGTGGTCGTAATGCATGTGGCTGATGATCACGTCGGTCACCGCAGCCGGCTCCACGCCCACCGAACGCAGGGCGGCATCCACGGGTTGCACCAGCTGCCGGCCGCGCGCAGCGCCTGTCGCCGCATCGAAGCCGCAGTCCAGCACGAAGCACACGCCCTCGCCCCGGATGGTCCAGATGTAGTAGTCCAGCGGCATGGGGCCGTCGTGCTCGTCGCCGCCAATGAAATTGTGGCTGGCGGTGCGCTCCAGGTGCGCATAGCGCAGGGCGCAGATTTCATAGACGGCTTCCATCGCAGTATGCTCGCGGTAACCGCTTCCCGGCGCAACCACAGAACAAGATCGCCATGACCAGCACTGCTCCCCAGACGGCCGATGTCGTCGCCGTCGGCTCCGGCCACAACGGCCTGGTGGCCGCCGCCTACCTGGCCGCGGCCGGAAAGAAAGTCATCGTGCTGGAGCGCAACGCCTGGTTCGGTGGCGGCGTGGTGACGCGGGAGCTGACGCTGCCGGGCTTCCGCCACGACCAGCATTCGATGAGCCATATCTTCATCCAGGCCAATCCGCTGCTGGCCAACGATGAGCTGAAGCTGAAGAGCCGGTTCGGGCTGGAGTACATCTTTCCCGAAGTACCGATGATGTCGGTATTCGAAGATGGGCAGACGCTGAAGCTGTATCGCGACCGCGAGAAGTCGGCGGCGGAAATCGCGAAGTTCTCGAAGCAGGATGCAGAAACCTTCCTGCGGGTCTCGCGCCAGGCCGCGGCCTGGCTGCCGATGATCGCCGCTTCGCTGTACGTGCCGCCGGCACCGGTGGGCGCCACGAATGCCATGTTCGACCAGAGCCGCGAGGGCCGGGAACTCTGGCGCGTCATCCAGATGAGCACGCACGATCATCTCTGCGACCTGTTCGAGAACGAGCGCGTGCGCATGCACTTCGCGCGGGTGGCGGGCGAGAACCTGGTTTCGCCGGACGAGAAGGCCACGGCGGTGGGCGCCTATGTTTTCCTGGGTTTCCTCGAGGCCTATGGTTTCGGTGTGGCACGCGGCGGCGCCGGCAGGCTCACCGACGCACTGATCGCCTGCATCAAGGCATACGGCGGGGAGGTCATTGCCAATGCCGATGTGGCCCACATCAAGGTATCGAATGGCCGCGCCAGCGGCGTGGAAACAACCGATGGCCGCGTGTTCAACGCAAAGGAAGCCGTCATCGGCGCCATCCATCCGCACCTGCTGGGCTCGATGATCGACGGCATGGATGCGCGCGTTCGCGCCGATGCCGAGGCCACGCATATCACCGATGCGGCCTGCATCACCGTGCATGCGGCGCTGGATGAGCCGCTGCGCTTCCGCACCAGCGACCGCGTCGATGCCGTCATGGTGGAGATGCTGCCCACCAGCTATGAAACGCTGCGCCGCGACTTCGACGAACTGCGCTACGGCCAGTTCATGCCCTATCCGCTGCTGGGCCTCGGTTCGCTGTCGCAGTTCGATCCGAGCCGGGTGCCGCCGGGCAAGGGCATCCTGCATCTGTGGGATTACGTCCCCTACCGCCGTCCCGACGGCCGCAGCTGGGATGACAGCAAGCAGGAATATGGCCAGCGCATGCTGCAGCATCTGTCGAAATTCGTGGCCAATGTGCCGGAGGCCGTGCTGCAGGCCCATGTGGACAGCCCCGTCGACATGGAACGCACCTCGCCCAGCTTCCGCCGCGGCGACCTGCATGGCATCGCCACCACCACCTACCAGAGCGGCGCACATCGTCCGACGCCGGAACTGGGTCAGTACACCGTGCCGGGCCTCGAGCGGTTCTTCCTGGTCGGGCCATTCCAGCATCCGGGTGGCGGCGTGTTCGGCGCGGGACGCGCCACGGCGATGAAAATGTTCGAGGCAATGGGCATGGACTTCGAAAAACTGGGCCGCGTGAAATGAAGATCCAGTCCACTGATGGCAGCGAACTGATGACGGTCACGGCGCTGGAGCGCGACGGCAACAACCTGCTGATCCGGGGCAAGGTGTTCGGCGCCATGCCGATGAATGCGCGGCTGAATCCCGCAGCGGCGCGCGCCGCCTTCAAACTGCTCACGCCGCGGATGATCCTGTTCCTGCTGACGCTGCCCTTCCGGCGCAGCTGATTCCGCGCCGATTTCCGGGGGAACCGTGGCCGCGCCAGCGCAATTCGATTTCATCGTGGTGGGCGCTGGCACCGCCGGCTGCGTGCTGGCCGCGCGGCTGTCGGAGGATCCACAGGTTCGCGTCTGCCTGATCGAGGCCGGCGGGCCGGCGAATCATCCCTTCGTGCGGATTCCGGCACTGGTCGGACCGGCCATCATGCATCGCGCCTTCAACTGGGGGCTAGCGACGCAGCCTGAGCCCGCACTGAATGACCGGCGCATCCCGCTGCCGCGCGGCAAGCTCATCGGCGGTTCGGGATCGATCAACGGCATGGCCTACCACCGCGGCCATCCGCGCGACTATGACGACTGGGCGCAAGCGGGCAATCGCGGCTGGGACTGGAACAGCGTGCTGCCCTACTTCCTCCGCTCCGAGAACAACGCCGACCTGCGTGACCCGGCGATTCACGGCACAGGCGGACCCATCCATGTCACCTACGTTCCCCGCCCCAATCCGCTGAATGAAGCCTTCCTGCAGGCCTTCGACTCGCTGGGCGAATTCCCTGCCTGCAGGGATTTCACCGGACTTGCGCCCGAGGGCTATGGATTCCGGCAGGGCACGATACATCGTGGCAGACGCGACTCCAGTGCCAGCGCGTATCTGCAGCCGGCGCGGTCGCGGACCAACCTCAGCGTGTGGACACATGCCCAGGTGGCACGCGTACGCGTGGAGAAAGGAAGAGCCACCGGCGTGGACCTGCTCACTGCCCGCGGGCCGCAGACCGTCACTGCCACCCGAGAAGTCATCGTCTGCACCGGCGCCATCCATTCACCACAGCTGCTGATGCTCTCCGGCATCGGCCCGCCCGATGCGCTGCGGGCGCAGGGCATATCCGTGCACGCTGCCCTTCCCGGCGTCGGCGCCAATTACCACGACCATCCGGCGCTGCCGGTCACCATGGAGATGCATGACAGCACCTCGTATGGCCTTTCCTGGCGTGCGCTGCCTCGCAATGCCTGGTCGGTGGTCGAGTACCTGCTGGCGCGCCGCGGCGCGCTGGCCAGCAATGTTTTCGAGTCGACCGCTTTTGTCCGCAGCGCGTCGGGCCTGGACCGACCCGACATCCAGATCGCCTTCCAGCCTGCGCGCCGCAACCCGGACGGCTTTCCGCTGCCCAAGGGGCATGGATTCGCGATGAGCGTGGTGAACCTGTATCCGCGCAGCCGCGGGCACGTCACGCTGGCCAGTGCAGATATCCGCGACGCGCCGCAGGTGCGGGCCAACCTGTTCCACGATCCTGCGGACATGGAACCCATGCTGCGGGGACTGCGGCTGGTGCGTCGCCTGTGCGCCGCGGCGCCTCTTGCGCGCTACCAGGCCCGCGAGGCGCTGCCCGGTACAGCCGCCCAGGATGACGCCGCACTCATCGCCTACCTGCGCCGGGCCGCCGGCACAGCGCATCACCCGGTGGGCACCTGCCGCATGGGCGTGGACGAGGCGGCGGTCGTGGACCCGGAACTGCGCGTGCGCGGCGTATCGGCGCTGCGGGTAGTAGACGCGTCGGTTTTTCCTAGTATCGTCGGTGGAAATACCAATGCACCGGTGGTGATGGTGGCGGAACGGGCCGCCGACCTGATCCGCGGTCGCAGCTGAAAATTCGGGGGACGAAGATGGCGGCGGAACATATCAGGCACTGGAAGATCGGCGACGTCGAGGTTGCGCGCATCGTGGAGGTCTACGGCTGGGAGGACGACATCGGCATGCTGCTGCCGGATGCGCCGCCGGACTACCTCAACCAGTTTCCGTGGCTGCAGCCGCATTTCGCCACCCCGGAAGGCAAGATGATCATCTCCTTCCAGTGCTTCGTGCTGCGCTCGCAGGGCCGCACGGCCATGATCGACACCTGCATCGGCAATGACCGGCAGCGCGAGTTCCCCGTATTCACCAACATGCAGACCACCTTCCTGGAAGACCTCGCCACGGCGGGATTCCCGCACGAGGAGGTCACCGACGTGCTGTGCACCCACCTGCACTTCGATCACGTGGGCTGGAACACCCGGCTGGTCGATGGCAAGTGGGTACCCACTTTCCCGCAGGCGCGATACCTGTTCGGCCGCCGCGAATTCGAGCACTGGAAGTTCCTGCATGAGACCAACGGCTATCACGACCTGAATCACATGGATGACGCCGTCATGCCGGTGCTGGATGCGGGCCTGGTGGAACTGATCGAACCGGATTTCAGGCTCACCGACGAGGTGTCGCTGCTCCCGACGCCGGGCCACACGCCCGGCCATGTCAGCGTGCTGATCCAGTCGCGCGGCCAGAGCGCCGTGATCACCGGTGACATGATGCACAACCCGGTGCAGATCGCGGTGCCGGAGCGTGAGGCGCGATTCGACATGGACAAGACGCAGGCCGCGCGCACGCGCTCCGAGTTCGTCACGCGCTTCAACGCAACTCCCACGCTGGTGATCGGCAGTCATTTTGCCGAACCCAGCGCCGGCCACATCGTTCCGGATGGCAGCGCCTGGAAACTCAAGGTCTGAAGGCTGAACACGATGACTCGACATCCTGATCTTTCCGGCCAGCATGTGTTCATCACCGGCGCCGCGCGCGGGCTGGGCCGTTCGATGGCGGAAACGCTTGCCGACTGCGGCGCGACCGTGGGCATTGCCGACCTGCTGCTGCCTGACTGCGAAATCGTGGCAGAGCACATTCGCGCGCGTGGCGGCAAGGCCCACGCATTCGCCGTGGACGTCTCTGTACGGCGGCTGTTCATGGCGGCAGCGGCCATGTTCGCCGCGCAGTGCGGCGGCCGCATCGACGCGGTCATCAGCAATGCCATGCTGTTGCGCTATGAGCCGCTGGAGCAGATCTCCGAAGAGACTCTTTCGCAGATGACAGCCATCGGCATCAATGGCAGCGTGTGGGGAGCCCAGGCCCTGCTCTCCCACTACGATCCGGCTCGCGGCGGCGCCCTGATCAACATGGCCTCGCCGGTGGCCGAGAAAGGCTTTCCGAACACCGCGGCGTACAGCGTGGTGAAGGGAGCAATCGTCACGCTGACCAAGGTGCTGGCGGCCGAACTGGGGCCGCGCGGCATCCGCGTGAACGCGCTGTCGCCCGGATCGGTGCCCACGCCGGGCGCCCTGGGCCTCAACGACAAGGCTGAATACGAGCGGCGCACGCGCACCATCCCGCTGCGACGACTGGGGCGCGAGGAAGACAACGCCGAGGCCGCGGCCTTCCTCCTGAGCAGCGCCGCATCCTTCATCAATGGCGAGATTCTGCATGTCGATGGCGGAATCGCCGCCGCAGGGTAATCCATGAGCAAGACCATTCCGGAATTCGATACCGATCCCTTCTCGCGCGAGTCCGTGCGCAATGCCAATGCCGTCGACGACCGGCTGCGCGAGCTCGCACCGGTGGTCCGTCTGCCGAAGGAAAACATCACCATGCTGGCGCGCTACGAGCACGTGGCCGCAGGCCTCAAGGACTGGAAGTCCTTTTCCTCCACATCCAGGCCCTGGCACGATCCGAACTCGGTGCGGCCGGAACTGCTGCTCACTGATGATCCACCCAAGCACACGCGGGTGCGCGCAGTGGTATCCAATGCACTGTCGCCAAAGGCGCTGGGCCACATGGCCGAGAATTTCCGCCGCGACGCAAGGGCTATCGTTGCAGGGCTGCGCGCCCGGGCTGGCGAACCCATCGACGCGGTCACCGAGATCACCCAGCCCTTCGTCTACAAGGTGCTGCCCGACCTGATCGGCCTGCCGCAGGAAGGCCGCGAACACATGTACGCCTTCGGCAACATGGTGTGGGCCACCATGGGACCGATGAACGAGCTGTTCCAGGAGGCCATGCAGGACACGGGCGGGGCCGTGCTCGAATGGGCCGGCAAGTGCTGCAATCGCGAGAACCTGTCGGCCGGCAGCCTGGGCTTGGCGATGTACGAGGCTGCGGATCGCGCCGAGGTCACCGAGCAGGAAGCGAACCTGCTGGTGGGCATCCTGCTGTCCGCAGCGGCGGACACCACGGTACTCACACTGGCCAACACCATCCGTGCCTTCAGCCAGTACCCGGAGCAGTACCAGCTGGTGCGGGCCAATCCCTCACTGGCAAAGGCCGCATTCGAGGAGAGCCTGCGCTGGGACTCCCCTTCGCGCATGGCCGGCCGCATCGCCATGACGGATGTGGAGATCGATGGCTATGTCATCCCGGCTGGCGAACGCTGTGGGCTGATGTTTGCCGCCGCCAACCGCGATCCGCGCCGCTGGGAGCGGCCGCTGGAATTCGACGTGCGGCGCAATACCGCCGGAAGCCTGGGGTTTGGCCATGGCGTGCATGCCTGCGTCGGGCGGGTGCTGGCCCTGCTGGAGGCCGAAGCACTGCTGGGGGCGCTGGTGGAACAGGTCGCGGCGTTCGAACCGGCCGGCGAGCCAGAACCCTGGATGACCACCATCGGACATGGGCCGATCCGGCTGCCCGTTACCCTCCGCTTCGGGCAGTAACGCTTCGGGCAGTAACGCTTCAGGCGTTGGCAGCGCAGCCGCGGCGCTATAGCGCCGCAGCGTGGATGATGTCGGCGATCTTCTGGAAGCGGCGCATGTTGGCGTTGTGCTCCATCACGCCGGCCGACAGGCAGGTGAAGGTGATGTCGCGTACCGGGTCGATCCAGAACAGCGAAGTACCGGCACCGTAGTTGCCGAAGGATCCCGGCGTCGCCAGCGTGCCGAACATGTGATGGCACAGCGCCTCGCCGCGCAGCGAGAATCCCAGCCCGATATACGCCGGCGCCGGCACCAGCCCTTCCGCGCGTCCTCGCGCCGCATACAGCTCGTTCACTTTGTCGCCGGTCCAGTTGCGCGCCGCCATGCCGATCATGGCCGGCGAAAGCATGCGCACGCCGTTCCAGCTGCCACCGCTGCGGAACATGTCGGCGAAGCGGAAAAGATCCGGTACGGTCGAGACCACTCCCACCCAGGGCATCTCGGCCTGCTCGTCCTCGAATGCCCCATTGGGCCCGGGCACCCTGCTGCTCTTGTGGCCGATGGGATAGTTGCCACGGAAATCCGGCACCACCTTGCGTGGCCGCAGGTCGGCGCGCAGGCCCACCGCGGAATCGCGCATCTGCAGGGGATCGAGAATTTCCTGCTGCACCAGTTGCCGGTAGCCACGCTTGTGCGGATCGGTACGCAGCAGCGCCTCGGCCATCAGCACATGGTTGACCAGCGGCGAATACGACACCTTCTCGCAAGGCCCTTCGGCGGGTTTGACCTCGGCAACCACGGTCGCCGAAACCTCCTCGAAGCGATCGATATACCAGCCCGGCTTCACCTCGAAGATGATGGGAAAGCCGGCCTGGTGCGACAGCAGGTGCCAGACCAGGATCTTCTCGCGGCCATGCCCGCTGAACTCGGGAATCAACTCGCTGATGGGGGTGGTCAGCGCGAAGCGGCCCTGCTCCACGGCCCGCAGCACCAGCAGGTTGGTGAAGGCCTTGGTCACGGAGAAGATGCTGAACACGGAGTCGAGGCGCAGCGGCTGCGTCTGCTCTGCATCTGCAGCACCGATCGCAGCCTCGAACACGGTCTCGCCGCCGCGGCCGACCTTGATCACCGCGCCGTGGTACAGCCCGGCGCGGATATCCTCACGCACCACGTCATGCAGCAGGTTCAGCTGCTGCGCATTCATGCCCTTGGCCGTCATCTGTTGCCCCGCCGGAAAAATGTGATTTGCGATACTCAGCGAGGGTAGAACACCGGCAGCTTGGCGTCGACGTTCACCCACACCGATTTTGGTTCAGTGTACTCGTGCATGGCAAAGTGGCCCATCTCGCGGCCGTAGCCGGAGTCCTTGATACCGCCGAATGGCGAGCCGGGATGGAAGCGCTTGTAGCAGTTGATCCAGACCATGCCGGCTTCCATGTTGCGCGCCATCACATGGGCGCGCTGCAGGTTGCTGGTCCACAGCCCCCCGCCCAGGCCATAAGTCGTGTTGTTGGCCATGGCGAGCACTTCCGCATCGTCCTTGAAGGTCGATACGGTGACAAACGGCCCGAACACTTCCTCCTGGCACACGCGGTCGCCCAGTTTCGCGCGCACAACGGTGGGCTCGACGAAACATCCTTTCTGCAATTCGGCTGCAGCCGGCGCCTTGCCGCCCAGCAGGATCTCGCCACCTTCCGACTGGGCCACCTTGCAGAAACTCAGCACCCGCTCCTGGTGCATCCTGGAGGTCAATGGGCCCATTTCGGTTTTGGGATCCAGCGGATCACCCAGGCGGATCGAGGCAGCCAGCTTCAGGAAATGTTCCAGGAAACGGTCGGCTATCTTCTCGTGCAGCATCAGGCGTGATCCGGCGATGCAGGCCTGCCCCTGGTTGTGGAAGATCGCGAAGGCCGAGCCATTCACGGCGTTGGTGATGTCGGCATCGTCGAACACGATGTTGGCGCCCTTGCCGCCCAGCTCCAGCTGCACACGCTTGAGGTTGCCCGCCGAGGCCTGCACGATCTTGCGGCCGGTTGCCGTCGAACCGGTGAAGGAGATCTTGTCCACGCCCTTGTGTTCGGCCAGGTACTGGCCGGCGATGTGGCCGTAGCCGGGCACCACGTTGATGACACCAGGCGGGAAACCCACTTCACGCGCCAGCTCGGCCACGCGCAGTGTGGACAGCGGCGTCAGCTCCGCCTGCTTCATGACCACACAGTTGCCTGCCGCCAGCGCCGGGCCGAGCTTCCAGCTGGTGAACATCAGCGGAAAATTCCACGGCACCACCTGCCCCACGACGCCCACCGGTACGCGTGTCACGTAGTTCAGGAAGCCGGTGTCGACCGGGATCACCGTGCCTTCGTTCTTGTCCGGCATGCCGGCGAAGTAGCGGAAGGTGGCGACCGTTCGCATCACATCGAGATTGCGGGTGTCGCGGATGGGGTGGCCGGTGTCGAGGGTCTCGATCAGCGACAGGTTGTCGCGGTCCTTTTCGATGGCATCGGCCAGTTTGCCGATCAGCACGCCACGATCGGAGGGCGACATCGCCGCCCAGGCGGGAAATGCCTTGCGGGCAGCCGCCACGGCACGATCCACATCAGCGGCCTTGGCCTCTGCGACCTTCGCCAGCAGCGAGTTGTCGAAGGGATTGAATACGTCGAAGGTGGCGCCATCGATGGCATCGACGAATTCGTTGTTGATGAAAAGCTGCGTCTGGAACTGGGGTTTGTTCATCTGGAATCCTGACGAAAAACCCGGCAGTACCTGCGTACGGCCGGGTTCAATTGCTGCGAAACCGCTGCGAGGGCGCTGCGGGCCGTACTGTTACCAGCGACTGGCCGTAATCGGGAACGGCTCCAGCTCGCCCTTGGCGTAGCGCTGCTCCAGCCCCGGCGTGCCGTTCTCGAACACCATCAGCATGGAACGCTTCGGTGCGAAACCCTGGTGGCGGATGTCGGCCGGCATGGCGCAGACATCACCGGATTTCATCACGATGCGGCCGCGCGGGTTGCCGGTGTTCTTGTCCTGGATGTTCCAGTGGATCTCGTCGGTAAGCTGGATGAACCACTCGTTGCGGTCATTGCCGTGGATCACCGGCAGCATGTGCTCCTCGCTGGTGACGCAGCAGATGCAGGCGCCGGTGATCGAGGTGAAGGACGGGTTCCAGGTGATGTCGGCACGCGCGATGTGGTCGTACAGGTTGAAGGCATGGATCTGCCCCTCGAAGCCCGGCTCCGGCTCGATGGTGGGCTTGTCCAGGCTCACGTCGGCAAAGGCGCGATTGATCGGATGACCGCTGGCGTCGGAACGAGGCGTCACGTCACCGGGCAAACCCATCATGCGGCGGGCCGGTTCAAAGCCGCGGATCAGCGGACCTTTCGCTTCCCTGGTCTTTGCACCCAGTGGCGAGCCGGTTTCCATCGGCGCGCGCAGCGGGTCGTACCCTTCATTGATCCAGTTGACCGAGATGGTCTCGAAAGCCACCCGGACATCCTCGGTATTGAAGGTCTCCAGGAAATCCACCTTGGTATCGCGATGACCCTTGCTGTAGGTGCCGGCAAAAATATCGACGGTGCCGTAGTGGTTCTGCGTGCCGAACACATCGTCGAAGAAGATCCAGCCGTAGAAGAAACCCCAGCCAATATCACGCACCATGGCGCGAAGGAAGCGATCCACCTCGATGGTGTGCATGCCCTTGGGCCAGCGCACGTGCACGAAGTAGGCGTCGCGCTCGAAGGTGAAATTGCCGAAGGTGAATTTGCGGTAGCCCAGCACCGGATCAGGCTCGGAAGCGATGACCTGGACTTTCTCTTTACGCACGGCGTTCATGGTTTTTCCTCGCTGGATTCGATTCTGCAGGTGCTATTTCAGCGTGCAGATTTCAGACCATTTCTCGACGCTTTCCGGACCAGCTGAGGTCTGGATCAGCGTCACGGAGGGTTTGGCGGCCTTCATCTGGTATGCCGCGCCCTTCGGCAGCAGCACTTCGTGGCCGCGACGTGCAATGACACGACCCATGCGCTTGCCAGCGGGGTTGGCCTTCAGGCGACCAGCGCCGGCCTTGTGCGTGGGTTTCTCCGCATCGGTCAGCTGGAAGAAGGTGAACTCCACCTCCCCGTCCATCACGATGGCGAACTCGTCATGCGGCGCGGTGTACCAGGGAGAGGCGCCCTCGGCACGCACCGCCTCGGCGGCGTACTCGAGGTTGGAGGCCACCATCACCCGCTCGTATGGCCTGGACTTGCTGCAGACCTCGAAGATATTGGAGAAGGCGTAGTGCTTCAGGTCGTCGTTGAGCTCGATCGTGCCCTTGTCGTACGACGCCAGCGACGCCATTCTGGTCTTGAAACTCATGTTGTGCCCCGTTTCTTGCGAGAATCATGCTGCCAGACCGGGCAGTCTAATCCCGGCAGGGTATCACCGGCCAGTCGTGGCGATTGACTTCAGGGCGGCCCTCCCGCCATCTTCCCTGCTCCCCACGTAACCTGCGGATTCGCCTTGCGTAAGCACGCCACAGCCCGGCTCCTGCTCGCCCTTTTCGCCCTGCTGGCCACGGCCACGGCATCCGCCTACCAGAACTTCGAGGTGGCCGTGTACTGCCGCGCCCAGGAAGTGGTGCAGATGGCGGACCCGGCCTGGCTGGAGCGCGAGTGGCAGCGCATCTCCTCCGCCGTGCACGTGGACAAGGTGTACCTGGAGGTGCATCGCGACGGCGTCATGCCCGATGCCGCGACGCTGACCGCAGCCAAGGCATTCTTTGCCGCACGGGGTGTGCGCACTGCCGGCGGCATCACCTACACCATCAGCGAACCCAACCGCTTCGAGACTTTCTCGTACAGCACGCCGGCGCATCGTGACCGGGTCCGCGCCATCGCCGAGTTTGCGGCTCGCAATTTCGACGAAGTCATCCTGGACGACTTCTTCTTCACCAGCGCCAAGACGGAAAGCGATATCCGGGCGCGCGGCGATCGCAGCTGGACCGATTTTCGCCTGAAGCTGATGTCGGATGCCGGGCGCGAACTGGTGGTCGCTCCGGCGAAGAAGGTGAACCCGCGGGTGCGCGTGATCATCAAGTACCCGAACTGGTACGAGCACTTCCAGGGCCTTGGCTTCGATCTCGAGAATGGCCCCCGCATCTTCGACGGCATCTACACGGGCACCGAGACACGCGATGCAGTGCGCAGTGCGCAGCATCTTCAGCCGTATCACGGCTATTCCATCATGCGTTATTTCGAAAACCTGGCGCCCGGCCACAATGGCGGTGGCTGGGTCGACCCTTATGCTTCGCGCGGGTATGCGCGTTACGCCGAGCAGCTGTGGCTGACGCTGTTTGCGAAGTCAGGGCGGCAGGTCACCCTGTTCGACTGGCGCAGCATTACCCAGCCACTGGCCAGTGGCGGCGATCCACTGACGGCCGTGCAGGCAGCCGCCAGGGCATTCGACGCGGTCGATTCCACGATTGGTGCGCTGGGCCAGCCGCTGGCCTTGAAGAGCTACAAGCCCTTCCACTCCACTGGCGAAGACCATCTGCAGAGCTTCCTCGGCATGATCGGCCTGCCGATGGAGATCGTGCCGAAGTTCCCCGACGCCGACCCTCTGGTGCTGCTCACGGAAACTGCCGCGGCCGATCCGCAGATCGTCGCCAGGATCGAAAAGCATCTGCGCAGCGGCAAATCGGTGGTGATCACCTCTGGCCTGCTGCGCGCACTGCAACCCCGCGGCATCAGCCGGATCGCCGAGATAGAACACACCGGCCGCGTTGCCCTGTTCTCGCAGTTCCTGACCGGCTTCCAGATGGCGGAGTCCACGCAGCCGGTTCTGATTCCGCAACTCGCCTATCGCACCAATGATTCCTGGGAGCTGGTATCTGCCGTGGCCGGCGATAACGGCTGGCCGCTACTGCACGATGCCGACTACGGTGGCGGCCACCTGTTCGTGCTCACGGTGCCGGAGAATTTCGCCGATTTCTATCAGTACCCCGCACAGCCGCTGAACGAGATCCGCCGCGTACTCACGTCGCACCTGCCGGTGCGTATCGAGGCGCCAGCGAAAGTCGGCCTGTTCGTTTACAACAATGGCACCTTCGTCGTGCACAACTTTCGCGACGAGGCAGTCGGAGTGAAGGCCGTGTTTGCGCATCGGCCAGGCACACTGTCTGAACTGGGCTCTGGAGAACGCGTCGAAGTCACGGGCCGCCAGACGCCGGCGCGCGGGTCAACGCCGGCGGCCGAAGCCGGCGTTGCCAGCTTCGAAGTGCCGGCGCATTCCTTCCGCGCCTTCCGGTTGCAGTAGGGCCAGGACTATTTTGCCGCCGGTGCCGATGGGCCTGCAGCCTTGGAGAAATCCCCGGCCTTCACGATAGTCAGCTTCGCCGGGTCAAAGTACTTGCGCAGCGCCGCCCGCGCGGCCTCGGGCGTAACGGCAAGCATCCGTGTCTCGAAGGCCTTGTCCCAGGTAAGGAAGGTGCGGCCGGAATCAAGATGCGACAGCAGGCGGCCCGCCAGCTGTGGGTCCTGTACACGGATCTGGGCGAAGCGCTGCACCCAGGCGGCCTTTGCCTTGGCGATCTCCTCGTCCGTGAAGCCATCCTTCAGCGCCCTGGCCACTTCCTCGCGCAGCGCCGCTTCCACCTTGCCGATGTTCTGCGGTGCGGCGATGGCCTGCGCGTTCCACGCACCGGCGCGGTCGAAGATACTGCCGCCGCCCTGCGCACTCACGCCGTAGCTCAGCCCCTCCTTCACACGGATCCGCGACGCCAGCCGGGAATCGAAGGCCGGAGCAGAACCCAGGATGTAATCCGCGAGGTAGAAGGCCGCGTAGTCCGCATCGTTCTGATTGATGTCCATGTTCACGCGCGCCACCAGCACGGCGTTTTCCTTGTCCGGCGTCTCGATGCTGGAGTTCGTCGGCGCAATGTCGCGGTATTCGCGCGTGATGCGCTTCCACGGGGTGTCATTGCGCCAACCTGCAAAGCCCTCCTCGATGGCCTTCTGCACTTCAGCCTCGTCGAAATCGCCGACGACGGCGAACTGGGCGCGGTTGGCGTTGTAGAAAGTCCTGTGATAGTGCTTCACGTCGTCCAGCGTCACGGCCTTCAGGCCATCGAGCGTCTCCTGCAGCGAGGCTGAATAACGCGGATCACCCTTGGGATAGGTATTGAAGTGCTGGCTGATGGCTTCCGAAGCCCGCGCCGCTGGCTCGGAGAGCTGCGACTCGATCGATGTCGCCAGCAGCTTCTGGAGCTGCGCGAATTCGTCGGCGGGGAAGGAAGGCTCGCGCAGCACATGTGCGGCCAGCCGGATTGCAGCTGCGATGTTGGGCCGCGTGGTCTGGAAGGTCGCGCTCTGTCCACTTACGCCGCCGCTGATCTTCAGTTTCGTGAACTCGTCGCGCAGCTGTGCGCGCGTGTAGCGGCTGGTGCCCATGGACATCATCTGGCCCGTCAGCAGGCCGACATAGCTCTGGCCGAACAGCGTCTTCTCATCGCCCGCAGGCAGGTTCATCGTGAACGAGACGGTTTCGCCGCGCGTTTTCTTCGACAGCAGCGCCAGCTTCATGCCGGCGACTTCCAGCCGCCTGGTGCGTTTCTCGATGTTCTCCGGACTGGCGTCGAAGGCCTCGGCATCCGCCAGCGCCGCCTTGGGCTGGTAGTCCTTCAGCATCTCCGCGGCGCTGGCTACCACCGGCATCTCCACCCGCTGCGGGTTGTCGTCATGCAGGAACAGGCCGGCAATGCGGTTGTCCCGCCGCAGATACTTCGCCCCCGCCGCCTGCACCTGTGCCGCCGTCAACTGCTGCCCGCGGTCGCGCGCCAGGAAGAACATGCGCCAGTCGCCCAGCGCGATGTATTCCGACAATTGCAATCCGATGTTCTCGTGGTCGTTGAGTATGCGTTCGGCCGCATTGGCAAAATTGGTGCGGGCCCGCTCCATTTCCTCGGCGGTGGGCGGGGCATCGCGCATGCCTTCCACCTGCCGCACCAGCTCCGCCTGCACCGGCTCCACAGGCTCGCCCTTCTTCACGATGGCGCCGAATACCTGCAGGGAGCCATCGATGCCGTCGAGCCGCGTCGAGAACACCTGGGCCGCCTTGCCCGACTCCACCAGTGCCTTGTGCAGGCGCCCGGAAGGGGTATCAGTCAGCGCGAAAGCGACGTAATCAAGCGCATCCACGTCCTGGTGCAGCGCCGAAGGCACCTTGTACGCCAGCATCACGACTTCCAGGTCGCCGACCCGGCGCACCACGAAACTGCGCTCACCGTCCTGCACGGGCTCAACTGTCCACAGCTTCGGCAGCTGACGCGTCGGCTTCGCAATCGCGCCGAAATACCTGTTGATGAGCTGCAGCGTCTTCGTGGAATCGAACTTCCCCGCCACCAGCAGCACGGCATTGTCCGGCTGGTAGTAGGTACGGTAGAAGGCCTGCAGGTGAGCGATATCCACATTCTCGATGTCGGAACGGTTGCCAATGGTGGAGTTGCCGTAGTTGTGCCAGTCGTAGGCCATGCTCTGCAGGCGCTTGAACAGCACGCTGGTGGGCGAGTTCTCCCCGCTCTCGTATTCGTTGCGCACCACCGTCATCTCGGTGTCGAGATCCTGCCGCCGGATCAGCGAATTGACCATGCGGTCCGCTTCCATCGACAGCGCCCATTGCAGGTTTTCGTCGTTGGCCTGGATCAGTTCGTAGTAATTGGTGCGGTCCAGCGAGGTGGTGCCATTGAAACGCGCGCCATGCGCGCCGATCTCGCTGGCTACGTTGGCACGGTTCTTCGTGCCCTTGAACAGCATGTGCTCCAGCAGATGCGCCATGCCGGTTTCGCCGTAGTTTTCCTGGCGCGATCCGACCAGGTAAGTCACGTTGACGGTGATGGTGGGCTTGGACTGGTCGGGAAACAGCAGCACGCGCAATCCGTTTGCCAGGCGGTACTCGGTGATGCCTTCGACCGCGGTCACTTTCACAGGTGCCGCAGAAGCCGCCGGCGCCGGCCCGGGAGCGGCGGCGGCCGGCTTCGCGGCCGGCTGCGCAGCAGTCACCGCGGCTGAAAATGCCAGGCAGGCCAGCATCACAACTCTTGCATTCATCTTCATGTCACTCACCTTCCCTGATCTTGCGCTGCATGTCGTCCAGATAGGCATCCAGCTCGGCGATGCTCGAAAAGATGCCGCCCTGCGGCATGGCCTTCACGATCTCCAGCACCTTGCGCACCGCCGGCTGGGGATTTACCAGCGCGACCTTGCCGCCATCGGGCTCGATGGCCTTGCGGGCCCGCACGAAACAGCGGATTCCGGCGCTGCTCAGGTATTCCAGCTGGCCCAGATCGAACACCAGGCGAGCGGGTTTTACGTGCTCCGACAACAGGCGCTGCAGCTCGGCATCCAGCTCGGGTGCGGTATGCGTGTCCAGCCTGCCGGCCAGCGAGATCTTCGGAATCTCGGAGTCTTCCACCACGATGGTCAGCGACATGCAGCGCTCCTTGTCGTGCATTCAGTCAGATGGCGCGGTCCAGATGCACCCGCAACAGGTTGCAGCCGTCCACGTGTTCGTATTCACATTGCCGGGCCGTCTGCCGGATGAGGTGGATTCCCAGGCCGCCCACAGGCCGCTCGTCCAGTGTCAGTTCCAGGTCAGGTGCGGCAGCCTGCAGCGGATCGAACGCCGCACCATCATCGCAGAAAGTCAGCACGATGCCATTTTCAGGCAGTGCAAGCTCCACGGAAAGGCGCGGCAGCGACCGCCCGCGTGCGGCGCGCACCACATTCGTCAGCCATTCCTCGGCGATGAGCTCCACGTCATGCATGCGTTCACCGACGATTCCGCGTGACACGAGAATGCTGCGCAGACGCTGCTGCGCCTTCTGCATTCCGCTGGCTGCGGGTCCAACCGCGATCTTCCAGGCCGGCATTCCCTGCGGCGAGCGCACTTGCACATCGGCCGGCATGTAGCGCAGCGCCAGCACGGTAAGATCGTCGGTGGCGTGAAAGCCGGCGGCGTGACTGGCCAGCGTGTCGACTATGCGCGCCACCACTGCCGCGGGATGCATCTCGTGGCTGTCGCGTAGCAGCGTGACCAGCCGCTCCAGCCCGAAGCCGGCGCCAGCAGCGTCCTCGGCATCGGTCACGCCGTCGGTATAAAGCAGCAGCAGATCACCAGGCGCCAGCAGCAGCTCCTGCACGAAATAGGTATCAGCGGCGTCGATGCCGATGGCAGCGCCGCCATCGGCCGCCGGAGTGCGCACCGTCCCCTCCAGCAGCAGCAGCAGTGGCGCCTCATGCCCCGCGCTGGCATACCGGACCGTACCGTTTGCGGGGTCAAGCAGACCGCAGCCGGTGGTGACGAACATGCAGGCATCATTGCCTTCGACGAGCCTGGCATTGATCTCGGCCAGCAGCCGGTCCGGACTGCCGCCACCAGCCCCCAGCACGCGCATCAGTGCCGACAGCCGCGCCATGAACAGCGCTGCAGGAATGCCTTTGTCCGAGACGTCGCCGATGGCGAACAGCAGGCCCCCACCGGGCACGGGAAAGTAATCGTACAAGTCTCCGCCCACTTGCCGCGCCGGCAGCAACGCAGCGGCAATTTCCACACCGGGTGGAACGGCACGCGCGGCATCGCCATGCGGCAGCATCGATTGCTGAATCTGGGCGGAGATGTGCAGCTCCTGTTCAAGGCGGGTCTGGTCTGCAAGGCTCTGTGCACGCAACTGGACATGCTGCTGCAGCGAATCCCGCATCCGCCGCAGCGCCTCTGTCAGTACGCCGATCTCATCTCCACTGGAATGTTCGGGCAGGGGAAACTGCAGATCCTCCTCCCCCGCCTTGCCCACCGCCTCCGCAAGCGCATGGATCGGGCGGGAAACGCCGGCCGCCACGAGCGAGACAGCCAGCACCAGCACCACCAGCCCGATTGCGCCCAGCAGCAGCTGGCGGTTCAGCTGCCGGCGCGCGCCGGCGAGCAGATCTGCACGCGGCGTAAGCAGCATGAACTGCCAGCCCAGTGTCTGCAGTCCGCGCACGGCGAGAAAGGCCGGCTTTCCATCGACACCGCGTGGTATGGCTGCAAAGCTCTGCCCCGCGGACTGCATGGCGGCCGCCGCCCGCCGCAGGTCGACATCGCTGAGCTGCGTATTGATGCGGGTCAGGCGCTGCGGCGTTTCCCCGATGGGAGCAACGAAGGCTTCATCGCCGGTGCCCGCAGAAAGCCAGCCCAGGCCCAGTGGGCCCAGCGGCACCTTCGATACCGTGCGCCGTACCCAGTCCAGGTCGAGATCAGCAGTCACCACGCCAGCCAGCACACGTTCATCGGCAACCTTGCGGAAGTACGGCACCGAGTAGGTGATCATCCAGGTCTGGCCGCCGCCGGCATCGAAGTACGGAGCAGACCACACCGGCTTCTGTCCATCAGCCGCGACGCGATACCAGGGCAGGCTGCTGTAGGCATAGCTGTCGCGCGCCAGGTCGGAATAGGCGATCTCGCCCTTGCTGCGATACAGGTAGGGGGCGAAAGGCCGGCGCGTGCCAGTCGTCTCCACTGCAATGGTGGAACCGTAGATCTCCGGCCAGGCATCAAGGACGCCATGGATCCGCTTCAGGTACTGGTTCTGCGGAGGATCGATTTCCTCGAGCTGATGCGCAACGGTATAGATACCGCCTTCGATGGGCCGGATAAGGCCATCGAGGCCGGTTGCCAGACGGGCCGCCAGTTCATCCGCTCTGCGCGTGGCGTCGGCTTCGAGCCCCTGCGCAGCCGTGTGATAGGACAGCCAGGTCGACGCGGCGTAGATGGGGACGGTGACCGCAAGGATCCAGAACAGCAGCCGCGCACGGACCGTCTGCAGCAGGCCAACCGACGGCAGGCGCGACATGTCAGATAGCCTGTCGCGCCGCCGTCGCCGGAGTCATGAAACGCCTGGCTGAAGCTACTTGGCGCGCTTCAGCACCATCGGAGATTCCACGGGACCCTGCCCCATATCCAGCTTGCTGACCAGATCCATCTGGTCGCCCTTCAGCGTGCCCTTGTAGTCGATGACCAGCGGCGGAGCGCCTTCTCCCAGCATCAATGACAGCTTGAAACTCACATCGCTACCCTTGACGACGCCGTCGGAAATCGGCGTGGCTGCCGGAAGCATCTCGGCGGACATCGCACCGGTCAGCTTCTCGCCTTCGGCCTTGAAATCGAATACCAGAGTGATCTGGCCCTGCGGTGAATCGACCGTGGCATTCCACTTGCCGTCGATATCTGCGGCCAGCGCGGACATTGCCACCAGCGATGCCAGAACACCCAGTGCGAACTTGCGGACTTGCATGATTTCCCCTTGAACATACATCCGGCCGGCGGCCGGAATTCCTGCAACGATAGCATTACGCCGCACAAGTCGGATCAGGGAGGACAGAATCTTGCGGCCATGATCCGCGTGACGGGCCGGCTCAGTACGTGAGAGTCGCGGTCACGGTGTCCTGATATAGCCCCCTTAACGCCCCGGTTAGTGCCGCCAGCTGGCCATAGACCTGGTGAGTCTGGGTTCGGCCATTGCCCCGGTCCGAAACCGTGGACGTACCCAGGCTGCCATCACCCCAAGGCCTGAGCCTGGCCTCGTCATTGAACAGGCGATACACCAGCGTCTGGTTGCCGCCGACACGCGTCACCTTTCGCTCCAGCATGGTCGCGCCATTGCCACGGCCGGCATCCAGCGCCAGCTCGTATGCAGTACCGTCCGTGCATTCCACCGAGATGCTGCTCTCGGCTTCAACCCTCAACGACAGGCTGCCGACCAGACCGAAATCCAGTGGCGCCGTCTCCAGCGTGCAGTAGCCTTCCACTGTGGCTTCCACCCTGAAGCTGAACGTACCCTCGTGCGCGTCCGTGGCGCTGCAAAACGGCGGAAACGACGTGTAGCCGTGCACGACAAAGAACGTATTCGAACGGTCGAAATTCGTGCGGTATTTGCCTTCTGGCAGCTCTGGTTGGGGCGGAACGCGCCCATACCAGGTCCTGCTGGTCTCACCATCACCACTGTGGGTGACGATATCAATGGGGATGATTCGCGCGAGCGGCGTCGAGCCGTCGCCCCAGATGAGCGTATGTGCCGCGTTGGCGTAGATGTTGAACGCCATTCTCTCCTGGCCGTCGGCCATGTACCGCGGATCAATGGTGCCCGATTCTGTCCGACCCATTCCGACGCAGATCCGCACATAGGGCGTCTGGGCGTTTCTGCACCAGCCCGTTATCTGGCCGACGAGATCCGTGTTGCCGGTTGGTTTCACCGTGCCAAAATCGACCTTGCGGCTGGTGTTGATGCCACACTGAATCTGCAGCCGCGGGGCCTGTGCCTGCCATGCAGGCTGGGGATTCCAGGCCAGCAGCAGCGACAGCAGCGCGGTCCTGTATCTCATCGCGCCGGCACCGCCCTGCAGACGAACGGGCCAATCACCTGCATGGTCGTCGAGGAGTCAAAGGGCGCCTCCGCCTCGCAACGACCCGTATCGGTTTCGACACTGATGTGGTTCACGGGCTGCAGTCCGGTGAAAAACACCATGCCATCGTAACCCACGAGCACCGGCTCCCCGCCGTTCAGTGTGGCGCGCGTGCCCGGCAGCAGCGGTTGCTGCCGCTCATCGACCAGAATCAGCGTGGCTCCCGACACCCGCTGCAGCGGGAATTCCACCAGGACGCCGGACTGGGTACGGGGATTCGCCACCACGATGTTCCTCTCCGCGATCACATTCACAGGCAGATCCAGCGTATCGATGGCGAGGCGGCTGCCGCGGTAGGCCGGCAGGTCGTTCACCAGCAGGAAGCCCCGCCCGTTGGTACTGCCCAGCAGGCGGTTCTCTCGCAGCACGGGCACACCGGCCTGTTCGCCGGTGGATACCAGAGCGAACCCGTCGTAGATCGGGCGCCCCGCCAGCCACTGGCCTTGCATGTACACGATCGCGCCCGTTCCGTACATCGACACGGTAGTGTAGTCGTCACCTGCGCGGGTGCCACCTTCCAGGGCAATGTAGGTGTCGCCAAACCTGCCGCGATAGTCGAGCCGTGCGGCCGCCCTTCGGTCATCGTCGTCTCCAGTCTCGGCATACGCGTCCCAGCCGAAGCCACCCAGGTCGGTGTCCACCGGCCGGTTTGCGCCCACCGAGTAAGTACGCTGGCCGTCAGTGGAGCTTACCGAGGTGTGCGCCCCGCTGTTGTCCCGCAAGTTGAAAGACACGCCAAGATACCCACCGCGGGAGTGATCATCGTCCAGATCCTGGTAGGCGCTGAAGTACAGACTGGCGCGCATGCGCGGCCAGCTGGCGCTGTATCCGACTGAAACGATCCGCGTACCCGTAAATTGATCATTCTTCTGGCGCGTGTAGTTCAGCGTCATCGATTGCTGGCGCAGGAATGACCAGGTGAACGTGGCGGTGGATAGCTGCGGCGGCACCGGCACATCCTCCAGGCTGCCCAGATCCCGGTAGCCGCTGTCGGCGCGTCGATCGTACAGATCGATGCTCCAGCGCGGCGAGACATAGCTGTAGCCGGCCGAGGTCTGCACTCCGCTGCCGTCGCCATCGCTGTACGCAACCGCCGCGCTCAGCACACCGAAGCGGCCCAGCGCGAACAGCCCGCCGAGCCCGCCATTGCGCAGGGTCTCCGCATACTCGGCATGCGCCTCGAGGGTGACATGGCGACTCACTCCGTGGCGCAGGGAGGCAGCTGTCGCGATGTCTTCCGAATAATTGAATGAGTCGGTGGCATACCCGCGCCGCGGATAGCCGGTTTCCACGGAGAAGTCGGTCAGCCCCCGCTCCAGCAACCGGTCGTCGATGTAGAGCTGGCGAGTCGTCACCATTTCGCGTCCCAGGGCATCCGTATAGGCGATGGACACCATGCCGGCACCGGTCAGCGAGGGAGCCTGCGAAAGCACGAACGGTCCCGGACTGGTCCGGCCGCTGTACTGGCGCAGGCCGTTGACGTACAGGTCGACAGTAGTTGGCACTACTGCCGTACCACCCAGCGCGGGCACCGGAAACGTGATCAGATCCGGATTGAGATCGAAATTGCGCGAGACTTGCGCGCCGCCGAGACGGACCGAACGGGTCCAGGACAGCGACGAACTGATGAGATCGCCCATGGTGTAGGTGCGCAGGGGATCCAGCGTGGACCAGGTCAGGTAGGAATCGTCACGGATGTACTCGACGCGGTCCGATTCCACCGTGGCATGGCCATTGTTGGTCAGCAGACCGAAGGGACCGAAGATGCGCAGGTTCGAGCTGGCGCTTGCTGTGGCGTCGCGTTGCTGGTTGGCCCGGCTGACATCAGCCTGGCGGACCACCGGCATGCGACCGAAGCCTGCATCAATTTGCGACTTCCTCGTGGCCGCTTCTTCCGCGTTGTCGTGGTTGCTCTGCAAGTGCAATGAGTAATTCATGCTCATGCCTGGATCGGCACGCGGCTCGGGAGTTACTTCCCTCTGGGCACCGAGTAGCTGTGGCGTAAGCGTGGCAGATCCGACAGTCAGATCCAGTCGCTGCGCCAGCGCATCGTAGCGGTAACGCAGATCAGGGATATCGCGCAGCAGGATGAGGCCGCCGCCAGAGAGATGCTCCTCGCGGATACCGATCTCGGCGAGTTCCCCGGCGTCGATCCGGAGCGCATCGTCGCGCCCCTCGACACGCACGATCAATTGGCGGTCGAATCCGTTGACGAATACCTGCAGGTAAAGCGGCGTATCGTCAGTATCTGCGGGCAGCGCATCCGCCGCTGAGCCCGGCAGCGGGCTCAGCAACAGGAGCGCCAACAGGGCGGCCGGCACCCATAGAGGCATACGGGCGGCCAGGCTCACCGGCCGCTTACAGATCGAGCAGCAACTCCTCACCGTTCACGAGCATCCGGACTTTCGCAGGCTTGCCCGGTGTGCCCGGTGGCAAAGCCCAGGTCCAGTGTCGCGACTTCTCCGGCAGTACGTAGCCCAACAGTCCGGCGACCAGTGCCCGTGAGGAACCATCGGCAAAAACTGCCTCCACCTTGCTGAGCTGCGCGTGCGCCTTGCCGGTATTTGTCGCCTCCAGGGCAATGCTGCCATTGGTGAACCGCGCGACCGCGGAAAGCTTCGCCATATCCTTGGCATTGACCAGCAGGAAAACCGGCACCGAATAACGCAACTGGATCTGGATGGCGGAAGCCGATGCCGTGGCTTTGCGGTCCAGGATCTCGTCCACGTACAGCCGGTAGCTCTCCTCTTTCACTACCGGACCCTTCAGGGTGCGTACCAGCCGGATCGTCTGGCTCTGACCAGCCGGGATGGACGACATCGGCGGACTCGCTGCGATCGCCTGCGTGGGATCGAGCTTGTCCTCGTTGTCCGACTGGGTCCAGGCGAACATGCGCAGCTGGGCCGTGATCGGAGTATCACCGCTGTTGGTCACGGTAACCGTGGCCGCCGAACTGCCCGGCGCAAATACGACTGTCGTTGGCCGCACGAACAGCGAGGCAGCGCTCGCATTGCCGGCGACCAGCAGGAAGGCGGCCGCGACAAGCCGAGTGAAGTGCTTCATTTTAATTCCTGCGTCAGTAGGTGAGCGTAACCGTCACAGTGTCGGTGTATTCACCCAATTGGGGGCTGGTGCTGGGCGGTGGCAATTTGCCATATACCGTATGGATCGTTACCGAACCATCCGCCGTGCCGGTGACTAATTCTCCTGTGGTGCCATCGCCCCAGGGCGTGGTGCGAGTGTCATCCGTGTAAAGCCCATACGGCAGCTGTGCCGTGCCACTTGCCAATTTCATGTTGCGGTCGATCAGCGACCCGCCAGCATTCTGCCCACCGTTCAGTGCAATCTCATAGGGCGTGTTGGCGGCGCAGTTGACCCTGATCTCTGATTCGGCGGTGACGTCCGCGGTAAAACCCGCGCCAATATTGGCGCCGAAATCCAGCGCCGTCGGCGTGACGGCCGTGCACTCACCCACGATGGTGACCGAAACCTGGATCACGCCGACCTTGGTGCCGGCGGCCTGGACCAGCAGCGGCACCAGCAACGTGGCGGAAAGCAGGGACAGATTGCGTCGGGAAGCCATGGGGGACTCCGGGGTTATTGTAGAAATTCGGGTCGAAACCGCGTTTCGTTCAATCTATTGCCTTTTACCGCTGCTTACAACCAGCCCCAAGGCGTAGTGCCAATCCGGTCAAATGCCGGGGCGAATCAGGTGGCTGCCTAGCCACCAGGCCAGCGCCGCGACCAGCGCCGAGGCCGGAATGGTCAGCAGCCATGCGTAGACCAGATTTGTCGCCAGCCCCCAGCGCACCCGCGAGGGGTTCTGCACGGCACCGGTGCCCAGAATGGCGCCAGTAATGGTGTGCGTCGTGGAAACCGGAATCCCGGCATGCGAGGCAATGAACAAGGTGATCGCACCACCAGCTGAAGCAGCCGAACCGCTGGCAGGCGTCAGCTTCGTGAGCTTCTGCCCCATGGTGCGGATGATGCGCCAGCCGCCGCACAGCGTGCCGACGGAAATGGCGACATAGCAGCTGACGATCACCCATGCCGGCAGGTGGTCGGGCGATGCCAGCCCGCGCGACATCAGCAGCAGCCAGATGATGCCCATGGTCTTCTGCGCGTCGTTGCTGCCGTGCCCGATGCTGTACAGCGCGCTTGCCAGCAGCTGCGCGCGGCGGAACCAGCGATCCAGCTTGGCCGGCGCGATGCGGAAGCAGCACCAGCTGATCGCCAGCATGATTGCGCCGCCGAGCACGAATCCCAGTAGCGGCGAAACGAAAATGAATATGGTGGTGCGGATGATGCCGGGCGCCACCAGCGGGGCGAGGCCGGCCTTGGCCATCGCCGCACCGATCAGGCCGCCGATCAGCGCATGCGAGGAGCTGGAGGGAATACCGAAGTACCAGGTGATGATGTTCCAGGTGATCGCGCCGATCAGTGCGCCGAAGATCACCGCGTTGTCGACGAACTCCGGCGAGACGATGCCCTTGCCGATGGTGGCTGCAACCCTGGGCTCGAACAGCCAGATGGCGACGAAATTGAAGGCGGCCGCCCATACCACTGCCTGGTAGGGCTTGAGTACCCGCGTCGACACGACCGTGGCGATGGAATTCGCCGCGTCGTGGAAGCCGTTCATGAAATCGAAGGCCAGCGCCAGCAGCACCAGCACCGCAAGCGTGAGGAATGCGGCGTCTACGTGCATCAGGCGTTCTGCAGGATCACGCCCTCGAGCACGTCCGCCACGTCCTGACAGCGGTCGGTGGCGGTCTCCAGCAGCTCATATATGGCCTTGAGCTTGATCACCTGGCGGATATCGGCCTCGGTGCGGAACAGTGTCGAGATGGCAGTGCGCATCACGCGATCGGCGCGTGATTCCATGGTGTCGATCTCGCGGCACAGCCGCAGGATCTCCGGCGCATTCTTCAGGTTGCTGAGCAGCAGCATGGCGGACTGCAGCCGCTCGCAGCCGTTCTGCAGCAGCAACGCCAGCTCCACGGCATGGGCGGTGATTTCCTGGACGTCATACAGCGACAGCGATTCGGCCGCGTCCTGCATCAGGTCCAGCACATCGTCCATGCGCGAGATGAGCCGATGGATATCATCCCGGTCCAGCGGCGTCACGAAGATGGTCTGCAACAGTGCCGCCGTATCGTGCGTGATGCGGTCCGCCTCGTGCTCCAGGTCGTTGATGCGCTCCACCCGGGCAGCACGCGCCGGCACATCAGAGTATTCGCTCAGCAGCAGCACCAGCTCGCGGCTGGCGGCAGCGATGCGCTCGGCATGCTGGTTGAAGTACTCGAAAAACTTTCCCTCGCGCGGCACGAGGTTGGCGATGATTCCCATTTGGCTCCCGGAGCGGTTGCTGTGGCCGAACCGTGGTTTCCGTTGTCCGTCTGACGTTTTTATGACGTTTGCGGGCGGATAGCCTAGCCGATGTGGGCGCGGCACGCCCGCCTGTCAGCGGGCTACTGACCGGTACAGCGAACGGATCAGGTCGGTCTGGGTAATGATCCCGGCCAGGCGACGCTCGCCGTCGATGATCGGAATGTGATGATGCCCGGCATCCGCCAGGATGGGCAGCAGCTCAATAACCGGGCGATCGCTGCTTATGACCTGCACGCGCCGCGTCATCACCTGCCCTACGACTTCCGGGCGATCCGAATGCGAGGTGCCATTGGCACGCAGCATGGCGCGCAGGCGCTCGCCAATACCTTCGGAGAGATCGAGGTTGGATAGTTTGAGAAAGTCGCCGGCGGTCACGATGCCGATGATGCGTCGCGCCTTGTCGACCACGGGCAATGCCTTGATGCGCCGCTCGCGCATCAGGCGCCAGGCCTCGCCCAGCGGCATGCCGTAGTCGGCGGTGATGACCTGCGGCGTCATGATGTCGCGGCAGAGCAGATCCCCCAGCTGCCGCTGGTAAGCCACGCCTTCCGCGTAGTGCAACAGTTCTGCAAGGTCGTGACGACTGACGTCCAGCACCTGGTTGTAGTGCGCAAGTGCGGCTTCAAGATCCGCATTGCTGAAACGGCTGCCGGCCGGCGTTGGCTCGAGCTGATGCGGATGTGGATAGCGGCGCCCGGTCATGGTGTTGAACACGGCGCCGACCAGCACCAGCAGCAGGCAGTTGCAGGCCACGGGGAACAGCGCATAGGTCCACTGCGTCTGTCCCGCCAGCACTGCCAGCAGCGCCGCGGCTCCGCCCGGCGGATGAAGGCTGCGGGTGGCGAACATGACGGCGATGGCGAAGGCCGCTGCCATCGCCGCCGCCAGGGGCAATGGCAGTGGCAGGTATGCGCAGGCGATCCCGGCCAGCGATGACAGCACATTGCCGCCGATCACGGCCCAGGGCTGCGCCATGGGGCTGGCGGGCACGGCGAACACCAGCACGGCGGAGGCGCCCAGCGGGGCGATCAACCACAACCCACCACCGCTGGCATGGGCGACCATGAGGCTGAGGCTCCCGGCCACGAGAATGCCGACCAGCGCGCCTGCCGCGGCACGCAGCCGTTCGCGCCTGTTGACGCGTACTGATTCAGGCCAGAGATTTCTGAGAGTGGACCACACGAGCGGCGGCGAGGTTAGCCGCGGATGGTTGGCCTGATCAACCCCTGCCCCCGCGGGTGATCAGGCCCCTGCCAGCGGTAGCAGTCCCGGACAGTCGCTGCGTGCTGCATCCATTGCGGGCAACGATTCGCATATTCCCTGCCAGTGCTGCCTGATGGCAGCGGCGGCGGCAGCGTGCGAGCCCTGCTTCGACCAGGCTGCCAGATCCTGCGCAATACGATCGAGGCGCTTGCGTGCCCTGCCCTGGATACGGTCCGGCCCCTGCAGTTCACCAAGGACCTGCAGGCTTGCGGCCTGGATCCGCGGGGCATCGTCGGGTGTCATGCGCAGCAGACCTTGCAGGTAGAGCACACCCCATTGAAAGCGCGTCGCTGGTCCGCGCGACTCGCGGTATCCCTTTTCCAGCCAGGTGAGCGCGGCGGACTTGTCACCCGCCCGCTCGTACACATCCGCGAGATCCGGCATGTAGTAGAAGGGCGTGCGTGAGGTGCGGATCTCCCCTTCCAGCAGCGTGCGCAGCCGCGCATCGTCCTGCAGACAGGTCAGCACCCACGAGGCCGAGTTGACGATTCCCGCACGTTCATCCGGCGCGTACTCCTGCGCCAGGAAGGCATCGAGTGTCTGGCGCGCCCTCTGCTGCACAGACGCTGGGATTTTGCCGTTCTGGCTCAACGCCTTTGCTGCATACAGACGCCCGGCCGCGGACATCAACCGCACGGATCCCGAATAGTCAGGATCGGCTTCCAGCGCATCCATCAGGGCAGACCACTGCGCCAGCAGCTGCGAATCCCGCGCCGGATTGAGGCGATGGCTGGCAATGAAGACGTCCTCGCCTACGTCCAGCAATACATCGGCGACGCGCAATGCCCGCGCAGGGTCACTCAACAACGCTGCGAAAGAATCCAGCAGTTCCGCGAGTTGGGGACCGGCGGGCTTGCCGTCCTTCTTCGCCGCATCGCTGCTGGCCAGCCCCACAGCAGTGACCAGCAGGCGATCACGTTCCGGCGCGGCCGGACAGCGTTGCGCGGCGAGGAACAGCGCCGTGATCAGTGGCTGTGGCGCCGTGTCGATGCCCGGCTCCAGCAGCCATCCGTTATAAGCCAGGCGCCGGCAGTCGAGCGCACTCAGGGTTGAGTCCGGCTGGCGTAGCGAAGCCAGCAACTGCGCAACGGGACGTACGTTTTCCAGCGCCAGATCCAGGACGTCGGCATAACGCGCCAGGTCCATTCCGCCCGCAATCCGTGTGATCTCGGTGCGGTCAGCGCGCAGCAGCACTGCCGTGGGATAGCCGGAGACATGGAATTGATCGGCGGTGCGCTGTGCGCCTGGCGCATCGCCGTCGAGGTACACCGGGATGAACTGGCGCATCTTGTCCTGGAAATCGCGCCGCGAGAAAACATGCGCCTTCAGGTCGTGGCAGGGCGGGCACCATTCCGCGCCCCAGTAAAGGAATACAGGCTTGTGCTGCTTTGCGGCAGCACTCAGCGCCTCCTCGAGGCTGCCGCCGAACCATGCGATGTCCGCCGGCGCGGGGGAACTGGCCGGCACCGGATCGGTTCCGGAGCGCTGGCAGCCAGCCAGCGCGACCATCCCGTACGCAATCCACAGCAATCTTCCTGCCGAACGCATTGCAATTCTCTGCCTGCCCGGAGCAAGCCTACTCCCAGCGATAGGCAATTACACCCGCCGGCCCGGGCTGCGCTACCCTTGTCTCAACCGACCTGCATCCGTCTCTGACTCATGAAAAACCTGGTCGCCCTGCTGCTGTTCGCATCGGTGATTTCCATGCCCTCAACCCTGTCCGGCGCCGAGCCGGCGAGCCTGCCCGCGGGCAACCCCTTCTTCGCGCCCAGTCCGCTGCCTCTGCATTACCCGCAGTTCGACCGCATCCGCGACGGCGACTTCGCGCCGGCGTTCGATACCGGCATGGCGCAGCAGCTCGAAGAGGTGCGCATCATCGCGGAGAACCCGCAGCCTCCGAGCTTCGAGAACACGCTGGTGGCACTGGAGCGTAGTGGCCAGCTGCTGGACCGTGCCACGACGGTATTCTTCAACCTGGTGGGCGCGGACACCAATGACGCGCGCAACAAGCTGCGCAACGAGTACGCGCCCCGCTTCGCAGCCCACACCGATGCCATCCAGCTGAACGGGAAACTGTTTTCCCGGCTGCAGGTACTGAACGAGAAGCGCGCGACGCTGGGGCTCGACGCGGAGAGCCAGCGCCTCATCGAGCGCTACTACAGCGACTTCGTCCGCGCCGGCGCGCAGCTGTCCGAAGCCGACAAGGAAAAACTCAAGGCGATCAATGCCGAGCTGGCTTCACTTTCCAGCCGCTTCACCCAGAATGTCCTGGATGAAGTGAACGCCGCCGCAGTAGTGGTGGCTGACGTGAAAGAACTCGACGGCCTTACGCCGGCGCAGATCGCCGCGGCGGCAGCCGAAGCAACCTCACGCAAGTTGCCAGGCAAGTATGTACTGGCGCTGCTGAACACCACCGGACAGCCGCCGGAATCACAACTGACCAATCGCGCATTGCGGCAAAGGCTGCACGAGGCCTCCATCGGTCGCGGCAGCAAGGGCGGCCCCTACGACAATCGTGAAATCATCAGCCGGACCATGCAGCTGCGCGCCACCCGTGCCGCATTGCTCGGCTTTGCCAACCATGCCGCCTATGTGCTGGCGGATGAAACCGCCCGCACACCGCAGGCCGTCAACGACATGCTGCGGCGGCTTGTGCCTGCCGCCACCGCCAATGCGCGGCGCGAGGCAGCGCTGCTGCAGACGCGCATCGATCGCGACGGCGGCGGCTTCCAGCTGGCGCCCTGGGACTGGTCCTACTACAGCGAGAAGGTGCGGGCCGAGCAATACGCCTTCGATGAATCCCAGCTCAAGCCCTATCTGCAACTCGACAATGTCCTGGAGAAGGGCGTGTTCTTCGCAGCGGGCAAACTGTACGGCCTGAGCTTCAAGCGCCGCACTGACCTGCCGGTGTACCAACCCGACGTGCGTGTCTACGACGTGTTCGATGCCTCGGGAAAGCAGCTGGCCATCTTCATCGCCGATATCTACGCACGGCCCTCCAAGCGTGGCGGCGCGTGGATGAACTCCTATGTCTCCCAGTCCGCGTTGACTGGCAACCTGCCTGTCGTTGCCAATCACCTGAACATCCCCAAGCCGCCGGACGGCGAGCCAACCCTGCTGACCTGGGATGAAGTCACCACGGCGTTCCACGAATTCGGTCACGCGCTGCATGGCATGTTCTCGAATGTGGAGTTCCCTTATTTCAGCGGCACCAATGTGCCGCGGGACTTCGTCGAGTACCCGTCGCAGGTGAACGAGATGTGGGCCGACTGGCCCGAAGTGCTGCAGAACTATGCGCACCACTACCAGACCGGCGCGCCGATGCCGCGCGCACTGCTGGACAAGGTAGTTGCGGCGGCGAAGTTCAACCAGGGATTCGCCACCACGGAATACCTGGCGGCGGCGCTGCTGGACCAGCGCTGGCACCAGCTCACCGCGGCACAGATCCCCGGCGCCGACGGCGTCATGCAGTTCGAGGCAACTGCCCTGGCCGCAGATGGAGTGGACTACGCGCCAGTACCGCCGCGATATCGCACGCCCTATTTCAGCCACATCATGGGTGGCTATTCCGCCGGCTACTATTCCTACATATGGGCGGAGGTGCTGGACGCCAACAGCCGGGCCTGGTTTGCAGCGCATGGCGGATTGACGCGGGCGAACGGCGAGCATTTCCGCAAGACCTTGCTGTCGCGTGGCGGCAGCGTCGATGCCCTGCATCTGTTCCGGGATTTCGCCGGCCACGAGCCGCGCATCGAGCCGCTGCTGGAAAAGCGCGGCCTCACCCCATCGAAATGATATGAACTGATGCCGGCGGATGCCGGCATCACACGATCAGGTCGGCCCTTCGTCGACGTATTTCGCGCCGGGCTTGTGCGGCGTGGGCTTGATGTGCAGGCCACCGAGCACCACGACAAAGAACAGCGGCACGAAGAACACCGCCAGCAGCGTCGATGCCAGCATGCCGCCGATTACGCCGGTACCGACCGCGTTCTGCGCGCCTGATCCCGCGCCAGTGGCGATGGCCAGCGGCAGCACGCCGAACATGAACGCCAGCGAGGTCATCAGGATGGGCCGCAGGCGCTGGCGCGCTGCCTGCATCACGGCCTCCACCAGTGGCGTGCCACGATCGTAGTTCTCCTTCGCGAACTCGACGATGAGGATGGCGCTCTTCGCGGCCAGGCCCATGGTGGTGAGGAGACCCACCTGGAAGAACACGTCATTCGACAGCCCGCGCGCCATGGTCGCCAGCACCGCACCCAGGATGCCCAGCGGCACCACCAGCAGCACCGTCACCGGGATGGACCAGCTCTCGTAGAGTGCGGCCAGGCACAGGAACACCACTGCCAGGGAAATCGCATACAGCGCAGGCGCCTGACTGCCGGCGAGACGCTCCTCGAAGGAAATGCCGGTCCATTCCAGCCCGACGCCGGCCGGCAGCTTGGCAACCAGCTCTTCCATGGTCCGCATGGCTTCACCGGAACTGTGCCCTGGCGCCGCCTGCCCCTGGATGCTGAATGCAGGCACGCCGTTGTAGCGCACCAGCTTCTGCGGCCCGTAGGTCCACTCGCCAGATGAAAAGGCCGAGTACGGCACCATTTCACCTGCCGTATTGCGCACATACCACTTGCCCAGATCCGACGGCTGCATGCGCGCGGTGTTTTCACCCTGCACGTACACGCGCTTCACACGGCCGCGATCGAGGAAATCGTTGACGTAGCTGGAACCCCAGGCCGTCGCCAGCGTCTGGTTGATGTCCGCAATCGGCACGCCCAGCGCGGCGGCCTTTTCCCGATCGATGTTCAGCTTGAACTGCGGCGCATCCTCCACGCCATTGGGACGCACGCCGGCGAGCGCCGGGTTCTGCGCTGCCATGCCAAGCAGCTGGTTGCGCGCAGCCAGCAGCGCCTCGTGGCCCAGTCCGCCGCGATCCTGCAGCTGCATGTCGAACCCCGAGGCATTGCCCAGCTCCGACACGGCCGGCTGCACCACCGGGAAGATCTGCGCATCGCGGATGGTCGCGAAGTAGCCGCCGGCGCGGCGCGCAATGGACTGCACGTCCTGGCCCTTGCCACCGCGCTCATCCCAGGGCTTGAGCTTCACGAACACCAGTCCCATGTTCTGCCCGACGCCGGCGAAGCTGAAGCCGGCCACCGTCAGCACGCCATCGACGACATCCTTTTCCTTGGTCAGGAAGTAATCGCGTGCCTGGACCAGCGCCGCTTCCGTGCGCTCGGTGGTGGCGCCGGGTGGTGTCTGCACGATGCCCAGCAGCGAGCCCGGGTCCTCGTCCGGCATGAAGGCTGTCGGGATGCGTACGAACAGCAGGCCCATTACGACCACCATCGCCACGTACACGAACAGGGAACTGCGATTATGCGTGAGCACGCCCACCAGTCCGCGCTGGTAGGCGCGGTTGGAACTGGCGAATCCGCGATTGAACCAGCCGAAGAAGCCGCCCCGCTCGCGCTTCTCACCCGCTGCCACCGGTTTCAGGATGGTGGCGCACAGCGCCGGGGTGAGGACCAGCGCCACCAGCACCGACAGCACCATGGCCGACACGATGGTGATGGAGAACTGGCGGTAGATGACGCCGGTGGAGCCGCCGAAAAAAGCCATCGGCACGAACACGGCCGCCAGCACCAGCGCAATGCCGATCAACGCGCCGGTGATCTGGTCCATCGATTTGCGCGTGGCCTCGCGCGGGGAAAGCCCTTCGTCGTGCATGACGCGCTCGACGTTCTCCACCACCACGATGGCGTCATCGACCAGCAGGCCGATGGAAAGCGCCATGCCGAACATGGTCAGCGTATTGATCGAATAGCCGAAGACCGCCAGCACGCCGAAGGTGCCCAGCATCACTACCGGCACCGCGATGGTCGGGATCAGCGTCGCGCGGATGCTCTGCAGGAACAGGTACATCACCAGGAACACCAGCACGATGGCCTCGAGCAGCGTCTTGGCCACCCCGATGATCGAAGTGCGTACGAATGGCGCAGTATCGACGGGATACACCACTTCCACACTGGGCGGGAAGAAGGGCTTCAGGCGCTCGAGCGTGGCATTGATGGCGTTGACGGTATCCAGCGCGTTCTCGCCGATGGCCAGGCGGATGGCCATCGCGGTGGCCGGCTCGCCGTTGTAGCGCACGGAGCGCACGTAGTTCTCGGCATCGAGATTGACGCGGGCCACATCGCGCAGCAGCAGGCGCGATCCATCCTTGTTGACGCGCAGCAGGATGCTGCCGAACTCCTCCGCAGTCGTCAGGCGCGTCGGCCCGATGATGGTGGCGTTCAGCGTCTGCCCGGGTGCGGCTGGCAGGCCGCCGATCTGGCCGGCGGATACCTGCACGTTCTGGGCACGGATAGCCGCGATGACGTCGCTGGTGGTCACGCGGTACGTAGCCAGTTTTGCCGGATCCAGCCAGATGTGCATGGCGAACTGCGCGCCGAACAGCTGCACGTCGCCGACGCCGGGCGTGCGTGCGATGGCATCCTGGACGTTGGAGGCGACGAAGTTGGAGAGGTCGTCACCGGACATGCTGTTGTCGGTGGAATGGAACCCGAGGACGATGAGGAAATTGCGCGTGGGCTTGGCCACGCGCAGGCCCTGCTGCTGCACTTCCACGGGCAGCAGCGCGGTGGCCGCCTGCAGCTTGTTCTGCACCTGCACCTGCGCGATGTCCGGATCGGTGCCCTGCTTGAAGGTCAGCGAGACGCTGGCCGTGCCGTCGGCACTCGACTCGGAAGTGATGTAGTCCAGCCCGTCGATGCCATTGAGCTGCTGTTCGATCACCTGCACCACGCTGTCCTGCGCGGTCTGCGCGGATGCGCCCGGATACGAGGCGCTGATCGCCACCTGCGGCGGCGCAATCGCCGGATACTGCATGATGGGGAGGTTCACCACGGCCAGCGCTCCGGCGAGCATCAGCACCAGCGCGATGACCCAGGCGAAGACCGGCCTGTCGATGAAGAAACGCGGCAACATGATCAGTGCGCCGCGCTGGCTGCCGCGGGTGCCGGTGCCGGTGCCGGCGAAGCCGGTGCGGTTACCGGCATCGACTTCACCGTGATTCCCGGTCGCGCCTTTTGCAGGCCTTCCACGATCACGTTTTCGCCAGCCTTCAAACCGGAAGACACCAGCCAGTTGCTGCCAACCACGCGCTCGACCTGGATGATGCGTTCGCTGACCTTGCCCGCGTCATCGACCAGCATCACCGTGGCCTCGCCGCGCGCATTGCGCGACACCGCGGCCTGTGGCACCAGCAGCGCCGTCGAACTTCCGCCCAGCGAAAGCGTGGCGCGCACGAACATTCCCGGCAGCAGCGTGCGCTGCGGATTGGGGAATACGGCACGCAACAGTACCGACCCGGTGCCCGGATCCACCGTCACCTCCGTGAACTGCAGTGATCCCTCGGTGGCATAGCGGCTGCCATCCTCCAGCATCAGCCGGACCCTGGCCTGCTGCTTGGCATTGCGCTGCAGGCGTCCGGCGTCGAAATCCTGCCTCAACCGCAGCAGATCGGTGCTCGACTGCGTGACATCGACATAGATGGGATCCAGCTGGGCCACGGTTGCCAGCGCGGCGTCCTGCGCCTTGGTCACCAGCGCGCCTTCTGTCACCAGCGAACGGCCGATGCGGCCGGAAATCGGCGAACGCACCTGCGTATAAGCCAGATCGATGCGTGCCGTTTCGACCGCTGCCTTCGCAGCGGCAACGCTCGCGTCAGCGCTGCGGCGCGCGGCATTGGCGTTGTCGTAATCCTGCTTGCTGACCACCCCGCTACCGAGCAGCGACTCATAACGCTCGGCCAGCAGGCGCGAAGCATTCTGCTGCGCCTCGCCGCTGGCCAGGCCAGCCTGCGCACGCAACAGCGCAGCCTGGTAAGGCGCCGGATCGATCTCATACAGCGACTGGCCGGCGCGCACTTCCGCGCCTTCCGTGAACAGCCGTTTGCGCAGGATGCCTTCCACCTGCGGCCGTACCTCGGCGATGCGATAGGCCGCGGTCCTCCCGGGCAATTCGGTGAAAATCTCCACGGGCTCAGGCGCCAGTTTCATCACCCCGACTTCGGGAGCGCCTGGCGCCTGCGCCGGACCGGCTCCCCGCCCGCAGGCCGTCAGCAGCAGGACGAGAGCAAGGAGGGATGTATTGGCTTTGGAGTTCATGCGCAGTCCTCGTGGCTCGTTGCAGAGCCGGCACCGTTGTCTACCATCCTTGTGAGAAGCCCGTTCAGAGCCTGGAGTTCCTGCGCGGAGAAGTCCTGCAGGTGACGCTGCAATTCATCGCGCACCAGCTGCGGAATCTGCGTCGCCAGGCCTCGCCCCTTGTCCGAGAGGCAGAGATTGACCACGCGGCGGTCGCTGTCATTGCGTTGCCGCTGCAGCAGCTGTTTCTGCTCCAGCCGGTCCAGCATGCGCGTCATTGCCCCGCAGTCCACGCGGCACTCACGCGCCAGCGCGGCAACGGTGTCGGCGCGGCCCAGCGCCAGCAGCAACAGGGGCTCCCATTGCATGGCCGTCAGCTCCAGCGGCTGCATGCGCAGCTCCACCTGGCGCAGCAGCGAGGCAAATACCAGCTTGATCAGCCGGCCGGTCTGCAGCAGCCCTTCATCGGCGTCTGCAGCAGAAATCAGGGGAGGTACGGCGGACATTCGGCGACCGGGTCAGGGGGAAGAGCCGAAAATACACCGTGGAGGCAGTATTTATCAAGGCAAAGTTTGCCTAATCAAACTACTTGAGCCCGCCTGGAAGGCCTTGGAGGCCGGGCGTCAGCCGCTGGCGGGCACCCAGTTGCCGTGGATACCGTACTTGAGGCGCACCGGGATCTTGATCGTCGCCACCGGGCCCTCGCTCATCCGCTGCGCGTCCAGGATCACCAGGTCGCTGCGATTCTCGGCGCGCCGGTTCACCACACCCATGACATAGCCTTCGCCCTCCGGGGCATTGGCGCTTTTCGGCACGAACACCGGCTCCTGGGTGCTGGAGGTGTCGCCGGCGAACCAGCTGTCGGCCTTGCCGGTCTGCATGTCCATGGTGAGGAAGGTATTGAAGAAGAAACCCATGATGGGTCCCGCGCGTTCCATGTTGTAGGGCTTGGTGGGATCGGTGGCCTGCATGAAACCGTAACGGTAGGGGCGCCCGATGTAGCGGTCGTCGGCATGCGGGAATTCCGCGGACATCCGCGACATCACGGTGGGCACGGCCTTGCTGTTGCGGTCGTTCATGTCGAAGCACCAGCGCGTGATCTCGGTGCCGAAAGATCCTGGCGGTGGGAACTTCCCGCCCTGCTCCGGGAAGAACCAGAACACATTGCCCATCGCCACGGGCAGATCCAGATACAGCTTGCCGCTGTCATCAAAGGCGTTGATGGTGTGGCCGGGCATGGCATTCGGGGCATGGAAGAAGCGCACGTCCTTCGCGTCACCACCGCGTGGCACCACGATGTAGACATGATCCAGCGTGGGATCCCACTGGAAGGCGATACCGCCCTTCTTCAGGCGCTCGATGTCCATCACCTGGGGGATCAGCGCCAGCACGATGTAGTGCTCGCTGATGGCGCAGTCGTGGATCATCCCGGGATACGGCGACTTGAACCACACTTCCCAGGTCTTCTTGCCACTCTTGTCGAAGCCCCACACCGCGATGTCGTCGGTGGCCTCGCCTTTTGCGGCATAGGAATAGCCCAGCAGCTCACCGGTTGCCGGATCCTTCTTCGGATGCGCGGTGAAGGAAGTGGCCGTCATCTGGCCGTTCCAGTCCCAGATCTTGCGGGTCTCGAGGGTGTCCGGATCCAGCGCGTACGGGGGGCCGTCTTCCTTGATCGCCAGCAGCTGCCCGGCATGCAGCAGCACATTGGTGTTCGCCACCGTACGCTGCACGCCCTTAACGCTGGCATCGTCCGTGAAGGGATTGCGGTAGTCGCCGAACAATCCCTTGCGTGCCGCGCGCTCGGCTTTCAGGCGATCGGTCATCACGAAGCGATGCTTCATGTCCACGTGGCCATTCCTGAAGCGGAAGGAGGTTACGGCACCGTCGCCATTGAACGGATTGGCATCGCCCATCATCGGCGGAAAGGCCTGGTCCGGACCGACACGGTAGAAGGTGCCTTCGAATGCGGCAGGAATCTGCCCCTCTATCTCCAGGTCGTACAGATCACCCTCGAAGCGGAACGGTTCATCGATGGTCAGGAAGGTAGGCGACTTCGGGAAGGGCGTGGTCATTCGATTGCTCCGAGGAAATCAGGCGTTGGCGTCCGGCGTCCGGGCGTTGCGCGATGCTAGCAGTGCCGCCAATCCGGCGTCAGCCGGAAGAAGGCGGATCAGCCTTCTGCAGCCAGTCCATGAGCCCCTGCAGCTTCGGCGAGTCGGATGTCCGGTCTCCTGTACGCTCCTTCAATCCCCAGCAGCCGCCGGAATGCGTGTACTGCATGAATGGGCCGCGCAGGCCCGCGGCAGTGAGCGCTTCCAGATACTGCGCATACAGTGACCGCATGCCCGGGAGGTGCTGCAGCCGCGTGCACCCCGCGCGCAGGGAGAAGGAGTCCGTTCCCCCTTCATAGGAGATGAGCGGCACGCCCATTTTCCGGGCACAGCCCGCATGGGCCGCCACGCCCTTTGCCATATCCGGAATGCCTTTGGCGAGCGCATCGACTGTTTCGCCATACAGGTAGGGCGCAATGGCGTAGGCATCCGGCCAGATGCCGTGGGGATTGATGCGGGAATCAGCCAGCGCCTCCAGATGAGCCTCGCAGGGACCAGTCCACACGGACTGGCCCGCAAGCACCCTCACCACGCGCTGCGAATCGGCTGCAAATACCTGGTCGAAGGCCTCGAACATCCTGACCGAGGCGTACACCAGATAGGCCGCGGAATGGTTCTGTCCCGGAAGAGGCAGGTTGCCCCCTGCAGCATCCGCATAGCGGCTCTGCGGGAATCCCCTGTTCCAGACCTCATTGGACCACTCGATATACACGCGCAGCGATGGCTTGAGGGTGGCCTTGATGAGCCCGGCGGCGCTGCGCCAGTCGGCGTCAGTGGAGAGATGGTGGAATGTGATCCAGCAATCCTTGTCGGTGCGGTTGCACAGATCGATCTGCCATTCCAGCGCCACGGGCTGGTTCTGCCTGGCGGTCTTCTGTTTGCGTGTAGCGAAATGCGCCTGGCTGGTCTGTTCCGCATTGGTGTCGTTCCAGTCCATGAAACGCAGTACCCGATACGGCGCCAGCTCCTGCAGGAAATCCTTGCGCCAGGGATCTGCGGCTTTCGAGAAATCGGCGCCTTCGCGGAAGTACTCGTTCTGGCCCTGCCAGTTGATGTTCCAGAAGTTGACCCCGGCGAAGGAAGATTGGCCCGGAAGCGGCTGGGTCATGCCTGCAGCTGGCCGGAGCCGCGGGGCCCGGGCAGCGACGGTTGCAGCAGTGGCCGACTCCGCATTCCAGTCGAGCAGCAACGGCGCCGCGACCCCCAGCGCAGCAATGAGCCCCATCCCCCATTTCGTACTGGCCTGCACAGCACATCCTTCCGCTGCAACGAGCCCGCATGCTACCTCACATATAATGCCGGGCATGGTCGGGGGACGAATCATGCTGGCGCGCGCAGGCACTTTCATCGTCATGAGCCTTGGCGCGCTGTGGGCCGGGAACGCTGCCGCGGCCGTAACATCCGATATCGGCCTCGCCACCAGCGGCACACGCATCGATGCACTCGTCGTCGAGGCCACCGCAAAGTCTGCGCCTGAAGTAGTTCTGGTTGGCGGGCTGAAGGGCGAGGATGAAAGCGCGATGGCTGTGCGTTCGGCTGTGGCGGCGTACGAGAAGCAACGCGATCGACCCGTCCGGCTGCTGGCCGTACCGCTGGCCAATCCCGATGCCGCAACGCTGCAGTTTCCACCCGGCGGTGTTGCCTATCGCGAGAACGCCGAATCGCACACCTTGTGGCGCTGGCTGGGCGCGCAGGCACCCGATCTGGTGCTGATCGCCGGCGCCGGTGATTCCGGTCTGGCCGCCGCGCTCAGTGCCGAGTCCGTAGCCGGCATGGGGCGCATTCCTGCACAACGCTGGACCGGCACACCGCAGATCAGCGCCTTCGCAGGCATTGCGAAATCGGAGGCGCGCCGGGAACTGGAGCAGCGCCGCGCCCGCTCGCCGCGGCAGCTGGCCTTGGAACTGGCACAGCATTACGGCCACGACTTCGACCAGCCCTGGTACATCGGCGCCATCGCGTTGATTGCGCGCCTGCGGCTCGGAGAGCTGGAGGATGTGCGGCAACTGGTGGAGCCCTGGGTGAACGGCAGCAAGGACAGCCTGGCGCGAGCGAATTCACTGGTGATGGCGGGTCACATCGTATTCACGGAACTTGCGCGTCGCACCAAAGATCCACGCTATGTGGCAGCCGTGCGCAAGGTGGCCGATCTGGGCTTCGATGCTTCAGGACAGATGCTGGAAGCCATGCCCTACCACGATGGCTACAGCGATTCTGTATTCATGGGCACTGCCATCGTGGCGCAGGCCGGCGCGCTCACCGGTGAACGCAAGTACTTCGACATGGCCGACCGGCACCTGCGCTACATGGAGAAGCTCGACCTGCGCCCGGACGGGCTGTATCGCCACCGCCCCGAGGCCGATGTGCCCTGGGGCCGTGGCAATGGCTTCGCGGCCATCGGATTTGCCATGACATTGACTGAACTGCCGCAGGACCATCCCGGCCATGCGCATGCATTGCAGAGCTACCGCAATCTCATGGCGGCCCTGCTGCCGCTGCAGACCCGCGATGGGCTGTGGCGCAACGTGGTGAATCATCCCGGCGCCTATGCCGAGTTCTCCGGCACGGCCATGATCGGCTTTGCCCTGCAGCGGGGTCTTGCCAGGGGGTGGATCAAGGGTCGCGAGTACCAGCATGCTGTGGATCAGGCCTGGGTCGCAGTGAACTCACGTACTTCCTCCGGCGGCGGATTCATCGATGTCTGCGAATCCACCGCCCGCTTCACCACGCTGAAGGAGTACCTCCAGCGCGCAGCCATCCTGGGTGATGACCCGCGTGGCGGCGCCATGGCCATGCTGTTTGCCACCGAACTGATGGAGAAATAGCCATGCGGATACACCTCTGCGTCGCCCTGATGGCAATCTGCTCCGCACCCGCGACGCTCAATGCCGCCGAGCCCGAATGCGACCGTTCAGGCTCAAAGTCCACACCTTCACCAGACGGACAGTGGATCGCCAATGTGCAGGAAGAAGTCTGCGCCACGGCGACAGGCGCCGCCGCGGGCATTACCGTGGTCCTCGCATCAGCCTCTGACCCCGCGCGCAGCAAGCGCGTGTTCATCATGCCCGTGCCACGTTCGCGCGAAGACTGGCCGCGCATCCGCTGGTCGGGTGCCGGCGCCATGGAAGTGCGTGTCCCCAATCTTTCCGAACCAACTCCACTGGAGTCGCAGTTCGAAGGCATCCGCATCTCGATGGCCTACTGCGGCGACAATCCGGAAGACCGCGCGCGGGTGGCCGCGTACAAGGCGGCCATCAAGCAGTGGCAGGCAGATGTCAGCGCCTGGGCCGCGCGACGCAAACAGGATGCGACAGCCGGCCCGCGTCCGCCGCAGCCTGAAGAACCCGTAGTCGCTCCGGGCCGCTGCACCGACTGAACAGCAAGAACAGGATGATTCATCCGCTTCGCGCTGCTATCGTCGGGCGGCCTACGTATTTGGGGGAATGATGAACAAGACACTTGCCCTGCTCTGCCTGGCTGTTTCACTGATCGGCTCCGGCGCCGCCAGCGCCCAGAGCTGCAATCGCAGCTGCCTGCAGAAGCACCTGGATGGATATCTGAACGCTGTGGCCGGTCACAAGCCCGAGGCCGCCGGACTCTGGGTCGGTTTCCGGCAGACAGAAAACTCCATCGTGATACCCGAAGGCCAGGGAGTGTGGAAGAACGTCACGGCCCTGGGTTCCATCCAGCGCCGCTATTTCGATGCCGCCCAGGGCCAGGCCGGTTACTTCGGCACCGTGCGCATGGGGGAGGAGGAAGCCGTGGTGGCGCTGCGCCTGAAGGTGCAGTGGAACCAGGTCACCGAAGCCGAGTGGTTCATCTCCAGGAAGAGCGACCCGGGTGTCACGGGCGAAGCCGGCAAGACGCCTTTCAACATCGAAACCCTGCGCGCAACCCTGCCCGCGCAGCGTGTAGTGCCAAAGGGCGAACGCCTGACGCACGAAGCCCTGCAGGCGGTGGTGAATACCTACTTCGACGGCATCACCAACCACAATGGCTACATCGTGAAGGGACATCCGGGCTGCACCCGCTACGAGAACGGCTTCCCCACATTCAACTCACCGATGACGCCGAACAATGACATCGGCAACAACGGCAAGACCGACTGCCGCACGCAGGCGGACTTCGGCGTCGCCACGGTGGCGATCCGCGATTTCTACGTGATCGACGAAGAAGCGCAGACGGTGATGGTGTCGGCCATGTTCCGTCGCGACGCGAAGAATCCCAAGCGCCGCAATCACTTCACGGAACTGTTCCATGTGGATCATGGAAAGATCCGCGACATCCATGCCGCGTTCTACTATGCGCCGGAAGATCGGCCGGTACCGAACTGGCCGCCGTATGACGGACTGTATCCGCTTCCCGCCGCCTATCACTGAGGCGGAACACAAGACGTGCGCAACGCTACTGCAGCGTTGCAACCCGCACGGTACGCATGGCTGACTCGCCCTGGTCATCGACCACAGTGATTGAAATCTCGCCCGCGTGGCTGGGCTGCCAAGGCAGCGCCACGCTGGGGCGACTTGCGCCAACAAAGCCTCCATCGGCAAACCAGTACAGAGTCTGAACACCTGGACCGGCGGTGGCATTCAAAGGCAGGGCATCGGCAGCACCGTGTCCCTTGCGCATCTGGTAGGTGGCGCCGGTGAGCGGGGAGGTAATGAACGGCGCCACCTCCTGCGTGGCCGCGGGCTGACCGCAGCGATCCTCGGGCGGGCGGCGACGCGGCATGCCCGCCAGCGCAAACAGGCGCTGGATATCCGACGGCCAGAACTCGAACACCTCCGTGCGCACGTAGCGCGGCGGAGTTGCAGCGCAGGCGCGCTGGCCGGATCGCATGTCCACGGGGACACGACGGTGCACCGTACTCACCCGTATGGGCGATTTGCCCGGAATGAACCAGGCATGGCCCCGGCGGGGACAGTCGGCGTTGGGCAGATCCCCGGAAGCCGCGCACACCTCGACCTGCAGCACGCCTGGGGGCGGCTGCAGCAGCCGGTCCATCTCCGGTGGACCTGACTGGCGCACGGCGTCGGCGATGCGGAAGAACAATGGCGCGGCAACCTGCGCACCTACGAACGCCGGATTACTGCTGCCATCGAAATTCCCCACCCAGACCACCAGGACATGGGAGCCGAAGATCCCGGCGGTCCAGGCATCGCGGAATCCCCAGGATGTTCCGGTTTTCCAGATGACTGGCCCGCTAGCGGGAAGGCCATCGGGCCGCGGCGCATCGGCAAGCATGCTGCGCACCATGAATGCCGCCTCCGCGGAAAGCAGGCGCGTTCCCGGTATTGGCTTTGCTTCCTGCTGGTAGCGCAGTGGCGCATACACGCCATCGTTCGCCAGCATGCCGTAGAGACCGGCCATCTCTTCCATCGTGACCTCACTGCCCCCCAGCGCCAACGCCAGCCCGTAGTGGCGCTCGCTGGCCATGCGCGACACGCCGGCCGATCTCAGGAACTGGTAAAGGCCGGGTTGCGCCAGGCGCGCGGCAAGCGCCACCGCCGGAACATTGCGCGAGGCGATCAGTGCATCGTGCGCCGTCACCGGCCCGACGAATTTCCCGTCGAAATTTTCCGGTGAATAAACGCCAAAAGAAGCGGGTGCGTCCTTCAATACGGTCTGTGTGTGGATCAGACCCTGATCCATCGCCAGTGCATAGATGAATGGCTTCAGCGCCGAACCAGGGGAACGTTTTGCCAGCACCCCGTTGACCTGCCCGGCGATGGATTCATCGTGAAAGTCCGCCGAACCCACCAGCGCACGCGCCGTCATCGAGCGCACATCCACCAGCAACGCGGCTGCGTTGGTCACGCCGAGCTCGCGCACACCTGCGATGTACTGACTGACGACCCGCTCTACCAGTCTCTGCAGCGGCAGGTCGATGGTCGAGCGGATTTGTGCACCAGGCGCGCGTTGCGCCAGCAGCGCATCGGACAGATGCGGCGCCTCGAAAGGCAGCTGACCGGGACCGGTCAGTTCCATGGGATCGGAGGCGGCGACCCGGGCTTCTGGCGCCACTTCGTGATGCCCTGCCCACACGGACAGCAACTGCCTGCGCGCAGCTGCCAATGAGGCAGTTTCGCGCCCGGCGCGGCCGCGTGCCTGAGGTGCCTGCGGGATGACGGCCAGCGTCAACGCTTCCGCGAAAGTCAGCGCCGAAGCCTGCCTGCGGAAATAGATGAGGCTGGCAGCACCAACGCCCTGCACATTGCCGCCGAAGGGCGCGACGTTGGCATAGGTTTCCAGGATGTCGTGCTTGGAATAGCGCAGTTCCAGCCACGCCGCCGTCGCCATCTGCCGGATCTTCCCGTGGATGGTGCGCGTATTGAGCCGGTACAGCATCCGCGCCAGCTGCATGGTGAGGGTGGAGGCGCCCTGGCGGTTTCCCTGCGCCGAACGCCATGTAGCACGGAACAGCGCTGCCGCATCGACACCGGGATGCCAGTAGAAGTGCCTGTCCTCGTAGAGCCGCAATGCCTCCAGGTATTCGGGTGCAATCTGCTCCAGCGGCGTCCACAGGCGGTACTGGCCATCTGCCGACAGCGTCAGGCGCAGCAACTCGCCATCACGTGCGAACACGGCCGAGGACACCGGTACTCGCGCCATGAGCGGTGCATGCGGCCACAATCGCAGCGCCGCCACGCTCACCGCCAGCAGAGCGGCCGCGATTGCGGCGCGCTGCAGGAATCTCTTCACCTACCGCTCGACGCTGATGCGTCCCGCAATGGACCGCGCACGCACCTGCGGCTCGTACATCGAAGTGCCAAAGGCCGCGGGCACGATGTAGCTGCCGACATTCGTTGCCTTGATGCGGTAGCTGTATTCCTGGATGCTGTCGGTAGCCCGGCCGTAGACCACCACGCGGTCCTCGCGCAGATCGGCGAAATCCGGGAATCCGCCCGGTCGTGTTGCCAGCCACAGGCACAGGCAACCCGATCCCCTGCCCCTGCGTTCGCCTTCAGCGGAGTCGTCGCGGCCGGTCGTCGCGGACAACACTGGCTGGTCCACCGGCGCAGCACTGGGCAGTACCAGGTCGAATCCACCCGGCAACAGATCAACCATCACGGCATCGTCAACACTGCTGCGGCCAATGGCGCGGAACCGCACACGCACGGTGACCTCCTCGCCCAGCTTCACTGTAGTGACAGGCTTGCCGTCTGCACCGAGAAAGTCGCGCGTAATCTCCAGCGACTGTGCGATGGCCTGCGTCGGCGCCGTGCGATCGAAGCCCGCCTCATTCACCAGGTAGAACGCACGCAGGTCGCCTTCGCTGCTGAAGCCAAGCGACCGCGCGGCCGCCGGGAAGGTGACCTTGGGGAACAGGCCGGCCGGCAACGGCAAGATCTGGCGGCTGCGATCCGCGAGCGTGGCTTCGATCCCCAGCTTCTGTCCGCCATTGCCGGTGCTGGCAGTGGCATAGGCGTCGAGCGCGAGGATGGTGGTCGCGGCAGACAGGGAGTTGTAGTTCTGTGCCTGCACATTCTTTACGAGGTTCTCGAGCACGGTGGCCGGCAGCCGGCCCAGTCGCTGCGGAAAATGCCTCGCCAGCAGATACAGCAGCACGCCGTCCTTGCTCATCGGGCCGTACCAGCGTCCCGGCGATGCGGTGTTGTCGAATGCCACGCCGGCAATGGCACGATCGGCCAGCGCCTGCTGCTGCATCAACTGGTACGCCGCAGCAAGCCACGCCGCGGCGATATCCGCCGGCCACTCCTTGGCATAGCGCTCCTGCAGCCGGCGCTGCAGCGCCGCAGCTTCATTGGCGACAACCGTCCCCTGCCTTGCCAGCAAGTACAGTGCATAGGCACTGTCGCGCTCGTCCTCGAGATTGTTTCCATCGCGACGCGCCATGCGCAGCAGGAACTGCCGGCCGCTCTGCAGCAGATCTGCCGGCACAGCCAGGCCGTGGTCATTTGCTTCCAGCAGCACATGCAGCGCATACACCGACACGAAGTCGTGCGTCTCCACGCCGCCGGCCCAGTAACGGAAAGATCCATCGCTGTTCTGGCGCGAACGCAGCTCGTCGATCATCGTGGCCAGCGTGGCGCCTTCGCTGGCCTTCAGTTCGCCGAACTCCGGCCGGCGTGACAGCACGATGGCGGGCATGGCCTGGCTGACCAGCTGCTCCGTGCAGCTGTACGGATAATTGTCGAGGTAACTCACCAGCCCATGCGCAAGCGCCAGCGGCAAGGAAGACACGCTGGCCTCGAGGGTGCGGAATTGCGGGTACATGTTTCGCGACAGGTCCACGCGCGCACTGCCACTGAAGCTGCCGGCGCCCAATGTCGTCATGTAGGCGACAGCAGGACGCACCGACACCGTGGCGGTCTGGCGCGCCCTGCGGCTGCCCAGCTGGGCGCGGAACTGCAGGCTGCCGGATCCCAGCGCCTCCAGCGCCCGCACGCGGAATCGTGCCGAGGATTCGCGCATGGCGCTGATTTTCAGCGTCTGGCTGCTGGCGCCCACGACCTGCAGCTGCGGCGATCCGGTCAGCGACACCTCCACTGCCGCATCCGCGCCGGAGGATTCAATGTTGTTTGCCACGCCAACGCTGACATCGAACTCGTCTCCGGGCGCCGCCGTCACCGGCGCATTCGGCGACAGCACGAAGTCACCACGCACGATGGCCGCACGCTCCGCCGTGCCGATGGCTGAATCGTTGACTGCAACCGCCATGATGCGCACGCGGCCGTTGAAGTAGTCCGGTACCTGCCAGTGCAGCGTACGCTCCTCCGGCCCTGTATCGACGATGCCTGCCCACCAGGCCACGGGTGCATCGGTGCGGCGCTTGAACGGATTTAGATTCGCGCCGAGCAGCGCACCCTCGTCTCCGCCAGGCGCGGCCAGCATCGACTCACGGAAGCCAGGCAGGATCAGATCCAGGATCTGCCGCGTGCTTACATCGAGCGAGCGTTTGCGGAAGAAATGCGACAGCGGATCCGGCGTGCGGTATCGCGCCACCTGCAGGATGCCCTCATCCACGGCAAACAGCGCAATGCGCGCCGGCCGCTCGGTGCGGTAGGAAATGGCCAGATCCTCGCCGGGCTTTACCTGCGCCGCTGCGCGCAATGTCACCGCATTGCGCCGCGCGTCCAGTGCGATGGAGAACGGCCGCACGCCAAACGACAGCGGCGAGGTGTAGATCTCCTCCGATGCGGGGTCGCGCACAAAGCTGACGCTGACGTAGCCATTGCCCTCCAGCCCCTGTGGCACCTGGATTTCCTGCACCGAGCTGTTGGTGGTGGTACGGAACCAGCGCCAGGCATACACATGGTCCTTCTCGATGGTGATCAGCCCCGTGCCGGTGTAGGGCGCCTGGATCTGCATGCGGATGGTCGCGCCGGGAGCGTAATCCTGGCGATCCAGCACGATCTGCAGCTCGGAATTCTTCTCCATGGAGCGCGACAGATTTGCCGCACCGGCGATGGTGTAGTCGACGCGTGCATAGACCTGGCCCGATGCATCGACCACCAGATAGCTGAAGTCACCCGGGGCCGTGGCATCAACCGCCAGCGTCACGCTGCCGCCCGGCAGTGCCAGCGGGCGCTCGTCCAGGGGGATTTCCTTCAGGCGCGACTCGTACTTGAAGACACCGTTGTCCTGCTTCAGCAGCACTGACACGTAGCGCCGCTCCAGCCGCTTGAGAACAAGGCCGGGGGCCGCGACGCGTGCCAGCTTTGAATCAACAGCGATCAGCTCGATGTTGCGCACCGATCCGCGGGGAATGAAATCCAGACGGCCATCGGTCTTCCAGCCCACCAGGAATGGCAGACTGGAAACCAGCTGCGTGGCTTCACCCGATACGCCACGCCCGCCGTCAGCCTCGTATCCTTCGACCAGCAGGCTCACGCGATAGGTGGCGCGGGCGAAGCGCTGCAGGTTCAGGTCGAATGTTGCGCGGCCCTCTTCGGTGGTCTGCTGGTCGCTGAGGTTTTCCGAGAACCCTTCCTTTGCAAGCTGGGGATCGCGGAACTGCCAGTCACGCAGGGATTCAAATGAGATCAGCGCCGGCGACAAGCGCATCGAGGCGCGGACACGGCGGCCCGCGGCAGGCGTGCCGAACAGGTTCTCGAGTTCGATCTGCGCGTTCAGATCCTCCGGCGTCACCCAGCCCACGGGCTGTTCCTTCGAAAAACGGGTGGTCATCCGCAGCCGGTCAGGCAGGAACTCCTGCACTTTTACGTCCAGCGTGCCGATCATGGCGTCGCCACGGTCCTGCCGGACCAGGTAGAGGCTGATGGTGTAGTTGCCGACTGCGCCCGCGGCACGCGTGGTGTAGCGGATCTCCTGGAAACCCGTGCCGTCCAGCCTGAGCAGCTCGCGTTTCACCACCTGGCCGCGCGGATCGGTGATCACCACGCGCAGCGGCAGGCCGCTGGCCAGCTTGCGCCAGTCCTGTGCCTTCACGATGGCCGCCGCACGGATTTCATCACCCGGCCGGTAGATGCCCCGGTCGGAGAACAGGTACGCAGACAGCGCCGCCTGTTCGGCGCGATTGCTCACGCCTCCCACGTCGAATCGCGAAAGATCCAGATCATTGACCTGGCTGCGGATGGGCAGGAAGGAGCTGTCGCCTTCGCGTTTTGCCAGGTACAGCACCGGTTCGTGCTCTTCACGATAGTTGCGCGTATCCGCAAAACGCACATGCCCTTCGCCGTCCGAGACTTCCGTCAGCACCGGCTGGCCATTGCGCCCGATGACCTGCACCGTCGCGCCGTGCACCGGCTCGCCCGTTGCAATCGACTGCACGAACAGATCCTGCGTGCCATCAACGGAGTGCTTGGCCACCATGCCCAGGTCGGTCACCACCACCAGCCGGGTATCCACGGTGCTGCCACCGTCACCGTCGCGCAGGGGCCGGTTCTGCTCTGCATCCCATGCCTCGATGCGCAGCAGGAAAATGCCCTGCTTTCCGGCACCCGGCTTGTCCAGGTAGCGGGCCAGGTCCAGCGTCTGGTAGCTGGCGGCGCCCGGCGCAGTGCCGGGCAACCTGACCACATCCTCGAAACGCTCGGTCACGTTGTCCGCATCGAAGCCATAGCGCGAGAACATGGGCTGCGAAAAGCTGCCATTGGCCTGCGTGATCAGATGCTGCAACTGGTCGGGAAGCAGGCGCCCCACCTGCACACGCACGGCCGGCACGTCGCGCGTCACGTACACCAGCTTCTTCGGTCCCGACAAGGCGAGCAGTGCGCCCTGGCCTGCTATGTGCACTTCTTTCGGATACTCGGGCGCCGCCAGGACACTGCCACGCGCCTCGGCCATCAGATAACCGCCAAAGGACTTCAGTCCCGCATCCACCTGCACATAGAACTGGCGCCCCGGATCCGCGGTGAATTTGAAGCTGTGCAGCTCGACGTGGTCGCGCTCATTGGGGACATACGACAGCTGCAGCGCCTCGGCCTTCTCCAGGATCGCCGGCGTCACCAGCTGCGCGGACCAGGAGAAAGGTCGCCTGCGATTGCCGACCTGCTGCTGCTGGAGCTTCGGATCCGGGTGCTCCAATGGCAGCAACCACGCCCGGACATGGCCGGTGATCTCGGGTTCGGTGACCGAGTGGGAAGTCTCCAGCACCAGGGCCTGGCTCGGGACATCGCGTTCGTCGCGGGCAATGGTGGCACTGAGGTCGGTGACAGCCAGGCTGTACAGCCCGGGCACCGCGACGTCTACTTTCAGCTGCTGCGGCGTCGCATTGCTGCCACCTGCGGCGCGCACGCCCTCTTCGACGGCAACCACGACACGGCCACCCTTGGGCAATACGGCCAGTGAACTGGTATGCAGGTAGGCATGCAGCCGCAGCTTGTCGTAGGTCAGCGTGTAGGCAGGCGCAGGCGCAACCTCTTCCTCCCGGCTATCGGTGACCTTGGCTAGAAGCTTCACGCTGATGCGCTTTTCCAGTGACTCGACATCCACCGGCTGGGTGAACCGCAGCGCCGTCACGACCTTCTTTTCCGCGGCGACGACAGCGTCCTGGTAGAACTCGTTGGATTCGATGACTGCCGAGAATGCCGGCGAGGAGAACTCGACGGAGTAGCTGTCCAGCCGCACCTGCGGCGCGATGAATCCCCGCCGCTTGAAGTCCACCGAGTACTTCTTTCCCAGCGGCCAGTCGGCTGCCGGCGTGAACACCAGCGTCCGGTCGTCCTGCCAGCGCCATTCGCCAGGCATTTCTGGCCGTATCGACACTCCGGCCTTCGCCGGTTCGATGGGTTTGCCCGCCGCCTCGAGTGGTGCGACGGATCCGGAGAACCTGAGCACCAGCGCATTGGGCTTGCCGGGCGGGTCGCACTCGATGCAGGTGCGCTCCGGTGCCGTGATCGACACCGTGTACTCGACGGGTTTGGGCTGCGCCTGATACCAGCGCCAGCCGAGCACCGATGCCAGCACCACGGCGAGTGCCGCCAGCAGGATCCAGGCGCTGCGCCGCGGGTTTGCCCTGACCAGGCCCGCCAGTTGCCGGCCCTTGTCGGCGGAGCGGTGAATCCACGCCGGGGGTGACCAGCGCACATCGCCCAGGACAACCCGCAGCAGTCCCTTCACTCCGTCAAACGCCATGGACGACTTCCCTATGTGTCTATGCCGCCGAGAACCTCGGCGATCCTAACCCGCTCCGGACACCCCGACTTCGCATCGGCACCCCGATTGTCGCTCCAGGAAGCGATAGGGTTCCGGCCGTCTCCAGCCAGTTGTCTCAACAAGCCTACCGCGGGATTGTAATGACTTGGCGGTCGGCCGGGACTGTCGTTGAGAATGTGGCGTCAGGGACGAACAAACGAGGCCGTAGCCGGATCACCATGCCTACCTATCTAGCAGTGCTGTTCCGGAACCTGCGGCGTGAGCGTCTCTATGCCGTAATCAACATCGCGGGCCTTGCGCTGGGTGTCGCCTCCTGCCTGATTCTCGGGCTGTTCCTGAAGAGCGAACTGACCTACGACCGGCACTTCAAGGGGCACGAGAACATCTATCGCGTGGTGAACGAGTTCACCACGGCAGGCAAGACCGAAACTTTCGCCATCACCTCCGATGCACTGGGGCCGATGATCGCCGCCGAGTATCCGGCCGTGATCAAGGCGTACGTGCGGCTGCGCAGCAACACCAACGATGGCGGCATCGCCATCCACAGCGGTGACCAGCCCAACGCCGTGTACTACTGGGAGGACAGCTACTTCGCCGACCAGAACATCTTCGAAGTGCTGCCGATGCAGATCCTGCAGGGCGATCCGAAGACCGCTCTGGTGGATGGTCAGACCATCGCGATCAGCGAGAAGGCAGCAAAGCGGTATTTCGGCAGCGCCAGCAACGCCATGGGCAAGGTGCTGGCGAGTGACTCCGGCAATGCCAACAAGGTCACGCTGGTGTTCGCCGACCTGCCGCCCAACACCCACCTGAAGTACGACTTCCTGTGGTCGTTCAACCGCGCATTCCTGCGGCTCAACGACAACCCCACCATCCGCCGGCAGCAGCTGACGGGCCCACAGGCGCTTACCTATACGTATCTCGTCATGCATCCCGCATTCAAGCAGTCCGAATGGACGCGCATGAGCAAGGACTTCAGCGACAAGTACATCGTGGACATCCTGAAGGCCGTCAACATCCAGTGGCGCAGCTGGCTGCAGCCCCTGCGCGATACCCACCTGCAGACGGAAGTGGGCTATGACCGGCCGAATGGCAACCGCGCCTATCTGTACGGCTGCGCCGCGGTGGCCCTGATCATCCTCATCATCGCCTGCATCAACTACATGAACCTGGCCACGGCGCGCGCCACACGCCGGGCGCGATCGGTGGCCTTCCGCAAGATCCTGGGGGCCAGCAGGCTCTCGCTGGCCGTGCAGTTCCTGGGCGAGGCGCTGCTGTTCACGCTCATCGCGCTGGTCCTTGCCGTGGTCATCGTGACGCTGGTGCTCAAGTTCACGCCCATCAATACGCTGATGGACGGCAAAGTGGTGCTCAACCTGCTGCAGGAGCCCATGCTTGCAGTCTGGCTGCTGGGGCTGGGAGTGCTCATCGCATTGCTGTCCGGGCTGTATCCGGCTTTCTACCTCTCGTCATGGGCGCCGCTGACGGCGCTGACGGGCAAGCAGCTGGCAGGCAAAGGCAACCTGCACATGCGCGAATTCCTGGTGCTGGTGCAGTTCACCATTTCCGCCACCGCCATTGCCTGCACGCTGCTGATGATTGCGCAGATGCGCTATGTCTCCAGCCGGCCGCTGGGCTTCGAGCGCGACAACCGCCTCATGCTGTCACTGCGTGGCGCGGCCACGGTGGACAAGATCCCCTCCATACGTGACAGCCTGCTGCGCGACAGCAGCATCCAGGGTGTGGCCGTTGCCGGGCAGACGCCGGCCAGCGGCGACCGCGCCAACATCACCATCGTGTCGACAGAAAATGCCACGGGCGCCATGGAGCAGCAGCTGTTCAATATCCTCCAGATCGGCGAGGACTATGAAAAAGTGCTGGGGCTCACGGTCACGCAGGGTCGCGACCTCTCCTCGCGGCTACTGACGGATGTGGGCACCAATGTGCTGGTCAACGAGGCGCTGGTGCACAAGATGGGCTGGACAGAGCCGCTGGGAAAACGTGTATCGATTGGCGGCGGCGGCGAAGGTGGCCGCGTAATCGGCGTGGTGAAGGACTTCCACTTCAAGTCGCTGCACCATCCGGTAGATCCGCTGGTCCTGCTGCGGCTCAACAATGACATGACCCGGGTCAGTGAGCTCAACAAGCCATTCCAGCAGCGCCAGCTGATTCTCCACATTGCCAGTGGCCAGACCAGCAAGGCGCTGTCCCACGCCAGGACCGTCATGGGCGAGGCAGACCCCAAGCATCCCTTCGAGTACAGGTTCCTGGATGATGCGCTGGCTGAGCAGTACAAGGCGGAAACCACGCTGACCAAGCTCATTGGCATCTTCGCCTCGGTCAGCATTTTCATCGCCTGCATGGGCCTGTTCGGCCTGGCGGCATTCACCACTGAACAGCGTTCCCGCGAGATCGGCACACGCAAGGTGCTCGGCGCCACGGCATGGCAGATCATCACGCTGCTGGCCAAGCGCATCCTGATGCTGGTGCTGGTTGCCTCGGGGCTGGCTGCCGTGGCCTCCTGGTTTGCCATCGATGAGTGGCTGACGGGCTTTGCCTACCGCGCCGGCATCAATCCACTGATCTTCGTGCTTGCCACCGTGCTGGCGGCCACCGTGGCCTACGCAACTGTGGCTGCGCAGTCGTGGCGCACCGCCAACGCCGATCCGGTCAACGCGTTCCGGGGTTCGTAGGAACGCGGCCCCGGAGCAGCCCCTTCTGGATGGCTTCGTCCAGGCGCTCCAGGCCACTGGTCCAGCAATTCGTATGCGACGAGCGCTCCTTTTCGGGAAGCTGTTCGTGCGTCACCACCACCTCGGTGCGCTCACGATGGCAGAAGCAACAGCGACAGTCATTTGCGTTTTCCTTTTCTGGAAGTGACGTAGGCATCGAGGGCGGCAAGGCTCTCTTCCCAGAACGAGCGGTACTTGTTGATCCAGGCCTGCGCCTCGGCCAGCGGCCCGGCATCGAGCGAGAGCAGGTGGTCGCGCCCGATGATGGAACGGCGGATGAGGCCCGCCCGCTCCAGCATCCGGATGTGCTTGGAGACGGAATTCAGCGATATCGGAAAGTCCGCGGCGATCTCCGTGACGCGCGCATGCGGGGCGTCAAGTTGCTTCTATTTCGGGAGCAGGCCTTTGATCTCGATGCTGACCGGGCAGTGATCCGAGCCCAGCACGTCCGCGTGGATCTTCGCTTCGGTTACAGACTTGCTGATCGATCCGGAAACCAGCACGTAGTCGATTCTCCATCCCACATTGCGCGCGCGCGAGTTCGCGAAATGCGACCACCATGAATAATGGCCGTTGCCCTGCGTGAACAGACGGAAGGTATCGACGAAACCCGCGTCCACGAAATTCTGGAATCCCGCGCGCTCTTCATCGGTGAATCCCTTCTTGCCGCGGTTGGGCTTGGGATTCGTCAGATCCAGCTCGGTATGCGCGACATTGAGATCACCGCAGAACACCACCGGCTTGGTCTTTTCCAGCAGCTTCACGTACGCCAGAAACGCCGGATCCCAGTGCTCATGCCGCAGCTTCACGCGTGAAAGATCTTCCTTGGCATTGGGCGTGTACACGGTGACGGCGTGGAATTTCTCGTATTCCGCCGCGATGACACGGCCCTCGTTCCAGGAATCGCGTTTGAGCTCGTCGGCAAAGCTGAACTTGTTTGCGAAGCTGTCGGGGAAGCCGTTCGTGACCTTGATCGGCTCCTTCCTGGAGAAGATGGCTGTGCCCGAGTACCCCTTCTTCTCCGCGGAGTTCCAGAACTCGTGATAGCCGGCCAGATCGATCTCGGCCTGGCCTTTCTCCGCCTTGGTCTCCTGCAGACAGAGGATGTCCGGCTGATGCTCGGCCATGAACTTCTGGAAGGTGCCCTTCTTGACCACGGCGCGGATGCCGTTGACGTTCCACGAATACAATTTCATGCGGCGAGTATATGCCGGACGCTATGATTGGTTGGCGACGAGAGAACAAGTCCGGCGTACAGGGGGAATCCAATGACGGCGATGCGGCTGGGTGTTTGCCTGAGTCTTGTCCTGTGTCCGGCACTGGGTTTCGCCCAACGGGCGGTCACCATGAACCCTGCGGGCTCCTCGCCGGTGGCGCCACCCGGCCTCGCCCAGCCACTGCCACCTGGGCCGTTCAACTATCGCACCGGCGAAGGCCAGGACATCCGCGTCAGCGTAATCGCCCGTCTTCCATGGCCTTACGCCCTCACCTTCCTGCCCAACGGCGACCTGCTCATCGCGCAGCGCACCGGGGAAATCAAACGGATGGCGAAGGGAACCACCGAACTGCGCGATGTGCCCGGTGGCCCCGAAGCCATCGGTCCGGCGGCTGGCTCCAGCGTGCATGCCTACATGGGTATTGCAGTGCATCCGAAATTCTCCCAGAACGGCTACCTCTACCTCATCTACACCAAGCCACTGGCGGACAAGAAGCGCACCACGGCGGTGGCGCGCATGCACTACGCCAATGGGCGCCTGGACGATGTGAAAGACATCTGGGTGGGCGAGAACATCTCCGGCGGGCCGGCGTCCATTGCCATGACACCGGATGCGAAGTTGTGGATAGGCACCAGCGGCGGCGTTGGCAACAGCGCACAGGACCCCACCCTGCTCGCCGGCAAGGTACTGCGCCTGAATGACGACGGCTCAGTGCCGACCGACAACCCTTTCGTCGGCAAACAGGGCTACCGTCCCGAGATCTACACGCTGGGGCATCGCACCGCATTGGGTCTCACGGTGAATCCCCTCACCAGCCAGGTTTTCCTGGCCGAGATGGGTCCCAATGGCGGCGATGAAATCAACCTGATCAAACCAGGCAGCAACTACGGCTGGCCTCTCGTCAGCCTCGGACGCTCTTATCCTGGCCCCTGGCAAGCCAAGGTCAATGAGCCGGTGCACACGGGTTATGAATTGCCCATCGTCTACTGGACGCCTTCCATATCCGTGTCGGGCCTCGCCTTCTACCATGGCGAAGCGTTGCCGAAATGGAAGGGCGATCTCTTCGTCAGCGGCGTGCGCTATGGCGAGATCCCGGGCACCGGCCGCGTGGACCGCGTGGTGCTGAACGAGAAATTCGAGGAAATGCGCCGCGAGTCACTGCTCACCGACCTGCACCAGCGCATCCGCGATGTAGAGGCCGGGCCGGACGGCCTTATCTATCTCGCCACCGACCAGGAAGAGGGCGCGATCCTGCGGATCGAACCCGCGCCCTGATACCGGTGACGGAACTTCTGGAAGTTCAGCAGCGATCGCGCGGCTTGTAGGTGGCGTCGAAGCGATCCGGCAGGCCGCTGTCGGAACTGATGCAGCGCTTGGAGATCAGCCATTTGCCGCCGATCTTGCGCAGTTCGCTGTATTCGCGGCCCTGCTCGTAGAGGCTCGGGGCTTTGCCCACGCCTTCGTTCATGACCCCGGTCCAGATCACCTCCGCCGTGGCCTTGTCGCCTTCCACGCTGATGACCGGATTCGTGAGCAGCATATGGCCGCGGCGACGCTGCGCCGTCGGTTCCGGCGCTGCCGCACCCTCCGGCCGCTGATACAGCTTTTCTATCTCCTTGTGCCCCTTGGCAATGGTTCCATCGACATCCAGCAGTGCGTCCGTCGTGAAATATTCGGCCAGCGCGTGACCCTTGCCCATGGACAGATCGTAGTAGTAGCGCGTCAGCAGATCCTCGATCTGTATCCGGTCGAGCAGCGTCGCCATCGTCACCGGCTTGTATTCCTGCGCCTGCGCCAGCACCGGAGCGGCGACAGGCAAGAGCGCCAGGGCTGTGGCGGCGAGAACCGAACGAAGGCTGTGGCGCGAAATCAAGTGGACTGCGGACTTGCTTAACATGCCCTCTCCCCATTTGTGATTTGGAATTCGCCGGGTCGATAATACCCGCCCCAAATGGACCATTGTGCTTCGGCGTGCCAGAGTCGGGTTTGCCGGGATCGCCACGGGGGCGAAACAACAAAACGGAGCGTGTATATGTGGCGCGGAACAAAGATCATCGCCCTCTTCGGGGTCGCAGCCTTCGCGCTGGGGTGCACGAACAAGCCGGCCCCGACCGCCGCAACAACCCCGGCCGAAAGTGCCCCGCCAACTGCCGCCGCGGCCGCTTCAGACGCGCCGCCGATGATACCGTCCAAACGCAGCCTGGCATCGTTCGCCAAGTCCAATGCCGCCCAGGCCTGCTTCGATCGCAAGACAGAATCCTACACCGGCATCGTCGACGCGCACTTTCACCCCCGCCCGTTCGGCGGCGCAGCCATGTCGGCGGCGCAGGTCATCGAGATGCTGGACAAGACGGGGGTACGCTTCGTCAACTACTTCGGCATCGGCCAGTCGCTGGACATGGCCTCCTCCTGCACCTACTACCTGGACTGCCCTGGCACCTCGGCCCTGCCGAGCATCAAGAATGATTTCGTCAACGGTCAGGAAGAAAAGGTAACGCCGCACCCCAACCTGAACATAGTCCTGTCCATGACCTTCATGGACCTGGCGCATCCGGAGAAGATCGTCGAGACCATCAAGCTCTACGACAGGGAATTTCCCGGCATGTTCAAGTGGGCCGGGGAACTGAATGTCATGAAGCAGGCGCTGCTGGGCAACAAGGCCGAGCCGGCAACGCTGGCGAGCATAGACAAGTGGGGGCCGTTCATGAAGATCCTGCGCGAGCGCGGCATTCCCGTCACTTTTCACTCGGACCTGGGCAACGACGCCGAGCCAACCAGGTTCGTCGGCCTGATGAAGCACATCCTGGAGAAGTACCCGGACAACAAGATCGTCTGGGCCCACATGGGGCTCTCCAAGGAGCTGACCAAGATGGACCCGCAGCAGCACATCGCCATCATGAAACAGGCGCTGGACAAGTACCCGAACCTGATGCTCGATATCTCCTGGGACGTGATCTACAACGCGTATCACCAGTACGGCCAGGATTTCATCGACTTCTTCAATGCCTATCCGGACCGGATCCTCAACGGCTCCGACTTCGTCGCCGCCAGCAACAAGTCGCCGGAGCAGTACTGGAAGGAGCTGGAGATCACCAGCCGCGTCAATCGGCGCCTGGACGACAATGCCTTCCGCAAGATCGCGCTGGGAGAGAATTACTTCCGGCTGCTGAACCTGGACTACCAGGCCCCGGAAATCTGCCACTGATTTGCGGACGGTGAAGACTCGCGCCTGGCTCATCGCCCTGCTGCTGGGCGCCGGATCCGCAACTGCCGCTGCCGCGGACTGGCAGGTCGTGCTGCTGAAGCCCAAAGGCTGCGTTCAGTGCACGTTCCTGGAAGAAATACTCAAGCGCAGCGCGCAGCTGCGGCAGGCCGTACTGGATGATGGCGCCGGCGGACAGGTGACAGCGCCCATCCTGCGCCGCGGCTCCGCAGAGCTGTCGGCGCAGGAGCTGGCGGAGTTGCGCGCCCTGCCCTGGTTCGACGAGATGCTCTGGTGGCGCCAGTACGGCGCAAAGGCCGCGCAGGTACTGCTGAAGCGCGACGGCGTCATCGTGTCAGCCGGCGGCATTGCGGACTCCGCGGATCTGCGCAATGCGCGTTACCCGGTGGGCCTGGTCACGCCGGATACGGGACGCGACCTGGCATCCGTGCGCAACGCGATGTCCTCGTATATATCCGATCTCTACCTGCGCTCCTGGAACCTGAACTGGTTCTATCAGCTGGCGCTGGATCCTTCCATCCTGCGCACGCGCAGCGGTGCGGCATGGATTGCCGCAACCCCGACCACGCCGGCGGCGGCGCCTTTCGGGCAGGTCAATGTGATGCTGATGTCCACCGCATCGGGTGCGGCGGACAACGAGATCTTCAATGCCCTGCGCATCGAGGAGATCCGCGATGTGCTGCTGCAGTCACCAGCGCTCAGCCCGGCGCAGCCGCATGTCTTCTATGGCAGCGGCAATGCGCAGGGCGCCAACGCGCTGGAAACGCGCGGTGGCCGCATCGCTCTTGTGCGCCGGGAAGTTGCCGGGGCGGTTCCGTCCACACCCGAGACGGCCCTGCAGACATTCACGTCGATCCGCGCACAGCCGGGCAGCCGGAATCTGCTGGTACTGATCGGGCATGGCAGCCCCGATGGCGCGGGCATGTGGGGCACCCCGACGCCGCTCTCGCCCGCCACGCTGCATGCCTTGCACGAACATGGCGGCGGCGATGATGTGCTGGTCAGCGGCAACTGCTTCGGCGGCGTCATGGCCAGGGCCATGAGCTGCGGCTTCTTTGGTGCCCGCCCGGATATCATCGCCACGGGATGCCAGGCCGATGCGGCCGAGGTCGCACAGAGCCGCGACTACCTGCACATGTTCTTCTCGGGGCTGACGCCCGGCGCCCGTCGGCTGGTGGATGCCGACGGGGATGGCGCGATCTCCTTTGCCGAGGCCCACTGGTACGCCAGCATCGAAGGCGATGTCCGCAATGTCACCTACACCAGCGTGGATGCGCTGGCGGACGCATGGTTCGACAGCCATTCCGGGGCGCTGCCACACACTCTGACGGTAGGGGAAATCCTCGCGCTGGCCGCCGCAGCGCCGCCGGGCGAAGCACGGGCCCTGCGCAGCCTTCTCGCCGGATACGACGCGGGACTGGCCGTGCCCCTCGAAGATCTCGCCGGCCAGGCCGCGCGCTGGACGCCCCAGGGCGGGCCACGCCCGCTGGTCGGGCAACTGGCGCGCCGCCTGTTGTTCCTGAAGAACGCGGAAGATCAGCGCAGCGAAACGGCGCAGCTGCAGTCCTGCGAAAACCGCCCGGTGGCAGCATTCCTGAAGCCGTAGCGCGAGGACACTCGCTCGCCTATTCCGACTTCGCGGCCACCGGTTCGGGTTCCTGGATCTGCGTGAAGCCCGTGAACAGGGCGTTGCCCTTGGCATCCTTGATGGAGCGGGCATAGGCGATGGTGGGAAAGTTGCGCGCCCGCGCACCATTCACCTTGACGTGATCGCCAACCTTCAATGAATCCCGCTTCCATCCCCGTCGCATCAACGTGGTGGGGCTGGGCAGTTCGAAATCCCAGTTCACGGTCTCGCCCTTCTCGTTGACCACGTCGACGTACAGCCGCGCATGCGGGCTTCTCCAGTCCACTTTGCTGACCTTGCCCTCGATGTCCACGTTCAGCTTGAAGTCGAATTCCGACTGGGAGTGATGGGCGCCAGCGGCGTGGGCAAACATCAGGCAGGTTCCGGCAACTGCCAGCAGGCGGGAAAGATGTTGCATCATGTTGCTCACTTGTACAGCTTCACGTCCTGCTCATTGTCCATGCAGATCTCCTCGATCATCGGCGTGTCTGCCTGGTAGGCCATTTCAATGGTGACGGACCAGGGCCTGGTATACGCCTTCGGATCGTCGACGGAGATCTCGATCTGCAGCAGCCCGAAGCTGAGGCGTTTCAGGCGCTCGGTAACCTTGGCCGATTCCGTCACCGGGCTGCCCTGGATGTCCAGCCACATGTCGTCACGGATGCCGTTGGTCTCGATGACCAGGGTGTCGCCATCCCAGTGCCCGACCGAATAGCCGTTCCATGTGGGGTTCGGGTCCTTGGGCAGGGGCCTGCCATCCATGTACACCTCCCGATAGGCGGCATTGAACTCATGCAGCACCACCACGAGACCGGGCGTCTGCACGATCTTCATGTACTGCGGCAGCGTCCAGGCACGCGGGAAATTCGGCGGCTTGCAGTAGCTGTGGGGATCCTCCCTTCCGCCATTGGCGCGCCGTACCACCATCTGGTCCTTCGACCACTGGGTATATGGCAGGCCATCCTTGAGCTTGATGCCGAGGTTGATCTGCTCCCGCGCCATGCGCTCTTCCTGGATGCAGTCCGTCGTCTTGCAGTAGTCCTTCGACGGCACATTGGCGAACCACATGCCGGAAAAATCCGGCTTGCCATCGCGCGTACGCGGCGCTGGCGCCTTCAGATCCGGCTTGCCGTCGGCGGTGCGCGGTATGCCGGGTGTCGGGTAGTCCAGCCACTGCGCGGGCGCCGCCGCCGGAAACAGGCCCAGTACCAGCAGAGCAAACGCGGACCAGGAAATTCCCGCGGACTGCTTCATGGCGCTGCTTCTCATGGCTTCTCCGGAATCCGAATTCTGCATGCTGGCGGCTCTCACGGCCGTCTTGGCAGCAGATGATACATCCTGGCCGGCGATCAGCCGACAGCACGCCGTCCCCGGGATTGCTTCAGCTCTTCTGCCGCGGCAGGACGACGGTGAAGCAGGTACTTCCCGCGCCGGTAGTCACTTCGACCTTGCCACCGTGGGCACGCGCCAGTTCGTGCACGATGTAAAGACCCAGCCCCAGGCCCCCGCCCCGCTCGCTGACTGTTTCCCGCCGGCCGCGGAACGGCTGGAAGATGTCGTCCAGCAACTTTGCCGGTATCTCGCCGGGGTTGCTCACCGAAAACCGCACCTGCGTCGGGTGTCCGCCATCCAGAATCACGCGGATGACGCCATCGTCGCTGCCATGCTGCAGGGCGTTGCCCACCAGGTTGGATGCGATCTGCGCCACGCGCTCGCCGTCGTAATCGCCACGCAGCGAGCCTTCCTGCGTCAGATCTATCTGCCGCTGCGGTGCGGCAGCTTGGTGTTCCTGCAGTACGCGGCGCAGCAGTTCGCCGAGATCGCCTGGTTCCGGCCGCACCGTGATACCGCCGCCCAGACGTGCACGAGAGAAGTCCAGCAGATCATCTATGAGCCGCGCCATGCGGCGACTGCTGCTCAGCACGCGCTGACCCATGGTGCGCGCCGTCTCGTCCTTGCTGAGCTGGAGCACGTGCGCGGAGGCGACAATGGCACTGAGCGGATTGCGCAGATCATGCCCCAGCACCGCGGCAAACACCTCGTTGAGGCGCAGCGTTTCTGCGAGCTCGTAAAGATTGACGTCGAGCTGCTGCTTCTGGCGGTGCAGCTGGAAGAACACCTGGGCCTTGCTGCGCAACACGTGCGGCTCGACGGGCTTGTAGAGGAAGTCCACCGCACCGGCCTCATAGCCACGGAAATGCCGGTGCGAATCGCGCACGCCAGCGGTTACGAAGATGATGGGTACATGGCGCGTGCGTTCGCTGCCGCGCATCAGCTCGGCCAGCTCGAATCCATCCATCTCCGGCATCTGCACGTCGAGCAGCGCCAGCGCCACGTCGTGTACCAGCAGCAGCTCGAGCGCTTCCGCGCCGGAGCGCGCCGGCAGGATCTCCACTTCGAGGTCGCGCAGCAGCGCGGAAAGCGCCAGCAGGTTGTCCTCGAGGTCATCAACCAGCAGGAACTTGACCGAGGGCAACGGCGCGCGGGTGGCATTCACGACGAGTACCCCAGCACGCCGAACAGCTCGCCTATACCCGCCAGTGGCAGCACATGCTGTGCGAGACCGGTGCGGATCGCCGCTTCCGGCATGGCCGCTGCCGAAGCCTCGCTCGGTTCCTGTACCACGGTGATGCCACCGGCCCGGGCTACCGCAGCCAGGCCTCGCGCCCCGTCGTCATTGGCGCCGGTGAGCACCACGGCCATCAGCCCGGCGCCCCAGCACTCGGCCGCCGATTCGAACAGCACATCGATAGAGGGCCGCGAGTAGTGCACCGGCTGATCCACCGACAGCGCCAGCGAAGGCGGCTGCTCCTGCTGGCATTCCACCAGCAGATGGTAGTCCGGGGGAGCGAAGTACACGGTTCCGGATTCCACTGGCACCTTGTCCACGACTTCCCGCACCGGCAGCCTGCAACGGCTGGTGAACAGATCCTTGAGCAGGCTGGGCCGCTCCCGCGGCAGGTGCACGACGATCAGCACCGGGGCACGGCAGCGCTCGTCCAGCGCGGGCAGCAGGGCGCCCAGCGCCTCGACACCACCGGCCGAGGTGCCGATCACCAGCGCCACGACTTTTTCCAGGGCGGGCCGCGTCACGCGGCCACCTTCTGGTAGATGCGATCCTCGTGGTCCAGCTCCGCGAAACTGTCGGCGCAGGCGGAGAATCGCAGCGATTCACTGGCGCCGATTCCGAGAAAACCCTTGTAGCAAAGCGAATCCCGGAACAGGCCGACCGCGCGGTCCTGCAGCGCGCGATCAAAATAAATCAGCACGTTCCGGCAGGAGATGAGCTGCACCTCGGAGAACGCCGAATCGGTCGACAGGCTGTGGTCCGCGAAGGTGACGTGCTTCTTCAGCGAACGCTCGAAGGCCGCCTTGCCGTAGGCCGCCGTGTAGTAGGCAGACAGCGAACCGTGGCCGCCGGACTTGCGGTGGTTTTCGGTGAAGCCGCTGATGCGATCGATGCCGTACACGCCTGCCTGCGCCTTTTCGAGGGCCGCGGCGTTGATGTCGGTGGCATAGATGAGGGAGCGCTCCAGCAGGCCCTCCTCCTTCAGCAGGATGGCCAGCGAGTACACCTCCTCGCCCGTGCTGCAACCCGCCACCCAGATCTTCAGCGACGGATAGGTGCGCAGCAGCGGCATCACCTGCTGGCGCAACGCGAGGAAATAGAGTGGATCGCGGAACATCTCGCTGACCTGCACGGTGAGGATGTCCATCAACTCAGGCAGCAACGCGCTTTCATGCAGCAGGCGGTGCTGCAGTTGCGAAAGGCTCTTGCATCCGAACTTGTCCATCGCCACCCGCAGCCGGCGGCGCAGCGAAGAGCGTGCATAGCCGCGGAAATCGTAGTGGTAACGCTGGTACAGCGCTTCCAGCAGCAACCGCAGCTCGATATCGCCGACACGGTCCGTCATGTGCGCCGCCGCTACTGCGGCATCCATACGCGCACCAGCGACAGCAGGCGCTCGATATCGAGCGGCTTGGCCAGGTAGTCGCTGGCGCCAGCCTGCAGGCACTTCTCCTGGTCATCGCGCATGGCCTTGGCAGTGAGTGCAATGATGGGCAGGCGCTTCCACTCCGGTTGCCGCCGGATCTCGCGCGTGGCCGTCAGGCCGTCCATTTCCGGCATCATGATGTCCATGAGCACCAGGTCCGGCGCATTGTCCGTACCTCGCGCGCGCTCGAGGTATTCCAGCGCTTCGCGGCCATTGCGCGCAATGTCGATGCGGGCGCCCAGCGGCTCCAGCACCTTGCTCAATGCGAAAATATTGCGCACATCGTCTTCCACGACGAGGATGCGCCGCCCGTCGAAGGCAGCCTCGCGGTCGCGCGCAGCGCGCAGCATGCGCTGGCTCTCGGGTGGCAGCTCGGATTCCACCTGGTGCAGGAACAGCGTCACTTCATCGAGCAGCCTTTCGGGCGAACGCGCATCCTTCACGATGATCGAACGGGAGAAGCGGCGCAGGCGCTGCTCCTCGTCGCGGCTCAGGTTGCGCCCGGTATAGACGATGACCGGCGGAAAGCCCACGCCGTCGAGTTCACCCATCCTTTCCAGCAGTTCGTAGCCGCTGAGATCGGGCAGGTTCAGGTCCAGCACCATGCAGTCGAAGGTACGCTGGCGCAGCAACTCGAGGGCACGCGCGGCGGTTTCCGCAGGCACGATCTCGACGCCTTCGCTGGCAAGCAGCTGGCGCACGCTCTCGCGCTGGCGCGCATCGTCCTCTACCACCAGCACGCGGCGCACGCCGGGGGACAACCGGGCGTCCAGGCGCCGCAGCGCCTCCACCACCTGTTCGCGATCCACGGGTTTGAGTGCATAACCCACCGCGCCGCGGCTCAGGGCCTCGTGCGAATAATCCGCCACCGAGAGGACATGCACGGGTATGTGGCGGGTAGCCGGGTCGCGCTTCAGTTCGTCCAGCACCGCCAGCCCCGTTCGATCGGGCAGGTGCATGTCGAGGAGAACCGCGCTGACCCGATAGCTGCGCGCCGCGGCCAGCCCTTCGGCAGCGGAGTGCGTCACGATGGCCTCGAAGCCGTGCTCACCGGCCAGGTCGCGCAGGATGGCGGCGAAGGCCGGATCGTCCTCGATCACCAGCATCACACGGGCGCCGGGCGCATTCAGCCGCTCATCGGGGGGAAGCTGAGTAGCAGCGACGGGTGCTGCAGCGGTCGGGGTAGTTCGGGCCGCCTGAGGCCTGGGCACTGTCCTGACACCAGCCGTTGCCGGACGGTCGGGAGGCGGACTGTCGCCCTGCTCTGGAGGATCCTCTGCTCCGGCGGGCAGCTTTTCCGGCAGCCACAGCGTGAAGGTGCTGCCTGCACCCACCACGCTCTCCAGCGTGATCTCCCCGCCAAGCAGGTGCGCCAGGTCCCGTGAAATTGAAAGGCCGAGGCCAGTGCCACCGTACTTGCGATGCGTGCTGCCGTCCGCCTGGCGGAAGGCCTCGAATATGGTCTGCTGCTGCTCCGGCGCTATGCCGATGCCTGTATCGCGCACTGCAAAGGCCAGACGCGTGCCCTCGGCAGAGGCACTGGCGGCAATCACCACTTTCACTTCGCCTGCGGCAGTGAACTTCAGGGCATTGGACAGCAGGTTGCGCAGGATCTGCAGCACGCGCTGGCCATCGGACTCGATCCGCGTCGGGGTGCCTGGCGCCACCGAGACTTCCAGCGCCAGCCCCTTGCCGCGCGCCACTTCGTTGAACCCTTCCTGCAGGCTCTCGAGCAACCGCGCCAGCACGACATTCTCGCGATGGAGTTCCATCTTTCCCGCCTCGATCTTGGACAGGTCGAGGATGTCGTTGATCAGGGCCAGCAGGTCGTTGCCGGAGGACTGGATGGTCTGCGCAAAGCGCACCTGCTCGTCACTGAGATTGCCGCTGCGGTTGTCGGCCAGCAGCTTGGCCAGGATCAGCGAGGAGTTCAGCGGAGTGCGCAGTTCATGGCTCATGTTGGCCAGGAACTCTGACTTGTAGTCGTTGGCGCGCTGCAGTTCCTCGCCACGTTCGCGCAATGAGGATTCATTGACGGCGAGCTGCTCGGAGTGTTCCTCCAGCGCGCGGGCCTGCTCCTCCAGCTGCGAGTTGGTCTGCTCCAGCTCGGCCTGCTGCTGCTCCAGCCGCACCTGCGACTGCCGCAGTGTCTGGCTCTGTTCCGCAAGTTCTTCGTTCGCAACGCGCAGCTCCTCCTGCTGCGCCCGCAGTTCTTCCGACTGCTGCTGGGTTTCCTGCAGCAGCTCCTCCAGGCGCGAACGGTCGATGGAAGCGTTCACCGCGGTGCCTATGGTTGCGCGGCTGCGGTCCAGCAGATCAAGCTGCGCGGCGCCTGGAACGTGCGCCAGCGCCAGCTCCAGCACTGCATTCACCCGCCTGTTGTAAACCATCGGCACCAGCAGCACGCGCCGCGGCGGCGCGGACACCAGCCCCGACTCCAGTCGCAGATGTCCGGTGTCCACTTCCAGCTGCATGAGCTGATCCGTGCGCGCCGCTTCTCCCACCAGTCCTTCGCCCATTTCGAACGAAGCAGGCACATCGCCCGTCAGCGCAAAGGCCGCCACGCGGCGCAGGGATTGCCCTGCTTCCGCGACATAGAAGGCTCCCGCCATGGCCCGCACCTGCCGGCTCATGAACCGCAGCACATGATCACCGAGGACCTCCAGCCGCTGCTCCCCCTGGAGCGCCCCGGCCAGCGCAGCCTGCCCGGCGCGCAGCCAGCTTTCGGTTTCCTTGCGCTCTGCCTCGCGTGCCGCGAGGAAGCCGGCGATCACGATCAGCAACAGCAGCACGCCAAGACCGCCCACGATCACGCTGAAAGAGCGCTGTTGCGCCGATACCAGTGCAGCGGAACGGCGCAAGAGTACGGTCTGCTCCTCTTCCAGCATGGTGCCGGCCAAGGTCCTGATCTGGTCCATCTGTGCCTTGCCGCGGCCGGCATTTACTCGTGCCAGCGCCTCTTGCGCGCGCCCGTCGCGCTGCAGGCCGATGATCCGCTGCAGTTCTTCCAGCTTGTCGGAAATGAGTTCACGCAGGGCATCGGCCCTGCGTTGCTGCTCGGGATTGTCTTTGACCAGCGGCGACAGGGAATTGAGCTTGTCGAGCAGCGCAGCCCGGGCAGCTGTGTAGGGTTGCAGATACTCATCGCTGCCGGTCAGCAGGTAGCCGCGCTGCCCGGTCTCAGCGTCCTTCACGAACGACAGCATTTCGTTGACCGCGGCCACGACTTCCAGCGTGTGCAGGGTCTTGCCCCTGCTTTCAGCCTGCTGCCGGAGCGCGGTGTAGCCCAGGATGCCGATCAGCAAAATGGCCATCACGGCGGCAGCCAGGCCAACCACCATCTGTGGTGGCAGCCCCAGTCTCAGGCGCGCGATATCTGCAAAGTCACCGGATGCGGCGACCTCGGGGCGGGAGTCTCGATTCATTCAGCGGGTTCTTTGAGGGACGCAGCAATATCACATCCCAATGCCCCAACGGGATGTAGGACAACGCCGCGTTTGATGCCAGCGCTCAAAGCGCGGGGGATCAGGAGCGCGAGGCATCCTTGATGAGCTTCACCATTTCCTCGCTGCTGGGGTCGTCCCGGCCACCAGCCTTGCCCGCCAGGGCATCGATCACGGTCTTGCCGGCATCGTCCTTCACATCCAGCTTCGCGCCGTTGTCGATCAGGAACCGGGCAACCCGCGTCCACTTCTGACCGATGGCGCCGTAGATCGCTGTCTGTCCCTGCCGGTCGGTCATGGAACTGGGCCGGGCGATCACCGCGGTACGGCTGGTGGTGTCGCTGATGCGCGCGTTCACATCCGCTCCAGCCTTGATCAGCATCTCGATGACGGCAATGGAGTTGGCTTCCGGATCCGCACCCGCGATGGGCCCCTGCCCGCCGGTGGTAAGGCCACGCAGGGCACCGACGCCTGCGGCTGCCATCAGCGGCGTAACTCCCATCACATTGGGCAGATCCGGCAGCGCGCCATGCTTCAGCAGCAGTTCCACCACCTCGCGATCCACGGAAAGAGCCGCCCGCAGCAGGGGCGTGCAGCCGGTGTTCATCAGGTCATCGGTGAAGCGCCCGCGGAACGGCCGATGCATGTCGAGCTGGGTGTTCGGGTTCACACCCATTTCCAGCAGGCGCTGCAGTATCTGCAATGCACCAGTCTGTGCCCGCGCCGGAGCAGGCCCTTCAGTGGAACGGAATTCCGCTGGCCCACCGCGGCCGCCTGTGCGCGTGCGCATGTCCGCAGCCAGATAGAGCGCGGTACGGCCCCACCAGTCGAACAGCTGCGGATCGGCCCGTTGATCCAGCAGGTAGTCCGCGATGGCGTAGTTGTTGTTGTCGATGGCATTCATCAACGGCGTAACGCCTTCCGGCGTCGGGCGATTGATGTCGGCACCCGCTTTCAGCAGCGACTTCACGCAATCCAGACAGCCGAAACGCGTGGCGTAGAGAAGCGGCGTCAGGCCGCCGGCCGGGCGGTACTGGGCGCGCGGCTCGGAGGTGATCTGGTTGCCCCAGTCATTGGCCGCGGCGCGCACTTCCACATCAGCCTTGTGCCGGATGAGGAAATCGGTGACTTCGGAGCTGCTGGCGGCAATCGCCCACATCAGCGCAGTCTGGCCGCGGAACTTCTCGCGCTCATTCACCCTGGCGCCGGCTTTCACCAGCGCCTGCACGATCGGCAACGAACCATTGCGCGCAGCGATCATCAATGGAGTCTGGTCATCACCGTTGCCCAGGTTCGGATCGGCCCGGGCTTTCAACAGCATGGTGGCCATGGCCACATCGGCGATCGAGGCCGCCTCGCACAGCGGTGTCATGCCCAGCGCATTGCGCACATCGGGCCTGGCCCCCTGCTGCAGCAGAGCCTGCACCAGTTCAGGGTCGACGCGATGCACGGCCCAGAGCAGCGGCGAGGAACCATCAGCCTCGAGGGCATTTACCTCGGCGCCGTTGCGAATGGCCGCCAGGGCGCCTTCGTGATCCCCGCTGCGGATCAGGCTGGCGAGATCTGCCGCCGCCGCCACGAAGGGCAGCAGCGACAACGCCAGGGCCGTCAGCAGGACTGCCGGAGCACGCATCAGGCTAAACGATCAGGCCGCGGCCCGCTGACAGTCCTGCGCTGCTCATTTCTCGCCGGCCGGTTTGGCAGGACCGTCGAAGTTGAACATTTCCTCGTCGTTCTTCTTGTCCGGATCCTTCATGCCCTGCTCGAAATATTTTTCCCACATCGCGGCCCAGGGACGGCCGTAGATGTCCGGTATCTCGTAATCCACCACCGCGCCCGGCGTGATGGGATGGGCCTTGCCCTTGACGGGCAGGATATTGGGCACGCATTCGATGAAGGTCTGCGGATTGCCCTGCGTCACATCCCCCATCCGCGCGAGATTGCGGACAATGCGCACCGGCTCAGCCAGCGCGTCGGCATCGTAGAAGATGGCCTCGTGATGGATGCCGGTGATCTTGCCCTGCGCGTCGCGGTTCGCCGAGTAGATCTCCACGGTCTGCAGCTTGTTCGAGAACTCGTACTTGCCGTGCACCATCCACGCCTGGATGTTCGAGGTCCAGGTGATCAGCACGTCCTTGTCCCAGAAGCCCACCGTATCGCCATACCAGCGCGGCACATCGGCGCCCAGTCGCGGCACTGCGCCGTCCATGCGGAATTCGCGGCCGATGTAGATATCAGTGATGAAGTTGCGCGCCACGCCAGTGCTGATCTGCACCAGATCAGGTGTGACCACGAACAGGTGGGGATTGATCTGCGGCTGGATGGCTACCGGATCGAAGCGGCGCATGAAACCTTCCGGCCAGCAGTACTGCGAAGGCCAGTGCTGCGCGTCGGTGACCGCGGCGTGATACGCGGCCTGCACCACGCGTTTCTGGTACTCGGGCGTCAGCAGCGACAGGATGGTGGAGATCTGGTTGAAGCGCATGCTGCCGTACCAGTCGCCGCGAAAATCCACGCTGTAGCGGCCGGTCCAGTCGCCGGGCACCGTGGCATAGGTGTGCTTCGTGGGCCCGCCATGCGCTTTTGTTTCCGCCAGCAGCGCCTCGTAATGCGCCTGTGCAGTCTTGAATGGATAGGGGCTTACGATTGCCGAACGGGGATAATCGCGATCGCAGAATCCCCAGGGGGCTTTGCTTGGATCACCACCCGGCGTCAGCGCCGGGCCGTTCGCGCCGCGCTGCGATTCCATCCCGTACGGACTGTTGCAGCGGAAGTAGCGGGGATCACTCCAGAGCTTGCGGTCCTGGTAGAAGTCCTTGGTGGTGAACAAGTCGACCGGCAGCGGCTTCACGCCGGGAGGCGCGGCGCCATCCTTGGCCGACGCGATGATGGTCACACCAGCCTGGCTCAGGCCAAGAGATTGAGCGGGAAGTGGCGGCTGGCCCGGCACGATGGGCCTTGCACCCGGTGCGCCCACAGGAGGAGCTCCCGGCGGGCCCCCTGGTGGACCGCCAGGCCCACCGCCAGTCCGAGCGCCAACCGGCCCGACAGTCCAGGGATCGCGTTGCAGGAAATCACGCACCGCAGGATCCTGCGGCACCTGTGCGGGCTTGGCGGGAGCCGGTGGCGGCTGATTGAGGTCAACGGTAACTGGTGCGCCGCGACCCACACTCTTGAAGCCTGGATCCGCTGTCTGTGCGCCGGCCGGCGCGATGACGCAGGGCAAGGCCGCCAGAGCAGCCCAAGCCAGATTCTTCGCAATCCGCATTCCCGTATCCCCCAATCTTTTGATCCGTAGCTACACGCTACCGGTAATTCGCATTGGCGGCAAAGCCAGCCTATTTCTTCGCGTTGCGCTCGCGAATGTACTTCAGCCATTCCTCGGCTGTCGGCATGACCGGGTAGTCGACCCGGCGCAGGATCTTCCACTGGCCGTCCTCGCGGATGAATTCATCCTCGTAGCAGCCCACGGGCACGGGCTAGGGTTCGCCGTTGGGGCCTCGCATGACGAGCAGATGGCGCGAGCGTGCCGTCGCCCGGTCACCGTTCAGCTTCACCTCGGGATTTGAGGTCATGTGAAAGCTTTGGCACTGGTTCTTCATGCCTGCCTCCGCCGGGGATAGTACAGAAAAAAGGGCCGGCATTTCTGCCGGCCCTTTGCTGCGATCAGATCGCGCAGGCGTCAGATGTTTCTGAGCTGAGTCTGCCTTGTGCGGCGGGCACGGTGCGCCGCCGCCATGCCGAGCAAGCCAGCTGCCAGCAGCGCCAGAGTCGCCGGCTCAGGAACGCCAATTGTCGTGCCGCCGGACTCAGTGCTCGCCAGGATGTAGGCCCGATCGATGACCACATCCGCCGCGGGCGCGCCCTCCGTGAGGTAGCGGAATGTCACGTCATAGTTTCCCGCCGTCACGACGTTCGCAATTCCTGAATAGTGGAGCCAGTTCTGCGGGTCGTTCTGCGAATGCACGCTGTAATCCGCCAGCACCACATCTGCAATCGTGCCGTTGAACAGCGCATCGAAATGATTTTTGAAACCGTTCAGGGGTGCGTAGGCATCGAACCCGATCTCGTATGAACCCGCTGCAAGGAACACCGACTGGGTGAGCCACTGGTCCGCGATGTCGTCGACGAAGTACACGCCATATGTACCGGCCGGGTCATCACTGCCGCCCACGACATTGTCGACCGGAACCGCTTCGCCGAAGCAGCAGCCGGTAGCTCCGTCGGTGACTACGACTTCGGGCAGATAGGTCTGCTGTGATCCACCCGTTGCCCAGCCGTTGAGGCCATCTTCGAAGCTGCCGTTGGTGATCAGATTGGCCTGCGCGGCAGTGCCGGCGAGCGAAAGGACCCCGAAGGCGATCAGTTTCTTGAGCATGAGTTTCATTCTCCAGCGCACAATGCAAAAAATTGCCTGTATTCAGGCTTCAACCGTTGCCTGAATAAAGCAAGATTCGCGCCAGTTGAGTCTGCCAAGCAAAATCAATAACTTATGCCGTGGCGGGTGGGCGCACCCCGACAAAGTGGAAAGATTTCCGACAGTAAACTGCCCGGGAGAAACGCAAGCCTCGTGATTGACATCCAATCCTTCATCGTCGCGGTGCCGGACTTTCCCAAGCCGGGCATCCTGTTCCGCGACATCATGCCGCTGCTCCGGATGCATTTTGAACCGGCTATTGCAGCACTCGATGAACTGCTCAGCGCCGACGAGTGGGCACAGATCAACTCCGTAGCGGGCATCGAATCGCGCGGCTTCATCCTCGGTGCAGCGTTGGCCTTGCGGCGGGGCAAGGGCTTCATCCCCATCCGCAAGCAGGGCAAGTTGCCCCCGCCGGTATCCGCTCTTGCATACAAACTCGAATACGGCACCGCCACTGTCGAGATGCAGCCAGGCTCCGGGCGCGTCCTCATCGTCGATGATGTGATGGCTACGGGCGGAACGATGACGGCTGCCGCGGAACTGTGCATGAAATCCGGCTTTACGGTCAGCGCAATGGTTGCGCTGATCGACCTAAAGCTGGTCCCGCCCTTGCAGTGGAATGGAATGGCGCTGCGCACCGTGCTGGCGTATGACTGAGGGCGGCTGGCTGGTGGTCATGGCACTGCCTCTGGAAGCGCAGGATGTGTTCGAGCGAGCGGGCATATCGGTGCTGTATACCGGGGTCGGCAAGGTAAACGCCACGATGACCCTCATGCGGGCGTTGGCGCAGTTCCGAGCCACAGGCCAACCGCTGCCTCGCGTCGTGAATTTCGGCTCTGCCGGCAGCCGCCGCTTTGCCGCCGGGACTCTTGTTGCCTGCAGCGCCTTTCACCAGCGCGACATGGATGTCAGCGGCCTGGGGTTCGAACCTGGAACCACTCCATACGAGGAGATTCCGCCGGTAATCGAGTTTCCAACGCCGTTCCGTGATTTGACGATTGCCGGTTGCGCAACCGGCGATTCGTTCGAGACCAGCGAACGCGCGATGCAGTGCGATGTCGTGGACATGGAAGCCTATGCCCTGGCCAAGGTATGCCATGTCGAAGGCGCGGCGTTCGCATGCGCAAAGTTCATCACCGACGGAGCAGATCACGCTGCGGCCAGCGACTGGCAAGCAAACCTGCATCGGGCCGCGGAGCAATTCCTGGCGCTGTATCGCCAACTGCCATGCGCGGTCAATGCCCTGGGCATCGCCGCGCCGGATCTGTTGTCGCTGCGCTAGATTCCCGCGATGGTGCGCTTGCGCGTGGCGCGGCGATGCGCCACTTCCTGTGCGTACATCGGCGTGAACAGGTAGCGGTTGGCATCGATTCCGGCCTGCACATTCGCAGGAGTCGGAGTGAACGCCACCATCGACTCTATATACGCATAGGCGCGCGCTTCCATTCCCTGCCGGTATTCCGGAGCCGGGAAGATGAACAGATCGTTGTTCAGAATGCCGTTCACTACCAGCCGTCCGACAGTGATGGGATCCTGCGGACGTGCCCAGAACGGCCCTGCATCATTGGTGGCAGCAGGGCGCTGCGGCGGCCGGGCGCCGGCGCCTCCGCGCGGCGGGCCGGCGGGACCTTGCGCATTGGCGGGTGGAGCGTTCCGCAGGTTTTCAGGCCGACGCGATTCGCTCTGTCCGATGTTGGTCTGCGTCAGGCCCGGGATCAGTGTCGAAGTGCCGATGTTGGTGGCGCGCAGGTCATCACGCAGCTGCTCCATCAGCCCCTGCGCGGCGATCTTCGATACAGCGTAGATGCCCACGGGCAATCCCACGAGAATGCCGCTGGTGGAGGTGGTGGTGACAATGTGGCAGCCATCGTTGGGGCGCGCCCGCATGCGCGGCACGAAGGTCTTGCAGCCATATACCGGACCCCAGAAGTTCACGCCCATGCCCCAGTCCCAGTCATTGTAGGTTCCCGACACCAGCCCGGCGCCAAGCCCCACTCCGGCGTTGTTCACCAGGATGTTGACCGGGCCGAACTTCTTTTCGATCTCGTCGGCCTTGGCCTCCCAGCTGTCACGTTCCATCACGTTGTGGACCATGGTGGCCACGCGCGGATCATTCGCCGGGAACATCTTCAGCGCATCGGCGAACTGCTTGTCGTCGAGATTGCCCAGGATCACCTTCGCGCCCTGCTCATGCAGCGCGCGCGCGATGCCCAGGCCAATGCCGCTCGAGCCACCGGTGATATAGGCAACCTTGTCTTTCACATCCTTGATGGTCGGCGCCTGCGATGCGCCCATGTCCGGTATTGCCGGGGCAGCCGGCGCTGCGTCCGCAGCGCGCGCGCCACCGGATGTGAGGCCAAGTCCCACGGCGCTCGCCGCCAGCACGGCACCGCCGAGAATCTGGCGGCGATTCAAATTCTGTTCGTCCATTGTCGTCCCCCGTTGTGCAATCGATTTCGAATCCAGGCTAGTTGATGTTCAGGTGCAGCGTCAGCATCACGGCCTAGTGCCGGAAGGCCGGCAGGCCTATCGCGGGTGTATCGCGGAAATCAGCTGTTTCGGCGCTGAGCCGCAGTCCCATGGAGAGCGGCGCGTTCGCCGCCACGGGCCAGTCATATCCGACGGAAACCACTCCGCCGAGCGCGTTCATCCGGGCGTCGCAGCGGTAGCCACCGCTGCCGCCCACTGTTTCATTACCGGAATCGCCGTTGAGCATCATGAGCGCGGCATCGAAGGTGTCCGACCAGGACCAGGCATGCCGAGATTACGTGGGATCACCTTGCCCCCTGTTTCCCGAATTCGATGGCGTTACCGGCCCGGCGGACGGACCCCGCGCTCCGGCAAGGGGCGCTGCGCGGCCCCCGGGACGGAATGATGGCATGACCCGCGATGCGTCCCTCGGCAAATCCCCGAAATCCTCTTCCTGGGCCCTTTTTTCTCTATCCGACGACAATGTCGCCAAAAGCGCCGGAATTTACGCCGCTGGCTCCTGTCTTAAGCGTGTGACGGCACTCCCGAGACCAGCGGACATGGACTGGACAGGGGTGATCTCCTAATCTTCCGGGTAAATTGCTGCAGCGGCACCAAACGGGTCGCGGCAGAACAACAGCGATGAGGAACGGGGTAATGCGCAAGAGCGGGATTTTTTCTGGATTCGCGCCCAAGGCGGCTGGTGCATGCGCATCTTTGGCTCTGGCGGCCCTGCCCTTCGGCGCTGCCGAGGCCCAGACCGCAGATGCGAAGCCATACGATGGCCTCATCAGCACCTACTGCGCCAAATGCCACAACGCCGAGGACTGGGCGGGAAGCCTGGCCTTCGACACCGTGGACGTTGGCCATGTCGGCCAGGATCCGGAGGTCTGGGAAAAGACCATCGGCAAGCTTCGCGGCCGGCTGATGCCCCCGGCGGGACAGAAGCAGCCGGCACAGGCTGAAGTCGATGCCATGGTCACCTATCTGGAAACCTCGATCGACAGCGCGCCGATGACTGCGCGCGTTGGCCACGTTCCCATCCAGCGCCTGAACCGCACCGAGTTCTCCACGACGGTCCGGGGCCTGATCGGCGTGGATATCGATCCGCGGCAGACCCTGCCCACCGAGGTCGAAGTCGAAGGGTTCAACAATATCGCCGGCGCGCTGGCGGTATCGCCTTCCTTCATGGAGCAGTACCTGTCGGCCGCGCGCCATGCCGCCCGACTGGCAGTCGGCGAACCTGTGCCGAAGATGGCCAAGGTCACGATCCCGGCCACGCAGGCAGGTCCTGCAGCCTTTCCGCTGGGAACGCGCGGCGGCAGCAACCGGGGCGGCATCCGGTTCACGCATGTCTTTCCGGCCGATGGCGAGTATCGCTTCAATGTCCCGGAAGAAGACTTCCTCGACATGGGCCTTTACCCGCGCGGTGCCGAGACCGCAGCCAAGCTCGTCGTGCTCATCGATGGCGTGGAGATGATTCGCAAGGAGATCGGCGGACCGGAGTACATCGACCTCGCCGACCGTGACGGTCCTGTCGGCCGCAAGGCCATCCTCGCCAAGGTGTCCAGCGCAGTGCCGATCACTGCTGGCCGCCACGAAGTGGTGATCACCTACATCGAACGCTCCGCTGCGCTCAGCAATGACGCCACCGCCGGCGGCGGCTTCATCGGTGGAAACTTCGGCGGCAACCTGGGCGGCAAGGTCTCGGATGTCCCCATCATCCAGACGGCGATAGAAATCGAAGGCCCGTTCGCGCCGCATGGACTTTCCATGAGCGACAGCCGCGCGAAGATCTTCATCTGCCAGCCGAAGAGCGCGGCCGAGGAGCGTCCCTGCGCCGAGAAGATCGCCCGTCATCTGGGCACCGAGGCGTTCCGTCGCCCCGTCACCGACGCGGACGTGAAGCTGCTGATGAGCTTCTACGACATCGGCCGCAAGGACGCCGGCGGTTTTGACTCTGGCGTGACAGAGCTGGTCACGGCTGTATTGTCGAGCCCGGATTTCCTCTATCGCGCCATCTCGACTTCAGCGAAGGCAGGTGAAGCACGCCAGCTGGACGATCTGGAGCTGGCTTCGCGCCTGTCCTTCTTCCTGTGGAGCCAGGGTCCCGACGATACGCTGATCTCCCTCGCTGCCAGCAAGCGGCTGTCCGACCCTGCCGTCATGAAGGCGCAGGTCGAGCGCATGCTGAAGGACCCGCGCGCGAATGCGCTGGTGGAGAACTTCGCCCTCGCCTGGCTGAATCTCGATGAACTGGATACGGTCGAACCTTCCGACGGCGGGTTCAATGCGGCCATGCGGACGAATTTCGAAACCGAGATCCGCCTGTTCCTGGCCAGCGTGCTGCTGGAGAATCGCAGCGTCGTCGACCTGCTGAATGCGGACTGGACCTTCGTCAACGAGGCACTGGCCCGCCAGTACGGCATCCCTGGCGTACATGGCTCGCAGTTCCGGCGCGTGAAGCTCGACAACGAGAACCGCTGGGGCCTGCTGGGCAAGGGCGCCGTGCTGCTGCGCACTTCATATGCCGACCGCACCTCGCCAGTGCTGCGCGGCGCCTGGGTGCTGGACAAGATCATGGGCACGCCGCCGCATCCGCCGCCACCCGCCGTGGTCACGGACCTGTCCATCCACGACGGCCAGAAGCCGACCACCGTGCGCGCCCGGCTGGAACTGCATCGCACCAATCCGACGTGCAAGGCCTGCCATGGGCTGATCGATCCGCCTGGCCTGGCGCTCGAGAACTTCGACAACACGGCTCGCTGGCGCGACATCGATGCGGCCGCGAAGGCGCCCATCGATGCCAAGACCGTTCTGTCGAGCGGCATCGAGCTGGACGGCCCGACGGCGGTGCGCCGCTACCTGACCAGCCGTGCGGACCAGTTCCCTACGACCGTCACGAAGCGACTGATGATGTACGCGCTCAATCGCGAGGTGGAGTACTACGACATGCCGGAGGTACGGCAGATCGTGCGTGAGGCGGCCGCGAGCAACTACACCTTCGGCGCGCTGATCAACGGCGTCGTGAACAGCAGCGCCTTCCGGCACCAGGGGCCGGAAGAGCAGAAGCCGGACAAGCAGACGAAACAGACCGTGGCATCCAGCGTGGGCAGCGGCGCGGCCGCGGCACAGCATCCATAAGGAAGGCAGAGATGGCGATTTTCCTCACCAAGAAGCATCTTTCCCGGCGCACGTTCCTGCGCGGCAGCGGCGTGTCACTGGCCCTGCCATTCCTCGACGCCATGGTGCCGGCCGGCACGGCATGGGCGGCGACTGCAGCCACGCTTAAAACCCGCGCGGGCTTTTTCTATCTGCCGCACGGCGCCATCATGAACAACACGACGTACGGCAAGGAGGTCGACGTCTGGAGTTCCACCGGCAAGGGCGCGGACTTCAAGCTCGGCGCCACGGTTTCCCCGCTGGAGCCGTTCAAGAAGTACGTCACCACCTTCGACAACATCGAGAACACCGCGGCCGGCGGCTCGGTGCACACGCTCAATCCCGCCACCTGGTTGTCCTGCGTGCGTCCGGATACGGCGGCCAAGGGCGCGAGCCTCGCCACGACGCTCGACCAGGTGATCGCCCAGCACCTGGGGCAGCAGACAGCGCTGCCCTCGCTGGAACTGGCTGCGGAAACCACGGTGCAGATCGCGGCAGGCAATGGCGGTTTCTATTCTGTCACCACCTCCTATGCCGCTCCCAACAAGCCACTGCCGATGGAATACAACCCGCGCAAGGTATTCATCCAGCTCATGGGCGAAGGCGACACGGCGGCCGAACGCGACGCACTGCTGCGCAAGAACGCCAGCATCCTCGACATGATCAACGAGCGCAGCAAGTCGCTGCACAATGAGCTGGGGGCCGGTGACCAGCGTGCGCTGTCGGACTATCTGGATACGGTCCGCGAACTGGAGCGGCGCGTGAACATGGCGAGCGCGCGCGACCTCGGCGGCATCACCGTGCCGGACGCACCGGTGGGCGAACTCGAGGACTTCGACAAGCAGCTGAAGATGATGTTCGACCTGATCGCACTGGCCTACCAGGCAGACCTGACCCGTGTCGCCACCTTCGTGATGGCCGCCGAAGGCACCGATCGTCCCTACCCCAACCTTAAGGTTGCCGGCGGCTTCCATCCGACCAGCCACCACTCTGATCAGCGCGAGCGCATTGCCGAGCTGAGCCGGATCCAGCGCTACCACATGGAGCGTTTCTCCGAGTTCCTGAAGAAGCTGGCCGACACCAAGGAAGGCGAAGGCAGTGTCCTCGATCGCTCGCTGTTCCTGTACGGCTCGAACATGGGCAACAGCAACAAGCACGACAACTATCCGCTGCCGGAAGTACTGGTTGGCGGTGCCAATGGCAAGCATGTGGGCGGCAAGAACCTGGTGCTGCCGGAGCGCACGCCGCTGGCCAACCTGCATCTGACGATGCTGGACAAGCTCGGCATCCAGCAGCCGAGCTTCGGCAACAGCACGGGCCTGCTCTCCGAGGTTTGAAGATGCGCGATCGCAGAAGTTTTCTCAAAGCGGGCCTGGGCGGGATAGCCGGACTCACAGCAGTGCCACTGCTGGGCAGCCTTGCCGGCTGCCAGACGATGCCCGCCGGGTCCGGGTCAGCCAAGGCGCTGGCAACCCAGAAAGTTGCCGGCCGGGTGAGTGTCATCGATGGCGCACCGGGCAATGTGATCGTGCTGGCAGCGGACGATGGCATGGTACTGGTGGACAGCGGCTCGGCGGCATTGGCGCCGGCCGTGCAGAAGAGCCTGGCGGGCGCCAAAGTGCGCATGCTGTTCAATACGCACTACCACGCCGACCAGACAGGCGGGAATGCACTCTTTGCCAAGGCGGGTGCGCAGATCCACGCCCAGACAATCACGAAGCAGTGGCTGGCGGCGGACTACTACGTGCCGGCGGAAGACCGCTGGGTAAAGGCGCCGCCGAAGGAAGCCGTACCCACTGTGACATTCCGCGGGCGCGGCGAAGCCAGGGCCGGCGCCGAAACCATCGAGTTCGGCTATCTGCTCGAGGCGCATACGCGTGGCGACGCGTATGTGTTCTTCAGGGACTCCAACGTCCTGGCAGTCGGCGACGTGGCTTCGCCGCTGCGCGATCCGATGCTGGACTGGTATGCGGGCGGCTGGCTCGGCGGCCGCGCCGATGCCATGGACGACCTGCTCGAACTGGTCAACGACCAGACGCTGATCGTGCCGGCCTATGGCAAGGTCATGACCCGCGCGGAACTGCAGGCCGAACGCGACATGATGGCGAAGCTCTACGACGCCACATCAACCCTCTATCACCATGGCAACAGTGCCAAGGACATGATGGACAAAGATGTCCTGAGCCAGGTGGACCGCAAGTTCCAGGACCCGGCCCGCTTCCTCTACGACGTGGTCAAGGGACTGCAGGCTCACTACACGAATTTCGGGGGCAATGTTGTTTAAGCCAGCCATCCAGGCCCGGGGAATCCGGGTCATTGCCGCCGTCGCTGCCATGGGCGCGCTGTCGCTGGGCATGCCGGTGATTTCGGCCGCCGCCGGCCCGCCGCAGACGCTTGGCGATCTGGTTCGCGCCGGCAAGCGCGATTCCGTGCTGGCCGCGATCACCTCACCGGACGTGAACGTCAACGAGAAGGCGCCCGACGGCTCCACCGCGCTGATGTGGGCCACGTTCAACGCCGACCGTGAACTGGTGCGTGCACTGCTCAAGGACGGCGCCAAGGCCGATGTCACCAGCAACTACGGCGCCACGGCTCTGTCCGAGGCCATCAAGCTGCAGGACATGGAACTGGTCCGGCTGCTGCTGGATGCCGGCGCCAATGTGAACTCGCCCAACCTGGACAACCAGACCGCGCTGATGCTGGCCATCGCGCTGGGCTCGCAGCCCATCGCCAAGCTGCTAATCGAGCGCGGCGCGGACGTGAATGCCGTGGAGAACTTCCGCGACCAGAACGCGCTGATGTATGCCGCGGGCGGCAACCAGCCGGATATCGTGGACCTGCTGCTTGCGCATGGCGCCAAGAACGTCGACCTGCGCGGGAAGTATGACGACTGGCCACGCCAGCAGACCTCCGAGCCGCGTGCGCAGTACCAGTCGCGCCAGACCGGCGGCCTCACCGCGCTGCTCTATGCCACGCGCTCGGGCTGTTATCGCTGCGCGGTTGCCCTGGTAAAGGCGGGCGCCGACGTCAACCGGCCGAATCCGGACGGCGTGACTCCGCTGATCAACGCGCTGGACAACAAGCGCTTCGACATCGCGATGTTCCTGCTCGACAAGGGCGCCAATCCCAATACCTGGGACATGAGCGGCCGCACGCCCGTGTACATGGCCGTGGACATGAATTCGTTCCGGGGCGGTGGTGGATTTGGCGGTGGACGCCCTGCCGGATTCCCGGCCCCCGAAGGCGAAATCGAAAACCAGCCTGGTCCAGCCAAGGTCACGGCCATGGAGGTGGTGCACCGGCTGATCGACATGGGCGTCGATGTGAATCACCAGCTCACGCGCAAGCGCCCCTATGGCACCGGCCGTGGCCGCTTTGCCGATTACGACATGCGTGGCGGCGCGGGCCCCCTGTTCATCGCGACGCTCAGCAATGACCATGAAGCCATGGCCGCGCTGCTGGCACACGGCGCCGAGGTGGACCTGAACAATGTGATGCAGATGACGCCGCTGATGATCGCGGCTGGCATGCGGGCCACAGGCCGTGCCGGCGGCGGCGGTGGACCGCCGGGCCCCGGTGGTGATCCGCAGGAGCGCGCAATCAAGAGCATCGACCTGCTGCTGGATGCGGGCGCCAACATCAATGCCCAGGTTCTCGACAGCCGCACGCACACGGCAAAGATCCTGGCCTATGTCCAGGGTCGCGACCAGGAAGGGCGCACTGCTCTCTTCGCAGCGGCGGAATCCGGCACCGACAAGGTGGTCAGGCACCTGCTGGACCGCGGCGCAGATCCGGCCATTCGCGACGCAGGCGGCAAGACCGCCCTCGATATCGCGCGTGCTCCCGCGCCGGCCGCTCCGGGCGGAGCACCGGCCGGTCGTGGCGGTGGCAATGCGGCTGCGAGCCGTGCTGCCATCATTGCCATGCTGGAGCCGCTCACACCGAAAGCCGCCACGGCTCCCGCTTCCGCTCCTGCCCCAGGGCCCTGAGCTTCTGCACCGCGTTGCCTGAAGCAACGCGGTCGCCCCGGCGACTCCGGCCACGGCAGCAGTTGTTGCGACCGACGGTTGAGTTCCCTGCATAATTCCCCGCCAGAATAATTCCAACGGCCTGGGGAGGCAGTTTCCGTGACCACACCCGAACTGAGCGGTGCCGACACCGCCTGGGTCCTTACGTCCACTGCCCTGGTGCTGTTCATGACCCTGCCCGGTCTCGCGCTGTTCTACAGCGGCCTGGTACGCGGCAAGAATTCGCTGTCCATCCTCGTTCAATGTTTTGCCATCACCTGCCTGGCAACGCTGTTGTGGTTCGCGGTGGGATACAGCCTCACCTTCCGTGACGGCGGCCAACTGCAGGGGCTGATAGGCGGCTTCGACCGCGTATTCTTTACCGGCGTGAGCCGCGACAGCCTGGTCGGCACGATTCCCGAACCGCTGTTCGCCATGTTCCAGATGACCTTCGCCATCATCACCCCGGCGCTTGTGATCGGCGGCTATGCCGAACGCGTGCGGTTCAGCGTCGTGCTGTGGTTCTCTGCCTTGTGGCTGCTGCTGGTGTACGTGCCGGTGGCGCACTGGATCTGGGGCGGTGGCTGGCTGGCGAAGCTGGGAGTAATGGATTTCGCCGGTGGAATCGTCGTGCACGTGAACGCGGGCATGGCGGCACTGGTGGCCGCGCTCACCATCGGCCGCCGACGGGGCTTTCCGCATGTTCCGATGCCTCCACACAGCCTGCCGCTGGCTGCCTGCGGTGCCGGCATGCTGTGGGTGGGCTGGTTCGGCTTCAACGGCGGCAGCGCACTGGCCGCGAACGGCAGCGCAGCCATGGCCGTGCTGACGACGCATGTCGGCGCCTCGGCCGGCGCACTGGCCTGGATGGTCGTGGAGTGGTGGCGTTACGGCAAACCCAGTCTGCTGGGCGTCATCACCGGCATGGTTGCGGGACTGGGCACCATCACGCCCGCCTCCGGCTTCGTCGGCATTGGCGGCGCACTGGCGATCGGCCTGATTGCCGGCGTGATCTGCTTCACCGCCACCCAGGTGCTCAAACGCGTGCTGCACCTGGACGATTCGCTGGACGTCTCCCCCGTGCACGGGGTCGGCGGCGTGGTGGGCAGCCTGCTCACTGGTGTCTTCGCGGCTACGTCGCTGGGCGGCGTGGGGTTTTCCGTGCAGCAGTCAATCGGTGCACAACTGGGCGTGCAGGCGCTGGGTATCGGCGTAACGATGGCCTGGTGCGGAGCGGTCACGTGGGTATTGTTGAGATTGCTCAACGTCACCCACGGGCTTCGCGTCAGTGAAGAGGCCGAGTCCGAGGGACTCGACCTCGCTGAGCACGGCGAGCGCGGCTATATCCACTGAGGCTCGCGCCGAAACGCTGCCTTGGCTTCAGCTTCAAGGCCCCGGTACGACGCGGAAGCCAAGGAACAGCCCGTTGCCGAAATTCATCGCGTAGGGCCCCAGCGCGCTGTACGTAAGTGCGCCGCCGCCCAGCGAAGAAAATCCTGCGGTGCCGTCGGTATCGATGGATCCAGAGCAATTGACCACACCGATGGTGCCGGCGCTGGCGCTGCCAGTTCCGCTGTAGCAGCCGAACTCCACACCGGCAGGCGCATTGCTGGCCGGATCATGGTTCGCGTTGGCTTCCAGGTAGACGCCGCCCGGGGAGAACACGAAGAAGGACAAGTAGCCCCTGGTGAAGCTGCCGTAGAGCTCGGTTGCACTGGATGTCACCGGCACCAGCACGGCCGGCGGGCTGATTCCGCCCCCGCTCAGTACCAGCACCTGGTTCTGCCCGGCGCCTGTCTTCGTGAGCGTGCCGCTCACCAGGCTCGCGCCGTTGCGCCAGATGCCGCAGTTGGTGCCGTTGGTATCCGTCACGTTGCTGACAAAGGCGATGGTGCCCGCAGCGGCGTTGTAGCGGTACACGCCCAGTTCCACGCCGTTGCCATTGTTGGCGCTGCAGGTCGCATCGTCGTCAAACGAGGCAAACACATAGATGCCGCCCGGATAGAAGGTCACGGCCAGATCCCCACCGAACTGGGAGAACGTACCCGTCAGCGAATCCGTGACATTGTCCATGCAGGTCACGTTGATATCAGTGATGTCGGCGTGGGCGACATGGCTTCCAGAATGGGGAATCACGCAGGTCTGGCCGGCAGGCTGCTCCTGCGGCAGCACCCGGAATTCAGCATCCACCGCCAGCGCGACCGGGAAGGTAAACGGCACTGCCGCGCTACCCGCCGGACTGACAGTCAGGATGGCATTGCTCTTGTCCATTGCCAGGCGCAACGGCGCCTTCAGTCCCGTCACCGTGCCGCCTACCGTATGGGTTTCTGCAGGTGTACCAGCGCTGCAGGTGACTACCGCGGAAGTAGCGCTTCCGGCATTGGCAACGCCGCCAGCGTTGGTCACCACGCAGCTCTTGCCAGCCGGCTGCGTCTTCACGGTGACGAAGTAATCCGTGTTCAGCGCCAGCTTGGTCGGAAACTGGTAGGTCCCGTCCAGGGATGTCGTCAGGGATTCCCCGCCGTTGATCTGCAGTTCCACGCTGCCGCCGGTAACGCCCTGAACACTGCCGCCCACGGCGAAGGTGTTTTCGGCCGTGAGGCAGTTGACCTGCACGGTGGTGACATTGGCCGTAGCCGTGCCGATGCCGTTGATCACCAGGCAGGTCTGGGTCGAGGAGTTGGAGGGGGACACAGTGACCGCATAGAGCCCGCCACTGGCCACGGCATTCGGAAACGAGAATGTCGTGGCGCCGGAACTGACTGTGATGTTATCGGCAAGATTCAGCTGCAGCACCTTCGTGCTGGTCAGGCCGACGATCGTTCCACTGATGGTGTAAGGATTGCTGGCGCAATTCACGTTGATGCTGGTAACCGCAGCAGTGGCTGTGCCCGAACTTCCCGTGACGGTGCAGGTCTGCCCGGCGGGCTGCTTGAAAACGCTGACCGCATAGGCGGAGTTGTGCACAGCGTTTACATTGAAATGATATGGACCGCTGGCAGTCACAGCGATGCTGTCCTTGGACTGGTCTTCCTTCAGCACCAGGGTTCCGGAGAGGCCGGTCACAGTGCCACCCAGTGCGTACTGGCTGGCGGCGCAGGCCACGGTCACACTGGACACATTGGCAGTGGCCGTGCCGCTGCCATTCGTCACGGTGCAGGTCTGCCCCGCTGGCTGCGTGAGCACCGTTACGGCGTACGCACTGCCGCTGTTGACCGTGCCAGGCAGGGTAAACGCGCCGCTGGAGGTGACTGAGAGGTTGTTGGCGCCGTTGTTCTGCAGAACGACGGTGCCGCTGAGGCCAGTGACAGTGCCGCCTACGGTGTAGGTGACAGCAGGCGGCGGAGGAGTGGAACCACCTGAATCGTCACCCCCGCCACCGCAGGCGCTGAGAGCGGCGACAAGCATGGATGAAACCAGGAGGCGGAGACTTGCGAGACCCTTATTATGTTTTGACATGTTCTGCTCCGGATGAACTTCCGGGGTTGATTCAGGTGCGGCTAGGCTGACATAGCTTTGTAGGAGACTGTCAGTCGTTGCTGACGCGGGCGACTGTAAGAAAAGTCCTGCAATGCCTGAGAGGCGAACACTCCGCTCCGCCGTAGCGGCGAGCGCGTGCAGGCAAAAATCAGCCCAGTCCGGAACGGGTATCCGCTGCGGAGGCTGTCAACAATTCCCGCAGACGATGGCGAAATGTCGTCCGGTTCGCCAGATACCACTCGCGCGCAGAACGACCCTTGTCCTGAAGCCGCTCGATGGCCGTATCCCATATGGCATTGAGTGTCTGGTCGAAATGTTCAGGCACGATTTCGTACCGGCGCGCCAGATAGTGCATCGTCGTCGGCCTGCAGCGCACGAGATAGCCGCGCGAGTCCTGTACCAGCTCGTTCATGGGCGCCGCGTCGACAGATACGACCGCGGCGCCAGCCGCCAGCGACTCACCCAGTACATGACCATAACCCTCGACCTCGGAGGGCTGCACATGCACCCCACACCGCAGCTGGAGCAACGCCAGTTCGTGCGCGGGGAGCCGCGAGGCCCACAGGCGAATATTCGCGGCGCACGCAGCCCTGACCACATGGGATTGGATGCTGGTCACGAGATTCAACACGGGCCATTCCGGGTTTCGAGCCCATGCGTCGATCACCAGGGACGTACCTTTCAAGGGGCTGCTCCCTGCGACATGCAGGGCTTCACGCCAGTTCTTCTCTGGCGTGGCATCAACCAGCTCCGTCGGATCCGTGCTGGTAAAACCCAGATAGATGCTCTGCACTCCGAGGCCGCGAAAGATATCGACCGCCTCCCTGGTCTTGCACCACATCTGATGGATCTCGGGGCTCAGTTTCATTCCATAGTCCGTGAACCAATCGGCGTTGGGAATGACCACCGACCTGCGTGCCTGAGGCAACCACCACTTCTCGGGTTGCTGCATGAAGATGTTCAACTCGAAGCGGCGACAAAGCACCTTGTGGATGCCGGCACGCTGGATGACTCGGCGGGGCAGCGAGAATGGAGCGCGCCACGTCGTGCGCACTTTCCAGCCGCAGGAGGCGGCGATGTCGGCTACGAGCCGGGAGTCTTGCGCGAGACCGCCGTAGTCGACGGAAATGATCTGGACGCTGGGCGCACTGGCAGGCTGGATCCGCACTTCGGTAGACGGTTGCATTTAGTTAAGTATCGCCGGTCAGCGCCATGCCGATGACCAAAGATACACATGCATGCTTGTCAGGGCGAATGGTTCGCGGCTGGCGCGTCCGGCGGCTCCTGATACCCGTTCTGGCTGAGCTTCAGGTCAGGCCGCTGTGCGCAGGGCACGCAGTCCGGCTGATGCAGTTCCGGCACCCGCCCGCTCACCGGATTCGTATAGGTGAACCACATGGGCATGATGGATGGCCACTGCAGGGTTTCTCCGGAACCACCTGAGAAGTGTTCTTCACGCTTGCCGAGTGACACCAGCGTGATATCCACATTCGCGGTGTTGGAGGGCGCACGAGCCGGCGTGCCCGGTGGACGCGGCGCAGGATCCTTGGCCTTTGCCCACACGCCATCACCCCAGGCTACCGGCGTGATGTAGGGCTCATCGAGGGTGAGTTCCCAGATGCGCCAGATGCCATCCTCGAGCACATAGCGGTCGTGGTACATGCCGCCCCAGAACGAAGCCGCCAGGAAATCCCCAGCCTTGCCGACTGTCTTGCCGGTGCGCGGCTGGAACAGCTTGAAGCGACCCGTGGAGGAGCGGCCATCTTCAGAGACCAGCACTACGGGCTGGATCAGCCAGTGATAGGAAATGCCGGCCTGCTTGTCCGGCGCCGGACCACGCACGCGCGCCGCGATGAGCCGGTCACGGCCAATGTGATAGCCCTGGAATGGCGTCTCCTTGAACCCATTCTTCGCCATGACACCAGCCCAGCCGGCGGTGTTCATGTCATCGACAAAAAATCCGTAGGCCGCCGATACATTCGCAGCGCCATCGTAGGCTGCGGAACGCGCCAGGCGGCGCCGGGCTTCGGTCACCGTTATTGCTGCGGGCTTGCCGCGTGTGATGTCGCCGGTCAACGCCTTCGTGGCCACCATCTTCGCACTGCCGGCTGGCTTGATGGCTTTGCCGGTGACGGGATGAACGCCGAGATAGGCGGGCATGGCGAGACCGGCTGCCGCTGTATCCGAGGCGGGAACCGGCGCATCGGGCGCGTTCGCACCGGCGGGCGCCGACTCAACGATGCGGTTTCTGCCCCAGCCCTGGAAGATGTCAGTCTTCATGACCACGAAGCGGCGCATCTCGCGGATCTTCCAGACGCCATCTTCCTTCACGAAGCGATTGCGGAAGGTTGCCACTTCCCACCAGCCTTTCTCCTGGTCGGCTTCGCCCAGCATGCCAAGCTCGATACCGCGCGCGAAGGCCTCGTTGCCGCCGGGCGAGATGGTCACGATCACGTCGTTCTGCAGTCGATCGTTGAGCTGGCCATGGGTGAGGCCGCGCTTGCCGATGCTCTCGAGCCAGCGCCGCACGCCTGCCGGACCGCGCCAGATACCCTGCCCGCTGATTTCAACGATGCCATCCTTGGCGAACAGGTCGACCACGTCGTCCCACATCTTCCGGTCTGCATAGAAACCGTAGGCTGACTGGAGATTACGGACGCGGTCTTCATCATTCAGCGTATCAACCCGCTGCTGCAGATCCGCAAGCGTGGCTTTGGTCGCCGGCGCCGCACCAGAAGCTGGTGGAATCGGAATGCCGGCGGTATTGGAATCGAAATGATAAGGAACAGCTGGCAGGTCGCCTTCACCCCAATTGGTCCAGCCTTTTTCATACGGGCCGTCGTATTGCGGATGGTAGTTGGCGGTGGCGATCTTCCAGACCCCCTTCTCGCGCACGTAGTCATTCACGAACACGCCGCCCTCGATCCGCGCGGCGCTGCCCTGGCCGTGGAAGATCAGAGCCTGCCAGCGGACCTTGGCGGATTCGCCGTCGGCAGAAAGATTCAGCACCGGGGAGTCGATCATCATGGTCGAGAGGCTGTCCGCCTTCACGCCTTCACGCCCACCACCGTAACGAGCACGCAGGAAGGTGGCGATTGCAGCTGGCCCCTTCGCGGTCTGCGCAGGCTTGATCAGCCCATCGAAGACGAAGCTGCCATCTGCGGTGAACAGCGAACCGGCCTGGTTCCACAACCCGTACTGCGCGTACTGCGCGTAACTGCTTTGCAAAGTCTTGATGGCCCGCACGCTCTCGGTGCGATCGACATCGCGGGCGAGGGTATCGAGATCTGCGTCAGCCAGAACCGGCAGCGCGAGGAACAGGGCAAGCGTCGCACAAACGAAACCAGGCAGGCGCGTCATGGACTCTCTCCGTACGTTTTGCCGATCTTCGGTGCGGAAAGCTGGCCTGTCCACCCTGGCAGCGATTACTTCCGCGTGGTGCAAGCCTCGCGGGAAATGCCGGCACCACCGGCAACGGAGGAACTCACGCCATCGGAAATGGCGTGAGTATTGCCACGCTTCAGCCCGGGGCCGCGGGTGCTTTCTGGCTGGCGGGAGCAGCCGGCGGCGCAGCAGCTGGCGCCACTTCCGTCGGCGGCGGCACCGGCATGTAGATCGGACCTGCCCCACCATAGGCCAGCACATAGTGCTGCTGTGCGCACTGGTAGTAAGTCGTCCCTTCCACTTCCTTGGTGGTGGGCGTGCAGGGCAGGCTGGGCTGCGGAATGATCGGCACCATTGCAGGAGCCGGCGCGGCGTTTGCCGTGACCGCTGTGGTCGACGCGCCATCGGCCGTCGTCGTAATGGTGGTCGTTGTCCCGGGAGCCGTGACAATCGTCGTGCCGGCAGGAGCCGCCTGCTGGATCACAGTCACGTCATCGTCGTCGTCATCGCTGAGGGCGACGACCGCGACAGTGGTGCCAATGGCCACGCCCCACATCCAGTCGTTGCTGTGGTAGCCCCAGGCGCCGTAGTAGCCGCCGTACATCGGGGGCGGGTAGTAAATCGGGGGTGGGTAGTAACCGCCAGGTGGACGGACTCCACCGACGCCGCCTATCCCGCCAACGCCACCTATTCCGCCGACACCGCCTACTCCCCCAACACCTCCCACGCCGCCGACTCCACCGACGCCGCCAACTCCACCTACTCCACCGGGCCGGGAGCCAGGACCAGAAGGCAGCTGTCCAGCTGACGGCGGGCGGGCACCACCAGCGCCACCGCCTGGCCTCATGTCAGAGGGCAGTTGGCCGGACGACGGCCGACCAGCACCGCCAGCACCACCGCCGACGCCGCCACCCGCGGGAAGCTGGCCAGCCGATGGGCGGCCACCCGCGCCGCTGCCACCGCCACGGCTCGGGTATGAAGAGGGCGAACTGGGGCGCTGGGAAAAACCTCCGCTGGAAGCTGGACCACCGCGTGAGTAGCCGCCACCTCCACCGCCACGGAAGCCACCGCCTCCACCGCCGCGGCCTCCGCCTCTCGCCTCCACGACACTGGCAAACAGCATCGCCGCTGCCAGCGAAAGCACCACAGCAGCAATTCCGGGGCGCGGCAGGTTCAAAACTCTCATGGCAGCTTTCATGGCTTCACCTCACCCGCGGCCGCTTCCTGCCCTGCGGCGGGCGGTTGCAGCAGCTGCACGGCAAACGGAATCTTTTTCGCATCCTTCGCCGGTGAGAACCGGAAAGTCGTGGACAGGAATTTCGGGCCCGCATTCCAGTCCGAAATGTCGGCCGCGAACCGGGGCTGGGCCGGTGCCAGCTTGTAAGTGATCACCACGCGCATCGGATACGGCGCGGCGCCTGCAGCGATCCACAGCTGGAAGTCCACGGAATCAGACCGCCCAGCCAGGTGATGCGCTGATTTACCACCAATTGTGGTGCTCTCGACATAGTCGATCTCCTTCACCATGTTGGGGAGTTCGGTGCGCACATGGGTCGAAAGCAGCAGCGCCAGCGGCATGCGCATGCGCAGGTCGCGCACGAAATAGACCAGTGCGTCTTCAAGGGAAGGCGGCTGCGGCGCCTGCGCGTAGACCTCGTCATCCGCACTGAGCGCGGTGATCTGCTTGCCGTCGAAAAGCACCAGATCAGCGGATCCGTCACTGCTTACTTCTTCTATGCGCAGGTGGTACGGGCGTGACAGCGATATACGCCGTGTTTCACCAAACTCGATCTTCTGGCCATTGGTCTGCACGGTTTCGTAGCGGTTGCTGGAGGTGCAGGTGAGGTTGGTGAGGCCAGCCAGGTAATCGGACATGGACTTCAGCAGCTTCTCCGCTTCGCGCTGGGTTTCGGTCTTGGCCGGCGCGGCAGCCTGGTCGGCAGGGGCAGGCGGTGCGTCCGCGGCCAGGACGGGACAGGCAACAAGCATCGCGCTGATCAGCGAAGAACACAGGAATCCTCCGCATCTCGACAGTTTCAAATCCGATCGCATCTTTCGCACTCCTGGGCCCCGTCCTGTACGCCATGGTACCGCAAAGCGCCCCCCTCTGGCCGAGGGCAGAGGCCGTCGTTATCTGGCCAGGTTCTGCCCGGCCTGCGCCGCCGGCATCCGGGCTTCACTCGCCGCCATCAGCTTGCGGATGAGATCCGCCGTTTCCGGCCGCACGGTGGTCGCATTCTGCCGCCCGAATCCGCCTGCCTTGCCCAGCGCGGAGTCCAGCGGAAGCATCCCGTCCTTGTCCTTCGCGAACAGATCGGCGCCATTGTCGGCGAGGAACTGGATGACATCGTTCCAGCCCCAGATGGCCGCGCCGTGCAACGCCGTGCGGCTGAAGGCCTGGTCCTTGCGGTTGATGTCGGCCTTGTATGCCAGCAGCACTTTCAGCGTGTCGATGGCCTGCGCCTGGGTCTTGTCAATGCCGCGCGAATCGATGTCATTGGAGCCGAGGCCCGCCGCGGCGTGCAGCGGCGTATAGCCGCGGTTGGTGGCGAGGTTCGGATCGGCGCCGTGCTCCAGCAGCAGCTTCACCAGCGGGGTGTCGCCGGCCTTTGCCGCACGGATCAGCGCCGTGGTGCCGAAGGTGAGCATGGTATCGAGACCGCGGTCTGGGCCAAGGGCGCGATAAGGCGGCAGAAGCTTGAGCTGGATATCCGGGTCCGCACCGCGCTCCAGCAGCATCTTCGCAATCTCCATGGGCTGGGTCCTGTCCAGCGAGAGCTGGTCAGGACGACCACCCTTGGGCAGCGTGCTGACATCCGCCAGCACGTACAGATGCGAGCGGCCCCACCAGTCCCATCGGTTCACCTCAGCACCGCCCTCGATGATCACCTTGGCGGTGTCGAAGTTCAGTGAGAGCAGCGCGTACTGCAGCGCCGTCGTGTTCTCGGGATCGCAGGCGCTCGGATTCGCGCCGCCCGCGATGAGATAGCGGGCGCACTGGGCACAGCCCTGGCGGGCGGCATACATCAGTGCGTTCATGTTGCCGACCGGGCGCTGCTGCGCGCGCGGCTCGGCCGACACCTGGCGCTGGCCGAGGTTCGACTTCGCGCGGATTTCCGGATCGGCGCCGGCCTTGATCAGGACATGGACCATTTCGGCCTGGCCCTGCGCCGCGGCAAGTATCAGCGCGGTCTGTCCACGGCCAGGCTCCTGCGCGTTGACGTTCGAGCCGGCCTTGATCAGCGCCCGCGCTGCTTCAACGTCTGGTGTGCGCGCGATGAGCATCAGCGCGGTCATGCCTCCGTCATTGGCCGCATTCGGATCAGCCCCCGCCTTGAGCAGCTTCTTGATGAGGACCGAATTGCCAGCCAGGGCTGCCTCATACAGGGGCGTCGAACCGAAGCGGTTGCGCGCTTTTACATCCGCGTGCGCGCGGATCAGCGCGTCCACTTTGGCGACGTCTCCATCGTGGACCGCCCAGTGCAGCGGCGTCGTGCCGTCCGGATCTGTCACGCCCGCTTCCTGTGCACTGGCTGGCAGGGCGCAGGCCAGCAGCACAGCGGCAATTACGGCCGGCCGCAGTTGCAGCAGGTGATGCAGGTCGCGCATCCGCTCAGACCTCTCCCATCACGGTGCTGCTGTCTCCAACCTTTTCCACCGGCGTGCCGGCGCGGTCCAGCACGGTCAGCAGCAGGTTGGCCAGCGGCGTCTTGTCGGGATAGCGCAGGTGCTGGCCGCCTTTTACCTTGCCGCAGGCGCCGCCAACCAGCGTTATGGGAAGTGGAAACTGGTTGTGCCGATCACTGTTGCTCATGTTCGAGCCATACATCATCAGCAGGTGGTCGAACATCGTGCCGTCACCGTCCGGCATCTCCTGCAGTTTCTTCAGGAACCGGGCGAGGTGTTCGGAATGATAAGTCTGCAGCTTGATCAGCTTCTGGATCTTCGCCGGATCATTCGCATGGTGCGACAGCGGATGGAAGGCATCCGGAATCTGTATCTGGTTGTAGGTCTGGCCGCTGACCTCCGCCGCCATCATGAAATTCACGATGCGGGTGAGGTTGGCCTGGTAGGCGATGCCCATGATGTCGAACATCAGCTTGAGCTGATCGTCCCAGGCCATGTTCTGTGGCGGCACGCCGGGCAGCGTCACCTTGGAGAGATCGGAATGCTCGGACTTTTCCACGCGGCGTTCGATCTCGCGCACGCTTTCCAGGTAGTCATCCAGTTCCGCGCGGTCGCGGGCGCCGAGCTGCTGCTTCAGTGCTGCAGCATCCTGCGCGACCATATCCAGCATGCTGCTGTACTGCGCAGCGAGAACGGCGCGCTCATCGGCCGAATCGCCGCGGCCAAACAGGCGCTGGAACAGCTTGCGGGGGCTGTTTTCCATCGGCAACGGGGTGGTCGGCGTGCGGAAGGAAATGGTCGAGGAATTGCTGCAGCCATACAGGCGGTCGCAGGCTCCCGCCGAACCGCCACCCTCCATGCCAACCTCCAGGGAGGGCAGCGGCGTGTCCTGGCCAAGCTTCGCAGCCGCAATCTGGTCGATGGAAATGCCACCGAACCGCTCCGGCGTCTGGCGCGGATGTACGCAGGTGAGCCAGGTGCCGGGCACGATGGCGTGAACCGTGGAACTCATGCCCGGACGATTCTCCAGGCCGCTGACAATGGTCAGCTTGCTCTTGAAGGGCTCGAGCGGTTTGAGGATGGGCGAGAGCGCAAAGTCCTTTCCCTCCGCCGCCGGCGTCCAATGATCCATGATGGCGCCGTGCGGAAAGTAGATGAACGCCAGCCGCGGCTTTGCGGCGGCGGCGGTCTGTGCCAGCGCCGTGGCGGCCGGAATCATCGCGTCCAGCAGTGGCAGCGCAATGCTGACGCCGGCGCCCTTGAGTATGGTCCGACGGGACAGATGCTTCTTCGTGATGAACATTGCGTATGTCCTTTCGTTCACTGCACAGGCACAGGCTTCGTCGCAGAGTTCTGTGCCGTCTTCAAAGGCGGCTTCGCGCCCTCCTGCGCTTCCGGCTCCGGAAGCTGGCGCATCTGGAAGGCATCGCTCTTCACCACGCCCAGCACGATGGATTCGAAACGATAGTTCTCGCCCGCTGCAGCGTGGACGATGGCGCGAACCGATGGCATGTCGTGGTATTCGACGCTGCGACCCAAGGCAAAGGTCATCAGTTTCTCGGTGAGCGTCTGCACGAACTGGTCAGGCCGTGCAGTGAGTGCGGCACGCAGATCACCCGGGCCTTTCACCGGCTGCCCTGAAGCCAGGCGTTCGGCGGCATCAATCGGCGTCAGCGAGGCGCGGTCCACGTCGCGCCACTTGCCCACTGCATCGAAATTCTCCAGCGCAAAGCCCAGGGGATCCATGACGCCGTGGCAGGCGTTGCAGGATTTCTGCGCACGGTGCGCTTCCAGGCGTTCGCGCACCGTCAGCGGCAGCCCACCCGGCCGCTTGCCATCCGAAAGAGCCTCCACACCGGGCGGCGGCGGCGTGGGCGGCGTGCCGATCAGGTTTTCCAGGATCCATGCGCCGCGCACCACGGGCGAGGTGCGGTCGCCATATGAGGTGGCCATCAGCACGTTGGCCTTGCCGAGCAGGCCGAAGCGATTGGGATCTTTCCACACGATACGGCGGAACTCGTTGCCGCGCACATCGGTGAGGCCATAGTGCAGCGCCAGGCGCTCGTTGACGAAGGTGTAGTCCGCGGTGAGCAGGGACATCACGCTCTGATCGCTGCGCAGCACGCTGTCGAGGAACAGCTCGATCTCCTTCTTCATGGCGCCGCGCAGGGCCGCGTCGAACTCCGGATAGGCGCCCTGGTCGGGCATGATCTCGTCGGCCTTGTCGACCACCAGCCACTGGAAAGCGAAATTGGTGACCAGCGACCTGCTGCGTTCATCGGCCAGCAGGCGCTTTACCTGCGCCTGAAGGACTGAGGGATCATGCAACTTGCCTGAGGCACCCAGCTGCAGCAGTTCCTCGTCCGGTCCGCGGCTCCACAGGAAGAACGCCAGGCGCGAGGCCAGGTCGAGATCGCTGATGCGATAGGACTGCCCCGGGGCCAGGTTGGCCGGCATCTGCTCGGCGCGGTACAGGAACTTCGGGCTCGCCAGGATGGCCATGATGCCCTGCTGGATGCCGGCATCGAAGTTGCCCGTCTTGCGCGCGTTGTCATAGAAGCGCAGCGGCTGAACCATGTCCTCGTCGGTAATGGGCCGACGGAAAGCCTCGCGCGCGATCCTGCCGAGGATGCGCCTGGCGCAGGGAGTTTCTTCCGCGGCGTTCGCCGGCTTGCAGAGGAAGATCTGCATCCGACTGGGCGTGTCGGGCAGGCCCTGCGCAACAGCGCTGGCAGGCGCCACAATCTCGAGTGGCGTACCGCCGCCGCGAAAGCCTCCACCCATGGGACTGAGGGGCTTCAGCATGTCATCGCTCTCGGTCAGCGATCCGGCAGGCGCCGCCAGCACTACTTTGTGTGTGCCCGCCCTCACATGGATCTTGATGCCCCGGCCGTTGCGCGACTCTGCAGGCGCGTTCGAACTGTCCCACACCGGCACGCCATCGATCAGCAGCACATTCGCTGCAGTCTCAACGCCACCGAAGCCTCCAAAGCCGCCGGGAGGGCCGCCGCGACCGCCGCCACCACCACCGATGTTGAAGGTGTATTCACCATCCACCGGAAATGTGTGCATCGCGATCACACCGCCGCGTGTGCCCAGCGGCAAGCCCGGCACATGCATCCGGGGGTCATCGCTGGAGGGGCGGTAGATAGTGCCAGCGCGTGCAGTCGCGGGATCCCCCACGGCCATCACGCTGACTTCCCGCGCAGCCCAGAGGTACTGATCGAGGAAAGAAGGCGATACCTTCAGAATATTGGCGACATTGTCGAAGCCTTCATTGCGGACGTCCTTGGGCAGCAGCGCCGCCGCGTCGAACTTCACGCCGAGGATGTCCTGTACTGCGCGCTCGTATTCCGTGCGGTTCAGGCGATGCAGTGAAACGAAACCCGGCGCCGGCTGCGCGGCGGCGTGCTCGTCGATACGCCTTTCCAGGAAGGCCACGAACGCATCGACACTAGCCTGGTCCGGCTGCTTCTCCGTGGGCGGCGGCATCAGATGGCCGCGCAGCTTGCGCACCACTTTTTCCCAGACCCTGGCGTCGGCCGGAATCTGCTCGAGGTCCATCACATCCAGGGCCAGGCTGCCGGCCCAGTCCGTCGAGTTGTGGCAATCCTGGCAATAGGTCTCGAGCAACGGACCGGGCTTGATGGCTTCCGGATGGGCGGCATGCAGTGCGGGCGCGAAGACCCCCAGCATCGACGCGGCAACAAGTGTGCGTATGGTTTTCATGTCCGTCTCAGACGATTCCGCCCAGCTCGCGTGCATGGGCCCACAGTCCAAGGTATGCGTTCTGCAGGAACAGCTGCGGATCTCCCCACCGCGCGTCGAAGTCCTTCGTCAGTTTCTGCTGGATCATGTCGTCACCATTCATGCCCGACTTGATTCCCTTGACGAGGATGGGACGCAGCGCCGCGAGCATGTCGGAATGAGCCAGCAGATCGGCCCGAGTCTGCACCGGCCCGGTGCCCGGTACGATGCGCGTCTGCTCATTGCAAAGCGCCAGCAGCTTCTTGTTCGCATCCGCCATGCCGCCGATCCAGCCACCGGTGGTGTAATCGAGCACGGGATAACGGCCGACGGAAAGCAGGTCTCCTACTACGAGCACATTCTGCTTCGGAAAATGAAGATAGATGTCGCCATCGGTATGGGCCTGCCACAGATGTCCGTAGGCCACGTCCTGAGCCGCGTGCTGCAACCTGCCGTCGCCGTAAAAGCCCACGGCGGGAACGGCTGCGGCCGGACGCCGCGGGTACAGGTGGTCCTGCCACGGCACGAAGATGGAAGTCATCAGCCACTGGCGCGTGAACGCCTGTGCCCGGATGGAGGTGCCGGATTTCGCCAGCTTTTCGTTGCCTCCGGTGTGGTCCCAGTGCCAGTGCGTATTGAAGGCTGTGACAATGCGACGGGTGCCGGTTTCGGCCTGAATGGCATTCAGCAGAGCATCGGTGTGTTCGGCAGCGCCGGTATCGACCATGAGCAGGCCTTCGGCCTTGCTGCCCAGCGTCACCACGTTGCCACCGGCGCCGGAAAAAACCACCAGATCTTCGGCAAGCCGCATGGCCTCGATGGAGGGCGCAGCCATGCTGTGTGCCGCCGCCAGTGCCGTACGGCCCAGTACGCTGCCCACCGCCCCTGCCATGGCGCCCTGGATGAATTTTCTGCGGTCCGCCATCCCGACCCCCCGTAACCAATCGCAAATGTCATCATGTTCCCGTTGATTAATCCAGCGACTACGGCTGCGCGCTCCTTCGAGGAGCGAAGTGCCGCAGGCAGCAAACAAGGTCATGAGTAAATCATTCCGAAATCGGGCCGGGCGCCTGGTCGCATGCGTGCTGATGGCAGGTGCTGCTGCAATGCACGCCGGTGCGCAGGAACTCGAGCCGCGCCTTTATTCGAACGCACCGCCGGGCGTGAACTTCATCGTCGCGGGCTACAGCTACTCGGAGGGCGGGGTACTGCCAGACCCTTCGGTAGGAATCGAAAACGCCCGACTCCAGGTGGACGGCCCCGTGGTGGGCTTTGCGCATACTCTCGCCTTCGCCGGCAGTTCAGCGCAGGTTGCCGTGGCTGCAGGCCGCGTCTGCCTCGATGGATCCGCAGACTACGGCGGCCAGACATTCACGCGCGATACCTGTGGCTGGACTGATGCAAAGCTCCGGCTGGCGTGGAATTTCCTGGGCTCGCCCGCGATGAATCTGCGCGAGTTCCAGACCTACAGGCAGGATGTCATCGTCGGTGCCGGCCTGACGATCAATGTCCCGGTCGGCAACTACGACCCCGCGCGACTCGCGAACATCGGCACCAATCGATGGTCGGCCAAGCTGGAGTTCGGCCTTTCCAAGGCCCTTGCACGCTGGACGCTGGAACTGTCCGCCGCGGGCACATTCTTCGAGAAGAACGATGACTTCTTCGGCGGAGGTGTGCGCAGGCAGGATCCGATGTACTCGCTGCAGGGGCATGTGATCTACGGCTTTGCTTCGGGAATCTGGGTTGCTGCGAATGCCACCTGGTATCGCGGGGGCAAGTCCTCCACCGACGGCCTGCCCAATGCCGATCTGCAGTCCAGCACCCGTGTCGGCGCCACCGTCGCTTTTCCGGTCAATCGCAGGCAATCGATCAAGCTGGCAGCGAGCACCGGCGTCACGGCAAGAACCGGCAGTGATTTCGACACGGTAAGCGCCGCCTGGCAGTACCGGTTCGGCGCCGGGCTGTAGAAATTTCTGGCTAGCGGGCGCTTGCCGGGTTGCGATAGTGAAAGGGAGGCGTGAAGCGCGAGGGGTACAACTGTCCCCCGGCGTCACTCGTTGCAGCCCAGCCGCCCTTGTAGTTGACCTTCCAGGTCGGGTACAGGTGCATGCGCCTGAACTTCCAGACGCCGCCCTGCTTCACCAGTTCGTTCTCGTAGATGCCGCTGCCCCACATGGGGCGACCCTGCGCATCGCGTGTCAGCTGCAGCAAGCGGGAGCGCATATTCGCAGTGCGTCCGTCGGCCGCAACATGGATTACCGGCTGAAGCTGTAACTGGCTGTCGAGGACGCCCTTGACCGGGCCTTCAGGACCGGAATTCTTCAGGTAGGCAAGGATGCGCTCGCGGCCCCGCTGCCGCATATCGCCGATCTCGAGGATTCCCTGATCCACAAATAGTGCGGCCATATCTGACCACAAGGACTTCTCGGCGTAATAACCGTAGGCGCTCTGCAGGTTTTCGATCTCGTCGTAGTCCGCTGCAAGCTGCACCTGATGTTCGGCTGCGGCAATTTGCCGGTCCGTTGGCGGCGCGACTGGCAATACGGTCGCGCTCGTTGCACCGGTCGAAGGATTGTCGAAATGCAGCGGCGGCGTGTAGACCTTTGGATAGGCCTCGTACACCACGGTGGGAGGACGATCGGGCGGCAAGGCCTGGCTGGCGGCGCGCGGCGGAAACGCACTCTTCGCCCAGCCGATGTCGTAGTCGGTCAGCAGGATGGTGTAGTGATGCGCAGACTGGATCATCCAGGCTTTGTCGCGACGCACGTAATCATTCACCTGCACGTTCTGCACGAGACGGCCGGGCTGGCCGCCACCTCCGACGAAGCCCAGCTCGAAGATTCGCCCCTTCGCGGTTCGGCCATCGGGCGCGACATCGACGATGGGCTCGAACTCCAGATGATCATTGAGCTGGCCGATGCGCAGCCCCTCCGGCCCCGTCAGCTCCATCGATTGCCTGATGCGCCCGCGCCCGACATAGACACCAGCCTGCCCCACTTCGCGTGACCCGTCTGGCGCAAACAGATCCGCAAGCTGCCGCCACAGACCACGATCCAGGTAGTAGCCATAGGCATGCTGCAGGTTGAGCACCGCCTGCTCATCTTCGAGTCGTTGCGCTCGTCGGACCAGGTCCGCTGCGCGCCCGGCGTTTTCCGATGCCGCGCGAGCATTGATTACTGCCGAGACATTCACAGCTGGCCGGGGTGTGCCGCGATTGGGATACGGAAACGGAACCACGCAGGCGGATACGTCTGCTTCGCAAGGATCGATCCATGGACGGTCGGCTGGATGGGCGAGATTGAAACGCACAGGCGACGTGTCGACAAAGCCCGGCGGGCGCGGCTTGGGTGCTATCCAGCCCTGTTCATAGCCGCCGCCCGAGCCCGCATAGGCGATCAGTGATTTGATCTTCCAATGGCCGTCCTGCTTCACGTAGTCGAAGCGATACAGCGAATCGGCCCAGGTAGCCGAACCACCAAAGCGCCCCAGCATGCCAAGCACACGCCAGCGACCTGTGGCCGTCGCGCCATCCGGCGCCAGGTCCACTACGGGTTGCAGGATGGTGTGGTTGTAGATGCGCCCTTCCGCCAGACCCTCCTTACCCTGCCCCAGGTTCTGGACAAACATGGCCTGGATACTGGCTTTGCCGTCGAAACCTCCGCTGGGATAGTTTGCTGTCGCATCTTCAGCGAAGAGATTGGCGAGCTCATTCCACAGGCCGCGGTCGGCGTAATATCCGTAGGCCCGCTGCAGCTTTTTTATCGCGCGCACATCCTCGGCCCGGACCACGTCGATCTCGAGTCGATCAAGTCTTGCCCCGGCTTCTGCACTGCCGGCCGCGCGCACCGCATGAGACATCGGCAGCGCGAGCGCAACAAAGACTGCGATGCCGGCGAGACGCAAGCAGCCAATCCTCGCTCAGGCCTTGCGCCGCCGCGCGCGCAGCTTGTCGCGCTCGCGTACATACAGGGAGTTGTGCATCGTCACCTGTTCCTGTGCGAGCCGCTCGGCTGGCGCCTTTGTATCGGGCACCGAACCCAGCAATGCGTCCATGCGTTCCTGCAGCCCCGGCCCGAACTCCGGATGCGACAGGATGAAAAGGTCGTTGCTGCGGATTCCTGCCAGCACGATGCGGGCCGCTTCCATCGGATCCATGCCGGCGCCGATGATCTGGCGGATGCGCGCCGTGTTTGCCTCCGCGTCGGCGGGGCCCGCCTTGCCCGGCTCGTTGAAGGCCGCGCTGACGTTCTTCTCCAGTTCAAAGATGTTGGTCGCCACGAGCCCCGGGCAATAGACGGACGCACCGACATTCGCCTTCGCCGCATCCAGCTCCGAACGCAGGATTTCCATCAGTCCGACTACCGCGAACTTGGTTGCGGTGTACGCGCCCGCGCCGCCGCCCTCGGTGGGCAGGATGCCGCTCATCGAGGAGGTAGTGACCACATGGCCGCCCTCGCCGTGCTTGCGGATGCGCGGCACGAACTCGTGAATGCCGTTGTAGACGCCCGTGAGATTCACGGCCACCGTCTGGTCGAAATCCTTGGGCTCGGTTGCCAGCAGCGGCGTCAGCGGGCCGATGCCGGCGTTGTTCGATACCAGATGGATCTTGCCGAACTTCGCTTCAATCTCATCGGCTGCGGCCTTCATTGCGGCGCGGTCGATCACGTTCACCTTGATTGCGTGCACGCGATCCTTGCCGGTCTTGAAGCTGTCCAGCGCCGGACCAACCTGGTCCTCGCGGATATAGCCGATGACCACCTTCATGCCGGCCTCGTGGAACACGCGCGCCTGCCCCAGGCCGATGCCGCTCGAACCTCCTGTGATGAATGCCACCTTGCCGGCAACGTCTTTCATGGGGGTTGGTGCCGTGCTACCTGCCGCGGACTGCGCCTGCGCTGCGCCGGAGCGCGCGCCGCCAATGAGTCCGGCCGCTCCCGCCGCCATCGCCACGCCACTCAGGAATTCGCGCCGATCCACGCCGTGCTTCTGGTCAGCCATAGCCCACCCCTTTTTGAGAACCGCCCCGTATGCCGCGGGATAGTACAATGCCGCGCCTTCACAGGCCCGCATGACCCGAAACACCAGCGATTCCCCCACGGCTGACCCCCGCCTCTCCAAACGGATGGGCGAACTGGGGCTATGTTCGCGCCGTGAGGCCGAACAGTGGATCGTCAGCGGGTGGGTGAAAGTGGATGGCAAGGTGATCGACACCCTGGGTGTCCGCGTTTCGCCGCAGGCGCACATCGAGATCGATCCGGCAGCGCGGGCACACCAGAGCGGCCAGGTGACCATCCTGCTGCACAAGCCGGTGGGCTATGTCTCGGGCCAGGCAGAGGATGGCTACGAACCGGCCGTGGTCCTCATCCGGCCCGAGAACCGCTGGTCGGCGGATCCCTCGCCTTTGCAGTTCCAGAGCGATCATCTGCGCGGACTCGCTCCGGCGGGGCGGCTTGATATCGACTCCACGGGGCTGCTCGTGCTCACCCAGGACGGTCGCGTAGCCAAGCAGCTGATCGGCCAGGATTCCAAGGTAGAAAAGGAATACCTGGTACGCGTCGAGGGGAAACTTTCGGACGAAGGCATGCGGCGGCTGCAGCACGGGCTGACGCTCGACGGCGTGCGGTTGCGGCAGGCGCAGGTGTCCTGGCAGAACGAGCATCAGTTGCGCTTCGTACTGCGTGAAGGCCGCAAGCGGCAGATCCGTCGCATGTGTGAAATGGTCGGGCTGATGGTGACCGGGCTGAAGCGTGTACGCAGCGGCAATGTGCCGCTGGGTGGTTTGCCGGCCGGCAAGTGGCGTTATCTGCGCCCCGAAGAAGGCTTCTAGTCCCTGAAGCCCTTGGCCACCAGGTATACCTCGCGCGATTCCTTGCGCGATGCCGCGGGCTTGCGGATGACTACCTTGTCGAAGTGTGTGCGCAGTTCCTTCACGTACTGATCCGACCCCGAACCCTGGAACATCTTGGCCGCGAAGGTGGCGCCGGGCTTGAGTGTCTTGCGCACGGTATCGAGTGCCAGTTCCAGGAAATAGATCGATGAGGCCTGGTCCGCCGAACTGATGCCGGTGACGTTGGGGGCGATATCGGAAATGATCAGATCGAATTTTCCGCCGCCCAGCCAGTCCAGCAGCTGCTGCACGATGGCTTCTTCCGTGAAATCGCCCTGGATGAAATCCACATTGCGCAGCGCGTCCATCGGCAGGATGTCCGTGGCCAGCACCCGCCCCTTCTCCCCCACCAGCTTCCCGGCCACCTGCGACCAGCCACCAGGCGCCGAGCCCAGGTCCAGCAGGCGCATGCCAGGCCGGATCAGCTTGTCTTTCTCGTTGAGCTCGACCAGCTTGTATGCCGAGCGCGAACGGTAGCCGTCCTTCTGCGCCTGCTTGACGAAGGGGTCGCTGAGGTGTCGCGACATCCAGCTGGCGCTGCTTTTTGACCGGGGCATTTCGAGGGAACCAGGCGCTAGAATGGGCGGATTCTACCCCTCTGCCGGATTGACCGGCCAGGAAGTCGAGTGATCCGGATTACTGAGCTGGCAATGCCGCTCGACTACACGCCCGAGGCGCTGCGCCAGGCCATCTTGAAGCGCCTTGCGATCGCCGACGCCGATCTGCTCGAAGTCACGCTGTTCAAGCGCAGTTACGATGCGCGCAGGAAGAACAGCGGCATCCTGTTCATCTGCATCGTCGACGTCGCCGTCCGCGACCAGGCAGCCGTGCTGCAGTCGTTCGCGCGGGACAGGCAGGTGGGCCTCGCCCCGGATACGGCGTATCACCCGGTCGCCCAGGCGCCATCACAACTCAAGGAGCGCCCGCTGGTCGTGGGGTTTGGACCTTGCGGGCTGTTTGCAGCGCTGCTGCTGGCACAGATGGGTTTCAGGCCCATCGTGCTGGAGCGCGGGCGCGACGTACGCCAGCGCACCCGCGACACCTGGGCGCTGTGGCGCAGGAATACGCTGACGCCGGAATCGAATGTGCAGTTCGGCGAAGGCGGCGCCGGCCTGTTTTCCGACGGCAAGCTCTACAGTCAGATCAAGGACCCGAAGTTCTATGGCCGCAAGGTGATGCAGGAATTCGTGCGCGCCGGCGCACCCGCGGAAATCCTGTATGTGAGCAAGCCGCACATCGGCACTTTTCGCCTGACTGGCGTGGTTGCCGCAATGCGCGAGGAGATCATCGCCCTGGGCGGCGAGGTGCGCTTCGAGAGCAGGGTGATGGATCTGCTCATCGAGCAGGGCCAGGTCGAAGGCGTGGCGCTGGCCGGCGGGGAGATCTTGCACGGCCGCCATGTGGTGCTGGCATTGGGGCACAGCTCCCGGGACACATTCCGCATGCTGGAACGGCGGCGTGTTTTCCTGGAACCCAAGCCCTTTGCCATCGGCTTCCGCATCGAGCATCCGCAGTCGCTGATCGATTCCGCGCGCCTGGGCCGCTATGCAGGCCATGCCGGACTGGGCGCCGCCGACTACAAGCTGGTGCACCACGCAGGTAATGGTAGATCGGTCTACAGCTTCTGCATGTGTCCTGGCGGTACCGTGGTTGCCGCCACATCGGAGCCGAATCGCGTGGTCACCAATGGCATGAGCCAGTATTCGCGCAACGAGCGCAACGCCAATGCCGGCATCGTAGTGGCCATCAATCCTGAGCCCGATTTTCCAGGTGGGCCGCTGGCGGGCGTCACGTTGCAGGAAGAACTGGAATCAACGGCTTTCGTACTGGGAGGCGGCGACTACTGCGCTCCCGGGCAACTGGTGGGCGATTTCCTGCGCGGCACTGGCTCCACTTCGCTTGGTGGTGTAATTCCCTCGTACAAACCTGGTGTGCTGCTGGGCGACCTTGCGCACAGCCTCCCGGCCTATGCAATTGATGCCATACGCGAAGCCCTGCCGGCATTCGGCAGGCAGATCCGCGGCTTCGACAGGGAAGACGCCATACTTACCGCTGTCGAGAGCCGCACTTCATCTCCCGTACGCATCACGCGGGATGCAGAATCGCTGCAGAGCCTGAATGTGCGCGGCCTGTACCCTTGCGGAGAGGGCGCAGGCTACGCTGGCGGCATCCTGTCCGCGGGCGTAGACGGCATCAGGGTGGCCGAGGCAGTGGCGCGGAGCCTGTCATGAAATTCGAGGACATCAAGAAGCTGCACCAGAAGAAGTTCCGCGAGGAACTCGGCTGCTTCCTGGTGGAAGGGGAGCATCTCGTGCAGGAGCTGCAGAAAGCCTCGGTGCATGACGCACGGCTGCGCGACAGCGAAGTCTATTTCACGCGGGAATTCGCCCACTGGACAAGCCCGCTCAAGACGCATGTGGTCAATTCGCGCCACATGATGCAGATCAGCGAGACGCGCTCGCCGCAGGGCATTGCGGCGGTGGTGCCGCTGCTGTCGCCGCCCGCACCCCAGCCTGGCGAGCGGGCCATCTACCTGCACGAGATCCAGGACCCCGGCAATCTGGGCACCATCCTGCGCACGCTGGCCTGGTTCGGAAAATTCCGCTGCCTGCTCAGCCCCGACAGCGTGGACCCGCACAACGGCAAGGTCGTACGCGCAAGCATGGGCGCCGTGTTCCATGTGCCGGTGGAGCTGGATGTGACGGTAGAGACGCTGCCGGCGCGCTTCGGGCGCATTGCCAGCCTGGATCTGCAGGGCACGCCGATCGCGACGCCTGCGTTCCGCTGCTTCGATTGCTACATCTTTGGCAACGAAGGCCGGGGCCTGCCCCGCGAGGCGCTGGAAGCCGTCCGGGCGACGCCGTTCACCATTGCGGGAAGCGGCGCCATCGAGTCACTGAATGTCGCAGCGACAGTGAATATCTGCCAGTACGAATTGAACCGGCCCGTCTAGGGCCGGTTCACGTTCATTCAGAACGTTGCGGCTACTTGGCTGAAGCCGCCTTGCACTGGCCAAAGGCAACCATCGCTCCCTTGTTGTCGGCGACGGTGATCGTCATGGCGCCAGTGGCCTTGTCGATACGGGCAGTCCAGGCATTGGATCGGTCGGTACCCTGGATCACAAGCGAGTTGGGCGTATCGGATGAGTGCTGAACCGTAAGCAGCGTCGTGCGGAAGGGAGAACGCACTTCCTTCTTGGCAAAGTCGATGCTGAAGACCGGAGCCGTGCTGGACTCGGGCTTCACCACCTTGCACACGCCTTCGGTTGGAAGGCAATCATTGGCCTTCGCCGCCGTGCAGGACAGGGGCACCGAACCGTCGAAATCCGCAGCAACGGCGGCCGTCGACAACGCAAGGAGCAGGACAATGGGTGCAGATGCAATGGCGCGCATGATTTCCCTCCGATTTGAATATTGGTGCCCCGGGGGCTGAAGCCGCAGCATCGCACAGGGCCCGCCCGGACTGCCACCGAAGCTATGGCCGGAGCGCATCCTGCGCCGCCAGCGCGTTCGTACTGGCACCCATCCTGATGAGCAACGCGCCCAGGAAGCGCTGTGATTCGCTCATCCGTGCCCGCAGGTCGAGCACCTTTCTAGCGGTCTCTGGCCGGTCGGTGATCAAGCCGTCTACCCCACGGCTGAGGGCCATGAAAATCCAGGCCGGATCATCCACCGTCCAGATGTACACATCCTGGCCAGCGTCATGGGCCTGCCGGATGAACCGTCGCGTGGCCATGCGCGCCTCCACGGCGAGAAAGTCTGCCTTCAGCTCGGTCAGATCGCCGATTGCCTTCGCGACCAGCAGACCCACGCGCCATGACGGCCGCAGCGCCTTCATCCGGCGCACCATGTCGAGGTCCAGTGACATGAACTGGCAATCCTTCTCCATGCCGGCCGCTTCCACAATTGCCGCAACGCGCTCTTCAAGCTGCTGGTTGTGGCCATACGACTTGAGTTCGACGATCACTCCGCAACGACCTTTGCACGCGGCAAGGGCCTCGGCGAGCGTGGGCACGCGCTCGGCGGAGAATCGCCGGTCCTTGTAGCTGCCGATATCGACGGAGCGCAACGCGGCGGCGGCGCCGTCCCAGATCCTGGTGGGGGAACCGCCGACTTTCATCAGGTCGCTGTCGTGCACAACCAGGACTTCCCCATCCGCAGACTCCTGCACGTCCAGTTCCACGAAGTCCGTCTTCTGCTCTGCGGCAAGGCGAAAGGACGCCAGCGTGTTTTCCGGTGCGGCCTCCGAGGCGCCACGATGCGCGATGACCAGCGCCGTCCGCGAGTCGCGGTTGATCAGGAACGCGAACAACGCGATCCCTGCCGTCGCCAGCACTGCGACGGAGGCCAACCCCGCGACGACTGTGGCGGAGGGTCGATAGACGGAATCGGCTGCGTATCGCGCCAGATTCCGGCCTGGGGACCCGCCGCCGTTGATACGCAGATGCAGGCGCGTAACGAGCAGCGAAAACATCGACACGTTGATGACGCCGACGGCCACGGCAAGGATGAAGCTGACAAGCAAGAACACGACGACGAAGGAAAACAGCAGCGGCAGCGAACCGGCCAGCTGCGGTGCGATCCACCGGCCTGCAAGGTTCATGAGCCAGGCGGTGATCACAATCAGGACAATGGCGGCAGCAGCCCATGCCGCAAGCGTCGCAAGAATCAGCAGGCGGAACCCCACGGCACGCCTGGCGCTTTCCCCGAGCGCCCGCCGCGGGCTCACGTTTTCAAACAACACCAGCGGCAACGCCAGCGTCCAGCGCGCAATCGTGCGCGCCAGCAACAGCAGCAGGCCGATGGCAAGGACCAGGAAAATGCCGACCGCCATGCGGAACTGATCCGGACGATTCGAGAGATAGAAGTTGATGTCGTGTTCGCGCAGCAACCACGCGTAGACAAGGGCCGCGGCGATCGCGAACGGCAGCAGGGCCGCGATGGCCCGCAGAACCATGTGTGCCGTCAACCGCAGCACGTCGAGCGTACGCTCTGCACCGAAGCGCAGCGCGCCCCTGGCATTGATTTCCATGCCCTGCGCCAATCCCATGCTGATTGCCATCAGGCAAGCTGACTCGAGGATCGTGATGGCTGTCACCAGTGATGCGCCCAGGATCACCGTGGCGATGCCAGCGGGGGTGGTGAGGAAGAATCTCGCTATATCGACATCCGCCACCACGCGGCTGGATGTTCCAGCACGCAGCCAGAAAAGCAGCAGGGTCGTCGATGGCATGAACACGGCGAAGGCAAGCAGCTTGTATGCCAGATCGGCGAACACCAGGCTGCGCCAGGCGCGGCGGAAGTCAGCTGTCGCGCTGTCAAAAAGCATGCGGACGACTTGCCACATTTTCAGTTCCCTGTGCGCAGGAGGCGGTACCCAAAGGATGATGACAGCTCCCGGCCGCTATCACCTGTTTCCGTTCTTCGGGCAGGGGTGGCACCGCCATGGCGGCGAATCCACTAGACTCCCGCCACATTGCTCCGGAGGGACCCGAATGCGATTCACCTTGACCGCCCTGCTCTGCGCGCTGGGCAGCCCGCTGCTCCAGGCCGCGCCTCTAACGATCCTGCATCAGGAAACCGTCTACGACCTGGCGGCCGATGGCACATGGACAATGGAAGCCAGCGGCACCCGGCGCATCGACGAAGCACAGGCCATCGGCCCCAGCGGGCAGGTTCCGGTGCAGTACAGCGAGTCGCTGCAGACCTTGGACATCCTCGAGGCCTACACGACGACCAAGGATGGCGCGCGCATCGACGTGCCAGCTGACAAGATCATCACGCAGCAGTTGCCGGCCAGCGCCGGAGCACCGACCTTCAGCGACGAGAAAGTGAAGGTAGTGGTATTCCCGCAAGTCGAGGTGGGTTCAACTGTGACGCTGCGTTATCGCCTGAAGCAGCTCAAGCCATTCCTGCCTGGTGTGTTTTCCATGGCGACCAGCTTCACGCCGTTTCTGGACACCCAGTCAGCCAGCGTCACGCTGCGCGCACCGGAAAAACTGAAGCTGTACATCTCTTCGCGCGATGTGCAGGGCGGCGAGGTGAAGTCATCCGTTCCCGGCAAGCGTGAGTGGCGCTGGACCTATGGCGAAACGAAGGCGATCCTGCCAGAGCCAGGCTCATTGATACCGGAGACCTTCAGCCCCTACGCAGCTGCCTCCACTCTGCAGTCCTATCCCGAGCTCGCGAAGGCGTACATGATCGGCGCCGACCAGGCGGCGAAGGTGACCCCTGCGGTACAGAAACTGGCGGACGACATCACCAAAGGCATCAGCGACAAGCGCGCACAGGCCGACGCCCTGTATCGCTGGGTCAGCTCCGAAATCCGCTATGTCGCAATCTTCATGGGTGCAGGCGGCTATGTGCCGCATCAGGCCGACGAAATCATCGCGGCGCGCTATGGCGACTGCAAGGACAAGACCACGCTGCTCACGGCCCTGCTGCATGCCAAGGGCATCCGCGCCATGCCGGTACTCATCCACACCGGCGAAACCTACAATCTGCCAGATACAGTGCTGCTCAGTGCATTCAACCATGCCATCACCTATCTGCCGGACTGGGATCTATTCGTCGATTCCACATCTGGTTTCGCCCCATTTGGCGTGCTCACTCCGGTGCTGGCCAGCAAGCAGGCCCTGCTGGGAGGCGACAAACCCATGCAACCGGTCGTCCGGCAGATGCCCGTCCTTTCCGCCACCAAGGACCGCCTGGTACTTCGCACGAACGCGGTGCTGAGCGCGGACGGCTCCGTATCCGGCAAAAACCTCATCGAGGTGACAGGCGCCATGGAACCGGTCATGCGCGGCTCACTGGGCGGCATAACCGAGGCCATGCGGCCGGCGGTTGCGCAGCGTCTGCTGTCCAGCTCCGGCCAGACCGGCGAGGCCACACTGGCCATCAGCGACGCACGCGACCTGACCACGCCATTCTCGTTCTCTTTCGAATTCAAGACACCCATGCGCGTGAACATGCCGGGGCCGGGCGCACTGGCCACATCCTTCGGCATGCCGCTGCCATCGGGCGCCCAGACTTTCGCCGGTCAGATGCTGCAACAGGAGCGCAAGCTGGATTTCCCCTGCCCCAGCGGAAGCACTGAAGAGCGACTGGAGCTGGCGCTGCCAGCCGAGATCAAGATCACCAGCCTGCCCAGCGCATCCACTGTGGATTCACCCTACGGTCGGTTCGCAGCCAGCTACGAGGTGACGGACCAGAAACTGTCGATAGTCCGCAAGCTGGACTTCTCCCCGGCGAAGCCGGCGTGCACGGCTGCAGATGCGGTCGAACTGCGCAAGTTCGCCACGTCGATCAGCCAGCAGATGCGGGCGCAGGTGCTGTACCAGTAGGAAACAAATCTCAGGCCTTGCCCCCGCTCTTCAGTCAAATCCCGTCTATGACGCGGCGATATTCCTGCACGGTCCGGGTTGCCACGGCTGATGGCTGCAAGTGTTCGAGGCAGAATTGCTTGCCTGCCAGCCCCAGCCTCGCCCCAAGTTGCGGATCGTCGAGCAACCGCTCGACCTGTCGCGTCAAGTCGTCCAGATCGCCAACATCGGCGAGCAGCCCGGTTTTCTCGTGGTCGACAATTTCCGGAATGCCCCCCACGTTTGTCGCGACACGCGGGCATCCCGCTGCGAGGGCTTCGGCACAGACAAGCGGATGATTTTCGTAACGCGAGAATACCAGCGTTACGCGACACTTCGTTCTCAGCGGGGCGACTTGTTCTGGCTGCAACTGACCATGGTAGGTGATCTGCTGTTGAGTTGCGGGCGCCAGGTGTGTGCTCACATATTCGGCCCAGGTAACACCAGGCGCGGCATCCAGGAAGCCCTTGTCCGCGCCGACAAAGTGCAGCCTCAGATGCGGGCGTGTCTTGAGAAGGCGCTCGAATACGCGCAGTACGAGATCACCGCCCTTGCGACTGTCAGTGCGGCCAACAAAAAGCATGGTGCCCGGGTCGGATCCCTCGATTGACCACGCTGGAGCCTCGCGCGGAGACGGCACCGGGTTCGGGATAACCAGCATGTGGCGCTCGAGGCCGTAGTACTCACGCGTCGCTTCCATGACTTGCCTTGAAGGAGCCGTGACCGCGGCAACTTTTTGAATGGCCTCTCCTTCCCTGCGCAGCTGTTCTTCATTCAGCTTGCCGGCTCCTGACTCGTATACGCCATTGAGGAAATACGGGCCATGCAGCCGTGCGACTACCGGAACAGCCACGCTCTCGGCAACCACACCACACAGGCCGAAGGTCTCCTCCATTTCGAATACATCGACTTCGCCATCGCTTTGCAACCGTTGCAGCGCACTCGCGATGACGCGCCCCGGTTCGCGCCATGACCCCGGGCCGCCGCGCAACCTGCGCAGGGCTTTGTGAAAAAGTCGAGACACCGCCCCTGTGCCCGGATCCTGCAGAGGCACGACGCGCTCGTAACCGATACTGCCCTGTGCATTGAATGTCAGAATCGAGATCTCATGCCCCTGCTCGTAAAGAGCCTGACTGACATTCCGGACATAAGTGATGATGCCGTTCTGACCGTTTGGCCAGGCCGGAGAAAAGAAAGCGATCTTCATCTGGTCAAGCTCCGTTGGCGCGTCGGGCTCCGCGAAATGTTCGCGGCCCTGCCTTCACCCTGCCAGCAGCGACGGCAGTGATCCCCGCGAGGAAAGCCCACAACCAACCGATGACCATTACAGGCCCGATCAACCGATACAGTACGGCATCGATGCCGTGAAGAGAGATCGCCTCGGCAAGGAACAGGCAAAGCACAGCAAGGCTGCACATCGCCGCCAGGCCGGCCTTTCGGTCCACCCGCCGCAGCTTTACAGCAGACCTGGCAAGGAGGCAGAACACGACGAACAGGACCAACAGGAAGAGCGCCTGCGCCGGACGCCGCGAGGGATACCAGCCGCGCGGCGCGATTTCTGCTATGACTAGGTCGTGGAACTGGTGCCTCAACCCCAAAGCCACTTCAACCAGGAACAGAAGAGACGCGATTGCCAGCCATCGCCATGCGCGCGCGCCTCGAACCGATGCGGCCCGCGCGCACATGAGGGTCGAAGCTGCAAACGCGATCAGACCCGTCAATTGGGTCGGATTCACGGTCGATCCTGATCGATAATGAGCCGCAACATATGAACGTAGATCTGGCTTACCTGCTTTTCCTGCTCGCCGCTGTTGCGGTTTTCCGCTTCGTTGTACCGGCCACTGCAGTCCTGGTGGTTTTCCTCGGTGGGTGGTTGCTGCTGCCGGTTGGAAACTATCCTCCCGGGTCAGCGGACGTGGTGTTCCCGTATTGGATCACCGGCCTTGCGCTGCCGTCCAGCATGCTGCTCACAAAAGCCTGGGTGGCGCCCGCAGCGGCCCTGGCGGGCGTCATGCTCTTTGATCGTCCGGCATTGGCGCGACTGCGATCCGGATGGATCGACCTTCCCATTGCACTCTGGTGCCTGTGGCCCCTGCTGCAGTCGTTCACGGACATAGCGCCCCGGCCGGCCGGCTGGCTCAGTAGCGCTTACCTGCTGGGATGCTGGGGCTTGCCCTGGCTGCTCGGGCGCATGTACTTCACCGCACCCGCAGGCCAGTTGCAGCTGTTGAAGTCATTCGCGATCGCCACTGCTGTGTGCCTGCCTATTTCCCTGGTGGAAGGCATCTTCAGTCCTGTGATGTATGGCTGGTTCTATGACGATCATCCGTTCCGCTTTGACGGTGCTGATCGCTATGCAGGATTCCGGCCTCTGGGATTTTTCGAGAATGGCAACCAGTTCGGTCTCTGGGTTTCCCTCGGCGCGCTCGCGGGACTAGCGCTTGTCGCAGTGCTGCGCCATGGCGCTCGAAGGTTTGGCCGGTATGCAGCGATTGCGCTTGTAGCGCTGGTGATTGCGCTTGCGGCGCAATCGATGGGCGGAATCCTGCTGCTGTGCCTGGGATTGCTCGTTTTCGTGCTGATCCGATGGATTCGACCGAAAGCCCTGCTGATGCTTCCACTGATTGCCCTGGTGCTCGGCGGCGGCATCTATCTCTCTGGCGCGGTCCCCATTGCCGAGATCGGCAGGAATACAGCCCTGGGGCAGAAGGTGGTGCAGACCTTCCGTGATGCGGGACGCGGCTCCTTTCCATGGCGCATAGGTCAGGACCAGAAATTGATCAGTACCGCGATGGCCAGGCCGCTGGTGGGCACTGGCCATTGGGCCTGGTGGCGCGAGAAGGAGACCCGCCCATGGGGACTGGCGCTGCTGCTTGTAGGGCAGTTTGGCCTGATCGGCTTCACGCTCGCAATGGGCGTATTCCTTTGGCCTGCACTGCTATGCCTATGGCGCGCACCGCGAACAAGCCCGTCGTCTACGTACTTTGTGCCTGTCGCCCTGGCCGTAATCGCATGCATGGCAGCGATCGACACACTGATGAATTCCTTTATCTATTTCCCCGCGCTGATCGCGGTGGGCGGGCTTGCGGGGCAGACGATCCCGGCGCCCGGGGTCCGCCCCATTGCTTCACGCAGTGCCGAGCGCCAGTCGACGGCGCACCATTAGGCCAGCGTCGACCCTGCGCGACGAACGCGAGCCGCTCAGACCCCTGGTATATCCCGCTTCCGCGTCGCGCGCCGATGCGCGATCTCCTGCACGTAGATCGGTGTCCTGAAATACCGGTCGCGACCAGCTGCTATGTTTTCCGGCATCGCCGTGAATGCCACCATGGATTCGGCCATCGCCTGCCCGCGCGCCTCAACACCTACCCGATACTCCGGCGCTGGAAAGATCCACATATCGTTGTTGATGATGCCGTTCACCACGAGGCGCCCGACTGTCAGCGGAGCCTGCGGTCGCGCCCACATCGGCGCCATCTCCGCGCGTGCTGCTGAAACCGAGGGGTTCGCGCGCGCGGCAGCCGGGCGCGGCGGAGCAACGGGAGCTGCAGGCTGAACCGCCGGCTCCGCATTCTTCAACGATTCAGGCCGGTAGCTGGCGCTCTGCGCGATGTTCGTGGTCGTGGCGCCGGGCAGCAGATTGGAAGTGCCGATGTTCGTGGCGCGCAACTGGTGGCGCAGCGCCTCCATCAGGCCTGATACGGCCATCTTCGTGACCGCGTAGACATTGCCACTGCCGAACAGCACGCCGTCCGTGGAGGAGGTCGTGACGATATGGCTGCCTTCCTTGTGTGCAAGCATGCGGGGCACGAAGGTGCGCACACCGCACAGCGGCCCCCAGAAATTGACGCCCATGCCCCAATCCCAGTCTTTCAATGTGCCTGCTATGACATCAGGCAGCCGACCCACACCTGCATTGTTGACCAGGATATGCAGCGGACCGAACAGCTTTTCGATCTGGTCGGCCTTGCTCTCCCAGCCATCGCGATCCAGCACGTCGTGAACAATGGTTCGCACGCGCGGATCGTTGGCGGGAAAGCTTTTGAGCGCTTCGGCGAACTGCGAATCATCGAGATTGCCCAGGATGACTTTTGCGCCCGCCTCATGGAGAGCCCGCGCGATGCCGAGACCGATGCCGCTGGAACCGCCGGTGATATAGGCAACCTTGTCCTTCACGTCCGTGATCGGTGGCGGCTGCGACGGGCCCATGTCAGGCCAGCCCTCACCAGCAGTTTCCGCTGCCTGCGCAGTCGTGCCGAGCAGCCCTGCCGTCCCGGTCGCGGCTACGACGCCACCCAGCATCTGTCGGCGGTTCAGGCTCTTCTCATCCATGGTCTGGCTCCGGTCCGTCGAGGGTTGTATTGCCGGAGCCACATTAAGGCTTGCCCTGGACGAAGTCACTCAACACTCCGACTCGCTGCGCGGCTACCATGCCGCGGGGATCAAGCGGTTATTCCGCCGGCTCATAGCTCATAAAAAACTGGGGGCACCATGACTCGTGCAGGCAAGGGCATCGGGCGAAGAGGCTTTCTCAAGGGCATGATGGGCGCCGCCGCAGCGGCACCGCTCATCAGTCGGGCAGCAGAGCAGACAACTGGTGGCGCGCCGCCGCCGGCATCAAGTCCCATAGACAGAGCGTGGATGGCTCCGGCGGTAAGCGGGCTGTATCGCGTCGAGATGGATATCCACGACTGTGAGGTCGAAGGCAGAATTCCCGCTGATCTCTCGGGCGCCTTTTATCGCGTCGGACCCGATCCGCAATATCCGCTCCGCAAAGGCAACATCCCCTTCGATGGTGAAGGGCACGCCAGCATGTTCCACTTCCGCGACGGTCACGTGCAGTACCGCAGCCGCTACGTGCGCAACGAGCGGTATCTGGCGCAGGAAAAGGCGGGGCGGTCGTTGTTTCCGATGTACCGCAACCCCTATCTCGACGATCCTGGCGTCAAGGGTTTGAGTCGCAGCACGGCCAATACCCACATCATCCATCACCGCGGTCTGCTGCTGGCGCTGAAGGAGGACAGCCCGCCTGCGGCTCTCGACCTGCTCACGCTCGAAACCCGGGTGCCGAACTACACCTTCGATGGCAGCCTCCCGAGCCGCACCTTCACCGCCCATCCCAAGCTCGACTCCCACACCGGCAACATGGTCGCTTTCGGCTACGAGGCCGATGGACTGGGCAGCGACGCCCTCTCCGTTTTCGAGTATTCCCCGCAGGGCAAGCTCCTCTGGAACGCGAAGACGCGCATGCCCTACGTGTGCGCCCTGCACGATTTCGCAGTTACCGAGCACTTCGTCGCGTTCTTCCTGATGCCGCTGGCGTACGACCCGGAGCAAATGAAGCGCGGCGGCATCCACTGGTCCTGGGATGGCACCCTGCCCTCGTATTTCGGTTACATGCGCCGTGGCGGTGATGGCTCGGACATGCGCTGGATCAAGGGGCCAACGCGCGGCAACTTCCATGTGATGGGCTGCTTCGACGATGGCAAGCACCTGTACGTGGACCTGTCGCTGTCGAAGGGCAACCTGCTGCCCTTCATGCCACAACGGGACGGGTCACCATTTGATCCGGTTGCATCGCTGGCTTACCAGACGCGAGTGTCCGTGGACACCACCCGCAGCAACCCGCGCGACTATGGAATGGAACAGATGTATGTGCACACCGGCGGCCTGCCGCGCCAGGATGATCGCTACAACACCGTGCCGTATCGCTACGCATTCCTGCCCTGCCCTGATCCCGCGGCGCAAGGTGACGCGCGATTCCGGACCAACTGCTACGCACGCTTCGATCATCAGACGCGGCAGGCACGACTGCACAACGCAGGCGCTTCGACGGTGCTGGCGGAAGGTTGCTTTGCCCCGCGCGGCGAGAAAGCGCCCGAGGGATCAGGCTACCTGATGGGCGTCGCGACACGTCATGACCAGGGCGGCGCGACGGACCTGGTGATCCTCGACGCGGAGCGGCCTGATGCAGGCCCGGTCGCCACCGTACATCTGCCACTGCCCATCGTCGGACAGGTGCATGGCTGGTGGGTGCCCGAAGCGCAGCTTCCGAAGGCGATTCAGACATAGTCTTGCAGACTGCCGCAGCCGCTAGATCAGGATCGTATACGCTTGCGTCAACGGGTAACAAGCGAGAGGGAACCATGCTTCAGAAACGTCATGTCCTGGGGACGAGCGCGGGCGCCATGCTGGCTGCGGTGCTCCTGATCGGCTTTTCGGAAACCTCGGCGGCGGCGGAAAGCTGTGACCGCAAGTGCCTGACAGGGCTGATAACGCAGTACGTCGATGCGCTGGTGGCGCACGACGCTTCAAAGCTGCCCCTGGCGGAGAATGCGCTCATCATAGAGGACTCGAAGGCCATCAAGCTGGGCGAAGGGCTCTGGAAGACCGTCACGGCGAAGGGTCAGTTCCGGCAGGACTACCTGGACACCAGGAAGCAGGTCGCGGCCGCGCATTTCGTGGTTCTCGAAGGCCAGGCCCAGGCGCTGTGCTCGGTACTACTCCATTTGAAGGACGGAAAGATCACCGGCATCGAGACGCTGGTACAGCGGGTGACTCCCGAGTCGCGCTTTCAGCCCACTGAACTGGGCAAGCCGGTCAGAGGCATGAACGATCCCGTGCCCGGGAACAAGAAGCAGTCGCGCGAAGCGATGATCAAGACTGCGCTTACCTATCCGGAAGGCCTTCGCGTAGGCAGCTTCGTGGACGGCGGCACGCCCTTCGCGCCGGAAACCTATCGCGTCGAAAACGGAGTCATCACTGCAGGTGGCGGCTGCGGCCGCGCCGACTGCGGCATGTACGCGCAGAACCTGATGGTGCACCCAAGCATCATTGCCAATGTGGCCGTTGTGGATGAAGAGAACGGCGTGGTGGTGCTGTGGATGAACTTCGGCTACACCGCCTCATACGGCGAGGGGAACTCGCTGGTCACCTTCGAGGCCTTCAAGATCTGGGGCGGCCAGATACACGCCATCAACGCCTTCTTCCGCCCCCTGCCCGTCGGAACCGGGCGCTTCTGGCCCTCTTCCGATCCGCTGCCTAAGTAAAGCGCCTCGTAGGAAGAGGCTTACGGGGAATTGCGCGGCATGCGGGATGGGTTGAGCGCAGGCTGGTGCGCATCAACTACACGAGGAACGCGTCATGAAGATTCATGCGTGCACGATTTCCCTGCTTCTCGTCTTCGCGGCCGGCACAGCCGGGGCGCAGGCGCCGGCGGCCAAGCCGGCGCCTGTCGGCGGGGCAAAGGTTGACTTTGCCGCGGTAGACAAGGATGCAAACGGGCGCCTCTCAAAGCAGGAGGCGCTGGCTGTTGCAGATCTGGACGGAGTATTCGCTTCACTCGACACCGATCACGACGGATCGGTGTCTCCCGTGGAGTTCTCGCATTGGAGCCGCGCCGGCAAGGCAAATCTACCGCCTCGTGACCCGGCGACGGCACCCGGCGGCAGCGCCGGCGCACAGCATATGCCGCCACCTAACTAGACAGGCGGCATCGCTCAGGGCTCGTGCCCAGGTTCGATATCACGAGCCTGCTGATAGGTGAGCTGAGTCTCCCCATCACCGGGTTCGGCATCGATCGGCTGCAGCAGGAAGCCCACGTGATCGCCGAGGTCGATCTGCTGAAGGATCGAGCCGATAAACCAGCGTTCGCACTCCCCCAGCACTGGCACTCCGTGCAAGCTGTGCCAGCGGACCTGGCCAAACTTGTCCATTTCGTCACCGGTTTCTCCGCCAAAGAGTTCGGCGATGTCCTTGTTCTTCTCCTCAACCACATGAACCGCCAACACACTCGCCCTGCGTGCAATTTGCAGGGTATGGTTCTTTTTTGACAGGCAGGCGAGGAAGCGCGGCGGATAGATGCTGCACTGGGTAGCAAACCCGATGAGACAACCCGAGCGTTCACCCTGAACGGCGGTTGTAACCACGTATAGCGGGTAGTCGAGCGTCGCGACGAGCCGTGCGAATTGTGAGGGTGGCTTGCTCAAGGCCTAGCGCCAGGGAATCCTGCTGGAACTGCCGTCCACGTTCTCGGCTCCTTGTAGACTAGCGGATCCATGACGTTGACCTCCACCTGCATCCTCTAAGCCGCGCGGACGCCTTCAGGACTGCGGATCGTCAGCGGCCTTCCGGCCAGGTACGCCATGGCGAGCTGCAGCACCGAAAGGCAGATCATCAGTAGCAGCGCCAGGGACCAGCGATGGGTGAGGTCGTGAATGAAGCCGATGAAGATCGGCGTCAAGGCGGCCACCGTATAGCCGATTGCCTGCGCCATGCCGGACAGGGCGACACTCTGTGCGGCCGTCTCCACCCGCAGGCTGAAGAGCGTAATCGCCAGCACCAGCGCGCCGCCGGCGCCCATGCCCATCACGATCATCCATCCCAGTGCATGCGCTGGATCCAGATACAGGCCAACATACCCCAGCAGTATCGCGCCGCTCAGTGCAACGCCGATGGCCCGCTGGTCCTTCATGCGGTGAATGAAAACCGGAGTGGCCATCACCGAGCCGAGCACGAAGATCTGGTAGATGAAGAGTATGACTCCCGAACGCGCAGCACTGATGCCCTCCAGGTCGCTCATCATGCTCGGGAACCAGGCAATCATCACGTAGAAGGCCGTGGACTGGCAGGCCATGAACAGGCTCACCTGCCAGGCAAGCGGCTGATTCCACATCGGCGTGCGGTGTTCTGCCCTGGCTGGCGCGGTGTGCGTGCGCAGCCGGGGTGCCCACACCACCAGTGCGATAAGGACCGGAACAACCCACGACGCCAGTGAGAAACGCCAGCCGCCCCAGTTGGCGAGCGGAATGGCAATGCCGGAGCCCAGCCCACCACAGGTGACCATCACCATCGTGAACAGGGCGGTTACCAGCGTGAGTTGCGACGGAAAATCGCGACGCAGCAGACCGGGCAACAGGACGTTGTTGAAGGCGATGCCGCAACCGATGAGCGCTGTACCCAGGTAGAGCCAGGCAGGGCCGTCTACGTAACGCAGCCCCAATCCCGCCACCAGCAGCAGCAGAGCCACGAAGACAGCCTGTTCCATGCCAAGCCTGCGCGCCAGAGGAGCGGCGTAAGGGGACAGGAACCCGAAGGCGAAAAGCGGCAATGAGGTAAGCAGCCCCGCCGCCGTGCCTGTAAGGCCGAAATGCGCCTGGATATCCTTCAGCAGGGGGCCCACGCAGGTGATGGCGCCACGCATGTTCAGCGTGACCAGCAGTATTGCGATCAGCTGCATGACCGGTCTGGGCATCCGGCGCCTACCGGGCTGGCGGTGGCCGGCCAGGAAAGCCGCAGTTCGGGAGAGTGCACACTGTCAGCGTGTGGGCGTAGCGGATCTTTCCATTCTCCACCCTGAACAGATGGCTGTCGGGCAGATCGTTTGCCGTGAATTTCGACAGGCTGACCACGGCCCCAATTTCCGCATCGACGATCAGGCGACGGTCTGCGAAGACCATGCCGCTGGGCAGGCCACCCATGCAACTGTCCTCCGGCGTGCCCTTGCCGGTACGGATGCCGCCTTCGAGCCGGTTGCATGGCATGCCCCATGGCACGGTCACGGCGTTGTCGAGGAATGCATCTTCGTAGGCATTGGCTGCAGCGATGAGTACCTCGCGCGTGTCACGCACGGCTGCCGGAATCACGGCCCAGTTCTCCGCGGGCGAGTACTTCAGGTAGCTGTCGGCATTGAACAGCCAGTCGCCCTGGTCGGTGACCATTGCGTCGAATTCGGAAACTGTTCCCAGCACGATGCGCTGACGCACGCCAAGCACATAAGGATGCGACTTGTCGGTGACGATGACTTCGGTGAAGGTTTCGCAGGCCGTGGTGTCCAGCAGGCTGCGATGGAAGTCGATCTTCAGGGGAGTGTGCAGGATGCTTTTGTCAGCCTTCACCGCCTGCATGTTCTCCACGTACCGCGCAGATGCCGCCAGCTTCATCGCCGCCGGGTTTCCGCTTGCTTGCGCGGCGATGTAGTGGTCGACCGCAGCCTGCAGGTCCGCGCGTGAGCAGGAACCCGCGTAGGCGGGAGCTCCCGATATCGCAGCAATCATGGCGACGGCGATGCCCAGGAAAGCGCGCTTCGTGCTCTTCGATTTCAAAGCGGAGAGTCCGGATTGGCTGCCGTACGCCAGATGTGGGCCACCGCGCTGCCATCGAAGCCCAGGCCTTCCTTCGGCTGCCTGAAGTGCCGTCCGATCACGTCTTCGAAATCATCGACCGACACTTTCACACCGGGCTCGAATGAATACAGATCGTTCACGGTGACAAGCCTCGGCGCCATGTACCAGCGGTGCGCACGCACCTGGCGATACTCTTCCTGCTGGTACGCCGGCGGCACGTAATCCGTGCCGAACATCGTGCGGTACAGCTCCGGATACTCGTAACCCGCATCCTTGTCAGGGAAGAAGCGCAGTGTGGCGTGATGGCGGATCGCGAAGGTGACCTTCTCCGAGACGTAGGGCTCGAACATCTGCGCGCTCCAGAATCCATGTTCCGCGCGCATCAGCGACAGCGACAGATCATGGACCAGGCAGGCGAATACGATGTCCTCGTCCAGGTTCTTCTGGCGCGCCAGCCGGGCGCTCTGCAGGCAATGCTCGGCGTTCGACTGCAGGCGCAGCCGGATGAAATCCGCCAGCGTGGGCTTCGCTGGCAAGGGCGGAAGCAGCGCAACATTGCCACCGTCCTTGTTGACCATGCCATTGCCTACGCCGCGCCTGTAGCTGCGCGTGGGAATCTGCGTTTCCAGCTCCGCCACGGTTGGCGCGCGCGTGGCAGCAGAGACGGCCGCTCCGGTGGCGACACTGGCTGCCAGGTACGTCTCCAGTGCATCAGCCCTGGCCTCGGCCGTCATGCCGGCCACAGCGGCCGCACCACCGAGATATGCAATGAAGGCCCTGCGGTCGATGTCGATCATGAATGATCCTCGTTGTGCTTGCGCAGGTACTCGGCGTGAGCGTGGTCCTTTTCCTTCTTCACCGCGCCTGCCCTGCTGCGTGCACCGGCCATCGAGCGTTCGCGCGAACGTGTCGTGCTTACAGCGGCTGCACCGGAGAAGAGCCGCAACAGCTTCGCACTGCCGCACGCCGGACAAACCGGCTTCTCCTTCGGCATGACGAGCAGCTCGAAGCGCTTCCTGCAGGCCTTGCACTGGTAGTCATAGATCGGCATGCGATTGAGTCTACCGCGGCTCCCGGTCTTCCGTCGCGCTATGCTCGGAGCATGGCGGTACGCAGGTCCAGGAGCCGCAGCGGCAGGATTTTCGTTGGCGTGGGCGGCTGGAGTTTCGCGCCCTGGCGCGGTGAATTCTATCCACCAGGCCTCCCGCACGCGCGCGAACTGGCCTACATGAGTAACGAGCTGAACTCGCTTGAGATCAACTCGACTTTTTACGGCTTGCAGAAGGCGGCTACGTACCAGCGTTGGCACGACGAGACTCCTGAAGGTTTCGTATTCTCGGTAAAGGCTCCGATGTTCGTGGTTGGCCGCCGCGACCTCGCCACTGCCGAGGCTGGAATAGACCGTTTCCTGAGCAGTGGCGTGCTGCGCCTGGGCGACAAGCTCGGCCCCATCAACTGGCAGCTCGGACCCGGCAAGCCTTTCACAGCGGCCGAGATCGATGCCTTCCTGTCCATGCTGCCTGTGCAGCGGGACGGAATAGAGCTTCGTCATGCCGTGGAAGTACGCCACCCCAGTTTCGCGGTGCCGGCGTTTGTGGATCTTGCGCGCAGCCACGGAGTTGCCATCGTGCTGGCGGGTGATGCGGAGTATCCGCAGATCGCAGACCCCACCGCCTCTTTCGCCTATTTGCGGATCATGGGCACCAGCGACGCCCGGCGCGAAGGCTATACGCCCGCAGCGCTGACGCGCTGGTCGCAGCGCGCAAAGGCTATCGCCGCCGGCAGTCCGCCGCCCGGATTGGCGCTGGCGCAGAAGCGCGCAGAAATGCCGCGCGCACGCGATGTGTTTCTTTATGTCATCAGCGGCGCGAAGCGACGCAACCCTGCGGCTGCGCGCGCACTGCTCGATCGGCTGAGTCGCTGACGCAGAGCAATCGCGGGCAATCAGCGCCAGTTTGCATGCGCACTCCAGTATTCGACACTGCGGCGATAGGCCTCACGATCCAGCGGCACGCCAGATCCGCCCTCCTCCACGCCCAGCGCATTGCGCATCATCGTGACCGGCGCCATCGGAATCTCCTCCGGCTCACCGGTATACATGCAGCCGACGACACCCCAATCCGCTTCTATGGGCGAGCCTTCCTTCGCAAGCTGGCTGCGGCTGTACAGGATCGCGATCAGATACCCGGCAACCGGCGGATCGACGCCTTCGAACCAGCGCACCAGCACGGGCAGCTCGTTGCTGCCGCGCGCTTCGTATGCCGAACGCAGCAGATGCCTGTTGGCAGGTGAAACAGGGACTGTGAGACAGCGGGTCGAAGTCCAGTTCTGGTGGACATGCAGCGCACAGAACGGCGCATAGCCCTCGAGCACCTTGAGCGGAGGATGATCGTTCAGGTGGCGCTCGAATTCGGCGGCAGTGATGTCCTGGATGGTATTGGGGCGTGGTTCGCGCGGGAATAACCGGGGACGGGCAAATTCCGTCATTGCGATCCGCATGCATCTGCTCCATGGACGACACCCATGGCAGAGACTACTCTTCCGCACAAGCGCCGGGCACAACGGAATCGCAGGGGAAGCCATGACATTGCCGCAATTGGTACGAATCATCCTGGGCACTGCCCTCCTCGTTTGCACACAGGCCCAGGCGCAGTCGGCCGCAAAGGTGGACATGAAACGCCTGCTCAACGCCGACGCCGAAGGCGGCCAGTGGATGACCCATAGCCGCACTTTCAACGAGCAATACTTCAGTCCGCTGGACAAGATCAACGAGAAGAACGTCGGCAACCTGGGCCTGGCCTGGTTCGTTGATCTGCCCACCAACCAGAACATCGAAACCACGCCCCTGATGGTGGACGGCGCGCTCTACCTCACCCTGCCCTGGAGCAAGGTGATGGCGGTGGATGCCAGGACCGGCAAGCAACTGTGGCTGTACGACCCGAAGGTTGCGGGAGCCTGGAATATCAATATCTGCTGCGGCGTGGACAATCGCGGCGCCGCGGCCTGGAACGGCAAGATCATCTACGGCACGCTCGACGGCCGACTGATCGCGCTGGACTCGAAAACGGGCAAGCCGGTGTGGTCCATCAAGTCGACACCGGATGAACGCCGCTACTCGATCACCGGCGCGCCGCGCATTGCCAACGGCAAGATCTTCGTAGGTTCGGCTGGCGGCGAATTCGACGCGCGCGGCTATGTCGATGCCTACGATGTCGAAACCGGCAAGCGACTGTGGCGTTTCTGGACTGTGCCGGGCGATCCCGCAGCGGGCTTCGAGAACAAGGCCATGGAAATGGCGGCAGCCACGTGGAAGACGCCGGGCTGGTGGAAGACCGGCGGCGGCGGCACCGTCTGGGATGCCATCACCTACGATCCGGCCACCGATCTGGTGATCTTCGGTACGGGAAACGGCGCACCGTGGGATTCGGTGCAGCGCGACCCGGCAGGTGGTGACAACCTGTTCATGACCTCGATCGTGGCGGTGCATGCCAAGGACGGCAGCTATGCCTGGCACTACCAGACCACGCCGTGGGAAACCTGGGACTACGACACCGGCCAGCAATTGATGCTGCTCGATATCGACTTCGATGGCGCCAGACGCCATGTCGTTGTGCAGGCGTCAAAGAACGGCTTTTTCTATGTCCTGGATGTAGCCACAGGCAAGCTGCTGTCCGCCAAGCCGTTTACGGATGTGAACTGGGCCAGGGGCGTGGACATGCAGACCGGCCGCCCCAACGTGGTGCCAGAGGCGCGCACCAACGTTACCAACGAGGTCTTCAATCTCACGCCGGGGCCCGCCGGCGCCCATGCCTGGCAGTCGATGTCGTACAGCCCGATCACCAAGCTCGTCTACATTCCAGCGACCACGCACTGGCAGCTGATTGGACCACTCGATGCGCGCCAGAAGTATCTCGCCCAATATCCCGACACCAGGCAGAGCTTCACCGGCCGCCTGATGGCATGGGATCCGGTGGCGCAGCGGGAAGTGTGGCGCAGCGAGGAATTCATCAACCCTGCCGGTGGCGTGCAGGTAACCGGAGGCGCTCTCGCCACCGCGGGCAATCTCGTATTCCACGGCAACCTGCCGAAGCAGGAATTCGCCGCCTACCGGGCCACCGACGGCAAGCGGTTGTGGGCTTTCAGTACCAAGACCGCAGTGCTGGCGGGAGGCATCAGTTATGCCGTCGGCGGCGAGCAATACGTTGCCGTCGCAGTAGGCGGCCCGATGCCCGGCGGCTACTACGCGCCGAACGGTGCGCGCCTGCTGGTGTTCAAACTGGGCGGCAAGACCGTGCTGCCGGACCTGCCGCCCTTCACGGAGCGTCCACTCTCGACGGCGCAGCAGTTCGCCGATGCCGCTGTCATCCAGCACGGCGCGCAGGTATTCGAGGAGCAGTGCCAGCTGTGCCATGGCCGCAATGGCGCCGCCCGCTCCACCTTCCCGGATCTGCGCCGCTCACCGGCGCTGCAGAGCCAGGAACTGCTGGATGCCATCGTGCTGGGCGGCGCGCTGGCGGAACGTGGAATGGGCTCGTTCCGCAACTACCTGAAGGAGGGCGATACCGTCGCCCTGCGCGCGTATCTCATCTCGATAGCGGAAGCAGCACGGACGCAGGCGGCAGCCGCCCCGCAGACAGCAGGCCGTTGACCGTCGCCTAGATGACGCGCCTGCCACCCATGATGACGCCGCGGGTGAGCAGGCGCTGCGCTCCGGAACGCTTGTTCCTGTAGTTGTCGACGAACTCGTAGCCGCTGCTGCCGAGTTCCAGAATGGTGACGTCGGCTGCCGCGCCAACGGCCAGTGAACCGTAAGGGTTCAGTTCCTTGAACGCCCTGGACGCATTGACGGTTACGCACGCCAGTACGTCCTTCAGGGGCATGCCAAGCAGCAGCATCTTCGACATGACATTCGGCAAGTCCAGCACTTGCTCCTTGCGACCAGCCACGGTGAGATCGGTGGCGATGGTGTCGGGTGGAAAACCCTGTACCAGCGCCTTTTCGGCCACATCCCAGCTCCAGTGCTCATTCAGGCCATTGGAGAAATCGAAGCGGATGCCGCGCTTGCGGGCCGCACGGACTTCCGGAAGCACGCGCCCTTTCGCATCGAGGATGGTGTTGGGCGTGGGCGCATACATATGCGTGATGATGTCGCCGGGGCGCAGCAAAGCCAGGATGGAAGGCAGAGGGGAAGCGGTGTCCCCGATATGCAGCATCAACGGAAGTCCGGTGAAGTCCGCCACCTCGATGGCACGCATCAGCACGACCATGTCGTTGCCGGCCGCGATGCCGCGCGAAAGACGGGCCTTCATGCCGACGATCCACTGGCGGTGCTTTGCCACCGCGGCCTTGGCCTTCTCGACGTCGGCCTGCTCCACGCCCTCGAGGAATTCACCCTTGCCGCCCGGGTTGTTACCGAGGCGACCGATGTTGAGCATGATGCGCATGCGATTCGCGGCGCCTTGCGCGATCCCGACGAGTTGGTCGATGTTGTCGGCGCCACGCGAGCCGGCGTCGACCATGGTCGTGACCCCGGTGGACAGGAATTCGGACGGCGGCAGCTCGGCGTCGCGCGCGTGCACGTGATCGTCGATCAGGCCAGGCACCACCAGCTTGCCGCTGACATCCATCACTTCGTCTGCCGAAGAGACCGGGATGCCTTTGCGTACAGCCACGATCCTGCCACCGCGCATGGCGAGATCGAGCATGCCATCCACCCTGCGGCCGGGATCCATAACCCGCCCGCCGCGGATGAGAAGATCGTATTCGGAGGCGGCGAAGGCCGCCTTCGAGGAGATAACGGCAGCGGCGGCCTGGACGAAATGGCGGCGAGAGAGCATCACCTCATTGTATTTCACGGCTAGAATCCGCACGGGCAATGATTGTCGCCGGTCAGGCGATCGCGGCTTATAAACAAGGGGAAATCATGCATATCAGGAAACCGGGTACATTCTTTGCCGCTGCGGCGGCAACTGTTGCTGTTTTGGCCCTTGGCGCCTGCAGCAAGCCTGCAGAGCCCGCAGCCGCTGCCGCGCCACCTGCCGCCTGCAACCGCCAGTGCCTGATCGACGCCACCGACGCCTACATAGCGGCCGTGGTTGCGCATGATCCTTCCAAGGCCCGGCTGTCGGACGAGATCGTATTCGTCGAGAACGCCACCAAGAGCAAGCCGGGCGAAGGCCTGTGGAAGAGTGTGGTGAAAGGACCCAGCACCTTCGCCATCCACGTACCGGACGAGGTCAATCAGTCGGCCGGCTTCCTCGGCATGATGACCTACATGGGCCCGCCGCAGGCGCCGCAGGGTGCTTCGCCGGCGGACCGGGCCAAGCTGGCCAAGGCACCGCCGGTTGAACAGCCGGTGATCGTGGCCATCCGGCTGAAGTTCGACGACAAGGGCAGCGTGACGGAAGCCGAGCATCTGCTCTCCGGCGTGCGGGAAGCCCAGATGGTCAACCTGCAGTCGCCGCGGCCCGGCATCTTCACCGAGATTCCCGAGGCGCAGCGCAAGTCGCATGAGGAGCTGATCAAGATGGGCGCGTCCTATTACGATGCACTGGACGACAACAACGGCGAGCTGATGCCTTTCGCGCCGGATTGCGAACGCCATGAGAACGGCATGATCACCGCAAGTGGCTCGCCCTCCACGGCTCCCGCCATTCCCGGCGCAGCAGCCCAGCCAACAGTGGCCCGCGACTGCCGCCAGCAGCTCAATAGCAATACATTCCAGTACATCGCCCGCATCGAAAACCGCCGCGTATTCGCCGCGGATCCGCAGACGGGACTGGTAATGGGCCTGTCGCACTTCCGTCATCCGATGGACAACCTGCCTTACAAGGTGAAGGCCCTCGACGGAACCGAGATCGAGCGCAACAAGAAGAACCTGGCGTTCGCACCCTTCGACCTGCCAGCCGCGCATATCTTCAAGATCGGCGCCGATGGCATGGTGCATGAGATTGAGGCCATGGGCTTCACCGCGCCGTACAACTCGCCCACCGGCTGGGAATAGAGAAGACAACGTGGGGCCGTGCTAGCTTGGCATGGCCCCCACGTAGACGCTCTGCGGGCGGATCAACCGCCCTTCCGCCCGCTGCTCGAAGCAGTGCGCGCTCCAGCCCGCCATGCGGCCGATGGCAAACGTTGGCGTGAAGAACGCTGTATCGAGGCCCAGCCCGTGCAGCAGCAGGGCCGTGTAGAACTCGACGTTGGTCTGCAGCCGCCGCCCGGGCTTGTACTCCTCCAGCAGCCTGAGAGCCGTCGCCTCCACTGCACGCGCAAGTTCATACAGGCCTGCATCCCCGACATGCGTGAACATCCTGGCCGCAGCTGCTCCCAGTACATCGGCACGCGGATCGCGGACCTTGTAGATGCGATGGCCGAAGCCCATTAGCCTTTCGCCGCGTTCGATCTTGCCCCGCAGCACGTCTTCCGCGCGCGCGGCGTCGCCGATCTCGAACACCATGTCCAGTGCCGGCCCTGGGGCGCCCCCGTGCAAAGGGCCCTTCAACGCCCCGATTGCGCCGGCAGCCGCCGATACGAAATCCGAGCCCGTCGATACGATCACGCGTGCCGCGAAGGTGGATGCGTTGAAGCCATGATCTGACACCGTGGCAAGGTAGGTATCCAGACCGCGCACCAGTGCCGGATGCGGGTCGACGCCATTCAGCATGAAGAGAAAGCTGGCAGCGAGACCGAGCCCGGCAGGTGGTGCAAGCGGCTCCTCGTCGCGCAGAAGCCGGGCGTACGCGGCGACAATCGTCGGCAGCGCACCGATCAACATGTTTGCCGCCGCAGGATCGCCATCCGCCGTGAGCGTGCCGGCGGCCATGCGCAAGGCGTCCATCGGATCGACACGACGTTTGGCGGCAGCACGCAGCAGCGCCATCGTGGCGGCCGGTACCGGCGCCGCGGCTGCCTGCACCGCCTTTGCGCCCGCGGCTTCCCATAGAGCCGTGACCACGTCCTCGAACGGCAGGGTCGCAAGCTGCTCGAGGCGGTGGCCGGCGATCACGAGTTCACCCCGCTCGCCATCCACCATGCTGAGCCGCGTCGCTGCAGCCACTACGCCGTCGAGACCACCGGCCGCTTTGGGTTCCAATTGCGCGTTCATGGAGAGAACCGTATGTTGCAGGCCATCTGTGGTCAATATTGATCTGGTAATCAATATGAAGAACGACGGCCCTGCATGGATCAGCGCCACGCAAGCCACTGAATTGCTCGGCGTGAGCACGGCAACGCTGTACGCCTACGTGAGTCGCGGCCGCATTCGCTCCGAGGCCGGGACCGGCAGGACACGCAATCGTCGCTATTCGCGTGACGACATCGAAAGGCTGCGTGCCCGCACGGACGAGCGGCGCAATCCGCAGAAAGCTGCAGAGCAGGCCCTGCACTGGGGATTGCCCGTACTCGAGTCCTCGATAACCTTGATCGCGGATGGCCGCATCTACTACCGCGGCCGTGATGCAGCAGCACTCGCGCGCGCGAGTTCAATCGCAGAAGTGGCGATGCTGATCTGGACTGGAGCCAAGGGTGCTGAGCTGCTTGATGCCGCTCCAGTGGCTGCGAAACGCCTCGGCGGCGACCTGGCATTCATGGCGCACGCACAGGCAACGCTGGCACTGGCCGCTTCCAGGGATGCACTCGCCTACGATCTTCGCCCACGCGGCGTTGTGCATACAGGCTGGCGCATTCTGCGGTTGCTGACTTCGGTTGCAACTGACGGCAACGTGTCGCAGCTGACACTCGACGCCATGCTGGCAAGGCACTGGGGCGCGCCATCGGCGGCGCCGCTGCTGCGCGCGGCGCTGATTCTCTGCGCCGACCACGAGCTGAATGTCTCTGCATTCGCCGCGCGCTGCGTCGCCTCTTCCGGCGCATCGCCGTATGGTGTGGTGATTGCCGGGCTCGCCGCACTCGAAGGCGTGAAGCATGGCGGCACTACCGGCCGTGTCGAAGAGCTGTGGAACATGCTGGGTGCGTCACGCGACTTGCGCAGTGCCATCTCCGGAAAGCTGCGGCGCGGGGAGCGGATCGACGGCTTCGGGCATCCGCTGTATCCACAGGGCGATCCCCGTGCGGCCCTGCTGCTCGGGATGTTGCCGAAATCCAGACAGGCCGCGTTCGCGCATCGCCTGGCGACTGGCATGGCTGCAGTGCTGGGCGAAGCCCCAACCGTCGATTTCGCGCTGGTGGCAGTGGCAAGGTCCCTCGGCCTGCCGGACGGTTCGGCACTGACGCTGTTCGCGCTTGGCCGGACCATCGGCTGGATTGGTCACGCAATGGAGCAGTATGAGCAGGACGCCATCATCCGGCCCCGCGCAAAGTACGTGGGCGAGCAGCCCCGCTGAATCACTTCAGGATTCGAGCCACGCGCGCAGGGCGCCTGTGATGGCTTCCGGCCTCTCCATGGTGCTCATGTGCCCGCACTCCGGTATGCCCACCAGGTGACTTCCCTCGATGAGACGCGCCATGGCCTCATGCCTCGATAGCGGACTCCAGCCGTCGTCCCGCCCGCAGAGAACCAGTGTGGGCATGCGCAGGGCCGAAAGCAGATCCGTACGGTCTGGCCTCGCGAGCAATGCGCGGATCTGCGCCTCGAATTTCACCACTCCTGCGCGCACGATCATCGAGTAGATGGCATCCATCAGCGTCGCATCGGTGAGCCGCGCGGGATGCACCATGCCTCGCGCCCAGTCCCTGGCCATGGCCAGCATCCCGTCGCGCTGCGCGATCCCCAGCAGACGGTAGCGGCCGGCCTTCTCCCGATCCCCTGCTTCGCCGCTCGCCAGGGCTTCGTAACCGGTATCGAGCAGGGCCAGCCGGGAGACGCGTTCCGGGGCGCGGGCCACCACCTCCAGCGCCACACGCCCACCCATGGAATGGCCTGCCAGTGCGAAGCGGGGAGCCGCTTCGTCAAGGATGCGTTGCGCCATCGCACCCAGCGTGTCGCTTTGCGCGTGCTCGGCCACCTGGACAATGCGATCCGCGCCCAGCACCGCGACCTGGTGCTGCCACACGGTATCGTCGCACATCAATCCCGGCACCAGTACGAGAGGCTCTGTCGGCTTCATGGATTGCAGTTTCGTCCGGCGGGCATATAGTGACAACTACATTAGACCAGAGGCATCCGGTCATGCGCACGCGGCTTTATTCGCTTGAAGAGCTGGATGACATCCCGGGTACCACTGTATTCAATGCCATGCGCAGCCGGCAGGCCTACCACCTGCACAAGTTCTGCATGTCGCTGATGGATGCGGCCCGTCGCGAAGAGTTCAGGAAGGACGAAAGCGCCTATCTGGATCGCTTTCGCATGAGCAAGGAGCAGAAGCAGGCTGTGCTCGACCGCGATTTCAACCAGCTGATCGAACTGGGCGGCAACATCTATTTTCTCGTAAAGCTCTCCAATACCGATGGCTGGAGCGCGCAGAAAGCGGTTGGGTCGATGACAGACATGACGCCCGATGAATACGCCGCGATGATGCGCGCTGGCGGCCGGCCCATCAAAGGCAACCGGTCCATTCGCGGCAAGAACTAATGGCACGCATTACCGCAGGCATCGCCACCAGCCATGTCCCGGCAATCGGGGCCGCGTTCGATCTCGGCCGCACGCAGAACCCCGACTGGAAGCCGGTTTTCGACGGCTACGAATGGGTCAAGGAATTCCAGCGCCGGGAAGATCCAGATGTCGTGATCCTCTGCTACAACGACCATGCCAGCGCGATGATGCTGGATGTGGTGCCTACTTTTGCGCTGGGCTGCGCCGAGGAGTTCGCTCCCGCCGATGAGGGCTGGGGCGCAAGGCCCGTGCCCATGGTGATGGGAGATCCTGTCCTGGCCGGGCATCTGGCCGAACAACTGATCATCGATGAATTCGACATGACGCTGATGAACCACATGGATGTGGACCATGGCCTCACCGTTCCGTTGTCGCTGATGTTCGGGCATGTGGAGCAGTGGCCGGTGCGCGTGATTCCGCTGGCAGTGAACGTCACGCAATTTCCCACGCCTTCGGCCGAGCGCTGCTGGCAGCTGGGCGCGGCCATTGCCGACGCCGTGCAGTCCTACCCTGCAGGCCTCAACGTGCAGATCTGGGGCACGGGCGGCATGAGCCACCAGCTGCAGGGGCCGCGCGCCGGCCTCATCAATCCGGAGTTCGACAACGCCTTCCTCGACAAGCTGTCGAGCAGGACGGACGAATTGAGGAAGATCACGCGGCTGGAGTTCCTGCGTGAAAGCGGATCAGAGGGTATCGAGCTGATCATGTGGCTGATCATGCGCGCCGCGCTGGGCGAGAAGGTCGAGGAACTGCACCGCTTTTACCATGTGCCCGCGTCAAACACCGCGGTTGGGCACATCGTCCTGCGCCCGGTTTCCTAGCGGGCAATCCTGATCGGCCGCGCACCGAGGAGTTGCCGTCCGGCGCGGCTTCAGTCGTAGACCGTGTGGCACACCGTCTTCGTGCTGGTTTCCGTGGCGCTCTTCTGCACGCTTTTCTGCACGCGGTTGCCCGCGTAACCGCCCGCCGCCGCACCGGCAACGGTTGCTACATCTCCGCTAGTGCCCTTGCCGCCGACCTCATTGCCCACAACCCCACCGACTACCGCACCGGCTACCGTTCCAAGTATCCGGTCCTTGTCCTTGGCGGGTTTCTGGGTGGTGATGGTCTGCTCTGTGCACACCTCATGTGGCGTCTTGCCGGCGCTGAGGTGCGGGACATCGGCAGCCCTGACCTGCGCTACTTCGGCTTCTGATTCATTACAAGCGGCAAGCAGTACGAGGGACATACCTGCGAGCAGAAGGCTTATTGGTCTTGTCGCGTTCATGGCAATTTCCTGATCAAGTATCTGAGTTGATCCTGAAGCAGGCAGCAGCAACATGCAGGCCCTTGCAGGCGTGAATACGCGTCGGAGCGCTCCCACAGCAGGCTCCTGAACCCTCCTAACCGACGGCCCGCCAGATCAGCGCCAGGGCAACCATGCTGAGCAGTATGCGTAACACCAGCCGGAACACTTGTTCCGGCACACGCGTCAGCATGCGGCTCCCGGCTGCCGTGCCTGCGAATCCCGCGCTGATCATCAACAGGATGAGCAGCAGGTACTGCCTGAATGCAAAACCCATCGCCACGAACACCGCCACCTTGAAGACATGCTGAAAAGCATTGAGCGTGGCGTGAGTAGCAACCAGCTGGCGCCTGTCGGCTATGCCGCGCACGAAAGCCGCAACCAACGGTCCTGCGGCGCCGACGACCATGCCAAGTGCCGAGACAACCATTCCCCCTGCGAACTGGACAGCGCGGCTGCTGGCGATGATCTTTGGTTGCGGCAGCCAGGTTGTAACCAGGACAAAAACACCGATTGCGGCTGAAAACCCCCGCTCGGGCAGCAGGCTGGCAAAGCGGCCTCCCAGCACGGAGCCCAGGGCAGCGCCCATGGTCACCCATAGAATGAACTGCCACTGGATATGCGCGCGCAGAACTACAGCGCGGCCGGCATTGCTGCCAAGCTGAACGCAGCCATGCACTGGCACCACCACGACCGGCGGCAACACCAGTGTCATCGCCGCAATCAGCAGGGAACCTCCACCCAGGGAGAAGGTGGCGGATCAGTCCTTGAAGAAAGGCTCGACCTTGCCTTTGAGCGTGACGGTCAGGGGCTTGCCGCGGCGATCGAGCGTCTTGCCGACGGAGGCGCGAATCCAGCCCTCGGAGACGCAGTATTCCTCGACATTGGTGCGCTCCGCCCCGTTGAAGCGGATACCGACGTTCCGTTCCAGCAGCTTCTCGTCGTAGTACTTGCTCGAGGGATCGACGCAGAGGCGGTCTGGCAGCGTATCGGGCACGTGGCATCTCCTGGGGGACGGCAAATATACAGGCCAGGCAGGGCGGGCGCAGCAACGGCTGGTCGTCCTTGCAGAGTGGACGTTATATATTCCCCGGCATCGCGAACCGAGTGAACCCGGAGAAACCCATGAAGCGGACTTTACTGCTGGCACTGCTGGCGACCAGCCCGGCCCTGGCGCAGATCAACGCCGGCAGCCTTGCGCCTGTGGCGGACAAGCCGTTCGGTGTGGCAAAAGTCGCCGAATTCAACCTGCCCTGGCGCATGGCCTTCCTGCCCGACGGACGCATGCTGATCACCGAAAAGGGTGGCAAAGTCTTCCTTGCCACCCCAGAAGGCGCGAAGACGGAAGTCACCGGGATCCCTGCCGTGCAGTTCGGAGGCCAGAACGGCCTGCTGGGCATCTACGTGGCGCCGACCTTTGCGAAGGATCGCGGCGTGTATCTCACCTACTCGGAGCCGGGTTCTGATCCGGCCACATCGAGCCTCGCGCTTGCCCACGCAACCCTGGAAACCGGCACGGGCGCACCCTCCCTCGACAAGCTGAAGGTCATCTGGCGCGATCCGATCAAGGGCAAAGGCGGCCAGGTCGGTGCGACCATTGCCTTCTCACCCGACAACAATCTGCTGTATCTGACGGTCGGCGACCGCCAGCGGTTCACAACCGCGCAGGACCCGAATCAGCCAGCCGGCAAGATCCTTCGCCTGACGCTCGACGGCAAGCCCGCAAAGGGCAATCCCATGGCAGGCAAGACGGGCGCGAGCACTGTCGACGTGATCGATCCCGCCAGGAACACCGAGACAGCCAAGGCTGCGCCGGTAGTGCGCAAGTTCACCTTTACTGGCCCAAACCTGACGCCCTCGGAAACCTGGAGCACCGGCCATCGCACTCCTTATGGCCTGGCCTTCGCGCCAGACGGAAAACTGTGGGAAGTCGAGCATGGCCCGCGCGGCGGAGATGAGCTCAACCTCATCGAACCAGGAAAGAACTATGGCTGGCCCCTCGTGGTTTATGGTGCGAACTACGACGGCGTGCCGATCCCGAGCCCGGACACGCGCCCGGATCTCACCAAGCCGGTGATCTACTGGAACCCGGTCATCGCTCCGGGCAACCTCATGTTTTACAGCGGCAGCCTGTTTCCGCAGTGGAAGGGTTCGGCATTCGTCAGTGGTCTGGGCAGCGGCACGCTGAACCGGATCATCGTGGAAGGCGCGAGTGCCAAGCCTGCCGAGCGCTGGGTGATGGGCTTCCGCGTCAGGGATGTGGAACAGGCGCCGGATGGAGCGCTGTGGCTGCTGGAGGATACAGCGACGGGCGGGCTGTATCGACTGACGCCGAAATAGCCAGCACCATGATCGATACGAAACTTTTCTATATCAATGGCAAGTGGACTCCACCTGTCACTCCTCGTGTGCTCGACGTCGAGAATCCGGCAACAGAGCAGACGATTGCGCAGATCAGCCTGGGCAGCCAGCCTGATGTCGATCGCGCGGTAGCCGCAGCACGCGCGGCCTTCGACTCCTTCTCGCAGACCACTCCGGCCGAACGCATCGCCCTGCTCGAACGCATCGTCGCCGAATTCAACCGCCGCGCACCCGACCTGGCCAGCGCGGTCACTGCGGAGATGGGCGCCCCGGCATGGCTGGCGCGCGATGCGCAGGTGCCGCTCTGCGCCGTCCATTTCACGCAGGCCATTGAAGCGCTCAGGAACTATCAGTTCGAACGCCAATTCGGAACCACGCTTGTGCGTCGCGAACCCGCGGGTGTCTGCGCGCTCATCACGCCCTGGAACTGGCCGCTGTACCAGATCGGCTGCAAGGTTGCCGCCGCCCTCGCCGCCGGCTGCACCATGGTGCTGAAGCCCAGTGAGATCGCGCCCTTGAATGCCATCATTTTCACGGAAGTGCTCGATGCCGCAGGCGTACCGCCCGGGGTGTTCAACCTGATAAACGGCGATGGGCCGACAGTGGGCGTGGCACTGAGCACCCACCAGGACATCGACATGGTGTCGTTCACCGGCTCGACACGGGCCGGCATCGATGTCGCCCGCAATGCCGCGGTCACCGTGAAACGGGTTGCGCAGGAACTCGGTGGCAAGTCGGCGAACATATTGCTCGACGATGCGGACCTGGCCACCGTGGTGCCGCAGGGCGTGCAGGCGGTGTTCATGAACTCCGGCCAGGCCTGCGCCGCACCCACGCGCATGCTGGTGCCGAAACACCTGCACGACGAAGCGGTGCGACTGGCCAAGGCTTCTGCAGAAGGCACAACCGTTGGCGATCCGCTGCAGGACGGCGTCAAGGTCGGTCCGCTCGTGAGCAAGGCGCAGTTTGAGCGCGTACAGGGCTATATAAGGAAGGGCGTCGCTGAGGGTGCGACGCTGGTGACCGGCGGGCCCGGCAAGCCCGACGGCCTGGCGACCGGTCACTTCGCCAAACCAACCATCTTTGCGAATGTCCGCAGTGACATGACCATCGCCCAGGAAGAGATCTTCGGACCAGTGCTCGTGATCATTCCCTACCAGGACGAAGACGATGCAATCCGCATCGCCAACGACTCACAGTATGGCCTGTCGGGTTTCGTGGTCTCGAACGATCTGGAGCGCTCCCGCAAGGTTGCGAGGCGCATACGTACCGGCCAGGTTCGCCTGAACGGTGCGAAGCACGATTTCTCCGCCCCCTTCGGCGGCTACAAGTACTCGGGAAACGGCCGGGAGTTCGGCGTATTCGGCATTGAGGAGTTCCTTGAGGCCAAATCGATCTGCGGCTATTTTCCAACCTGAGGGGGTTCGATACATGAAATTCGCACACTTGGTGGCGGCGGCAACACTCACCGGTGCATTACTCGCGCCCGCTCTGGCATCAGCGGCGGATTTCTCCGGCGCCTGGAAGCTGGACAACACCTTCAACGGCAAGGTTTCGGTAGTCCACTGCACGCTCGTGCAATCGGGCGATGCCTTGTCAGGAAGCTGCAAGCCCGATGTGGCCGGCATGGAAGCCTCCAAGCTGGCCGGCATGGTCAAGGGGTCGACAGCGAAGTGGGGCTACGACCTGCAGTTCAACGGCAAGCCCGCGCGGGTGGATTACGAAGTCACATTGGCGGCCGATGGTTCGCTGTCGGGCAACCTGTTGCGCAATGGCAGCGCCTCGCCCATCACCGGCGTGCGGCAGCCATAGTGATGTTTGCCGCTGCGGCTCCGGCGCAGCAGACAGATTTCAGCAAGGTCGAGATCAAGCTACCACGGCCTCTGCGATCCGGTAGGCGTTCTGCCGCGCCTGCTCGAGAATGGCCGCTGCCGCGCGTTCCCTCTGTTCCTGGCTCAGCGTTGCCTTCATCTGCTCCTGCATCGTCCTGCGATAGACCTCGGCCTTTGCATGGGCCTCGGCACCCATGGTCGTGCCGTCCGACCTGGTCAGATAACGCCTGACCGAATCCTCGCTGCCAATCGTCACCATCTCGCGCAGCTCCAGGCCCAGCCCCTCGAGGAACGCCTTCTCGGTGTCGAGGGGGATGCCGAATACCCAGGGCTCGTGCCGGATCAGGTTCAGGATCCGCTGTATCTGCGGCCTCGCCACCGGCGGCATCTTCTCAAGGTCAATCGCATTGATGCCGCTGATCATGGCCGAGGTGGCGAAATCGAAGACCACGCTGGAGCCTGCCGCGTGCGCTGCAAAAAAGCGGAACGTGGCACGCAGCGGCTCTTCCTGCACATACATGGTCACGCCCTCCATGATGATGAAGGTACGGCGCGACAGCTCGTAGCCATGTTTTGCCAGCACGCCCGGCAACTCTTCCCGCTCCAGGTCGGCGGGCACGTAGACCAGGTTTGCCGGTGGCCCGCCCAGCGCTGCCGCGACGCGGCTCTGCTTGAATGCGGCAGTTTCCGGCCTGTCGACTTCAAAGACTTTCACCTGCGCCAACAACTCCCGGCATCGATATGCATGGGAATCGAACCCGGCGCCGACGATCAGGCACTGGGTGACACCCAGCGAAACCGCACGTTCGAGCGCCTGGTCGATGAAACGGGTGCGTTCCGTCATGGCGCGGACCATGCTGGCAACTTCCAGGTCCTGCATGGCTTCCTGGTAGCTCTTGCCCAGCGCATCGACTACGGGATGATCCAGGTCCAGTTGCGATGGATCGCCCAGCAATTGCTCTGCCAGACTGTCTGGATTCCGCACGGCGGGATCCGGCTCGCGGGCACCGATGGCGCGCGCTGCGGCCACCCAGATGGCAGTTTTTGAAATTGCGGTCATCGCTTTCCTCTCACGCGCGTCAAACCCATGGATCCAGCGCGCGGCTACGAGCCCGGCTCAAGCTTCAGTTGCGCAGCGGCAAGCGCTTCACGATCGCGCACGAGAACCAGCAGGTCGGGGCTGGCATTGATGATGGCTAGCATGTACTGGCGGTATTCGTCCATGCGTGCGGCCCCCTCGCTCTGCGGCAGCATGGCGTTGCCACCGCGCTGACCACTGCCTCCTGACCCGCCTTGCAGGCTGCCAGGCGAGACGGACTGCGACGCGCCGCCCGAGCCGGTATTGGCGCCGCTGAACAGCACGCCATCGAGAAAGGCCTCCGCATCTGCAGTTGACGCCCTGGATAGAAAGCGTGGGCGGCAGGAGCGGTATTGCAACTTCGACTCCGGCTTGGCCTGCGTCGTGCAGACAATGTCGAATTCATCCCTGGTGCTGAGCTTGTTGTACAGCGCGTAGAAGCTCGCTTCGATCCGGTCCATTTCGCTGCGTAATTTCCAGGGCTTCATGGCAGCAACCGTGGCTGGGTCCAGCGACTGAATGGTGGTGCCGACTGGCACTGCAGCCTCGCTGCCGGCAACGGCAAGAGGCAGCAGGGCCGCGAAAAGCGAAAGCACCCGAAGCAGCTTTTTGGCAGTCTTCATGACAGACACCCGGCGAGAGTTGTCGTGGAGTATGCCAGCGTGGCGCCAGTGTGGAGCGCGTCAGCTTCCATCCCGCACTGATACCAGGAACTCGCGCATCGGGCGCGCCGGGCGCCCGGTGATTTCGCGGTAGTCGGAACTCACCAGGTCGAACTCGCCGGCCTCGATTGCCTGCATCGTTCCCACTGTGCTCCTGGAAAGCTCCGGCGGCACACCCCATTTCTCGGTCATGTAGCCCGGCCAGTCGGAGGATGAAACTGCCTGGTAGCGCACCGGTTGGCCGAACACCTCGGACATGAGCGAAGCGATCTCCTCCCCCGAGTACGTCTGTTCCATTGTCTCGGAATAGACGCGACCCGAGGGTTCCTCGCGCATCAACACCTGCGCCGCCGATACGCCGAGGTCGGCGCGGGCCACGTAGGCACAACGGGCCGCGCCACCAACCCGGCGGAAAACGCCGGTTGCCAGGGTCTCCTGCAGATCACCAACCAGGATGTCTGCGTAGAGCGCATGCCTCAGGATGGTGAAGCCGAGCCCTGAGGCGCGGATGGCCTGCTCGGTCGGATAATGGACCAGCCGGCTATGCTCCACGCGAGCCGACTCGGCATTGAGGAAGCTGGGATAGACAACGTGACGCACACCGGCAGCGCGGGCAGCTTCCAGCGCGTTCAGGTTCTGCCGCAGGCGCTGGTCGTTGGTGTCGTAGGTGGGGATGAACAGCGCCTTGTCGGCGTCCTGCAAGGCGCGTTGCATCAGGTCCGGATCGCGGAAGTCGGCGTGGCGGACGACCACTCCCTGGCCGGCCAGTTCGCGGGCAAAGGAAGAGTTCACATCTCGCGTGCCCACCATCAATGAAGCGCCGCGGCCGGCAGCCAGGATGGTGGTGATGACGGCGCGGGCGAACTGCCCGTTTGCTCCCGAAACGAAGATCATCTGGATTCCTGCCTGCAGGTTGGTTGCGTTGCAGGGTAGTGCCAGTGCATCAAGCGCGGCAACCCCGATCTCCGGAGCGTGCAGGCCGATAACGGTGTCACACCGGGCGGAGTCCTCCCGACCAACTGCGTCGCATGCCGCAGGTGCACAACCCAAGCCTGTACCGAGCCTGTGACATAGGTCCCGCCGAAACCACATTGGCGAAGCAACATTGGTAGCATGTGCGCGGATACCAATCTCGGAGCGCTTGCATGACGCCCGAAGCATTGACCCTGCCCGGCGACGAAGCACAACGGCTGCTGGAATTGCGCCGGCTCGGCATCCTGGACTCCGCGCCGGAAGAATCCTTCGACCGGATTGCGCGGCTGGCTGCAGGGGCCCTGCAGATGCCGGCGGCCTCGATCTCGCTGGTGGACGAGCACCGTGTGTGGCTCAAATCCCGGATCGGCGTATCCGCGAAACAGCTTCCGCGGGAATCTTCCTTTGCGGTCCACGTAGTGGGCACGAACCAGGCCCTTGTCATTCCGGACGCCGCGGCTGATCCCCGCTTTGCCGTCCATCCGCTGGTGGCGGGAACACCGCAGGTTCGCGCCTGGCTGGGCGTTCCGATTCACACCCGGAGTGGCCAGCCGATCGGCTCCCTGAGCGGCATGGACACGAAACCGCGCACTTTCAGTGCCGCCGACATCCAAGTGTGGAGCGACTTCGGCAAGGTCATCGAGGACATCATCCAGGTACGGGAGCTGGCAGTCGAAAGCGATCGGCTGGCGCGCGCTGCAAGGGCCTCGGAGCTGAAGCACACCGAAGTCGAGCGCCGCCTGCAGCGGATCGCGGACAGCATTCCGGCGCTCATTGGCTACTGGAATACCGAGCTGCGCTGCGAGTTCGCGAACGATGCATACCGCACCTACTCGGGACTCACGCCACAGCAGATGATCGGCTTGCACTTCAAGGAAGTGCTGGGCGAGAAATTCTTCACGATGAACAGCCCGCACGCCTACGCGGCCCTCAAGGGCGAACCGCAGCGATTCCAGCGGCGTGTGATGGGTTCGGACGGGCTGCCACGCGACACCGAAGGACAGTACCTGCCGGACCGCGACGCAAACGGCGAGGTGCGAGGCTTTTTTGTGCTGGTGACTGACGTCACGGAGCTCGCGACGGCGAAGGGCGCGCTGGAACTGAGTAATGCCAAGCTGCTAAAGGAAAGCACCACTGACTTCCTGACTGGCCTGGCCAACCGGCGCGTGTTCACGGAACGCTGCGAGGCGGCTGCCACCGCATTCCGCAAGTCCGGCCGCGGATACGCCCTGATCCTGCTGGACCTGGATGATTTCAAGCACATCAACGACAGCCTGGGCCACGACAACGGCGACAAGGTACTCCAGGCGACTGGTGAGATCCTGGGCACCCAGCTGCGCGAACATGAAGACCTGGCGGCGCGCCTTGGCGGCGAGGAGTTCGCCATACTCTGTACAGGCGACTTCACCGAAGAATCCCTGCAGGAAATGGCGGGCAGGATCCGGACGCGGGTCAACCAGACCACCGTGTCGACGCCGAAGGGGTCTGTCTCCTTTACTTCGAGTTTCGGAATCGCCCGCTGCAAGCCCGATGACATAGGCTGGACAGAAACCTTCGCGCGTGCCGACGCGGCGCTCTACGAAGCAAAGGCGTCGGGCAAGGATCGCATCGTCTTTGGCCATTCGGCCGGCAAGGGCACAACCGGACGCTTCCGCTCCATGGGCATTCCGCCCGCCAAATAGCCGCTGCGGCAGCAAGAGCCCTGTCGCCAGCCCGAAGTGACCGGGCTGTGACATATCTGCATGCCGGTCGTGAAACCCGTCACAAGAGAACTCCGGTTCCACTGGTACCGTCAGTACCAGCTTCAAGGAACAACCCCAACCCATGCTGCAGAAGATCGTCGTGCTCAACCCCAAGGGCGGTTCGGGCAAGACCACCATCGCGACCAATCTCGCGGCGTATTACGCAGCGCAGGGGTTCAAGCCCGCCCTCATGGATATGGACGCGCAGGGCTCCAGCTCGCGCTGGCTCAGCAAGCGATCCAGGGAGCTTCCGCCCGTCCACGGTATTGCCGGCTACCAGCGCAACCTGCGCGTGACGCGCAGCTTCGCGATGCGCGTGCCCATGGAATGCGAACGCCTGATCGTCGATACGCCCGCCGCGGTGGCGCCGCAGGATCTGCCGGATCTCACGCGCGCCGCTTCAGCCATCATCGTGCCGGTGCTGCCTTCGGATATCGATATCCATGCGGCCACGAAATGCATCGGCGATCTGCTTCTCATCGCGAAGGTGAAGCGTGAGCAGCGGCGTCTCGCGGTGGTCGCCAACCGCGTCAAGAAGCACACGAGGATGTACCGCTCGCTGATGTGCTTCCTGGAGTCGCTGGATATTCCCGTGATCACCACGCTGCGCGATTCGCAGAACTATGTGCGCGCCTCCGAATGCGGCACGGGACTGTTCGAAATGAAGCCGCGCCTGGTGCGCGAGGATACGGATCAATGGCAGCCGCTGGTGGGCTGGATTGCCCAGCGACCTGCCATGGCGATGGAATCGCCCACTGTGCAGGGTGGTGCGATGGGAACTGCGCAGGCCATGCCTGCCTCGGTAATGCCGGCGCCTGGATTCGCCCCCGGCCAGATGGCCTCTGCCCTCGCCTGAATAGCGGGGCCACTGGCTCCCGCCAGACCTGCGCGGCGAACAGGCCGGGCCTGCTAGAGTCGCCGCAGCGTGAATATCACCGAACCCGGCATCGCCTTCTTTCTAATCGCCGGCCTGGCGGCACTGCTGGTTGGCCTGTCCAAGGGCGGTCTGTCGATGGCGGGTGCGCTCGGCACACCTGTGCTGGCGATGGTGATGTCTCCGGTCAAGGCCGCGGCCCTGCTGCTGCCCATTTTCGTGGTGAGCGACTGGTTCGGGCTCTACGCCTATCGACGCGAGTTCGACCGGCGCAACCTGATGATCCTGATTCCCGCGGGCGTTGCCGGAATCGGAATTGGCTGGCTGTCATCCGCCATGGTGTCCGATCGCATGGTTGGACTGGTCATCGGCGTAATCGGCATTATGTTCTGCCTGAATGCCTGGCGCCTGCGGAACCACTCGCTGCCACCGAGACGCGCGGATATTCCGCGCGGCTTGTTCTGGGGAACGATAGCCGGATTCACCAGCTTCATCTCGCACTCCGGTGGTCCGCCCTATCAGGTCTATGTATTGCCGCAGCGACTGTCCAAGACCGTGTTCGCCGGCACCACGACCATCACCTTTGCCGCGATCAACCTAGTGAAGTTGCTGCCCTACTGGCAGCTGGGTCAGTTGGACGTCGCCAGCCTGAAGACCTCGATGCTGCTGATGCCGATTGCCGTCGCCGGAACTTTTGCCGGGGTCTGGCTGGTGCGCATCATTCCCCAGCGCACCTACTTCGTGCTCATTCACGCAGCCTTGTTCGTTCTTTCGATCAAGCTGGTGGTGGATGCGGTGAAATAGAAAAGCCCCGGCAGTTTCCCGCCGGGGCCTCTCGTATCGAACGATGGATCAGGCAAGCGCGGCCGGCGGTTACTTCATCTCGCGGAGCTTTCGCACCTCGTCGGCCGTGATCGACGACGGGCTGGCGCCGAAGCGCGCGATCACGTAGTTCGACACGTCCGCGATCTCCCCATCCGTCCACGCCGCGGCGAAGGCGGGCATCACTGCAATATCACCCGACGGCGGCAGCGTGCTCGCGCCGCGCAGCACGGCAAGCGCCACATTGGTGGCGGTGGGGTCGTTCACGGCGCGCGTGCCGGTGAGCGTGGCATGTGGCACATAGCTGCCGGTTCCAGTCCACGAATGGCAGCCCGCGCACACGCTGGCGAACATCAGGTGGCCCCGTTCGTTCGAATCCGCAGCAGCATGGTCTGAAGGATCAGCCGATGCGGCCTCGAGCTTCGGCGCCGGCAGGTCCGGCGTGGACACTGCCGGCACACTGCGCACGTACGTGACGATGGCGGTCACATCCGACGGCGTGAGCTTCTGGAAGCTCAGGTGCACGGCCTGCGCCATCGGCCCGAACGCCGAGCCCTTGTCCGCCGAGTGGCCGGTCTTCAGATAATTCTCGAGATCCTCGGCGCTCCACATGCCGATACCCGATTCCTTGTCGCTGGTCAGGTTGTAGGCGCGCCAGCCCTCGGCCATGCCGCCGGCGAACTTGTGCTTGTTGTCGAGCGCCTGCAGGAAAGTGCGCTTTGTGTGGCATTCGCCGCAATGACCCAGCGCCTCGGCCAGATAAGCGCCGCGGTTCCACTCGGCGGTCTGATCGGCCACCGGCTCGAAGCGCGAGTTCGGGTTGTAGTATTTCGACCAGATGGCCATCAGTCCGCGCTGGTTGTACGGCCAGCGCAGCTTCGTTTCCGGCGCCGTGTTCTTCACCGCCGGGAGGCTGAACAGGTAGGCCTTCATCTCCAGCACGTCCGCATCGGTGAGGTAGGTGTAGGAGGCGTAAGGGAACGCGGGATACAGGCGCGTGCCATCCTTCGCGATGCCTTCGTGCACGGCGCGCAGGAATTCCGCATCGCTCCATGCGCCGATGCCGGTTTCGGTATCCGGAGTGATGTTCGGCGAATAGATCGTCCCGAAGTCCGTCTCGAACGGGCGCCCGCCCGCGAATGCAGGGCCGCCGTCCTGGGTGTGGCAGGCCTCGCAGTCCGCCGCGACAACGAGATACCGGCCCTTGGCCAGCGGGTCCGTGTCGGTGAAGTCCGCCGGCACACCGGTGGGCTTGCCGCTGAAATCGGCCAGCGCCACGCGCTTGCCGGCGAAGGCCATTGGGCCGGGCTGCCTGGCGACCCATGCCAGCACCAGCCCGACGAGAATCAGGATGCCGAGGACAATGCCTATCCGCTTGATCTTCATTATTCTCCCCCAGATACAGCGCGCGCCTCACAGGACCCCGGGAAAATACCCGATCTGCCCGGGGCGGGTGTAGTCTCCTCTCTCATAAGGCCGGGGGTTGGGAAAGTTACCGCCGGTGACGCGCAAACCGAGGTATCGCATGAGCTACACCATCAACGTCAATGGCAAGCCGCGCACCGTGGAGGTCGAAGCCGACACTCCGCTTCTATGGGTGCTGCGCGATGAGCTGGAACTGAAGGGCAGCAAGTTCGGCTGCGGCATGGGCCTGTGCGGCGCCTGTACGGTGCACATCAATGGCAACGCGTCCCGGTCGTGTGTGACGCCGGTTTCGACAGTCGGCGACGCCAGGATCACGACCATCGAGGCCATCGGCGACAGCGCAACGGGCAAGAAATTGCAGGATGCCTGGCTGGCGCTCGACGTCATGCAGTGCGGCTACTGCCAGGCCGGCCAGATCATGTCGGCCGCAGCCTTGCTCAACCGCACGCCCCTGCCCACCGACAAGGACATCGACGATGCGATGAGCGGCAACGCCTGCCGCTGCGCAACCTACACACGCATCCGCGCGGCCATCAAGCAGGCCGCCGGCCTTCCCACCGAAGACAAGCGGGAGATCGCAGATGTCACCTGAGAATCTCGATCGCGCGCCGGGCGTTTCCCGCCGCGCATTCCTCACTGCAAGCGCCGCCGTTGGCGGCGGCCTCCTGCTCGACTTCAGCATTCCGGCGTTCGCTGCTGGCGAAGGCGGCACGTCAGCAAAGTCGGCGACGCTCAACGCCTACATCCGCATCATGCCGAACGGCGAGACCTTCATCGTCAACAAAAACCCCGAGTGCGGCCAGGGCATCAAGACGGCCTTCCCGCAGATCGTGGCCGAAGAACTGGACGTCGCCTGGAAGGACGTTCGCGCCGAAGACGCTGAAATCGATCCAGTCCGCTATGGCGGCCAGTTCGCCGGCGGTTCGACATCGATTCCGTCGAACTACGACATGCTGCGCCGGGTGGGCGCGGCCGGCCGGCTCATGCTGGTCACCGCTGCGGCCCGCTCCTGGGGCGTGCCCGCCGCGGAATGCGAGGCGGCCGATGGCGTCGTCTCCCACAAGGGCAAGAACAAGCAGGCCACGTACGGTCAGCTCGCCAGCGCAGCCGCGAAGGTTCCGCCGCCAGACCTGAAGACGGTGCAGCTCAAGGACCCGAAGGACTTCAAGATCATCGGCAAGCCGATGGGTGGTGTCGACAGCCCGCGCATCGTGCGCGGCGAGCCGATCTTCGGCATCGACGTGACCGTGCCTGGCATGCGTTACGCGGTGTATGAGAAGTGCCCGGTGTACAACGGCAAGTTCGTGAATGCGAACCTCGATGAGGTGAAGGCGCTGCCGGGCGTGCGCGGCGTGTATGTGATCAAGGGCACCGCGACCGGCCTCGATGCCGGCCTGTACAACGGCCTGACGGATGGCGTCGCCATCGTCGCCGACAAGTGGCATCAGGCAAACCGCGCGCTGACAAAGCTGCAGGTGAAGTGGGACGGGGGCGAAACCGCCAAGCGGTCCACCAAGGGCTTCGTGGCAAAGGCCGCAGAGCTTGCGAAAAACCCGGCCGAAACTTCGATCAAGAAGGAAGGCGACGTGGAACCGGCGTTCAAGGGCGCCGCCAAGGTTATCGAGGCCCGTTACGAGGTGCCGTTCATCAACCACTCGGCGCTCGAGCCGATGAACACGACGGTCGCCATCAAGAACGGCAAGGTGGAAATCTGGTCGCCGACGCAGATGCCGGGTGGTGGCAAGACCGCGGTGGCCAAGCTGCTCGGCATTGCGGAGCCGAACATCACCTTGCATGTCACGCGCATGGGCGGTGGCTTCGGACGCCGCCTCTCGAATGACTTCATGGTCGAAGCCGCCGCCGTCGCCCAGGCGCACGGCGAGCCCATCAAGCTGCTGCGCAATCGCCGGCAGGATGTGCAGAGCGGTGTGTTCCGCGCGGGCGGGTTCCACCACTTCAAGGCCGGCGTCGACGGCGCAGGCAAGCTCACTGCATTCCGCGATCACTTCGTGACGTTCTCCAACAGCGGCAAGGTGGCGGGCTCCGCCACGCTGGGTCCCAACGAGTTCCCGGCCGGCTTCGTGGAGAACCTCGACCTCGGTTATTCCATGATGCCGCTGGACGTCCCGACCGGCCCGATGCGGGCACCGGGAAGCAACACGCTGGCGTTCGCGTACCAGTCATTCCTCGATGAGCTGGCGCACGCCGCGGGCAAGGACCCGCTGCAATTCCAGCTCGACCTGCTCGGCCCGGCCAAGCCACCGGTGGTCACCAAGACGCCGCGCGGCGAGCAGGTCGGCTTCAACAACGGCCGCATGGCTGGCGTACTGAAGGCGGTCGCGGAGAAGTCGGGCTGGGGCAAGAAGCTGCCCAAGGGCACCGGAATGGGCATTGCCGCCTACTACAGCCACCAGGGCTATTTCGCCGAAGTGGTGCAAGCCTCGGTCAACCCCAAGAGCGGCGAAGTGCGCGTCGAGAAAGTGTGGGTTGCCGGTGACGTGGGTCGCCAGATCGTCAATCCGAGCGCCGGCAGCAACCAGGTGGAAGGCTCAGCCATCGATGGGGTGTCGCAGGCGCTGGCGCAGGCGATCACCTTCACAAACGGGGCCGTCGACCAGACCAACTTCCACGACTATCCGCTGCTGCGCATGCACCAGGCCCCGAAGGTCGAAGTGCATTTCGTCATGACGGACAACAACCCGACCGGGTTGGGCGAACCGGCGCTGCCACCAATCGTGCCGGCGTTCACCAACGCCATCTTCGCGGCAACGGGCAAGCGGGTACGCACGCTGCCGATCAATACCGCGGAGCTGAAAGCTTAGGCCAGGAAGAGTAGATAAAGAAAAAGGCCGGCATTTCTGCCGGCCTTTTCGTGTCAGACCATGGATCAGGTAAGCGCGTGGCTTACATATCCATGCCGCCCATGCCACCACCGTGGGCGTGCTCAGGCTCATCCTTCGGCGAATCGGCGATCATCACCTCGGTCGTCAGCGGATCAGCGCAACGCCACCACCGGGCACCACGCCTTCTTCAACGCGGGCGACGCCAATCGAGCTCTGAGTGATAGCCGGCCTGGTCCTGTACCCCCGGCACTGATGGGCGAGCAGTCCCATCTGGACTCGACAAAGCCCTGGAGAAGGACCTATTATTATTTCATATATCGTTTCATTATTCCCTCTGAATACGAACTAATTTATTGAATTTAGAATGGTTTATAGATAGGGAATCATTTCATCCAATGCAGCAAGATGCGCTTTTGCGGCTCTTGCGGACCCGGCCAAACCTGCCGGCCGCTGAGGTACGCGCCGCCTTGGGCATCAGCCCTCCTACGCTGATGCGGGCAGTACGCGCTGCTGGGCCGTCCGTGCTGACCCTGGGCAAGGCTCGTCGCACCGCCTACGCGGCGCGCCGGCCGTTGCGAGGCAGTTTCCAGCCCCTGCCCGTGTTCCGGATCGACGAGCAAGGTCATTACGACCAGGTCGCAGACCTCGATCTGGCCGAACCGCACGGCAGTTGTCTGACGTGGTCCGCTCCATGCCCCTGGCCACTGGATGATTCCATGCAGGACGGCTGGTTTGAAGGTCTGCCCTACTTTCTGCAGGACCTGCGGCCAGCGGGCTTTCTCGGTCGTGCCTTCGCGCGCGCGCATGCAACAGCACTGGAGCTCGGAGAGGATCCGAAACTGTGGAGTGAAGAGGACGCCCTGCTCGCCATGAGCAAGTTCGGCGAGGATCCGGTAGGAAACCTCTTGCTCGGCAGAGTGGCGCTGCAGAAATGGCTGGCGCAGCTGCAGAACCCTGTCAGGCCCCTGGAAGAGGCCGAACTTGCAAAGGGTTATGCGACCCGCGCTGATCAGGCAATGGCAGGCGGCTTGCCGGGATCCTCAGCGGGAGGTGAATTTCCGAAGTTCACCGCTACGCGAGACGGCCAAGGCACTGCCTTGAAGGTGCTCGTGAAGTTCTCTGGTTCCGACCAATCTCCCGGTTCCCGGCGTTGGTCGGATCTCTTGATATGCGAGCACCTGGCGGCGCAGACCCTGAATCGGGAACTGGGCATTGCTGCCGCGCAGACGCGCGTCCTGCAATCCGCCGGCCGTACATTTCTGGAAGTGGCACGCTTTGACCGGCATGCCGCCCATGGCAGGTCCGCGGTGTGTTCCTGGGAGGCAATCAACTACGCCTGGTTCGGATTTGCCGGTCGATCATGGCCAGATGGGGCCACCCTGTTGCTGGCCCGGAATCGGATCGAGGCGGCCACCGCGCAAACCATCGCGCAACTGTGGCACTTCGGCAAGCTTATCGGCAACTCGGACATGCACGACGGCAACCTCAGCTTTCGTCCGCACCGCATACTGGGGAAGCCTGCGTTCGCACTGACACCGGCTTACGACATGCTGCCGATGCTCTACGCCCCAACGCGCGGGGTTGAATTACCTCTCGTGACTTTCCAACCCACGCTACCGCTACCGACAGAACGCGATGACTGGCTCAAAGCGGCACGGGCTGCCTCGGTGTTCTGGGAACAGACCGCCGCGGACCAGGGCATAAGCCCGGAGTTTCGCCAGATCTGCGCCGAGAATCTGCAATGCCTGCGGAACCTGACTCGTCTTGCCGGAGGGAATGCCTCCTAGCCTGAAACAGGAGTCCCCCAGGCTCTCCTGCGGCATTCTTTGCTGATCGTTGCAGCGCTGCCCACACCCAGCGCCTAAATCGGGCTTCCTACGTCCAGCGCACGAATCGACCGTCGCCAGCACGGCCACCGATGCGGCTCGTGCTGAAATTCGAAAGCAGAGTAGTAGTTAGCCCGACAACTTGTCGCCTATACAAAGTGGCCTTCCTACGCCTCGCCGCCGCGCCGATACCGAGCAGCCCAATAGCCATCAAAGCTCGCGATCGCTATCGGCGGCGTCCTGGAGGTTCCCTGCTGCCTACAGATCAGAGTCCTTGCGATCCGCAATGGCGCGCAACTCGGTCACCGCCATCAGGTCTTTGGGTCGCCCCACAGCTTCTTTCGCCCTGATCAGCGCCTCAATCGCGATGACCTTCACCTTGCGATCAAACAGATTGACCTCGATCGCCGATGCCCGCACCTGGCCGAAATCACCTACTCCGGTGATGTTCCCCAGAACATCCAATGCGCCCAGGTCGGTTTGCAGGTAAAGGTTTCGCAACGACGCGCCCGGCTCAACCAGAAAGGAAAGCCGCTGCGACGCAAACGGGCGCCAGCGCGCTCCATTGCAATCACCAGCTCCAGCGCGACCTGATGCTGCTGCAGGCGCTGTTCGGGCTTGAGCCGCAAGCTCTCGTCGATGAGGCTCAAATCGAACCCGGCCTTTTCTGCTTTCTCGGCGGGAGTCATGCTCCAAAGATACACGCGCGCACCGTGCGGTCAATGAAAAAGCCCCGGCAGTTTCCCGCCGGGGCTTCTCGTATCGAACGATGGATCAGGTAAGCGCGTGGCTTACATATCCATGCCGCCCATACCACCCATGCCGCCACCACCACCGTGGGCGTGCTCGGGCTCGTCCTTCGGCGAATCGGCGATCATCACTTCGGTCGTCAGCAGCAGGCCCGCCACCGAAGCGGCATTCTGCAGCGCCAGACGCGTGACCTTGGTCGGGTCCAGGATGCCGGCTTCGAGCATGTCGCCATACTCGCCGTTCGCGGCGTTGTAGCCATAGGCGCCCTTGCCCGCCCGTACGGCGTTCAGGACGACAGCGGCGTCTTCGCCCGCGTTCTCCACGATCTGGCGCAGGGGCTC